>Ga0307513_10000005_pt1 | contig 553227 bp, 499 predicted proteins | sample 15_EM_MG_FD_202174 | JGI IMG/M metagenome (GOLD analysis project Ga0307513, IMG submission 202174) | Populus trichocarpa ectomycorrhiza microbial communities from riparian zone in the Pacific Northwest, United States - 15_EM | ecosystem: Host-associated > Plants > Roots > Unclassified...
GTCCGCCCGGTCCGCCCGGTCCGCCCGGTCCGCCCGGTCCGCCCGGTCCGCCCGGTCCGCCCGGTCCGCCCGGTCCGCCCGGTCCGCCCGGTCCGCCCGGTCCGCCCGGTCCGCCCGGTCCGCCCGGTCCGCCCGGCGGCCGCGGCCCGAACCGGCTTGCCCTGTGTCACCTCGGTTGCTCCGAACCGATTTTCGGCGGTATGCGACGCGTGACATGTGATATGCCACTGTCGACCGATACTCGACCGTGAGGTCCTTGACCTCCAGCAACGACTCCAACCTGGCGACCGGGGCCCGCGGCGTGACCGCAGCACGCCGCGGCGTCTCGCCGGCAGACAGGCGCCCTTCGGCCATGGTGAGGACGTGATCGGCGTACCGCTCGACCACCGCCAGGTCGTGGGTGATGATGAGCAGCCCTGCGCCGGTCGCGGCGCAGCGCTCGCGGAGCAGGTCGAGGACCTGGCGGCCGGTGTGGACGTCGAGCGCGGTGGTGGGTTCGTCGGCCACGATCAGGCTGGGCTGGTTCGCGGTGGCGAGCGCGATGACGGCGCGCTGGCGCATGCCGCCGGAGAACTGGTGCGGGAAGTCCCGGGCCCGGATCGCGGGGTCGGGGATGCCGACGGCGTCAAGCGCCGCAACTGCGGCATCGCGTGCGTCGGTCCTGCCGCAGCCGGTGATCGAGCGGATGGCGGCGGCGATCTGGTCGCCGACGCGGTGGACGGGGCTGAGCACGGTGAGCGCGTCCTGCGGCACGTAGCCGAGGGTGCGGCCGCGCAGGCGGCCAAGGACTGTGCGGTCGGCGCCGATGACTTCGCGTCCGCTGACACGGATGCTTCCGGAGGCTCGGGCCGAGGTTGGGAGGAGGCCGAGGATCGCCTTGGCGGTCAAGGACTTGCCAGCGCCGGAAGCGCCGACGATCGCGACGGTCTCGCCGGGGTGGAGGTCGAAGGAGGCGTCGCGGACGGCGTCGACGCCGGGGAGCGTGACGGAAAGTCCGGACACGGACAGGATCGGGTCGCTCATGAGGAGGCCTCCGTGAGTCGGTGGTTCGGGGAGGTAGGTTTCGCGCCGGAGCCGCCGATACCTTCTTCCTCAGCCACCTTCACCACCGCGGCCCCCTGCCCCACGACCAACGCATCCCCACTCACGCACTCACCGTCCGCTTGCGCGGCATCCTCGTGACGTTCGCACTCGACACCGTCAGTGCCGCAAGCAACCCGATCGCCACCGCAGGCGCCAACGCCGCAGCCGGGGCGACCTCCACATAGGCCCTCGACTCCTCCAACAGCAACCCCCACTCCGGAGTCGGCGGCTGCGTCCCCAACCCCAAGAACCCCAGCGAAGCGATCGCCAGCGCGATCCCGGGCAGCCGCAGCACCGCATGCCGCGCCAGCGGACCGGCGACCTCCGGCAGCACGTGCCGCAACCCGATCCACCCCGCGCTCGCACCCATGGCCCGCTGCGCGGTCAGATACGAGGCCGCCCGGGCCTCCTGCGTCAGCGCCGCCGCGTGCGCGGTCAGGTTCGGCCAGGACACCACCGCGACCGCGATCGCCGCCCCGGCCGTCCCCGGCCCCAGCGCGGCCGCGACCAGCACCCCCGCGAGCACGGCTGGAACCGCGTTCGCCACATCGGCGACCCCCGAAGCGGCCCTCGGCACGAATCCCAGCGCCAACGAGAGCACGAACCCGAAGGCGCCCACCGCGATCGCCGCGCCGACCGTATTGGCCGCGCCGTGCCCGAGCCGAGCCAGCACGTCCCGGCCCAGCGCGTCGGTCCCCAACGGGTGCGCCCACGAAGGCGACAACAGCTTGTCGCCCACCGCCACCGTGAGCGGGTCGCGCCAGAGCCCCCACACGATCGCTGCGAGCAGCACCGCCGCGAGCACGGCAGGCACGACGTACTGCCCGCGTCCGGCGGGCCCGCGCGAAGGCGGCGGCGGACTCAAAGCGGCGTCGCGCATCCCCGTCCCGAGCATGACGTGCCGAGCCAGATGCCCGACCGCCCCAGCTGCCAGGCCCAGGCACATGAGCGCGAGCACGCACCCCTGCAGCAGCGGCAGGTCCTGCGATTTGGCCGCCCCCAAAGCGGTCCGGCCGATGCCGGGCACGGCGAAGATCGTCTCGACGGCGACCGCGCCGCCGGTGAGCGCCACCACGACCATGCCCAACTGCGGCACGACCGCAGGCAGCGCGCGCCGCAGCACCCCGCGCGCGATCCTGCCCTCGGTCACCCCGGCCGACCGCCACAGGCTCACCCACCGTTCGTCGAAGGCGGCCGGGAGGGCGTCGCCGACGAGCCGCCCGATCATGGCCCCCGCCGGGATCCCGAGCGCGATCGCGGGCAGCACGAGGTGTTCGGGCCGGGACCAGCCTGAGGTCGGCAGCCATCCTAGCCACACGCCGACGACGATGAGTCCGACGGTGGCGAGGAGGAATTCGGGGCAGGCCACCAGGATCGCACCGATCGCGCCGCCGGGCCGGCCCTCGCGCATGGTCCCGCGGGCGCCGCGCACGAGCGTCGGCGCGCACAGGGCGGCCGCCAGGACCAGCGCGACCGCCAGCGCACACGCCATGAGCGTCAACGAGGTCGCGAGCCCCGAGAGGATCGATGGGCCAACCGGGCGGCTCGACACCCACGAGGTGCCGAGGTCGCCCCGGAGCAGTCCCGCGGCCCAGCGGCCCAGCAGCGCGAGCGGCCCGGCGTCGAGGCCGAGGTCGGCGCGGATGGCGTCCAGGGCTTCGGGAGTCGCCTCCTGCTCGGCGGACTTGGCGCGCAGCACCGTGAGCGCGGGGTCGCTGCGCGAGAGCCAGGGCAGGAGGCCGACGACGGTGAGCAGTGCGACGAGGGCGCCCAGTCGGGCCAGGACGGTCTTCAACGGCTACGCCACGTGCGTCTGCGGGCCGACGAGCTCGCGTTCGCGCGGGTCCTTGGCCGAATCCACGACGCCCGCCGCGTCGCCTTGGATGACGCGCTCGTGCAGGAGCGGAATCGCCGCGTCGGCGTTGAGGATCGCGGTCTCGGCGGCGAGGACGGCCGTGCGCCGCTCCTCGCCGGGCGCGATGGCCGCGGCGGCGTCCAGTGCCGCGTCGACGCCCGTGTCGGCGAACTGGGAGAGGTTGAACGAGCCTTCGGAGGCGAAGTCGGAGTACATGTAGGCGACCGGGTCGCCCGAGTCCAGGACCGTGGCGCGCGAGAGCAGGAACGCGTCGAAGGCCCCGTCGAGCGCGTCGGCCTCGATGTTGGCGTATTCGCGGATGTCGAGCTCCACGGTGAACCCGGCGTTCTGGAGCTGCTGCTGGAGGACCTGGGCGACCTCGGGCAGTTCGGCGCGGTCGGTGAAGGTGCCCAAGGTGATCGCGGTGCCGGTGACGTCGGCGGCCGCGGTGGGCTGGGTGCGCCCGGCGCGTTCGGCGGCCCACGGGATCGCCGGTCCGAGCAGGCCCTCGGCGAGGTCGGCGCGGCCGTCGTAGACGCCGTCGACCAGTTCGGACGCGTCGATCGCCTCGCGGACGGCGGCGCGCGCCCCCGGGTCGCTGAAGGGCCCGGCCGAGCAGTTGAGGTAGAGCGTGCAGGTGCGGGGCATGGGGACCTCGGTGATCTGGTCGGCCTCCAGCAGGCCTGCTTGGGAGACGGGAATGGCCTCGACGATGTCGGCTTCTCCGGCGCGGAGCTTCCCGGCGCGGGCGGTCCCGTCGGGGACGAAGGTCGCGTCGATCCCGGCCGCCAGGACCTCGCCGCCCCACCAGTCCTCGTTGCGGTCCAATGTGGCCGAGACGGTCCCGTCGACCGCCTTGAGGACGAACGCGCCGGTGCCCGCGCCGACCGGGTCGACGATGTCGCCCTGGTAGGCCTTCGCGGCGAAGATCGCCAGCTGGGGGGAGGAGAGGCGGTGGGGGAGGAGCGGGTCGGTCTCGGCGGTGGTGACGGTGACCGTGCTGCCCGCGGCGGTCACGGTGAGGTCGACGCCGTCGAGGATGCGGGGCTTGGGGGCGGCCTGGGAGGCGACGGTGAGCGAGTTCGCGACGGTCTCGGCGGTGAGCGCGGTGCCGTCGTGGAAGGCGACGCCTTCGCGGAGGGTGAAGGTCCAGCTGGGGCCGTCCTGGGTCCACTCTGTCGCGAGGGCGGGGACGGCGTCGCCGATGTCGTCGAGGGCCACGAGGGTTTCGGCGCAGGCCCAGCGGGAGAGCTTGAACGCGTCGTCGGTCAGCGGCGACAGGCCCGAACGGGGCGGCTGCATGTGGGCGACGCGGATGCGCCCGGTCGAGTCGGTCCCGCCGGAGGGCCCGGCGAAGCAGGCGCCGAGACCGAGGAGCGGGGCGGCGGAGGCGGCCGTGAGAAGCGAGCGGCGGGAGACGGGCACGGGAGGACTCCAGGGGAACGTGAGTGGACAAGGTGTCCCGGCACCCTACCGAAATGAAAACCGTGTTCATTTAGGTTCGGCCCCGACCTTGTCCCCGGTCACATCCCCTAGTCCAGGAGTTCGCCGCCGGGCACGTAGTGGTTCGGCATCGTCTTGTAGCGCTCGAGATCGAGGCCCATGGCCTCCATCGACTCCTTGAGGGTCTCCACGGCCTTCACGCGGGCGGTGTCGAGCGAGTCGGCGAGCAGTCCGATGCCCTTGTTCATCTCGAGTGTCAGGTCGAAGAACGAGGCGTTGCTCTTCTCCTCCATCTTGAAGCTGACCGTCGTCTTCTCCTCGACCTCGGCCAGCAGCGAAGCCCCGAGGCCGATGATGCTGAGGACGGTGTTCGCGGGAGGGATGAGGAGGGCGGCGATCCCCGTTCCGATCGAGAAGTGGGAGAGCGACACGTCGCCGCCGCCTCCCATGATCGACCTTGTGGCGCTTGGGAACTCCGCGAATGCACGGCGCAGCTTGACCTGTGCGGCCGCTTCCATCTCCAGGGCGGCGAGCAGGTGCCCCACGAGGTCGCGGTGCCGGATGATCGCGCCCGGGAGCGGGGCCCTGAACTCCTCTTGGAACGGCTCGGCGGCCGCCTCGTCCCAGCCTTCGAGGAGTTCGTCGAGACGCTGGATCGACGAGCTCGAAGCGAGCCCGTCGATCTCCTTGTAGAACTCCACGTACTTGCCGATCATGTGCTCCAACTGCGCCTGCTGGTCGCCGTCGAAGAACGTGGCGTAGACGCTTTCGAGGTAGTCGTACTCGACGGTCACATAACTGACGGAGTCGTCCTTGATCTGCTTGCACATCTCCTCGTCGACGTAGTCCCGCACGGGCCGGTTCAGGGACGTCGACCACCGGCCGCCCTCGGGGTACTGGCCCCGCTCGCGCGCCTCGCGGTCGATTTCCAGGAGCTTCCTGTCGATGTAGAAGAGCTCCATGTCGCTGCGGATGTACTCGAAGCCCTGGTCGACATCGGCTTTCTTGGGGGTGTCTGCTGGGAAGCCCGTCATCGGCTCACCTCGGTCCGCTGAGCTGGTTCTGGTAGTACTCGGACGCTTCGTCCTTCTGCTCGGGGTCGAGCGGCGCCTTCTCGCTCTCGGTGTAGTCCGGGTGGTCGCCGCTGCGCACTTCGCCTTCGTACTGCTTGAACGACGCCTCGACCTCGCCGTCGGTGACGCGGTGGTCCTCGGCGATGGCGACGAGCGCATCGCCCATGGCCCGGATGTTGACCGCCGTGTGGTAAGCGACGGTGTAGAACATGTCGTACGCCTCGCTGAACGCGAACATCAGCGCGCCGCTCTGCTGGGCCGAAGTCGTGGCGCTGGGGTGTCCTGGGGTGGACTGGTTGTCGGCGGTGGGTTTGCCGGCGCTGTAGAACGCCCGGTCGCGGTTCTCGGTGGCGAGCGCTACGCCCTCAAGGAGTTCGTCGTACTCGTCTGCGAGGGCTTTGAGGTGGACCGATCCCGCTTCTTCGAGATCGTCTGGGTTGACAGTGACCATCGCTGCTCCCGGGAGGATTCGATTGGTCGGACGTGATCTACATTACGACCGTTCGTCAACTTTTGGGGTCGACGCATGCGACGGGCCGAGGCCTCAGGAATGCCGCGGCGAGCGCGAGCACCACTAAGTCGGGTCGCCCGCCGAACCATCCCCGCTCCGCGCTGCCCGCAAACCGGATAGGCTGCCGCCATCGTCGAGGGCAGGAGCGCACCATGACCGCAGACCCGGCCACCGGAACGCCCATCGAGGACTACGCGCTCCTCTCCGACCGCCACTCCGCCGCCCTCGTCTCCACCGACGGCTCCATCGACTGGTGCTGCCGCCCCCGCTTCGACAGCCCCGCCGTCTTCGGCCGACTCCTCGACCCCGACGCCGGCCACTGGTCCCTCCGCCCCACCGCCCCCGCCCGCAGCGAACGCCGCTACCTCGGCGACACCTTCGTCCTGCGCACCACCTTCACCACCGACACCGGCACCGTCCACCTCACCGACGCACTCGCCCTCGGCCCCACCACCATCCACGACACCGACCCCTCCGACGACACCACCGAACGCCTCCTCCTCGCCGCCCACGCCCCCATCGCCACCCTCCGTGTCCTCGAATGCACCGCAGGCGAAGTCGAACTCGACTTCGCCTTCCGCCCCCGCCCCGAATACGGCCTCGTCACCCCCATCTTCACCACCGTCCCCGGTGGCATCCTCGCCACCGGCGGCCCCGTCCGCAACGTCCTCACCAGCCCCGTCGACCTCGACTTCGGCGACGACGGCGCCACCGCCCGCCTCACCCTCCACCAAGGACAAAAACTCCGCTTCGCCTCACAGAGCGCCGACCTCGCCACCGACCCGCCCCCCACCTGGACCCCCGAAGCCATCGACGCCGCCCTCGCCGAGACCGTCCAAGGCTGGCAGGCCTGGAGCGACGCCCACCCCGCCTGGGACGGGCCCGCACTCGACCTCGTCAACCGCTCCGTCCTCGTCCTCGAAGCCCTCCGCTACCAACCCACCGGCGCGATCATCGCCGCACCCACCACCTCCCTGCCCGAAGCCGTCGGCGCCGGCCGCAACTGGGACTACCGCTACGCATGGGTCCGCGACGCCAGCTTCACCATGCAGGCGCTGGCCGCCGCCGGATGCCACGGCGAAGCCGTGGAGTTCTTCGAGTTCATGACCCACGCCGCCGCCCACTACCAGCCCGAGAGCCCGCTCCAGATCATGTTCGGCATCGGCGGCGAGCACGATCTGTCCGAAAGGGAGCTCGGCCATCTGTCCGGTTGGCGCGGTTCGCGTCCCGTGCGCGTGGGCAATGCCGCATGGCTCCAGCCCCAGCTCGACGTCTACGGGGAGCTCCTCGACGCCGCCTGGCACCTCCGCGGCCACCTGGGCCGGCTCGACGCGCCCGCGCAGAAGTTCCTGTGCAGCGTCGCCGACGCCGCCGCCGACCAATGGGAGCAGGCCGACCAGGGCATCTGGGAGTCCCGCGGCCTGCCGCGCCACTACACGTACTCCAAACTCATGTGCTGGGTCGCCCTCGACCGGGCCGTGAAGTTCGCCGAACGCCTCGACGCGACCGCACTCGCGCCCCGCTGGGCCGCCGAGCGCGACCGCATCCGCGAGGCCATCGAGACGCGCGGCTGGAACCCGAAGGTCGGCGCGTTCTGCGCCGCCTTCGACGGGGACGACCTCGACGCGGCCGTCCTGAGCCTCCCCGCCGTGGGCTTCCTGCCCGCCGACGACCCGCGCATCGTCGCCACAGTGGATGTCATCGCCGAGCGGCTGCGGGACGCGCGAGGCCTGGTGCGCCGCTACGAGTCCGGCAGCGACGGCCTCGGCGGCGACGAAGGCTCCTTCGTCATGTGCACGTTCTGGCTCGCCCAGGCCCTCGCCCTGACCGGCCGCGCCGAGCGCGCACGGGAGGCGTTCGCGCTGGCGACGGCGAGCGCGAACGACCTCGGCCTGATGTCGGAGGAGGTCGACACGGTCAGCGGCGCCGCGCTCGGCAACTTCCCGCAGGCCTTCAGCCACATCGGGCTCATCAACGCCGCCGTCGCGATCCGCGACGCCGAACGGGCCCCGTAGTCCGGCGCGTCCCGCACTGTCGTGAACCCGTCGCAGCGGTTTCCGAAAAGCCCGCGAGCGGCGCGAGCAGGGCCGCTACCGTGACCTACGAGCCGAGCTCACGGGCCGGCTCGCAACGGGGCACGACTGAGGAGGGCGGCGCATGGCCGCGCACAACGAACACACCGCACACGGGCACGAGCACGGCAAGGGCTGCGGCCACACCGCGGTACTGCACGGCGACCACACCGACTACGCCCATGACGGGCACCTGCACCGCGTCCACGGCGACCACGTGGACGAGTGCGAGCCGACGGGGCACCAGACCCACGACGGCCACGCGCACGAGCACGGGAAGAGCTGCGGGCACGTCGCGGTCGCCCACGGCGACCACACCGACTACGTGCACGACGGGCACCGCCATGCCGCCCACGCCGGGCACTGGGACGACCACTGAGCCGGTCGGCCGCAACGCGGTGACGTCGTGAAAGACGAAGCGGCCGTGAGCATCACGCTCATGGCCGCTTTCGCCCGTCTCGGCCCGGTGGTGCCCGCTACGGCTGGGCCCATTCGCCCCGGACGTGGCTCAGGTGCAGCTCCATGACCTGGCGGACGTAGTCGGGATCGCGTTCGAGGATGCCACGCAGGATCTCCAGGTGCTCGAACGCCGACTCCTCCAGTTCGCCCTCCTCCAGCAGCGAGGTGAGGCCGTAGAGGCGGGAGCGGTGCCGCAGGTTGCGGACGGTCTCGACCAGGGTCCGGTTGCCCGACAGCGACAGCAGCGCCAGGTGGAAGCGCATGTCCGCCTCCACGTAGGCGATCAGGTCCTCCTCGTTCGCGGCGTCCACGATCTCCTGGGCGAGCGGGCGCAGGGCCTCGACCGCGGCCGGGTCCGCGGTGGTCGCCAGGGCCACGGTCGTGGGGATCTCGATGAGTTCACGCAGCTGGGTGTACTCGTCGAGCTGCTTCTCGGAGACCGAGGTGACCCGGAAGCCCTTGTTGGGCACCGGTTCGACCAGCTCCTCGCCGACCAGGTCGAGCATCGCCTCGCGGACGGGCGTGGCCGAGACGCCGAACTGCTCGGCCAGGGCCGGGACCGAGTAGAGCTTCCCGGGGGCGAGCTGCCCGGTGATCACCGCGGCCCGCAGGGCCTCGCCGATGCGCTCGCGGTAGCTGGCGCGGCGCCCTCCCATCTCTGGAAGGGTCATCGGAGCGGTGGGGGCGGCGGCTTGGGCGGGCATCAGGGCCTCCTCAGTGGTATGTCACGTGGCACGCACAGTATGTGTCAGTGCTCAGAGGACGAAACCGCTGGGGAAGTGGTCGGCGGGGTTCGGGGATCCGAAAGGCGCGCAGGTGGTCGAGCCCGGCCGCGAACCGGTGCCGCGTTCGATCAGACCCGACCCCCGGTCGGCCCCGCTAAGCGAGCCCGACTGCGAGGGCCTGCTCGGTGGCGGTGCGGATCTCGGCGGCCTGTTCGGGCAGCAGCGGCACGCGCGGCGGGCGGCACGGGCCGCCGCGGCGCCCGACCAGGTCCATCGAGAGCTTGATGGCCTGCACGAACTCGACCTTGGAATCCCAGCGCAGCAGCGGGTGCAGCTGCCGGTACAGCGGCAGCGCCGTCGTCAGGTCGCCCGCGACCGCCGCCCGGTAGAGCTCGACGCTCGACTTCGGGAGGGCGTTGGGGTAGCCCGAGATCCAGCCCTTGGCCCCGGCGACGGCCAGCTCCAGGAGGACGTCGTCGGCGCCGACGAGAACGTCGAGGTCCGGGGCGAGCTCGGCGATGCGGAAGCTGCGGCGCACGTCGCCGGAGAACTCCTTGACCGCCTGGATCAGGCCCTCCGCGTGGAGCTTCGCGAGCAGTTCCGGGGTGAGGTCGACCTTGGTGTCGATCGGGTTGTTGTAGGCCACGATCGGCAGGCCCGCCTCGGCGACCTCCCGGTAGTGGGCGATGACCGAGCGCTCGTCGGCACGGTAGGCGTTGGGCGGCAAGAGCATCACGGCACCGCACCCGGCGTCGCGCGCCTGCTCGGCCCAGCGGCGCGCCTCGGCCGAGCCGTACGCGGCCACGCCCGGCATGACCCGCTCACCGCCGACGGCCGCCACGGCCGTCTCGACGACCTTCGCCCGCTCGGCCTCGGTCAGGACCTGGTACTCGCCCAGGGAGCCGTTCGGGGTGACCCCGTCGCAGCCGTTCGCGACCAGCCAGGCGCAGTGCTCGGCGAACGCCGCGAAGTCGACCGTGAGGTCCTCGCGGAACGGCAGGGCGGTGGCGACGAGGACGCCGTGCCAGGGGCGCGGTTCGGGTGCCGTCATGGGGTTTCCAATCTCGATGACATGTGACCGGTGATGGTGGCGACGCAGCGCCGTGATGTGCTGTGCGCTCACCGATACGAAGCAGTAGTATGTCACATATTACTGTAGTTGAGTTACTGCAGTCGAGCGAACGGAGCGGCACCCATGGCCGAGACGCTGCGCAGCGTCAACCCGACCACCGGAACGGTGTTCGGGGACCCCATCCCCGAGACCGGACCCGAAGCCGTCGCCCAGGCCGCGAAAGCCGCCCGAGCCGCCGCGCCCGGACTGGCCGCACTGCGGCCGACCGAACGCGGTGACCTCATGCGCGCCATAGCCGCTGCCCTCACCGAACACGGCGACGCCCTCGTCGCCCTCGCCGACGCCGAATCCGGACTCGGCGAGGCCCGCTTGCGCGGCGAACTCGCCCGCACCACCGGGCAGTTCGAGCTGTACGCCGCCTACGCCGAGACCGGCGCCGCCCTCGACATCGTCATCGACCACGCAGCGCCGAGAGCCGCACCCCCGCGCCCGGACCTGCGCCGCATGAACCGGCCGCTCGGACCCGTCGCCGTCTACGCCGCCTCGAACTTCCCGCTCGCCTTCGGCGTGGCCGGAACCGACACTGCCGCCGCGCTCGCGGCCGGGTGCCCGGTCGTGGCGAAGGCCCACGCCTCACAGCCCGCGACCGCGAACCTGATCGAGCAGATCATCACGGTCGCATTGGCACAGCACGGCGCGGACCCGCACGTGTTCACCGTCGTCAGCGGCTTCCAAGCCGGACTCGACCTGATCCGGGACCCGAACCTCGCGGCGGCGGCCTTCACCGGTTCGATCGCGGGCGGACGCGCACTGGCCGAAGAGGCCGCCGGGCGGCCCGAACCGATCCCGTTCTACGGCGAACTCGGCAGCCTCAACCCGGTCGTCGTCACTCCCGAGGCGATCGCGCAGCGCGGCCCGGCACTGGCCGAGGAGTTCGCGGCGTCGATGACGCTCGGAGCGGGCCAGTTCTGCACGAAGCCGGGCCTGCTGTTCCTGCCCGAGGGGCACGGACTCGAAGCGGCGCTCGCGGATGCGGTGCGCGCCAAGCAGGTCCATCCGATGCTCAACCGCCGCATCTGGGAGGCCTATACGGCCGACGCGGCGGAACTGGCCGCACATCCGGCGGCGCGGTTCGCGGTCGAGCCCAAGCGTGAAGGTGAGAACGGCGGTGAGGGCGCGAATGAGGAAGGCGGATTCGCGGTGAGCCCGGGCCTGATCGAGGCGCCGGCATCCGCGATCGACGGCGACGACACACTGCTGCGGGAGTGCTTCGGACCGACGGCGCTGGTGCTCACGTACGCGGATGCGGCCGAGCTGGAACGGGTTCTGCCGCAGCTGCCGGGCAGTTTGACGGCGACGGTGCAGTTGGCGACCTCGGCGGATCCTGTTGCGGGGGCGGTGCTGCCGCTATTGGCAGAGCGGTCGGGGCGGGTCATCGTCAACGGCTGGCCGACGGGTGTGGCGGTGAGTCACGCGCAGCACCACGGCGGTCCGTGGCCGGCATCGACGAACGCGCGGCACACGTCGGTCGGGACGGGGGCGATCGAGCGGTTCGCACGCCCGGTCGCGTACCAGTCGATTCCCGAAGCGCTGCTGCCTGAAGAGCTGCACGACGACAACGAGCTGGGATTGCAACGCAGAGTCGACGGCGAGATGGAGCCCGCCGCGAAGCGGTGACGAGGGCGAGGAGGGCAGCATGAATTGACCTAGGCGGCCGTTCGCAGCGCCCCCGGTTCCGATAGTGCCCGACGGGTCCGACAAACCGCGGGGCGTATGCCGTGGGATCGCCGACTTCGCGATCGGCGCCGAGGCCTACGGCATCAACCCCGACCTGCGACATCGGCTCTGGCGGCGGGGCCTCGCCGCCAGAGAGCCGAATCTTCAGATGGAGTGCTGGTCAATCCGGCGCAGGTCCCGCACCTCAGGTTGCGGCTGGTATCCGGCGGAGCGGTAGGTGGCGACCGCTCCGGCGTTGGCGCCTTCGGCGCACACGATGGCGCTGGATGCACCCATGTCACGCAATGCCGCCGCAGCGGCGACCGCAATCGCCTTGCCGTAACCGTGTCGCTGATGGTCGCCGTGCACGCCGAGGGGTTCGATCAGGCCGGGTTTCCCCGCACCCGCCGACCAGACGGTCGTGGCCGCGACCGCCTCGCCCTCGTCGTCGTACCCGACCAGGCATCGGGCGTCGGCGTACGGTGTCCCGGCGGCCATGGCCCGCCATCGCTCCACGCTGAACTTCGACCCTGCGAATGCTCCCCGGTGCACCGCGACCCGGTCCTCGACCCGTTCGGGGCCGACCACCTCGATCCGCAAGCCGCCCTCCGCCACCGGTTCGCTCAGATCACGCACCATCGGAATCCACGGTTCATCCAGTTCCCAGCCGTCTTCGAGCAGCAGCTCTCGGAATCGGCCCTCCCAGAGTGCTTCGACAAGGGCCTTGTCCGCCGACAGCACACCGCGTTCGGGCTTTGACACGTCGTCGGCCATCTGCCGGGCGAGCGCTTCGTCCTGTCGCGCTTCGGGCGCGACGGCCAGCCGCACCAGGTCGGGGCCGTCGATCAGGCCGACTCCGAGAATCCGGCCCTCACGACTCCATGTTCGCAACGCCGCAGCGGTCACCTCCGGGCCGAACTGCCAGTAGAACCCGACGTCCCCCGGATGCAGTTGCATCGGGGCTCCTTCGCACCGCCACTCCGCGAGTGCGCGCACGACGTCGTCAAGGGCACTGGCATCGGGCGTGCTCAACAAGAGGGACATCGCGCCATCAAATACGTTCGCACCCGATGCGTCCAACGATTTTCCGTCACCTGTCGCTCAGCGCTCGCGCTCAGCGCTCAGTGCTCATCGGCTCTGGCGAGCCCCGTGAGCAGGATGCGGAGTCCGGCGCGGAATTCAGCTTCGGGATCGCCGGCGGCGGCTCGGGCGATGCCGATCAGGTTGGGGTACCGGTCGGCAGGGAGTGCCTGGACGCGGTCGATGGTCGTGGTCGGACTCTCACCTCGCTCGATCGAGAGGGGGCCGGCGAGCTCGGACTGGGCGAATCCGGTGATGAAGCTGGTGGTGAGGCGGAAGGCGATCAGGAGGTCGGTGCCGGTCCGGCCGCTGCGGGTGAGGGCGTTCAGGAGGGCTTCGGCGGCGTCGAGGGTGGCCGGATCGAGGCTGCGGCGGGTGAGGATGAGCGGGATCGCGTTCGGATGCGAGCGGACGGCCCGCCAGATGCCGGTGGTGATGGCGGCGGCCTCGTCGCCCCAGTCCTTCGAGGGGGCGGCCTCCCAGCTCGCCTCGGCCATGACGGCCTCAGTGACCAGCTGTTCGAGCCCTTCACGGCCGTCGACGTAGTTGTAGATGGTCATCGCTCCGGTGCCGAGTGCCGAGGCGAGGCTGCGCATGGTCAGGGCGGCCAGGCCGTGCTCATCGACCATCTGCAGGGCGGTGGCGCGCAGCTGGTCGCGAGTGAACTTTCTCGGTGCGGGCATGGCCCTCCTTGTTTAAGTACAACGTACGTGATCTAATGGCGCTCGTTCACATACAACGTACTTGATCGAGGTGTCATGACCATCAGGACCACGTTCCCCTCCGGCCGCGACCGCTGCGCCGCATGGCTGACCCTGCCCGCCGGCCCCGGCCCGCATCCCGCCGTCGTGCTCGTCCACGGCGGCGGCGCCACCCACGAGATGATGCTCGGCCAGTACGAGCAATGGTTCGCCGAAGCTGGGATCGCCGTGGTGGCCTTCGACTTCCGCCACCTCGGCGAATCCGGCGGCCAGCCCCGTCAGCTCGTGAGCCAGCGCCGCTACGCGGTCGACGTCGACGCCGCCCTCGCCTTCACCCGCTCGCGTCCGGAGATCGATGCGGCCCGCATCGCCGTCTGGGGCACCTCGTTCGGCGCCAGCCACGCCCTTGCCGCGGCCGCATGCCATCCGGACCTGGCCGCAGCGGTGGTGCAGTGCCCGGTGCTCAGCGGGCGGGCGGTCGTCTCCCGCGCCGGAGTCCGGCACCTTGCCCGCATGACCGGGCCGATCCTCTCGGACACGGTGCGGGCGGTGCTCGGTCTCCCGCGCCGGTACGTGCCGCTGGTAGGCCGGCCCGGCGAGCAGGCCTTCGTCAACCAGCCCGGCGCCCTTGAAGGTTGGCGGTCGGTCGTGCCTCCGGGGTATGCGTTCGACAACCGCATCACGGCCTCCTCCGGACTCGACATGCTCTTCTACAACGCTTCGGCGAAAGCGTCCAAGGTGCGGTGCCCGCTACTGATCTGCGCCTGCGACCGCGAGAACCTCATCGCTCCGCACATCATCGAGCACGTCGCCGCTCGAGCACCTCGGGCCGAACTGCGGCACTACGACGCCGACCACTTCACCGTCTACCACCCGCCCGCCGTCAAGCAGATCGTCGCCGACCAGATCCGGTTCCTGACCACGCATCTACGGCCCGGCCGCGCCTGACCCGGGCGGGAGGCAGCGGCCCAGGCGGGATGCACGGAGTAGGTCCTAGCGGTGAACGGCCGGCCGCAGCTGCTCGGCCAGGAACGCGACGATCGTGTCGCGGGCCGGGCGCGCGGCCGGCACCAGCCCGGGAGTACTCACGAAGCCGTGGGTCGCCCTGGGATAGACCAGGACCCGGGCCTCGGTCCCGTCGGACTGCAAGCGCTCGACGTACCGGCGCCCGTGGTCCAGCGCCGCGTCGAGCGCACCGACCACGACCAGCGCGGGCGGCGCGCCCGCGAGGCTCGCGAACTTGACGGGGGAGTAGTCGCTCCCGTCGTCACCGGCGGGCACGGCGAGCTCGGCCGACCTGCGCCACTTCGGAAGTGAGAGCCCGGGATTGCGACCGTTCAACTCCAGTGAGGGGTAGTCGGCGCGCGTCGGGGACCAGTCGGTGGCGGGGTAGGCGAGCACCTGGGCCCGCACCCTCGGCCCTTCCTCGCGCGAGCGCAGTGCGAGCAGGGACGCGATGGTTCCGCCCGCGCTCTCGCCGAACACCGCGATGTTCTCGGGATCGACGCCCCAGCCGAACGGGTCCTGTGCGAGCGCGTCGAGCGCGGCGATGCCGTCCTCGACCGGCTCGGGGAGCGGGTGTTCCGGGGCAAGCCGGTAGTCCACTCCGACGACGACCGCACCGAGCGCGGCGGACATGCGGCTGTTCACCCAGTCGTTCTGCTCGGGCAGGCCCGAGATGAAGCCGCCGCCGTGGAACGACAGGATCAGCGGCAGTGGCCCTTCTGCCGCGACCGGGCGGAACACGCGCAGTCGCAGCCGCCGTCCCGGCAGGTCGAGGAAGCGGTCCTCGACTCGGGCACCGCGGTCGGGCCGCCCGGTCATGAACCGCAGCAGGGGCGAGGCCAGCAGCTTCTCGGCCTTCGCTCGCATTGCGACGACCTCATCGACGCCGACGGTGTCCCAATCGACCTTGTCCTTCATCAGGACTCGGACGCCGAGGTGGGGTGTTACGGACATGGCTTCCTCCGATCTCGATTACGCTACTCGAAGTAGCGTAATCTCAGGATAGCCTGTCCGAGTGCAGGCATCCACTTCGTCCTCAGCCGGGCGGCCGCGCTCGGACCTGAACGCGGCCGTGTTCGCGGCCACGCTCCGCACGGTCGACGAGCTCGGTTACGCGGGCGCGACCATGGACCGCATCGCCGCGGCGGCCCGAACCGCGAAGACCACTCTCTATCGGCGCTGGCCCTCCAAGGGGGCGCTCATCATCGACACCCTCCTGGACGCCTTCAGTCCGATCCCGACCTTGGGCGAGGACCGGTCGGCGGCCCTCGCGGACGCGGTCCGCTGGCTCGCGGCCAAGATCGGCGAACCGGGCGTCGGCGCCGCCTTCGCGGGCGTCTTCAGCGACGCGGTCAACGACGCCGCGCTCCGAGAACTCCTCTCCACGAGATTCCAGGAGCCCTACCTCACCGTGCTCAAGGAGTACCTGGACGAGTCCGACCAGCGCATCCTGCTCTTCATCGACGTCGTCACGGGCACCCTCCTCCACCGCATGGGCATGACCGGCCGCCCGATGGCCGAAGACGATGTCGAAGCCATGATCGCCATGGCGCTCAACCTCTTCGAGTGACCGGGCGCAACACTCCGCTCCGAACCCGGCACCTCACTCCCTGAACGCACGCAGTGTTCGTTCTCAGGTTCCTCATCGACGGCACCCGCTGCCGCGTCGAAGGACCGACCAAAGGCGTCGACCTGTTCTGGAGCGGCAAGCACCACAAGCACGGAGTGAACATCCAGGTCATCTCCGCCTCGGACGGGTACCCACTGTGGGTGTCCGACGGCTTCGACGCGCTCCCTCACTCGCAGGGCGCGGCGGAGTCTGACCGCGTGGGCTTCGGGTACGGGGCCAGAGCCAGGGCTGAGATCAGATCAGGGCCCCGGCTGCGGCGGTGACGCCGCCGACGGCGAGGCCGTAGCCGGGGATCATCAGCAGCGGGTACGGGATCGGCTTGGGTGCGAGCACTTTGAGGTGGAACATCTTGTCTCGGTATTCGGGCATGTCGTCGGTACCGGGGAGCACCACCAGAGCCGGCCGGAGGGTGCAGAACAGCCACCAGTCGAGGACCACCAAGTCCACGATGGTCAGCGTGAGGAACAGGAAGGTCCCGAAGGTGAAGCCCTCGGCGAACCCTGGGGCTCGGCCGGTCCTGGCGCTCAAGTCGATCATCGCCAGCACGGGGGTGACGATGAAGAGCAGGCCGTTCGCGACGCCGAGTATCCGCGCGGTGCGTTCGCCTCGCTGGCTTCTGGGGCCGTAGCGTTCTTGGATCGCGGGAGGATAGTCAGGGAGCAAGGTGTCCCGCGCGATCAGTTGGCCCAGCACCAGGAGCCCGGTGAACAGGACGCAGTAGAGCAGGGCGTATCCCAGGCTCACCGGGAGCAGCATCGACCAGTTCACGGCGTCTCCCGGTGGTCGCAGCAGCCGTCATCGCAGGCGGCCTCGTCGCCGCCTTTGACCAGGACTGCGGCAGGAGCGCAGCAGTTGTCGCCCTTCCATGCCTCGACGCCTTCCTTCACCGCGACACCGGCGATCACCAAGGCCGCGACGGGATCTGCCCAGGACCACCCGAACAGGCTGTTGAGGGCGAGCCCGATCAGGAGCACGCCGGACAGGTAGGTGCACAGCAGCGTCTGCTTCGAGTCCGCGACCGCGCTGGCGGAACCGAGTTCGCGGCCGGCGCGCCGCTGCGCCCAGGACAGGAACGGCATGACCGCCAACGAGATCGCCGCCAACACGAGACCGACGCTCGAATGCTCGGCGTCCTCGCCAAAGAACAGACCCCGGACCGATTCGACGGCGACGTAGGCGGCGAGAGCGAAGAACGAGACCGCGATGATCCGCAGCGTCCGGTGCTCGCGCGCTTCGCGGACCTCGTGGTCGGTCGCGGAGAACTGCCAGGCGACCGCCGCCGCGGAGGAAACCTCGATGACCGAGTCGAGGCCGAACCCGATGAGCGCGGTCGAGGAGGCGACGGTCCCGGCCGTGATCGCCACGACCGCCTCGACCACGTTATAGGTGATGGTCGCCGCGACGAAGATCCGGATGAGGCGCGTCAGGTGCGTGCGGCGCTCAGGGCTCGGCCCGGACAGCTTGAGCGACAAGGAGAGCGGGGTGGTCTCCATCAGCAGCAGCCCTGCTCGTCGGTCGCAGCGCAGGCGGCGGGGTCAACGGCGAGCACGGTGTTCAGCAGGTCGCCGAGGGCGTGGGCGAGGCGGGCGTCGGCGAGCTCGTAGCGGGTACGACGGCCCTCGGGAACGGCAACGACCAGGCCGCAGCCGCGTAGGCAGGCGAGGTGATTGGACAGGGACTGGCGCGAAACGCCGAGCGTCTCGGCGAGTTCGGCCGGGTATCCGGGGGCCTCGCGCAGTGCCAGGAGCAGGCGCGAGCGGGTGGGGTCGGACAGGGCGTGGCCGAACCGGGCCAGGACCTGCCCGTGGGTGAGCGTCTCCATGAACCTGATAGTACACGGGATCGTGTATTCATCGAATCGTGTATCGTTTAGGGTCGCGAGGTTGGTCGCTGCGGTGGCGGCACTGGGCGTGAGGCTGCGGTCGACGCTCTCGCGCTAGTGCGGCCCGATCAGGTGCAGCAGGTGTCTTCGGTCGGGTTCGACAGTCCGGCGAGGGCGCGCAGTGGTGCCGAGAATGCGTCGCAGCACAGGGAGTAGATGTTGCTGCGCCCCTTGGGGGTCACGGAGACCAGGCCGAGTTCGCGCAGGGGCGCGAGGTGGTGGGAGACGAGGGTCTGGGCCAGGCCGGTGGCCTCGGTCAGCTCGCGGACCGTGCGGGAATGTTCCGACAGCAGCAGCACGATCGCGAGCCGGTTCTCATCGGCGAGGGCCTTGAACTGCGGGGCGAGGTCCTTGGCGTGCTCGATCACGGAAGCGTCCGAGTGCTTCTCGGCGCTCACGTCGGTCAGGGTGAGTTCGATCGTGCGGCTCATGAGTCAATTAAACCACAGAACTTGCTATCAACAGTAAGTACTGATATTACTTAGATCAGTTGATGTGATCGCGGCTGTCGCGGTCACTCCGATCCGAGATTCCAGGAGTCCGCCATGTCGAACCTCATCACCAGCTCGGTGTCGACCGTCGCCGTCATCGGTGCTGGGCCTGTCGGTCTCGCCGCCGCCGCGCACTTGGTCGAGCGAGGCCTCACCCCCATCGTCCTCGAGGCCGGGAACGGGCCGGCTGCCGCGATCGGTCAGTGGGGCCACGTGCGCCTGTTCTCCCCGTGGCGTTTCGACATCGACGCCGCCGCGAGGCGACTGCTCGAAGCCCAGGACTGGACCGCGCCCGACCTCGACGGTCTGCCGACCGGCGCCGAGCTCATCGACGCGTACCTCGCCCCGCTGGCCAAGACGCCGGAGCTGGCTCCGCATATCCGCTATGGCACCAGAGTGGTCGCCGTCGCTCGGGAAGGTGTGGACAAGACTCGCACTATCGGTCGCGAGGGACACCCCTACCTAGTGCGGACGCAGAACACCGCAGGAGAGTGGGAGGACCTGACCGTGGATGCGGTCATCGACGCCTCAGGTACCTGGGGGCAGCGCAATCCCCTGGGCGCCCACGGCCTCGCCGCGCCCGGCGAGGAGCAGACCGCTGTGTGGGCGGCCGGACCGCTCCCGGACGTCCTCGGGTCGGCACGTGACCGGTTCGAGGGCAAGCGAGCCCTGGTCGTGGGCATGGGTCACTCCGCGGCGAACACGCTACTGAATCTCGCCCAGCTCGCCGAGGCTGAGCCGGACACGACCGTCACGTGGGCGATCCGCGGCGACTCGCCGGCACGGCTCTACGGCGGGGGCTCTGCGGACGCGCTTCCGGCGAGGGGGACCATCGGGACCCGGCTGCGCGAGCTGGTCGAGTCCGGTGTGATCGAACTGGTCACCGGCTTCACCATCGACCGCTTCGAAGCCCGCGACGACAGCTCGGTCGCGGTGGTCGGGAGCATCGGCGGGATCGAGCATGTCATCGAGGCCGACCAGGTCGCCGCGGCGACCGGATTCCGGCCCGACCTGGGGATGCTGCGCGAGATCCGCCTCGACCTCGACAGCATCGTGGAGGCCCCGGCGAAGCTCGCGCCGCTGATCGACCCGAACTTCCACTCCTGCGGCACCGTGCCCCCGCACGGTGAATCCGATCTCGCTCAACCCGATGAGGGTTTCTACCTGGTCGGCATGAAGTCCTATGGCAGGGCGCCGACGTTCCTGCTCGCCACCGGCTACGAGCAGGTCCGTTCCATCGCCGCCGCGCTCGCGGGCGACAGGGAGGCCGCCGACAAGGTCGAGCTCGACCTGCCCGAGACCGGCGTCTGCTCCTCCAGCAGGTCCCTCGAAGCGACCAGCGTCGCGGACGTGAGCGAGGCCGGAGGTTGCTGCGGCTCCACTGCCAGTGACGATTCCGGATGCGGTACCGGTGACACCGCGGAATCTGGTTCGGGTTGTGGCACTGCCGCGCCGGAGCCGGTGACCATCGGCTCGCGCGGCCTCGCCACCGGTGTCCTGCACGGTTATGCCGGTGAGCGGATCGAGCTGAAGCAGACAGGTGGCAGCTGCTGCGGGTAAGCACCAGGCAAGCGCTAGAGGGGCCGGGGCGAAAGCCCCGGCCCCGACCGGTGTTGACGATTCGTCAGCCGGCGACCCAGACGCTCAGCGGTTCGAATCCTCCTAGATCGGTTACCGATCCGGAGCCGGGGACTTGGTAGGGGCCGCCGACGCAGTCGTCGTTGGCGAAGAGTGCGGCGCTGGAGGTGTGCGTGTTGATGGCGGAGTTGACGCGGCCCGCCCAGCCGTGGTCGACGAGGCTGACGCAGGTGCCGGGCTCAACGAGCGAGCTGACCGTGAAGCGTTCGCCGGTGAAGCCGGCGCCTTCGTAGAGACACAGGGTGTCGGTGAGGCTGCAGTCGTCGGCGCTGGTGGTGCCGGTGGGGGAGCCTGCGGCGGGGCTCGCGGTGGCGAGCAGTGCGGTCGCAGTGAGGGCGAGGAGGACGGCCGGGTTTCGCTTGCGGTGGCGGGAGGTCGCGTCGATACCGTGGAGGTGTTTGCGCATGCGCTGGTGCTCCTTTGGTCGCGTGTTGCTTTGCCGCTCAAGCATATCGATGTTTGGGAGCGGTGTCATCGGGTCGGGTGCGCCGATTTCGTGCGGTTGCGACGGCGCGGCCCAGAGCGGCTCACCGTCCTGCTCTCTCAAACGGCAGCGCGGCAAAGACCTCTGGCTGTGGGAGATCACCGAGCCGTTGATCCCCGCGACTCCGAAGCGCGCGCAGGGCGGCGGCATCCCGCGGGCCGGTGACCGGCAGGTGTTCACCGCGATGGTGTTCGTGTTGACCACCGGCTGCGGCTTCTAGGGCCCGGTCTTTTGGACCGGGCCCCTCACGGTTCTTTACTTGTTGCCGGCTGCGCCTTCTTTGTCTTTGTTTCTCGGCTCCAGGTCTGCGAAGGACTCCTGTTCGGCTATGTCCCTTGCCAGCCGGGTCACCGCTCGGTTGAAGACCGCTCTGTCCTCCGGGTCGGTGATGTCCCAGTCGTCCAGGTGTCTGTCCAGCCAGTGCTGCCATGCCGCTATGAACCGCTCGAACTCCGCTACGCCCCTTGCGGTCATCCGCAGCCGACCTTCGTCCAATGCCAGATAGCCGTCCTGCACCGCCTTCACGAACACCGGCACCAGCACCTGCGGCGGCAGCCGGTGCGCCGCCGCGATTCTCGGGACCGTCGCCTCCGTGCCCGCCACCTGCCGCTGGTAGACCTGCCGCAGCGCCCACGTCCCCGCCCGGTCCAGTGTCGAACTGCTCGCCACCGATTCGAACACCTCTGTGTACACCGTCCGCCGCTCGCGCCGCATCACATCGGCGACCATCCGCGCCAGCCGCTCCTCCGACGGTGCCGGGTCCGGTGCCCCGAAGGCCTCGCCCATGTCCACCGCCCGGCCCCTCGCCGAGTCGTGCAGCGGCCGCTCCACTAGGAACCACGCCACCAAGAACCCCAGCGCGGCAACCGGAACGGTCCAGAAGAACACGTAGTTGATCGAGTCCGCATAGGCCTGCACGATCGGGGCGATGACCGCGTCCGGCAGCAGGTGCAGCTCGGCCGGGCTCGCCACCGAGTTCGGGTCCACGCCCGCCTCCACGTACGCGCTCGCCAGCAGCGGCGTCGAATGGTTCGTGAACAGCGTCCCGATGATCGCCGTGCCGAACGTCGAGCCGATCGTGCGGAAGAACGTCACGCCCGAGGTCGCCGCGCCCATCTGCGCATACGGGACGGTGTTCTGCACCGCGATCGTCAGCACCTGCATCGCCAGACCCAGCCCGAGGCCCAGCAGCAGCATGTACAGCGACTCCAGCCAGAAGCCCGTGTCCGGGCCCATCGTGGACATGAAGTACAGGCCCACGCCCATGATCAGTGTGCCCAGGATCGGGAAGATCTTGTACCTGCCGGTCTTGCTCACCACCGCGCCCGACAACGTCGAGGTGACCAGCAGGCCCGCGACCATCGGCAGCGTCCGGTAGCCCGACACGGTCGCCGACACCCCGTCCACGTACTGCAGATACGTCGGCAGGAACGTCATGGCGCCCAGCATCGCGAACCCCACGATGAAGCTCAGGATCGAGCAGACCGTGAACACCGGATTCGCGAACAGCGGCATCGGCAGGATCGGCTCAGCCGCGCGCCGCTCGACGATCACGAACAGGGCGATCGCGACCAGCGACCCCGCGAACATCCCGATGATCGTCAACGAGTCCCACGCGTACTCGTCCCCGCCCCACTCCAGCGCCAGGATCAGGAGCGAGGTGCCGATCGCGATGAAGATCAGTCCCATGTAGTCGATGACGGGTCTGACGGCCGAGCGCACGCGCGGCACGAACGCCGCCGCCATCGCGATCATGACCACCGCGATCGGCAGGTTCACGTAGAAGCACCACCGCCACGACAGATGGTCGGTGAACAGACCGCCCAGCGTCGGGCCGAGCACCGTCGTCACACCGAAGACCGCGCCCATCGCGCCCTGGTACTTACCCCGCTCGCGCAACGGGATCACGTCCGCGATCAGCGCCATCGCCGTGACCATCAGGCCGCCCGCGCCCAGGCCCTGCACCGCGCGCGCCGCGATCAGGAACACCATGTCGTCGCTGAACCCCGCCAGCGCCGAACCGCCGACGAAGACGATCGCGCTGATCTGGAAGATCGCCTTGCGCCCGAACATGTCGCCGAACTTGCCGACCACCGCCGAGGCGATCGCCTCGGCGAGCAGATAGGACGTCACGACCCACGCCATGTGCCCCGCGCCGCCCAGATCGGCGACGATCGTCGGCAGCGCCGTCGACACGATCGTCTGATCCAATGCGGCCATGAGCATCCCGAGCATGATCGTGACGAACACGAGATTGCGTCGGGACTTGCTCAAGACCGGCGGCGCGGGATCGGCGACTTCAGCGCGCTCGGCGATGTCGACAGTGCTCATAACCGGAACGATAGCGGCAAAACGGACGGTCAGTGGCCGAGAGCGAACGATCGCACCCCCACCCCGCATAGGATGGCCCGGACCTCGGGGACCGCCCCGGGAACGTGGGAGGTCGCATGGAGCTGGTGGCGATCCTGTTCGCCCTCACCGTCGGAGGGCTGCTCCTGACGGCCGCCGCCGAGTGGATGCGCATCCCCGCCCCGGTCCTCATCTGCCTCTACGGCCTCGCCCTCGGGCTCGTGCCCGGGATGCCCGCGCTCGAACTCGACCCCGAGCACCTCCTCCCGGTCCTGCTGCCGCCCTTGCTGTGGGCCGCGGCCCGCAAATCCTCGTGGCGCCACTTCGCCGCGAACTGGCGGCCCATCCTGTTCCTCGCGGTCGCCCTCGTCTTCGTCACCACCGCCGCGGTCGCGGTGCTGGCAGCGACGATCAGCCCCGTCCTGCCGGTGGCCGCCGCCGTGGTCCTCGGCGCGATCTGCGCCCCGCCCGACGCCGCGGCCGTCGCCGCCGTCGCCGACCGCCTCGGCCTGCCCCGCCGCCTGGTCACGATCCTCGAAGGCGAAGGCCTGTTCAACGACGTCACGGCCCTGACCCTCTACAACGTCGCCGTCATCGGCGTGGTCTCCGGCTCGGTCTCGGCCCTGTGGTCGGCCGGCCTGTTCGCCTACTCCGCCGTCGTCGCGGCCGCGATCGGCCTGGGCGTCGGCTGGGTCCTGGTCAAACTCGGGTCCCTCGTGGACGACAGCCGCGTCCGCACCGCCCTGGGCCTCACCGCCCCCTACATCGCCTATCTCCTCGCCGACGCCTTCAAGGCCTCCGGCGTCCTCGCGGTCATCTGCGCCGCGTTCTACCTCGTCGCCCGCTCGAACGACCCCGACGACTTCGAGGGCCGCCTGGTGCAGGGCTCGGTGTGGGACGTGCTGGAGACGGCCCTGAACGCGCTCACGTTCGGCCTGGTCGGCATGGAACTGGTCGACATCATCCAGGCCGTCGGCCCCGGCGTCGAGGACCTGGTGTGGAAGGCCCTCGCCGTGGCCGGGGCCGTGATCGCCGTCCGCATCCTCTGGCTCGGCCTCGCGATCGTCCTGGGACGCAGAGGCATCGGCTGGAAGGACCTGGGGAACCATCCGCGCCTGGCGGTCGTCACCGCGTGGGCGGGCATGCGTGGCGTGGTCACTGTGGTGACCGCGCTGGCCCTGCCGGAGGTCACGGCGGACGGCTCGCCGTTCCCGGGACGCGAGCAGATCCAGTTCCTGGCGGTGGCGGTCGTGCTCGCCACGCTGGTCGCGCAGGGGTTGACGCTGCCGGGCCTGATCGCGTTCCTGGGCGTGCGGGCGGACGAGGAGAAGGAGACCGAGGCGCTGCGGTCGATCATGTCCGAGGCGGCCACCGCGGCCACGGACCGGCTCCGTCAGCTGCGCACCGAGGGCGAGGTGGACGACGAGGCGGCCGCTTCGATGGAGCGCTGGTTCGACAAGCGGGCCGCGCAGGTCACGGCCCTGGTCGAGGACCGGGAGGACCCCGAGACCGAGCGGCTGGCCGAACGCCTGGAGGCCATGCAGCGCATCGAGAGCGAGATGATCTCGGCCGCCACCGCGCAGGTCCTGCGGATGCGGTCCTCGCCGGGCCACGACCCGTCCCTGATCGACCGGGTGCTGGCCGCCTTGGACCACCGCGCGGTAGGCCGGCGCCGCTCCGGGTGAGGAGCCGCGTCGCGCAGCCCAACGAGGGAATGCGTGACATGTGATATGTCACGTGGTACCCGCAGCGGCAGTGCGGGCGGCCGTGAATGCGCGATCCCGGTATGTCGCGCCAGGAAGCGGAGCGCCCGCGCGCTTAAGGTGGCGCTTGTGGAGAGACGAGACGCGAGCGCGGAGGCGAACCGCACGGTCCTGAGCGGCGCCATCGGAACCGGGGCCCGCTGGGCCGCGGCACTGACGGTGGCCGGACTGGCCCTGACCGGATGCGGTGCGGGCCAGCACGCCGAGACCAGCGACATGAGCCCGGCCATCGCCGGGGTCGACGTGGACGCCGGGGCGCTGGCCCTGCGCGACCTCCAGGTCGACTTCGGCGACGAGGGCCGCTACCCGGAGGGCGGCGCCGCGCCGCTGCGGGTGTGGATCGCCAACGAGGGCACCGAGACCGTCGTCCTGGAAGCGGTGACGAGCCCCGTCGCCGAGATGGTCACGCTGGCCACCGAACTGCTCGTGGTCGAGCCCTCCGCGAGCGCCGACGCGTCCGCGACGCCGGACGACGACGAGTCTGAGACGCCCGATGCGGACGAGTCCGAAGCGCCCGATGCGGACGAATCCGAAAGCCCCGACGGTGACGACGTCTCGGCGAGTGCCTCGGAGTCCGAGTCCCCAGACGGCGAGGAGGCCGTCACCGAACTGCTCGGCGAGCCCGTGTTCGCCATCGAGATCGCCCCGGACGCGCACGTGCGCCTGGCCCCCGCGGCCGGGTCGTTCTTCCTCCTCGAAGGCCTCAAAGAGGACGTCACCGCGGGCTCGACCGTGGAGGTCGTCTTCACGTTCTCCAACGGCGAGATCGTGACCGCGAATCTGCCGATGGGCGATCCGTCCGAATCCGAGTCGCGCTCCTACTTCGCCGACCCGGGCGACGAGGAAGCCGCATAGGCTCGGTCCCACTAACACTCGCGGCGGCGGCACCCGGAAGGGTGCCGCCGCCGTTCACTTCCCCGCGTCCTCCAGGACCCGCTTGGTCTTGTCGACCACGTCGAACGGGACGATGAGCGGCGTGACCCCCGGCAGGCGGCCCAGGTAGCGGGAGATCTTCGCCGCGGTGTGGCCGTGCATGAACCAGCCGATCAGCGGCGAGTAGATCCGCTGGGGGATGAGCACCGTGACGTCCGGCCCGAGCTGCGAGGCGAGCTGCGCCGCGGCCCGGGCGACGTTCCGGTCGGGGCAGGGCTTCAGCTGCAAGGGCGCGTCCGGGGCCAGGTTGTTCCACTTGGCGCGCAGATGCCGGGACCGCAGGTCGTCGATGTCGAAGTGGACGGCGATGAGGTCGCGCGGGCGCAGGTCCCGGCTGTACCGCAGCGCCTTGAGGGCGGCCAGGTCGACCGAGTCGACCAGGATCACCGCCAGCGGCGGGCGGCCCGCCGCGGCCTCCGGCGGCGGCGCCTCGAGGTGCTCCAACGCCTCGGCCTCGGCCCGGTAGCGGCGGTTGATGTGGATGAGGGCCCACACCCCGATCGGGAAGGCGATCACCACCAGCCAGGCGCCCTCGGTGAACTTGGTGACCGCGAAGACCAGCACGACCAGCGCCGAGAGGACCCCGGCGCAGGCGGTGACGACGAGCTTCCCGAACCGCCCGCGCTCGTGGCGCACCCAGTGGTGCTTGAACATGCCGATCGAGGCCATGAAGAACCCGGTGAACACGCCGATCGCGTACAGCGCCACCAGGTGCTGCACGCTGCCGCCGGTCACCAGCAGCAGGGCGATGCCGATCGCCGTCAGTGCGATGATCCCGTTGGAGAACGCGAGGCGGTGGCCGCGGCGCGTGAGTTTGCCGGGCAGGAACCGGTCTTCGGCGACGAAGCTGGCGAGGTAGGGGAAGCCGGTGAACGAGGTGTTCCCTCCCGTGTAGAGGATGAGTGCGGTCGCGAGCTGCACGGCGACGAAGAACGCGGTGCCGATCGCGCCGTCGCCGAAGACGATGCGGGCCTCTTGGGCGAGCACGGTGGGGCTGCCGTCGGTGTAGGGCGTGGCGTGGGTGAGGAACGCCAGGAGCGAGACGCCGCCGACGAGGAACGCGAGCGTGCAGGCCATGACGGTCATGGTGGCGCGGGCGTTGCGCCCGACCGGTTCCTTGAACGTGGAGACGCCGTTCGAGATCGCCTCCAGGCCCGTCAGGGAGGAGCCGCCGTTCGCGAAGGCGCGCAGGACGATGAAGAGGCTTGCCCCGTACAGCCAGCCGTCCCCGGATTCGCCGAGCGGGAACATGCCCGGTTGCTCCTGGGCGTGCGGGAGCCCGCCCTCGACCATCGCCCGGAACAGGCCGACGACGATGACGAGGGTGATCGCGCCGGTGAACAGGTAGAACGGCAGCGCGAACCAGCGCCCGGCCTCCTTGATGCCGCGCAGGTTGAGCCAGCACATGAGCAGGACGACGCCGATGGTGAGTTCGAGGCTGTAGTCGTCGAGGCCGAAGGCGTTGTGGCTGTCGAAGGTCAGGTGGATGAGCGAGAGCAGCGCGTCGGTGCCCGCGGCGGCCTGGACGGCCACGGTGACCACGTAGTCGATGAGGAGGGCGACGGCGGCGACCTGGGCGACGTTCGGCCCGAAGTTGTCGCGGGCGACCACATAGGATCCGCCGGCGCGGGTGTAGGTCATGACCACGTCGCGGTAGGCGAGGGTGAGCAGCAGCAGGACGATCAGGACCACGCCCGTGATCGGCAGGATCAGGGTGAACGCGGCGATGCCGACGGCGGGGACGAGGGCGATGAGGATCTGCTCGGAGCCGTACGCGGAGGAGGAGACGCAGTCGGAGGAGAGGACGCCCAGCGCGGTCCGCTTCGAGAGGCGCTCCGAGCCCAGCGAGGCGCTCGTCAGCGGCGGCCCCAGCGCTGCGCGCTTGAACCGGTAGGAGAGGCGTTCGGGAAGCGTCCGCATGAAGCGCACCTTACAACCGGAAACCGCTGCTCACCGCCGGAAAGCGATGCGGGTCCGCTGAAGATTCGGCGCCCCGGGACGCGGCCCGCGGCGTCCGTCCATCACTGGGACGAGTGGGGTTGGGGGATCTGGATGATGAGGACGGTGAGGTCGTCGTTGCGCTGGTAGCCGCCGCCTTGGAAGTCGGCTTTGAGCTTGCGGTGCAGCCGGTCGGGGTCGCGCACGCCCGAGGCGATGTGCCCGTTGAGCGCGGCGGCGAGCGGGAAGGTGTGACCCTCGGCGTTGCGGCCCTCGACGATCCCGTCGGTGTAGGCCACGATGAGGTCGCCGGGCATGAGCGTCGCCTCGCGCACCTCGGCCCGCTGGAGTCCGAAGTCGACCAGTCCGAGCGGCGGCAGCGGCCGGGCCGAGAGCGGTTCGGCGGACCCGCGGACCAGCAGCGGCGCGGGGTGTCCGCACAGGACGACCCGGATGGTGTCGTGGCGGGGCGTGATCTCGATGAGGACGGCGGTGGCCCAGGACTGCTCCCAATCGCCGCGGCCCCGGTTGTGCAGGCGGACGCGCCGCTCCATGTGCGCGGTGAGCGTCGCCAGGTCGGGGTCGTCGAGCGCGCGCTCCCGGAAGGTCCCCAGGAGCGCTTCGGTGAGGTGGACGGTGCTGAGGCCGTGCCCTTGGACGTCGCCGACGACGGCGCGCAGGCCCAGGTCGGTGGACTGCACGTCGTAGAAGTCGCCGCCGACGAGGCCCGGGCTGCCCTCGTGGGTCCGGTAGGCGACGGCGACCCGCGCGCCGCCGACGCGCTCGGGCAGGTCGGGGAGGATCGCGGCCTGGACGGTCTCGGCCACCAGGGTCATGTCGAGCAGCCGCATGACGATGCGGTTCCTGATCCACGCCAGCGCGGTGCACAGCAGGCCGACGGCGGCGACCGGCGGCAGGTCGCTCCAGTCCGTCGCCGGGTAGGGGAGGATCCCCAGGGCTCCGGCGCAGATGAGCGCGACGACGCCGAGGGTCGCGACGGTGGTCGCGACGGGGCCGTTGACCAGGGCGGTGAACGCGGGCAGGAACACCAGGGCGTAGTTCGCGTACGGGACCATGATCGGGGTGACGAGCGCGATCGGCACGGTCAGGGCGAGCAGGAGGTAGGGCAGGAGCCGCAGCAGCAGGACCGAGCCGGGGTGGCCGGAGACGATGCGGTCCCAGGGGGTCTCGGGCAGCACATAGGACCGGAGGTAGCCCTGCATGTCGGCGGCGGCGCGCCTGGTCCTGGTCACGGGGAGAGCGTAAGCGGACTGCCGCGCCGGAGGATTGTGAACTGCGAAACGGGAAGGCGGGCCGCGGAGCTGGGAGCCGCCGCGGACCCGCCACTGGAGTTTAGGGCCTGGCCCTACGCGTTCGCTTCGGCCGCCTCGATCTGCTCGCGCAGCCGCTGCTCCTCGTCGGCCGAGAGATTGGTCTGGAGGAGCTTGCCCTGGTACTGGCCGCCGAGCTCCTGGATGACCTTGTCCTCGGTCGCCGAGACGACGAGGAGGACGAGTGCGGCGCTGCCCGGGTTGAGCTCGGCGCCGAGGTCCTTCATGAAGGAGTCGTCCACGCCGATGTCGGTCATCGCCCCGCCCGCGGCGCCGGCGGCCGCGCCCACGGCCATGCCCAGCAGCGGTGCGAAGAACAGCAGGCCGATGAGGCCGCCCCACAGGGCCCCGCCCGCGGCGCTGACGCCGACCAGGGAGTTGGACTGGTGGAGCTTGACCTTGCCGTCGGTGCGGCGTTCGACGACCGCGGCGTCGGCGAGCTTGATGAGCTCGCGCTTCTGCATGTCGGCGAGCTTGGCCAGGACCGTCTGCGCGGTGGGGACGTCCGGGTAGGCCACGGCGATGAGTTTGCTCATGGGCGTCTTCCTCTCTGCGAGGCCGCCGGCGGCGGCGTCTCGCCCGATTGTGGGCCCCGCGCGGCATCTGCGTCCCGAAATTTCTGGTAAACCCTGTTTCGGATGACCCGTAGTGGTTCATTCGTAATTATCGTCTCAGCATCCGCCGCGATTTCCCGCGAAGCGGGATCGGAGGTTGACGGCGGCGCTCCGGCAATCTATATTTCCCATAGATTTGGTAGAGATCATCATCCGATTTCTTTCTCGGAAGGCTTCCTCGTGCGCACCCTCGTCCTCCTGGGCCTGGTCGGTCTGGCCGCCCAACTCGTCGACGGCAGCCTCGGCATGGCATACGGCGTCACCTCGACGACCTTGCTGCTCGCCATCGGCACCAACCCCGCCTCGGCTTCGGCCACCGTCCACCTCGCCGAGATCGGCACCACGCTCGCGTCGGGCGCCGCCCATTGGCGCTTCGGCAACGTCGACTGGAAAGTCGTCCTGAAGATCGGCATCCCCGGCGCGATCGGCGCCTTCGCGGGCGCCACGTTCCTGTCGTGGCTCTCGACCGAGCTCGCCGCGCCCTTCATGTCGCTCATCCTGCTCTCGCTGGGGCTGTACCTCCTCATCCGCTTCACCCTGCGGGGCCTGGACAGCCGCAACCTCGGCAAGCCGCTGCGCAAGCGGTTCCTGACCCCGCTGGGCCTGGTCGGCGGCTTCCTCGACGCCTCCGGCGGCGGCGGGTGGGGCCCGGTCGGCACGCCCGCGCTCCTGGCGAGCGGCCGCATCGAACCGCGCAAGGTCATCGGCTCGATCGACACCTCCGAGTTCCTCGTGGCCCTCGCGGCCTCGCTGGGCTTCATCATCGGCATCGGCAGTCAAGGCGTGGACTTCGCCTGGGTCGGCGTCCTGCTCCTGGGCGGCCTCATCGCCGCGCCGATCGCCGCCTGGCTGGTGCGACACATCCCGCCGCGCGTCCTCGGCTCGGCCGTGGGCGGCGTCATCATCCTGACCAACACGCGCACCCTGATCCGCAGCGAGTGGATCGGGGCCTCCGGCACCGTCGAGGCGATCGTCTACAGCGTCATCGCCGTCGTCTGGATCGCGGCCGTCACCTACTCGGTGCGCCGCCACCTCGCCGAGCGCGACGTGGGCGGTCCGGTCCTTGACAAGGCCAACAACCCCGAACCGGACAATTCGGTCCCGGACGTCGCGATCGCCGCTGAGAAGCCGATCGCCGAGACCTCCTGAACCACGCGATTCCCAAGGGCCCGTTCCGTTTGCAGAACGGGCCCTTCGCACGCCCGCGACCTCGCATCCCACGACTGTCCCTATTGGATTTGGATGACGTCCTTCGGGTCCGTCTCCAGTAGCATGTTGCCTCAACGTGGCCTTGTGCCGAACCGTTGGAGGCGCTGTGACCCAGTTCTACCAGGCATTGCTTCGCGACGGAGGACAGCGGCTCGGGCCGAGGCTGCGGCGGTCGTTCGCCGCCTGGGCGGGCGTCGAGGACGACGGCTCGCCCCATCTGGAACACACCCGCGGCCGCACCCGCGTCGACCTGACCGACAACGAGGTCTGCGGCCGCTACACCCTGGACGCGCCCACCGGTGACGGCCGCCTGCGCACCACCGCGACCTGGGCCTCGGCCCGCAGCGCCGCCAAGAACTGGGTCCGCGTCACCATCGAGGGCGACGTCACCGAACCCGGCCCGATCCACGCGCCCGAGTTCGTGGCCGCGTTCCTCGCCACCGGCCGCGCCACCGACGGGGCCGTGCCCGTCGACTCGGGCCCCCACCTGGTCGGCCCCGAGGAGGTCAAGGAGCTCACGGCCTGGCTCGCCCACCCCGAACGCGGCGTCCCGCTCATCGTCATGACCGTCGACCGCACCGACCCCGGCCTGGTCACCGCCTGCGCCGAGCATCTGGCCGCGGCGCTCGCGGGCGTGGCCGTGGTCGCCCGCCTCTACGACACCCGAACCCAGGACGACCTCAACTCCTGGCTCGGCCCCGACCTCAGCGTCTTCGGCGGCGGCCTGCGCACCTACCTGCCGGGCGTGCGCCCCGGCGAAGAGACCTACGCGATGCGCCACCAGCCGCGCGGCGGCGGCGCCATCCGCGACCACGGGATACGCGCGCTCGAAGTCGTCATCGAAGGCGTCGCCGACCTCTCCGTGCACCGCCCGTTGCCGACGGACATACGCCAGTCCGAGCCGCGCGTGGCGCGCGTCCTCGCCGGAGCACTCGCCCCCGAGCAGCTGCACGCCCCACCGCCCAGTCCGGCCGCGATAGCCGTCCCGCGCCCACCGAGGCCACGGCGGCCCGGCCCGATACCCGAACCCGAAATCGTCCCCGAACCCGAACTCCCGACCGCCGCACCCGAACCGCCCGCACTGGAAGACCCCGCACCGGCCCCCGTCCCCGGCGACACCGCCGCCGACAGCGCCCCGCCCGCCGAGACCGACGGCCTCGCCGACCGCATCGCCGCACGACTCGCCGACCACCTCGACGACAGCGTCCTCGACACGCTCGTCGACATGGCCCGCGGCGGCGACTCCGAGACCACCGCCCTCATCAAGACCATGGCCTCCCACCTCGACGCCCTCACCCGCGCCGTCGAGGCCTCCGGGATCCTCGGCAGGCGCGCCCAAGGCCGCGGCCAGGAGCTCGAACGACTCCGCGAGCAGTACGACCAGCTCGAATCCGACTACGTCGAACTCAGCGAGCACGAACGCAAAGCGCAGGACCGCATCCGGTGGCTCGAAAGCCGCCTCGCCGAGCACGCCGACCCCGTCTACGGCGTCCAGAGCGCCGACCTCGAAGGCCCCTGGGAGGCCGAGAGCCTCATGGACGTCGTCCAGCGCGCCCGCAAGCAGCTGCGCCACCTCGACCTGCCCGACACCCTCGACACCGAGGTCTCCCGGCTCGACGTCATGTACCCGCGCCAGCGCCGCCGCTGGACCGGCAAGACCTGGGACGCCCTGCGCGCCCTCGACGCCTACGCCGGAGCCCGCGCCGAAGCCCGCTTCACCGGCGGCTTCTACGACTGGTGCACCCGGCCCCTGCCGGGCGCGGCGACCATCACCCCGACCATGGTGTCCATGAAGGAGTCCGACTCGGTCACGGGCAACCCCAAGTTCTACCGGCACCGGATCTTCCGCGTCCCCACCGACATCGACCCCTCCGGGCGCGTCTTCATGCCCTCCCACATCAAACTCCAGGCGGTCGGCTCGCCCGCCCCCCGCATGCACTTCCTCGACGACGCGGGCGGCCCCACCGGCAAGGTCTGGATCGGCTACCTCGGTGACCACCTCCCGAACACCCGCACGAACTGACCTCCGCACCGCCCCGGGAGGAGCCCGCGGACGGCGAACGGCCCCGCCCTCCCGTAGGCTCGGGGAGAACCCGGGAGGAGCGTCGATGGACTTCATGCGCCGCAACGCGCGATGGATCGCCCTGGCGGCGTTGCTCGCGATCATGGCCCCGTTCCTCGCACAGGGCCTCAACGCCCTGTTCGCGGTCGACACCTTCCTCGTGGCCGTGGTCCTGTTGCTGGCCATCGTGATAGCCGTCGTGGCCCTGGCCCGGTCGCAGAACCACGAGGAGTGAAGATGGGACGAAGGAGCCACCGCCTCTTCGCCCGCTGGTACCCCCAGGCCGCCGCCTCCCTTGAGGAACGCGGTTTCGGGGAGCAGCGGGCGCGGCTCCTGGCAGGCGTCTTCGGACGCGTACTGGAAGTCGGCTGCGGGCACGGAGCGAACTTCCCGCACTACCCCGCGGCGGTGACCGAACTGGTCGCCGTCGAACCCGAAGAGCGCCTGCGGGACCTCGCCCAGGAACGATCCGAGGAGCTCGGTCTCAAAGCGACCGTCCTCGACGGGCAGGCCGAGCATTTGGCGTTCGAGAACGACTCGTTCGACGCGGTCGTCACCACACTGGTGCTGTGCTCGGTCGCCGACCAGGACCAGGCGCTGGCCGAGATCTTCCGGGTGCTCAAGCCCGGCGGGGAGCTGGTCTGCTTCGAGCACGTGGCCTCGGGCAACCGGGCGATCCGCGTGGGCGAGCAGGTCTTCGACGCGGTGATCTGGTCGCACGTGTTCGGCGGCTGCCACACCGCGCGGGACACCGGCGCGGCGATCACCAGGGCCGGGTTCGACACCGCGGGCCTGGAATCGCACCGGTTCCCGGGCCTGCCGTTCCCGTTGAAGGTGAGTCCCCACCTGGTGGGCTCGGCCCGCAAACCCGAATAGCGAACCGGTCCGGCCCCGCCCCCACAGGCGGGGCCGGACCGCTGTCCGGGGGCCGCGCCGGCCGCACTGCACCCGGACCGCCGCGATCCGATCGTCTCGGTTCGCGCGCGTCAGGCGATGCGGCCGTTGGCCTCGAGGGTGAGCAGGTTTCCGAGGGTCAGGATCCCGCCCCACTCGTGCGCGACCACCGGCGTCCACATCTGGAAGTTCGGGGCCCAGCCGCCGTCCTCGTTCTGGGCGTCGACCATGACGTCCAGGTGCAGGTCGATCTCCTCCTCGCTGAAGAGGCCGCGGCCCAAAGAGTCCGGTCGCCCCGCGAGGTCCAGCGGGGTGTGGACGTGGCCTTCGGCGTTCGGATCGATTGCCGCCGCGGCCCGCAGTGAATCGTGGAGGCGCGCGAACTCGGCCCCGGCGCGCTCCCGGTCGGGGACGCGTTCGAGGAACGCGAGCACGCACATCGCGTCGTAGGCGCCGACCTCCTCGAGTCCGGCGATACTGCGCCAGCAGAACTCGGTCGCCGGGCCGACCCATCGATGCTCGACCCCGTTGGCGTGCAGGAGCCCGACGATCGGCGCGGTCGGGTTCAGCGCCGCCGGAGGCTGCTCGCCCTGCGGCTGCCACCAGGGCCCGCGCTCGTCGCCGACGACGCTCGGCAGCACCCACGGCACCCCGCCGTCCGCAGTGGAGAACTTCGTGAGCCAGTCGCAGGCGCGCTGCACGAGGGTGCCGTGGAACTGCTCGATCTCGTCGAGGATCCAGAAGGCCTGCTCGATCCCCTGCGGCTGGCCGAGGGCGCCGCGCAGGTCCGGTTCGATCGCGTTGCCGAAGCCCCCGCCGATGTCCTGGTAGCCGCCCAGCACATCGAGGACCTGTTCGTCGGCGACCGTGTCGAAGTGGTGCTGGAAGCGGAGCCGGTCGATGAGCCGGGCGTTGAGGACCAGGTACCGCTCGGCGGCGGCGAACGCGTCCTTGGTCAGCGTCTTCACGGGTGAACCCCTTCGTTCGGTGGTCGCGGTGGCGCGTCGACCGTACCGGCGGGGTCCGACATTCGAGGCTCGCTAGCCCAGCGCGCGTTCGAACGCCGCGTAGACCTCGTCGTTGAACAGCACGAACCGAACGTCCCCGACCGCCGTCTCGGTCTTTCGCACCGTGTTCACCGCGATCTTGGCGGCCGAATCGGCAGGCCAGCCGTACACCCCGGCCGAGACGGCCGGGAACGCGATCGAAGCCGCCCCCAGCTCGCCCGCGACCCGCAGCGATTCGCGGTAGCACGAGGCCAGCAGCGCGCTCCGGTTCTCATCCTGCGAGTAGACCGGGCCGACGGTGTGGACGACCCATCGGGCGTCGAGACGCCCGGCGGTGGTCGCGACGGCCTGCCCGGTCGGCAGGCCGTACCGGTACTGCGAGCGGCGCAGCTCCCGGCACTCGGCCAGGATCGCCGCGCCCCCGGCGCTGTGGATCGCTCCGTCCACGCCGCCGCCCCCGAGCAGGGACGAGTTCGCGGCGTTGACGATCACGTCGACGCGCTGCCGGGTGATGTCGCCCTTGCTGATCGAGATCGCCATGCTCGCATTCAAACATGCGGGTGCCTGCAGGCCGCCGTGGAGCCCGTTTCGATCCCAACGGCCCGCAACACGGTGACAATCGAGGTCAGCGGGCATGTTGCCGAATCGTGACGTGCTCGCGACGCCCGCGCGCGTTGACAATCCAACAAGCAACCATGTATAACCAAATAAATCCAAATGAAACGGGGGTGAAACCACATGTTCGCGGAAGAGCGACAGCAGCAGATCGCCGAACGTGCGCGCACCGAAGGGCGCGTCGACGTCGGCGTCCTCGCCACCGCCTTCGACGTCACCACCGAGACCATCCGGCGCGACCTCACCGCCCTCGAACGCCAAGGCGTGGTCAAGAAGGTCCACGGCGGCGCCATCCCGCTCGAACGCCTCGGCTTCGAACCCACCGTGGCCGCCCGCGACACCGTCCAGACCGAGGCCAAGGAGCGCATCGCCGCCGCCGCGCTGGCCGAAGTGCCCGAGGAGGGCGCGATCCTTCTGGACGCGGGCACCACCACCGCGCGCATCGCCGAGGCCCTTCCGGCCGACCGCGAGCTCACGGTGGTCACCAACTCCGTCCTCATCGCCGCCCTCCTGGCGCCCAAGCCCCGCCTCACCGTCCTCATCGTCGGCGGGAAGGTGCGCGGGCGCACCATGGCGGCCGTGGACGACTGGGCCGTGCGCGCCCTGGCCGACACCTATGTGGACGTCGCGTTCATCGGCGCGAACGGCATCAGCGTCGAACGCGGCCTGACCACCCCTGACACCGGGGAGGCCGCCGTCAAGCGCGCCATGATCCGCGCCGCCCGCAAAGCCGTCGTCGTCGCCGACCACACCAAGGTCGGCAACGACTGCCTCGCCCGCTTCGGCACCCTCGACCAGGTGGACGTGCTCGTCACCGACACCGGCCTCGACGACGGCCTGACCGCCGACCTCGAAGCCGCCGACCTGAAAGTGGTGCGCTCATGATCGTCACCGTGACCGCCAATCCGAGCCTGGACCGGACGATCGAGGTCGACCGGCTCCGGCGCGGCGAGGTGCAGCGCGCCACCGGCGCCCGCGTCGACCCCGGCGGCAAGGGCGTCAACGTCTCGCGGGCGCTCGTCGCCAACGGCCACGCCACCCGCGCGGTCCTCACCTCCGGCGGCCACGCCAGCACCGAGCTGATCGACCTCCTGGCCGAAGCGGACGTCCCGGTGCTGGAAGTGCCCGTCTCCCAAGGGGTCCGCTCGAACCTGACGATCGCCGAGGCCGACGGGACGGTCACGAAGCTCAACGAGGCCGGCCCGGACCTGCGGCCCGAGGAGGTCGCGGAGCTGCTGGTCGCCGCGATCGTGCCGACCCTCGACCGGTCCACCGCCTGGATCGCCGGGTGCGGGAGCCTCCCGCCCGGCGTCGGCGCCGACTTCTACGCCCTCCTGGTCGAACGCGCCCACGCGGCCGGTGCGAAGGCCGCCGTGGACACGTCAGGTCCCGCGCTCGACGCGTGCCTGGCCGCCCGGCCCGACCTCGTCAAACCCAACCTCGAAGAGCTCGCCGAGGCCGCCCGGACGCCCATCGCGACCCTCGGCGACGCCGTCAAGGCCGCCGAAGCGCTCCGCGAGGCCGGGGCCCGCGCGGTCCTCGCCAGCCTCGGCGCCGACGGCGCGATCCTCGTGGACGACACGGGGGTCCACCACGCGGTCGCGCCGCTCGCCGGGCCGCTCGCCAGCACCGTCGGCGCCGGGGACGCCTCGCTTGCGGGCTTCCTCGCCGCCGGAGGCGAAGGGCCGCAGGCACTCGCGGTCGCCGTCGCGTGGGGCACCGCCGCGGTGTGCCTGCCCGGCAGCATCATGCCCGCCCCCGACGACATCCGCCTCGACGCCGTCGAGGTCACCCGTTCCCCGGACTACGACCGGGCCCTGAGCTGAGCCGTAAAGGAGCACCAAATGTCTGATCTCATCACCGCCGATCTGATCGACCTCGACCTCACCGGGGCCGACCGCCACGAGGCCACGGCGAAGCTCGCGGCCCTGCTCGCCGCCGCCGGGCGCGTCACCGACACCGCGGGCTTCCTCGCCGACGTGCGCGCCCGCGAGGAGCAGATGCCCACCGGCATCGAAGGCGGCATCGGCATCCCGCACGCCCGCAGCGCCCACGTCACCGTCCCCAGCCTCGCCTTCGGCAGGGCGCCCAAGGGGATCGACTTCGAATCCGAGGACGGGCCCGCCGACCTGGTGTTCCTCATCGCCGCTCCCGAAGGCGGCGGCTCGGAGCACATGACGATCCTCGCGAAGCTCGCCCGCAAGCTCGTCCACGACTCGTTCAAGACCGCCCTGCGCGAAGCCCCCGACGCCGCAGCGGTCGCCGCGCTCATCCAGCAGTCCCTCGCGTAGAGAAGAAGGTGCTCGAACAATGAAGCTCGTAGCCGTGACCTCGTGTCCCACGGGGATCGCCCACACCTACATGGCCGCCGAGGCGCTCGAACAGGCCGCCAAGGACGCCGGGCACGACATCCACGTCGAGACGCAGGGCGCCGCCGGCGCCGAGGCGCTCGACCCCGCGCTCATCGCCGCGGCCGACGCGGTCATCTTCGCCGCCGACGTCGACGTGCGCGACAAGGACCGCTTCGCCGGGAAGCCGCTCGTCTCCGGCCCGGTCAAGCGCGGCATCAACCACGCCGCCGAGATGGTCGCCGAAGCCGTCGAGCAGGCCCAGGCCGCACCGGCCTCCCCCGCGTCGGCCGCGCCCGCTCCCGTGGCCGGGCCGAAACTCGGCCCGGGCGCGAAGCTCCGCCTGTGGCTCATGACCGGCGTGTCCTACATGCTGCCGTTCGTCGCCGCCGGCGGCATCCTCATCGCCCTCGCGTTCGTCATCGGCGGGGCCGAGATCGCCACCAAGGTCAACGGCGGCGCCTTCGAAGGCGTCACCTACGAGGCCATCACCGACCCGACCCAGATCCTCAACCAGACCGGGATCGCGGGCCTCATGTTCTACATCGGCGGGCTCGCGTTCTCCATGCTCGTGCCGATCCTCGCCGGGTTCATCGCCTTCGGCATGGCCGACCGCATGGGCATCGCACCCGGCGTGGTCGGCGGCCTCATCGCCGTCGCCGTCGGCGCGGGCTTCCTCGGCGGCCTCGTCGCGGGCCTGCTCGCGGGCGCGATCGTCATGGCGCTCAAGCTCATCAAGGCCAACCAGGCCTTCCAGGGCATCATGCGGATCGTCGTGATCCCGCTCGTGAGCGTCTTCGCCGTCGGCCTCGTCATGCTCGTGGTCGTCGGCAAGCCCATCGCCGAGGCCCAGGCCTGGCTCACCGACTGGCTCGCCGGACTCTCGGGCGTCAACGCGATCCTGCTCGGCCTGATCCTCGGCGCGATGATGGGCTTCGACCTGGGCGGCCCGGTCAACAAGGTCGCCTACCTGTTCGGCGTCGGCGCGCTCGCCAGCGGCGACTTCACCGTCATGGCCGCCGTCATGGCCGCGGGCATGGTCCCGCCGCTGGGCCTCGCACTCGCCACCGTCGTGCGCGGCAAGCTGTTCACGCAGGCCGAACGCCAGTCCGGCAAGGCCGCCTGGCTCCTGGGCGCCTCCTTCATCACCGAAGGGGCGATCCCGTTCGCCGCGGCCGACCCGCTGCGCGTCGTCCCGTCCACCGTCGTCGGCGGCGCCGTCGCCGGTGCGGTCTCCATGGCCGTCGAGGCGACCCTGCGGGCCCCGCACGGCGGCATCTGGGTCATCGGACTCATCGGCAACCCGGGCGGCTTCATCGTGGCCCTGCTCGCCGGGACCGCCGCGACCTGCCTGTGCGCCGTCGCGCTCAAGTCGGCGTTCCGCAGCAAGGCCGTCGCCGAGGCCGACGAGCACCTCTTCGCCATCTAGCACTCACCGAAAGGGACCGTCATGCCTGAACGCCGCGTCGTCGTCGCCTCCAAGATCGGCCTCCACTCGCGCCCGGCCAAGCTGTTCGCGAAGCTCGCCGCCCAGCAGCCGGCGAAGGTCCTCATCAGTAAGGAGGGCGTCGAGCCGGTGGACGCCCGCTCCCAGCTCCTGCTGATGACCTTGGACGCCAAGGGCGGCGACGAGGTCGTCCTCACCGCCGAGGGCGAGGGCGCCGAGGCGTCCCTCGACGCCCTGGAAGCCGAGCTCAACATCGACCGCGACGTGTAGTGGGAGTCTGATATGACCGCCGAGCTGACCGGCATCGGAGTGAGCCCGGGCGCCGCCAGCGCGCCGGTGGCCCGGCTCGCCCCCGCCCCCGAACCGCCCGCCGACACCGGGCCCGAGGCCGACCCGGCCGCCGCACTGGCGACTGCCAAGGCAGCCCTCGAGTCCGTGGCCGACGACCTCGACGAACGCGCCGAAGCCGCCACCGGCGCCTCCGCCGACATCCTCGACGCGCAGTCGATGATGCCGCGCGACCCCGCCTTGATCGACCAGGTCGAGAAGGCGCTCGCGAGTGGACGTTCCACCGTCCACGCGGTCATCGAGGCCTACGGCTTCTTCCGGAACGCGCTCGAGGCCGCCGGGGGCTACCTGGCCGAGCGGGCCGCCGACTTGGACGACCTGCGCGACCGCACCGTCGCCGCCCTGCTGGGGCTGCCGATGCCGGGCCTGCCGGACCCCGGGCACCGCTTCATCCTGGTCGCCAGGGACCTCGCGCCCGCCGACACGGCCGCGCTCGACCCGGCCAAAGTGGCCGCGATCGTCACCGAACAGGGCGGGCCGACCAGCCACACCGCGATCCTCGCGAAGTCGATGGGCCTGCCCGCCGTCGTCGCCTGCCCCGGCGCGGCCGGTCTTGCGGACGGCACTGCGGTCCTGGTCGACGGGCGCACCGGCCTGGTGCTCGCCGACCCCGACCCCGAACGGGTGCAACAGGTCCTGGCCGCCGAGGCCCGCCGCACCGAAGCGCTGGCCGCGAGCCGGGGCCCGGGCCGCACCGCCGACGGGCACGCCGTGCAGCTGCTGGTCAACCTCGGCTCGCAGGCGGACCTTGCTGCGGCCGCCGCGGTCGACAGCGAAGGGGTCGGCCTGTTCCGCACCGAGTTCCTGTTCCTCGACCGCGACACCGCACCGACAGTAGACGAGCAGGCCGCGGCGTACGGGCAGGTGTTCGCCGCTTTCGGCGGCCGCAAAGTCGTCGTCCGCACACTCGATGCCGGGGCCGACAAGCCGCTCGCGTTCGTCGACCACGGCGATGAGCCCAACCCCGCCCTGGGCCTGCGCGGGATCCGCCTGGCGCGCACCGAATCCGGATCATCCCTACTGGACGACCAGTTGACGGCGATCAGCGCCGCCGCCGCGCAGCATGAGGCCGAGGTCTGGGTGATGGCCCCGATGGTCGCGACCCCGGCCGAGGCGGCCGAGTTCGCGAGCCGTTGCCGCGCTCACGGCATCGCCATGGCGGGCACCATGATCGAGGTCCCGGCCGCCGCACTGCGCGCGGCCCGGGTGCTGGAAGGCTGCGACTTCGCGAGCCTGGGGACCAACGACCTCGGGCAGTACACGCTCGCGGCCGACCGCATGAACGGCGACCTCGCCGAACTGCTCGACCCGTGGCAGCCCGCGCTGCTCGACCTGGTGAGCCTGGCCGCCGAGGCCGGGCGCGAGGTCGAGAAGCCCGTCGGGGTGTGCGGTGAGGCCGCCTCGGACCCGCTGCTCGCGTGCGTCCTGGTCGGCCTGGGGGTCACGAGCCTGTCGATGGCGCCTTCGGCGATCGCGGCCGTCCGCTCCGAACTGGCCTCCCGCACCGTCGCCGAATGCGTCGCGATGGCCGCCGCGGCGATCAACGCGGTCGACGCCGCCGAAGCCCGCCGATCGGTCGCCGCCTAGGGGTGTTCACGACATCCCGGCGAGGCGGTATCCGCGTCCGTCTGTTCGCTCGCAAGACGGAAGGGCCGGCGAACAACGGTCATGGTTTCTGCGGACCGTCGGCGGCTGGGGAGCCGCGCTCGCGGCCAAGCCCGGCGCGTACCGCCTGCCGGAATGCATGACACGTGACATGTGATGTATTACCGACTTCGGCCCCACCGGCCCCGGCCGTCGCCACGCCCGCAACCGGTCGCCCACCGACCCGAACATTTACCGAGGTCAAAGCCCCGGCAAGCGCAGCACCCTTAACCTAACCCATTTACAAAGGGGCACAGGCGTCGTAGCATTCAGCCATGAAGTCCACCTCGCGCGACATCCGCCTCCGCAACTGCTTCGCAGTGCTCCGGCACCTCATCGCGGACGCCCCCACCTCGCGGCAGATCCTCGCCCGCGAGACCGATCTGAGCGTCGCCACCGTCTCGAACCTGGTCACCGACCTGATCGACCTCGGCGTGGTGGTAGAGGTCGGCCGCGAGGACTCCGGCGGCGGACGGCCCCGGGCCCTGCTCGCGCCCAACGTCGGCGGCGGCGTGATGATCGGCGTCGACGTGGCCGAAACCTATGTGCACCTGGAAGTCTACGATCTCGCCCTCACCGTGGTCGATCGGGTCGACGAACGCATGGAACCCAGCGAGAACCGCCCCGACCAGGTCATCGAGCACATCGCCTCCGCCATGGACCAGGTCCGCGAACGCCTCGGCGACCGCGCGATCCTCGGCCTCGGCGTCAGCCTCCCCGGCCAGGTCGACGTCGCCTGGGGCGTCTCGGGCTTCGCCCCCAACTGGAACTGGCACGACGTGCCCTTCCGCAACCTCCTCGGCGAGCGACTGGACCTCGACGTCCCCATCTACCTCGACAACCCGCTCAAGACCATCACCGTCGGCGAACTGTGGTTCGGCGACGGCCGCGGCGTCGACCGCCTCGCCGTCCTCATACTCGGCACCGGCGTCGGCGCCGGGCTCGCCTTCGGCGGCCAGCTCTACCGCGGCGCCACCAACTCCGCGGGGGAATGGGGCCACACCACCATCAACCCCGCCGGCCCGCAATGCCGCTGCGGCGCCAAAGGCTGCATCGAGGCCTACGTCGGCGCCCCCGCCATCCTCTGGCAGTGGGCCCAACTCGACGGCAGGGCCGGAAACGGCTCCCAGACCGAGGCCATGGCCGCCCTCGCCGCCGCCTGGGAAGCGGGCGAGCCCTCGGCCCTGCGCACCGTCGAGACCGTCGCCGAATACCTCGCCGCGGGCGTCGCCAACCTGCTCAACCTCGTCAACCCCGACCTCGTCGTCTTCGACGGCTGGGTCACCGCCGTCCTCGGCGACGCCCTCATCCCCGAATTCGAACGCCACCTGGCCGCCCACGCCATGGAGGCGCCCCTCAAGGCCGCCCGCCTCAAACGCAACGAGCAGGGCCGGAACATGGTCGCCCTCGGCGCCGCCGCGCTGGCCCTGGAGGGCCATCTCAGCCGCCTGAACACGGTCGGCTCCCGCAGCCGCCGCTGAGCTCCAGGCGCCGCCGCCGCAACCGAATATTGCGAGGCCGGACGCGAATCCGGCACCACACCAGTCACTCGTGCCCCAAAAATTACGGTCGTCGGGGCACGATTCGGGCTGCACGCTGCGCAAACTCCTGTGGCGGGTGGGGTGAGCGCTCCCAGTGGCACCGACCACAAATTGTTACGCTGCCACTTACTTCAACCCATTGACAAAGTGCGGGAGGATCGCGAGACTGGGAATCGAATCGACGGTTGTCGAATCTCCGCTGCGGCGTCGACCATGACCCGGGGTCGCGCGGGAAGCCCTTCCGACCTCTCAACGTAGCGAGGAGCTAGCAATGGTTGCCTTCAGCAACAACCGCCCTTCCAAGCAGACCTTGGCCGGCCTGGCCATGAACCGCCGCCGCATGCTCGCCCTGGGCGGCCTCGTCGCCGGGGCCGGGGCGTTCGGCGCCTGCGGCGGCGACACCGGCCGCGGATCCAGCGAGGGCGTCAACCTCTCGCAGTGGTACCACCAGTACGGCGAGGCCGGCACCCAGCAGGCCGCCGAGGGCTACGCCGCCGCGTACAAGGACGCGGCCGTCACCATCAACTGGGTCCCCGGCGACTACGACACGGCGCTCTCCTCGGGCCTGCTCGCCAACAAGTCGGGCGAGAGCCCCGACGTCTTCGAGAGCCACCTGAACCGCTCGCTCGTGGACTCGGGCCAGATCGTCCCGCTCGACGACATCTTCGAAGGCGTCAAGGACGACTTCACCGAGATCGACATCAAGCGCAACTCGATCGACGGCAAGATCTACGGCATCCAGATGATCGACGACCCGCAGTTCCTGTACTACCGGCCCTCGCTGTTCAGCGACGCCGGGATCACGGAGCCGACCACGTTCGACGACCTCATGGCCGCCGCCGCCGAGCTCACCACCGGCGACGTCAAGGGCCTGTTCCTGGGCAACGACGACTCGGCCACCAAGCTGTTCCAGCCCATCGTGTTCTCCGCCGGGCAGTCCCTGCTGACCGACGACTACCAGATCGGCTTCACCAAGGACGCCGTCGTCGCCGGGGCCCTGCAGGTCAAGGCGCTGCACGAGTCGAACTCGCTGCTCATCGGCGCCCCGACCGAGGCCTGGGACCCGTCCTCGATCATCCAGGGCCTGTGCGCGATCCAGTGGTGCGGCCTGTGGGCCCTGCCCCAGATCGTCGAGACCTACGGCGACGACATCGCGATCATGCCCTGTCCCGGTTTCGGCGGCGGCACGCAGACGGTCTACAACGGCGGCTGGTCCACGTTCGTCAACGCGAAGATGGACCACGTCGACGAGGCCAAGGCGTTCGCGAAGTGGCTGTGGATCGACAACGAGGAGTACATCCAGGACTGGTGCCTGTCCTACGGCTTCCACATCCCGCCGCGCAAGTCCATGGCCGCCAACGCCGAAGCGCTCACCACCGGCCCCGCCGCGACCGCCGTGTCGATCTCGCAGGAGTTCGGCTGGGGCGACGACCCGAACTGGACGCCCACGATGGAGACCGCCGTCGACGACATGATGACCCACATCGTGCTCGAAGGCGCCGACCCCGAAGCGGAGTTCGACACCGCCGTGGGGACCATCCAGACCGAGCTCGACACCATCTTCGGTTAATCGGAGGAATCGTGGCCGTCTCCGCAGAGACCGCCGCGTCCACGCCTGCGGCGGGCACCGGGGATCGCAATCCCCGGGCCCGCCGCGCGGGGCGCCGGCGGACCGCACTCACCTTCTGGCTCTTCGTAGGGCCGTTCTTCGCCGGCCTGCTGGTGTTCACCTTCATCCCGGTGGTCTGGAGCGCGTACCTGTCGTTCTTCGACGCGCGCAACACCGTCGCCCCGCTGCCCGAGGACTTCGTCGGCTTCGACAACTACGTCCACATGCTGCAGGACGGGGCCTTCCGGGACGCGCTGATCACGTTCACGATCTTCGCGGCGTTCATCGTCCCGCTGACCTTCGCCTGCTCGCTCGGCCTGGCGCTCCTGCTCAACAAGGTGCGGCTGGCGCGAGCGTTCTTCCGGTCGGTGTTCTTCCTGCCCTTCGCCTGCTCCTATGTGGTCGCGGCGCTGGTGTGGAAGATGTCGATCTTCAACGGCGTGCGCTACGGGCTGGCGAACTCGATCCTCGACCTGTTCGGCATCGAGGACATCGCGTGGCTGTTCGACCCGAGCCCGCCGTGGTACTGGCTGGTCATCGTCTCGCTGCGCCTGTGGATCCAGTGCGGCTTCTACATGATCCTGTTCATCGCCGCGCTCCAGCAGATCCCCGAGCACCTGTACGAGGCCGCCTATGTGGACGGTGCGAAGCCGGGCTGGCAGACGTTCTGGCACATCACGCTCCCGCAATTGCGGGCCACGTCGGTCGCCGTCGTCATGCTCATCCTCATCGCCGCCTACCAGGCGTTCGACGAGTTCGTGCTCCTCATCGGCAACCAGGCCTACGCCAGACCACCACTGGTCTACCTGTACTACAACACCCTGGGCATGGTCCAGGACCTCGGCCGCGGCTCGGCGGGCTCGCTCATCCTCGCGCTCATCATCGCGATCGTGACCGTCCTGCAGGGCAAGTTCTTCGGCTTCGGGAACAAGGAGAGCTGACATGGCACGCAGCAAGCAGCGCACCGGACCGGTCGGCTACAGGCCCGGGATCGGCACCAAGGGCTCGCGGGTCCTGCTGGTCGTCTTCCTGTCCGTCCTGGCACTGGTGTTCCTCATCCCGTTCTACCTGATCCTGCGCAACGCCCTCGCCACGGACGCGGAGATCACCGCGCCCGACTGGATGTGGTTCTCGCCGGCCCCGGCCTGGGACAACTTCACCAAGCTGTTCTCGGACCCGGCCGTGCCGATGGCGCGGTCGCTCCTGAACTCGGCGATCGTCGCAGTACTGACCACTGTGGGCACGCTGTTCCTGTGCACCACGGCCGGTTACGGCCTCGCCCGGATTCCTTACCGGCACGCGAACAAGGTCTTCTACGCGGTGCTGGCGACGCTCATGATCCCCGGCGCGATCACGTTCGTGCCGAGCTTCGTGATGGTCTCGAGCCTGGGCTGGCTCTCGGACTACCGGGGGCTGATCATCCCGGGCCTGTTCAGCGGGTTCGCGGCGTTCCTGTGCCGCCAGTACTTCCTCAGCTTCCCCCGGGAGCTGGAGGAGGCGGCGCGCGTGGACGGACTGGGCTACTGGGGTGCGTTCTGGCGCATCGTGATCCCGAACTCGGGGAGCTTCCTGGCCGCGGTCGCCGTCATCACCTTCGTGGGCGCGTGGAACTCGTTCCTGTGGCCCTTGGTGATCGGCCGGTCGCCGGACTCGTGGACGGTGCAGGTGGCGCTGTCGACGTTCCTCACCGCACAGACGATCAGCATCTCGCAGTTGTTCATGGCCGCGCTCGTGGCGATCACACCACTGGTGTTCGTGTTCCTGTTCCTGCAGCGGTTCCTGGTCCAAGGCGTTGCCCAAACCGGACTAAAGGGCTGATCAGCAGGGATCACCGCGCTCCATAGGCGACAATCGAAGATGTTAATGTGAGGCCGCAAAAGGTCAGCGAGCCCAATCGGCTGCGGGATCCGTTCCGCGGCCGATCGCTGTGACCGACCCCGTTTCCCCTTACAAGGAGTCATCTCCGATGCAAGAACTCAAGATCCGAAACCCCCTCGGCGTGTGGGGCTTCACCCTGATCACCCTCGGCATCTACGGCCTGTTCTGGTACGCCAAGACCGCCGCGCAGATCAAGGGCGTGAACCCGGACAACCCCAAGAACGTCACCGGCACCAGCCTCGTGGTGTGGATGCTGTTCGGCTTCATCACGCTGTACATCGTGCCGATCATCAACTGGTTCAAGCTGTGCGCCTCGATCAAGGCCGAGCAGGAGGCCGCGGGTCTGACCCCGACCTTCAACACCGGCCTCGCCACCCTCCTGTGCTTCCTCGCCGGCACCAACCTCATCTACCTCCAGTCCCAGCAGAACCTGGTCGTGGCCGCAGTCCAGGCCCGCCAGAGCGTCCCCGCCTAAGACGGACGCGACCGGCGCGAAAGCGCCGCGTGAATGACTGAGCCCCGGCCGCGTGCGGCCGGGGGCTCAGTACGTTCCCGCCCGCCGCCCGCCGCCCGCCGCAGTTCGAGGTCGCGGGTCTGACCCCGACCTTCAACAGCCGGCGCTGTGCAGCAGCGTGTGGTGTGTGGCGCGTGATATGCCACTGTCCAGTCGAGGACCCCGGGCCCCGGGACCGGCTAATCTTGCCGCTGTGGATCTGACCGAATACGTGCCCGTCGTCCCCGACTTCCCCGAGCCGGGGGTCGGCTTCCGCGACATCACCCCGCTGCTCGCCGCGCCCGCGGCCTTCCGGGAGTCGATCGACCGCCTCCAGGAGGCCTGCCAGGCCCACCCGTACGACGCGATCGCCGCGTTCGACGCCCGCGGGTTCCTCTGGGCCGCACCGCTGGCCGACCGCACCGGCAAGCCGCTCATTCCGATCCGCAAGGCCGGGAAGCTGCCGCGCGAGGCCGCGGTGGAGTCCTACCGGGGCGAGTACGCCGAAGTCCGCGTCGAGATGCACGCCGACGCGGTGAGCGAAGGCGACCGGGTGCTCCTGGTCGACGACGTCATCGCCACCGGCGAGTCCATGGCCGCCGGAATCCGCCTCGTCGAGGGCCTGGGCGGCACGGTCGCCGCCTGCGCGGCCCTGCTGGAGATCGCCTCCCTCTCGGGCCGCGACCGCCTCGACGGCTACCCGGTCATCTCCCTCCTCGGCAAGCTCTGACGCCGCCAGAAGCACCCGAGCCCGATCCCTCCGCAGCAAGCGCCGAGGAGACCCGAATCTAATTCGCGTCCCCGAAAACTGTCGGACCCCCGATGCAGGGTTGCACTGGGGGCCCGCGATACGTGTAGTACGTGATATGTCACATGGCGCTGGCAGGCGATCGTCCGCTCAGCCGACCAGCTTCGCCAGGTTCGCCGGGTCGGCCAGCGCCGAGCCCATGCCGATCACCGAGGCGCCGGCCTTGAGGTAGGTGTCCACCGAGTCGGGGTCGACCCCGCCGGTCGCGACGAACCGCACGTCCGGGAACGGCCCGGCCATCGCCTTGAACCAGTCCGGTCCCAGCGCCGAAGCCGGGAAGACCTTCATCCACCGGCAGCCCAGGTCCCGCGCGAGAGCGACCTCGCTAGCCGTGGCCACGCCCGGCAGGTGCGGCATCCCGGCCGCGTGCGAGGCCTCCAGGACCGCGGCGTTCAGACCAGGCGCGATCGTATAGGCCGCGCCCGCCTCCAGCGCCCGCTCCACGTGCGCGAGCGACACGACCGTGCCCGCACCCACCAGGTGGCCCCGCTGCGCGGCGGCCTTGACGGTGGCGGCCAGCGCCTCCTCCTGCCCGGGCTTGCCGATCGGCACCTCGACCAGGTCCAGCCCCGCGTCCCACAGCCGCTCGGACAGCGCCACGCTCTCGTCGGCGGGCAGTCCCCGCCAGATCGCCATGACGCGCTGCCCGGCGAAGAGGCGGTCGAAGAAGTCGCCTTGGTCAAGGGTCACTGGTCCTCCAGAATGGCTCGGACGGTCTCGGGTGGCGGCGGGGGCGCGAGGTCCCCGACGGTCTGGAGGGCCCCGGCGGCCAGCCGGTGGCCCAAGCGCATCGACGCCTCCAACGAAGCGTTCTGCAAGCGGCCGTAGAGGAACCCGGCCGCGAAAGCGTCCCCGGCGCCGACCGGTTCGACGACGGCGACCGGCTCGGCGGGGGAGTAGACCCGCTCCTCGCCCGCGAACGCGGTGACGCCGTTCCCGCCGTCCTTGACGACGAGCACGCCCGCGCCCGGCAGGAGCTTCCGCACGTCGTCGGCGGTCTCGACGCCCCACAGCGTCTGCGCCTCGTCCAGGCCCACGAACGCGATGTCGGCGCGGTCGGCCAGGCGCGCGAGCACCGGCCCGGCCTCGGCGACCGGCCACAGCGCGGGCCGGTAGTTCACGTCGAAACTGACCAGCGCGGGCGCGAGCGCGCGCTCGACCAGCAGCTCCTCGACCAGTGCCGCGCAGCTGCGCGACAAGGCCGGGGTGATGCCCGACAGGTGCAGCAGCCGCGGCGCGCGCACCCCGTCGAGGTGCCCCGGGGCCATCGTCGAGGCCGCCGAACCGCGCCGGTAGTAGTGCACGGTGGTGCCCTCGGGCCCGGGGTCCTTGAAGTAGACGCCCGTGGGCCGCTCGGCGTCGGTCCGGATCCCCGAGCAGTCGACGCCGGACTCGGCCAGGACGTCGCGGACGCGCAGGCCGAACGGGTCGTCGCCGACCTTGCCGTGCCAGGCCGCGTCCGCGCCCAGGCGCGCGAGCGCCACCGCGACGTTCGACTCGGCGCCGGCGACCCCGGCCTGGAGGTCGACGGCGGTGCGGAGGGGACCGGCGGCCGTGGGGGCGAGGACGATCATCGACTCGCCCAGGCACAGGACATCCATGTGGCTCCTGATCCATTGCTCTGGCACGGTGCGCGGCGCCGTGTGCGGGGGTGGGGACGCCCAAGCCTACCGAGCGGAAAACGCATACACAATGCCGCCGGGGCCCGAGCGCGGCCCCTGGCATTCGCGGGCCCACCCGCAGCCCGCCATGAGCGCCACCCGGCCGATCTCCGCGAAGACACGGGCGCGGAACGCCCGCCGGAGCCCGTGTCGAAGGTAGACTTTGAGGCGGGCCTCACACCCTGGGGGCGAACATGATCGATACGCGGCTGCTCAAGATCTTCGCGTGGACCATCGGCGTCCTCATTCTCCTCTGGATGCTCGCCGAATGCCTCGGTGGCACCGACGAGGCCGACCCCCGCAATCAGGACCTCGACCAGGACACGGGCCAGTACGAGGCCGACTGCGACCGCGCCTGGCAGGCGCTGGACCTGGTCGGGCAGGCCGACGAGCGCAACGTCGACAGCGTCGTGGACCAGATCGACGCGCTCGGCACCGAGATCGTCGACTCGAACCTCAAGGCGCTGGCCGCGACGTACGCCGAGGAGGCGCAGGCGATCGTGGCCGCCGAACCCTCCGGCGACGCGCTGGAGGACGCCCACGTCGAGTTCCGGGACACGGCGGCGCTGGACTTGGCGATGCGCTGCCCCGCGGGCCGATAGGCCGGCCCGCGCGCGGGCAAGCGTTCGTCTACATCCGCACACCTGCGACTTCGCAAGTGATCGACGAGCTGCTGGTTTGTCCCCCCGCGCGCGTGCGCCCCGGCCCTCGCGTTTGGGTTAGTGCCCGCGCTTGTGGCAAAATGGCACGTCTGCCTTTGACCCGTAGGAGCCTCGTTGCCACCCAGCGAACTGCACGCCACCTTTCTGCCCGACCACTCCGCCCCGGCGGACGGGCGGCTGCTGTTCTTCGGCGGCGCGCACCCCCGGGCGGCGGTGGCCGAGCTCGGCCTGCCCCCTGGCGACCAGGTGTACGCCGAGCTGTACCTGGGCGGGGAGCTCCACGAGGTCGAGGGCGTGGCCATGCCCGTGCGGCCCGTCCTGCCCGCGCTCACCCGTATCGCCTCGCGCCCCGACATCACCGAGTCGATCGCCATCTGGGCCCGCATCGCGAACGCCGTGGACGACGACAAGTTCGACGACCTCGACCGCATCGCCGTCGAACTGCCCCCCGAGGGCCACGCCGTGCCGCACTCGGAAGGGCACGTGTGGACCAAGAAAGCCCTGGTCGGCGCGTTTGTGGAGTCCTACACGGAGCTGCTGCGCTCGGACTCGGGCCTGAACCTGCGCCTGATCACCGCCCAGCACGCCGAGCCCGGCGAGATCCGCGTCAACGCGGACCTGCGCCGCTACCAGGCCCACGGCATCGCCTGGTTGGAGACGGCCGCCGAGGGCGGCGCGGGCGTCATCCTCGCCGACGACATGGGCCTGGGCAAGACCCTCCAGTCGATCGGCCTGCTGGTGCGCCGGGCCGGGAACGCCCCGCACCTGGTCGTGTGCCCCACCTCGCTGGTCGGCAACTGGCAGCGGGAGATCGCCCGCTTCGCCCCCCAGCTCACCGTCCACCTCCACCACGGGCCCGCCCGCGCCAAGCACGCCGCGCCCTTCTACGACGCGGACGTGATCGTCACCTCCTATTCGATCGCGCTGCGCGACGTCAAGCTGCTGCGCTCGGTCGCCTTCGACACGATCGTCATCGACGAGGCCCAGGCCATCAAGAACCACCGCTCGCGCACCGCCGGGGCCGTCCGCGACCTCACCGGCCGCGTCCGCGTGGCCCTGACCGGCACGCCGGTGGAGAACCACCTCGCGGAGCTGTGGTCGATCTCGGAGTTCGTCAACCCGGGCCTGCTGGGCGGCCAGACCGATTTCAAGCGCCGCTTCGCCGACCCGATCGAGATCGGCCGCGACCCGGTCTCGGCCGCGATGCTCCGCGCCCGCATCGACCCGGTCGTGCTGCGCCGCATGAAGGCCGACGTCGCCGCCGACCTGCCGCCGAAGATCGAGGCGGTCGTGGCGTGCACCATGACCGACGAGCAGGCCGGACTGTACAAAGAGGCCATTCGGGAGGCCTTCGACGAGGGCCTGGGCGACGGCATCACCCGCCGCGGCCGCGTCCTGAAGCTCCTCACGCGGCTCAAGCAGATCTGCAACCATCCCGCCCAGTACGTCGGCGTGGGCGACGGCACGCTCGCCGAGCGCTCCGGGAAGCTCGACCGGGTCACCGAGATGCTCACCGAGGTCGTCGACGAGGGCGCCAAGGCCCTCGTGTTCACCCAGTACCGGCAGATGGGCGAACTCCTCTCCAGGCACCTCCACGCCGAGCTGGGCGTGGCCGCCCCGTTCCTCCACGGCGGGCTCGACCAGCCCGCCCGCGACAAGCTCGTCGATGAGTTCCAGACCAAGGAGGGCCCGGGGCTCCTGCTCGTCTCGCTGCGCGCGGGCGGCACCGGCCTCAACCTCACCGGCGCCTCGCACGTCGTCCACTACGACCGCTGGTGGAACCCGGCGGTCGAGGACCAGGCCACCGACCGGGCGCACCGGATCGGGCAGACCCAGACCGTGCACGTCCACAAGCTCGTCACCGCCGGGTCCCTCGAGGAACGCGTGGACGAACTGCTGGCCCGCAAGAGGGCGATCGCCGACGCGGTGGTCGGCTCGGGCGAGGACTGGCTGGGCGAACTCGACGACTCCCAGCTGCGCAAGCTGATCGAACTCGACGACGACGGAGGCCACCTGTGAGCGACCCGTACGGCCGGACCTGGTGGGGGCGCAAATGGTGGCGGGCCCTGGAGACCATCGGCCTGAACTACCCCGACCAGCGGATCGTCAAGGGCCGCACGCTCGCCGGGCACGGCGCCGTCCTGGGCCTGGCGGTCGAGGCGGGCTCGGTGTCGGGCCGCGTCACGGACACCAACGGGACCTTCGCCGCCGAGATCCACATCCCCGTCTACAGCGCCTCCGCGTGGGCCGCGGGCATGACCGCGCTGTCGCTCTCGCCCTCATGCGTGGCCGGGCTCCTCGCCGGGCGGCTGCCCAAGCGCATCGACGACGTCCTGGCCGACACCGGGATGCGCCTGCTGCCCAAGAAGTTCGTGTCCGAGGACCACAACCGGATCACCACGGTGTGCCCGTGCGCCGACAACCGCGAGGTGTGCGCGCACATCATGGCGCTGGCGCTGGTGAGCGCCGCGAAGATGGACGACGACCCGTGGCTGGTCCTGCTCCTGCGCGGCGGCCCCACCCGTGACCTGGCCGGGCGCCTGAGGGCCGCGAGGGTCGCGAGCATGGACGCCGCCCAGCCCGTCTGAACCGGACTACGGCGAAGCCGGGCCGCGTTTCGCGGCCCGGCTTCGCCGTGAACGGCGTCAGGTCGGTCCTGCCTTCAGACCGGTGTTGCCTTGAGACCAGTGTTGCCTCTGAACCGGTGTTGCCTTGAGACCAGTGCTGCCTTGGGATCGTGCCGACTTCAGGTCGGCGGCGTCTTCAGGACAGGGTCACCGTCAGGTCGAAGCCGTTGGGGGCCACGCGGACCGCGGTCAGGTCGGGGACGCGGGGGAGTCCTTCGGCGGCCTCGCCCCGGTAGCCGCCGACCACCACCGTGACCGCACCTGCGGCCTTCGCCGAGGTCAGTCCCGCGGGGGCGTCCTCGAAGACGACCGCTTCGCTCGCGTCGTAGCCGAGTGCCCTGGCCGCCTTCATGTACGGCTGCGGGTGCGGCTTGCCCTTCGTGACGTCGTCGGCCGCGACCAGGAGTTTCGGCAGGGGGATGCCCACCGCCGCGAGCCGCTTGGTCGTCAGCGCCCGCGTCGCCGAGGTCACCACGGCCCACCGCGACGGGTCGAGGGAGCCGAGCAGCGCGGCCGAGCCGGGGATCTCGCTGATCCCGTCCGTCCGGTCGATCTCCTCGGCCTCGATCCGGTCGGTCTCGGCCACCACGTCCACGCCGCGCGGCGCGAAGTCCGCGACCACCTCGATCGTCGGGCGCCCGTGCGCCACAGCGAGGATCGCCGCCGCGTCCAGTCCGTGGCGTTCGGCGAACCGCCCCCACGCCCGCTCTACCGACGCGGTCGAGTCGACCAGTGTCCCGTCCATGTCGAACAGCAGGACCGCGCCCGTCAGCACCGAGTCGCCCATGCGCAACCTCCTCGAGTCGAATGGATCGCAACGCTACCAACGGAACATGACGGGCACGCTAATTCCGGCGAAGGAATCGCAGTTCCCGCCGTGAGGCCCGGTTCCGGCCGGGGCCGGTCTTCTCCTGGCTCCCAAGAATGTGTACGGTGTAAACATGACGACGACTTCGGACCGGATCGCCGCCGCCGCGAAAAAGATGGTCATCGACGGCGGCAGCGACTCGGTGAGCATGCGCAAGATCGGCGACGCCCTCGGCGTCTCCGCGATGGCCGTCTACCGGCACTACCCCAACCGCGAGGCCCTGCTCGCCCGCGTCGCCGACGACCTCTTCGACGACGCCTGGGCCGAATGGAGCCCCAAGCCGATCCCCGCCGACACCCAGGCCGCGCTCCACGGCGCGATCGACGACCTCGTGGACCTCGCCCTCGCCAGGCCCCACCAGTTCGCGTTCATGTTCCTGGAGCCCCGCGAAGGCGCGCGGGTCTTCCCCGCCGACTTCAGCAGCGGCCGCTCCCGCGTCTTCACCCTGCTCACCGGCATCATCGACACCGGCCTCGCCAGCGGCGTCCTGCGCGAGGACCACCCCTGGAAGGTCGGACTCACCGTCACCGCCACCCTCTACGGCCTGGTCGAACTCCACCGCGGCGGCCGCTTCGACCTGTCCGACACCGACTTTCGCGCCCTCTGCCACGACTCCCTCGAAAGGCTCCTCCATGGCATCCTCGCCTGACCGCCGCGCCCTCCTCGCGATCGGCGCCGCCGCTGCGACAGCGGCCATGCTCGCGTTCGGCTTCGCGCTCGACCCCGTCTCCTGGCTCATGTGGATCGCGCCCCTGCCGCTGCTCCTGGCCGTCCCCCGCCTCGGCTTCTGGCCCGCGTTCCTCGCCGCCGAAGCCGCCTGGCTCGCGGGCACCTCCCGCCTGTGGTGGTACTTCGCCGACCGGCTCGAAATGCCCCTCGCCTTCGTCCTCGTCTCCGCGGCCGTGTTCACCCTCATGTACACCGCCGCGACCCTCCTGTACCGCGCCCTGGTGCGGCGCGGCAGGCTCGGACTCGCCTTCCTCGCCATGCCCTCCGGGGCCGTCGCCGTCGAATACCTCGGGTCGGTCATCAACGCCGACGCGGGCGGCCAATGGTGGAGCCTCGCCTACACGCAGGCCGACCATCCCGCAGTGCTGCAACTGGTCTCGGTCACCGGCATCTGGGGCCTGACGTTCCTGCTCACCGCCGTCCCGACCGCCGCCGCCCTCATGGCCGCACCCGGCGCGGCACGCCGCCAGCGGATCGGCATCGCCGTCGCTGCCGCCTCCTGCCTGGCCGCCACCCTCGCCTACGGCACCCTCCGCCCCGTCGACCAGGGTGAACACATCCGGGCGGCCGCGCTCGCCCTGCCGACCGACCAGGACTCGATCCCCGTCGGCACCGCGAAGGCCGACGCGCTCCTGGCCGACTACGAAGCCGCGATCACCGGCCTCGCGGGCGACGGCATCGACGTCCTCGTCCTGTCCGAGAAGATCTTCCACGTCACCGCCGCCGAGGCCGGCCCCCACCTCGACCAGTGGTCCGCGCTCGCCGCCGCCACGGGCATCGACCTCGTGCTCGGCCTCGCCGTCGACACCGAACAAGGCACCTACAACACCGCCGTGTGGATCCCCGCCGACGGCACCGCCACGGCCGAATACCGCAAGCAGCACCTCGTCGTCGGCCTCGAAGACTGGATGACCGCCGGAACCGCAGGCCCGACCGCCGTCTCCGGCACCGACGAACAATGGGCCCTGACCATCTGCAAAGACCTCGACCACACCGCCACCATCGCCGAATACGGCGACGCCGGAACCGGACTCGTCCTCGCCCCCGCCCTCGACTTCGCCGTCGACGGCTGGTGGCACAGCCGCATCGCCCACACCCGCGCCGTCGAACAGGGCTTCTCCCTCGTGCGCGCCGGCCAGCTCGGCCTCATGACCGTCACCGACGCGAGCGGCACCGTCCTCGCCGAAGACGACCGCCTCGCCGTCGCCGACGTCCCCACCGGACACGTCGACACCCTCTATGGCCGCTTCGGCGACTGGTTCCTGATCCCCGTCCTCGCCATGCTGCTCCTGGGCATCGCCGGATCGATCCCGCGCCGCCGCCAGGACCCCGCACCAGAGGAGGCGGCCCAGCCGAGAACCCCCGAACCGGCAACGGCCGGATAGTGGTTGCGCGGCCCCGGCGCATCACTTACCGTCGAGGCCGTGCCCGAACTGATCCTCCCCACCGACCGCCTCGCCGACTCCTTCGCCGCGGCCATCGACGAGTTCATCGCCGAAGGCCGCGGCGGACCCGACGACCACTCACTCCTGGGCGAGCTCATCGAAACGCTCGGACCCCCCGTCGAACCCCGCACCTGGATCGCGGGCGTCCTCGACCTCGAACGCCGACTCACCACCGACCCGCCCGCGAGCTTCGTCCCCTCCACGACCCTGTGGTGGACCGAAGGCGACACCTTCCTGGGCCGCATCAACATCCGCCACCACCTCAACGACTACCTGCGCGAACTCGGCGGCCACATCGGCTACGACGTCCGCCCCAGCGCCCGCAGGCGCGGCCACGCCACCGCCATGCTCGCCGCCGCGCTGCCCCGCGCCGCCGCCTTCGGCATCGGCAAGGCCCTCGTCACCTGCGACGCCGACAACACCGGCTCCCGCAAGGTGATCGAACGCAACGGAGGGGTACTCGAAGACCGGCGCGGCGACAAGCTGCGCTTCTGGTTGCCGACGGCACCAGCACACTGATCCGGTTGGGGGACATGGTGGGACTCAAACGCGTCGACTACGACAGGACACAGCACGCCGGATACGCCAAGGGACGCAGACTCCTGCCGGCGAGCCGCCGCAGCTGGATGCGGGCCTTCCGCGACCTCGCGGGCGAGGGCCGCATCGCCACGGCCGTCGACGTCGGCTCCGGCACCGGCCGGTTCACGCCCGCGCTGGCCGACGAGTTCGGTGCGGAGGTGGTCGGCGTCGAGCCGTCCGCGAAGATGCGGGAGGTCGCGCACATCGAGTCGACGCACCCGCTGGTCTCCTACGTGGACGGTCACGCGGCGGACCTGCCGCTCGAGGACGAGAGCGCGCACCTGGCGCTGATGTTCCTGGTCTGGCACCACGTGCCCGACAAGCCCGCCGCCGCGCAAGAGTTGGCGCGGGTGCTCGCGCCGGGGTCGCGCCTGCTCGTCGCGACGACGCTCTCGGACCGGATCAAGGACCTGCTGCTGTACCGGTACTTCCCGCGCACCAGGGACATCGACGCGGAGGTCTTCCCGACCTTTGCGGAGACGGCGGCCGTGTTCGGGGAGGCGGGGTTCGCGTACACCGGGCTCACGGAGGTGCATCACCGGTCGGCCGACAGCCTCGCCGAGTACACCGAACGCCAGCGGATGCGGGCCCTGTCGGTCTACGAGCACCTGTCCGACGAGGAGTATCGGGAGGGCATGGCCGCCTTGGAGGCCGACGCTGCCGCGGAGATCGCGCCGCAACCGGTCGAAGCCGAATGCGACCTGCTGGCCTTCACCCGCCGGTTACCGCAATCGCGAACCCGGCACTACATGACATGTGACATATCACCGGGCGCGGGCAGCGCCCGCAAGGCGCTGTCCGCAGCACTCTTGAACCTCAGGGCGATGGCATGTGACATGCCACTGGCGTGCCGATCGCACCCGCCCTCACTGGCCGTCGGGGGAGACCAGGCCGGTGTTGTAGGCGAAGATGACCGCCTGTACCCGGTCCCGGGCGCCGATCTTGGCGAGGATGCGCCCCACGTGCGTCTTCACCGTCGACTCCGCCAGATGGAACCGCTCGGCGATCTCGGAGTTGTTCCAGCCCCGCCCGATCGCCTGCAGCACCTCCCGCTCGCGCTCGGTGAGCACGCCCAGCTGCTCGGCCGCGGCCGAAGCGTCCGCCTCGCCCTCCACCGGGAACTGGTCGGCGAACCGGTCCAGGAGCCGACGCGTCAGCTTCGGGGCCACGACCGCGTCCCCGGCCGCCACCACCCGGATGCCCGCCAGCAACTCCTCGGGCTGCGCGTCCTTGACCAGGAACCCGCTCGCCCCGGCCCGCAGCGCCGCGTACGCGTACTCGTCCAGGTCGAACGTCGTCAGCACCAGCACCCGGCTGCGACCGCCCGCCGCGATGATCCGGCGCGTGGCCTCGATCCCGTCCACCCCGGGCATGCGCACGTCCATGAGCACCACATCCGGGCTCAACTCGGTCGCGCGGCGCACCGCGTCCGCCCCGTTGTCGGCCTCACCGAGCACCACCAGGTCCGGCTGGCTCTCCACCAGCATCCGAAACCCCATGCGCTGCAAAGGATGATCGTCCACAATGAGCAACGTGGTCACGCGCGCACCTTCCCGTTCCGGGGCAGCCACAACGCGACCCGCCAACCGCCGAGCACTTCCGGCCCGGCCACCATTGTGCCGCCGAACGCCGCCGCCCGCTCGGCCAGGCCCGCCAGACCCCGCGAAGTCCCCGCCCCGTCAACCCGGTGCCCCGTGTTCTTCACCGTGACCGCCAGGCCGTTGTCGTGGTACTCCAGCGACACCTCGGCCCGCTTCGGCCCCCCGGCGTGCTTGAACACGTTCGTCAACGACTCCTGCACCGTCCGGTACACCGCCAGCTGCTGGTTCTCCGACAGATCCCAAGGCGCGCCAGAGACCCGCACCGTCACCGGCAGCCCCGCCTCCCGCACCCGCTCGACCAGCGCATCCAGTTCGGCCAGCCCCGGCTGCGGCGCCAACTCCAAGTCCTCGCCGTCCTCCGCCTTCAGCACCGACAGCACCCGCCGCAGCTCACCCAGCGCCTCCCGGCTCGTCCGCCCGATCGCCTCCAAGGCCTCCTTCGCCTTCTCCGGCGCGGCCGACGCCGCATAGGCGCCCCCGTCGGCGAGCGCGTTGATCACCGCCAGGTTGTGCCCGATGATGTCGTGCATCTCCCGCGCGATCCGCCCCCGCTCCTCCTGCACCGCTTCCCGCGCGGCCAGGTCGCGCGCGGAACTCTGGAACTCCCGGCGCGTGCGCACCAGCATCGCGATCGCCACGATGAAACCGAAGTAGAACGCCGTCGACGCGAAGTCCCCCAGGAAGCTCCCCAGGGCCGGGTCGGCGTTCACCAGCCAGTCGACCACCGACGGCAGCAGCGAGATCACCGCGGCCCACCACAGCAGCTTGAGCGGGCGCCGCAGCACCAGGTTGTACAGGACCACCGTGAACGCCACGGCCGACGCCGCACTCGACATCCCCGACGTCTCGCCCGTCAACCCCACCGAGATCGTGATCGCCAGCGGTACGAACTGGCTCAGCAGCACCGCGAACGGGTACCGCCGCCTCCAGACCGTCGGCACCAGGAACAGCACCGTCGCCACCGTCTGCGCCACCGGATGAGCCAGCTTGAACTCGCCGAAGGCCAGCGCGAGCACCCCCAGGCACCCGAAGAAGCTGAACACCGCGATCGGGAAGAGATCCCAAAGCAGCGGATGCCTGGAGTCGAACTCCGACACCCGCTGCCACGGCCCGCTCTTGCGGGAAACTCTTACGGCCTTTGCCACGACGGCATTCTCACATGTCCCGGCGCGCAGCACCTCCACGGCAGTGGAGCAGACCGCAACTCAAGACCGATGATCACACGTCCCTGCGCTTCAGCAGCACGCCGGCCAGGCCGTACGCCACGACGAGCCAGATGCCCATCCACAGCCACGACTCGCCCAGCCCCAGCGTCCCCGAGGACGGGTCGACCAGCGCGATCGAGTTCGGCACGTTGCCCGGCGCGTACGGCGTCACATCGGACACCCAGTTCCACGGCAGCAGCGTCGCCAGCTGCGGCAGGATCATGATGACGCCGATGTAGAACCCGATCGAACCGGCCGAGTTCCGCAGGATCGAACCGATCGCGATCGCCAGCAGCGCCAGGTACACGATCATCGCGATGTACCCCACCAGCGCCCGCAGGACCCCGTCGTCACCGAGCGACACGCCGCCCAGCGGCGTGCCGTCCAGCAGCGCCTGCGACAGGTAGAACGTCGCGAACACCATGACGGTGAACAGCACCGCCACCACCGCGCCGAACACTGCGGCCTTCGCGAACAGCACCCCGAGCCGCTTGGGCGCGGCCGACATCGTCGACCGGATCGAACCGGTCGAGTACTCCCCGGTGATCGTGAGGATGCCGAGCACGGCCACGAACACCGAGCTCAGCGAGACACCGGCCATCGCGAAGCCGAGCGCGGTCTCCGCGCCGCTGAGCCCCTGGTCGGACGGCACGCTCCCCGAGATCAAAGCGCCCAGGCCAGCACTGAACACCACCGCGCACAGCAGCACGATCCACGTCGAACGCAGCGACCACAGCTTGGTCCACTCCGAACTCAGCAGGCCCGCCGCACTGAGCTTGTACTTCCCGGACGGCGCGAAGGCCGCCGGGCGGTCGGTCATAGCAGCGGCGGTCATCGGTTCGCCCCTTCCGTGGTCTGGTGGTACTCGACCGCGTCGGCGGTCAACTGCATGAAAGCGTCCTCAAGGGAGCCGCGCACGGTGTGCAGCTCGTGCAGGACGAGGTTGTGCGCGGCGGCGGCCTGACCCACCACGGCGGCCTCGGTGCCCGTCACCTCCAGGACGCCCTTCTCCGGACTCGAGATGGAGATCCCCGGGCCGGTGAGGTGCTCGGCCAGCTGCGCGGCGTCGGGCGAGACCACCCGCACGTGCGACTTGCCGTTCCCCGAGACGAAATCCTCCACAGTGGTGTCGGCCAGCAGCTTGCCCTGACCGATCACGATCAGCTGCTCGGCCGTCTGCGCCAACTCGCTCATCAGGTGCGAGGACAGGAACACCGTGCGCCCCTCCGCCGCCAAACCCTTGAGCAGCAGGCGGATCCACTTGACACCGTCCGGGTCCAGCCCGTTGACCGGCTCGTCCAGGATCAGCACCGCCGGATCGCCCAGCAGCGCCACGGCGATGCCCAGGCGCTGGCCCATGCCGAGGCTGAACCCGCCGACGCGCTTGCCGGCGACCTCGTGCAGGCCCACGAGGTCGATGACCTCGGTGACGCGGCGCTTGGGGATGCCGTGGGTGCGGGCCAGGCCGAGCAGGTGCTTGTAGGCGCTGCGCCCGGCGTGGACGGACTTGGCCTCCAGGAGCGCGCCGACCTCGGTGAGCGGCGAGCGGAACTCCGAGTAGTGCTTGCCGTTGACGCGGGCGAGGCCGCCGGTCGGGGCGTCCAGGCCCACGATGGCGCGCATCGTGGTGGACTTCCCGGCCCCGTTGGGGCCGAGGAACCCGGTCACGACGCCGGGCTTGACGTTGAACGTCAGATCGTCCACGGCCGTCTTCTTGCCGTAGCGCTTGGTCAAGTGCTCGATCTCGATCATGTCGGAAACGCTACGGCTCAGACGGCGGCCGTTCATCCGTTTCAAGAGCGAACTTCCGGGACGTGAGTGGTACCCGGGTACTACTACTCGCGGTCGGTGTCCCGGACATCGATCGGCAGCGGTGACGAACGGTTCGATACGGGATCCTCCGGCCCGGTCGCCGAAGCGGTGCGGTCGGGCCCTTTCCGGTCGGGCAGCCCGGTAGGTCCCGACAGGAGCGGCCGCGGTCAGGACCGCTACTTCGCCTCGGCGTAGGAGTCGACGGTCTTGGGGCGCAGCGGGATGCGCACCGGCAGGTCGCCGAAGAGCGTCCGGGTGGCGCCCTCGGCGGCGCGTTCGACCGCCGCGCCGACGGCTTCGGCGTGCTCGGCCGGGCAGTGGACCATGACCTCGTCGTGCAGGAAGAACACGAGGTCGCCGAGGTTGCCTTCGTGGAGTTCGCGCCGCAGGAGGGCGAGCACGACCAGCGCCCATTCGGCGGCCGTGCCCTGGACGATGAAGTTGCGGGTGAAGCGGCCCCGGGACCCGGCGGACTTGGTGCCGTCCTCGGTGTTGAGCGTGCGCCACCAGCGTTCGCTCGGGGCGGGCACGGTCCGGCCCAGCCAGGTGCGGACGAGGCCGCCCTTCTCGCCGATGCGCGCGGCCGACTCGACCCGTTCGAACGCGGCCGGGAACCGGTCGCGCATGAGCTGGACCAGCTGGGCCGCATCACCGGCGGTGCCGCCGTACATGGCCGAGATGAGCGCGATCTTCGCCTTCGAGCGCTCGCCGCCCAGGCGCGGGGCCAGCTCGGTGTACAGGTCGTCTGCGGCGGTCGCGGCGATCATCGCCTGGTCGCCGCTGATGGCCGCGAGCAGGCGCGGTTCGAGCTGGGCGGCGTCGGCGGCGACGAGTTTCCAGCCGGGGCGGGCGTGGATCGCCTTGCGCACGGCGTGGGGGAGTTGCAGGGCGCCGCCGCCGTCGGAGCCCCAGCGGCCGGTGTCGGCGCCGCCGACGATGTACACCGGGTGGAACCGCCCGAGGTCGCCGCCGGGGGTGACCGGGTCCTCGGCGACCCAGGCGTCGGACCAGTTCCAGCCGAACGCGGTCCAGACGCGGGCGTGCTCGCGGTAGGTCTTCAACACCTCGACGGCCGGGTGGTCGATCGAGGCGAGCTCCCATGCGTGCGTGGTCTTGACCTCGACGCCGGCGGCGTGGAAGGCCGCGAGGACCTGCTTGGTGGAGTCGGGGTTGAGCTGGTGGCCGAACGCGGCGATGACCTTGTCTGCGAGAGCCTGGAGCTTCCTGGGGCGCATGCCCTTCGACGGGCGCGGGCCCAGGAGGTCGCGCAGGAGCCGGTCGTGCACGCCGCGGTCGAACGGGACGCCCGCGCGGCTCATCTCGGCGGCGACCAGGCCCCCGGCGGACTCGGCCGCGAGCAGCGTGGTCAGGCCGGGCAGCCCGGCGGCGGTGGTGCGGCGGCGCTGGTCGAGCCAGGCGGCCTGGAGCCGGATGAGGAGGGCGGGGCCGTCGACGGGTGCGGGTTCGCGCTCGAAGAGGGTGCCGGCGTCGGGATCGGATTCGATGATGTGGGCGGGCGCCTCATGGCCGTCGACCCGGGAGAGGATCCGTTCGGCGAGCCGCAGGTCCCGGCACCGGTCGAGGCGGGCTCCAGCCTGGAGCAGCAGCGGGTAGTCGCGAGCGCCGTCGGCCACGACCCAGCGCGGCGAGGGATCGGGACCGGTCTCGACCGCCTGGACGGCTGCGGCGAGGTCGTCGTGATGGGCAGCGGCGCCACCGGGCAGGGGCATCGTCCACCCTTCCCCGCCCCTCCCGTGCACCAGCGCGACCTCCACCGTCCAAGTGGAACACGCCCGTACGACATTCCGGCCGATTCTCGACCCGGCCCGCCAAGGGCGCGGTCGGCGAATCAATCTCGCCTCTTCGGCCCCTCAGGGCCCGTCGTACCCCCATGCCAGGGTGGTAGCGGGGGGCCCGTGAAACCTGTGCCACGTGATATGTCACATGGCACCCTCGCCGGAAATCCCTTCCAGCCGACAGAAGCATGTAGACATACTTTCGCGTCCTCTTGGGTAACCGCGCCGTATGGCATTGATTCTCTGGATCCTCGCAGTCATCCTCGTCGTCTACGGCATCTGGATGATCTTCCGTGGGCAACTGCTCCTCGGCATCGTCGTCATCATCGTCGGCCTCCTGGTCGGCCCCGGTGGGGTGAGCATCTTCACCTAGCCGGGCCGCTGTCTGTGCCCACCGCCGAGTGCGGTGGGCACAGACAACGGCCTCGACAGGCGCGGGTCCGCCGGGCCCCCGGCATCCGGTCCCTTCCCGGGGACCGGTCCACGGCCTAGGCGGACTCGCGCACCACCAGTTCCGTGGGGAGGATCGTCAGCGGTTCGACCTCATGGCCTTCCAAGAGCCGCAGCATGGTTCGCGCCAGGCTGCGGCCTATTTCTGCGATCGGCTGGCGCACCGTCGTCAGCGGCGGGTCGCAGTACAGTGCGAGCGCGATGTCGTCGAAGCCGATCACGGCCACGTCGTCGGGCACGCGCCGCCCGGCCTCCCGCAGCGCCTGGAGCGCCCCGTGGGCCATCAGGTCCGAGGCCACGAACACCGCGTCGAGGTCCGGTTCGTCGGCGAGCAGCTGCCGCATCCCGGTCTGCCCCGACTCGGCGGTGAAGTCCCCGACCGCCACGATCGCGCGCCGGTCCACCGCGGCGAGCGCCTCCCGGTACCCCTCCAGCCGGGCCCGCCCGGCCACCATGTCCTGCGGCCCGGCGACCGTGGCGATCCGCCTGCGGCCGTTCGCGATCAAGTGCTCCACCGCGGCCCGGACCCCGCCGACGTGGTCGACGTCGATGCACGGCGCGGCCAGGTGCGGCAGGCCGTTGCAGACCACTGGCACCCCGCGGCGCAGCATCAGCTCCGGCAGCAGGTCCGCGTCGTGCAGCGAGGCGAACATGACCCCGTCCACGTGCCCGCCGACCGCGTACCGCTCGGCCCGCGACCGGGCCTCGGCCGAACCGGTCGTCAACAGCACCAGCAGCTTTCCGGCCGCGTCGAGTTCGCTCGCGACGCCGCGGATGACGCTGGGGAAGAACTGGTCGTCGGAGAAGACGCGGTTGGGCGACTCGGGCAGGATCAGCGCGACCGAGTCGGTCCGGTGGGTCACCAGGGACCGGGCCGCGGCGTGCGGCACGTAGCCGAGCTCCGCGGCCGCCGCCTCCACTGCCTCCCGCAGCTCCTCGGCCACCGTCGTCTGCCCGTTGACCACGCGCGACACCGTCGCGCGGGACACCCCGGCACGCTCGGCGACCTCTTCGAGGGTCGGCCGCCCCTGGTGGGATCCCGGCGACCGCCCGCCCGCAACCGCTCGACGCATTCCGTCCGCCTCCGTCTCAGCCCTTGACCGCACCCTGCATGATGCCGCTGATCATGTACTTGCCCAAGAGCGCGAACACCGCCAGCAGAGGAAGCGTAGCCAGCATCGTCGCGGTCAGTACCAACGACTGGTCGGTGACGTAGCCGCCGCTGAGCGAGGACAGCGCCACCTGCACCGTGTACTGGTCCGGGCTGGAGAGGACCAGGAGCGGCCAGAAGTAGTCGTTCCAGGCCGTCAGGAACGTGAGCACGCCCAGCACCACGGCGGCGGGCCGCGCGGTGGGCATGACGATCTGCCAGAAGATGCGGAACGTCGAGGCGCCGTCGACGCGCGCCGCCTCGATGAGCGAGCCTGGGAGCGCCCCGCGCAGGTACTGGGTCATGAAGAAGACCCCGAAGGCGTTGACCAGGCCCGGTGCGATGACCGCCCACAGCGTGTCCGTCCACTCCAGTTCGACCATGAGCATGTACAGCGGGATCACGCCCAGCTGCACCGGCACCATCATCGTCGCCACCACCGTGACCAGGAGGACCTTGGCGCCCTTGAACTTCAGCTTCGCGAACGCGAAGCCCGCGAGGGTCGAGAAGAACACGACGGAGGCGGTCACGGCTCCCGAGACGAGCACCGAGTTCACCAGCGCGGTCCCGAACGGCACCGTCGCGAAGACCCGTTCGACGTTCTCGACGAGGTTCGCGCCCGGCAGCACCGGCGGCGGGATCTGGGCCAGCGCCGAGTTGTCCTTGGAGGCGACCACGAAGCTGTAGTACAGCGGGAAGCCCGAGAAGAACAGCACCGCGACGAGCGTGAGGTAGGCGAGGCGGCCGGGCTGCTCGCGCAGCAGGCGCAGCTGCGCGCGGGCCCGTCGGCCGGGTCGGCCCGGCAAGGCGGTGCGGCCCGGCCGACGGGAGCCGGGGGAGGAGGGGGCTGCGGAGGCGGTCGCTCGCGCGGTGCTGGTCATGAATCGCTCCTGATGCGGCGGATGAACAGGTAGTTGAGGACGGCGACCACGACGATCACGGCGAACATCGTCCATGCCACGGCCGAGGCGTACCCGAACTCGAAGCCGCGGTTGAAACCGTGCTCGTACAGGTAGAGCGTCAGCGTCTGGAACTGCCGGGACGCCCCGCCGGTGACCCCGTTGGGTCCGCCGCCGCCGAACAGCTGGGGTTCGGCGAAGACCTGGAGGCCGTAGATGGTCGAGACGATCGCGGTGAACACGATCGTCGGCCGGATCATGGGTACCGTGACCAGGAACAACTGCTGCATCCGCGAGGCCCCGTCCAGGTGCGCGGCCTCGTAGACCTCCCTCGGCACCGCCTGCATGGCCGCGAGGTAGATGAGCGCGTTGTAGCCCGTCCACTTCCACGCGACCATGGCCGCGATGGCGATATGTGATGTGGCACTGCCGGCCTGCCAGTCGATCCGGCCGGCGCCCAGGGATTCCAGGACCCAGTTGACGAGCCCGAAGTCGCGGCCGAACAGCTGGCTGAAGATGACCGCGACGGCCACCACGGAGGCGACGTTCGGCAGCAGCATCCCCATACGCCAGAACGTCTGGCCGCGCAGCCGCTGCGTGAGCAGGTGCGCCAGGAGCAGTGCGGCCAGGAGCTGCGGGACGGTGGCGAGGACCAGGATCGAGAGGGTGTTGCCGAGGGCGTTCCAGAAGTACGGGTCGGACAGGAGCGTCCGGTAGTTGCCGAAGCCGACGAAGACGTGGTCGTCCGACAGCAGGCTCCACTCGTGGGTGGACACCCAGGCGGTGAACGCGAGCGGGAAGAGCCCGAACACGGCGAACAGCGCGAAGAACGGCGTGATGTACAGGTAGGGGGAGGCTTTGAGATCGAGGCGGTAGCGCCGGTGCTGGCGGCGCGACCGGCTCGCGGGGGAGGGCCGGGCGGCGGGCGCGGCGGTCTCCTTGGCGGCGAGGGTCATCGGGTCGCTTTCACGGTTCGGTGTGGCAATGAGGGTGGGGCGGCGGCTTGGCGACCGCCGGGCCGGGGCCGGTGGCCGGTCACGTATCGGGTGCCGCCCGGCCTGCCGGATCCGCCCCGCAGACGCGGGATCGGCGTCCGGACGAACCGGGCGGTCGCGGTCGTGTGGGCGGCGGGTCCGGCCGGGCGTCTCGCGTCCGGCCGGACCCGGTGGCTAGAACGCTTCGAGGTCGGTGAGGACCTGGGTCCAGGCCTCCTCAGGGGACTGGCTCCCGTCCTCGATCCGGCCCAGGCCCTGGCCGATCGCGGCGAGCACGTCGCCCTGAAGCGGCCCCTGGTACTGCGGCTGCACCGCCTGCGCTGCGGCCGTGAAGATCTCGCCCACCGGCGCGTCGTTGAAGTACGCCTTGCTCAGCCCGGTCAGCGCCTCGTCCTCGTACAGCTCCGGTGTGGACGGGAAGTTCCCCGTCGACTCGAACACCTTCAGCTGCTGCTCAGGGGCGGTGAGCCACTCGATGAACGCGTACGCCTCCTCGGGGTGCTCGCCCTGCTCGGGCAGCACCAGGTGCGAGCCGCCCATGTTCCCGGCCCCGCCGGGCACCGTCGCAATGTCCCACAGCCCGGCCGAGTCCGGCGCGTTCGTCTCGATGTAGGAGGTCATCCACGCCGGGCAGATGATGGTCGCGAACGTCCCCTCGCTGAACCCGGCGTTCCACTCCGGTGTCCAGGCCTGGAGTCGGTTCGACATGCCCGCCTCGACAGCCTCCACCGTCAGGTCCCAGGCCTCGCCGATCGCGGGGTTGGACTCGACGACGAGGTTGTCCTCCCTGTCGTAGACACCCTCATCGGCCTGTTCGACCATGGCGCGGAACATGTTCCCCGAGGACTCGAAGAAGTAGTCCCCGCCGGTGGCCTCCGAGTACTGGTGGCCCACGGCCACATAGTCCTCCCAGGACGCGGCCCACAGCGCCGAGACCTCGTCGCGCTCGACCGGCAGCCCGGCCGCCTCGAACAGGTCGCGGCGATAGCACATGGCCATGCCGCCGACGTCGGTCCCGAGCCCGATGAGGGACTCCCCGTCCGCAGACAGCGCCTGCTGCCACTTCCAGTCCAGCCATTGGCCTTCGAGCTCGTCGGCGCCGAGGTCGAGGAGGTTGTGGAAGCGGTCGGGCTGGGCGGTGTACTGCGAGATGTAGCCGACCTCGACCGCTTCGATGTCGGCCGCGCCCGACCCGGTCGCCAGGTGCGTGGTCAGATTCGTGTGGTGGTCGGCGAACTCGGCGATGCGCTCCTCGAACTCGATCTCGGGGTGCAGCTTCGTGTACTCCTCGTAGAGCGGGCCGAAGCCGAAGTCGCCGAACAGGCCGACGCTCAGGGTGATCTTCCCGTCGTCGTCCCCGCTCGAGCACGCGGCCGTTCCGGCGGCGACCAGGGCCGCGGCGGTGGCGACCGCCAAGGCGGCGCGGGTCGGTCTGCTTGTCATCACTGCTTCTCCTATGTGGTTGGTGAGGGATCCGCGGCGCCGCAAGGGACGCGGCGCGGCGGTCGTGCACCGGTCGCCCGCCGCCGGAAGCGGTCGGCCGGAGTCGGTGAAAAGGGTTGAGAGAGCGCTCTCTCATCGCGAGAGACCGCCACGCGGTATCCCCGTCCCGGCCAGGGCCGCCGCGTCTTTCGGCGCGGCGACCCCTGACCGGTTCAGGAGTGCCATGTCAGACGTGACATGTGATATGCCACTGCGAGGGCCGGCGCCGAGAACAGCGCCGGGATCAGTGCCGGAACAGGAACTGGTCCACCGACACGAAGTCCTGGGGCTGGCCCGAAGTGAAGGTCAGGTACACGTCGTGGACGCCGGTCACCGCCGACACGTTCCCCGGCACGTCCCGCCACGAGGTCCACCCGCCGGTGTTCGCCACCGCGAACGTGCCGACCGGACTCGCCGTCGCCGAGTCGATCCTGACCTCGACCAGGCCGCTGACCCCACCCGCGGCCCCCGAGGCCACTCGGGCCACGAAGTCAAGCGGCGCAGTCGAACCGAAGTTCACGTCGTCGAAGCGCGCCCACTCGCCGTTGCCCAGCGGACCGATCGCCCCCGACCCGGACGCCAGGCCCGAAGAGGAGGCGTTGAACGACGTCGCCTCGATCGATGCGTAGGCGTCGCGCTGGCCGCCCGGGCCACCCGTGGTCGGCTCCTCCGTCGGTTCCTCGGTCGGCTCGCCCGAGCCGCCGCCGGTGTACACCCGCACGTAGTCCACCAGCATCGAATGCCCCGGCACCGTGGCCGCGGTCGGCGTGGTCGATCCGGCGATCGCGTCGGGGAAGGCCCCGCCGATCGCCAGGTTCAGCATCAGGAAGTACCCGGCGTGGTCGGTCATCTGCGCCCACGTGTCCGCCGGCAGGCTCGCCTCGTCGATCGTGTGGAAGTGCGTCCCGTCCACATACCAGCGCAGCTGGCCCGACGAGCCCGACTCGTCCCACTCGAACGAGTAGGTGTGGAACCCGTTGTGGCACGAACCGCCGCAATAGGTCTGGCCCGCGAGCCCGCTGTACTCGTTGCACGGCCCGCCCGGGGCCACGCCGCAGTGGAGCGTCCCGAAGGTCCAGTCGAGCCCGTTCACGTTCTCCATGAAGTCGAGCTCGCCGATGCCCGGCCAGTTCCAGTAGTTCCCGCGGAACGGCGAGCCCAGGGCCCAGAACGCGGGCCAGTACCCGAGCGCCGCCTCCCCGGTCACCTGCGGCAGCTGGAGCCGCCCCTCGATGCGCAGCGACCCGCCCGACGGCGGCTTGAAGTCGGCCCTGACGGACTCCAGCCGCGCGGAGGTCCACTGCCCGGCGCTGTCGCGCAGCGCGGTGATCGCCAGGTTCCCGCCGCCGTCCATGGAGACGTTCGCGGGATTGTTCGTGTGGGCGGCGATCTCGCCGGTGCCCCAGTTCGCGGGCCCGCCGGGGTAGGCGTGCCCGAGGTCGTACTGCCAGTTCGCGGTCGAGGGCTGCTGCCCGGCCGACCCGTTGAACTCGTCGGACCAGACCAGGTCCCAGGCCTGTGCGGCCGCGGGGTCCTCGGTCTGGGCGCTGGCGCCGGAGATCGCGAGGCCGGCCGTCGCGATGAGCGCCGCGCCGGCCGTGGCGGCGGCGAGGAGGCGGACGAGTCGGCGTGGGGGCCGGAGGCGTTGTCGCGGGGGTCTCGTGCGGTCGGAGGTCTGAACGTCGGCCATGACGGCTCCTTTGCCGGGTCGGTGCGTACCGGTTGGTGAGAGACTGCTCTCTCGGTTCTGATCAGCAATCAGATCCGGAGTGAGAGAGCGCTCTCTCGATTGGTCCAGGACTCATTCGTACCGAACAAATCGGCACATGTCAATGGATCGTGGCCGAACCGTTATCGACCGCCGCCCGGCTGCGCCCATGTAAGCCTTTGCAGCCCATGGTCATCGTTCACCCGCCGGGAATGTTGAAAATGCACTGCCTCGAGTGCGCCGTCTCGAGTCGCACCGTCTCGAGCGCACCGCCTCGAGTCGCGCTGCCTCCGCACCCGCGACGCCGCCGAATCCTCAGCGCGGGCCCTCGTCGCCCTCGGCCTGCGGTGGGGGCTGCTGCGCCTCCCGCGAACGCTCCTGCAGCTCGCCCATCCGCGCCTGGCGCTCCTCCCGGAGCCGCTCCAAGCGCACCTGCCGGGCCCGGTGCTCCTCGGGCGACTCGGTCCCCCCGAGCACCCGCTTCTCCAGCCACTCCACGTGCTCGGCGTGCGAGGCCGCATTGATCGCCCGCACGTCCTGGTAGGTGCCCCGCAGCGACTCCATGCGCTTGAGCGCGTCATGGCACTGGGCCAGCAGGATCTCGATGTCGGCGATCTCGGCCTCGTTCGCACCGTCCCGACGGGCCTCCAGCCATGCGATCCCCTCCCGCAGCTTCTCGCGGGCCTTGAGATTGTGCATCGCCAGGTCCTCCACGATCTGATCGGTCAGCTCGAGGAAGCTCAGATGAGGATCGGGGCGGTCGTCGGTGCCCATGGGGCCGTCCTTCCACGAGGAGGTGCCTCTTCCCCCTCTACCATACGGGCGCGGCTACGATCATCCTTCACCGCGCGTCCGTTACACCCCGAAGCCTGAGGTTCAGTGGAATCCTTCGAGTCCGTCTTCGACGCCCTCTCCCAGACCCAGAGCGCCCCGCCCGTCTGGGTCGCCCTCATCTGCCTGGCGACGGCGGCCGTCGCCGTCGCGTCCTCGCCCGTGTGGCGCTGGAGCCGCGGCCTGGTCACCATCGCGCACGAGGGCGGGCACGCGTTCATGGCGGTCCTCATGCGCCGCCGCCTCACCGGCATCCGCCTCCACGCCGACACCTCGGGCCTGACGTTCTCGCGCGGACGCCCCACCGGCTTCGGCGCGGCCATGACCCTCATCGCCGGGTACACCGCCCCCGCCGCCCTCGGCCTGATCGCCGCCGCCCTGACCGGCGCGGGCCGCATCGTCCTGCTCCTGTGGATCACGTTGGCGCTCTTGGGCGTCATGCTGGTGTTCATCCGCAACTGGTACGGCGCTCTGGCACTCATCGTGGTCGGCCTGGGCGTCTTCGCCGCCACCTGGTACGGCAACGCGATCGTCCAGACCGTCGCGGCCTACGCGGGGGCCTGGCTGCTGCTGCTCGGCTCGGTCAAGCCCGTCATGGAGCTCGGTTCGCGCCGCCGCGGCGGCCGGGGCTCGGGCCAGTCGGACGCCGACCAGCTCGCCGGGATCACGCCGCTGCCCGCCGCGTTCTGGATCTTCCTGTTCTCCCTGGCGACGATCAGCGCCGCCGTCTGGGGCACGTTCATGCTCCTGCCGCTCAACGAGTGGCTCTCCGGCCTCGCGTAACCACTGTGGTCAGCGCAGGTGCCGTTTGAGCCTGGCCGTCGGCGCGACCGAGTACGGGTCCTCGGGCCAGGGGTGCTTGGGGTAGCGCCCGCGCATCTCCTTGCGCACCTGCTGGTACGTGCCCTCCCAGAACGAGCGCAGGTCGGCGGTCACGGCGAGCGGGCGCCCGGCCGGACTGAGCAGGTGCAGCACGACGGCCTTGCCCGCGATGCGCGGCCCGTCGTCGGCGCCGAACATCTCCTGGAGCTTGACGGCGAGCACCGGGTTCTCGCCCGAGTAGTCGACGCGGGCCTGGCGGCCGCTGGGGACGGCGAGCATCTCGGGGGCGGTCTCGTCGATGCCGGCCTGCCACGGCAGGAGGTTCCGCAGGGCCTGGCCGACCGGGATCCGCTCCACATCGGAGCGACGCCTGGCCCGGGACCACCACGGCTCCAACCAGTCCGTGCCCGCCGCCAGCGCCGCGTCGGACACGTCGGCCCACGGTTCGCCGAGTTGCCTGCGGCAGAAGGCCATGCGCTCGCGCAGCCGCCGCGACTCCTGCGACCAGTGCAGCAGGTCGAGGCCTTCGCGGCGCAGCCCTTCGGCGAGCGCGGCCGCGACCAGCGCTGGGTCGGCCTCGCGCAGCGGCTTCGACGCGACCTCGATCGCCCCGAGGGCCCGCACCTGCTTCGCGACCACGTCGCGCCGGTCCGCGTCCCAGACCACGCGCGACTCGCGCCGGTCGCCGACGAGTTCGCAGGCCAGCTCGCCGTCGATGGGGACGCCCGCGCGGATGATGGCGGCGGCCCGCCCGGGGGAGCGGTCGGCGTCGGCGATCGCGAGCCATTCGCTGCCCGCGAGCGCGGACCCCTCGGCACTGATCGCGCCGGTTCCGGCGACGGTGAGCCATTGGGCCCCATTGCGTTTGGCGACGCGCTCGGGGAAGGCCAGTGCGATGACGGTGGCGGCGGCCTCGTCGTCGCCGACGTGCCGGCCTCGGGGTTCGACGTTGCGGGAGAGGCGTTTGACCTCGCGTTCCCACTCGCGGTCCCTGGTGGTGCGCAGCTGCCGCCACTGCGCGAGGAGGTCGTCGCCCCGGCCGCGCTTGTCGAGGCCCAGGAGTGCGGCGACTTCGGCGGCCTTCTGGGAGCCGACGCGTTCGGCGCCGTCCACGAGCGCGCGGGCCAGTCGCGGGTGGAGGCCGACCGTGGCCAGGGCCCGGCCCCGGGCGGTGGCCGCGCCGTCTTCGTCTATGGCGCCCAAGGAGACCAGGGTCGCCTCGGCCGCTTCGAGGGCGCCCGCGGGCGGTTGGCCCGGGAGTGCGAGGTCGGCGACGGGGGTGCCCCAGCAGGCGGCCTGGAGGCGGAACGCGGCGAGGTCGGAGCAGGCGATGTCGGGTGCGGGCTGGGCGGTGCGGCGGGCGTGCTCGGCCTCGCCCCAGCACCGCCAGACGGTGCCGGGGGCCTCGCGCCCGGCGCGGCCCGCGCGCTGGTCGGCGGCGGCGCGGGAGGCGTTGGTGGTGGTCAGGCCGGGCAGGCCGCGGGCGTGGTCGATGACGGGGCGGCGGGCGAGTCCGGCGTCGACGACGATCCGCACGCCGGGGACGGTCAGGCTCGACTCGGCGATGTCGGTGGCGAGGACGATCCGGCGGCGGTCGCCGGGGCTTCGCCCCGATCGACCGCCCGGGTGGACGGAGAGGGCGCGGTCCTGTTCGGCGGACGATACCGAGCCGTGCAATTGATATATATCGACTCCGAGGTTTCCATCCTCGAGGTGGGCCAGCTGAGCGGCGACCCGGCGAATCTCGCCGGCACCGGGGAGGAAGACGAGGACGTCGCCGTCGTCTTCGGCGAGCGCCCGGTCGACGATGTGCGCGACGTGGGCCAGGAACCGGTGGTCGACGCGCAGCCCTTCGGGCGGGCTGATGCGCTCTCGCGGTGGGGCCCAGCGCATCTTGACGGGGTGGCGCATCGGCTCGGAGGTGACGGCGGGTGCGGGGCGGTCGCCGTCGGCGAGCAGGGCGGTCCACAGGCCGATGTCGACGGTGGCGGAGGCGGCGACGATCGCGAGGTCGGGGCGCAGGATCTGGCGGGTCTCGGCGAGGAAGGCGCAGGCGGTGTCGGTCTCGAGGTGGCGCTCGTGGCATTCGTCGAGGACGACGAGGTCGACGCCGGGCAGTTCGGGGTCGGCGAGGAGGCGGTTGAGGAGGACGCCGGTGGTCACGACCTCGACGCGGGTGGCGGCGGACCGGCGGGACTCGCCCCGGATCTGGTAGCCGACCCGCTCGCCGACCTTTTCGCCGAGGATCGCGGCCATGCGGGTGGCGGCGGCGCGGGTGGCGAGGCGGCGGGGTTCGGCGACGAGGACCCGGCGCTGTGGCATATCACGTGTCACATATTGCGGTGTGGGGCTTTGCTGCGGCGAGGGGCGGGTGCCGTCGATGAGCCCGGCGAGGGCGAGTGGTGCGAGGGTGGTCTTGCCGGTGCCGGGCGGCGCGGCGAGCACGGCGGTCCCGGTCCGCTCGACGGCGTCGAGGAGGGCGGGAAGCGCATCGAGGATCGGAAGCTCGGGCAGCGCGGGCGATTGCGGCATGCCGACCATTCTCGCCGAGCCCGGCAGGAGCGGGCGACCCGGTTGATCACTGAACGCTTCGGGCCCCGACCGCACAGCGGTCGGGGCCCGAAGCGTTGCAGCTACCGGCCGCTGTCGACGTTCGACCGTCGGCAGGTCCGGAGTCTTCGCCTTATCCGAGGTCGGGGCAGTCGCTGTCCGCCTCTGCGTAGTCGTAGGTGATGACCACGGTGTCCTCGACGCTCCGCTCCTCGCCCGCGGCCGGGAACTGGTCGCTGACGGTGCAGGTGGCGGCCTCTTCGCCGTCAGGGTAGAAGTACTCGGCCTGAATGTCGGTCACTCCGTAGGACTCGAGCTCGCCGATGGCGTCCGGCGCGTACATCCCGTAGAGGTCGGGCACGGTGTACAGCTCCGGCTCCTCCTCGGTGGTCTCCTCGTTGTCCTCGGAGGTGTCCTCTTCCTGCTCGTCGTCGTTGTTCGAGTCGTCGTTCCCGCTGTCGTCCTCGGAGGTCGCCTCGTCGCCGCCGTCCGAGGACTCATCGACCGCCTCGTCCGCCGGCGAACCAGCGGTCGTGACGCCGTCGCCCGCGCTCGAAGGATCCTTGTCCCTGTTCCACGGGTGCCACAGCAGCATCGTCACCAGCAGCACCGCGAGCCCGGCGGCGACCACGAGGATCGGCCCGGTCGGGTTGCGCTTGGGCTCCTCGGGCTCGCGCGGCGGCGGCAGCGTGCGCTCCGGGGGGCTCCCGGCGCCGTACTGGCCGGTCGAAGCCCCGTACTGCCCGGTGGACGCCCCGCTGGCGTACCCGCCCTGCTGGACGGGCTGCACCGACGTGTGCGCCTGGACGATCCCGGCGCCCATCGCCGGGGCCATGCCCGGCGTCATCACCTGAGTCGACTGCGGCGAGGGCGAACCGGGGGAGAGGATCGCGGTGGTCCCGCCGCCCATGCCGCCCGCGCGGCACACCCGGCCGAGTTCGGCGGCCGACGCGAAGCGCTGCCTCGGGTCCTTCGCCAAGCAGCGCATGACGATCTGGGCGATCGGCGCGGGGACGTCGGGCGGGAGCGGCGCGGGCTGCCCGGTGAGGTGCCCGGCGATCGCGGCGGTCGGCTCGTTCCCGGCGAACGGCGGCCGCCCCGAAAGGCATTCGTAGGCGACGATGCCGAGCGAGTACACGTCGGTCGCGCCGGTCAGCTGCGTGCCCTGGAGCTGCTCGGGTGAGGCGTAGGCGAGCGTGCCCATGACGGTGCCCGTCTCGGTCAGTCCGGCGCCGCCCTTCGCCGCGGCGATGCCGAAGTCGACGATCTTGACGCTGCCGTCGGCGTCGACCAGCAGGTTCCCCGGCTTGATGTCGCGGTGGATGATGTGGGCCTGGTGGGCGACGTCGAGCGCCTCGGCCGCGGACGCCATGATCTTCAGCGTCTCGTTGGGGGACAGGCGGGCCCGCTGCCGCAGGACGGTGTCGAGCGCTTGGCCGCGCACGAGTTCCATGATGAGGTAGGAGACGAGCCCTTCGGGGGCGTGCTCCTCGCCGTAGTCGTAGAGGCTCACGATGCCCGGCGACTGGAGCTGGGCCACGGCCTGCGCCTCCTGGTGGAAGCGGGCGCGGAACCGGTCGTTCCCGGACAGTCCTGCGTGGAGCAGCTTGATGGCGACGACGCGGTTGAGCCGGGTGTCGGTGCCGCGCCACACCGCGCCCATACCGCCTGCTGCCAGGCGTTGTTCAAGGCGGTATCGGCCAGCGATCAGGTTCCCGGGTTCCACCCTCGGCCTCGCTTCTGATTCGGGGAGCAGGGGACAAGCGCCTGGCCGGATTCACAGGACAGGCCCTAGGGGGAGAGCTTAGTCGTGCGTCGCGAGCCCGCCTGCAGGCGTCCGGACGCCGCCCCGCGGCCCCGCTGTGGTTCTGAAGCGCCGCAAGCGGTGGCATGTGACATGGCACTGTCGGTGCCAGTGCGATCACGCCGCCGGTGTCGCGCATGGTGCGCTTTGCGCACCGTAACGATCCAGGCGCGACGCCGCTGCGGACCCGGCCCGCCCGCCTTACTCCGCGGTGGTGTCGCCGCTCACCGGCTCCAGCGTCAGACTGATCGAGTTGATGCAGAACCGGGCGTCCTCGGGGTTGTCCCAGCCTTCGCCGTAGAACACGTGGCCCAGGTGCGAGTCGCAGTTCGCGCAGCGGACCTCGGTGCGCTTCATGCCCAGGCTCTCGTCCTCCAGCAGGCGCACCCGCTCCCCGGCCATCGGGGTCCAGAACGAGGGCCAGCCGCAGTGCGAGTCGAACTTCGTGTCCGAGGCGAACAGCTCGGACCCGCAGGCCCGGCACCGGTACACGCCCCGGCGCTTCTCGTCCACGTACTCGCCCGCCCACGGCGCCTCGGTGCCGCCCTCGCGCAGCACGCGGTACTCGTCGCGGGTGAGCTTCTCGCGCCACTGGTCGTCGTTCACGGATTCTGCGCTCATGCGATCCAGTGTAGGACCTCTCGGAGCGAAGAGAGCGAAGCCGGATCCGCCGCCGGTGCCCGAGCGCGCGTCGTCCGCCCTTCGGGCGGCTAGGATCGGGCCCATGCGGTACCTCCTAGGCGACTACACCACTGAAGGCGGCCCCGGTCTGGTCGTGGCCGGGCCCGACGGCCTCGGCGACGCGGCGGTGGTGGTCAACCCCACGTGGGTCCACGTCGGACCCGAAACGGTCTACACACTCACCCACACCGAGCCCGGCTTCGCCGCGGCCTGGCGCATCGGCGAGGACTTCACCCTCGACCGCATCGGCCAGGGCCGGTCCACCGAGGGCAACAACCCGTGCCACGGCACGGTCGACCCGAGCGGGCGCTGGCTCCTGGTCGCCAACTACGGCGACGAGGACGGCGGCGGCGCCTCGGTCGCGGTCCTGCCGATCGGCGAGGACGGCCGGCTCGAACCTGCCGTGGACGTCTTCAAGCTCACCGGCTCGGGCCCCGACCCCGAGCGCCAGTCCGGCCCGCACGCCCATCAAGTGATATGTCACATGGGACGCGTGCTGGCCGTCGATCTGGGCACCGACCGCGTCCACGCGCTCGACCTCGGCGAGGACGGCAAGCTCACCCCGGCCGCCACGACCGCGCTCGAACCCGGCTTCGGTCCGCGCCACCTCGCCTTCATCGGCGAACGCGTGGTCGTCGCCGGTGAACTGGCGAACGCGGTGGCCGTCGGCACCTTCGACGAACGCTCCGCCACGTTCTCCTTCGCTCCCGCCGTTCCCTTGCCCGGCAACGAGGTCGCCGACTACGCGGCCCTGCCCGACATCGGCTTGGAAGAGGACGCGCCGCGCCCGGCCCCCGCGGCCGTCGTCGCCGATCCCGAGCGGGGCCTGGTCTACATCACCGTCCGCGGCACCGACCAGGTCGCGTCCGTCGACCCGGCCGACGGCTCGCTGGTGCGCTCGGTCCCCGTCGGCGCCGCCTGGCCCCGGGACGCGGTGCTCACCGCCGACGGCTCGCTGCTCGTGGCCTGCCAGCACACCGGCGTGGTCACCCGCGTCGACCCGACCGGCGAGACCGAGCCCGCGGTCGAGTGGGAGTGCCCCGGCGTCACGTGCGTGGCGCCAATCACGCCCTAATTCTTACAGTCAGCGCAAAATTTCCTTGAGAGAATCTTGTGAACGCCGGTGACCCCGGCTAGTGTCGGGCTATGGCCGAAGCGACGGGACTCCGCGAACGCAAGAAGGCCGCCACCAAGGCGGCCCTCAGCGATGCGGCCCTGCGCCTCGCCGTGGCGAAGGGCGGCCTCGACGCCGTCACCCCCGACGAGATCGCGTCCGAGGCCGGGGTCTCCACGCGCACCTTCCACAACTACTTCCCGAACAAGGAAGCGGCCTTCCTCCACGACTTCAACGAGATCACCGGGCAGCTGCTCACCGAGCTGAGGGAGCGCTCCTCCCGCCAGCCGATCTGGGACGCCCTGCGCGACGCCAGCATCAGCCTGCACGTGGACGAGCGGTTCGACCACGGCATGATGCAGTGCCGCGAAGAGCTGGTCCGCAACTCGCCCGAGCTGATCCGCAACCAGGCCGGGCAGTTCATGGAGCTGTTCGCCGAAGCGCTCGGCATCGTCGCGGAGGCCACCGGCCACCCTCAGGACGCCCTGTACCCGCGCCTGATGCTCGGCAGCGCCCTCATCGCGATGAAGACCTCCAACGAGGACTGGCTCGCCAATCCCCGCGGACGCACCCTCGCGGAGGCCATCACCCAGGCCTTCGCGCAGATGGAGGCCGGCATCACCAAGCCACTGACCGTTCCCATACCCCATAGCTGAAACACCCGCTAGTCGAAATACCGGTTAGTCGAAATACCAGGAAACCCGCCGCCGATGTCGCCGGCGAACACCACCCGAGCCGACCGGCTGCGCCGCTGCACACCCACTGTCTGACGACAGAGCACGGCGGGGCCGGACGGTGAACCCTGTAAGGAGCACCCACCGTGGCCACCTTCCTCTACCGCCTCGGCAGAGGGTCCTACCGATTGCGATGGCTCGTCCTCGCGGTCTGGATCCTCATCGTCGGCGGCGTCGGCGCCGCAGCCGCCACCATGCAGCAGGAGACGAACCCCGAGTTCGTCCTCCCCGGCACCGAATCCCAGGAGGCCTTCGACCTGCTCGAAGAGCGCTTCCCGGAGATGGACGCCGAGGGCGGCAGCGCCCAGATCGTCTTCGAGTCCGAGAACGGCGAGGCGCTCACCAGTGAGTCCAACGCCGCGGTCATCGACGACCTGACCGCGGTCATGGAGGACTCCCCGCAGATCGCCTCGGTCACCAGTCCCTTCGCGACCGACGCCGACGGCAACCCGGTCGGCATGATCTCGGCCGAGGACCAGACCATCGCGGTCATGCAGGTCGCCTACGCCGAGCCCTCCATGGAGCTCGACGAAGGCACCATCGACTACCTCGAGGACGCCATCGCCGACGCTGAGGACCAAGGCGTCCGCGTCGAAGTCGGCGGCGACGTCCTCCAAGCCATGCCCGAGACCGGCTCGACCGAGCTCATCGGCATCGGCGTCGCCCTCGTGGTCCTGGTGATCACGTTCGGCGCCCTGCTGGCCGCGGGACTGCCGATCATCACGGCCGTTCTCGGCGTCATGCTCACCACCGCGGGGATCCTGGCCGCGACGTCGTTCATGAACGTCTCGGAGTCGACCGGCACGCTCGCCTCGATGATCGGCCTCGCCGTCGGCATCGACTACGCGCTGTTCATCCTCTCGCGCTACCGCTCCGAGCTCGCCAAGGACGGCCGCGTAGAGGACAAGCAGGCCCGCTCGGAGGCCATGGGCCGCGCCGTCGGCACCGCCGGTTCCGCCGTGTTCTTCGCAGGCCTGACGGTCATCGTCGCGCTCCTGGGCCTGTCGGTGGTCAACATCCCGTTCCTCACCGAGATGGCCGTGGCCGCCGCCGTGACCGTCCTGATCGCCGTGGTCATCGCCGTGACGCTCCTGCCGGCCTTCGCCGGATTCACCGGGAAGCGGATCTTCACCAAGCGCCAGCGGCGCCGCATCGCCGAGGGCGTGCACGGCTCCAAGCCCAACGGCGGCAAGCGCTGGGCCGGGTTCGTCACCCGCCACCCGATCCTCGTCGCACTCATCGGCATCCTCGGGCTCGGCGTCCTCGCCTACCCGGCCACCGACCTGGAACTGGGCCTGCCCGACGCCGGGACCTCCGGCGAGGAGACCACTCAGCGCCAGGCGTACGACCTCATCAGCAAGGGCTTCGGCGAGGGCTTCAACGGCCAGCTCATGATCGTGGGCGACCTCGAAGACGGCGTCGACCCGAACGTCGCCGCGCAGAACATCACCGCCGAACTCAATGACATCGACGGCATCGCGATGGTCGGCCAGGCCTTCCCGAACCAGGCCGGCGACACGGTCATGGTCACGCTCATCCCCGAGACCGGGCCCTCGGACGAGGCCACCAACGAACTGGTCCACACCATCCGCGGCGTCCTCGCCGACGACACCGACGCGGACTGGTCGGTGACCGGCGCGACCGCGCTCAACATCGACATCTCCGACAACCTCAACGACGCGCTGCTGCCGTACATGCTCATCGTGGTCGGGCTCGCGGCGCTGATCCTGCTGCTGGTGTTCCGCTCGATCCTGGTGCCCGTCATGGCGACGCTCGGGTTCATGCTCAGCGTCTTCGCCGCCCTGGGCGCCCTCGTGGCGGTCTTCCAGTGGGGTTGGGGCGCCGAGCTGCTCAACGTCGACCAGCCCGGACCGATCATGTCGATGATGCCGATCCTGATGATCGGGCTCGTGTTCGGCCTGGCGATGGACTACCAGATCTTCCTGGTGACCCGCGTCCGCGAGGCCTACACGCACGGCGCCGACCCGAAGGCCGCGATCGTGGAGGGCTACGGCCACTCCTCGCGCGTGGTGGTGGCCGCGGCGCTGATCATGATCAGCGTGTTCGCCGCGTTCATCTTCAGCCCGGAGTCGTTCATCGCCTCGATGGGCTTCGCGCTGGCCGTGGCGGTCATCTTCGACGCGTTCGTGGTCCGCATGGCGATCATCCCGGCGGTCATGACCCTCGTGGGTCGCGGCGCCTGGTGGATCCCCAAGTGGCTCGACCGCATCCTGCCGAACGTCGACGTCGAAGGGGAGAAGCTCCAGCGCCACCTCTCCGCAGCGGACGCCCCTGAGGACGAGCGCGAGCTCGTCGGAGCGTCCAAGTAGCCGATGCCCAGCGGGGACCCGGGCCGACCCCCGGCCCGGGTCCCCAAGGGTTTCGGTGAACGGGGGCCTCATGGTCTTCTTCTGGGCGATGCTGATCCTCATCGGCATGGTGGTGGCGGACTTCTTCTTCCCGATGCTGCCGAGCGCGACGCTGGTGACGGCGGCGGCGGGACTGGTCTTCGGCAACCCGCTCCTCATCGGGGTGCTCTTGATCGGCGCGGCGGGCTCGTCGTGGCTCGGGGAGTTCCTGGGCTACACGGTGTTCCGGGCGATCAGGGCGGGGCTGCGTCGCCGCAGCCCGCGCGTGGTCACCGGCCTGGTGACCGGCACGGTCGCGAAGCTGGAGCTGCTGCTGCAACACACGATCCTCGACCACCCCTACCGGACGACGATGGTCGCGCGGTTCCTGCCCGCCGGTCGCACGGCCCTGGCCTGGGCCGCGGCGGGTTCGGGACGGCCGCCTTATAAGCGGATGGCGGCGCTCGGGGGCGCGCTGTGGGCGGTGTACACGGTCGGCCTCGGCCTGCTCATCACCTGGATCGCCGGCCCCGGCCTGCAGTCGCTGATCGGTTCGGTCATCACCGTGCTGGCGGTGGGCGTGGTCCTGGGCTGGGGCGCGCGGCGCTGGCAGCGCCTCCACCCGGCCGATCCGGGCCCGGTGGTCCTGGCGATCGCGGCCGGACCGCAGGAGACCGGGCTGAAGGAGACCGATGCGCCGACGCCGTCGGCGACCGGTGATACGACCACCTCTATGTCTACATTGGATCAGTTCACGACCGACCCTCCACTCGGGAACGACGCGCCGGGTTCGGCGCGTGCCGCGTAGCGGCGAGGAGCCCAGGGGCCCGTCTGGTCAACGGGCCCCTGCCATCTCGGTCGGCGGTAGTGCATCACATGTCATATGCGACCGCCTTTGCACGCGAATGCTTCACATATCAAGGAAACCGATCGAAAACAAGCAAAAGATGCACATTTGTCAATGATCTGACACCTGATTACTGTTTAGCGTCCTTTGCGGATGAGTACTCTCTGTTGCGAAGCAGGAAACCGAACATGGCGAACGAGGGGGCGCCTACGGTGTTCCCGTCTCCCGAGCAGGTGGGTGCCGATGATCCGGGTTCTCGTTAAGCATGACCAACGTCTCTGGCGCACCGCGCTCGCGCGCGGCCTCGCAGCCGTCCAGGGCATATCCATGGTGGCCGACCTCGCTCCAGAGGAAGACCTGGTCGCGGCCGGGCGGCGAACCCGACCCCACGTCGTCGTCCATGAAGCGGCTTTACTGCTTCCCGAGCAGGTCGCGTCGATCTGCATGGCGCTGCCGGATTCGAGCGTGCTGCTGCTCGCGGATCCCCGCCAGGCGGCGGGGATCCGACCGGACCTCGCCGCTCTCGCGCCGCGCGTCGGCATCATGACGACCTGCGCGCCCTTCGAACGTTTCGTCGAGGCGATCCACCAGCTCACCCGCGGCGAAGCCGTGATCGACGCCGGAGTCGCGCTGGCCACGCTCCGCGCCCAGCACAACCCGCTGACGCAGCGGGAGCAGGAGGTGCTGCGCCACGTCGTCACCGGTGCGACCACGGGAGAGATCGCCGAGAAGCTCTTCCTCCAGGTGGGGACGGTGCGCAACTACCTGTCGAACGCGATCCAGAAGTCGGGTGGGCGCAGCAGGATCGACGCGGTCAGGATCGCCCAGGAAGCGGGCTGGATCTGAGGCCGCCCTTGAGTGCCGACCGCAGCGCCCAGCCGACTTTCTGGGCGCTGCGGTCGCGTTCGCGTACCGACCGGATCGTTCAGGAGGCGGGCTGCATCCGGGCCCGGCCTCCACTCCACCTCGAGCGGATCGGACCGGATCGGATCGATCAAACGGTCGCCTGGACCTGTGGCGCTGCAAGCGTTCCGTCCCAGTGCGACAGCAGGTCGCGGAACAGGGGCGAGTGCTCGCGGAGGTGGTCGTGGTCGCCGTAGAGGGCGCTGTGGCCGTCGAGGATGAGCACGCGCTCGGCACGCATCACCGATGAGGCGCGGTGGGCGATGACGATGAGCGTGCCGCGTTCGGCGAAGGCGCGTTCGGCGCGGCGCTCGGCGGCCGGGTCGAGATGGCACGCGGCTTCGTCCAGGACCGCGATCGGGGCGGGGGCGAGGTGCGCGCGGGTGAGGGCGAGGAGCTGGCGCTCGCCTGCGGAGAGGCGTCGCGGCTCGACCAGGGCGTCCAGTCCGCCGATGCGGTCGACCAGGGGCGCGGACCCGACCGCGGTGGCCGCTGCGGTGATGGCCTGGTCGGTGGCGCGGGGCTGGAGGTAGGCGAGGTTGCCGCGGACGGTGCCGGTGAAGACGTAGGCCTCTTGGGGGATGAGCACGCGCAGGCGCGCGAGTCGGCGCGGTGACAGGTCGGCGGCGTCGGTGCCGGCGTAGGCGACGGTGCCGAGGTCGGGGCGGAGGGTGCCGCAGAGGAGGGCGGCCAGTGTGGACTTGCCGATGCCGCTGGGGCCGATGATCGCGAGGTGGTCGCCGGAGGCGACCGAGAGGTCGAGATCGCGGACGGCGGGGGCGGCGTGCGGCCCGTAGGCGAAGGTGATGCCGCGGGCGCTGAGGAGAGGGATCGGCGGCGGCAACAGCGGCGACAGCGGCCGGTTAGGTGGGTATTCCGGGCGCTTACCTTCAAATCGGGCATTCCCAGGGCCCCCCGTTTCAACAATGCCCGAAGACACCGACAGTCCGGTCATGCCGGTTTCGACTTCGGCGGTGGCACCGGTCGAGGTCGAATGCAGGGGGCGGGATACGTCTCGCTCGGTGTCGGTGTCGGTGTCGGTGTCGGTGTCGGTGTCGGTGTCGGTGTCGGTGTCGGTGTCGGTGTCGGCCGAGCGCTGGCGCTGGCGCTGGCGCTCGCCGTTGGCACGGAGGCGCTTTGGGCGCGCTTCGGCTTCGGGAGCCTCACCCAGCGCTCGCTCTGCCACCTGCCCTGCTCCGAGGATCCGCTCCAGTGCCACATACAGCCTCAGGCCGCTGCCTCCCAAGCCTGAGACCAGTGCAGTCAGCGCCGGTTGGACCCCTGTCAGGACATAGAACAGCGCACCCGTCAGCGCCCCCGCCGTCACCCCCGTCTCCACCAACCGCGGCGCGGCCGCCAGGATCGCCAGCAGCGGCAGCCAGCCGCCCACCGCGAAGCACAGCGTCCGCAGCGCCGCCGCTCTCGCCAGGGCCCGTTCCGCCGCGGCCTGGTTCGCGATCGGGCCCGCCACGAGGGCTTCGCCGTACGCCTCGCCGCCGCACGCCGCCAGATCCCGGACCGCAGCCGCGACCTCGCGGGTCCGGTCGGCCAGTGCCGCATCGGCCTCGGCCGCTTGGCGCTGGCGACCTGCCGCGTACCCGAGCGTGGCCGCGAACGACAGCAGCCCCAACCCGAACAGCGGCAGCACCAGCAGCGCCAGCCGCCCGTCCAACGCGCTCAGCCCCACGGCCACCCCGACCGTGGTCATCAGGCAGCCCCGCACCGACATCACCACGCCCGCATACGCGTCGCGGGCGATCTCGACCTGCCGCGTCAGCAGCGACAGCGCTCCCTTGTCGGCCCCGCCGGTGCCCATGCTGCCGTTGACCGCGCCGCGTAGCGCGTGACATATCACATGGCGCACCAGGCGGTCCCTGAACGTTTCGACCACGACGCCGAGGCGCGCGTACACCTGCCGCGACCCGACCGCGCCTACGGCGGCGGCCAGGAGCAGGCCTCCCAGCCAGGCCGCGCCGATCCACGGTTCGCCCGCGAGGAACCCGTCATCCACGGCCCGGGCGATCATGAGCCCGAACATCGCGGTCGGGAGCGTTTCGGGCACCGACCAGGCGAGCAGTCCGGCGATCGCTCGCGGCTTGAGTCCTGACGCCGCCCATTGGATTTCGCGTCTCATTGCTGGAACACCGCTCGGTAGTCGGGGTCGGTCCACATCGTCGCGTGGGAGCCGATGGCGCGGAGGGTCCCGGCGTGCAGCCACAGCACCAGGTCGGCCCGTTCGGCCACGACGGTCCGGTGCGTCACCCAGAGCCGGGTGCGTCCGCTCGAGTCCAGCGCCGCTTCGATGCGCTGCTCGCTGATCGCGTCGAGGCTGGAGGTGGCGTCGTCGAGGACCAGCAGCCGGTCGGCCCGCCAGGCCCGGGCGAGTCCGATGCGCTGCGCTTCGCCGCCCGACATCGGAGTCTCGGACAGTGGCATGTCATATGCCATGGGGAGGCGGATCGCGAATTCGTGGGCGCCGACCGCTTCGGCCACGGCCGTGGTCTGGGCGCGGGTGCGGCCCGGCCCGATGGCGTCGGCGATCGTCGCTCCGGCGAGTGCCGGGCGTTCGGTCGCGAGACCGACCGCGCCGCGAAGTGCCCGGTGTGACAGCTGGGGGAGGGGCACGCCGTCGAGGAGGACCGACCCGGAGTCGGGGTCGCGGAGGCGGGCGGCGGTCGAGGCGAGCACCGATTTCCCGGACCCGGAAGCACCGACCACGGCGGCGAGTGCGCCACCGGGGATGGTGAAGGAGACGCTGTCGAGCAACAGTTTCGAGTCGCCGGACGTGGACGGATCCGCGTTGTTGCGCGACGGGTTCGCGCCGTCTGCGACGGTGACCGACCGGAAATCGAGCCGCCCGAACTCGTCGATTCCTTCAGGAGCCGGAAGCCGGACAGCGTGGTGCGGGCAGGCCGCTTCAGCGGCGGCCGCCCGGGGGCGCAGTTCCCGCTCGCCGTGAACCATCGGCGGGAGGTCGTGGACCTCGGCGAGCCGCACGGTGGCGGCCTTGGCCCGCGCCGTCCCGGCGATGACGCCCGTCAGCGACCCGAGCCCGGCGCCCATCATCGCGTACTGCCCCGCCGCTATGAGCTCCCCGGCGCTGATCTGCCCGCGGCTCAGCAGGAACCCGGCGGCCACGAGGACGCCGACCATCGCCAGCGGCCCCGCGAGCGCCGCCCTGGCCCCCGCCGCGGCCAACGCCTGCCATGCCGCGCGTCCGTGCCGCGCCAGTTCCGGGAGACCCAAGAGGATCCGCCGCGCCTCGGCCCCGGTGGTCCCTGCGGCCGCGATCGTCCGCGAGCCCGTCAGCGCCTCGGTGAACCGGGCGGCGATGCGTCCTTGCGCCGCTTGGTAATCGGCCGCCGCAGAGGCGGTCTGCGTCGCGAACAGCCGCAGCACCCCAGCGACGAGCGCAAGCCCGGCCGTGAACACGACCGCCAGCCGCCAGTCCAACCAGGCGAGCATCGCCAGGCTCCCAAGCGGCGGCAGCACCGACGCGACCAGGGAGACGGCTGCGGGGCCCGCGTGAGCGGCGTCGGCGGCCCCGGCCGAGGTCCGCGCGACGAGATCTCCGGTGTCGAACCGGTCGACGTGCTGCGGGGCGGCGAGCATGCGCCGCAGCAGGCTCGTGCGGATCTGCGCGGCGGCGTCGGCCGTGCACGCGGCACCGGCGAACGCGTCCACCAGGTCGCACACCACTCCCAGCAGCACCAGGGCGGCGGCGAGTGCGGCGGCGCCGGCGGTGCCGCGTCCGCTGACGACGGCGTCCACCGCGCTCGCCAGCGTCAACGGCAGCGCGAGCATGCTCAGCGACCCCAGCAGCGCGGAGGCGCCGATGAGCGGCAGGCGGTTTCCCGACCGTCGCACCAGGGCGCCGAAGGTCAGCGGGGACTCGATAGGGGGGTGCATCGCGGCTCCAGAGAAGGGCCGCGGCCCCGGACGTCGGTGACTCGTCCGGGCCCGCGGCCGTGTTCCTAGTGGCAGAGCAGAACGCTCAGGCCGCTGGTGCCGCCGCAGAGCGTCACGCTCAGGTTGGAGGGGCAGGAGTGGCCGGAGGAGCTGCTTCCGGTGTTGGACAGTTCGTCCTTGCCTTCCATGCCCTGGAGGTCCATGAGAGCCATGTTGTCAACCTTTCGTCGTTCTTCACTGGGAATTTCGGGTCACCCGCGCGTCGAGCGCGGGGGTCTGGGGGGTGAGGGGGAGCAGGAGCGGCAGGCTGACGGGTGCGTCGTGCATGGCCGCGCCGAGGGCGAGCAGGACGCCCGCGCCGCCGGTGGCGAGGTCCATGGACAACCGCAGCAGGCCGGTGCCGGGGAAGGCCATGCCCTCGCCGTAGGGGAGCGCGTGCCAGGAGAGTGCCTTGATCTGCCTGCGCACCAACGGGTCCGCGAGCGGGTTGGGGGACCGCCGGGCGAGGTAGAGGAGGATGCCGGCGCGCCCGGTGAACAGGCCCGGCAGGATGTACATGGGCGATTGCGCCGCCAGGGCCAGCCCCGCGGCCGCGTCCGTGAAGGCCTCGTCGGGGCTGCGGGTGAGGAACGCGTCGAGGGCGAGCCCGATGCCGACCGATCCGGCGTCCATATAGGGCATACTCCGCCAGCCTTCGGCGACTTCGATGGACCCGTTGTCGCGCACCACGGTGCGGCGCAGGTCGGCGCGCAGTGCCGTGGCGGCGGCGTCGAGGAACCCGGTGTCGCCGGTCGCGTCGAAGGCCCCCATGAGCAGGAGCGAGCGTCCGGCCCCGCCGCGCATGAGTCCCGCGAGGGGTTCCCTGCCGCCGCTGATGGTGGCCGTGCCGGTCTCGGCTTCGAGCCGTTCGGCCACGAGAGCGGCGCAGCGCAGCCCGGCGGCCTCCAGTTCGCTCTCGCCGTTCGTCTTGCCCAGGTGCAGCAGGTTGAGGCCGATCCCGGAGAGCCCGCCGAGCAGGTCCCCGCCGAGCGACTCCCAGTCCTCGGTGAGCACGATCGCCGCGATGTCCAATGCGGACTGGTGGTGGCCGAGGCTGTCGAGGGTGAAGGCCGCTCCGTGCAGGCCGTCGTACAGGCCGAGGCGGGATCCGTTCGCGGGGTTGACCGCATGCTGGATGAGCCAGTCCTCGAACGCTTCGACGCGCCCGGCCCCGGTCGCCTCCATGGCGTGCAGGACCCCGGCCGCGCCGTAGGCGAGCCCCAACCCCCCGGACTCGAACTGCTGGACGTCGCCGGGGAACAGCCGGTCGTCGCGGTGAGGAGTGGCGCTGGCGGTGATGGCCTTGGCGATCGCGTCCCGGATCTGGGGCCAGGCCTCGACTTCGGGGTCGGTGCGCGGGGACTCGTAGGCGAACGGCGAGGGCGCGATGCGCTCGAGCGCATCGTCCAGCCAGCCTTCCGGCACGGGGAAGTGCTCGGTGATGATCTCGGCGAAGTGCCGGGCCTTGAGCCGGTGCAATCCGAGCAGGTTGGTCATCGGCAGGAACAGGGCGAGCTTCATGCACGCCAGGGAGTACCGGTCGGCCGCGGCGCCGGCGACCGACCGCGGCGCGGCGAAGCCCTGATTGCCCAGGCCGGCGCGGCGATCGTCGTCGATGTCCCCGGCCACCTCGAAGTCGAGCAGGCACGGGCGCCCGTCGGGGCGGACCATCACGTTGAACAGGTGCAGGTCCCCGTAGGCGACGCCGCGCTCGTGCACCGCGTCGAGGATCACGGCGAGCCGGTCGTGGACGTTGACGGCCCACTCGGTGAACCGGGTGTACTCGGCCGGGGAGGCGGTCGCGTCGATGAGCGGATAGTCCTGGACGACGGCCTTGCTGAGCACGTCGCCCTCGATGTACTCCATCGCCAGGAACCGGTGCTCGCCGAGCCAGAACAGGTCATAAGCCTCCGGGATGCCCTCGATGCCGGCTAGGCGCGTGAGGATCGAGTGCTCGCGTTCGACGCGCAGCACCGCGTCGTCGCCCCACGCGTCGAGCCCGGCGTGCGGGCGCCCCTCCTTGAGGACCGCCTGCCGCCCGTCCGTGTGCCGCGCCAGGTAGATGCCGCCGCCGTTGGAGAAGTGCAGGACCCGCTCGATCGTGTAAGGGATGTCGGCGACGGTGACCTCGCCGCGGGCCTTCAGGTGCGGGGCGAGGAACTCGGGGAGCTCCACCCACTCGGGGACCTTGAACACCGGGTCGCGCCGGTCGGCGACGAGCTGCCCGGTGCCGTCGGCGATCGCCGGGACCACCGCCCCGCTCGGGTCGGTCGTGTACCGGTTCGCGAAGGCCCCGTAGCGCACATGCAGCGGCCCGGTGCCCCAGCGCAGGTCCGAGAGGATGTACGGGCCCGGGACGCCCTCGAGCACGTCTCCCAGCTCGGTGAGGATCCGCTCGCACTCGGCGTCGTCACCGGGGTAGATCGTGACGAGCTTCCCCGAGTAGCCCCGCGGCGCGTACTTCGAGACCCGCGCCTGGAACGCCGAGGCCGACCGCAGGAACTTGAACTGGATGCCCCGCGGCACGCAGTAGTCCCACACGGCCTCGAGTACCGCGTCGGCCCCGCCCAGGGTCGCCGAGGCGTGGATCTTCCACCCCTGCATCGGCATCGACGCGTCGGCGCGGCGGACGGTCAGCCAGTCGTCCTGCTCGGTGCACGACCATTCCTCGGGCAGTTCCCGCCCGGCCACGGGGAACGAGGCCCCGGCCGTCGCCTCTGAGTGCATGGCGTCGTAGAACGACGGATCGGCCATGCAGAACGCCTCGTATCGATCGCCCACTCAGTACTCCCACCGGGTTGCAACTGTTGTCGCAACCCATCGTTCAGCAGCCCGGGGGAGCGATCCACCCTGTTTCGTCACGGATCGACCCGTGAATAACCCACATCGCCGATCTTGGGCAGAAAGGCCCGGACGCGGCATAGCGCCGCGTCCGGGCGTGCCGCTAGGGCTCCAACCAGCGGCGCAGCGCTTCGAGGGAGTTCTCAGGCCCGGTGTTGAAGGCGAATCTGATGCCCGGGGCGAGATCGGTGAGGACGGTGACGATCCGTTCGAAGAGGACGGTGTTCTCCGGGAGCATCCGGATGCCGCCGCCGACGAGCGCGACGCCGAACGTGCGGGAGGCGAACCGCTCCCGCAGCTCCGCCTCGGCCTCGTCGGGGCCGGTCCCGATCAGGCACAGCTCGCCCTCGACGCCCTCCGCCTCGATCGCCGCCCAGCCGCGCTCGATCTGCACCGCCAGGTCGGCCGCGGTGATGCCCGGGGGCAGCGCGCCCGGCCCGAACGCGTCGGGCCGGATGCCGATGAATATGACGGACCCGTCGACGGGCCCCTTCACCTGTGAACTCTTGTGGGACATAAGGGGTCGCTCCAAAGTGACAGTGGCGCCGCCCGTTGCGGCGCGACCGCACCAAGCGTAGGCACCCGCGCCCGCGGGGCCCGCACGGTGAGCCCGGGCGCGGGGGCTTGCCGATCGCGGACGGCATTGATAGCGTCTGCCAGCGTGACTTCACCGCTGCGCACCTTCGGACCGCTCGACCACAGCCACGCGGGGTGGGCCTCGGCCGCGCTCGCGATCGGGAAGCCCGCCGCCGACCTGGCGGCCCAGGGGCCCGAGGCCATGCCCGTCACCATGTCGAACCACTCCCACGTCGAGAACTGGTTCGAACTCCTGACCCGCCCCCTGTGGGGCCTGGCGGCCGCCAAGGACGCGGTCCCCGACGAGACCTGGGCCGCCCTCCGGCACACCCTCGCGCGCGCCCTCGACCCCGAGGACGACTGGTACGTCGGCGACCTCTCCACCACCAGTCAACGCTGCGTCGAGGCCGCCGGGGTCGGCTGGGGCCTCGCCCTCGCCCCCGAGAAGCTCTGGGAACCCTTGGACCCCAAGGCCAAGGACAAGGTCGCCGCCTGGCTCTCCGCGGCCTACGCGACGCCCGTGGCCGACACGAACTGGCACTACTTCCCGGTCTTCGCCGGGCACGGCCTTAAGCGCATCGGCGCCCGGCACGACCCCGCCGTCGCGGAGGCCCACCTCGCCCGCATGGGCGAGTTCCAGCTCGGCAACACGGTCTTCGAGGACGGCCCGGGCGGGCGCGTGGACTACTACAACCCGTTCGCCTTCCACACCTACGCCCTGCTGCACTTCAAGTTCAGCGGCGACGACCGGTACGTCGCCAACGCCGCCGCCTTCGCCCGCAAGTACCGCTCCTGGTTCAGCGCCGACGGCGCGGCCGTCCCGTACGGGCGCAGCCTCGGCTACCGCTTCGCGCAGGGCTCGATGTGGTCCGCGCTGGCGGCCGCAGACGTGGAGGCGGTGCCGTGGGCCGAGGCGGCCGGTTTCGCGCGTCGCCACCTCGACTGGTGGTGGGACAAGCCGATCCTGAGTCCTGAGGGCCGCCTCACGGTGGGTTACGCGTACCCGAACGACGCACTCGTCGAGCAGTACCTGACCGCCGGTTCGCCGTGGTGGGCGACGAAGATGTTCGCCGGACTCCTGGCCCCGTCAGACCATCCCTTCTGGACTGTGGAAGCGGCCGTGCCCGGCCCGGTGGTGGAGCCGCACAAGGCCGCCCGCGCCGTCCACATCCGCGACCGCTCCGGGCATGTGACGCGCCTGAACGGCCAGGCCTGGCACCCGTGGGCGCGCGGGGGACAGGCCGCGTACGGCAAGTTCGCCTACTCCACCCTGGCGGCGTTCTCGCACGCCACGCCCGGTCCGGGCCTGGAGTCCGCGGTGCCGGACGGGGCGCTCATGCTCTCCGAAGACGGGCGCCACTGGCGGGGCCGCGAGGATTCCGACGAGGGCACCATCGACGCGAACGGGGTCCTCACGGTCTCCTGGCAGCCCTGGGAGGACGTGACGATCACGACCTCCCTTGAAGCGGCCGTTGACGGTTGGCACGCGCGCGTCCATGTGATCGAGACCGAGCGGACCCTCCACACCGGTGAGGGCGGCTGGTGCGTGCCCAAGCCCGGGCATGTGGCCGACGTCCAGGAATCGCAGGTCGCGGTCGCGAGCGAGGGCATCCGCTCGGAGATCATCGACAGCGGCACGGGCCGCGAGGCGGCACTCATCGAGCCCATGCAGGGCACGCACCTGTACTGGCCGAGCACGGTACTGCCGGTGCTCAGGGGCGTCATCGAGCCGGGCAAACACATTCTGAAATCTCTGATATATATCGGAACCGAGGCTTAGCGCCTCGGGTTCAAAAGCCCGAAAACCAAAGAAAAAACAGACAGGAGCACGGCTTCGCCGCGCCCTCATCAAGAAGACGACTGCGAGCCCGGTCACGATCGCGTTCCGGGTGTCACAAACTGAGGCCCTATCCGGCTCTTGGAATGCGACACACCGAGAACGAGGAGGGCCGCCGTGAACGCAGTACCCGCGCCGACAGCCGCAGCGATATTCGACGAGCACCGTGAGCTGCTGTTCGGCATCGTCTACGGGATGCTCGGGACCGTCGCCGACACCGAGGACGTGCTCCAGGACGCCTGGCTGGCCTGGGAGGCGCGCTCGCACGGCGAGCCGGTCGAGCACCCCCGGGCGTACCTGGTTCGCGTGGCGGTCAACGCCGCGATCGCGCGCCGGGAGGCCGTCAAGCGCCGCCGCGAAACCTATGTCGGGCCCTGGCTCCCCGAGCCGATCCTGACCGCCGGCGAACCGGACGCGGCCGAGCCGGTGCTGCGCACCGAGTCGGTCTCCTTGGCGCTCATGGTGGTCCTCGAATCGCTCACGCCCACCGAGCGGGCCGTGTTCGTGCTCGCGGAGGTCTTCGGGTACGCCCACGGGGAGATCGCCGAGCTCCTGGGGCGCACGCCCGCCTCGGTCCGCCAGACCGCGCACCGCGCCCGGTCCCATGTGCAGTCGCGCCGCCCGAAGTACGCGGTGGACCCGGTCGTGCACCGGCAGGTGACCGAGCGGTTCATGGCCGCCGTCGCCGGCGGTGACGTGGACGCGCTCCTCGGCCTCATGTCGCCCGAGGTGGTGCTGACCTGCGACGGCGGCGGCATCGGCCCCGCCGCCGGGCCGCGGCCCATGCACGGGCCCGAGCGCATCGCCGGTCTCATGGTCGGCCGCACCTTCCGCCGCTCCGAGGGCCTCGACGTCGAGTTCCGACCCGTGAACGGCTCGCCCTCGGCGCTCATGGTCCGCGAGGGCCACGTCGTCGGCGTCCTCATGCTCGACCTGAATCCCAACGGGGACAAGGTCGACGGCATCTACGCCGTCACCAACCCCGAAAAACTCACCACCCTGCACTGACTAGGAGCATCCTCATGTCCACTCTCTACTTCATCCTCGCCCTCACCTTCGGCGTGCTCAACCTCGGTTCCGGGATCGGCGCGATGGTCCGCCTCAAGGTCATCCTGCCGCTCATGGACGGCGCGAACGTGCCGCAGTCGATGCTGGTCTTCCCGATCGGCGTCCTCAAGGCCGCCGGCGGCCTGGGCCTGCTGCTGGGCCTGGTCGGGTTCCCGCTGGTCGGCACCGCGGCCGCGGCGGGCCTGGTCCTGTTCTGGACCTGCGCGATTCACACGCACGTCCTGGCGAACTTCTGGCCGAAGGAGACCATCGGGACGTTCAGCTTCCTGGCCTCCTCGATCGCGCTGCTGGCCCTCGACCTGGCGCTCTGAGCGTCATCGTTCACCGCCAGGCGGGGCGGGATTCTTCCAGAAGACTTGAACAATTCGCATAATTCGGGCAATCTGATTGCGCCACAACGGCTACGACAACTGGAGCCCTATGCGTACCCCGCCCCGCCTGGCCGCGCTCACCGCGCTGGCTTCGCTCGCCGCCCTCACCGCCACCGCTTTTCCCAGTGCCGCAACGGCACAAGAGGTCACGCAGACCGGTGACCTCTCCGTCCTCTCCTACAACGTCGCGGGCCTCCCGTTGGACCTCGGCGACGGCGACCCCGAGACCAACACCCCGATCATCGGGTCCCGCCTGGGCGCGTACGACATCGTCCACGTCCAGGAGGACTTCAACTACCACGCCGCGCTCTACGCCGCCGACGACCATCCTCATCGGACGGCCACGAGCGGCGGCGTCCCGTTCGGCGACGGCCTCAACACCCTGTCGGACCTGGCATTCGAGGACTTCGAACGCGTTGCCTGGGACGACTGCGCCTCCGGCTCGGGCGACTGCCTCACCCCGAAGGGCTTCACGTTCATGCGCGCCCGGCTCGCCGAGGGCGTGTGGGTCGACCTGTACAACCTCCACACCGACGCGGGCAGCGAGGCGGCCGACATCGCCGCCCGGTCCAAGAACCTCGCGCAGGTCTCGGCCTTCATGGACGCGCACTCGACGGGGAACGCCGTGATCGTGTACGGCGACACCAACACCCGCTACACGCGGGTGGGGGACGGCATCGCCGGTTTCGCGGCCGACAACGGCCTCACCGACGCCTGGGTCGAGCTGATCCGCGGCGGCGACGCACCTGATGAGGGCGACGAGGCGCTGGTGTGCCAGGACGCGACGGTGGACGCGACCTGCGAGGTGGTCGACAAGGTCCTCTACCGCTCGGGTGACCACGTGAAGCTCGATGCGGGGCAGTTCCGCAACGAGCACGCGGCCTTCCGGGACGCGAGCGGCGCGAACCTCTCCGACCACTACCCGATCGCGGTGGACTTCGCCTGGTCGACCGGTGGCGACTTCACACTGAGCGACCAGTTCGGCGGCCCGCACGGCGACTTCTTCACCGATGTGGACGACCTCGACGCGGGCGACGCCGCGAGCGTGCTGCGCCTGCGCGCGGGAGCACGGGTGGACCTGATCGGCACCCAGCTCGCGGACGGCACGGTGCTCGACCACGGCGGCAGCGGCGGCACCCTCTCACAGCTGGCGCTGGCGTCGGGGGAGTATCCGGTGTCGTTGCAGCTGTGCCGGGCCGAGTACGACGGCCACACGCGGATCTTCTACGCCCGCTTCACGACCAGCACCGGGCGAACGCTCGCGGGCGGCACGACCACGGGCGACTGCACGACCTATACGGCCCCGACGGGCTGGCAGATCGCCGGTCTCCACGGCCGCGCGGGCAGCGCGGTCGACAAGATCGGGGTGGTCTTCACCCGCCGCTGAGCGGATGCTCGGGGGTCGGTCCGTCGAGTCGGCTCCCGAGCTTCGGCCCTCGGACCCCTTCCGGGAGTTCGATGGCAGAAGCGGCCCGGATCAGTCGCCGATGACGGCGTAGACGCGGACAGGTGCCGTGCCGACCTCGCGAATCAGCGGCGGCACGGCATGGAGCCGGGCGCCGGTGACCGGAAGCCCGCTCAGGCCGGTGAGGTGCTGCAGGACCGGGATTCCGGCGTCGAGCAGGATCGAGTGGGAGGGCCGGGAGGCGCCGGCGCGATCGTCGATGTCCGCTCCATCGATCCCGACCAGTGCCGCGCCAGCATCCGCGAGCCCCCGGGCCGCACGCCCGTCAAGGTAAGGGGCCTCGCCGCCGCGGTACCGCTCGGTGCCCCAGTGGCGGTCCCAGCCCGTGTGCAGCAGGACAGCCCGCCCGCCAAGGTCGTAGGGAGCCAAGGCTTCCGGCGTGATGGCGCGAGACCGGCTGCCGGTTAGATCGATCAAGACGACGGCAATGTCGACCACTTTCGACAGCGCAAGTCCGGCGAGGTCGGTGCCGTCGGCGAAGCGCTGGAACGGACCGTCAAGACCCGTCGCTTCGGGATGCCCGAGTTCGATGATCCGCCGCTTCTCGGGCGCGGTGGCCCGGTCGGGGTCGGAGGGTCCGTTCCTGGATCCCTTGTGCGCCTCGGGGAACACCTCGAGGCCGCGGAGTTCCACGCTCTCGACCATGAGGAGGCCGAGATGGCGCACGAGCAGCTCGCCTACCTCGATCTCGGTCGGGTTCGGGCCGGACACGTCCAGGCGGAAGCCCTCGGCGGTCAGGCCGCCGCCGTTGCGGAAGCTGATCGCCGCGTCGAAGGACACTCGATACTCAGTCATCGCCCGCAACACTACATATACTGACGGGCATGGCATCCCGCATCAGTGAGTTGATCCTGGACTGCACCGACCCCGAGCGGCTGGCCGCGTTCTGGAGCGAGGTCCTCGGGTACGTCGAGCTCGGCCGGGAAGCGGACGGCAGCATCGAGATCGGGCCGCCGGACGTCGGTTTCGGGGGCGCGCAGCCCACCTTGATCCTCAGCCCGAGCAGCGACCCGAAGCCCGGGAAGCTCCCGCTGCACATCGACGTCAACGCGACCGACCGCGACCAGGATGCCGAGCTGAAGCGGCTGCTCGCCCTCGGCGCCAAGCCCGCAGACGTCGGCCAGACCGGCGAGGAGAGCTGGCACGTCCTGGCCGACCCCGAGGGCAACGTCTTCTGCCTACTGCACGCCCGCCTCAACCCCCTCTGAGCACGATCGGGTAGTTCACAGCCTCCTACCTTGGGTCGATTGGGGTGAGGACGCCGAGCCGGTCCTCGATCGTCTGGGCCGCTTGCAGACACAGGTCCTCCCGGAACGCTCGCCCGACGACCTGCACTCCGCACGGGAGCCCGTCGACCCTCCCCGTCGGCACGGCCACCCCTGGCACGCCCACGAAGCTGGTCACGGTGCACAGGCGCATCCCCGACCCGACCCGGTCCCTGCCCGCCGTGTCACGCGACTCCAGTCCCGGCTCGACCGGTGGTTCGGTGAAGACCGGGCCGAGCAGCAGCGGGTATTCGTCCAGGAACTCGGCCCATGAGCGGCGGATGTTCATCCAGGTGCCCATCAGCTTCATGAACTCGTCCGCGCTCGCGGGCGGGGTCTGCTCCATCATCATCGCGACATAGCGGTCCCCGCCGCTACCGAGCAGGGTGCGCACCACCGGCCAGCTCGGCGCGAACTCGGTCACGGTGATCCGGCCGTACGCCTCGAGGGCCTCGTCCATCCGCGGCACGTCCTGCACCTCGCGCACGTCGTACCCGGCGTCGCGGAGAGCGTCGGCCGCGGTCGCGATGGCTCCGCGAACCGCGGGGTGGACGCCGTGTCCGCCCGGGTCCGCCACGACCGCGACTTTGACGCGTCCGGGAATCGGTTCGCCGTATAGGGGCACCGGCACGGCGCGCGGGTCTCGCGGATCGGTTCCGGCCAGTACTTCGTAAGCGAGCCGGAGATCGCCCACGCTTCGGGCCAGCGGTCCGTCGGTGACGAGCGCCTGGGACGCCGGGCCGGGGTCGTCTGGGCCGAGGACGCGATGGTCGGCGGGGAACCGGCCGGTGGAGGGCTTCAGCCCGGCCACACCGCAGAACTGGGCCGGGATGCGCACGGATCCGCCGGAGTCGTTGCCGAGTCCGAGCGCCGCCATGCCGGTGGCGACGGCCACCGCGTCGCCCCCGCTGGAGCCGCCCGGGGTCCGGCTGCGGTCCCATGGGTTGACGGTGTCGCCGAACAGTTCGCTGCGCGTGTGCATTCCGGCGAGGATCATGGTCGGGATGTTGCTGTGCCCGATGGGGATCGCTCCTGCCGCGCGCAGTCGTGCCACCGGGGGCGCGTCGGCCGACGCGACCAGGTTGCGGAAGCGCTCGGTGCCGAACGTGGTCGGCACGCCTTCGATCGCGGTGCTCTCCTTCACGGTGAAGGGCACGCCCGCAAGCGGTCCCAGCGTTTCGCCATCGGCGCGCTGACGGTCGATCCGTGCCGCGGCCTCGCGTGCGCGCTCCGCCAGGAGCTGCGTGACCGCGTTCACCTGGGGGTTGACCTCGGCGATCCGGTCCAGGTGGCTGTCGATCAGTTCGACGGCCGAGACTGCTGTGCTGCGCACGGCCTCCGCTTGCGCGGCGGCCGACAACTTCCACAGGGCGTCTTGCATAGCGCTTCTCTCCTCATCCCGTACCGATGCAAGTGCATCGGAACGAAACCATACCCTTGGAACCGATACGAGCGCATCGGATAAAATGCAGCGAGAACCGAGCACCGAGAAACAGGGAGGGGACCGGGCTTGCCCAGACAGGTGGACCACCTGAGCCGACGCCGCCTCATCGCCGAGGCCGTCTGCCATCTCGCCGATGAACGCGGACTGGAGGGCGTGACCCTTCGCGATGTCGCCGCCCGCGCGCAGGTGTCGATGGGCGCCGTTCAGCGGTGCTTCCGCACCAAGGAAGAGATGCTCGTGTTCGCGCTCGGGCACATCGGTGACCGGATCATGGAGCGCGTGCAAGCCCGCCTCGTCGCGAACCCGCCCCAGACTGCCGCGGCCGCCCTGGCGCATGCGGCCACCGAGGTCTCGCTGCTCCGCGAAGAGCACCGCGCCGAAGCCAGGGTCTGGCTCGCCTTCGTCGCGCAAGCGACTGTCAGCGACGTGCTCTCAAGGACGCTGCAGGCGAACTACACCGCCTTGCAGGAGGCGTTCGCCCGCCTCATCGCGGAGGCCGCCGAGAACGCCGACCGCATCGCGCCCCTCGATCCGCAACGCGAGGCCCGCACCCTCCTGGCCCTGACGGACGGCCTCACCGCGCACGTCCTCATCGGCCACCTCACCCCGCAAGAGGCACACGACACCCTCCACGCGCACCTGGCCGGCCTCTGGAAGTCCGGCACCGGCGGGCCCTCGGCGGCGACCGGCCTGGCCTGATCGGGACAGCGGACCGGGTGGTATCCGGCACCTAGGATCGGAGGCCCAGCACTCGTCGATCGGAGACCCTCATGAGCCGACTCCCGAGTCCCCTAGAGCTGAAGCCGAACCGCTCCGAATCCGCGGTCATCCTCTCCTTCACGCTGGCGGCGATCCTCCTCGCCTGCGCGATCGTCCTGCTCGACGCCGCCGGCCCGGCCAGGGACTCCGTCGCGGCGATCCTGAGGAGAAACGACGACTTCGGAGTGAACTACCTCCCGGATCTCGACTTCATAGTGGGCGTCCGATTCGTCTTCTCGGGCGTCCTCTACTTCGTCCTCGCGGTCGCGTTCGCGGCGCTCGCGGTCGCCTCCCGCATCGGGCCGCGATGGTCGGTCGTGGCCCTGGGAGTGTTCTGCATGGTCGGCACCCTCGCTGTCCTCTATTTGTTCGTAGCCCAGGGCCTTGGACGCAGCTTCGTCGGCTACGAGTTCAGGAGCATGCTGAAATCCGCCGCGCCCTGGGTCGCCGCGACCGAGGGGATCCCCGAGCTCGCGACCCTCTTCGGACTACCGCTCGTCGGCATCCTGCTGATCAACCAGCACCTCCGCAACTCCGATACCGTCCGAGCGCCGGTGTAACCCGCCCGGATGCCCGCAGCACCCCCGAACCGGACGCCCGGCGCTAGTGCGGTTGCGGCGGAACTGCCCGGGGCAGGATGGTGAGGGCGATGAGGACGGCGGCGATCACGAGCCCTGCGCACAGCGTCAGCCCGAGCGCGTACCCGTTGTTGAGGGCCGCGGGCGTGGCGGCCTCGCCGGTGCGCTGCTGCGCGGCGGTGCCGAGGGCGGCGAGGCCGAGCGACGCGCCGATCTGGCGGGAGCTGCTGAGCAGTGCCGAGGCGGCGCCGGTCTCTTGGGGAGCGACGCCGACGGTCGCGGTCGAGACGACCGGGCCGAGGCAGAGTCCGAAGCCGATGCTCGCGAGGATCGAGGGGCCCAGGATGTCGGTGAGGAACGCGCCGTCCGCGTCGATGAGGCCGAACCAGGCGAACCCGGCCGCGGTCAGCAGTCCGCCGAGGACCATGAGCGTCCGAGGCGCGAACCGGTAGCCGAGTCTGACGGCGAGCAGCGATCCGGCGACGACGCCGAGTGCGAACGGCAAGGTCTCGAGCCCGGTCAGCGCGGGCCCGGTCCCGAGGACTCGCTGCAGGTAGAGGGACACGAAGTAGAAGACCGAGGCCAGGGCGGCGCCGGCCAGGAGGTTGTAGAGGTTCGCGCCCGCGACCGAGCGGTTCGCGAACAGGCCAAGTCGGATCAGGGGGTCGCGGGTGGTGGTCTTCTCCACCAGGACGAACGCGGCCAGCAGCACGGCGGCGCCCGCCAGCGTCGTCAGGGTCGGCGTCGAAGTCCATGCGTGGTGCTCGGTGCGCACGACCCCGAACACGAGCAGCGTCATGCCGGCCGTGCCCAGGACCGCGCCGAGGAGGTCGGGGCGGCCGCTGCGGGCCCGGCGTTCGTCGGCGGGGACGCTCCACCAGGCCAGGGCAAATGCGATGACGGCCATCGGCAGGTTCACGAGCATGACCCAGCGCCAGCCCGCGTATTCGGTGAGCACGCCGCCGAGGAGGACGCCGAGGGCGGCCCCGATGCCGCCGGTCGCGCTCCACACGCCGAAGGCCTTGACGCGGGCCCTGCCGGTGGGGAACGTGGCGGTCAGGATCGACAGGGCGGCGGGGGCGAGTGCTGCGGCGCCGATGCCCTGTGCGGCACGGGCGGCGACGAGGTGTCCGGGGGTCTGCGCGAATCCTCCTGCGAGGGAGGCGAGTCCGAACAGGATGATTCCCATCGTCAGGATTCGTTTGCGGCCGTAGAGGTCGGCGGCCTTGCCGCCGAGGAGGAGCAGGCCGCCGAAGGTGAGTGCGTAGGCGTGGATCACCCAGGTCAGTCCGGCCCCGTCGAATCCGAGGCCGGTGGCGATCTGCGGCAGTCCGACGTTCACGACCGACAGGTCCAGCGAGACCAGGAACTGCACGATGGCGACCGCGGCGAGGACGGGGCCCGGTCGGGTTCTCGGCTCGGTGACCGGCCGGGCGGTTGTCGATTGGTTCAGCACCATCGTGTCTCGGTTCTCTTTCTCGTCGGGTTCAGGGGCTGCCGTGGGGGACGTTCGCATCAGGCGACGTTCTCGCAGGTGGGTTGCGGCGGTGGCGAAAGCTACCCGGCGTGGGGCTTCGAATTCCTCGTTTGTGAGGAACTCCAGGCTTGCCGCATCCGGCCGCGGTTGCGGTCGACTGGGATGGCTTCGGCGTCGGTCAGTGCCGGGACTTTGATGACCGTGGCACCCGCGAGGGTGCTCACGTGCTGCTTTGGAGCCTGTTCCGAAATCGCCTCCCGTTGAGTTGTGAATTAGTCAACTTGAGTTGATCAATCTGACTTGATTGATCTAGGGTTGGTGCATGGCCGAGAACGTTCCAGATCTGTCCGAGTCGGCGGCGACCGCCGCGCGTGAGTTGCGGGTGGTCTTCGGGCGCCTGTACCGGCGGTTCAAGGACCTCTCCGACAATCAGGGGCTCACGCCCTCGCAGTCGGCGCTGCTCAGCAGGCTCGGCAAGGAGGGTGATGCCTCCGCGAGCGACCTGGCCGCGGCCGAGCGGGTCCGCCCGCAGGCGATCACGCCGATCCTGGCGGCGCTCGAACAGCGCGGGCTCATCGAGCGTCGGGCGGATCCGGCCGATGGGCGTCGGCAGCTCGTCTCCTTGAGCCCGGCCGGTCGCGCCATGTTCGAGGACGCGCGCCGCGACGGCGACGAATGGCTCAGTCGCTCCCTGCAGGAGGACTACACCGAGGCCGAACGCAAGGCGCTCATCGAGGCGTTCGCGCTGCTGCACCGCTTGACCGAACCGCCGAATTGACCGTGGTGTCGGTCGCCGCACCAGTTGCCGAGCCGACCACCGCACTGACCGCAACATCTGAAGCACCCGAAACACCCGAAGCACTGAAAGGCTTGAACATGCCGCTCACCACCATCGATCCACGTACGGCGCTGGTCCTCGTCGACCTTCAGAACGGCTTCCGGCAACGGCCGACCGGGCCGCACACCGCTGGTGAGGTCATCGCCCGGTCAGTTGCGCTCGCGGAGGCGTTTCGCGCTCAGGGCCTGCCGGTCGTGTTGACCCGCTTCGTGATGGCGGCCGACGGGGCCGATGCTCCGGGGCGGACCGACATGTCCGGGCAGTCCTTCACGCCGCCGGAGGCGATGCTGGCACTGACCGACGAGCTGGCCGGGCATGCGGGGGACGTCGTGGTGACGAAGCGGAGCTGGGGTTCGTTCTACGGCACCGATCTCGACCTGCAGTTGCGGCGGCGGAGCGTGACGCAGGTGGTGTTGGCGGGGGTGATGACGAGCTTGGGTGTGGAGTCGACCGCGCGGGCGGCGCATGAGCATGGGTACAACGTCACGCTCGCAACGAATGCGATGACCGATATGAGCGCGGACGCGCACGAGCACTCGACTCGGCGAATCTTCCCGCTGCTCGGAGAGACCGGCACGACCGATGAGGTCCGCGAGCTGTTGGCCGAGGTCCACGGCAAGGCCTGATCTGAGGGAGCACGGCCCAGCCGGGCGAGGTTCACGGCTTGACCGGGCCGAACACACGCTTGTCTGGCCGCCCGCCAGGGCGGGCGGGCAACCGGCTGGGCCCGTCGGGTCGGGCGAGCGCGTGTTCGGGCGCCTTGGTTCGGTTGGGCCGCAGCGTGTTCAGTCGGCCTTTCGGCCGACCCTCTGCGGTGCGAACCCTCCCTTTGACCGATGTGGATCTTCGGGCGACTCCGCAGGATGAACCCATGCCAACAAGCCCCCCTCAACTCGCGCCGCCAAGCGCGCCCCCGACCACAGGCGACCGCGCCCGCATCGACGCCCTCGATGTGGTGCGCGGCTTCGCCCTATGCGGGATCCTCCTGGTCAACATCCCACCGATCGCCAGCCGCGGCCTCGACATCATGGTCGCCATCGCGGGCTCCCAGACCGACTGGCTCGGCATGTTCACCGTCCACCGCTTCTTCCCGATCTTCTCCCTCCTGTTCGGCATCGGGTTCGCGCTCCAAGTGCGCTCGGCGACCGACCGCGTCCCTCGTCCGCGCCTGATCCTCCTGCGAAGGCTGCTGGTGCTCTTCGGCCTCGGCGTCCTGCACTACCTCGTTTGGCCGGGCGACATCCTGACCACCTACGCGCTGGTCGGCCTGCTGGTGCTGCTGCCGTCCACCTGGCTTCCGCGCTGGGCCGCAGCCGGTGCCATGGTGCTGCTGATAGCGACCTCGCTGGCCCTGGGCGGCGACCGGCTCACGGTCATCGCGGGCCTCTTCCTGCTCGGCTCGACACTGGTCCGGTACGGAGTCGTCGACCGCATCGAACACTCGACCCGGGTGCCGCTGATGCTGGGGCTGATCCTCGCCACTGCGGCGACGCCGCTGTTGTGGGCGCAGGCCACGGCCGAGCTGGAGGAGGTGCAATCCGGTCGGGTAGTGAACGCGGCCGGACTGCTGCTGGCAGGCGTGTACGTGTGCACGCTGCTGGTTCTGTTGCGCACACGGTTGAGGTCGGTATTGCAGACGGTCTTCGCGCCGTTGGGCCGGATGGCGCTCACGAACTATCTGACGGCCACGCTCTTGGTTCTGGCTGCGAGCGTCGTGATCGGAGGCTCTTCAGAGGACTGGTCTTCGGCGGGGGTGGTTCTGATTGCGGGGGTCGTCTTGGCGGTGCAGTGGCTGTGGTCGACGCTGTGGTTGCGACGGTTCCGGTTCGGGCCCTTGGAATGGCTCTGGCGCTGGGCGACCTGGGGCCGCCGCCCAGTTCTGCGAAGGGGTGGGAGTCCGCAAGCAGCGTGAAGGCCGGGAGCCGTGCGGCTCCCGGCCTTTGTCGTAGTCCGGTTCGCAGCCGGGTCGTAAGCGAAGGCTGCGGGTTTGGGAGGTGTCGCCAACTTGGCGACGGCGGTGAGGAAGCCCCGCCAGTCGGCCGGAGAGGCGTCGAGGATCGGCGAGGTCTCGCCCAGTTTGGTGTCACGAACCTGGACCAAGCTGGAGTGGCCGCAAACCTCAACGCAGTTGCCGCCAGTGTTACCGCTGCGCGAGGACTTTTCGCGCAGCGGGTCTAGGCGCGGGTCGGTACGCAGCTTGGTGGAGGCGAGGACGAACGGCAGTTGCGCGTCGTAGAGGCCGCGCTTGGGGTAAGCCGCCGTGGACCGCGTCGCCGGTCGCGGCCACCGCAGTGGGCCGGGCTGGCCCGGCCAGGAGACTGGTGTATTGGCGGGCCGCGCCCAGAGAAGCACGGCCCTTCTTGAGGTCCCCGGTCTCGTCGAAGATGAGCACCCCGCTGCTGCACTCGGTGAAGACCGCTTCTACTACGCTGGCCTGGACGGTCGCTTGTGTTTTTCGTTGTGTCACAACACGAATCACGCGCAAGCGGCCGTTCTTCGTCGCACGCGAACCCTAACCGCCCCAACGCAACCAACCCCTCGCACGGCGCATCGGCCACGCTTACGACTGGAGTACTAGACGATTTCCTTGGCGGAACTGAAGTCCATATCCATCGGGCGAATGAATGACCAGGTCGAGTGGATAACGCGCCACTCGCCGTCGGATTCCTTCTGGTACAGCTCGATGCAGTTGTACCGCATATCGATGAGGTTCGTGTCGGCGTACACCTGGTACGCCAGGAGCGCCATATCTGAGCCGAACTGCACGCGCGGGTTGCGGAAGTCATAGGTGTCCGCATGGAGCCTTCCGTCCAAGCCATGCAATGGACTTCATGTTCTTCTCCTTCGTGGCCTCGACCGGCCCGGTGCTGTCCGGCGCCGATTCGGCGCCGGATGAGCCGCCCCAAGGGATATTGTTTCCCGGTTCTGACGGTTTCGAAGGAAAAGTGACGGACACCTGATGGTCAACAGCGGACACATGGGCAACACGGGGCCAGCGGGCGCGCCCGCCCCGCTGTACGGCTCCCAGCCGCCGGTCGGCACCCCGTTTGCGGCTGGAGTATTAGGCGGTCGGAGCGTAGTCGGGGAGCGGGCGCGTCCTCGCCTGCGCCCATCGTTCCAGGGCTCCGAGGGGCCCGAGGATCGGGAGCCGGGCGAGCGTGTCGCGGATGTGCCTGCCCACGTTGGTCTTCGGGATCATGAGTCGCAGGTTCGGGCCGATCTGCTGCTTTTGCCTGACGAGCGCCCGATGGCCGGTCTCGAAGCGCGCGAAGGCGATCCGGTGGTCGCCTCTCGCCCCCGTCAGTTCTCCTGCGAGGCGGTAGGCGCCGACCAGGGCGAGTTCCGCGCCTGCGCCCGACGCCGGTGATGCGCACCAGGCCGCGTCGCCGACCAGTGCCACCCGTCCGTCGGACCAGGAGTCCATCCGCACCTGGCCGAGCGCGTCGAAGTAGAAGTCCGGGTCCGCCAGTGCGGTTTCGAGCAGTTCCGGTACGCGCCAGCCGGTCTCGCCCGCAAAGGCCTCGCGGATCAGGCGCCGGTGCTGTTCGGTGTCGCGGTGGTCGTGGTCGAGGTGGGCTGAGCGGAAGATGAAGTAGGCCTTGGCTTGCGCGTGGTTGCCGGAGCGGTAGAGACCGGTCATTTTGCCCGGGGTGTTGAACATGGTCACCGCGCAGTCCTTGCCGAGCGCGGTGTCGGCGTTCGCGAAGGCGAAGTAGTGGCCCTGGTGCTGTACGAAGCGCGCCTCGGGGCCGAAGGCGAGGCGCCTGACGGTGGAATGCATCCCGTCGGCGCCGATGACCAGCTCGTAGCGTTCGCTCGGGCCGTGTTCGAAGTCGACGGTCACGCCGTCGGCGTCCTGGCGCAGGCCGCGCACGCCGTCGCCGAACCGGTGGTCGGCGTGGGTCTGGTTGTGCAGCAAGGACACCAGATCGCCGCGCATGATCTCGACCGCGCCGGGCTCGTTGATGCCGATGCGTGCGGTGGTGCGCCCGGCGGCGTCGACGAACCGCATATCGCGGACGTCGGTCGCGGCTGCCCGCACGGCTTCGGCGAGGCCCATGCGTTCGACCACGGATACTGCCTGCCCGCGCACGTCGACGCCATTACCTCCGAACCTGAGCGCCGGGGCCTGTTCGACGACGGTGACGGCGAAGCCGGACCGGGTCAGCCAGTGCGCGGTGGCAAGTCCGGCGATGCTGGCACCGACGATGAGAATGCGCTCGTTCACGGGTACTCCCTCAAGGTAATATCTGGAATTCAAGTTCCAGATAAATATATGGAATGAGGATTCCAGTTGTCAACCTTGAATGAGCGGCCGCTTCGCGCCGACGGTGTCCGTAACCGCCGCCGTGCCCTCGACGCCGCGACCGCGCTCCTGGCCGAACCGGGCACGACCCTCACCGTCGACGCCATCGCCAAGCAGGCGGGAATGGGTACGGGCACCGTCGTCCGAGCCTTCGGCGGCAAGGACGCGCTCATGGACGCCGCCGTCGCCGAACTCCTGCAGCCGATCGTCAACCGTGGCAAGGAACTCCTGCGCCACGACGACAGTGCGGCGGCATTGCGCGCGTTCTTGATGGAGCTCATGGCATTCCAAGCCGCGCATTACGCGGTCAGCGACCAACTCAGCGGTCTCAACCTCCCGACCACGACCGAGCTGCGCGCCAGCCTGGTCGAGGTCGTGTCCGCGATGGTGGAGCGCGCGCGGGGCCAAGGAACGATCCGCGACGATATCGACCCGGCGACCATCGCCACCCTCGTCGGCGAGTCCGCCTTCGCGATCGCCAAGGCCAGCAACAAGGACCCCAAACTGGCCGACGCCTTCGTGACGATCCTCCTCGACGGCCTTCGCCCCGAAGCCTCCCCGGTCTCCGTAGTTCAGCAGTGAGGTGAGTCTTGGAGGCCCGCAAAGAGAAAGCTGATGCTCAACGCACGGCGTCAGATCGCCGTGCGCCTGTCCGCCTCAGTCGACGGCCAGAAGCCGCTCGGCGTTGGCCAGTTTGTCGCGGCCCCAGGCGATGCCGTGGTCGAGAACGTACAGTCCCGTCGCGACCCGCTCGATGAAGCCCCACTCCCACACCGCCTGCCGGTCGACACCGGCCGACTCGGCCAGTCGCGAGCAGAATCCCTGCGCCATGACGAACGGGTCGCGGGCCGTCGCAAGCTCGTAGTCCCAGTCGCGGAGGATCACGCCGAGGTCGTAGGCAGGTTCGATGAGCAGGCCTTCGGGGTCGATGAACACGTATTCGGTTTCTGCCTTGGTCTCAGCTCCCGTCTCAGCTCCGATCCGTGCGCCGGGAACTGCCAAGGCGTTGCCCGCGTGAGGGTCTCCGTGAGCCCACACGGTCCGGTCGGGATCGAAGGCCGCTTCGCGGCGAACGAGGTACCGCAGCGCCAGGTCGACGGCTTCGGCCGAACACGGGCGGCTCAGCTTCTCCCAGTGGCCCTCGATGAGCCCCCGCAGGCCCTGCGCCTTCCCGGTCCCGGTCATGAACGCGGGCGCCGGATCAACCTCTGCCGCGACACCCGCTCGCGGCGGCGGCACTGTCCAGGCCTGACGCAAGGTGGCGACCAGGAGGTCGAGCATCTCGGCGACCGGTCGCCCCGAATCGCCGAGGGGTTCGCCGAGCGATTCCATGAGGTACACCCGCCGGTCGTGGTCGGTTTCGAGGACCTTGACGTAGCCGCGTCCTTCGGCCCGTTCGAGCGTGCCGATCTGGTCGTTGTACCAGCCCATCGGCACCAGCAACTTGACCACGGCCGCCGTCCCGTCGGAGCGCTTGGCCCGGGCCACGTACCCCTCGTTCGCGTCGGGCAGCGGCTCGCCGATGGTGATCGACCAACGCTCCTCGATCTCCGCGACCAGGTCGGGGAGATCGAGGAGCCAGCGAAGGCCCGCCTCACCGGCGAACTCGGCTCGGGTTCGGGCAGTGGGGGAGAGGTTCACCGGGTGCGAGGGCATCCACTGATCCTGCGGGCGCCTGTGCCGCCGGTCAACCGGGTTTCGCCTAGCGGTCGTGCGGGGAGGCGGGCTCGCCGAACCAGCGGGCGAGGCTTCTTTCCAGGCCCTGCTGATCGTCGCCGATCCAGGCGACGTGGCCGTCCGGGCGTAGCAGGATGCAGGGAACCCCCAGTACCGCACTGGGATCCGCGATGTAGTCGACCCGGTCCGACCAGCCTTCGGCGCTCAGGCGTTCGGTGCGGTCCAGCAGCATTCCGCGGCCGCCATGCAGCAGGTCGTAGAGGCTTCCCTGCTTCACCTCGATGTCGCGCTGGCGGCGGCCGAGCCGGTCGGTCAGCTCGCCAGCTTCGCCGAACTCGTACCGGATGCCGATCGCGGTGATCTTCTCCATCAAGCGGCGGTTCACCTCCTCGAAGTCCAACAACTCCGTGAGCAGCCTGCGCACGGCCTGCGGGCCCGGTTCGGGGGACAGCAGTTCCATCTGGGCGCGGGTGTTGTCCAGCACCTCCTCGGCGACCGGACGACGTTCGTCCTCATAGGTGTCCAATAGGGTCTTGGGAGCCCAGCCGTGGACCTGTGCGGCCAGCTTCCAGCCGAGGTTGAAGGCGTCCTGCACGCCCAGGTTGAGGCCCTGCCCGCCGATGGGCGGGAGGATGTGCGCGGCATCGCCGGCCAGCAGCACTCGCCCGACCCGATACCGTTCGGCCAGCCGGGTGGCGTCCCCGAAGCGGGACAACCAGCGTGGAGAGTGCACGCCGAAGTCCGTTCCGGCGATGGCGCGCAGCTGTTGCTGGAAATCCTCGAGCGTGGGCGGCTCCGCGCGATCGCTGACTCCCTCGGCGGGGACTACGACAGGGACCACGACGCGGTAGACCCCTTCCCCGAAGGGCGTGAGGCTGAAGGTCCTGTTGATCGCCTGGACTTCGGCCTCCTTGGCGGCGATCGCTTCTGGTGTCGCCAGCGCTTTCATCTCGCCCATCAGCGTCTCGGTTCGCGAGGGTTCGCCGGGGAAGCCGACGCCGAGGAGTTTGCGCACCGTGCTGCGCCCGCCGTCGCAGCCGACGAGGTAGCGCGAACGCAGTCGCTCGCCGTCGGCCAGTTCGACGGTCACGCCCTCGTCGTCCTGCTCGAGGCCGGTCACCGCGCAGCCGCGCCGGATCTGCGCCCCCAGTTGGCTCGCGTGGTCTTCGAGCAGTTGCACGATGACCGGCTGCTGGATGCCCAGCAGGTAGGCGTGCGCGGTGTCCAGGTCCTTGGGTGCGGGCTTGGCGATGGCGGCGAAGAATCCGGCGGCCGGGCGCTTCCTGGCGTGCTTGCGGACGCGTTCCAGGAGTCCGCGCATCGCCAGCAGCTCGATGGTGCGGATGTGGAGTCCGACGATGCGGACGAACGAGACGGGCTCGGTTTCCCGTTCCAGGACGAGTACCCGCACGTCGTGCAGCCGCAGTTCGGCGGCCAGCATCGCGCCGGTCGGTCCGCATCCGGCGATGATCACGTCGAATTCGAGGGGCGGGCGCTTGACCGTGTCGTTCAACGACGGTTCGGGGGTGAGCTTCGGGGCGTTCATCTGTAGTGCCTTTCGGGAGTGCCTTGTTGTCGAGGCGCTCCCGGCGACGGCTACGTCAATCGCCCGACCGTGACGGCAAGGGGGAGTACCCACATCGATCCTGCGTTCATGGGTCTCACCTCCTCGGGCGGTGTCACGGTCCACTGCAGGTTATAAGCGGGGGCACCGACCGGTCCAGTCCTTTCCCGGTCCCTGGCGGGGCTGCGATGCCCTGACCGATCCCTCGGTTGTGCGTTCTTGTTTACGGTCCGGCAATGACAGTTCATCCGCCTGTTCTTGACAGGCATTGCTGCGAAACATGGCGACCCTAATTTGAATCAAGAGCGGATACGACGCTGTATACGCGCCTGTACACCGCCGCTACCTGCGGCGTTCCCCGTGCAGACCCGGTACCCCTGCCGTGACGACTTCGAGATTCTTGACGATTCAGCGAGATGCTCCGACGTCGTCCGGTCGCCGGGACGCTCCTCTGCGAAAGGTCTGAACTGCCCATGCCACACCGCTTCACGTTCAAAGCCCGAGACCTCGCCCGCGTCCTCGCCGCAAGCGTCGGCGTCATCGCCCTCGCGGCGACCGCCGCCTGCGGCTCCAAAGCCGGCGAAGAGACCGCCGACGTCGAGTCGTGTGTCGACACGTCCGGCGACACCATCAAGGTCGGCGCCCTCAACTCCCTGTCGGGCACCATGTCCATCTCCGAGACCACGGTCCGCGACGCCATCTACCTGGCCGTGGACGAGATCAACGCCGCCGGCGGCGTGCAGGGCAAGGAGATCGAGATCGTCGCCGAGGACGGCGCGTCCGAGCCGACGGTGTTCGCCGAGAAGGCCGAGAAGCTCATCCGCGAGGACTGCGTGGCGGCGGTCTTCGGCGGTTGGACTTCGGCCTCGCGCAAGGCGATGCTGCCGGTGTTCGAGGACAACGACTCGCTGCTGTACTACCCGGTCCAGTACGAGGGCCTCGAAGCCTCCGAGAACATCTTCTACACCGGTGCGACCACGAACCAGCAGATCATCCCCGCGCTCGACTACCTCGCCGAGACCGGCGTGAAGTCGCTGTACCTGGTCGGGTCCGACTACGTCTTCCCCCGCACCGCGAACGCGATCATCAACGCCTACGCGGCGGACAAGGGCATCGAGATCGTCGGTGAGGACTACGCGCAGCTGGGCTCCGTGGAGTTCTCCACGATCGTGAACCAGGTCAGCGCCTCGGGTGCGGACGCGGTGTTCAACACCCTCAACGGCGACTCGAACGTCGCATTCTTCCGCGAGTACGCGAACGTCGGCCTCACCGCGGCGGAGATGCCCGTCATGAGCGTCTCCATCGCCGAGGAAGAGGTCGGCGGCATCGGTGTGGAGAACATCGAAGGTCAGCTGGCGGCGTGGAACTACTACCAGACCATCGACTCGCCCGCGAACAACACCTTCGTGGAGGCGTTCAAGGCCGAGTACGGCGCCGACCGCGTCACCTCCGACCCGATGGAAGCCGCTTACAACTCCGTGTACCTGTGGGCCGCAACCGTTGAGAAGGCGAAGTCGTTCGACGTGGCCGACATCCAGGCCGCCGCGGACGGGGTCTCGTTCGACAGTCCTGAGGGGACCGTGGTGATCGACGGGGAGAACCACCACGTCACCAAGACCGCGCGCATCGGCGAGATCAGCGCCGACGGCCTGCTCTACACGGTGTGGGAATCGGCGGGGCCGATCGATCCCGACCCGTTCCTGGACGGCTACGACTGGGCCGCCGACCTGTCGGTGACCGAGTAACGACCTCTCAACGATCGGGAAGGAGACCTCGTGGATCTCTTCATCGGGCAGTTGTTCACCGGCTTGAGCACCGGGTCGATCCTGCTGCTGGCGGCGCTGGGCCTGTCGCTCACGTACGGCCAGATGGGCGTGATCAACATGGCGCACGGCGAGTTCATCATGGCCGGCTGCTACACGGCGTACGTCACCCAGCAGGTGGTCGGGGACGCCGGGGTCTCCCTCCTGATCGCCCTTCCGATCGGTTTCCTGGTCGGCGGGGCCATGGGCCTCATCCTTGAGGCGGTGCTGATCCGGCACCTCTACCACCGGCCGCTCGACACGCTCCTGGTCACCTTCGGGGTGGGCCTGGTGCTGCAGCAGGTCGCGCGGGACGTGTTCGGGGCTCCAGCGGTGAACGTCACCGTTCCCGAGTTCCTGCGCGGCGGCGTCGACCTGCTGGGCGCGACGGTGCCGAAGACGCGGCTGTTCATCATGGCCCTGTCGATCGTGGCGGTCACGGCGGTCACCTTGGTCATGCGGTTCACCCCGGCCGGGCGGCGCATTCGCGCCGTGGTCGGGAACCGGGACCTCGCCGAGACCGCCGGGATCTCCTCGCGGACCGTGGACGCGGGGACGTTCTTCATCGGGTCGGGGCTCGCCGGGGTCGCGGGTGTCGCCTTGACGCTCATCGGCTCCACGAGCCCGACCACCGGGCAGTCGTATCTGGTGGACGCGTTCCTGGTCGTGGTCGCGGGCGGCATGGGCCGCATCAAGGGCGCGGTCGTGGCGGCGGTCGCGCTGGGCACGTTCCAGGCGGTGTTCGAGACCTACTCGACCGCGTCCCTGGCGAAGGTCGGGGTCTTCATCGTCATCGTCGTCTTCCTCCAGCTGCGCCCGCAGGGCTTGTTCACGCTGCGGACAAGGAGCCTCGCATGAGCAAGTTCTTCCACACACGCCTCGGCACCTGGTCCGGTTTCGGCGCCGCCGCAATCGTCCTGTTCGGACTCGCACCGCTGGTCATGACCGGGTTCCGGCTCGGCCTGTTCGCCCAGTTCATCTGCTACGCGATCGTCGCGGTCGGGATCGGCCTGGCCTGGGGCCGCGGCGGAATGCTCACCCTCGGCCAAGGCGTGTTCTTCGGCATGGGCGCCTACCTGATGGCCATGCACCTGAAGATGGCCGACGCCGAGTTCCGCAACGGCCCGGGCGCGGTCCCGGACTTCATGGAGCTCGCGGGCATCCGCGAACTCCCCGCCTACTGGGCGCCGTTCAGCTCGCCGGTGTTCACGATCGCGGCGATCCTGATCCTGCCGACCGCGTTCGCGGTCGTGCTCGGGTTCGCGGTGTTCAAACGCCGCGTCAAGGGCGCCTACTTCGCGATCCTCTCCCAGGCCCTCGCCGGGGCGTTCGCGATCCTCCTCATCGGGCAGCAGTCCCTCGGCGGGTTCAACGGGCTCTCGCGGTTCCGCTACTTCTTCGGGTACAACCTGGACGACCCGATCAACCAGCAGATGCTGTACTTCATCGCCGCCGGGGTCCTCCTCGTCGTCGTCGCGGTCGCACTCCAGCTGCGGCGCAGCCGGTACGGGGAACTCCTCGTGGCCGTGCGGGACGCTGAAGAGCGGGTGCGGTTCCTGGGGTACGACGCGGCGAACGTCAAGGTCGTCGCCTACGCCACGGCCGCCCTGTTCGCGGCGGTCGCCGGGGCGATCTTCGTGCCGGTCGTCGGGATCATCTCCCCGGCGAGCATCGGCATCGTCCCCTCGATCATGTTCATCCTCGGCGTCGCCATCGGCGGCCGCGCGAGCCTGGTCGGCCCCGTGGTCGGCGCGCTCGCCGTCGCCTGGGCGCAGACCGCGCTCTCGGAGCAGTTCCCCTCGGCGTGGACGTACGCGCAGGGGCTGCTGTTCATCGCCGTCATCGCCCTGCTTCCCGGCGGGATCGCCTCCGTCAGTGCCGTGGCGAAACGGTTCCAGCACAAACCCGTCCCGGTGGAGGCCGCCGCATGAACGCCATCGCTTTGACATGCACGAACATCCAAGTGGACTTCGACGGGTTCAAAGCCGTCGCCGGGGTCGACCTCGAACTGTCGCGCGGTGAGGTCCACTTCCTCATCGGCCCCAACGGGGCGGGCAAGACCACCCTGGTCGACGCCATCACCGGCCTGGCCAAGTACTCCGGTTCGGTGGTCAAGGACGGGGAGGAGCTGCGCGGCAAGAAGGTCCACCACATCGCCCGCAAGGGGGTGGGGCGCACCTTCCAGACCGCCCAGATCTTCGAGAACCTCACGGTCGCACAGAACCTCGACATCGCCGCCGGTTCCGGGCGCTCGCCGTGGTCGCTGCTGCGCCGCCGCAAGCACCTGCCCGCCAACGTCACGGCCACGATGGAACGCATCGGCCTCGGCGACCTCGCCGAGACCCCTGCGGGCATCCTCGCGCACGGGCAGAAGCAGTGGCTGGAGATCGGGATGCTCCTGGTCGGCGACGCCGACGTGCTCCTGCTCGACGAACCCATCGCCGGGATGGGCCACGAGGAGCGCGAGACCACCGGGCGCCTCCTCCACGACATCGCCGCCGACCGGGCCGTCGCCGTGGTCGAGCACGACATGGACTTCATGCGGGCCTTCGCCTCCCGCGTCACCGTGCTCCACGCCGGGACCGTCCTCGCGTCCGGCTCGGTCGATGAGGTGTCCAGTGACCCGCGCGTCCAAGAGGTCTACCTCGGCACCAGCTCTGCCGCACCCTCGGACGCTGCACCTTCGAGTACTGAGCCTTCCACCGACTTGGAGACGGCCGATGCTGCGACTGCGTAACCTCACCTGCGGATACGGCCGCTCCTCGGTCGTTCACGGCATCGACCTCGAAGTCGGCTCCGACCAGGTCGTCTCCGTCATGGGCCACAACGGGGCCGGGAAGACCACGCTCCTGCGCGCGGTCGTCGGCCTCATCCCCGCCATGACCGGCACCATCGAACTCGGCAGTGCTGCTGAAGGCTACGAGAACATCACCCGCAAGGCCACCAACAAGCGCGTCAAAGCCGGAATTGCATATGTCCCCCAAGGCCAGCAGTGCTTCGCGCACCTCACCGCCGGGGAGAACCTGCGCCTGGTCGCCGACGGCCGCAAGAACGGCAAGACCCTCATCGACGCCCAACTCGACCTCTTCCCCGCCCTCCGACCCCTCCTGGCGCGCCAGGCCGGACTCCTCTCCGGCGGCCAGCGCCAGCAGCTCGCCATCGCTCGTGCGTTGATCACGGAGCCGCGGTTGCTGATTCTGGATGAGCCGACGGAGGGTATTCAGCCGAACGTGGTGGCGGAGATTGAGTCGACCATTGTGGATCTGGCGGCGCGTGGGGGCTTGTCGGTGTTGCTCGTTGAGCAGCATTTGGGGTTTGCGTTGCAGGCGGCGAGTCGGTATTACGTGTTGCGTTCGGGGCGGATCGCTTCGGAGGGTGCGACGGGTGCGGAAGCGGATTCGCGGGTGCGGGAGGCGATGGCGATATGAGTGGGTTTGCTGTGTTGCCGGAGTCGGATGAGCCTTTGGCGGCGCGCGTGTATGTGGCGTTGCGGGCGGATTTGATGGCGGGGAAGTACGAGCCGGGGAAGCGTCTCGGTGAGGAGCGTCTGGCGGGGAATTACGGGGTGTCGCGCACTCCCGTGCGGGAAGCGCTCAGTCGTCTCTCCGCTGACGGTCTGGTGTCGCGTGAGGTCGACGGGCTGTACCCGTACCGGCCGCGGATCGATCAGCTCAATGACCTGTACGAGGTGCGCTTGACCTTGGAGCTGCGGGGCCTGGCTCGGGCTGCGGCGGATCCTGATGTCAAGCATGACCGGGACCTGCTCGGGCCGGAACTGGACCGTTGGTACCGGCTGCGGGATGCGCCGCCCGGTCCTGACGCGGGGTTCGTGGAGTCCGATGAGCGGTACCACATGACGCTGCTCGCCGCTTCAGGCAATCCGCAGTTGGCCGAGTCGTTGCAGATGGTGAACAACCGGATTCGTCCGGCGCGGATGTTCGACTATTTCACGGCCGAGCGGATGGCCGACACCATCGCCGAGCACATCGCGATCGCTGAGGGGGCCCTTGAGGGCCGGTATGCCGAGGCGACGGCGATTCTGACTCGGCATATCGAGACGTCCCGGTCCATCGTGGTCGGTCGTGCTGAGGCGGCCCTGACGTGGGCGCATCTGGCGAACGCCGTCCGTCCGTAACCCTTTTTGTGAGAAATGAGTCCTGTCGTGTTCGACCGCATTCTGATCGCCAACCGGGGCGAGATCTCCCGGCGGATCACCCGTACCGCGCACCAGCTCGGTATCGAGACGGTGGCCGTGTATTCCGAGGCCGACGCGGCGTCTTTGCATGTGCGGGACGCCGATGTGGCGGTGTGCGTGGGTCCGGCCGCGCCCGCGGAGTCGTATTTGAACGTGGACGCGATCTTGTCTGCGGCGAAGGACACCGGTGCGCAGGCGGTGCACCCGGGGTACGGGTTCTTGGCGGAGAACGCGGCGTTCGCGCGGCGCGTGTCTGAAGCCGGGCTGGTGTTCATCGGGCCGAGCCCTGAGCATCTGGAATTGTTCGGCGACAAGGTGACCGCCCGTGAGGCGGCCACCGTCGCCGGGGTGCCTTTGGCGGCGGGGACGGCGGCCCTCGGTTCAGTCGAGGAGGCGGTGGCGGCCGCGGAGTCGATCGGGTATCCGGTGATCGTGAAGGCCTCGGCCGGTGGTGGCGGCATCGGGATGCGCACCGCCGCGTCCTCGGCGGAGTTGGCGGAGGTCTTCGCGACGGTGAAGCGCCTGGCGGCCGACAACTTCGGCAATGACGCGGTCTACCTCGAAACCTATGTGCGCAAGGCGCGGCATGTGGAGGTGCAGGTGTTCGGGGACGGTGAGGGCCGGGTGGTGAGCCTGTCCGACCGTGACTGCACGCTGCAGCGGCGCCATCAGAAGGTCATCGAGGAGGCGCCCGCGCCGAACCTGCCGGACTCGGTCCGGGAGCGGATGCATGAGGCTGCCCGGGCGCTGGCGGCGTCGGCGAAGTACCGGTCGGCGGGGACGGTCGAGTTCATCTACGACGCCGAACGCGAAGAGGCCTCGTTCCTGGAGTTCAACACGCGCTTGCAGGTCGAGCACCCGGTGACCGAGCGGATCCTCGGCATCGACCTGGTGGAGTGGATGATCCGCGCCGCCTCCGGCGACACCGCCTTCCTCGACGCGGTGCCCGACGCCGGGCCTGCCGTGATCGGTGCGGCCGTGGAAGCGCGCGTGTACGCCGAGGATCCCGCCCGCGACCACCTGCCGTCCGCCGGGCTGTTGACCTGTGTGGACTTCCCCGAGGACGTGCGGGTCGACACGTGGATCGAGCGGGGCCTGGACGTCCCGGCCACCTACGACCCGATGCTCGCCAAGATCATCACCGCGGGCGGCACCCGCGCGCAGGCTTGGGCGGCCCTGGGCCGGGCCCTCGCTGAAACCAGGATCGAAGGGGTCCACACGAACCTCGGGCAGTTGCGGGCCGCCGCGGTCGACGCCCGGGTCGCCGCAGTCCAGCACGACACGTCGACGGTGGCGTCGATCAAGGACGCCACGGCGCGCATCGACGTCGTGAGCGCCGGGGTGCTGACCACGGTGCAGGACTTCCCGGGTCGGATCGGGTACTGGCAGGTCGGGGTGCCGCCGTCGGGGCCGATGGACGACTACTCGTTCCGCCTGGGCAACCGGGCCCTGGGCAATGACGAGGGCGTCCCGGGTCTGGAATGCACCATTGCCGGGCCGACGCTGCGGTTCGGGGTGGCGGTGACGGTGTGCGTCACCGGTGCTCCCGCTCCGGTCACCTTGGACGGGCGCGTCGTGGAGCAGTGGGTGCCGATCCAGGTGCCCGCGGGCGGGGAGCTCGCGGTCGGACAGATCGCCGACGCCGGGGCCCGCGCGTACCTCCTCTTCCAAGGGGGCCTTGACGTTCCGACGTTCCTCGGTTCGGCTTCGACGTTCCCGCCCGGGCGCATCGGCGGCTACACCGGCGACCAGCTGAGGGTCGGCGACCGCCTCATCCCCGCCCCCGCGGGCGAGGCCACCCCGGCGCCCGTCCCTGTGGCGGATCGGCCTTCGTTCGGGCACGACTGGGTTCTGGCGGTCACGCCCGGGCCGCAGCCGGCCCCGCACTACTTCCTGTTCGAGGACATGGAGCGGCTCTACGACGCGACGTGGACCGTGCAGGTCCACGCCGGACGCTCCGGCGTGCGCCTCGACGGGCCGCGCCCGAAATGGGCGCGGACCGACGGCGGCGAAGCCGGACTCCACCCCTCCAACCTGCACGACAACCCCTATTCGGTGGGGACGGTCAACTTCACCGGCGACACCCCCGCACTGCTGGGCCCGGACGGGCCGAGCCTGGGCGGGTTCGCGTGCCCCTTCACCGTCACCACCTCCGACCGGTGGAAACTCGGGCAGCTGCGCCCCGGCGACACCGTCCAGTTCCTGCCCGTCACCGAAGACGAAGCCGACTGCCTGAGGGCCAAGCCCACCCGGACCCCGGTGCCGCTGATCGGGGCGGCGCAGGACACCGCGACGCTCGCCGCGATCGAAGCGGGAGACGACCGCCCGGCCGTGGCCTACCGGCGGGCCGGGGACGACGCGATCCTCCTCGAATACGGGCCCATGCACCTGGACCTGGGCCTGCGCATGCGAGTCGGCGCCCTCATGAGCGCCCTTGCCGAAGCGAACCCGGCCGGGATCATCGACACCACCCCCGGCGTCAGGTCCCTCCACCTGCACGTGGACCCCGACGTCCTCCCCATCCGCACCCTCACCGGGCTCCTGGTCGAACTCGAAGCCGACCTGCCCGACATCGACCACATGAGGGTCCCCTCCCGCGAAGTGCGCCTGCCGATCTCCTGGAACGACTCGGTCGTGGACGAGGCCATCGCCCGCTACTCCACCAACGTGCGGGACGACGCCCTGTTCAACCCCTCCAACATCGAGTTCATCCGCCGCATCAACGGCCTCGACCGCATCGAGGACGTCGCCGACATCGCCACCGCCGCCCAATGGCTCGTCCTGGGATTGGGCGACGTGTACCTGGGTGCGCCCGCGGCCGTCCCGGTCGACCCGAGGCACCGCCTGGTCACCACCAAGTACAACCCCGCCCGCACCTGGACCGCCGAAGGCACCGTGGGCATCGGCGGCTCCTACATGTGCATCTACGGCATGGACTCGCCCGGCGGCTACCAGCTCGTCGGCCGCACCGCCCCCATCTGGGCAGGGCTCCGGGACCTCGCATCGTTCAAAGACGGCCTGCCCTGGCTCCTGCGGTTCTTCGACCGCGTCATCTTCGAGAAAGTGTCCGAAGAGGAACTGGCCCACACCCGGCGCGAACTCGCCGCCGGGCGCGCCGAGATCGACATCCGGGACGGCGAGTTCGCCTACGCCGACTACCGGCGCCTCCTCGCCGACAACGAACCCTCCATCACCGCGTTCCAGACCCGCCAGGCCGCCGCGTTCGAAACCGAACGCCAGAAGTGGGCCGACGCGGGCGAATTCGACCGCGACCACACCGAACCCGCCCCCGCAGGCGAGGCCGCCATCGAACTCGCCGCAGGCGAGCACCTCGTCGAAGCGCCCATGGCCGCGAGCGTATGGCGCGTGAACGTCGGCGAAGGCGACAGTGTCGCCGCCGGGGACACTGTGGTCGTGCTCGAAGCGATGAAACTGGAGATGCCCGTCGCCGCCGCCGCCGGCGGCACCGTGGTGCGCGTGCTCGCCCGCCCGGGCGACCAGGCCGCACCCGGCGCGCCGCTCCTGGTGATCAGCGAGCACTAGGCAACGTGGACAACAAGATAGGGGACTATGTGAGCACCGCAGCACGTGTCGAGGCCGCCTTCGCCCGCATCGCCGACACCGACCGGCCCGAAATCTGGATCACCCTGCGCGAGAAGGATGCGGTCCTGGCCGAAGCGGCCAATGTGGACGCACGCCTCAAGGCGGGGGAGGACCTGCCCTTGGCCGGGAAGGTGTACGCGGCCAAAGACAACATCGACGTCGCCGGCCTGGAGACCACCGCAGGAAGCCCCTCCTTCGCCCACCTGCCCGAACGGGACGCCAGCGCCGTCGCGCGGTTGCGTGCGGCCGGGGCGGTCTGCTTGGGCAAGACGAACCTCGACCAGTTCGCGACCGGGCTGGTGGGCACTCGCAGTCCGTACGGTGCGGTGCGGTCCGCACCCGATGCGCTGCGGATTTCCGGGGGTTCGTCGTCGGGGTCGGCGGTCGCGGTGGCGCTGGGCATCGCCGACTTCGCATTGGGGACCGATACGGCCGGGTCGGGGCGGGTGCCGGCGGCGTTGAACGGGATCGTCGGGATCAAGGCGAGCCTGGGCCTGGTCCCGGTGGACGGGGTGGTGCCCGCGTGCCCGTCGTATGACTGCCTGACCGTGTTCGCGCCGGATCTGGCCCTCGCTGCTGAGGCCATGCGGGTCATGTCCGGGCCCAGCGCGCTGGATGCGGCCTCGCGGGATTGGCCCGCCGATGTGGTGCTCGCGGCGCCGGTGGCGGCGCGTGTGGCGGTGCCGACGGCGGCCGATCTCGCCCCGGTCGACCCCGAACTCCTCCCGCTCTGGGAAGAAGCTTTGGAACGGTTCGCGGCAGCGGGGGTCGAGCTGGTGCCCATCGATGTGCAGCCGCTGCTGCAGGCCGCACTCCTACTGTATGAGGGTGCATTGCTTGCGGAGCGGTACGCCGCGTTCGGCGCCCACATCGACGACGCGCCCGACGACGCGGACCCGACGGTGGCCGAGATCGTCAAGGGCGCAGGGAAATTCACCGCCGCGGACCTCGTGGCCGACCAGCAGCGCCTGCGGGCCGTACGGAAACATGCCGAGCAGCTTTTGGACGGCTTCGACGCGCTGCTGCTGCCGACGACGCCGTTGCATCCGCTGCTCAGTGAAGTCGCGGCCGACCCGATCGCGGTGAACGCGGCGATGGGCACGTACACGAACTTCGTGAACCTCCTCGACATGGCCGCCGTCGCGATCCCCACCGGGTCGGCGGGCACGAAAGGCTTCGGCGTCAGCGTCATCGTCCCGGCATTCCACGACCAGGTCGCGATCGACCTCGCCGCCCGGGCCCAAGGGGTCGAGTCGCCCTTGTTCGCCCCGGCCGAGACCGAACTGGTCGTCTTCGGCGCCCACCTGCGGGGCATGCCACTCAACGGCCAGTTGATCGATCTGGGGGCGCGGTTCGCGGGGGAGGTGCGGACCGCCGAGGCCTACCGGATGTTCGAACTCGACACCGTGCCGCCCAAGCCCCTCGTCGTCCGGTCTGCGGGGGGCGCGAGCCTGCCGGGTGAGCGGTGGCTGTTGAGTGCTGCCGCGTTGGGCCGCTTCCTGAACGCGCTGCCGGCGCCGATGACCCTCGGCAAGGTTGAACTCGCCGGCGGCGCCTGGGCGACCGGCTTCGTCGCGAACGAACCCTCAGGTGAGGACATCACCGCGGCGGGCGGTTGGAGGGCCCGGCGGGCATGACGGGCGCTCCTACAATGTCGTTGTAGGACGAGCGAAGGAGCGCACGATGCGAGAACGGCCCGACATCATCAGGACGCACGCGCTTGCCCGGATCGAACGCAAGCTGGACCTGATCATGGAGCACCTCGGCATCCGCGATGACGCGCCCCGCGAACCCGACCCCATGGCCGAGGTGTGGGCCCAGATCCGGGCGGGGAAGAAGATCCAGGCGATCAAGGTCTACCGCGAAGTCACCAACGCCAGCCTCAAGGAGGCCAAGGAAGCGGTCGAACGCATGGAGGCCTACGGGTAAGCGGCCCAGTCACCGAATGGTGCGGACGCTGAGCCGCAGAGGCGTCCGCAATATCGTTCTCATCGGTGAGATAGAGGTCGGCAAGACCGCTATGCTTCACGCGCTTGCCCAGTTCATCGCGAATCAGCGGGGCATCCCCAAACCGCTGGCCGGCAAGAGACTCGCGTACTTCGACCTTGACAGTGTCGCGAGGAAATTCACCGAAAGTGAATACGGCATCAACGATGAGTTCCGCGATGTTTTCGAGGCTGTCGCCGACGAGGCCACCGGCAACCTGATCTTCTGCTTCGAACACACCGAACCCTATTTCGACATCGCGCGAAGCGGCAATCCGGGCAGCGTCTCCTCGGCTTTTCGGCGAACTCGCCATCGTCAAGAACCCCTTCGGAAGAGACCGCGAACATGCCTGAACCCGACACGCTGACGATCACCGCCGACCCCGAGGAAGTGCGCGACCTCCTCGCCTGGATTCGGCGCGACCCCGAACTGCGCTCAGCCCGAGCCGAACTCGTGCGCCCGCGCCAGACCGGCGGGCAGATGGGCGGCCTCGCCGACACCATCGTCGCCGTGGTCACGAACGAGGCCGTGCTGTCGGCCGCCACGACCACCATCGGCCTGTGGCTCGGCTCGCGCTTTCGCCGCACCCGGATTCGCCTCAAACGCGGCGACATCGAAGTCGAGATCGAAACCGCCAGCGCCAAACGCGGCGAGGCCTACGCGCAGGAGCTCTTCAATGAACTCGCCCGGCCCGAGAAGCCCGAAGCGATCAGCGCGCCGGAGTAGGCGCACGGGCCCGGCGGCCGCGCGCGTTCGCGGGCCGGTTCGGTGGGCGCTGCACGCGCCCTGTGATACGGTTTCGGACATGTTCACGGCCGTTCGTTCCTATCAGCGCTTTATGCTGGCTCCGGGTGGAGCCGGTAGTCACTTGCGCTGACTAGACGAACACCCGGAGCCAACAAGGCAGCGACATCGTCGCTGCCTTTCGTCGTAGCGGCGGGCCGGCACCGGGGTGAGAACGGATGCGGACCCGCCTCACAGCAGATGGGATCCCAGTTCGATGACCTTGCCAGCCGAATCCTCCCCGCAGACCAGTGACCTGCACGTCCTCGGCTTCCAGCCGCTCGTGGCCCCGAAAGTGCTCCGCGGCGAACTCCCGCTCGGACCCGAGAGGGCCGCCCTGGTGGCGCGCAGCCGCCAGGCCGTCACCGACGTCATGAACGGCGAGGACGACCGGCTGCTCGTCGTCGTCGGCCCCTGCTCGGTGCACGATGCGGCCGCCGCGAAGGACTACGCCCAGCGCCTCGCCGACGCCGTCGCACCACTGGCCGAGGACCTCCTCATCGTCATGCGCGTGTACTTCGAGAAGCCGCGCACCACCGTCGGATGGAAGGGCCTGATCAACGACCCGCACCTGGACGGCACCCACGACGTCGAACTCGGACTGCGCCTGGCCCGCGGCGTCCTCCTCGACGTCCTCGACACCGGACTGCCCGTCGGGTGCGAGTTCCTGGAACCGCTCAGCCCGCACCACATCGCCGACGCCGTCTCCTGGGGCGCCATCGGCGCCCGCACCACCGAATCCCAAGTCCACCGCCAACTCGCCTCCGGCCTGTCCATGCCGATCGGGTTCAAGAACACCACCGACGGCGACCTCACCTCCGCGATCGACGGCTGCCGGGCCGCGGCGGGCGACCACGTGTTCTTCGGCATCGACGACGACGGGCGCGCCTCCATCGTCTCCACCAGCGGCAACCCCGACTGCCACCTCATCCTCCGCGGCGGCCGCTCAGGCCCCAACTACGGCGCCGCCGACGTCGCCGACGCACTCGCGCTCCTGTCCAAGCACAACATGCCCGAGCGGCTCGTCGTGGACGCCAGCCACGCCAACTCCGGGAAAGACCACCTCCGCCAGGCGGCCGTCGTCCGCGAACTCGCGGCCCGGATCGGCGCGGGGGAGCCGGGCATCGCCGGCTTGATGATCGAAAGCTTCATCGAACCCGGACGCCAAGAACCCGGACCCCTCGACACCCTCACCTACGGGCAGTCCGTCACCGACGCCTGCATCGGCTGGGACGAGACCGCTGCGCTGCTCGGGGAACTGGCTTCGGCGGTTCGCCAGGGCCGCTCCAACCGGGACTGAACAAAAGCGGGGGCCCGCAGCGCCAAGCGCTGCGGGCCCCTCCTTTGCTTGCGGTGTTAAGCGATGCGGATGGTGTTCCAGCTCATCGCCGGGAGCTCCACAGTGATCGTCCCGTCCTTGACGATGACCGTGGTGTTCGGCGCCGGCGCCACCCGCGTCGGATCCTGGAGGGTGTTCTTCGCATCCGGGTCCGCATCCGTCAGCGTCGAACAGGTGACCTCGCCGAGGCTCGGCAGCGACGAAGCGTCGATCTCCACCGTCAAAGGCGCCTTGAGGTCACGGTTGACCGCGAACACCGTGACCGACCCGTCCTCGTTCGCCACCGCGACCGAATGCAGCGCCGACACCTCACCGAACTCCTTCGTCGCGAAGGTCGGCGCGCTGGCGTTCACGTTCAGGACCGTGCCGCGCCCGTACCTGGAGGCCTCAGCGAACGGGAAGAACGTGGTCTGACGCCACGCCGGGCCGCCCGGCTCGGTCATGATCGGCGCGATCACGTTCACCAACTGCGCCAGGCACGCCGCCGTCACCCGGTCGGACCGGCGCAGCAGCGTGATCAGCAGCGACCCGAACACGACCGCGTCCATCGCCGAGTACACGTCCTCGAGCTGACGCGGCGCCACCGCCCACGGCTCCTTGCGCTCACCGGTGGGCGCGTTCATGTACCACACGTTCCACTCGTCGAAGGAGATGTTGATCTTCTTCTCGCTCTTGAGCTTCGCACCCACCGCATCCGCCGTACTGATGACGCCGTCGATGAACAGCTCCATGTCCTGCGCCGAAGCCATGAAGCTCTCCAGGTCCCCATCATGGGGCTGGTAGTAGGCGTGCGCGGAGATGTAGTCGACCGACTCATAGGACTGGGCCAGCACCTCGGCCTCCCACGCCCCGAACTGCGGCATGCCCCGCGAGGACGAACCGCACGCGACCAGGTCCAACTTCGGGTCGATGTAACGCATCGACCGCGCCACCTGGTCGGCCGCCCGGCCATACTCGGTTGCGGTCTTCTGCCCGATCTGCCAGGGCCCGTCCATCTCATTGCCCAGGCACCACAGCTTGATCCCGTACGGCTCCTCGTCACCGTTGGCGCGGCGCAGGTCCGACCAGTACGTGCCCGAAGGGTGATTCGCGTACTCGAGCAGGTCGAGGGCCTCCTGGAGGCCGCGGGTGCCGAGGTTGACGGCCATGTTCGGCTCCACGCCGACCGTGCGGCAGAACTTCATGAACTCGCCCAGGCCGAACTGGTTGGTCTCGGTGACCCCCCACGCCAGATCCAGACGCCGCGGCCGGTCCTCCTTGGGGCCCACCCCGTCCTCCCACCGGTAACCGGAGACGAAGTTCCCGCCCGGGTAGCGGACCATCGTCGGGCCCAGCTCCCGGATCAGGCCCAGGACGTCCTGGCGGAGGCCGTCCTCGTTCGCCGTGGGGTGCTCGGGCTCGTAGATGCCGGTGTAGACGCACCGGCCCAAGTGCTCCACGAAGGACCCGAACAGGCGCTCGGGCACTTCGGCGACGGTGAAACGCGGATCGAACTCGATGCGCGCGCGGTTGCTCTGGGCCATGGTCGCCTCCCGGAAGGGTTGGTTGCGGTTCGCTCACCGGGACCCTCACGGGTCGGTTTCGGAGACGCTACCAGACCGTTGCAGTCCGACGACCAGGGGACTTTACCGTTACAGCGACATTGTTACAGCGGCAATGGGAGATCGGCCGCCGTCGAAGCCCTCGCGATCAGCTCGGGCTGGAAGACGACATTGCGGTGCGTGTGGTCGGCGCCCTCGGCGATCTCATCGAACAAGAGCTGCGCGGCCGTTCGGCCCAGCTGCGCCCGCGGCTGGCGCACCGAGGAGAGCGGGACCGCCGCCGCCGCGGCGAAGTCGATGTCGTCGTAGCCGATGATCGCGCACTCCTGCGGGACCTTCACGCCGTGCATCGTCAAACCCTGCAACGCCCCCAACGCGACCAGGTCGTTCGCGCAGAACACGGCCGTAGGACGGTCGGACCTCCCGAGCATCTGCTCGACCGCCTCCCGCCCGGCCGCGAAGTTCAAACCCGCCGTGTGGAACACGTCCAAGGCGATCCCCGACTCCTCGCACACCTCCTGGCAGCCCAGCAGGCGATCGGCGACCTGCGGGATCGAGCCCGGGCCGCCGACGAACGCGATTCGCTCATGCCCCGCGTCCACCAGGTGCCGGGCGGCCAGGCGGCCGCCGTGCACGTCGTCCACGGCGACCGAGCAGTGCGGGTGGCGCCCCGCGCCGCGGTCGACCAGGACCACCGGGATGTCATGGCCCGACAACCGCTCGATCCACGACGAGGACGAATCGTCCACCGGCGTTATCAACAGGCCCAGGACCCGCTGCTCCTCCAAGATCTCCAGATGGCGCCTCTCGCGGCGCACGTCCTCACCGGAGTCGCACACCGTCACCACGCCGCCGGCGGACTCGATGAGCGGCTCGGCGCCGCGCACCACGTCGGTGAAGAACGGGTTCGCCACGTCCAGCACCACCACCGCCACCGTCCGGGAACGACCGGCCCGCAGCTGCCGCGCCGAATCATTGCGCACGTACCCGAGGTCCGCGATCGCGGCCAGGACCCGGGCGCGCGTCTCCTCCGCCACGGCCTCAGGCCGGTTCAGCACGTTGGAGACCGTCCCGACCGACACGCCGGCGGCGCGCGCGACGTCCTTCATGCTGGTAGTGGTCATGGTCACCTCAAGGAGTCTATCGGGGGAGCAGGGCAGTGCCGGTCCCGTGCGGCACGGCGCGAGCGCCCCGCCCCACCGGATCGTCGGGCGTCGATGCCCACCGAAACCCCGACCCGGATTGAAACGGTTCAACGATAAACGGTGAGCGTGAGGAGCATATACCGACCCGTGCGCAAAGATTTCTGCGGCAAACGCTTGACAACCGGGCCCTCCGCGTTCTAGCTTATCGACAACCCTTGATGAAACGATTCAAAAACCTCGCGTTCATCGACACCGCCGTCCCCAGGAGGAAACCCCTGTGACACAACGAGTGTGCTTCACCCTCCGCGTCAGACCCGACCGCATGGCCGAATACCGCGAGCGCCACGCCGCAGTCTGGCCCGACATGCTCACGGCCCTCGCGCAGACCGGCTGGACCAACTACTCGCTGTTCCTCGCACCGGACGGCCTCCTCGTCGGGTACCTCGAAACCGAGGACTTCGACGCCGCCCGCCAAGGCATGGCCGACACCGACGTCAACGCCCGCTGGCAGGCCGACATGGCCCCGTTCTTCGAAGGCACCGACGGCGCCGCGGCCGACGACTCGTTCAACATCCTCACCGAAGTGTTCAACCTGGAGACCCAACTGGCCGCCGCCGGCGCCCAGACCGAAGGAGCCGGCAAATGAGCGACCGCACCACCCGCGCCAAGCAGGTCCTGGCCAGCCAGAGCATCGAACTGCCCTCCTGGGCCTTCGGCAACTCCGGCACCCGCTTCAAGGTCTTCGCCCAGCAGGGCGTCCCCCGCGACCCCTACGAGAAGCTCGCCGACGCCGCACAGGTCAACAAGTACACCGCCGCAGCAGGATCGGTCGCCCTCCACATCCCCTGGGACAAGGTCGAGGACTACGGCCACCTCGCCGCCTTCGCCGCCGACGCCGGCGTCAAGATCGGCACCATCAACTCCAACACCTTCCAAGACGACGACTACATGCTCGGATCCGTGTGCCACCCCGACGCCGGGATCCGCCGCAAAGCCACCGACCACCTCCTCGAATGCGTCGACATCATGGACGCCACCGGCTCCACCGACCTCAAACTCTGGTTCGCGGACGGCACCAACTACCCCGGCCAGGACTCCATCGCAGACCGCCAGGACCGCCTCGCCGAAGTCCTCACCGAGGTCTACCACCGGCTCGGCGACGGCCAGCGCCTGCTGCTCGAATACAAGCTGTTCGAGCCCTCGTTCTATACGACGGACGTGCCCGACTGGGGGACGGCGTACGCGCACTGCTTGAAGCTGGGGCCGAAGGCGCAGGTCGTGATCGACACCGGGCACCACGCGCCGGGGACGAACATCGAGTTCATCGTCGCGATCCTGCTGCGGGAGGGGAAGCTCGGCGGGTTCGACTTCAATTCGCGGTTCTACGCCGACGACGATCTGATGGTGGGTTCGGCCGACCCGTTCCAGCTGTTCCGGATCATGCATGAACTGGTCCTGGCGGGTGTGGTGGGTCCGGAGTCGGGGATCGCGTACATGCTCGACCAGTGCCACAACATCGAGGCGAAGATCCCCGGGCAGATCCGCAGCGTGATGAACGTGCAGGAGGCGACGGCGAAGGCGCTCCTGGTCGACCGGGATGCTTTGGCCGCGGCGCAGGCTTCGGGTGATGTGCTCGCTTCGAACGCGGTTTTGATGGACGCGTACAACACCGATGTGCGCCCGCTGCTGGCGGAGCTGCGCGTCGAGCAGGGTTTGGATGCGGACCCGATGGCGGCGTATGCGGCTTCGGGGTATGCGGCGTCGATCAAGGACGACCGCCAGGGCGGCCAGGCCGCCGGGTGGGGGGCCTAGATGGGTGCGGTTGTCGCAGCGCTCATCGGCCGGTCGAGGCGGCTCGGGGCCGACAAGCGGAACACGAACTTCGCCGGTGGGAACACTTCAGCGAAGGGCGTCGAGGTCGACCCGGTGACCGGGGACGACGTGGAGCTGCTGTGGGTCAAGGGTTCGGGGGGCGACCTCGGGACGCTCGAGGAGTCCGGGCTCGCGGTGCTGCGCCTGGACCGGTTGCGGGCCATGGCCGGCACCTACCCGGGTGTTGCGGCCGAGGACGAGATGGTCGAGCGCTTCGACTACTGCCTGCACGGGCGGGGCGGGGCCGCGCCGTCCATTGACACGGCGATGCACGGCCTGGTCGACGCAGCCCATGTGGACCACTTGCACCCCGATTCGGGGATCGCCTTCGCCACGGCCGTCGACGGTCCGGCGTTGACCGAGGAGTGCTTCGGCGACCGGGTGGTGTGGGTCGACTGGCGTCGCCCCGGGTTCCAGCTGGGCCTGGACATCGCCGCCATCAAGGAAGCGAATCCGCAGGCCATCGGGTGCATTCTCGGCGGGCACGGCATCACCGCGTGGGGGGCGACCTCGGCGGAGTCCGAGGCGAACTCCCTAATGATCATTCGCGGCTGCGAAGAGTTCATCAAAGAGCGCGGCAAGAGTGCACCGTTCGGCGCTCCGGTGCCCGAGCGCGCCCCCTTGGACGATGGGGCCCGCCGTGCGCGGGCTGCGGCGCTCGCGCCGGTCATCCGCGGCCTGGCCTCCAGTGACCGACGCCAGGTCGGGCACTTCAGCGACGACCCCGCAGTCCTGGACTTCCTCGCCTCCGAGCGGTTGTACGAGCTCGCGGCCCTGGGCACCTCGTGTCCGGACCACTTCCTGCGCACCAAGGTCCGGCCCCTGGTCCTGGAGACCGGCCCCGACGAGGACCTCGAAGCGGTCATCGCGCACCTTCGCGAGCGCCACACGGCTTACCGGGAGGACTACCGGGCCTACTACGAGCGGTTCGCCGCCCCGGATTCGGCGGCGATGCGCGGGGCCGACCCCGCGATCGTCCTCGTCCCCGGCATCGGCATGTTCTCCTTCGGGGCGAACAAGCAGACCGCGCGCGTCGCAGGCGAGTTCTACCTGAACGCGATCAACGTGATGCGCGGGGCCGAAGCGATCTCCACCTATGCGCCGATCCCAGAGTCGGAGAAGTTCCGCATCGAGTACTGGGCCCTGGAGGAGGCCAAACTCCAGCGCCTTCCGAAACCCAAACCCCTCGCGGGCCGCGTGGCATTCGTGACCGGCGCGGCCGGGGGCATCGGCAAAGCCACCGCGACGCGCCTCGCCGCAGAGGGCGCGTGCGTCGTCATCGCCGACCTCGACCAGACCAAGGCCGCCGCTGCGGCCGCCGAGATCGGCTCAACCGATGTCGCAGTCGGCGTGGCCTGCAACGTCACCGACGAGGACGCCATCACCGGTGCGATCGGGGCGGCCAATCTGGCGTTCGGCGGCGTGGACCTGGTCGTCAACAACGCCGGCCTGTCCCTGTCCAAACCGCTCCTCGATACGACGGCGGCCGACTGGGACCTCCAGCACGACGTCATGGCGAAAGGCTCGTTCCTGGTCTCGCGCGAGGCCGCGCGGGTCATGATCGCGCAAGGCCTGGGCGGGGACATCGTCTACATCGCCTCGAAGAACTCGGTGTTCGCCGGGCCCAACAACATCGCCTACTCCGCGACCAAGGCCGACCAGGCGCACCAAGTGCGCCTCCTCGCGGCCGAGCTGGGGGAGCACGGCATCCGCGTCAACGGGGTCAACCCCGACGGGGTCGTGCGCGGGTCGGGGATCTTCGCCTCAGGGTGGGGCGCCAACCGCGCCGCCGTCTACGGGGTGGAGGAGAACGACCTGGGCAAGTACTACGCGGGTCGGACCCTGCTGAAGAAAGAGGTGCTGCCCTCCTCGGTCGCCGACGCGGTGTACGCCCTCGTCGGCCCCGACCTAGGCTTGACCACCGGCGTCCACGTCCCGGTGGACTCGGGCAATCCGCAAGGGTTCCTGCGGTGAGCGTGCTCGCCGCCGTCGACCTCGGCGCGTCTTCCGGTCGCGTCATCGCCGCCCGCCTGGACGGGAACCGGATCGACCTCGCCGAGGCCGCCCGGTTCCCCAACCGCTCCGTGGCGGTCCATGGGCGCCTGTACTGGGACGTGCTCGGCTTGTGGGCGAACGTCCTGGACGGGCTGCGCGCCGTCGGCGACGCGGCGTCGATCGGCGTCGACTCCTGGGCCGTGGACTACGGCCTCATCGACGCTGAGGGCCGACTGGTCGCCAACCCGGTCTGCTACCGCGACGCCCGCAACGCGCCCGCCCGCGACCGCCTCCTGTCCGAAGTGGACGCGGCGGCGACGTTCGCGCGCACCGGCATCCAGCACCAGCCGTTCAACACCGTGTTCCAACTCGCCGCCGAAACCCCCGCCGCGCTGGGCAACGCCGGCCGACTCCTGCTGATGCCCGACCTCCTCACGTACTGGCTGTCGGGGGCGATGGCGTGCGAGGCGACGAACGCCTCCACCACCGGCCTGGTCGCTCAAGCCACCGGCACCTGGGACCGCGAACTGTGCGCGGCGGCGGGCATCGAGGTGGCACTGCTCGGGACCATCACGCCCACCGGGACCGTCCTCGGCCGCCTCCTGCCCGAGGTCGCCGCCGCCACCGGACTCTCGGAAGCCACCAAGGTCATCGCGACCGCCAGCCACGACACCGCGGCCGCCGTCGCCGCCGTCCCCTACGAAGGCGAGGGCGCCGCCTATATCTCCTGCGGCACCTGGTCCCTCGTCGGCGTCGAACGCGACCACCCGATCACCAGCGCCGCCGCACTGGAAGCCGGGTTCACCAACGAGCGGGGCGCGGACGGGTCGATCCGGTTCCTGCGCAACGTCGCCGGACTGTGGCTGCTGAGCGAGTCCATCGAGACCTGGCGCAGAGAAGGCCTCGACGTCGACCTCGGCGATCTCCTCGAAGCGGCCGCGAACGTCGAGCGGCTGCGCTCGGTCGTGGACCCCGACGACGATCGGTTCACCGACCCCGGCGACATGCCTGAGCGCATCCGCGCCTACTGCGCCCAGACCGGACAGCCCGTGCCTGCGGGCCCGGCCGAAGTGGCCGCGTGCGTCCTCGATTCCCTCGCCTTGGCCCACCGCCGCACCATCGAAGCGCTCGAAGCGCTCACCGGGGAGGCGATCACCGCGGTCCACATCGTCGGCGGCGGCGCCAACAATCAGCTGCTGTGCCAGTTGACCGCCGATGCGACCGGTCGGACCGTCCTCGCCGGGCCCGACGAGGCCACCGCCATGGGCAACGCCCTCGTCCAGGCCGGGGCGCTCGGACTCATCGAACCGGGCCCACAGGCGCGCCGTGAAGCGGCGCGCGCCTCGGCCCGTCCCCGCCGCCACACCCCCCAAGGGCCGCAAGGCCCCTGGGAAAGCGCCGCACGGCGCCTCAAGACCCCCTCACTGAGCCGATTACGGCTCGAGAGCTTCACCCAGTGAGCAACTGAATAGTTCCCCCAAGGCCCGCCCCCCGGCGGGACCCCTCTTATAAGAAGGAGCAATCAACGATGATCCGCGACCCTTACCGCCTCCGGCGCCGATCCCTCTTCGCCGCCACCGCCGCCGCAGCGACGGTCGCAGCGGCCGCCGCGTGCGGCGACGACGGGCCCGCCGGCACCGCCGACGACCCGATCGAGATCAGCTTCGAATGGTGGGGCGACGAGACCCGCGCCGGCATCACCCAGGAGGTCATCGACCTCTTCCAGTCCAAGAACGAGGGCATCAAGGTCCAGGCGAACTTCGCCGACTTCCCGACCTACTGGGAGGGCCTGACCGGCCGCATGGCCTCACGGGACCTGCCCGACGTGTTCCAGATGGACTACTCGCGGCTGCGCCAGTTCGGCGCCAACGGCATGCTCCTGCCCCTCGAAGGCGTCGTCAAAACCGACGACTTCCGTGAAGGCTTCCTCGACACCGCCAAACTCGACGGCCAGCTCATCGCCGTTCCGGCCGCGGGCAACACCCTCGGCCTGATCTACCGCGCGGACTGGTTCGAGGCCAACGGCGTCGCCGCCCCCGCGGCGGGCGACTCCTGGGACGACTACAAGGCCGCCATCGGCACCCTGACCCCCGCGCTCGGCGAGGGCAAGTGGGGCGGCGGCGACTGGGCCGCGCAGTACCACTTCATGGAGCTGTGGCTGCGCCAGCAGGGCGGCAGCTTCTACACCGAGGACGGCAAGGCCCTCAACTTCGAGGTCGCCAAGCTCGTCGAATGGTGGGGCACCACGACCGACCTGTACACCGACGGCCTCGTGCCGCCGGTCGAGACCACCATCGAATGGACCGAGGACGGCCTCGTCCAGGACGCGCTGGGCTCGGAGATCACCTGGGACAACTTCATGGCCGGGCTCGCCCCCACGGTGGAGGCCAACGGCGGGACCCTCGCGCTCGCCGCCCCGCCCTCGCTGGACCCGGCGAACCTCGGCCTGTACCTCAAGCCGTCGATGCAGCTGGTCATCTCTGCCACGACCGAGCAGGCCGAAGCCGCCGCCAAGTTCATCGACTTCTTCCTCGGCGACCCCGAGGCGATCGCGATCCTGGGCACCAACCGCGGCATCCCGGCCACCAACGCCGGCCTGGCGAACATCGAGATCGACCCGTACTCGCAGGCCATCCTCGACTACGAGGAGTCCGTCTCGCAGTACCTGACCACCCCGCCCCCGGCCCCGCCGGCGGCCACCGGTGCGATCGAGGCCAAGTTCCTCGAGATCTACCAGCAGGTCCAGTACGGCGAGATGACCCCTCAGGAGGCGGCCGACCTGTTCTTCACCGAGGCCGCAACCCTCCTCGCCACCGAGCAGTAATCATCTGAAGGAACATCACCGTGTCAGCTTCTCCCTCCACGACCGCGCCACCCGCGGCCAAAGGGGCCGGAGCGCGACCCGCGCCGGGAGACCGGGGGGCGGCCAAGCGCCGCTCCCCGATCTCCCGGCGCGGGGAGCGGCTCGTCGGCTACACCTTCATGACCCCGTGGATCATCGGCTCGATCGTCTTCACCGTCGGCCCGATGCTGTGGTCGCTGTACCTGTCGTTCACCGACTACCACCTGATCCTCGGTGGCGAGTTCATCGGCCTGGACAACTACACGGCGATGTTCGCCGACCCGATGTTCGCCCGGGCCGTCAAGGTCACGCTCGTCTACGTGCTCCTGGCCGTCCCGCTCAAACTCGTCGCCTCGCTCCTGGTCGCCATGCTGCTGACCCAGTCGCGGCGCGGCATCGGGTTCTACCGGGCCGCGTTCTACATGCCCTCGCTCATCGCCATGAGCGTCGGCATCGCGATCGTGTGGAAGGCCCTGTTCTCCACCGGCGGCCCCCAGGACCAGTTCATGTCCTGGTTCGGGTGGGACGGCGGCGGGTTCATCGGCAACCCCGACGTCTCCATCATCATGCTGGTGCTGCTCAGCGTGTGGACGTTCGGCGCGCCCATGGTCATCTTCATGGCCGGGCTGCTCCAGGTCCCCGGCGAGCTCTACGAAGCCGCCGAAGTCGACGGCGCCGGCAAATGGCACCGGTTCGTGCACATCACGATCCCCATGCTCTCGCCGGTGATCTTCTTCAACGTGCTCATGGAGACCGTCCACGCCTTCCAGCTGTTCGGCCCCGCCTTCATCATCGGCGGCACCGCCGGCGGCCCGGCCTGGTCGACCCTGTTCTACACCGTCCGCATCTACGCACTCGCCTTCGTGGACCTGCGCATGGGCTACGCCTCCGCGTGGGCGTGGATGCTCGTCCTCGCCGTCGGCGTGGTCACGTTGATCATGTTCCGGGCGGCCAAGAACCTCGTCTACTACGCCGGGGAGGACAACAAATGAGTCTTGACACCGCGACCGCCCCGCGCGTCATCGCCAGGCGCAGAAGGACCCCCGCCGAACGCGTCAAGTCCGCGGTCTGGCACCTCGCGCTCCTGGCCGTCCTCGTCGTCGTCCTCTACCCCGCGTTCTGGGTCCTCACCGCCACGATCAAGCCCAACGCCGACATCATCACCGACATCTCACCGATCCCCACCTCCTTCACCTGGGACCACTTCGCCAGCGCCTTCGACGGCATGGCCGGGGTGCCCCTGTGGCGGTTCTTCTGGAACTCGTTCGTGATCGCGGCCCTGTCGGTGGTGGGCATCCTCGCGTCCTGCTCCATCACCGCTTACGCACTGGGGCGCTTGGAGTTCCCCGGGCGCAAGGCGATGTTCGCGGTGGTCATCGCGACACTGCTGCTGCCCGGTCAGGTCATGCTCATCCCGCAGTACCTGATCTTCTCCGAGATGGACGTGGTCAACACGATCTTCCCCCTGGTCATCGGGAAGTTCCTGGGCCTGGACGCGTTCTTCGTGTTCATGTACGTGCAGTTCCTGCGCGGCATCCCCCGGGAATTGGACCAGGCGGCGACGATCGACGGGGCCGGGCACTTCCGGATCTTCTTCTCGATCATGCTGCCCCTGCTGCGTCCGGCGATCGTGACGTCCTCGATCTTCACGTTCATCTGGTCGTGGAACGACTTCATGGGGCCCTTGATCTACCTGCACGACATCAACAAGTTCCCGCTGCCCAGGCTCCTGCAGTCGTACAACAACACCGAGGCGGTCTCCAACTACGGGGGGATGATGGCGATGACGCTCCTGTCGCTGGTCCCGGTGGTGCTGTTCTTCCTGGTGTTCCAGAAGTTCCTCATCAAGGGCATCGCGACCTCCGGTGTGAAGGGATAGTCGTGGCGAGTTTCGCGCGCAGGCGGCAGGCGTTCGGCGAGGGTTTCGCGCTCTTCGCCGAATGCCTGCTCGTCGGCGTGTGGTTCACCGCCTCGGCGCTGCCGGTGGTCACGGTCCCCGCGGCGCTGGCGGCGGCTTCGCGGCATGTGGAGGCGTTCGCGGCCGGGGAACCGGCTTCGTTGCGCTCGTTCTGGTCCGACTTCCGTGTCGCGTGGCGCGAGTCGTGGCGGGTCGGTCTCACCCTCGTCGGCGCAGCGCTTGTGCTGGTGTTGAATCTGGTGGTGCTGGCGCAGGAGGGCGTGCCGGGACGGTCGGGGATCGCCTTGGCGACGTTCATCGTCGCCGCACTCGCGGTCACGGTGCTGCTGCGCGCGTGCGCGGACTGGTCGCCGGGGGGGCGGTGGCGGTCCTTGTTCAGTGCGGCCGTGGGGCGGACGCGGGACGACTTGCCTGGCACGGGGATCCTCTTCGGCGGGGTCGCGGTCCTGGCGGTGTGCGTGTGGGCGCTGTGGCTGCTGCTGGTGCCGATGAGCGGGTGCCTGGTGGGCGCGGCGGTGGCCGTGCGGCGCAGGGGCCTCACCCGAGAGGAGTAGTCCAGGACCCTGCGGTGTAGTGCTGGAGAAGGACGGGTATTCCTTCCAGCGATGGTCGTCGATGCTTGCTAGCGTGGGAGTCACAGCCCCGCTTCGAACAGTTCGCGAGCGACCCCACTACCGCTCGCGACCGTGAACCCGCACGGAGGAATCCCATGTCCTACCCGCCCCCCGCCCCGCCCGTCCCGCAAGCCGAGCCGCCCGCCGCCCGGACCCGTCCGGGTTCGGTGACGTTCGCGGTGTGGCTCCAGATCCTGCTCGCCGCGTTCCTGCTGGCCTCCACCGTGGTCAGCTACCTGTACGGCGCCGACAGCCAGGCAGCCGCCGAGGCCGAACTCCAGGCCCAGGGGGTCCCGCTCAGCGACCTGCCCCAGGGCACCACGTTCGAGCCCGGCGTCGGGTCCCTGGCGTTCAACGTCGTCATCGCCGCCGGACTGATCGTCCTGGCGCTCCTCAACGCCGCCGGGAAGCGCCCGGCGCGCGTCATCACCTGGATCGTCCAGCCGATCGTGCTCGTCTGCGGCGCCTTCGGCGCCCTCTCGCAGCTGTTCTTGGCCACGGTCCTGGAATACGGCATCGAGAACTCCGGCGTCGAGTCCGACATCGACGTCGCCGCGGTCGTGGACGCCGTCTACGGCGCCTACCCCGCGTGGACCGACATCGTCAGCTACGGCGTCCTCGCCCTGTCGACCCTCGGCTCGATCCTGGTGATCGTCCTGCTGGCCGTCCCGGCGTCGAACGCGTACTTCGCCAAGGCCGAACCCCAGAACTTCATCCCCGGCGCGCCGGCGGCATAACGGTCGCAAGGGCCCTATCGGCGACCCGGACCGGTCCGCGAGGACCGGCCCGGGTTGTTTCCTATCACTTTTCGGACCAGTCGGTCCGCCCGCTGCCTCCAGTGAGGACTGACCAATGTCGGCCCCAGCTCGCCGAAGGCACCCGCGGAGCCGAGAGGCAATGGGAGGGACGTACGAATTTCCGCAATACGAATGTCGGCGCCTGCGGCTAGAATCGGCGTACACCCACCGAACTCGAACCACGACGCAGCGAAACCGCTCGCCCCGACCGGCGGGCGAGAGGAGACCGACCCAGGGCCCACCGGGCACCGCCGAGAGGACCGCCTTGAGCAAGTCAGCAGCACCGCCCCAAGGATGGGGCGTGTGGACGTGGCCGAACCTGGTCACCGCCGTCAGGTTGCTCGGCATCCCCCTGTTCTGCTACCTCCTGCTGGCCACCGAGTACTACTGGCAGGCCGCGCTCATCCTCGCCGTCGGCGGCGGCACCGACTGGGTCGACGGGCAGATGGCCCGGCGCATGAACCAGGTCTCCAAGCTCGGGCGACTCCTCGACCCGTTCGTCGACCGCCTCTACATCCTCAGCTCGCTCCTGCTGCTGACCATCATCGGACTGCTCCCGTGGCTGTTCACCGCCGCGGTGCTGCTGCGCGAGGCCGTCATGGTGTCCCTGGTGATCGTCCTGCGCTGGCACGGCTTCGCCCCGCCCCAAGTGCACTTCCTCGGCAAATGCGCCACCACCGTCGTGTTCATGTCGTTCCCGGCGCTCGTCCTGGGCACCGTGGAGGCGGCCGAGGCGTGGGCGCAGCCGCTGGGGTGGGCCCTCGCCTGGTGGGGCCTGGGCCTGTACTGGCTCGCGGCCCTGGTCTACCTGCGCCAGGCGGCCGGGCTCATCCGCTCCCGCGACGCCCGCCCCAGCATCGCCGCTTGAGACATCGATACAGCAGTGACTGTCACGCCGTCTCGGCCCCGCCGCACAGCGCCCAGTGCCGAGCGATACGGTCATGATCGTCCGACCCGCCGACCGGCGGGATCCTCAGAGGGGAGCGCCAGGTGATTCCGGAGCAACTGCGTTACACCGCGGAGCACGAGTGGGTCGAGGAGCGGGGCGACACCAATGTCGTTCGCATCGGCATCACCGACTTCGCCCAAAGCGCACTCGGCGACGTCGTATTCGTCCAGCTCCCGGAGGCCGGCACCGAGGTTCGGGCAGGAGCGGTGGTCGGCGAAGTCGAGTCGACCAAGAGCGTCTCCGACGTGTACGCTCCGTTGACCGGTAAGATTCTTGCACGCAATGACGAATTGTCGGAATCCCCGGAATTGGTGAACAGCGACCCCTATGCGGCGGGCTGGATGTTCGACATCGAAGTCGAGGATGCCGGCGCGCTCGCTGCTTTGCTCGACGCCGGTGCGTATGCGAAGCTTACGGAGTGACCAGAGGGTCCAGACTTGCAGAAGGTGGCAATCCCATGACGCGTTCGAATGACGAGTTCCCTCCGCCGGATGTAACGGCCACGATGAACCTGTCCGCCCTCCAAGGCGACGGCGAAGCCGACACGGACCTCAACTCCGCGCGCCTGGCCGACTCGCTTCCGGCGGGCACCGCGCTGCTGGTCGTGCGCCGCGGACCGAACGCCGGCGCGCGCTTTTTGCTCAACACCGAGGTGACCACCTCCGGACGGCACCCCGATTCCGATATCTTCCTCGACGATGTGACCGTCTCGCGGCGCCACGCCGAGTTCCACCGCGACGCGGCCGGATTCACCGTCCGCGACGTCGGCAGCCTCAACGGCACGTATGTGAACCGCGAACGGGTGGAGACCGCAGGCCTCGGCAATGGCGACGAGGTCCAGATCGGCAAGTTCCGCCTCGTGTTCATCTCCGGCCCCAAGCCGGTGGCCTGACCCCTCGGGCACCGAGCCGCTCGAACCGTGCGCAGCCGTCCCCCGGCTGACCCGAGAGTTCACCCGAACCGTTCGCCCGGCCGTTCAACCCTGGCGCGCCCCGAGCGCGCCACTGGCGAGTACGCTGACAGTCTCTGGACCCGCCCGGGAACTCCCGCGGCGGGTCCGGCATCAACGACGGCAACCCGTTGGAGGCGAACCGGTGCGGATGATGACCGTGGTCGGGGTCCGGGTGGAACTCCCGAGCAACCAGCCGGTGGTACTGCTCAAAGAGACCGACGGCAACCGTTACCTGCCGATCTGGATCGGCACCGTCGAAGCCGCGGCCATCGCCTACCAGCAGCAGGACGTCCAGCTGTCGCGCCCCCTCACGCACGACCTCATGCGGGACGTCCTCGAAGCCCTCGACGTCACCCTCACCTCCGTGGAGATCACCGAGCTGCGGGACACCGTCTACTTCGCCGAGCTCGTCCTGGACGGGCGCACCCGCGTCTCCTCCCGCTCCTCCGACGCCATCGCGATCGCCCTGCGGACCGAAGCGCCGATCTGGTGCGCCGACGCCGTCCTCGACGAAGCCGGCGTCGTCCTCCCCGACACCCAGGAGGACGAAGTGGAGAAGTTCCGCGAATTCCTCGAAGAGGTCACGCCCGAGGACTTCGGCGAGAGCCAATAGGACCCGCCTGCGACCGCCCTGACCTGGTCGAGCATTTCTCTCGTTCAGCCCATGGTGGAGGGTCGCGCGGTTTACGCTCACCTTCGTCAACGCCTACGGCGCACGGAGGTACCGATGGACGCCCACAGTGACAACCCGGGACGCGTCACCGTCCCGCCCAGCCAGATCCGCGGCTGGAGGGGCACCGCCGCCTGCCGGGTCGTCGGCATCACCTACCGCCAACTCGACTACTGGGCCCGCACCGGACTGCTGGAGCCGTCCATCCGCCAAGCCACCGGATCGGGCTCCAACCGCCTCTACTCCTTCAGGGACATCATCGTCCTCAAGGTCATCAAGCGCCTCCTCGACGCCGGGGTCTCCCTCCAGAACATCCGCAAAGCCGTCGAGGCCCTGCGCAGCCGCGGCGTCAAAGACCTCGCCGAGATCACCCTCATGTCCGACGGGTCCACCGTCTACGAATGCCGCTCCGCCGGCGAGGTCATCGACCTCCTCAGGGGCGGCCAAGGCGTCTTCGGCATCGCCGTCCGCGCCACCGTCACCGAAGTCATGGGCCGCCTGGCGACCCTCCCGGGCGAGGCCCCCGTGAAGGCCCCCACGCAGCTGCACGCACCCGAGACCCGCCCCGTACGCCACACCGGCACCGTGCCCGGTCGACAGCAGTCCGCCTCCTGACCTACCATGGCCGCAGAGCCGCAAAACCGGGCGGGAGAGATCGTGGGCCACACGCGCTACACGGCACCGAAGGGGCAAGTCCCTCGCTTCAAACTCTCAGGTAAAGGGACCGTCCGGAACAGGCCGCTCTGAAGCCGGTGCGCAAGAGTCGGTGACAGACGAGGGGATGCCAGTGTCGTCCCATGTCACCGGAGGAACCGTGACCGACCGTACTTTCGCCGCCCGTCACATCGGCACCAGCGCCGCCGATCAGGACGCCATGCTCAAAGCCGTCGGCTACCCCGGCCTTGAAGCGCTCATGGACGCCTGCATGCCCGAACTCATCCGCTCCCGCGATGGCCTCGCCCTGCCCCCGGCCGTCTCCGAGACCCAGGCCCAAGCCGAACTCGCCGCCCTCGCCGCCCAGAACCAGCCGATGCGGTCCATGCTCGGCCTGGGCTACTACGGCACGCACACGCCCGCGGTCATCCGCCGCAACGTCCTGGAGAACCCCTCCTGGTACACCGCGTACACGCCCTACCAGGCCGAGATCTCCCAAGGGCGCCTCGAAGCGCTCCTGAACTTCCAGACCATGTGCGCCGACCTCACCGCCCTGCCCGTGGCCGGAGCGAGCCTCCTGGACGAGTCCACCGCCGCGGCCGAAGCCATGCTCCTGGCCCGAAGGGCCGCCAAGCGAGGCACGGGCGAGGTCTTCGCCGTCGACCACCGCGTCCTGCCCCAGACCCTCGCGGTCCTCAAGACCCGGGCCGAACCGGTCGGCATCGACCTCGTCGTCGCCGACCTCGCCGATCCGGGCCGGATCCCCGAGGGCGCCTTCGGGATCCTCCTGCAGTACCCCGGTGCTGACGGCGCCGTCCTGGACTGGAGCGCCGTCACCCAAGCGGCCCACGCCAAGGGCGCCACGGTCGCCGTCGCCGCCGACCTCCTCGCACTGACGCTCCTGAAAGCCCCCGGCGAATTCGGGGCCGACATCGCCATCGGCTCGACCCAGCGCCTGGGCATGCCCATGGGCTTCGGCGGCCCCCACGCCGGGTACATGGCCGTGCGCGAGACCCTGCAGCGGCAACTGCCCGGGCGGCTCGTCGGCGTCTCCAAGGACTCGGGCGACCAGCCCGCCCTGCGCCTCGCCCTCCAAGCCCGCGAGCAGCACATCCGCCGCGAGAAGGCCACCAGCAACATCTGCACCGCCCAGGTCCTGCCCGCCGTCATCGCCGCCTCCTACGCCGTCTGGCACGGCCCCGAAGGCCTGCGCGCCATCGCGACCCACGCCGCCTCCCAGGCCGCGCGCCTCGCCGCGTCCCTCCAAGCCGCCGGCGTCCACCTCAGCGGCGACGACTTCTTCGACACCGTCACGGTCGCCGTCCCCGGCCGGGCCGGCGCCGTAGTCGCGGCCGCCGCAGCCGGCGGCGTCAACGTGCGCGGCGTCGATGAGGACACCGTCGCCCTCTCGTGCGACGAGACCACCACCGAAGCGGACCTGCGGATCGTCTGCGGCGCCTTCGGCGTCGACCTCCAGGGCCCCACCGCGCCCCGGATCCCCGCGGCGCTGGCCCGCGAGTCGACCTACCTGACGCACCCGGTGTTCACCGCCCACCACTCCGAGACCGCGATGATGCGCTACCTCAAACGCCTCGCCGACCTCGACTACGGCCTCGACCGCGGCATGATCCCGCTCGGCTCGTGCACCATGAAGCTGAATGCGGCTGCCGAGATGGAACCCATCTCCTGGCCCGGTTTCGCCGACATCCACCCGCTCGCCCCCGCCGACCAGACCCGCGGCTGGCGGACCCTCATCGACCAGCTCGAAGGCTGGCTCGCCGAAGTGTGCGGCTACGCGGCCGTCTCCGTCCAACCCAACGCCGGATCCCAAGGCGAACTCGCCGGACTCCTCGCCATCCGCGCCTGGCAGGCCGACCGCGGCCAAGCGGCCCGCGACGTGTGCCTCATCCCCGCCAGCGCGCACGGCACGAACGCCGCCTCGGCGGTCCTGGCCGGGATGCGGGTGGTCGTCGTCGCCTGCGACGAGGCCGGGAACGTCGACCTCGCCGACCTCGAGGCGAAGATCGCGGCCCACGCGGACCGCTTGGCGGCGTTGATGGTCACCTACCCCTCCACGCACGGCGTGTACGAGTCGACCATTGTCGAGGTGTGCGCCCGGGTGCACGACGCGGGCGGGCAGGTGTACGTGGACGGGGCGAACCTGAACGCGCTGCTGGGGTGGGCGAAGCCGGGCCGGTTCGGTGCGGACGTGTCGCACCTGAACCTGCACAAGACGTTCTGCATCCCGCACGGCGGCGGCGGCCCGGGCGTGGGCCCGGTCGCGGTGGCCGAGCACCTGGTGCCGTTCCTGCCCTCGGACCCGTCCGACGTCGCGGGGCCGGTCGGCCCGGTGTCGCAGGCGCGGTGGGGTTCGGCGGGGATCCTGCAGATCCCGTGGATGTACCTGCGGATGATGGGCCCCGACGGGGTCACCGCGGCGACCGCCGCGGCGGTGCTGGCCGCGAACTACACCGCGGCGCGCCTGCGGGAGCACTACCCGGTGCTGTACGCCGGTGAGCACGGTCTGGTCGCGCACGAGTGCATCCTGGACCTGCGCGAGTTGACGAAGCGGTCCGGTGTCACGGTCGAAGACGTGGCGAAGCGATTGATCGACTACGGGTTCCACGCGCCGACGATGTCGTTCCCGGTGGCCGGGACGCTCATGGTCGAGCCGACCGAGTCCGAGGACCTGGCCGAACTCGACCGGTTCTGCGCGGCGATGATCGCGATCCGCGCGGAGATCGAAGCGGTCGCCGAAGGCAGGGTCGCGGTCGAGGCCTCGGCGCTGCGCGCCGCCCCGCACACCGGCGCCGTGGTCACCGGCGACGAGTGGGACCGGGCCTACACGCGCACCGAGGCGGCGCACCCCGCGGGCGTGAGCGTCTCCAAGTACTGGCCGCCGGTGGGCCGGATCGACAACGCGTGGGGGGACCGCAACCTGGCGTGCACGTGCCCGCCGATCGAGGCCTTCGGAGAGTAGCCGCAGCCGCCTGATTGGAGGCCCGCCCACTACTGTGAGCGGGCCTCCAATGCGCGGGCCTTACACTGGCGGCCGACGATCCCCCCAGGAGTGAGCTGATGGTTTTCGGTACTGCGCGTGCGGTGAAGTCGCACCGGACAGGGCGGCGGCGCAAGAAGGGCGGCAAGGGCATCCCGGTCGCGCCGTGGATCGTGATCACCCTGGTGTCCGTACTGGTCGCCTCGGGCCTGACGTGGGGTTTCATGACACTGCTGCGGTCGGGCTGCTCCGGGGAGATGTACCGCGTGACCGTCGCGGCCGCCCCGAGCGTGTTCAGCTCGATGGAGGACTCGGCGCAGGCGTGGGAGGCGACGCAGCCCGAGGTCGACGGCACGTGCATCGGCGTCACGGTCGCCCAGGTCAGTGCGGCCGACGCCTCGAAGAACATCCTCGGGTCGTGGGACAAGAAGTCGCTGGGGTCGCCGCCGATCGCGTGGGTCCCCGACTCGCAGGCGTGGGCCTCATGGGTCGCCTCCAGTGAGGCGAGCGCCGGATACGTCTCGGCCGACCCCGTGGTGCTCGGCCAGGCCTCGCAGGTGCTGGCGGTCGCGGAGTCCACGGCCACGACCCTGGGCTGGCTGGGGGGCCAGCCGCCGACGTGGGCCGACGTGCTCGACGCGGCCTCGGACGGGACGATCACGCTCGCGGCGGCGAACCCGCGCCGGTCCACTGAGGGCCTGGTGTCGATGCTGAACGCGACCTCCGACGGCGCGGGCGGGTTCTCGCAGCCGGCCCTGGACGCCTACTCGGCGGCCGTGGAGGCCGGTTCGGTGAAGGACGACATCAGCGACCAGTTCGCGGCCTACGCCGAAGCCCCGGACCCGAAGCAGGTGTTCACGGCCCTGGACTACCAGGTCGAGGACTTCAACGCGACCGCGGCACTGGAGGAGCCGCTGGTGCCGGTGACGCCCTCGGGCACCACCGTCGGCGCCGTGGCCTCCTATCTGGTGCTGGGCGGGGCCGGTTGGGTGTCCGAGTCGGATGCGGCCATCGCCGAGCGTTTCGGCGACTTCCTCGCCGCCGACGGCTTCGCCGATGCGGATCTGGCGCCCGTGGAGGATGCGGCGTTGGCGCTGGCCGAGACCACGCCCGAGACCGTTGGCGCGTCCGTGGTGGCGTGGCAGTCGGGGCGGCGGGATCTGAACGCGCTGTTCCTCATCGACCGGTCGATCGGGGCAGCGGGGGAGACCATCGAGTACGGGGACGATTCGCCGACGGCCGCCGACGCGGAGATCCGCATGGCCGTGGGCATGGTCGAGGACATGGAGTCGACCTACCGGGCCGGGTTGTGGGAGTACGGGGTCGGGGCGGGGGAGGACGCGAACTGGCGGTCGGTCACCGAGAACGCGGAGATGTCCGACGACAACCGGCAGGGTCTCATCGACGACCTGTACGACATCTCCGAGAACGAGGCCTATGAGGGCGGCGCGCCCCTGTACGACGCCCTGGTCGCGGCGTACGAGTACATGAACGGAAATGCGGTGGACGGGGCGGTGAACGTGATCGTGGTGCTCACCAACTCCGGTGAGGACACCGCGAGCCTGCCGACGGTGGACGAGGCCGCGGCGGACCTGTCGTCGATGGCCGGGTCGGTCGTGGTGTACACGGTCGGGTTCGGCACCGCGAACGGCGACAACCTGGCCACGCTCGCCGAAGCCACGGGCGGTTCCTATATTCAGGCGCCCGCCGACGGCGGCGTCCTGGACTCCCTCGGGATCGAATAAGCGGTCGAACGGGCCCGGTGAGGCGGGCCACGGGCCCGGTGAGGCGGGCCACTGGCCCGGGGCCGCCCGCGATATTGGCGCGGGGCCCGGCCTGGGCCACACTTGATCAATGTCGATGTTCCGCGCCGTCCCCGCGGCCCCCGCCGGCGTCCCGGCCGCGTGCCGGGCCCGCCTGGTGGAGGTCGAGCGGCTCGAATGGCGCCTGGGCGACGGCGGCGACCCCGCGGACCTGGCTGCGGCGTTCCATGAGCGGTTCGCCGGTCCCCACGCGGATGCCGATGGCGGCGTGTGCGGCGTCGCGGTCCTGGTGTCGGCCGCGGCCGGGGCGGTCATGGTCGGGGGTGCGACCGGCGCGCCGAGCCCGGTCCCGGCGGTCCCGGACCTGGTCATGGTCGCCTACGTGCACGGGCCCGAACGCGAAAGAGCCGAGCCGGGACCGTTCACCGTGGGCGACTGGCGGCCCTCGTGGACGGGCGCGGACCACGCGAAAGCGGTCGTGGCCGTGCAGGAGGCGATCGGGCGCGGCCAGGTGTACGTCGCGAACGTGGTCGGCCACCGCAGTGCGCCCTGGTCGGGCGACCCCGCCGCCCTCGCGGCGGCGGTCGCGGGCGTGGGCGGCGCGACCTGGGGTGGGGTCCTGTCCGGTGCGGACTGGCTGGTCGCCTCCGGTTCACCCGAATGCTTCATCACCGTCGAGGGCGATCAGGCCGCGACGCGCCCCATCAAAGGCACCGCGCCCGCGACGGACAAGGGCCGGGCCGAACTGCTGGGGTCGGTCAAGGAACGGGCCGAGCACGTCATGATCGTCGACCTCGGGCGCAACGACCTCGCCCAGGTCGCCGTCCCCGGGACGGTGGCCGTGGGGGAGCTGTTCCGCCTGCAGCGCTGGGCCGACCTGTGGCAGGCCGAGTCCACCGTGACCGCGACCCTCGCTTCCGGCACCGGCTTCGCGGACCTGCTGCGGGCGATGTGCCCGCCCGGTTCGGTCACCGGCACGCCGAAGCTGGCGATGCTCGACCTGGTCGGGGGCCTGGAACCGGTGGGCCGGGGACCGGCGATGGGCGCGTTCGGATTCGTCCAGGGCGGCACCGTCCGCCTCGGCGTGACGATCAGGACGCTCGCGCTGGACGCCTCCCGGGCGCACGTGTGGGCCGGCGGCGGCATCACGTGGCGTTCGGTCCCCGAGGACGAAGTGGACGAGGCCGAAGCGAAGGCCGCCGCCCTCGCCCGCGCCCTCGCCTGACCCCCCCGTAGTGCACGTCAGTCGCGCGCGGCCCTCCAGATCGCCAGTGTCTGCTCCTTGGCCTGTTCCCTCAGGTCATCGGGCCATTCGGCCCGGTAGAGGCGCAGCCGTGGTGTGGAGGAGTCGAGTTCGACCACGCAGCCGAGCGCCATGGGCGGATCGGGGTGGACGCGTTGGAGCCAGACCGTTCCGGCATTGCCGTCGTCGCCGCTCACTTGTATGGTGCGATGCTCCAATTGGAACTGCCCCAGGATTTTCGGCTCGCTCATGCTCGAGTCCTCACCGTTCTTGTCCCACCGATTAAGGCGACGCGGCGTCGTCGTGTCAGCGTCTTTGCCGCGGGCCCGCATCAATCTTTGCCACCGCAGCGCAGTCGTGTCAATACCCGACCCGACACCTGCCCGGGTGAACCCTTACGGGTGCGGTCCATTGCGGAGTGCGCGCCGGGCCCGGGCGGGATCGGACACCGGTGGCGTGCGGGTGTGTCAAGCTGGTGTGCGTGAGCGATGACGAGGAATTCCGCAGTATTGCCGAGGCCGCCTTCGACCTGGCCCGGGCCGGGGAGGGCGAGCGGCTGATCCGCTTCGTCGAGACGGGACTGCCGGTGGACCTGGTGAACGGTTCGGGCGATTCGCTGCTGATGCTGGCCGCCTACCACGGGCACGCACCGGTAGTCCGGGCCTTGGTCACCGCGGGCGCCGATGTGGACAAACGCAATGACCGCGATCAGACGCCGCTGGCCGGAGCGGTCTTCAAGGACTACGGCGACGTGGCCGCCGTGCTCATCGAGGCCGGGGCCGACCCGGACGCGGGTACGCCCTCGGCCCGCCAGATCGCGGCCATGTTCGACCGCGACACGTTCAAGGCCTAGGTCGCAAGGCGCGAGTCAGACCGAGCGCATGCCCTCGGGGAGGCGCCCCCACGCGTGCAGATCCGTCAGGTGCGCCTCCAGAGCCGTCGCGAAGGCCCCTGCGGCCTTGGTCAGCGGGGCCTCGCGGCGCGCGGCCAGTGCGATGGTGCGGCTGGCCCCCGGCGGGGCCAGGGGCGTCGCCCGCAGCCCCGGGTGGCCCGCGGCGATCATCGCGGGCAGCAGCGCGATCCCCAGCCCGGCCTCCACCAGGCTCGCGACGGCGTCGGTGGCGCCGCCGTCGACGCCGGTGCGGGGCGTGAACCCGGCCCCCTCGCACGTGGTGATCGTCAGATCCCGCAGGTCGTAGCCGTGCGCGGGCAGCACGAACGCCTGCTCCCGCAGCTGCGGCAGGCCGATGTAGGCCTGACGGGTGAGCGGGGGCAGGTGCGCGGCGGAGGCGACCACGAGCGCTTCGGACAGGAGCGGGCGCACGGTCAACCCGGTCGCGTCGGCCTTGTCGCCGATGGTGAAGGCCAGGTCGAGGTCGCCCGCGGAGAGGCGCTCGGTGAGCGGCCCCGAACCGTCCTCGGTCAAGGTGACGGTGACGCCGGGGTGGGCTTCGAGGTAGCGGTGCAGCAGGGGCGCGATGAGCCACGAGCACAGGCTCGGGGTCGCGCCGAGCCGCAGGTGCCCGGCGCGGACGGCCAGGACGTCGTCGACGTCGGCGCGGGCGGCGGCGTGCGCGGTGGTGATGCGGCGGGCGTGCGGCAGGAGGGTCTGCCCGGCGTCGGTCAGTTCGATGCGGCCCCGCGCCCGGGTGAGCAGGGGCGCTCCCAGTTCCGTTTCGAGCGTTTGGATCTGCTTGCTCAATGACGGTTGTGTCACACCGAGTTGTTCGGCCGCTTGGGTGAAATGTCGTGTTTGTGCGACAGCGAGGAAGGCTTCGAGTTGCTGCGGGCGCATCTCGATAACGTATAGGCATGGAAAGCGTTGCCGCCATGAATTGGACCCGTGACGCCTGTCGCGTCTAACGTGTGGCCGTGTCTACGGATTTGCAATCGCGCGCCCCCGCGCGCCCGGCCAAACGGGCCCACCGGCCCTTGAAGCCATGGCGCTCCAACATCGGCCTCAAGATCGCGATGGCCGTCTCCGGCGTCCTGATGGTCCTGTTCATCATCGCCCACATGGCGGGCAACCTCCACATCTTCGAAGGCCGCGAGGAGATGAACGACTACGCCGCGGGCCTGCGCTCCTTCGGCGCCCCGATCCTGCCCCACGAGAGCCTCCTGTGGGTCCTGCGCATCGGCCTCATCGCCTCCATCGCCGTCCACATCTGGTCGCTGGTCGTGCTGTCCAAGCGCGCCCACCACGCCCGGCCCGTCCAGTACGCCCACCGCCACAAGGCGCGCGGCGAATCGCCGAACGCCTACCTGACCATGCGCCTGGGCGGGATCGTCATCTTCCTGTTCGTCGTCTGGCACCTGCTGGACCTGACGTGGCGGACGGTCAACCCGGTGAAGGACGCGCACGACGCCTACGGCGCCGTGGTCGCCACGTTCAGCCCCGAGCGCTGGCCGGTCACCGTGTTCTACCTCCTGGCCCTCATCGCGCTGGGCCTGCACCTGCGGCACGGCATCTGGTCTGCGGTGCAGACCCTCGCCGGGCCCAACACCAAGTGGCGCAAGCGGACCCAGGCGATCGCCCTGGCCGTGGCCGTCCTCATCGTGGCCGGGTTCGCGATCGTGCCCCTGGCCGTCACTTTCGGGCTGGTGAGCTGACATGAGCACTGACTTCTACCGCGAGGGCGAACCCGCCCAGGACACGAAGGCCCCCGCCGGGCCCATCAGTGAGCGCTGGGAGCAGCGGCGCTTCTCCGGGCGCCTGGTCAACCCCGCCAACCGCCGCAAGCTGCGCGTCATCGTCGTCGGGACCGGCCTCGCCGGTGCCAGCGCGGCCGCGACGCTCGGCGAGCTGGGCTACCGGGTCGCGAACTACTGCTTCCAGGACTCCGCGCGCCGGGCCCACTCGATCGCCGCGCAGGGCGGCATCAACGCCGCCAAGAACTACCGCAACGACGGCGACAGCGTGCACCGGTTGTTCTACGACACCGTCAAGGGCGGGGACTTCCGCTCCCGCGAGTCGAACGTGCACCGCCTGGCGGAGGTCTCGACCGAGATCATCGACCAGTGCGTGGCCCAGGGCGTGCCCTTCGCCCGCGAGTACGGCGGCCTGCTCGACAACCGCTCCTTCGGCGGGGCGCAGGTCTCGCGGACGTTCTACGCCCGCGGCCAGACCGGCCAGCAGCTGCTGCTGGGCGCCTACCAGGCGCTGCAGCGCCAGGTCGCGGCCGGCACCGTGGACCTGCACACCCGCCACGAGATGCTCGAACTGGTCATCGTGGACGGCAAGGCGCGCGGCATCATCGTGCGCGACCTGGTGACCGGGGAGATCTCGACCGAGCTGGCCGACGCCGTCGTGCTCGCCACGGGCGGGTACGGCAACGTGTACTTCTTGTCGACGAACGCCATGGGCTGCAACGTGACCGCCTCCTGGCGGGCGCACCGCAAGGGCGCGTACTTCGCCAACCCCTGCTACACGCAGATCCACCCCACGTGCATCCCGCAGTCCGGCGACCACCAGTCGAAGCTGACGCTCATGTCCGAGAGCCTGCGCAACGACGGGCGCGTGTGGGTGCCCAAGGCGCGGGGCGACGACCGCCACCCGGCCGACATCCCCGAGGACGAGCGCGACTACTACCTGGAGCGGCGCTATCCGGCGTTCGGCAACCTGGTGCCCCGCGACATCGCCTCGCGTGCGGCGAAGATCGTCTGCGACGAGGGCCACGGCGTGGGCCCGGGCGGGCTCGGCGTCTACCTCGACTTCGCCGGCGCCATCGGGCGCCTCGGCAAGAAGGCCGTCGAAGCGAAGTACGGGAACCTGTTCGACATGTACGAGCGGATCACCGGCGAGAACCCGTACGAGCGGCCCATGCGCATCTACCCGGCCGTGCACTACACGATGGGCGGGCTGTGGGTCGACTACGACCTGTCCTCGAACATCAAGGGCCTCTTCGTGACCGGTGAGGCGAACTTCTCCGACCACGGCGCGAACCGCCTGGGCGCCTCGGCGCTCATGCAGGGCCTGTCGGACGGGTACTTCGTCCTGCCGAACACGATCTCGGACTACCTCGCGGACGGGCCCTTCGAGTCCGTCGACGAGGACCACGAGGCGGTGGTGGCCGCCCGCAAGGAGGTCGACGACCGGATCGCGTTCTTCCTCGGCAACGACGGGGACCGCACGGTGGACTCCTTCCACCGCGAGCTGGGCAAGATCATGTGGGAGTACTGCGGGATGGAGCGCACCGACGAGGGCCTGCGCAAGGCCGTCGGGCTCATCCGCGACCTCAAGGACGAGTTCTACAAGCGGGTCAAGGTCACCGGGAAGGCCGAGGCGCTCAACCAGGAGCTGGAGAAGGCCGGGCGCGTCGCGGACTTCTTCGAGCTGGGCGAGCTGATGTGCATCGACGCCTTGCACCGCACCGAGTCGTGCGGCGGGCACTTCCGCGCCGAGTCCCAGACCGAGGACGGCGAGGCCAAGCGCGACGACGAGCACTTCTCGTACGTCGCGGCCTGGGAGTTCGGCGGCGATGAGCCGATCCTCCACAAGGAAGCCCTCGAATTCGAATACGTGCACCCGACTCAACGGAGCTACAAGTGAAGCTGTCTCTGCGAATCTGGCGTCAGCCCAACGCCGACGCCAAGGGCAAGATGGTGTCCTACGAGCTCGACGAGGTCTCCGAGGACGCGTCGTTCCTCGAGACCCTCGACGTGCTCAACGAGCACCTCATCAGTGAGGGCGAGGACCCGGTCGCGTTCGACCACGACTGCCGCGAGGGCATCTGCGGGTCCTGCTCGCTGGTGATCGACGGGCAGCCGCACGGGCCGCAGAAGGCGACCACGACCTGCCAGCTCCACATGCGCAAGTTCCGCGACGGCGACACGATCGACGTGGAGCCGTGGCGGGCCGGGGCGTTCCCGGTCATCAAGGACCTCGTGGTCGACCGGGGCGCGTTCGACCGGATCATCCAGGCCGGCGGGTACATCTCGGCGCCGACCGGGACCGCGCCGGACGCGCACGCGGTGCCGATTCCGAAGCAGGACGCGGACGCGGCCTTCAGTGCGGCGGCGTGCATCGGCTGCGGTGCGTGCGTGGCGGCCTGCCCGAACGGTTCGGGGATGCTGTTCATGGCCGCGAAGGTCGCGCACCTGGCGCTGACCCCGCAGGGCCAGCCGGAGCGGCAGACGCGCGTGCTCGGCATGGTCGCGGCCCACGACCAGGCGGGCTTCGGCGGGTGCACCAACACCGGCGAGTGCTCGGCCGCGTGCCCCAAGGAGATCGGCCTGGACGTCATCGGCCAGTTGAACCGCGACTTCCGCAAGGCGGCGGTCCGCGCCGCCTGACAGGCACGGACAGAAGAAGCCCCCCGGCGTGCGCCGGGGGGCTTCTCGTTTCTCCTGCCCCGCGTGAGCGGGGAGACCCCTGGGGGAATTTCGTCCCACGTGAGTGGGCAATGCCGCCCCATGTGAACAACGACCCGCGGGCGGCGAGGGCGCGCCGCTTGACAGTGACCCGTGTCTCTCTTTGCTTTTGTGCGACGGTCTTGCGGCTGACGCGGCGTCAGCCCCTACCGTCGAAGGCGCACCGACAGCGAAGGGAAGGGCGGTTCGATGCGCATGTGGTCGACGGCCGATGTCGTCAAACTGACCGGCGTCACCGTGCGCACACTGCGCCACTGGGATTCGGAGCCGGGGGCCGAGGCGTACCGGGGCCTGGCCGCGCTGTACGCCGAGGAGAACCTTTGACGCTGCGCGCCGGCCTGGCGCTCAGCCGGCGCGCCATTTCGTAGGTATTTTCGTGTACATGGCACGGCATGAGATCGACATCGAGGAAGCGGTCTGGCGCATCGCCGCAGCCTCGGGCAACGCCAGCGCGTACATCGAGAAAGCAGTGAAGGCGCAGTACCTGAACGAGATTGAAAGCGAAGCTCGCGCCATCGTGGCGGCGCTGCCGCAATCGGAGATCGATGACTGGTTGTCCTGGGGCTCCTCGTTCCATGAGGATGCCGCGGAGGGGCAGCAGTGAGGCGCCTCATCGAATCGCAATTCAGCTGATCGAGGCGAAGGTCTCCGACCCGAGGTCCGTTTCGTAGGCGGCCCAGGCACCGGCATCGGCGACCTCGCCGAGCGCCGGGTGGAACGCGTCTAAGGCCCGCAGCCGGATTCGCCATCGTGGTAGACCTGCACAGCTGCTTCGGCGTTTATGACCTCAGGAGTCATCCAGAGGATCATGACCTCGGTCAGTGGGCCGCCGTTCTCGATCGCCTCCGTGATCGCCGAGCCCGCGTCTGCCAGTGTGCGGGCATGAGCTGCCATGGCCTCAGCGACGAGGGGCTCGAGTCGAAGCCCGAACAGCGTGAGGTCGGATGCGTTGAGCTGCACCTGCTCTCCGGGAATCCCGCTTTCGATGCCGGCCTCCATGCCCGAGGAGAGCCCCGCCGCCGCGTCGACCAGCCCCGAGAGCTCAGTGCAAAGCGCCCCCGGGTCCACCGCTGCCGGGGACTCGGCCGGTGACTCGGCCGCCTCCGCTTCGTCGCTGGTGCGCTCGAAAACGCTCCGGCCGCTTCCGTCCACGTCCGTCCATATCCAGAGTTCGTCTGCGGAACTGATCAGGATCCTCGTGAGACCGAAATCGGAGACGAATTCGATGGCGTCGAGCTGCCGTTCCCAGGTCCCGGACAGTTCGGGGTCGTCCGAGTAGTACCCGTTCACCATGCCAGTGCCGTCTGAGCGCAGCGCGATCGTGGCGTCCCCGTCCTCTTCTTCGAACGTCCCCACGATGTCGCCGTCATCGATCGGTCTCGGCCGCTGATCGAGGCGAGGGCTGCCGAGCCGAGGTCGGTGCCGTTGTCGATCACGCCTCGATAGGCTTCGGGCCATGCACGCTCCTCGATGGCTCTACCGGATGTATGCGAAGCGCTTGCGGCGCAGCCTGAACGGCTCCACCTTGCCCCGCCATGTCGCGGTCGCGATGGACGGGAACCGGCGCTGGGCCCGCAGCCAGGGCTTCACCGATCCCGGCATCGGGCACCGGCACGGCGCCGAACACCTCGAGGACCTGCTCGACTGGTGCGCCGAGATCGGCATCGACCACGTCACCGTCTACGTCGCCTCCCTCGACAACCTCACCAAGCGGGGCAGCGGCGAGGTCGCCCACCTCATGGAGATGGTCGAGCTGGTCATCGCCGAGCACCTGACGCGGCCGCAGAACCGCTGGCGCCTGCACGTCGCCGGGCAACTCGACGCGCTCCCCGACGCCACCGCCCACGCCCTCAAAGCCGCCTGTGAGGCCACGGCCGACCGCACCGGCGGGCACCTCACAGTGGCCATCGGCTACGACGGCCAGACCGAGATCGTCGACGCGGTGCGCTCCCTGTTCGCGCACGAGGCGGCCCAGGGCACCGGCATCGGCGACCTCGCCGAGCGCCTGTCGGCCGCCGACATCGGCGCGCACCGGTACACCGCCGCTCTGGCCGACCCGGACCTGATCATCCGCACCAGTGGCGAGCGGCGGCTCTCCAGCTTCCTGCTGTGGCAGTCGACGGGCGCGGAGCTGTACTTCTGCGACGTGTACTGGCCCGGCTTCCGCCACGTCGACTTCCTGCGGGCCCTGCGCGACTTCGCGAAGCGCAAGCGCTGATCAGACGGTCCAGGGCGGGGTGATCTTCTGGTCGGTCGCCCCGGGCATGTAGGCGTTCATGCCCGCCGGGCCGGTGACGACGGCGCTGAAGCCCGCTTCGCCGGGGGTGAACTGGCGTTCGGCGTGGGCGGGGAGCACGATCGTGTCTCCGGTCCCCAGGCCGGCGCTGTCGCCCCCCGCGGTGACGGTGACCGTGCCTGCCAGGATCGTCCAGACCTGCTCGGCGTCGATGTGGTGGACCGGTCCGGCGCTGCCCGGGGCGGCGTCGACCTTCCAGATCGGTGCGGTCGCGCCGCCGAGGCCGGGGGAGGCGAGGGTGGTCATGACGGCCGCGGGAGTTTCAGTGCGGCGGGATTCGGTGCTGCGGACGATGCGCATGGGTGATCTCCTAGAATAGACAACGTGGTTACCCATATAGTAAACCAGGTTGTCCATCATGGCTGAGCGGGCCCCCGGCTACGAGCTGCCGCTGCTGCTCTTCGCGGCCTTCCGCAGCATCATCGACGCCACCCACGCCGACCTCGCCCGGCACGGCCACCCCGAGGTGCGGCCCATGCACGGCTTCGTCTTCCAGGCCATCGGCACCGGCGGCATCACCGCCGTCGAACTCGCCGCGCGCCTAGGCGTCACCAAGCAGGCCGCGGGCAAGACCATCACCGCCCTCGAACGCCAGGGCTACGTCGAACGCGCCGCCGACCCCAGGGACGCCCGCGCCAAGATCGTCCGCCTCACCGGCCGCGGCGTGGAGGTCCTGGAGCTGTCGGCCCGCGCGTTCGACGCGATCGGGGACCTGTGGGCCGAGGCCATCGGCGAGGACCGCCTCGCCCAACTCCACGCCGACCTGCGGACCTTCGCGCCCGGAGAACTCTTCCGCCTCGACGCCCCCGGCTGGTTCGGCACCGAACGCTGAACGCTCCGACCGGTGCTTCCAGCCGCGCCCCGACGGCCACGCCGTCCGGACGCCGTTCAACGCGACTACAGGTCGCCGCCCTGCTTCGCGGCCCGGATCGAGCCGCTTCGGTCAGAGCCGCACGACCCTGCCCACGACCGCCTCGCCGCCCAGATCGACCGCCTGACCGCCCGCGACCGTGCGGGCGCGGGCGCTGATCGTGGCGGGACTGCCGAGCGCATCGCCCATGTCGACCTCGATGCGCCCGCCCAGGACCGCCGCCAGGCACGCGGTCGAGTTCGCGTTCGCGATGTCCTCGTCGACACCGATCGAGGGCGCGAACATGCGCGCCGCGAACCGCCCCGGCCCCGCCTGGGGCGCGTACACGAAGCAGCCGAGGAGCCCTGCCGCATCGCAGGCCTCGCGCAGCCGCTGGAAGTGCGGGGCCGCCGCCGCGAGCGCCCCAGGGTCGCCGACCGGGATGAGCAGGCGCTCGCGGCCCGCGCCCGCCACCCGAACACCACCGGTGCCGGGGTCAAGGCCGAGTGCCGCCAGGACCGGGGCGCACACTGAGGCCTCCGGCGCTCGCAGTGCCACCGGTCCCGCGTCGAAATCCGCCCGCGGCCTCCCGGCCTCCACTGTCGACCAGCCGTCGAAGACGCGCGCAGCGGTCCGCAGCCGCACCCGGTACGGATCGACTCCAGCGTCGGCGGCGAGCAGTGCCAGAGCGGCGACCGTCCCGTGCCCGCACGCGGGCAGCTCACCCTCGGTCGTGAAGAACCGCAGAGCGACCGACCCGTCGTCGCCGTCGGCGACGAACACGGCATGGGACGTGCCGAGCCGCACCGGAAGCTCGCGGCGCTCGGCGTCGGTGAACGGGCCCTCGTCCAGCACCGCGGTCGGACTGCCGCCGCGCCCGTCCCTGGTGCAGGCGTTGACGATCCTCGCGATAGTCACCGGCGCAGCGGGTCCGTGTGGGCCGCGACGAAACGCTGCGCGGCCACGATCAGCGGCTCATGCGCGACCGCCGCGTGCCGCGTGTGGAGGCGATCGCACAGATCCGCCAGCACCGTCGCCAGATCCGCCGCGATCGGGCCCCTCTCACCGGTGACGGTCAGCGCCATGAGCGTCGCGAGCCAGGCCGGACCGTGATCGCGGAAATTCAGGTGCAGGTTCCGCTCGGCCTGCCGGTCGGCCGCGGTGAGCAGGTAATGCACCTCGGTGGCGATGCGCCAGGCGACCCCAGGCTGGGAGCGGGCCAGAACGTCTATGCCCGGTTCGACCGCGTGCAGCGCGACGGCGGCCATCCCGAGGTCGCACCGCGAGGAGATCGTCGGCGCCGCCGACCGCCCACCCGGGTCGGGGCAGAGCCGGTCGATCAACGCGACGTCGGCGAACGCGCCGAGGCGCCCGGCGGTCTGCAACGCGACGCGCAGCGTCAGCGGCGCCTTGGCCGCGACCGGTTCGACCTCGGGGAAGCGCTTGGCCAACAGGTCGGCCGCACCCCGCGCGTGCGCGGTCCGCCCCGCGGCCGCATGCAAACCCGCGGCCAGGCGCAGACTGTCGCGTAGCAGGTCACCGCCCTGATCGGCGGCGATCAGCATGCGGGCGGCCTGGTCGGCGGCGCCCACCGCGAGGTCCGGGTCGGCCGCCCGGTGGAACACCCGCGCCGCCCGCGCCAGCGCCGAGGCCATGTCCGTGAAACCGGGGCTGCCCGGATCGGCCGGGTCGGTGTCGTCCAGGAGGCTCACGGCCGCATCGGCTTCGATCGCGGCCGTCAGGAACCGGCCCGCACGGGCAGCGGCCTCGGCGAAATCGAGCCTTGCGATCGCACGTTCCCCCGGCGCGACCTGGAGCGATACTGCGATCGCGACGCGTTCGCGCTGGGCCCCATAGGCCTCGGCGATCTCGCCGACCGCGGTGTGCGAGACGGCGCGGTCGGCCAGTAGTTCGGCGAAGTCGGCCCGGGCGGCCTGGTCGCCGGGGTGCACGGCCAGCAGGCCGCGGTATTCGGCGGCGGCGCTGGCGTAGATGGCAAGCGCGCCTTGATGGTTGTCGGCCGCGGCGAGTTTCGCCGCGTCGCGGTGGGTCCGCCGGGCGTGACGCCGGTTGGGCATACGGACTCCTCATTGAGGGGATCGACGCTGCCGGGCGCAGGTCGGGACGGACCGGGCGCTCGCGTCAGGCCCTTCATCGTAAACGGTTGGCGAACGGTTGCGGATCCGCCGATCAGCCGATGAGGACCTGTTCGGGCCCGGGGTGGCCCAGGAAGCGGTCGTGGGAGATCTCCCAGCCGTAGGCGCCGGCGTTGGCGAAGACGAGCCGGTCGCCCACGGCGATCTCGGCGACCTGCTGGCCGGTGTTGAGCACATCCCTTGGGGTGCAGAGTTCTCCGCACACGCGAACGTCTACATCGGTCCAGATGGGGCCCATTCTGGGGCCGGGTTCGACGGTGAAGGGGTGGGCGTAGCCCCAGGCGGCGGGGAGGCGGAAGTGGTGGGTGCCGCCGCGGACCAGCGCGAAGGCCTGGCCGCGGACGGTCTTGAGGTCGAGGACTTCGGCGACGTACCAGCCCGCGGCCGCGGCGAGGTAGCGGCCGGGTTCGAAGACGAGTTCGGCCCCGCCCGTGCCCAGGCCCGCGAGGCCCGCGGCCAGCGCGTCGAGGTCCAAGACGGTGCCGCGCGGGTCGGCGCCCAGGCCGCCGCCGACGTTGACGTAGCGCAGGTCGAAGCGGCCCTTGGCGCTTCGATGGGACCAGTCCAGGGATTCGCGCACGTGGGCGACGTAGGGGTCGGCGTCGAGGCAGTTCGAGACGGCGTGGAGGTGGAACCCGGTCAGGTTCAGGCCCAAGGCCAGGGCTTGGTCGATCGCGGCGGGCACGTCGGCCTCGTCGATGCCGAACGGGGTCGGCGCGCCGGTCATCTGGTGGGTGCCCGGCAGGGTCCGGTTGCCGTTGACGCGCAGGGCGATCGGCCCGGTGTATCCGGTGGCGGCGAGGCCGTGGAGTTCGCGTTCGCTCTCGACGTGCACGGTCAGTGGTATGTCACATGTTGCGGCGGCGGCGAGGTCGGCGGGGGTCTTGGCGGGGCCGGAGAACGCCAGGCGGGTCGCGCCCGCGTCTCGTGCGGCGGCGAGTTCGCCGCCGGAGGCGCATTCGATGCCGTCCGCGAACCGGACGGCTGCGGAGAGGATCGCGGGGTTGGCGCAGGCTTTCATCGCGTACAGGATCGTGTGTCCGGCCAGGGCCTTGCGCAGCAGGGCCAGGCGGTCGGTGAAGGCGGCGGGGTCGTAGATCCAGGCGCTGGAGGGCGAGGGCAGGGCTCGTACGGCGTCGGTGAGCGCGCTCATCGGCGGCCCTCGGTCGTGCGGGAGGGCGCGCCCTCTATAGCCTGGGCGAGCGGCCGGCGGCCCTTCGCGGCATCCGCGCGCGCAGCCCGCTTGGCCTCGGCGAGCCTGCTCATCGGCGTCTCCTCGCGAGCGGGTTGTCCACGAGGGTCTCGATCTCTTGGCCCGGGTGCAGTCGCATCGTCAAGAGGGCCTTGGTGGGCTGCTTCGGTGCGAGGTAGTAGTCGCGGTCGGCCCCGGGCAGGGGCCCGAGCGAGTCGGCCACATCGGACCAGAACGCGTCCCCGTTCAGACCCAGGTCCCGTTCCAGGACCGCGACGAGCGCGGCGAGGTGGTTCTGGAACAGCGTATAGGCCACTTTAGACCGGACCTGGTCCATGCTTTCGGCGTTGACCGGGCTGCCGGTCGGCAGTTGCAGTGCCCACGGCAGCGTCGGCAGGTGGATGCGGGCGCCGCCGAGGTCGCGGGTGATCGGGCAGACCGGGTCGGGCCCGCGCATCGCCATGAGGCTGTTCTGCAGGTGCGCTTCCAGTCCGATGCCCGCTCCGGCCAGGCGCAGGACCGGGCCGATGAACTTCCTCGCGTAGCCGCGGATCCACGCGTCCGGGTCGCCGGACCAGTCGGCGTATTCGGCGGCCAGGCTGATCCCGGTCACCGGTGAGGTCGCCACCAGCGCGGTCGCCGGGACGCACACCGTCCCTTCGGGCGCGCGGAGCCGGTCGCGGGCGAGCGCGGTGAGTTCGCGCGAACCGGGCAGCCAGGTCCCGGCGACGTCGGCGATGATGCGGTGCTGGGTCTCCAGGCCGTTGTCGCCGATGCGGTAGATCGTGTTCAGCAGGGTCGACAGGCGGGGGCCGAGCAGTGCGGTGGCGGGGGAGATGTCGCGGCGGGTGGAGGTGATGTGGATGCCCAAGGCCAACTTGAGGAACCCGGGCGCGCGGTGTCCGGCGAGGGTGCGGATCGCGGCGGTCGGCCAGGCCGGGACGGCCTCGTCCAGCAGGCGCAGCCGCCCGGAGTCGAACAGGTCCGCGTACCCGGGGAGGATGCGGTGCTCCAGCTGCCAGGGGTGGACCGGTAGGACGGGGTCGGGCAGGTCGAGTCCGGCGAGCATCGGGTGGTCGCGGAAGTCCTGCCCGGAGCGTTCGAGGACGCCGCTGGGATCGGCGACGAGGCGGACGCGGATCGGGCGCGGTGTCTCCAGGTCGTAGCGTTCAAGGTCGCCGCGGTTCCAGCCCAGGCGGGTGCGCGCGCACGGGTGCAGCTGGTGGCCGCCGGTCGCGAGGGTCTCCAGCAGGCGCGTGACGGCGTCGGGGTCCTTGGTGCAGCGGGCGACGAGCTGGGCGAGGGTCGAGGCGCCGGCGCGGTGGGCGAGCGCTTCGAGGTGGCGGGCCCGGGCGGCCGCGCGGGGGACGGCGACGGCGAGGCCGGTGCGGGCCGAGTCGAGTTCGGCGGCCAGGTGCTCGGGGACGGATTCGCCGAGGATGGCCGCAAGGACCTGTACGGGGTCCTCGCCGGGGCCGTTCCGGTCACGATCCCGGTCGGTGCCGGTGCCAGGGCCGTTGCGGTCGAGGCCGTCAGCGGCGATGTCGGCGGGCTTGTCAGCGGGGCTGTCAGTGAGGTCGAGTTGGTTGAACGCGCCTTCGCGGGCGCCCTCGGGTGCGGGGCGGTCGCGGTATCCGGCGAGGTTCTCGCGCCAGGCGGCGGCCTTGATCTGCGAAGAGAGGTTCACACGGACGCCAGGGGGTTGTCGACGGCGACCCAGATGTCGTCGGTGGGGTTGTCGGCCAGGCGCATCGCGGTGGTGGCCTTGGTGGCCCAAGGGGCCTTGAGCAAGTGCGCCGAAGCATCGCCGCCGATGTCGGCGAGAGCGGTGGCGACGGTGCGCCACCACCGGCCCGGGTCGGTGCCGGTCCAGACGGCGAGTGCGTCGACGATCGCGGTCAGCGTGGTCGGGAACAGCGCGGCGGTGAGTTTGCGGAGGCGCTCGTCGGCGTCGTCGGTCTGGATGTCGCCTTGCAAGGCGGGCCAGCCGGTCTTGGGGACACGGACGCCGCCGAAGTCGCGGTACACCAGCGAGGTGGGCCGGTCGCCGGTAAAGGAGGCAAGGGTGTTCTGCCCGTGCGCTTCAAGGGCGACACCAGTTGCCTCGAACAGGCGGACGGGGGCCAGCGCGACCGCGACGAATGCCGCCCACCACTCATCGAGGTTGTCGCCAGCCAAGGCTGCAGCGATGGGGCGGCCGGTCGCCGGGTCGGGTTCGGCCAGCGCCGCAAGCGGCACCGCGCGTGGGTGGCCGAGGAGGTGCGGGGCGGGGCGGAGGATTGCGGCGAGTCCGGTATCCCTGACCCCGTCTGTCTGGACGTGCATCGCGGCGGTGTACTCGGGCAGCAGTCGAATCCCGAAGTCCTTTGCAGGGCGGCTCAGTCGCTGACCGATCTTCTCGCCGTTCATGGCAGCGGCGGCGGAGACATGGCGAACAGCGGAGGTCAATTGCAGGTCGATGGCCATCTTGACATGGAGGACACCGACCGAGACGGTGCGCAGGCTCATCAAGGGAGCCGCGGCCTTCCACACCTGTTCGGGATCGCTCAGGCCGCGGCGCCGGGCCTGCCAGGGGTGGACCGGCAGGATCGGCGGGTCATCTGACTGCGTCCCCCATCCGACGTTGGTGAGGAAGAGCGGCACCCGATACACGCCCAGATCGAACCGTGCACCGTGCTCGGGTGCGTAGGCGCGGATCTCGTCGTCGCTCAGTTCGCCCCGGCTACGGGCGAGCGGGTGCGTCGGGTGGCCCAGCAGCACGGCCTGTTCGAACCACACGCTCGGATCTTCATGCGCGGCCGCCGCGGCGGCCCACAGGTCCTGCGGGTGCGGCCTCGCCGCTTCCAATGCCAGCGCGGTCCCTCGCACCGCTGCCGCGATCTCGGCTTCGAACCGCTGCGCGTGCACCGATCCGGCCGCGATCGAGGCGGCCAGTTCCGCCGCCGTCTCGCCCACCGCGGGGCCGGGCAGCGGCTCGCGGCCTGCGGCGGCGCGGAGGCGGCCTGAGACGATCGCGTCGGCCCTGTCGGTGGCGTTCATGGCCTGCACTGTACTGGCGCGAGGCGCCCGTGTGGAGGGTGCGATTGCTCACGGACCGCACGATCACCTTGCGGCGTGGCCGGTCTCAGGCCCTGACGACCGGGGCCCTGTCGTCGGTGCGCGGGCCCGGGATCGCGGCCAGGCGCAGCCGCAGCGATTGCAGGACCGGCAGGTCGTAGACCGCGCCGGCGGCCGCCAGCCACAGGCCGATGTCGGCGGCGGCTTGGGACACGGCCACGTCGTGGACGGCGGCGCTCTCGCCCGCGCGGGCGGTCTCCGGCAGCGTCGGCCACAGCACCCAGCCTTGCACGATCGCGTCCGGCAGGGCCGCGTCGAGGGCCTTGACCGCCTCAGGGAGGTTCACGGAGTCGACGTCGACGCTGTCGCGTCCGACCGGCGCGCACAGCAGTGCGATCCGGTCCCCGCACACGATCGCGTGCGGCACTCGCGTGTCGAAGGTCGCGGGGAGGGCGACGAACAGGCGCGCGGCGGGCAGGTTCGTCAGGACCTCCCGCAGGAGTTTGCCCGTGGGCCGGTCGGCTCTGGGGCTGGTCCCGGCGGGGCCGAACGCGTTGAACTGGCGCAGTGCGGCGCCGACGGAGCGGCGCAGGGCGAGCGTGTACCGCAGGCGCTTGACCGTCCAGGCCAGTGCGGCGCCGGTGAGGACGTACAGGCCCAGGGCCCAGCCCCAGGGGGTGCTCAGGCCCGCGAGCCAGATGACGGCGGCGGCGAACAGGAACGCGAAGACCAGTCGCCCGGCGGGCGGGGCGGGTGCGGAGTCGGGGCGCCGTCTGAGGGCCCGGCTGGTCTGGACGAACACGATCATCGCGATCGCGATCGTCACCGGGATCGCCAGGATCAGGAACAGCCAGCCGTCCGAGGCGAGTGCCTGGCCGAGGTAGCCCAGTCCGGTGAAGAGCCACACGGCGGCCACGGCGGCGCTGGTGGCGCCCGCGATCAGAGTGGAGGGCCGGTGGACGGGGCGGACGCGGCGGAGCCTGGCGTGCCAGGGGACGGCGACGAGGGCCCCTTCGGTGGGGAAGCCCTGCGCGGGCGGGGCCGGCGCAGGGGCGACGTTCCAGCCGCGGACTTTGCGGTGGGCGGGTTTGGCGGCGGCCTTGCCGTAGCGGCGGGCCGCACGGCGGCCGAAGCGCAGCAGGTCGTATTCGCGGCGCAGGCCAGGGTGGGAGAGGGTCTCCCAGGCGCTTTGCACGAGGTGGAACTCGGCTTCGTCGCCGCCGCGGTCGGGGTGCGTGTCGCGCAGGCGCTTGCGATAGGCCGCCTGGATCTCAGGTCTGGGCGCCTGCGGGCTCACCCCGAGGACGCGGTAGTGGTCTGGTTCGTTCACCACGCGGCTCCCGGTCGGTCGTACGGGGACGGGCCTGGGCCCGGCGAGGGGGAATCGGGCGTCGGACTCGACGGTAATGGAGCCAATCTACCGCCGGTTCGCCCCTTTCGGTGCCGCCAGGTCCGAGTTTTTCGCATCGTCTTGTCGCACTCGTTCATTCACCGGACGTCGCCAGCGCCACTGTGGAGTCTCGTGGCGATGCCGGGCGCGATGCCCGATTCCCCGCTGGTCTGCGGGTTTCCTTCACTGCCGGTGGCGAAGACGGTGTGCGCGGGTGTGCCGGAAGGCGCTTCCCATTCACGGCGCCATTGCCGCCCGGGCGTCGCCGGTGGTGACATCGGACAGTGCACACGCGGGCTAGAGACCATTGTCAATACGTGGAGCCGCCCCGCACCGGCGGGCCGGTACGGGGCGGTGGGCGTTGCCGCTTCGGTCCTGGCGGGCCGCGTCCGGTGCCGGGTGGACACGGGGACCGCCTGCGCCGGGTCTTAGCCCTGCCAGAAGCGGGCCAGGGCCGAGGCGGCCGGGTCGTCGATGTCGGCGATGGCGTACTCGGAGGTCTCGACGGTGTTCACCCACGGTTCGGCTTCGGCCGAGCCGAGGACGTCGAGGTCGACCCACGGGTAGCCGTCGATCGGCTCGGGCACGTCCAGGTCCAGTTCGGGCGGGAAGCTCGGCGGGTTGTCGGCCTCGTCTACCAGCAGGTCCTCGTACGTGGCCGCGTAGGCGGTCTCGTCGCCGGAGGACTCGTCCTCCTCTGCGGCGTCGTCGTATTCGGCGTCGACGGTGAAGTCCGCGTCGTCATCGTCCTCGTCGAGGTCGTCCTCGTCGGCGAAAGCGAAGCCGTCGAGGTCGTCGCCTTCGGGAGCCTCGTCGTCGTCGAAGTCGTCCAAGTCGGGGGCGTCTGCGTCCGCGTCGTCGAGGTCGCCATCGAAGTCGGGGGCGTTCGACTCGGGGTCGAACGGGTCGAACTCATCCATCGGCTACCTCCTCGCCTGGGACGAGCGTGCGGGACTTGGCCAGCACCTCGTCGAGCTGTTTGACCTTGGTGGCCATGGAGTCGCGGCGCTGCTTGAGCGCGGCCTGCTTCTTGGCGCGGGCGGCCTGGTCGGCTTTCTGGGCGTTCTCGGCCGCGGAGATGCGCGCGTCGAACTCGGCCGCGCGGCGCTCCAATGCGTCGTCCAGGGTGGAGTTGAAGACGAACTCGACCTCGGTGAACCGGAAGCTGATCTCCTCGTTGAGGTTCGCCCGCGCCTCGGCGATGATGCGCGAGATCCAGCCCTTGGCGGCCTGGCGGTCGCCTTGGATCTTGCGGCGGTACAGCAGGAACGCGGCGGCCGCGAGGCCCACGCCGATACCGGAGGCCGACAGGGCGACCGCGCCGATGCCCGTCAGAGCGCCGAGGCCGACCGCGCCGGCGCCCATGGTGACCGCACGTCCGGCCATCATCGCCACACCGGCGGAGGAGGCCATGAGGAGTGCGCCGTCGTTGGCGGCGTCCCTTCGGGCGCGGCCGGAGGCGGCGGTGCGCAGGCCCGCGGAGATCGAGTTGGTGGCCCCGCGCAGTTCGTCGTCGTTGAAGACCTGGCGCAGGACCCGTTCGGCCAGGAGCACGAAGCGCTGGTGCAGTTCGCCCGAGAGCCGCGCGGCGATGCCCTGGAGGGCGATGTCGACGCGCTGCGGCAGTGATTCGAGGGCGGCCTTGTTGGCCTTGTCGACCTCGTCCAGGAGTGCTTCTTCGAGTTCTTGCAGGTGGGTGCGCAGGCGGCCCTGGACTTCGATCTTGGCCCGCTGTGTCTCCACGCGCAAGGCGAGGTTCGCCTTCTTCGTCTCGGTGCGTCGCAGCGCCAGGGCCTGCTTCTTCTCTTCCTTGATGCGGTTGGCGGCCTCGGGGTCGGGGTCGTAGGCCTTCATGTCCGCGGCGGCGGTGACGGCGAGGCGCTGGAACTCGGTGCGCACGGCGCGCACGACGTTCGCGGCCACGAGGGCCTTGCCGGCGGTGGCGACCTTGACCAGGGCCCGCTGCATCTTCCCGATGCCCGATTCGCGCGCGAGCGCCTGGCGGGTGGGGCCCTGGGAGTTGAGGGCGTGTTCGGCGAGCATCGCCGAGACCGGGTAGATCGGGGCGTGGCGGAACCGGGGCGCGTGCGCCTCGATCAGGGACCGGTTCTCCTCCATGACCGTGCGCCACCCCGGGTAGGTGTCGGTCTTGGTCAAAGCGAAGACGACGAAGTTGACGCGCTTGGACGCCTCGGTGAGGAAGTCCAGTTCGGTCTTGGCCATCGGGCTGGAGGCGTCGGTGACCATGATCAGGCAGGTCGCGCGGGCGACGGCTTCGAGGGCGATCTGGGCGTGGTCGGGGTCCAGTCCGCCGGTGCCGGGCGTGTCCACCACGGACATGTGCTTGAGCAGCGCGGAGGGGTGGCCCACGAGCATGCGGCGCGGGGGGACCATGCCGGGGGGCATGGTGCCCAGGCGTGTCGCCCAGTTGCGCAGGTCGCCCACGCCCAGGAGCATCGGGTCGGCGGCGCCGGGCTGCCAGGCGCGCACCGAGGCCTGGTCGGCCCAGGCGAACTCGAGGTACGCGGTCGTCGCCACCTGCGCGTCCACAGGGGACAGGCCGGGCATGCCGAGGAGGGCGTTGACGAGGGAGGACTTGCCGCGCTTGGTCTCCCCGACGATGACGGCGACGGGCTTGTCGGGCTGCCAGCGCGCGACCTCGTCGACTTCGGCGGCGGCCCGGGAGTCCACGGTCCGAAGCGACGCGTTGCCGGCCTTGGCGGCCTTGACGCACAGCTTGTGGATCTGCTGGGCCGGGTTGGGTTTGGCGGCGGCCTTCTTCGCGGGCGCGGGGGCCGCGGCGGGCGAGGGCGTCTGCGTGTCGGTCATGCCCGCACCTGGCCCCGGAAGACGGTGACGATGGGGTGGCGCAGGAGGCGGCCGCGGTCGATGTACCCGGGGGTCTCGGTGCGCGCGATGATGCCGTCCTCGGCGGGGTTGGTGGCGGCGATGACCGAGCCGGCCTCGTGGACGGCGGGGTCGAAGCGCTGGCCGGTGGCGTCGACCTGGGCGACGCCGACGCGGGTGAAGGCGCCGTCGAGGTGCTGGGCGAGCGCGGGGGAGGTGGCGCGGTCCCGCATCCAGATGCAGGCGTCGACCAGGACGGTGCGGTCGGCCATGGACTGGGCGGCGCGGGCGGGTTCGGCGAGCTGGGCGACGGGGATGGCGCCGGAGGCGGCTCCCGTGCCCGGCGCGGGCGCGAAGGGGGCCGGTGGTGCGGCGGCGGTGGTCGGCGGGGTGATCGAGCGTCCGGTGAGGACGGCGACGGCGGCGGTGACGATGACCGACCCGGCCGCGACGGCGAGGGTCACCGGATCGAACCCGCCGGTGAGGAACACCGCGCCGAGGGCGGCTGCGGCGAGGCCGACCAGGGCCCCGACCAGCGGTCCGCCGAGTCGATTCGTCACTTTGCTCTCCTTATGTCGTTCAGTGCTGCGGGTGGTTGTCGGGGGCCGGTTCAGGCGAGCCGCTGTGCGAGCAGATGGAACCCACGATGCACCACGTTCGCCACTCGCGCTTGGGACGGGGTGGCGCCGCCGTTGGCGAAGGCCCGCCAGCGGGCGGCGGCTTCGATGGCGGCGCGGCGCAGTTGCGGGCGCGATTCGCCGGGCAGGCCGAGGACGACGCCGGCGTCGTCGGTCAAGGCCAGTCGGGCGACTTCGGCTTCCATCGCCTCGGGGAGCGCGACTTGTCCGGTGGTGACCTGCGCTGCGGCCTCCAGCAGGGGCAGGCGGTGGTATTCGGGGCGGGCGACGATCGATTCGACCGCGCCGCGCAGCAGGTCGCGGTCGGCGGCGGGGCCGGAGGCCGCGGCGGCGTCGAGGCGGCCCAGGGCCCAGCCGGCCTTGATGACGTCGGCCCGGACGCCGAAGATCTGGTGGAGGGTGGTGCGCAGGCGCGGGAAGCCGGAGGCGGCGAACAGGAGCCGGACGAGTTCACCGGTGGCCAGGTGCGGGTTGGCGCCGAGGTGGGCGATCGCGAAGTGGATGCCGTACAGGTCCAGTCGCTCCAGCAGGCGCTGCCGCTGGTGCTTGTCGACGGGGCCTTCGGTGTTGAGGAACAGTCCGGCGGAGGCGAGCATGAGGGTCCGCTTGTCGTCGTCCAGGCCCGCGAGGGTCCTGAGGGCTTCGCAGTCGGCGGCGGTCAGGAGTCCGGCTTCGGCGGTCTCGGCGAGCAGGCCCACGACGGGCACGACGTCGCACACGCTGCGGCGCAGGATCGCGGCCTGGTCGCCGGCGATGGGGCCGGCGACGGGCCAGGGGTCCTGGCCGGGGCCGGGGGCGAGCTTGTCGGCCTTGTTGTACAGGCCCAGAGCGTTCATGGGGGAGCTCGACAGCTGCTGGGAGGCCTTGGAGAAGGCCTCCAGCGCCTCCACGTCGTCGGCGCGGACCTGCTGGGTGAAGACGTAGATGATCGCTTCGGCGGATTCGACGGCGGCCTTGGAGTCGTCGTCGACGTCCTCGGCGATCGGGGCGGCGAACAGCATCTCGCGGGCGGCCTCGGAGATGTCGGTGTTGACCGACTGCAACCCGGGCGTGTCGACCACCGTGAGATCCCTGAGGCGGTCGGAGGAGAGCTGCACGTCGATCATCGCGGCCTCGTCGGCCGGGATCGGCAGCGTCGTGGGGATCATGCCCGAAGCGTCCAGAGGCACCGCGTGCTTGGTGCCGTTGCGGGCGATGACGTCCACGCGGTCGGCGGGCCCGTACCGGAACTGGGTGACCACGCGGGTGCACTCGCCCGCGGCCGTGGGGGCGACCCGGCGGCCGATGAGGGCGTTCACCAGTGTCGACTTTCCGGCTTTGAGCCTTCCGGCGACCGCGACGCGCAGCGGCTGCCCCAGCCTGGAGGCCACGTCCTCGACCACGGGACGAGAGGCGGGACTGACCTTGCCGGCCAGTTCATCGCACATGCTCGCCACGCTCGTGGTGAGTTGCCCTGCCACCATGTTCCCCGGTCCGCCCTCTCGCTCGTCTCGGTGCACTCATCCGATTGCACCGTGGTCGCCGACGCCGGTCTGCGGCATCGAAGCTTCCGCAATATCATGAGAGGCGTCGGCGAACCGCCGACAAGACGACGATACAAACCGCAGCCGCCCGGCCGCCTCCCCCATTCGTGCCACAGCGTTAGGAGCCCCCTTGGCCGCCCCGCCGCCCACCTCCGGTCTGGCCCGCCCACGCCCCGCCGCGACGCCCCCTACTGGGACCGGTGACCGCGACGATGCGCTGCGCGCCATGGCAGGTGCTTTGGCGGGCCCGGGACTGGTGGTCGTGACCGGCCCGCCCGGCGTCGGCCGCACCCGCCTCCTGGAGCGCCTCGCGCGCGCCTCCAAGCGCCCGGTGCACTCCGGCGGGGGCCTGGCGACGCTCTCGGGCGCCCCGGCGCTCGCCCTGGAGCGGGCGACGCGGGCGCGCATGCCCGCCGACGACCTGCCCCTCCTCGCCGAGGCCGTCTACTCCCGCACCCGCGGGGGCCTGTTGATCATCGACGACCTGCAGTGGTGCGACGCGGCGACGCTCGCGGTCCTGCCCGTCCTCGCCAAGCGCCTGCCGGTGGCCGCGGCCCTGCGCACCCCCAACCGGCTCGGCGAAGAGGCCCTGGAGCGCCTCCTCGCGGGCGCCACGGTCATCGACGTCCCGGCACTGACCGACGCCGAAGCGATCCGCCTGGTCGCTGAGGCGGCACCGGCGCTCGCGCCCACCCGGGTCGCGGCCCTCGCCGCCCGGGCGGGCGGCAATCCGCTCGCGCTCACTGCCCTCGCCAAGAGGGCCGCCCACCAAGACCCCGTCGACCTGGACCTCGGCGAACCCGGCGACCCCGCCTCGGCGGCCGCCGCCGCCATCGCCGACCTGCCCCGGGCCGGGCGCACCGCCCTGGCCGCCCTGGGCCTCCTGGGGCGCCCCGCGCACCCCTCACTCCTCGGCGAGGGCGCCACCGTCCTGGTCGAGGCGGGACTGGCGGTAGCCGAAGGCGCCCACCTGCGCCCGGCGAGCCCGTGGATGGCCGAGATCGCCGCGGGCATCCTCGACGCCGAAGCCCGCCGGTCCATGCACGAACACCTCGCCGAAGCCACCACCGGGGTCGAATCGGCGCGCCACGCGCACGCCGCGGGCCTGCCGGTCCAAGCCCTGGCCGCGGCCCTGGAGGCCGCCCAGGGCGCCAGCCCCCAGACCCGCGCCGAAGCGCTCCTGCTCGCGGCCGAACTCGACCCCGCCCACACCGTGCCCGCCGCCCGGGCCGCGCTCGAAGCCGGACGCACCCGGGCCGCACTCTCGGTCCTGGAACGGGCCCCCGAAGGCGGCGAGGCCGCCCTGGCCCGATCCTGGGCGCTCCTGGCGATCGGCGAACCCGGCCAAGCCCGCACCGCCCTGGCCGCAGCACCAGGCGGCCCCGAGACCGATCAGCTGCGGCTGCTGTGCGCCCCCGCATCCGAGCGGATCGCGCTCACCGTGGAGATCACCGCTTCCTACCCGGTCATCGACCATGCGGGGCTCGCCGCGGCGCTGGCCGGGGACGACCCGGACGCCCTGGCGATCGCCGAGGCGCTCGCTCGGGACGCGGGGGACGCGACGACGGCGTCCTGGTGCGCGTGGTCGCGGGTGATCGCCCTGGCCGATGCGGCGCGCCTGGTCGAGGCCGAGGCGGTCGCGCATGAGGCGGCCGACCGGGCCGGGGCCGCGGGCGCCTACTCGTGGCAGACCCGGTTCCTGGCCGCCGCGGCCTGGTGCCTGGTGCTGTCGGGTACGGGATTGGACAATGTGATCGCCGCGGCGCAGTCCCTGGCCGATCATGCGCTGCCGGCGGTCGCGGACACGCTCATCGACGCCGCGATCGCCCTCGCCGAGGCCGACACGGGCGCCCTGGGTGCGGCCCGGGCGCGTCTGGCGCGCCTGCACGACGCCCCGGCGGCGCTCGACGGGCTCGTGGCCTGGCTCGAGCATGAGACCGCCTGGCTGGACGGCCAGCCCGGTCCTGAAGCGCCGCAGGCGCGTCCGGGCCTGGTCGGAGGACTCGCGCACATCACCGGCCGGTGGATCGCCTACGACACCGGGACCGAGCCGGTCCCGGCCGACCTCGCGCCCTGGCCCATACCGGTGGCGACGACGCTGTCGGCGTGGGACAAGGCCGCGCCGGGCCCGTTCGCGCAGGCCGCGACCGCCTGGGACGGTCTGGCCGCACGCGAGCAGGTCCGCTGCCTCCTCGCCCTGGCCGTCCACTCCGGTGACCCGCGTGCCGCGGTCACCGCCTTGGAGGCGGCCGAGCGGATCGCCGACGAGCACGGCTTGATCGTCCTGGCCGGGCGGGCCCGCCGGGGCCTGCGCAAGCACGACGTGCGAAGGGACCGGCGTTCGGCCCGCGGCGGCGGCGGCCTGACCGACCGTGAGAGCGAAGTGCTCCGCCATGTCGCGGCGGGGCATCCGTCGCGGCGGATCGCCGAGATCCTGGGGATCACCGCTGAGACCGTGGAGACCCATATCCGTTCGGGGATGCGCAAGCTCGGGGCGAAGACCCGCACTGAGGCGGCCGTGATCTTGACGTCGGCGGCCGAAGGCGGTGGGGAGTGATGGGCGAGCAGGTGCCCTTGCATGTGGTCGGGGCCGCGCCGGACGCGGAGGCGATCGTGCGCCGGTGCGCTTCGGCCGGGTGGTCGGCGCATCGGGGGTTCGCCCTGCTGGAGCCGGCGTGGGACCTGGCCGAGCGGCACCTGGTGTGCCACGGGTCGGTCGGTGACGAGCACACGGCCTCGCAGGCGGTCCTGGCCGCGGCGCGGGGCGCGGGGATCGTCGCGGTCGCCACGGGGGCGCTCGCGCTCGCTCTGGCGGCGGACCTGCGCAGGGTCGGGCCCCTGGGGTTGACCCCGGGGAAGGCCGAGGCGGCGGACGGGTTGGATCTGGACGCGGAGCAGCGGGCCCTGCTGGGCCGGCTCGCGGCGGGTTCGACGATCGCGGCGGCCGCAGAGGCCGAGTTCGTGTCGCTGCGGACGGCGAACCGCCGCATCGCGGCGGCCCGGCAGTCCTTGGGGGTCAAGACGACCCGTGAGGCGGTCATGATCTACATCAAGCACGCCCGCGACTGATCGGGCAAGCGAACACGCCGCAATCGGAGGCGAGCGGCCAGCGCCACGCGTGGTGCGCTGGCCGGGTTGTCGTACCGGCGCGTCACCCTTGTATCGGGGCCCGGCGAGGCGACACACCCGACCCCGGGGATCGGGCACGAACCGGAGCGCCGCATCCGTGGCATTCGACGCTTTCGCCCGCGACTGCGACGACATCGGGGCGGTGCCGCAACTGCGGCACCGCCCCGAACGCTTCGCTACTACGCTATTGCGCTACTTCAGTTCGGCGAGGCGCGCTTCGGCCTCGTCGAGCTGGCGGCGCAGCCGGGCGGCCTCGTCGGCGGCTTCGGAGCGGATCTTCTCGACCACTTCCGAGACCACTTCCGAGACCTCGTCGGACCCCGAGGACTGGCACATCGCCAGCGCCGCGGAGTGGGCGACCTTGGCGCCCTTGACCACGGCGCGGGCGCCGCGGGTGGCGGCCACGGTCCATTCGCCGTCCTCATAGGTCAGCGTGACCGTCAGCTCCGGGGCCTTCGCGGTGGCGCGGGGCCTGGGGGCCTTCTTCTTGACCGGCGCCGGCTCGGCCAGGGCCGGGGCGGGCACGTCGGGTGCGCTCACGGGTTTCCTCTCACTCGCAGTTGCAGGCTTGGGCTTCGGTGCGGGCTCGGGCTCATCGGGGAGCAGTCCGGGGCCTGCGGGCTCATTGCTGCGGCCCGCGGGCTCGTTGCTGCGCTGGCGCGGGGCGCGCCGGGCGCCTTCGCCGGGCGCGGGCAGGCGCAGTTCACCGGCGGCGAACGGCAGCTCGTCGGATCCGAAGGCGACGGTCACGAAGTCGTCGACGCCCGCCGGGTCCAGGGCGACGACCTTGCCGCTGCGTCCAGCGATCTGCCCGGCGGCGTCGGTGAACACCACCTTGGGTTTCTTCCCTTGGGCCAGCACCGCTTCCAGATGGGCGATGTCGGCACTCGACAGTGACATCGGGGGCTCCTTCACATGGTTTCAAAGGCATGGCCTGGGGCCAGTGCGTGCATCCTCCAATACCTACACCGGGGGTACGACACCACCCCGACGCGATGTCGCCCTCCCCGCCTCGCAAGGGAACCGTGACATGCGAGGAGTAGTCGGCCCGGACGGATTGTCGGACCCGTGCGTCACCCTTGTATCGGGGGCCCGGCGAAGCGACACACCCGACCCCGTGGACCGGCCCTCCGGGGCCGGAATATCGGCTGGGGTTCAAACCCCCGCCATTTCCGGTTCCCTCCCGCGCCCGCCTGCGCCTTTACGCTCCGGTCATGAGAGTCGCACTCGTCACCGAATCATTCCCGCCGCAGGTCAACGGCGTCGCCCGCTCCGTGGCCCGGGCCGCGGCGCACCTGGCCGCGCGCGGGATCGAACCGGTGGTCATCGCCCCCGCCCCCGGGCCGGGCCCGCGCCCGGTCTTCGACTGGCCCGTCGTCCACGTCCCCTCGATCCGCGTCCCGGCCTACCGGGACTTCCGCGCCGGCCTCGCCACCCGCGCCCTCGACGACGCCCTGGACGCGTACGCGCCCGACGTCGTCCACCTCGCCAGCCCCTTCGGGTACACCGCGCGCGCCGGCGCCTGGGCCGAACGGCGCGGCGTCCCCACCGTCGCGGTCTGGCAGACCGACCTGCCCGCCTACACCCGCGCCTACCACCTGACGGCGTTCGAACAACTCGTGTGGCGCCGGCTCCGCTCGATCCACTCCCGCGCCCGCGTCAACCTCGCCCTGTCCGCGTGCACCGCCAAAGCCCTTGCCGCCCAAGGCATCAGCAATGTCGCCGTGCTGCCGCACGGGGTCGACACCGACCGGTTCCACCCCCGCTACGCCGAGGGCGCCCTCCACGACGCGCTGGCTGCGGACGGGGAGCTCCTGGTCGGCTACGTGGGCCGCCTGGCCAGGGAGAAGCACCTGCATCTCCTCGCCGACCTGGCCGCCCTGCCGGGCGTGCGCCTGGTCGTCGTGGGGGAGGGGCCGCGGCGCAAGGCCCTGGAGCGGCTGCTGCCGCAGGCGGCGTTCCTGGGCGCCCTCCACGGCGAGGACCTGTCGCGCCTGTACGCGTCCCTGGACCTGTTCGTCCACACCGGACCGTTCGAGACGTTCGGGCAGACCGTGCAGGAAGCCCACGCTTCAGGCGTCCCGGTGGTCGCGGTGGATACGGGCGGGGCGGCCGAACTGGTCGACCCGGGCGTGGACGGCACGCATTTCCCCGCCGGTGACGGCCCCGAGCTCGCCCGGATCGTCCGGGCCCTGGCGCAGCGCCCGGAGCTGCTGCGCCAGTGGGGGAAGCGGGGCCGGTTCAAGGTCCGCACCCGCACCTGGGAGGAGGAGGGCGACGCGCTCATCGTGCACTACGAGCGGGCACTCGCGCTCGGGCCGGTGCGGGCGCGGTTCGCCGCCCCCACGGTTTGACGTAGGAGATGATCGTCGCGCCCAAGTAGATCATCGAGGAGACGATGGGTGCGGCGACGACCTGGTTGTCCAGGACCTGCAGGTGCTGCGGGTCAAGCGAGGCGGCCGTTGCGGCCAGGCCCGGGGTGAGGGCGAACACGGTGAGGGCGAAGGCGATCGCGGTGGCGACGAGTTTGACCAGGACCCACGTGTAGGCGATCGACCAGCGGGTGCCGAGCATGAGCCACACGCCCGAGGCCAAAGCGGTGGCGCCGATGGGGATCGCGAGGACGCCGGCGAGTTTCGCCGCGGCGGTCCCGGCGGCGAACTGCGCGGCGGGGTCGGCGGTGGTCGTGGCCCAGACGCCCAGAACCAGCAGGCACAGGCTCAGTCCGAGCCAGGCCACGGAGGCGGCGACGTGGGTGATGATGAGGGCCCGGTATGCGGGGCGGCGGAGCTTTCTCATGCCCTTAGATTCGCTTCCGCGACCATCTGGTCGCATCGGAGCGTGAGCGTATTCGCCGCTACGCCACCGCGCTGACCCTCAGGGGGCCTAGATGGGTTCGGCGGTGAGGGCGGCGGTGTCCTTGCGGGCCCACCGCAGGCCCACGAGCGGGAACGTCAGGACCGAGAGCATCGCGGCGCCGACCATGGCCGCGGCGACCGAAGCGTCGATCAAACCCCGCTCCGCGGCCGTGCTGGAGGCGATGACGACGATCGGCAGTTCGGTGGCGGCGAACGCCGCCAGAGCGCCCCGCTCAGCTCGCGCGAGCACCCTGCGCGACAGCGCGAACGTTGTCGCGCCGCGCACGAGTGCGAACGCGGCCAGGAACACCGGGATGAGCGCCAGCGCGACCGGGGAGGACAGGAGTTCGTCGAGGTCGAAGGTGACGCCGGTGTAGACGAAGAAGACCGGGACGACCGCACCGAACCCGATGCCGTCGAGTTTGGACCGCACCAGTTCCTCTTCCCGCTCGTTCAGGGCCGACAGGAGCACGTGCATGCACACGCCCGCGGCGAACGCCCCCAAGGCGATGTCGACGCCGATCTCGGCGGCCAGGAGCACCGCACCGAGCAGCACCAGCACGGACAGGCGCACCGCCAGTTGCGCACTGGTGCCCATGGTCGCCGACAGGAGCCGCGAGACCCGTGCGGAGCGGCGCAGCGACCCCAAAGCGGCGGCGGCGATCACGAGCCCTGCCAGGGCGATCGCGAGCGTGGTCCGCCCCGAGTGGTGCCCGTCCGAATAGAACAATGCCAGCAGTGCGATCGGCGCGAACTCGCCGACCGCCCCCACGGCCATCAAGTGCGGGCCCACCGGCCCGGCCAGGAGCCCGGAGTCGCGTGCGATCGGCAGGATCGTGCCCAGTGCGGTCGAGCACAGGCCGATCGCCAGGATCAGCACCGCCCCGCCCGCCCCCACCAGCGCCAGGCCCGCCGCCGCCAGGCCGAAGGAGATCAGCCATCCGGCCCCGGCCAGGGCGATCGGCCGCCCGCGCACGGCCCGGAAGTCGATCTCGTACCCCGCCAGGAAGAACAGCATCGCCAAGCCCAGCTGTGCGACGGTCTCCAGCAGCACGCTCGTGCCGACCAATCCCAGGACTTGGGGTCCGATGAGGATGCCCAGGACGATTTCGACGACGACGCTCGGCAACCGCACCCACCGTTCCAGGCGGTCGACCAGCAGCGGGGCCGCGACGGCCGCCGTAGCGAGCACGATCAACTGCACCGAGAGGTCGTCGCCGATCACCAGATCCACGGCCGCATCCTAACGACCGAATCGGGCATTTCGGGCCGCTTCGGGGTGCAAGAGGATTCGCGGACACCCCTTAACCCCACCCCGAACCGGGGGAGCAGCGACACTACCGACCGGTAATGGCCGCCAGTAGGCTCGACGCATGGCAGTGGCAGCAGCAGTCCCCGACACCCGACCCCGCCTACGCGGCTGGCTCCACCTGGGCGCCTTCCCCACCGCGATCCTCGCCGGACTCGTCCTCATCGCCACCGCACCGACCTTCGCCGGGCGGGCGTCCACGGCCGTCTTCGTCGCCACCTCCGCCGCCCTGTTCGGCGTCTCGGCCCTCTATCACCGCTCGCACCTGTCCCCGAGGGCCACCACCTGGCTCAAGCGCCTCGACCACGCCAACATCTACCTGATCATCGCCGGGACGTACACGCCGATCGCGGTCCTCGCCCTCGACGGCACCGCCCGCACCGCCCTGCTCGCGGTCATCTGGTCGGGCGCCGCGGCGGGCGTGGCCTTCCGCACCCTGTGGGTCGGCGCCCCGCGCTGGCTGTACACGCCGCTGTACATCGTCTTGGGTTGGGCGGCGGTGTTCGTGATGCCGCAGCTGGTGGCGGGTGCCGGGATGGCGGCGACGGTCCTGCTGTTCTCCGGTGGGGTCCTGTACACCGTCGGGGGTGTCATCTACGCGCTCAAGCGTCCCAATCCTTCGGTGCAGTGGTTCGGGTTCCATGAGGTCTTCCACGCGTTCACCGTCGCGGCGTATGCGGTGCAGTTCGTCTCGGTCGCTCTCGTGGTGTACGCGGCCTGACCGGTTAGCATTGGGCCCCTTCGAACCGGGAGGTCCATCATGAGCGACAGGCAGGCCCGCGGCGTCGACCGCCAGATCCAGGAAGCCGAGGCGCGCGGGGAGTTCCAGAACCTGCCGGGGGCCGGCAAGCCGATTCCGGGCATCGGCGGGCCCCTCGCCGAGGACTGGTGGCTGCATCAGCAGTCGACGCGGGAGAACCTCGGGCTCGACGCACTCCCGCCCGCGCTGCGTCTGGCCCGCGAGGTCGAGGAGCTCCCGGCGGTGCTCGACCGCCAGGGCGACGAATCAGCCGTGCGGGCCCGCATCAGCGAGCTGAACGTCCGCATCAAGCGGGCCCTCATCGGCCCCATCGAGGGGCCGCCACTGCGGTTCGGCCTGCTCGACGCCGAGGCGACCGTGGCCGCCTGGCGCCGGCGCAAGGGTTGAACGAGGCCGCGACCACAACAACTTGACACTGTCTAGTCTCGCGGTGCATCATGAACTTGACACTGTCAAGACATGTGGTCGGCGGCCCCACCCGGCCCCCGGCCGGAAAGGCCCCACCATGGCACCCATCATCGCCCTCACCGCCGTCACCCTCCTCGCCCGCCTCATCGGACAACTCGGCGTCGAACCCCTCGACCACTGGCAGACCGCGCTGCGCATCGGCCTCGCGGCCATGTTCCTCCTCACCGGCGCCGTCCACTTCGCCCCCAAATTCCGCGGCGACTTCGCCCGCATGATCCCCTCGGGCCTGCCCAAACCCGCCGCGCTCGTCGCCCTCACCGGCGTCCTCGAGATCGCCGGGGCCGCAGGCCTGCTCATCCCCGCTACCGCATCCGCGGCCGCCCTCTGCCTCGCCCTCCTGCTCGTCGCGATGTTCCCCGCCAACGTCTTTGCCGCCCGCCGCGGCATCACCCTCGCCGGCAAACCCGCCACCCCCCTGGGCATCCGCACCGCCGAGCAGATCCTCTTCATCACCCTGGCGGTCCTCGCGGCCCTCTGAGCGAGGGTGGTCCTGGCAGACCCCGGAACCGGCGACCGGTGGTCGAGCGGACTCTGGTCGCGGCTCCTCATTGGGCGCACGATTGCCCGCATGAACGTACTGATCGTCTTCGCCCACCCCGACCCCACCTCACTGACCGCGGCCCTCAAGGACGTGGCCGTCGAAGCCTTGCGCGTCGGCGGCCACGAGGTCGTCGTCTCCGACCTGTACGCCATGAAGTGGCAGGCGGCCGCGGACTTCAACGACTTCGACGGCATCACCGGCCCGGACTTCATGCACGCCTCCGGCGAGGCCTACGGGACCGGCCGCCTCAACGCCGAAGTCCGCGCCGAGCAGCAGAAACTGCGCGACGCGGACCTGGTCATCCTGCATTTCCCGCTGTGGTGGTTCACGATGCCCGCGATCCTCAAAGGATGGATCGACCGGGTGTTCACCTACGACTTCGCGTACGGCGCGAAGCTGTCGCGGTACGGGGCGGGCCCGTTCGCCGGCAAGCGGGCCATGGTCGCCACCACCGCGGGCGGGCGCAGCGGGCACTACACCGCGCGGGGCGTCAACGGCCCCACCGAGGACCTGCTGTTCCCCGTCAACCACGGCGTCCTGCACTTCACCGGGTTCGACGTGCTGCCCCCGTTCGTCGAGCACAGCGCCGTCCACCTCGACGACGAGTCCTACACCGCGATCGCCGGACGCTACCGGGACCGGATCAAGGCCGCCTTCACGACCGAGCCGATCCCGTACCGCTCCGAATCCGGCGGCGACTACACCGGCCTCACCGACCCGGACGGCTCCGAACTCGCCCCGGGCCTGGAAACGCCCGGCACCAGCGGGTTCGCCCTGCACCTCGCCGCCTGAGGACCCCGGCCGGGAGGGCCGACACGTCGAGCACGCGTCCAGGCCCCACGGCGAGCGCCCGTTAAGGCCACTGATCGCGCGGGACACCGTCCAACACGAGGTCGTAGGAGAACACGACGAGGTTCTTCACCAGCTTCGCGGTGATCTGCGGACCGGGGCCGACGCTGATCCAGTGCCGCTTGTCGAGGTACCGGCCCGGGGTGATCGCCGAGTGCTCCTGTTGCAGGGCCCGGGCGCGGTCGGGTTCGGCCTTCACCGTGACGATGCGTTCGTCAGGGTCGTCGGTGACGATGAGGAAGACCTTCCCGGCGACCTTGTAGACCTCGAGCTTGGCCACGAACGGGCGTCCGCTGGTGACACCGCGCAGCTCCCCGGCCGCCGCCCGGGCGGCCCGCTGCAAGCCGGCACCGTCCAAAATCACGACTCTTCCCCGCCCAGGAGCGGACGCAGGTACCGGCCGGTGACACCGGCCCCGGCGCGGGCGATCTGCTCGGGCGTGCCGGTGGCGACGATCCGCCCGCCCGCGCCACCGCCGCCGGGGCCGAGGTCGATGACGTGGTCGGCGCCGGCGATGACGTCGAGGTCGTGCTCGATGACCAGTACGGTGGCGCCGTTGTCGACCAGGCGCTGGAGGACCTCGAGCAGGACGCGCACGTCGAGCGGGTGCAGGCCGACGGTGGGTTCGTCGAGGATGAAGATCGCGTCGTTCTGGTCGCGGTCGAGGTCGGCGGCGAGCTTGAGGCGCTGCGCCTCACCGCCGGAGAGCGCGGGCGTGGCCTCGCCGAGGGTGAGGTAACCCAGGCCCAGATCGGCCAGGGTCGCAAGCCTGGCGCGGACCTTCTTGAGGCCGCCGGTGTGCTCCAGCGCCTGATCGACAGTGAGGGCGAGCAGTTCAGGCAGCGTCGGCCCCTCGGCACTGCGTCGGATCTGGTCGGCCGCGGGGGCGTAGCGGGTGCCGCCGCAGTCGGTGCAGACGATGTCGACGTCGGGCAGGAACTGCACGTCCAGGACGATCTGCCCGGTGCCCTCGCACGTGGGGCAGCGCAGCGACCCGGTGTTGTAGGAGAAGTCGCCGGCCTTCAGGCCCAGCCGCTTCGCGTCCGCACTCGCCGCAAAAGCCCGGCGCAGATCATCGAGCACGCCGCTATAAGTGGCGACGGTGGAGCGCACGTTGACGCCGATGGGGGAGGCGTCGATGAGGCCGACCCGCTCGATCCCGGCCGCCTCGACCGACCGCACATGCGCCGGCAGCGCCGACCCGGCCGCGTCGGCCCGCAGCGCGGGGACGAGGCTCTCGAGCACCAGCGTCGTCTTCCCCGACCCGGACACGCCGGTCACGGCCGTGAGGCGCCCGCGGGGGACGTCGAGATCGAGGGCGTGGACGGTGTGCAGCGGCCCGGTCCGCAGGCGGATGCGGCCCAGGTCGAACATCGATGCGGCACTCGCCCTGTCGCGCCCGCGCCCCCGTTCGCGACCGGTCAGGAAGCCGCCGATGAGCGAAGCGCGGTCCGCGCCGAGGTCGCCCGCGGTCCCGGCGGCGATCACGGTCCCGCCTTGGCGTCCCGAGCCGGGCCCGATCTCGATGAGATGGTCGGCCTCCCGCAGGACCTGCACGTCATGGTCGACCACGATGACGGAGTTGCCGTCCTCCAGGAGGCTCCGGACCACCTCCATCAGGCCGTCCACATTCGAGGGATGGAGGCCGATGGACGGCTCGTCGAGGACGTACAGGACCCCGGTGGTGCGGTTGCGCACCGCCCGGGAGAGCGCGACGCGCTGCCGTTCCCCCGTCGACAGAGTCGAACTGGCGCGGTCGAGCGTGAGGTATCCCAGCCCGAGCTCGGTCAGGCGCCGCGCGGTCCCCAGCAGCTGCGACACGATGCTCTCGGCCATCGCCCGCATCGACTCGGGCAGGTCGGCGGCGATGGCCGGCAGCCAGGCGGTGAGCGCCTCGAGGGTCATCGCACTGGCCTCGGCGAGGTCGATGCCCGCCACGAGCGTCGACCGCGCCTGGTCGCTCAGGCGCGTGCCCCCGCAGTCGGGGCACACCTGCACACTGAGGAACCGGTCCACCCGGTCCAGTCCCTTCGCGGTGGCCGCGTTCTTCAGCGCCGTGCGCACCGATTCGCGGGCGTTGCGGTAAGAGGCGTTGAGCTCGAACAGCTTCCCGTTCTTGGAGGGGAACAGGATCATCCGCTTCGTCTCGGGCCCCTCGAAGACGATCCGGCGCTCCTCCTGCGTCAGGTCCTTGAACGGCACGTCGACGCGCACCCCCAGTTCGGCCACGACCTTCGGCATGGCCGCGAGCCCGAACATCTTCCACGGCGCGACCGCGCCCTGATCGATGCTCAACGACGGATCGGGAACGAGCGCGGCATCGTCGACCTCGCGGACGATGCCCGTACCCTCACACCGCGGGCACGCCCCCTCAGAATTGAACGCGTACGACTCCGCACCCGGCGGCCCGAACACGACACCGCACTCAGGGCAGGTCAGCGGCAAATCGAGCGCGACGTCGATCGTGGGTTCGAGGCGGTGCCCGTTGGGGCACCGGTGACGCCCGAGCCGGGAGTACACCAGCCGCAGGCCGTTGAGCAGTTCCGTGGCGGTGCCGAAGGTGCTGCGCACGCCGGGCACGGGCGGGCGCTGGCGCAGGGCGAGCGCGGCGGGCACGTGCTCGACGCTGTCGACGTCGGCCCGCGCGGCCTGCGTCAGGCGCCGGCGCGTGTACGTCGACAGGGCCTCCAGGTACCGGCGGGAGCCCTCGGCGTAGAGGACGCCAAGGGCCAGTGAGGACTTGCCCGAGCCCGAGACGCCGGCGATCGCAACCAGCTCACCCAGGGGGATCGAGACGTCGATGTCCTTGAGGTTGTGGACGCGCGCGCCCCGCACCTCGATCGCCTGCTGCTTCGTGCCGTCGTGGCTCATTGCCCGGTCCTCACATGCCCGACTTCATGGTGCGTTGCCGTGTGGTCTACGCCCGTGCGGTGCGCAGTTCGTCGTGGAGCCGGGCGAGGGCGTCCTCGGCTTTTGGCGCGGGGCCGAACAGCTGCTCCTGCCGGCGGGGGTCGGCGACGTAGCGGCCGGTGTCGAACCAGCGGAACATCGCGGCCATGTCCTGGACGATCGGCATGAAGCGCCCGACGGTCGCCCCCGCGGCGCGGGCGACCGCGCCGGGAACGGCCCGCACCTTGATCGCCGTACCACTCAAGGCCGCGACCTGGTCGGCGATCTCCCGAACGCTGACCGGGCGGTCCCAGCCGATGTCGATGCGCTCGCCGTCCTCAGCGTCGGCGTCGACGGCGGCCGCCAGGTACGCCGCGAGATCGGCGGTGTGGACGAACGTGAGCGGCACCGTGGGTGTGCCGATCCACACCAGGCGGCCCTTGTCCAGCGGGTTGCCCGCCATGCTCGCGATCTGGTCGACGAACGCGCCCGGCCGCAAAGCGATGAAAGGCACGCCGAGCTCTTCGAGCTTGTCCTCGGCGAGCTTCTTGTGCCAGAAATGCGCCACGCCAGGCGTCTGGTCACTGGTGAGGATGCTGGTCAGGACGAACCTGCGCACTCCGGTGCGGTGGGCGGCCTCGGCGAGGTTGGCGTTGCCGACGGTGTCGATGGCGTGCGCGTTCTTGCCGCCGCGGGTGTACCCGGCGGCGGTGGTGATGACGGCGTCGGCGCCGGTCATGGCGGCGGTGAGCGAGTCGGGGTCGAGCATGTCGCCGCGGACGACCGCCACCCCCCGCCGCTCGAGGCCGCTCGCGTCGCTGGCGGGCCGGACCAAAGCGCGGACGCCCTTGCCGCGCTCGAGCAGTTCGTCGACGACCTTGCTCCCGAGGGAGCCGGTCGCACCGACGACGAGAACCGGATCGGTGCTCATGGGATCTCACTTTCCACTGGGTCAGTATCGGGCCGCGAACGCGGACTTCAGATGCGAACTCGGGGTTACGCGGTTTCGTCTTGGGGTTCGGCGGTGTCGCCCTGCGGCTGGGCGCGGCCGTTGATCGCATCGACGATGTCGTAGGCGGTGCGGACGAACGCCGCCGCCTCGTCAGCCGACAGGTACTGTGCGGAGGTCGCCTCCAAGGCCCGCCACATCTGCGCCAGCGGCTCGCGCATCGCACGGCCCCTGCCGGTCAGGTGCACGACCATGACGCGCCGGTCATGCACTGCCGGCTCGCGGACGACCAATCCGGCGTCCTGCATGCGCCGCAAGGACTTCGACACCGTGGAGTGATCGAGGCCGACGGCTTCGAGCAGCTCGGACTGGGTCTGGCCGTCCCGGTCGAACAGGTGCATCAGCAGCAACTCCTGCCCCGGATGCAAGTCCATCGCGCGGAGCATGGCGGCCGCCTGCGCGCGGTGCGCGCGGGCGAGCGCGAAGATCGCGTAACTCATCGGCCCCTCGCCGGCCATGGCAGGGACGCGTGCTGCGGGATCGGGCATGGTTCGGTTCCTTCGGTGTCAGTCGACAGTTCAGTCGACAGTGAGGACGAGCTTGCCCCGCCCGTGCCCGGCGTCGCTGACCTGCTGGGCGCTGGCGGCCTGGTCGAGCGGGTAGGCGGTGACGGTGAGGGCGATCTTCCCGGTCGACGCCGCCTCTGCCAGGGCGGCGAGGGCGGCGGCCGATTTCTCCGGGGAGCCGGCGGCGAAGGTGATGCCGAGCTGGCGGGCGCGGAAGTCGGCGATGGTGACGATGCGGTCGGTGCCGCCGCGCAGGGCGATGGAGTCTTCCAGGGCGCCCTTGCCGGCCAGGTCGAACACCGCGTCCACGCCGTCGGGTGCGAGGGCGCGGACCCGCTCGACCAGGCCCTCGCCGTAGACGGTGGAGGTGGCGCCGAGCGCGGTGAGGTAGTCCTGGTTCCCGGGGCCGGCGGTGGCGATGACCCGGGCGCCGCGGGCCGCAGCCAGTTGGACCGCGAGGGTGCCGACGGCTCCGGCGGCGCCGTGCATGAGCACGGTCTCGCCTTCGGTGACGCCCAGCAGGTCCAGGACCCGCTCGCTCGTCTCGCCTGCTACCGGCAGTGCCGCCGCATGCTGCCAGTCGAGGCCGGCGGGCTTGGGGGCGACGGTGGTGGCCAGCGCGTACTCGGCGTACGAGCCGGTGTCGGACCAGCCGAGCACCGCGTCGCCGACCTGGAGGTCCTGGACACCCTCGCCGAGGGCGTCCACGATGCCGGCGAACTCGCCGCCGGGGACGGCGGGGAGCGGTGTCGGGCGCAGGGCCTCCATCGTCCCGGAGCGGATCTTCCCGTCGATCGCGTTGAGTCCTGCGGCTTTGACGCGGACGCGGACCTGTCCGGGGCCGGGCTGGGGGACTGCGAGGTCGGCTTCGTGCAGCACTTCGGTGCCGCCGAAACGGTCGAACTGGATGGCTTTCATGACGGCTCCTTGCCGGTCTCGCCACCAGGTAGGTGGCTAGACACATAAACTTAGCACTGGATATGTGGCTAGCCAAGCTTTTCGTTGACATATCATCAATCCTGCGATATGAATGACACATCAACTAATATTCGTTGCGGAGGAGCAACCCATGTCCCACCAGAACTCGCAGGTCAAAGCCCCGATCAACGACCACGTCCTGGTCATCGGCATCAGCCCCGAAGCGTTCACGCCGGAGGAACTGGCGGCCGCCAACATGACCATGGGGGAGGTCACCGCCCAGATCGCGCAAGGCTGGGCGGCCATCCAGGCCGACGGCACCGTCGGCGAGCTGTGCCACGTCGGCAAGGACCCCGATGCGGCCGAGGCCGAGATCCGCCAGCGCCTCGCCGGCCGCTCCTTCGGCGTCGCACTCATCGGCAGCGGCGTCCGGCTCCGACCGCAGAGCACCCTCCTGCTCGAACGGATCGTCAACGTGCTCATCGAACTCCAACCCGGCATCCAGCTGGGCTTCCCCACCGGCCCCGACAACATGCACGAAACGCTGCGGCGCCGCCTCGACCGCTAAAGAGCGCCTGCGGGCCCGGGCCGGCCGCTGCCCACCACCCGGCTCAAGCGACCGGCCGACCCAACGTCAGATAAGCGAAACCCCACAGACCACGGTGACCCCTGAGCCACCAGTCGCGGTGCGCGTCCGCCCGCTCGCGGATCCCGGCGGCCTCCGGGTGGCCCGGATTCGCGAGCAGCCACACCTCCTTGTCCGCCAGGAACTGCGACTCGAAATCGTCGATCTCCGAACGCTCCACCGACTCCACCCGCAGCGGACGAAACCCCGTCTCGATCGCCGCGTCCACCAGGTCCGGCACCAGCATCCAGTCGCCCGCAGTCGTCTCGGGCCACATCCGCGCCAGTTCCGCCTCGGTCGGCTCCCGCTCCCACACGCCGTCTGCCAACACCAGGCGCCCACCGGGCTTTACGAGCTTGTACAACTCCCGCACCGCATCCGCGCCCGTACCGAACGCGTGCACCGACCCGATGCACAGCACCAGATCCGCAGGCTCGGTCCAGTCCTCGCCCTGGTACTCCACGAACTCGACCCGGTCACCGATCCCGCGCCCGGCCGCACCCGAGCGGCCGCGCTCCAGCAACTCCAGGTCCGAGTCGATCCCGTAGCCCTTCGCGCCCGGGACGCGAGCGGTAATGCGCTGCAGCAGCTCACCCCACCCGCACCCGATGTCGACGATCGTCTGCGGCTTCGCCGCCGCGCACTCCGCCACCAGGCGCTCGAGACGCCAAGCGGCGATGGGGGAGTTGCAGTCCAAATGGCCGTACCGTGCCGGCCCGTCATGAGAAGTCATCGCGCGCCACGCTAACAACACCCGCCCCCGCCCGCAACCCGATTGACCCACCCGCCCCGCCCCACTACATTGGCCCCCATGATCACCGTCCACGCCTACGTCCACACCCAGCCCCAGCACCGCGACGCCTACCTCGAAGGCCTGCGATCCCTCCAGACCTCCACCAGAGCGAACGACCCCGGGTGCCTGCGCTACGAGTTCTGGGCCGCCATCGACGACCCGAACGCCTTCGTCTGCGTCGAGGAATGGACCGACATGGACGCCCTCACCGCCCACCTCGACGCACCCCACCACACCGCCGGATCCGCCGCCCTCGACCGGTACCGCGCCAAACCCGCCGAAGTCCGCATCTTCGAATCCACCCCCATCGACCTCTGATGTCACACCCCGATGGGACACTCACACCCATGACCGACCTCAAAACCCACCTCCACGACTACCTCAAAACCGCGCGCGCAGCGGTCCTGTGGAAACTCGAAGGCCTGGGGGAGTACGACCTGCGCCGCCCCCTCACCCCCACCGGCACCAACCTCCTCGGCCTGGTCAAACACCTCACCTGCGTCAGCGCCGACTACTTCGGCTCCGTATTCGACCGGCCCTTCCCCGAACACTTCCCCTGGCTCGAACCCGACGCCGAACCCAACGCCGACATGTGGGCCACCCCCGAAGAGACCACCGCATCGCTCCTCGCCCTCTACGAGCGCGTCTGGGCCCACGCCGACGCCACCATCGCCGCCCTCGACCTCGACACCCACGGCACCGTCCCCTGGTGGGAAGGCGACAGGGCCGACGTCACCCTCGGCCAGATCCTCATCCACATGATCGCCGAGATCAACCGCCACGCCGGACACGCCGACATCGTCCGCGAAACCATCGACGACACCGCCGGCCTGCGCCAAGGCACCAGCAACCTCCCCGAAGGCGACCCCCAATGGTGGGCCGACTACCGCGACAAGGTCGAACAGGCCGCCCGCAAAGCCGCCGGACAATAAACAAGGCCGGGCCCCGGCAGCGACACACACCGCCGAGGCCCCACCCACGAACCGGACAAAACACCCACGCCAACGCGGGGGAGTAGGAGCACTAGCCCTCCCGATCGCCCTCCACACGCCCCCGCTCGACCAGACGCGCCTCAGCTGCCAAAGCCCGCTCACGCCACGACTCCACCGCCGCCCCCAACGTCGCACCCTCAGACCGGGATGCCGCCAAACCCGCCGCCGACACCCGCTGCTCAGCCACCGCACCGGCAAGCTCCGCCCGCACCCGCTCCAAAGCCGCCGCACCTTCAAGCGCCGCGGCCGCCGACCGCTCCGCGTCCCGACGAACCACCGCCACCTCCACCACGAGCGACTCCACACGCGCCCGCTCCGCATCACGTTCACCGGCCAACGCCCGCGCCCGCACCTCCGCCCTTTCGAGGGCCGCCTCACCGGCACGCAACGCCTCAGCCGCCTCCGCACTCACCCGCTCCGCGCGCTCCCTGGCCGCCTCCGCCTCCGAACGCGCCGAGGCAGCAACCCGCTCCGCCTCCTCACGGCCGGCCACTGCCGCCTCCTTCTCACCGACCGCCAGCACCGCAGCCTCACGCGCGGACACCGCATCCGCCTCAGCCGCCACCCGCGCACTGGCCGCCTCTTGCGCCGCAACCCGGGCGGCAGCGGTCTCCTCACCGGCGGCCTCTGCGGCACGCACCGCCACCAGCCGCGCCGACACGGCCTCCTTCGCCCGCACCCCGGCGGCCTCGACCGCACCCGCGGCCCGCTCCACCTCGGCGTGAGCGCCCGCCAGCTCCTCACGCAGCCCCGAAGCCCGCCCGGCGACCTCGTCCCGCTCGGCCCGCGCCGCGGCGACCGCCGCAGCCGCATCGGACCTGACCTCCGCCAGCCGTGCCTCGACCTCGGCCGGATCCGTCTCCGCCCGCAACGCCTCCGCGAGCGGCGCGAGCGCCGAGGACATCGACTGCTCGATCTGCTCGTACAGTTCCTCGGCCCGCGCCAGCGCACCCTCAAGGCCCGGCGTCGACCGGCGCAGCTCGCGCTGGCGTTTGGCCTGGGCGGCGCAGTCGCCTTCGGCGCAGTACAGGCGCGGGCGTCCGCGTCCGGACTGCTGCGGGACCGGTGTGCCGCAGCGTTTGCACAGCGTCGCCCCCTTGGACGCGGTCGTCTTGGCGAGCTGCGGCTTGATGGCGGGCGTGTCGGTGGTGTCTGGTTTCGTCATGCCCACATCCTATCATTATTTATTTCCGTTTTTAATATTTAAATAAAAGAAAAACAAGCATATCCCGTCAAGACATATAACTCACGAGAAGTGCCGTTCCCGCAAGTTATGAGTCTGAGGGGCCGGGTTCGAAGTACCGGAGTTTGTGGGGCCATCTGGCCGATTGGGCCGCTGCGGTTCCCGGCGCTTGCGAGGATGGCGGTAGATCGCTGCGACGACGAAGGGAGTCTGCGATGGGTTCGATCCTCAACCCGTATGTGTCGTTCGACGGGAGCGCGCGGGAGGCGATGGAGTTCTACCGGTCGGTGCTGGGTGGTGAGTTGAAGCTGAACACGTTCGGTGAGTCCGGGGTGCCCGGTGGTGACCCGGACAAGATCATGCACGCGCAGTTGACCTCTGATGCGGGGTACACGATCATGGCCGCGGATACGCCGCCGGGCATGGAGTACGTGCCGGGCGGGAATTTCTCGATCAGTCTCTCGGGCGACGACGGTGAGCGGCTGCGCGGGTACTGGGACGGCCTGAGTGCTGCGGGGACCGTGATCATGCCCTTGGAGAAGCAGGCCTGGGGCGATGAGTTCGGCATGGTGGCGGACCAGTTCGGGATCAACTGGATGGTCAACATCACCGCCGGGTGAGAACGGGCGCGAAAACGGTGGGTGGGGCCTGGGCTCCACCCACCGTTGCTTGTGGGAATATCGGATCGGCTTCGGGCCGGTCAGTTGAGTCCTCTGGGGATCTTCCAGAATGCGATGCCGATGAGCAGGGCCGAGAGTCCGGTGGCGATGCCCAGTTCGATCCACTGGAACTGCCAGTACCGGTCGGCGGGCTGGTAGGTGACGTCGAAGGTGGCGTCCATGGCCGCGATGCACTCGTCGGGCTTGAGCGTGCCGCAGGCTTCGATGTCGGCCTCGGTGACCTCGGTGCCGTCGGGCTTGTCGACGGGAATGTAATCGGACAGGACCCATGCGCCCGGGATCGTGAAGCCCTGGATGCCCGCCCCGTCCGGGCCGATGCCGAAGGTGTCGATGTTGCCGATCGTGTTCGCATCGACCCAGGCGATGGTCTCGGTGACCGGTTCGGCGAAGTGCGGCCGCACGAAGGCCGCGATGACCACTTGGAAGGCCAGGAACGCGACGAGCGTGACGGCCATGGCCACGAGGGTCTTGCGGACCAGGACGCCGACGGTCAACCCGAGGGCGAAGGCCAGGAGTGCGTACCCGAACGGCGTGAGGTCGCGCGCGGCGAACGTGAGCGGCTCGAACCGGCTGTCCACCAGTGCGTCGAACGGTGCGGCGGCCCAGCTCAGGAGCAGGCTGAGCGCCCCGGTGAACGCGACGCTCACTCCCCCGACGATGACGAGCTTCACTGCGAGCCAGCGCTTGCGGGTGACCGATTGGCTCCACACCAGGCGGTGGGTGCCGGTTTCGAGTTCGCGGGTGATGAGCGGTGCGCCCCAGAAGGCGCCGATGAGGGCGGGGCAGGCCAGCAGGAGCAGTCCGATGAGTTGCAGTGGGGTGCCGTAGGCGTTGCTGAGGATGAAGGCGGCGTCGTCGCAGGCGTTGGTGCAGTCGGTGACGTTGAGGCGGTAGGACTCGCGGATGTCGGTGGCGAGGTAGAGGAGGTAGGCGGCGGTGGCGGCGAGGAGGCCGGCGGTCCACAGGGTCTGGGCGCGCATCTGGCGCCAGGTCAGCCAGATCATCGGCGGGTCTCCTGGAGGGTCGGGGCGCCGATGCCTTCGGCGCGGTGGAGGTAGGTAAGGACCATGTCTTCGAGGCCGATGGGTTCGGCGCCGGCGGGGGCGCTGCCACCTGCGGCGTGGACGATGAGGGTGGTTTGGCGGTCGGTGTGTTCGGCGCTGATGATGTCGGTGCCGGTGGGGAGGTCGTCCAGTCCCCCGCGGGGGCCGATGAGGCGGTAGTGGCTGGTGGTGAGGTCGTCGATGTCGCCGGCGACTTGGACGTGGGATTCGGCCAGGATGATGAGGTGGTCGCAGACGCGTTCGACGTCGCTGATGAGGTGTGAGGAGAGGATGACGGAGACGTCGATGTCGGCGACGAATTCCATGAGGTTCTGCAGGAACGCTCTGCGTGCGAGGGGGTCGAGGGCGGCGACTGGTTCGTCGAAGATGAGCAGTTCGGGTCGTTTGGCGGCGGCGAGGGTGAGGGCGAGTTGGGCTTTCTGGCCGCCGGAGAGGCGTCCGGCCTTTTTGGAGAGGTCGAGGCCGACTTGTCTGATGCGGGCGTCGGCGATTTTGGGGTCCCAGCCGGGGTTGAGCTTCTCCCCCAGTTTGAGGTGGTCGCCGACGGTGAGGCCGGCGTAGACGGGGGTGTCTTGGGCGACGAAGCCGACGCGGGCGAGTTGTTTGGCGTCGGCGGCGGGGGTGCGGCCGAGGACTTCGATGGAGCCGCTCGAAGGTCGGATGAGTCCGGCGGCGAGGGCGAGGAGGGTGGATTTGCCGGCGCCGTTGGGGCCGACGAGGCCGACGATGCGTCCGGCGGGGATGTCGAGGGTGGCGTCGTCGAGGGCGGTGTGTCGCCCGTATCGCTTGGTGAGTGCGTTGGTGGTCAGTACTGGGGTGTTCATGGGGTCACCTGCGGTGCCTTTCGGATGGTGGTGTCGAAGAGGGCTTGGATGGCGGGGTCGTCGAGTCCGGCGTTTCTGGCGTTTGTGATCCATTGCTGGAGTTCGGTTTTGAGTGCGGCGTGGGCGTCGAGGTGGGCGTCGGCGAGGGTGGCGGTGACGAAGGTGCCGCGTCCGGGTTTGGGGGTGACGAGGCCTTGGCGTTCGAGTTCGCGGTAGGCCTTGAGGACGGTGTTGGGGTTGATGGCGATCTTGGCGACGACTTGTTTGACCGTGGGCAGCTGGTCTCCGACGTCGAGCATGCCCAGTCGGAGGGCTTGCTGGACTTGTTGGACGAGTTGCATGTAGGGGGCCACGCCGGAGCGTGGTTCGAGGTGGAAGTCGATCACAACTTTCTCTATTTCACTAGGATGTTAGCACTATAGGTCTATGGGGGTGGCACTGTCAACGGGAGGGTGCGGCTCCTCCCCCGGCCGGGGCTATCGTCCCTGGTTGCGGGGGTGTTTCTTGGCGGTGCGCTCGTTGCCGAACTTGTAGGCGCCGGTCCACCGGGCCATCACGAGCTGCGGGTCGTCGGTGGTGATCTCGTCGAGGAACTTGGCGGCGCGGCCCCCGCGGAGGGTCGCGGCGGCTCGCCCGCGGTGGACGATGAGGACGGTCCCGTCGCTCCTGTGGGTGTAGCTGAAGCCGCTGGGCGCGCTCATGCGGCCGCTTGCTTCGCCTTGGCGGCGCGGCGGGCCACCAGTGCGGCGAAGGCCCCGCCGATGAAGCCGAACAGGTGGGCCTGCCAGGAGATGTGCGGGTGGGTCGGGAAGATCCCCCACACGATGGAGCCGTAGACGGCGATCAGGAGGATCGCGATGAGCAGGTCCCCCAGGCGGCGCATGACGACCCCGCGCGCCAACTGGTATCCGAAGAGGCCGAAGACGATCCCCGAGGCGCCGACGGTGACCGACCCGGCCGGTGAGAGCAGCCACACGCCGAGCCCGGAGACCAGGGTGGCGAGGGCCAGCGCGGTCCACATGCCGCGCCAGTCGCGCAGTGCGGCGATGGTGCCCATGACGGCGAGCGGGACCATGTTGGAGATGAGGTGGGCGGCACCTGCGTGGAGGAGTGGTGCGGCGATGATGCCGGGGAGGAGGCCGCCGGGGGTGCGTGGGGTGATGCCCCAGGCGGTGAGGTGGGCGGGGAGGATCCAGTCGGTGATGAGCAGGGCCCACATGAGGGCGATGAGGGTGCCCCAGAGGGTGAGTGCGCGCCGGAGTGGGTGGGCGGTGGGGGTGGGTGCGGTGGTCACGGGGCTCCTTGCGCGGGTGGGTGCGGGTTGGTGTGGTGAAGGGTAGTCGGGGCCCGCGCGTGGGGGCTTGTGGTGGCGTGGAGCATAGGCATTATGGATTCGAGATGTTACGGTTTTCGTATCATCTTAGCGTTTGGAGGCTCCCCTCATGAAGTTGACGATTGTGGCCGCGACCGGTGCGACCGGCAGGCACGTGCTCGAACAGGCCCTCGCCGCGGGGCATGAAGTGACGGCGGTGGTGCGCAGTCCTGAGAAGCTGCCGTCGGGTGTGCTGGCGGTGAAGGCGGACATGTCCGCCCCCGATGTGGGCGCCCTCGAAGCGGCGGTGGCGGGTGCGGACGCGGTGGTGTCGGCCCTGGGCGCCACGGGGAAGGCGGATGCGGGTGTGGCGACGGCGGGTACGAACGGGATCATCGCGGCGATGCGGGTGGCCGGGACCGGTCGTCTGGTCGTGTTGTCGGCGGCGCCGATCGGGACGGTGCGCACGGCCGTGCGACCGGACAAGCCGCGGTATGACCCCGGTGAGGGCCTGTTCATGCGGCCGTTGACCGCTTTGGTGAAACGAGCGCTGGCGGAGCATTACGCGGATCTGGCCTCGATGGAGGACGCGGTGCGGGATTCGCATCTGGCGTGGACGATCGTGCGGCCGCCCCGGTTGACCGATGTTCCCGCGAAAGGCGTGTGGCGGTCGGTGTTCGATGCGAATCCGAAGGGGGCGTGGACGCTCGGGCGTGCGGATCTGGCGGCGATGATGCTGGGCGCGGCCAGTGACGCTGCCTTGGTGGACCGGGTGGTGGGCGTGTCCTACTGACCGTTCTCAGTTTCCTGCGGCGAGGTCGTCGGTGGCCTGGCGTCCGGCGGCGCCGACGCGGGCGAGGAATGCGGCGATGACCTTGAGTTGTGCGGGGTCGAAGTCGGCGCAGATGTCGGCGATGGCGGCGCGCATGGGTTCGTAGAGGCGCAGGACGTCGCGGCCGCGGACCATGTCGGCGGTGAGGTGGACGGCGCGGCGGTCGGTGGGGACCCGTTCGCGTTTGATCCAGCCGGCGTTCTCGAGGCGGTCGAGGACGCCGGTGAGGGTGGCGGGGTGGAGGTCGGCGGCGCGGGCGAGCGCGGAGGGGGTGAGGGGTCCGGTGCGTGCGATGAGGTCGAGGCATTCGAGGTCGACGTCTTGGAGGCCGATGCGGTCGGAGACCTGGTGGTTGAGCAGGCGCAGTTGGACGGTGAGTTCGCGCAGGAGTTCGGTGACGGCGGTGGCGTGGTCGTCGTGGGCGGCGGGGCCGCTGGTGGCCGGTGTCATGGTTGCTCCCTCCTGTGAACGGGGTCAAGGATAGGCGAGGTCCGCGCCGGGGGGTGCCGGGTGGTAGGTTCCCCCGGTGGCACCTAGGCTTGTGAGTCGGTTTTGGTTGCCGGTGGCTGCCGCGTGTGTGAGCGTGGGGCTGCTGGCCGGTTGCGGCGCCGGTGATGGCGCCGCCGATGAAGGGGATGCGGACAACATGGTGCAGATCAGTGATGGCGTCGAGGTGTCGGTGTCTGCGGACACGGGCGAGAAGCCGGTCGTGTCGGTGCCGGATGCTGCGGCGCCCGCGGACCTGTTCACGTTCGACGTGGTCGAGGGTTCGGGCGCGGAGGCGAAGGCCGGGGACGCCGTCGCGGTGCAGTACGCGGGGTTCAACTGGTCGAACGGGAAGGAGTTCGACGCTTCTTGGAACCGTGGGGCGCAGCCGTTCGAGGTGACGCCGCTGGGTTCGGCGCCGGTGATCCAGGGCTGGAACGACGGGCTGATCGGCGCGCAGGTCGGTGACCGTCGGCTGATCGTGATCCCGCCGGAGCTCGGTTACGGTTCGCAGGGTGCCGGTGGTGTGATCGGCCCGAACGAGACGCTGGTGTTCGTGGTTGACGTGGTGTCGATCAACGGCAAGTAGTCGTCGGTTTTTCGGCAGGTTTTCGACAGGGGCGTCGCGCTTTCGGGTGCGGCGCCCCTCTCGTGTGTTCAGCCTCCGGCGATGGAGGGCAGGATCTGGATGTCGTGGCCTGCGACGGGTGTCCCCAGGCCTTGGAGGCGGCGGGATTCGTCTTCGCCGATGTAGATGTTGACGTAGCGGCGCAGTTGCCCGGCTTCGTCGCGTAGGCGCCGGGCGAGGCGCGGGTGGGTGGCGTCGATCCGGTCGAGGACGTCGGCGAGGGTCGCCTCCGGTGGGAGGTCGACGGTGAGGTGGCGGGCCCCGCCGCATTCGGAGGCGAGTGCGGCGGGGAGTTTGACGTCGATGGCGCCCATCAGGTGGTCTCGATGGCTCGCACGCACAGGACGTCGGGGACGTGTTCGGCGACCGGCCGCCACGTTCCTTCGGAGTCGACGGCGGCGAAGACGTCGCCCGAGCGGGTGCCGAAGTACCAGGCGGGGTCGGCGGCGCCGTCGGTGCAGGAGGCGTCCCGCAGGACGGGGGTGAAGTAGTCGCCGTCGGGCAGGCCGGTGCCCCACGGGGCCCAGGTGTCGCCGCTGTCGTCGGTGCGCCAGGCGGCCAGGCGGTGGTCGGGCGGGAAGCGGTACATGCCGGAGACGACGGGCCAGACCATGGCGGTGCCGGGCCGGGAGGGGTGGGCGGTGAGGGCGAAGCCGAATTCGGAGGGGAGCCCGGCGGAGACGTTGGCCCAGCCGTCCTTCTCGCGGCGGTAGACGGGCCCGTGGTTCTGGGTGAAGAGGGTGCCTTCGGCGTCCCGGGCGACCTTGTGGATGCACTGGCCTGATTCGGGTTCGGGGTCGGGTCCGAAGTCGACGGTGATGCCTTTGGTGATGCCGTCCCAGGTGCGGCCGTCGTCGCTGGTCTGGTAGATGCCGCCGGTGGACATGGCGATGGTGACCTTGTCGCCGTCGTGCGGGTCGGGGATGATCGTGTGGACGGCCGGTCCCCCGCCGCCGGACCCCCAGGTTTCGTGGTGGGGGTGGTCCCACAGGGCGCGGTTGAACGTGAAGGTGGCGCCGCCGTCGTCGGAGGACCACAGGCTGGTGGGTTCGACGCCGGCCCACACGCGGCCGGGCCGGGCGGGGCTGAAGGCGAGCTGCCAGACGCGTTTGACGGTGTTGGACCTGCCGGAGCCGGGTTGGTCGACGCCGGCGGTGTCGGAGAAGTCCAGGGGCCGGTAGGGCAGGTCCTGGGGGAAGGCGAGGGGTGCGGCCTCGGGTTCGGTCCAGGTGGCGCCGAGGTCGTCGGAGGACCAGACGCTGGGGCCGAAGTGCGGGGATTCGGCGGCGACGAGCAGGCGGGAGGTGGCGGGGTCGGCGGCGGTCGCGTAGATCTCGGAGACGGCGGTGAAGCCGTCGGCGTCGAGCGAGTGGGGGCCCTTGAGGACCCAGTCGTGTCGGTTGTCGCTGGTGGCGGTGAACAGGCCCTTGCGGGTGCCGATGAGGACGAGGTAGGCCATGGCGGGCTCCTTTGCCGGTCGGTTGGCGTCTCGCCCCCATCGTCGCGCTCGGGTGTGACGTTTTCAGGCCGTTCCGGGTTTCACCGCGCCGGTGAAGGCGTTATGCGGGTGCTATGAGGGTCGTGATGTGGGCGGCGGTCTGCTCGGGGGTCAGGTCCGTGGTGTCGACGACGGTGGTGGCCGCGGCCATCCATTCGTCCAAGGCCCGCTCGTAGGCGTCGCGGTGGTCCAGGCGCCACCGGAGCGCGCCGGGTTCGGGCAGGAGTGGGCCTGTTGCGGTGGCGCGGTTTGTGTTACGTTGCGAACACCCCGGGCGCTTTGTTGCGCCGCTTCGCCCGTCTTGTCCCCCTGTCCCGTTAGGACGATGCCATGCGCGCCCTCCGCTTCTCCCCCGCCCTGGTGGCCGCGCTCGTGCTCACCGCGGGCTGCGGCGACTTCTCCGACCTGGTCGACGACGCCACGACCGGCGCCACCGGCGACGGCACCGGCTCCCAGGTGTCCGACGAGTTCACCGACACCGCCCCCTTCACCGTCACCGTCGACCCCGCCGAGCTGAGCGCCTCCATCGAGGCCCTGGAAGTGGCCGCGGAAGAGGACGAGGGCTACGACCGGTCGCTGTTCCCCCACTGGAAGGACGACGACGGCAACGGCTGCGACGCCCGCGACGACGTCCTCATCAAACAGGACCGCTCAGGGAACCTCACCGAAGCCGACTGCGACGGCGCGATGACCGGCGAATGGGTGTCGATGTACGACGCCGAGACCGTGACCGCCTCCGGCGACATCGACATCGACCACTTCGTGCCCCTCAAGGAGGCCTGGGGTTCGGGCGCGCACGCCTGGACGACCGAGGACCGCCAGTCGTACGCGAACTGGCAGGAGAACGCCTGGCACCTCATCGCCGTCACCGCCTCCTCCAACCGTTCCAAATCGGACCAGGACCCGGCCGAGTGGATGCCCGAGGACGACACCGTCTGGTGCGCCTACATCTGGGCCTGGGTCGAGGTCAAGACCGAATGGAACCTCACCGTCGACGAGGCCGAGAAGACCGCGCTCCTGGACTACACCGCCAGCAGCTGCTAACCCAGTGCCAGCCACACCACGCCGAGCGAGTCGGCCTGGGCCCGTTCAGTCTCGGTGAAGGCGTCCCGGCCGGTCGCCTTCGCGATGAACGCGACCGGGCCCAGGCCGAGCGCGGCCAGCGCGTCGGTGTAGCCGGGTCCCAGGAGGAGCCCGGTGACGTGGTCTGCGGCGGCGGGGGTGGTCCAGCGGGTGCGGTGGAGGGCGTCGGCGAGGTCGATGCCGTGGACGGCGACTTCCACGACGCGGGTGGTCAGGAAGTCGGTGAGGGTCATGCTGTCGCCGTGGCGGGTGGTCACGAGGCGGCCGGCGGGCGCTGCGGCGCAGCGATCGGCCATGGCCTGCCAGGTGGTTGCGAAGGCTGCGGCGAGTGCGGGCCCGCCGATGCGGGCGGCCTCGGTGGCGGTGTCGACGCGGGTGGCGTTGGCGGCCGGGTCGAAGCGGGCGTCGGGCTTGTAGTAGCCCGCGGCGCAGGCCGTGGCGGCTTCGGGTGCGGGGGCGTCGAGCATCGGGCCGAGGCGGGCGAGGGTCATGGTGGTGTGCGCGGTCAGTGCGGCCGCGTCCCACGGGGTGCAGCGGGTCGCCGCGGCCCAGTCCGGGGCGGTGAGGCCGGTCAGGACAGCCTGGAGCCGCGCGGATTCAGTGCAGAGTGCGGTGAGTGCCGCTGCGGTCATGTGGGAATGCTATCGCCGGACCGCTGCGCTTGATGTCGCTGAGGGTCGTGGGCGGGGCGCACCATCACGTGCGCCCCGCCATGATTCGGTCTACTGGTCCAGATTGGGGCCGAGGTTCTCGCGAAGCGTGTCGAGGGCTTCATCGATGCGCTGCAGGGTGTCGCCGACGAGCATCCCGACGGGCTCCATCAGCCAATCGCGGGGGATCATGCCGTGGGCGTGGATCTGCACCCAGCCGCTGACCGGATCGGCGCTGGAGCATTTGACCGCCAGGGGCCTGGGGACGCGTCGGATCGGCGCTGCCCAGACTCGGCCGTCGGGCGGGTTCTGGTTCCAGTCGTCTCGGGAGATGAGCGCGGCCATGAGCGGCTGGGACTTGCCGCCGGTGCCGGGCATCCGGGAGGTGTAGACCTCGCCTCGTCGGTATTCGTTGGGCTGCTGAGCCACGTTGCTCCTATTGGGGTTCCTGCCAGAGTGCGGCGGTCGTGGTGTCGACCGCGTCGTACCAGCCGCGGAGCCCGCCGTCGTCGGTGTCGGCCCGCAGCTGTGCCTGGAGCGCCGCGGCGCGGGCCGCCCGCGCGATGAATTCTGGCGTTGACAGTCCGGCGTCGGCGGCCGCAGCGTCGATGAGGTCCCGGTCGAACGAGTCGAACCTGACGGTGGTTCCAGTTTTCGCGGACATGGGCGTGCTCCCTCGGGTGCGTGTCATTGCATCATATGATGCATCACTTTTGATGCGCAAGTGGTGGGGCGCTCTGGCCGACGGCCTGACCCGCGCGTGAGTGGCCCTCAGATGGGCGTATGTTGCCGAGCATGACTACTGAGGTTTGGGAAGGGCGCCTGGCGGCGCTGTGGGAGCGGCTCGACGATATGGGCCGTGAGGAGTTCGTCGCGGCGATGAAGGATCTGGCGGCCGAACTCGGCGAGGACGACCCGGTGGGGTTGTTCGAGGTCGGCGGCGCGCACGACTCGACCGGGTTCACCGAGACTGCCGTGGGCTATTACGACCGGGCGGTCAAGGCCGGGCTCAGTGGCGTGCGCCGGAGGCGGGTGTCGATCCAGATGGCGTCCTCGCTGCGCGAGACCGGCCACCCCGAGCGGGCCCTGGAGATGCTCGCCGAGGAGCGCGAGCGCGGCTCCGACGAATACGACGATGCGCTCGCCATGTGCGAGGCGTTGACGCTCGCGAAGCTCGGGCGCGACCGGGAGGGCCTGTCGGTCGCCCTGGTCGCCTTGGCCCCGCACCTGCCCCGGTATCAGCGTTCGACGGTGAACTACGCGCGGGGCCTGGTCGGATTGGACCCGGTCCAGTAGGGACTGCGGGCGGTGCGATGATCGGCGAATGAGGTTTCTTCTGGTCCCGGGCCGGAACGTGCTCACACCCGAGCACTGGCAGGCGCGGTGGTCCCGGTCCCATCCCGACTGGACCTGGGCGCCGCCCCCGCCGGGCCCGCCGCTGGTGTTCGCCGACCGCATCGCCGCATTGGACTCATCGCTCGCCGCGAGCGACGAGCCGGCCGTACTGATCGCGCATTCGGGCGGATGCGTCACCGCACTCATGTGGGCCGGGGCGCACACCGGGCCGGTGCATGCGGCGCTGCTGGTCGCCCCGCCCGACATCGACGGCGCCGAACCCGCCGACCCGCGCGACGTGCCGTGGCGGGTGCCGTTGCACCCGTTGCCGTTCCGAACCGTGGTGGTCGCCTCCCGCACCGACCCGTTCTGCACGTTCGAGCGGGCCGAGGCGTTCGCGGCGGCGTGGGGCGCGGACCTGGTCGACGCCGGGGATGCCGGGCACATCGAGACGAAGAGCGGGTTCGGGCCCTGGCCCGAGGGCGAGCGCCTGGTGGCTGACCTCAGTGGACGATCGGGTCTTCCAGGATCGCTGTGAGATTGCGGCGCTGGACGTCGTCGTGGCCGGGGCTGGACATGCCCGCCATGGTGACCAGGGCCTTCCACAGGGCCCAGCCGCGGGCGCGATGCCAGGTGTCCTCGTCCAAGCCGACGGCTTCGCGGAAGGATCGGCGTTCGGCGCCTTGGAAGTAGGTCCAGGCGATCTGCAGGTCGCTGGCGGGGTCGCCGACGCCGCAGGTGCCGAAGTCGATGAGCGCCGAGAGCCGCCCGTCCTGGACGAGGAGGTTGCCCGGGGCGATGTCGCCGTGGAACCATGACGGCCTCGCCGCCCAGGCCGAGGCGCACGCCCGGGCCCAGACCGCCCGGCACGCGGCCGCATCGATGCCTTCGAGGAGGTCGAGGGCGGTCTGGACTTCGTCGCCGTAGACGCTGGGGTGGCAGCCGCGGAAGAACGAGTGCCGGCCGGCGGCGGGGCCGCCTTCGGTCGGGGATTCGTACAGTTCGGTCAGGACCGTCCCGAGGTCGGTCGCGAACTGGACGCGGTCCAGGCCCGCCGTGGCTTCGAGGGTGTCGCCGGGCAGCCAGCGCCGGATCGACCACGGGTGCGGGTAGTCGGGTGTGGGCCGGCCGGTGGCGACCGGGACGGGGACGGCGACCGGCAGGTGGTGGGCGAGGCCCGGCAGGCAGCGGTCTTCTTTCTCCACGGCCGCGACGTAGGCGCCGGCGCTGGGCAGGCGCACCGTGAGGTGCTCGCCGAGGCGGAAGGTCCGGTTGTCCCAGCCTTGGCGGGGCACGGGGGTGACCGCCAGGTCGGCCCAGCCGGGGAACTGCTCGGCGATCAGGGCGGTGACGAGGCTGGTGGTGATGTCAGTCAAGGAAGGCGGCTTTCGCAAGGTGGTCGAGGATGCGGCGGGTGCGCTCGGCGGGGTCGGCCGCGGGGATGCGGATGAGGTCGTAGCCGTGTTCGGCGTAAGCGTCGATATGGAACTGTTCGAAGCGTCGGGCGCCTTCGAGGTCGATGCGGCGCACCGCGGTCGCTTTGATGAATCCGAGAAGGTCGAAGAAGAACACCTCCCGCTCGTAGACGTTCTCGGCTTTGATCCGGTCGAGTTCGGCCGTCAGTGCCGGGCCTGGGGTGTGGTCTTTGAAGCGGGCCAGCGCGAGGGTGCAGATCGGGGACCGGTCGAAGAACTGGACGGGCCCGGGGAGTGCGTTGGCGCTTGTCTGGCGTTCGCGCTGGACTTCGGCGATCTGGTCGCAGAACTCGGGCCGGTCCCAGGGCTCGAGGTCGCCGTGGGCCTGTTCGAGGGCGATGAGGTCGGTGGCGGCCTCGGCGATGAACGTGTGCCCGGTATCGGCGAGGCGGTGGCCGATGGTGGTCTTGCCCGCGCCGGGGGCGCCGGTGAGGAGGTAGCGGCGGATCGTGGCTCCCTGGTGGTCAGGCCCGCGCGGCGAGGGCGCACGCGGTGTGGACGATGGCGCGGTCGGCCTCGTCCAGGTGGTGGGCGAGGCGGTCGGCGGCCAGGCGGTAGAGGTGGAGGGCGGATCGGCACCCGTCCTCGTGGGTCGCGGCGGTGAGTCCGGCGGCGGTGTCCCAGGCCCGGGCCCAGGCGGGGCCTTCGGCGGCGGCGAGGGCGTCCCACAGGTCGTTGTCGGAGTCGTAGAGCAGCCGGTTCGCGGCGGCGAGGGGCCCGCCGAGGTGGAGGGTGAGGATCGCGCGGTTGGCGGCCGCGGCGCGGGGCCGCCCGAGGGTGAGCATCCCGGCGACCTTGTGGACTTCCTCGGCCAGGCCGACCAGTTCACCGGCGGCCCACCGGTCGGCTTCGGCGCCGATCCTCTCCCAGGTCCAGGCGCGGGCCTCGGCCTGGAGGGCAGTCATGACCCCGTCGGGGTCGTGGAGGAGGCTCGCGAAGCGCCAGGCCGCGACCGCACTGCCGGCCTCCCACGGGCGGCTGAACGCCGCACGCAGATCCTCGGGGGTATTGCGCGTGAGGGTGACCATGCGGCCCTCGACCTGGCGGACCTGGACGCCCTCGCCCGCAGTGGTGGCGATCATGAGGTCGATGTCCGAGGCGGCGTGGTCGGTGCCTTTGGCGACCGACCCGAACAAGGCGATGCCGATCGATGCCGGTGCGAGGGAGGCGGCGACGCGTCCGGCGATTGCCAGCGCCTGCTCGGTGTGGTCCACGCCAGCGATTATGGGCCGCCTCTGGCCGTGCGGTCGAGGGGTTTTACAGGGCCCGGTAGTAGTCGATCTTCCCCGAGATGTAGTCCCGTTTCGCGTCCAGGTCGGCGATGCGCTCGTCGACCGCTTCCCGGTGGGTCTGCAGGAGCGCGATGCGTTCGGGCACCGTCGCGTCCCCCTCGCGCACCAGTTGGGCGAAGCGGCACATGCCTTCGATGGGCATGCCGGTGTCGCGCAGGCATTTGAGGGTGCCGAGCCATTCGAGGTGCGCTTCGGTGAAGCGCCGCTGGCCGGTGGTGGTGCGTTCGACGTCGTCGATGAGGCCGACGCGTTCGTAGTAGCGCAGGGTGTCCATCGAGAATCCGGAGCGGCGGGCGCATTCGCCGATGGTGTAGCCGGTGACGGTCGGGGTGGAAGTCATGGGTGTCGATGATACCCGCCCGCGCCTTGGTGGCGCCTACCTGCGGGTTTGTGCTGGAGTCCACTCCAGGTCCTAGCGTCGGGGGCACAACGACGACGAAGGGAGTCCGCTGTGGAGCGGATCGCATTGGGGCCGGACGGTATCGGGGTGTCGCGGCTGTGCTTGGGGGCGATGGCCCTGGGGGGCATCCAGGACGAGGCGACGAGCTTCGCGATCCTGGACCGGTTCGTGGAACTGGGCGGGAATTTCATCGACACGGCCAACTGCTACATGTTCTGGATCGAGGGCGGCACCGGGGACGAGTCGGAGCTGCAGGTGGGGCGCTGGCTGGCCGCGCGCGGCAACCGGGACGACCTGGTCATCGCGACGAAGGTGGGGCGGCGTCCGACTTTCGCGGGCGGGGGCCTGGATCATTCGGAGCCGCTCACCGCAGAGCGGATCGGCGCGGGCCTGGACGAGTCCTTGCGGCGCCTGGGGACCGACCGGGTGGACTTGTTCTGGTCGCACCGCGACGACCGCCAGACGCCGCTTGAGGAGACGGTGGCGGGGTTCGACGCGGTGGTCAGGTCGGGGAAGGCGCGTATGGCCGGGGCTTCGAACCATGCCGGGTGGCGGGTGGAGCGGGCGAGGGCGATCAGTGAGCGCACCGGTGCCGCCGCGTATACGGCGATGCAGAACCGGTACTCCTACCTGCAGCCGCGGCCGGGCGCGAGATTGCCGGAGGGCGGGCATGTGCATGCGGCGCCCGATGACCTGGACTTGGTGGCGAACACGCCGGGGATGGCGATCTTGACGTACTCCTCGCTCCTGTCGGGCGCCTACACCAACCCCGGCAAGGCGCTCGGGGACCACTACGACCACCCGGGTACGCAGGAGCGGCTGCGGGTGCTCGACGCGGTCGCGCTCGAGTCGGGGGCGACGCGCAACCAGGTGGTGCTCGCGTGGCTGGCCGGTCATGCGGCGCCGGTGATCCCCCTGGTCGGGGTGTCGTCGGTGGCGCAGCTCGACGAGGCCCTGGCCGGGCTCGATCTGAAGCTCGACGACGGGCAGTGGCAGCGCCTGACTGAAGCGGCCTAGACGCGTGTGGCGGTCCGTCTCACCCGTAGAAGGAGAGGCGGACCGTCCGGTCGGGGTTGTCGCGGTTGGTGTCGACCAGGAGCACCGACTGCCAGGTGCCCAGGGCGAGGCGCCCGGCCACGACCGGGAGGGTGGCGTGGGGGGCGATGAGGGCGGGCAGGACGTGGTCCCTGCCGTGGCCGGTGGAGCCGTGCTGGTGGCGCCACCGGTCGGTGCGCGGCAGCATGTCGCCGAGGGCGTCGAGGAGGTCCTCGTCGCTGCCGGCGCCGGTCTCGATGACGGCGATGCCGGCGGTGGCGTGGGGGACGAACACGTTCAGCAGGCCCTCGCGGGCGCCGGTTTCGGCCAGGAACGCCTCGCACGCCCCCGTGAGGTTGCTGACGGTCTCCCTCCGTCCGGTGTGGACGTCGATGGTGGTGGTGTGAAAGACCGGGCTCATGGGATCCGATACTGCCATGCCGGGCGTCGCGGTGTGCGCCGGTGGCTGTCGGTGCGGTCGATTATCGTGGGGTCCATGCCTACAGGAGCGATTGCCGGGATCGACTGGAACGAGCGCACGGTCGTCGTCGCACCGAACGCCGACCCGTACCGGGCCTATCTGGACTCACTGGGTTCGGCCGAGTCGCGCCGGACCATGCGCGGGTGCCTGGACCGGATCGCCCAGCTCCTGTCGGGGGATGCGGAGACGACCGGTGAGGGCCAGCCGTGGCATCTGCTGCGCTACGAGCACACCTCGCGGGTGCGGGCGGCGATGATCGACTCGGGCTGGTCGGGCGCCTACGTCAACAAGCACCTCGCGGCCCTGCGAAGAGTCCTGAAGGAGGCGTGGCGGCTCGATTTGATGGCCGCCGACGACTACCAGCGGGCCTGCGACCTGCAACCGGTCAAAGCGGTGCGGCTGCCGGTGGGGCAGGCCGTGGACGCCGAGGCCCTGGGTGCGGCCCTGTACGCGTGCGACGCCGACCCCGGCCCGGCCGGGGCCCGCGACGCCGCAGTCCTGGCGACCCTCTACTCCACTGGGTGCCGCCGCAGTGAGATCGCCTCGATGCGCCTGGTCGACTACGACGTGGCCGAACGGTCGATCCGCATCGTCGGCAAGGGCAACAAGGAACGGGCCGTCTATGTCACCGAGGCCGCCCAGGCGCGCATCGACCGGTGGATGGCCGTCCGGGGGCAGACCCCCGGGGCCCTGTTCTGCCCGATCAACAAGGCCGGGACGCTGCGGCGCACCGGCAACCAGTACTCGGGGATGACCGGTCAGGCCATCGCGGACCTGCTCACCAAGCGCCTGGTCGAGGCCGGACAGCGCCGCCACACCCCGCACGACTTCCGGCGCACGTTCATCGGCGAGCTCCTCGACGCGGGCGTGGACTTGGCGATCACGCAGTCCCTGGTCGGGCACGCGTCCCCGGCGACCACCGCCCGCTACGACCGGCGCCCGGCGAGGCGATCGCGCGAGGCGGTCGACCGCCTGCACCTGCCCGAAGCGTGATGTCGCTTTCTGGCTAGCCTTTGTCGTACCCGCGGGGCACGCTTGGTGGCATGGTCCTTTCCGATGTTCTCGCCAACGAGGAGCAGCTGCAGGCCGCGGTCGCGGGGCGGGACGCCCGCTTCGACGGCTGGGTGTTCCTGGCCGTCACCTCCACGCGGATCTACTGCCGCCCCTCCTGCCCGGCCGTGAAGCCCAAGCGCGAGCACCAGAGGTTCTACGCTTCGGCGGCCGCGGCGCAGGAGGCGGGCTACCGGGCGTGCAAACGCTGCCGCCCCGACGCCTCTCCCGGTTCACCGGCGTGGGACTGGCGCAGTGACGTGTGCGCGCGGGCGATGCGCCTGATCGGGGAGGGCGTGGTCGACCGCGAGGGCGCCGCCGGGCTCGCCCAGCGCCTGGGCTATTCCCTGCGCCAGCTCGAACGGCTCCTCATCACCGAGGTCGGGGCCGGGCCCGCCGCACTCGCCAGGGCGCAGCGGGCGCAGTGCGCACGGACGCTCATCGAGTCGACGGACCTGCCGATGGGCCAGGTCGCTTTCGCGGCCGGGTTCACCTCGATCAGGGCGTTCAACCGGGTCGTCGCCGAGGTCTTCGCCTGCTCCCCCACCGAACTGCGCCTCAAAGCGAAAGGCCCGGCCTCCAGTGGTGGCGCGATCACGCTGCGCCTGGCCTACCGGGAGCCGTTCGAACCGTCGAACCTGTTCGGGCACCTCGCCGCCGCCGCAGCCCCCGGCGTCGAGGAATGGGCCGGCGGGGCCTACCGGCGGACGTTGCGGTTGCCGAACGGGCCGGGGATCGCGGCGCTGCGCCCGGGCCCGGGCTATGTGGAGTGCCGGCTGCGGGTCGCGGACCTGCGGGACGTGACGGCCGCGGTCGCCCGCTGCCGCCGCGCCCTCGACCTGGACGCCGACCCGCACGCCCCCATGGAAGCCCTCAGCGCCGACCCGGTCCTGGCGCCCCTGGTCCAGAAGACCCCGGGGCGGCGCGTGCCGCGCAAAGCCGACGGCGCGGAGTATGCGATCCGCGCCGTCATCGGCCAGCAGATCGCGACCGCCTCCGCGGCCACGGTGGCGGCGCGGCTCGCCGAACGCTACGGGGAAGCGGTCACCGACCCTGACGGGGGCCTGTCGCGCCTGTTCCCGACCCCGGAGGCCCTGGCGGAGGCGGATCCGGCGCACCTGCCGATGCCCGCCTCCCGGAAGCGGACGGTGCTGGGTTTGGCCGCGGCGCTGGCGGACGGGTCGGTGGACGTGGGTCCGGGCGCGGACTGGACCCGGACCCGGGCGGCTTTGGCCGAGGTGGCGGGGGTGGGGCCGTGGACGATCGAGATGATCGCGATGCGGGCCCTGGGCGACCCGGACGCGTTTCCGGTGAAGGACCTGGGTGTGATCAAGGGCGCGGCCCAGTTGGGGCTGGGCGCGGGCAGGATGCTGGAGGCCAGGTCGCAAGCCTGGCGGCCGTGGCGGTCGTATGCGGTGCAATACCTGTGGGCCTCCAGTGAGCATCCGACGAATCATGTGCCGACGAGTGAGGAAGTGAGTGCGAAATGAGGAACGCGATGGGTTCGGTGCGGGCGGATGCGCGGCATCTGACGTTCGAGTCGCCCCTGGGATTGATGGCGGTCTCGGCGGTCGAGGAGGGCGTCACCTATGTCCACATGGGTGTGGAGGAGATGAAGGACGCGTGGGGGCCCGAGGAGGCCACGCCGGTGCTCACCGCGGCGGCCGAGCAGTTGGAGGCCTACTTCGGGGGCGATCTGAAGGATTTCGACCTGCCGCTGGCGGCGGCGGGCACGCCGTTCCAGCATCGGGTGTGGGATGAGCTGGTGAAGATCCCGTACGGGGTGACGTGCGCTTACATGGATGTGGCCGACCGGCTCGGGGACCGCAAGGCGGTGCGGGCGGTGGGGTTGGCGAACGGGCGCAATCCGATCGCGATCGTGGTGCCGTGCCATCGGGTGATCGGCGCGAACGGGAAGCTCACCGGGTACGCGGGCGGCCTGTGGCGCAAGGAGTGGCTGCTGGGTCTGGAGCGGGGCGAGCCGGGCCTGTTCGCTTGAGCGCCAACGCCTCCCGAAAGCGCGACCGATTGCTTAGATGAGGGTGACGTTGAGGGTGACGGTGACTGAGGCGTCTTTGACGACGATGGTCGCGGCCCAGCATGATTCGGGGCCGCAGTCGGCGGGGATGATGCCGGAGGCGGTGCCGGCGGGGGTGGTGCCCGCGATGAGGGGCGCGTCCATGTCGTTGGCACTCAGGAAGTCGTCGAAGTCGTCGGCGGGGATGTCGACGGTGAGTTCGGCCCTGGCGCCCGGGGTCGGGGACTGCATCTGCGACAGGTCCGATTCCAGGACCGTGGCGGCGCCGGGGAAGTCCAGGTGCGTCGCTTCCTCGACCGTACTGATGCTGGGTTGGGGGCCGCCTTCCAGGGCCCAGCCGACGGCCCAGACCGCGCCGATGAGTCCGGCGAGGACGACCGTGAGCCATACGGCGGCGATGAGTGCGCGTCGGACGGTGGGGGCCGGCGGGGAGACCATGGCCGCGACCCTACCTGAGGCCGGTGCGTGCCCGGCCCGTATACGGGCCGGGTGTTCTACAGGCCGCTGATGGTCCCCGGGGCGCGCTCGGTGCGGGCGAGCGCGCGGATGAGCGCCGTCTGGCCGTGGCGGTGGGCGGCGAGGCGGGTGAGGACCCAGGTGGCGGTGTCGAACGGTCCGGGTTCGAATGCGGGGGTGTCGATGCCGACGGAGTGGGCGAGGTCGTCGGCGTGGACGACGATTTCCATGATGCGGGTGATGAGGAAGTCGTCGAAGCCGGTGGCGTAGGCCCAGGCGGGGTTGCCGCCGGGTGCGTCCGCGGGTAGGGCGGGGAGTCCCTCGCGCAGCGCCGCCAGCGCCTGCGCGGTGCTGTCGACGACTGCGGCGGGTCCGGCCTGGGCGAGGTGTTCGCCGCCGTCGCGGATTTTCGCGTTCGCGCTGTTGTGGAGGTCGCCGTCGATCCAGGCGGCTTCGAAGAAGTGCGCGAAGAGACTCTTGCGGGGCCGGGCGGTGAAGTCGGTGTCGAGGGCTTCGGCGGCGGCGAGGACCTGGGTGGCGAGGTGGGCGGCGAGGCCGCCGACGGTGAATTCGGTCAACGCTGAGGGCTTCGCCCATGCGGCGGCGACTGCTTCCTCCTTGAGCAGGTCGAGGCCGGTGGCGGCGGCGCTGAGGTACTGGCTTCGAATGTCTGGCACGAATGGGCCTCTTCTATCGCATGGAGACGTGGACGTGGTTGGTGTGGTCGCCCGCGGGGGTGCCGTCCTGACCGGTGTAGGACCGCCACCCGCTGGAGGGGGACCAGAACTGGCGGTACCAGATGACGTATTCGACTTCGAGGGTGTCGGCGTTGTTGACGTACCAGGAGGCGAGCTGGTCGCCGTAGGTCTTGTCGTCGCCGGAGGCGTCCTCGTCTTGGAATCCGGACGAGTTGGCGGCCCAGTCGCAGGCGCGGCCCAAGGGGTGTTCGCCGGAGCCGCCGGAGCGGTAGCAGGACACGTAGTGGTCGAAGCCGGCTTCTTTGGTCTCGTTGTACATGTGGAGGGTGCGGGGGGTCAGGCACCCGGAGGTGGTGGGGTCGTCTTCGGTGCAGCCTTCGTCGCCGGAGCCGTTGTAGGCCTCGGGTGCGGCGGCGCCGCCGTCGGAGCCGGGTCCGGCGGCCTCTTCGGCTCTGAGTTCCTCGAGTTGGTCTTCGAGGTCGGCTTCGGCGTCTTCGGCGTCCCCCAGGGCGTCTTCGGCGGCGGTCACTTCGTCGGCGTGGGCTTCCTGCTGCGCTTCGAGCTCGGACAGGAGTGCGCCGGCGTCTTCGACGAGTGCGGCTCTTTCGTCGCCGAGGAACTCGGTGAGCGTCAGGGCGTCGATGAGGTCCTGGCCGCTCGAAGAGGAGAGGATCGCGTTGGTGGTCTGGAGGTCGCCTTCGGTGTGGAGGTAGAGGGCGTACTCGTTGAGGTCCGCGGTGAGGCCGTCCAGGAGCGCCTGCGTGTCGGTGATCTGCGTCTGGAGTTCGGCGGCGCGCTCGTTGGCGGCGTCGACGGCGTCCTGGGCGTCGGCGACCGCTTCGATGGCCGCGGTGAGGTCGGCTTCGAGGGTCTCCTCGTCGGGTTCGGCCCAGGCGCTGCCGGGGAGGAACGCCAGGAGCGCGGCGAGGACGAGGGTGGGGAGGATCTTGTTGCGCACGGTTGGAGGTGGTGCCTTCCGGACGGCCGGTTCGCGGATTTCGCGCCCGGTTTAGAGGTCGAGGTCGATCACGAGGGGTGCGTGGTCGGAGGCGCCTTTGCCTTTGCGTTCGTTGCGGTCGACGTAGGCGTCGGTGACGGCGGCCGCGAAGGCGGGGTTGGCCAGGGCCAGGTCGATGCGCAGGCCCCGGTTCTTGGGGAAGTCGAGGTTGCGGTAGTCCCAGAACGTGAACGGCCGGTCGTACTTGAGGGCGCGGGGGAACACCTCGGTCAAGCCTGCGGCTTCGATGCCGGCGAGCGCGTCCCGCTCGTCTTTGGTGATGTGGGTGGTGCCGGGCCATTCCTCGACGTCCCACAGGTCCGCGTCGGTCGGGCAGATGTTGTAGTCGCCCAGGGCCGCAAACGGGAGGGCCCCTGCCGTGTCCGGTGCGACGTCGGCGGCGAGCGCTTTGAGGAACGCGAGCTTGTAGGGGAAGTGCGGGTCGGTGACGTCGCGGCCGTTGGGGATGTACAGCGACTGGACCCTGACGCCCCCGCAGGTCGCGGTGATGGCGCGCGGTTCGGCTTCGCCCCCGAATTCGGGCTGGCCCCCTATGCCGGTGCGTACGTTCTCGATGCCGACGCGGGAGAGGATCGCGACGCCGTTCCAGCGGCCGGTCCCCCACGCCGCCGTCTCGTACCCGGCGGCCCGTAGTGCGTCGACGGGGACGTCGGCGGTGGCGCATTTGAGTTCCTGCACGCAGACCACGTCCGGTGCCGCGGTCTCGAGCCAGCCCAGGAGCCGGTCGAGTCGGGCTTTGAGCGAGTTGATGTTCCACGTGGCCACGCGCATGGGCCTCACCCTACCCGGCGGGCCTCAGCCGGTGCCCGGACCCGGCGTGCGGGCGCCCGCCTCGCTGCCGGGCACTGCCGCGACCGGGGGCTCGACTGCGATGGGGGCGGGCTTTGGTCCGACGGCGATGGCGAGGAGGCCGAAGCCCAGGGCCACGGTGAACCCGGGGATGGCGATCCCCGAGTCGTTGACGAGCGCGCCGATGAGGGCGACCGCGCTCAGGCCGATGACGGCCGCGCCGACTTCGTTCGAGCGGATCGGGGCCCTTCGGCGCCAGATGATGACCGCGCCGATGACGGCGGCGAGGGAGATCCATGTCAAGGCGTTGCCGATGGTGCCGATCGAGGCGTCGGCTTTGCGGATCAGGATCTGGGAGGCCGAGCCGTCCAGCACTGAAGCGACGAAGCGGCCCAGGTGGGTCTGGTCGGCTTCGGGCCGCAGGTAGTCGAGGAACCCGCCGATCGCGAACACGGCCAGGGCGATGCCTCCGGCGAGGGCGATGGCGCCCAGGGACAGGCGCCGGCCCCACAGTTTCAGGCAGGTGAGGATCCCGGCGGCGACGAGGGTGAGCGTCCCGCCCATGTCCCGGCCCAGGTTCGGGGCGCCGACGATGACCACCGCGCACACCCCCAGTGCGATCGGCCCCCACACGCGCGCCCGCCCCTTCCAAGGCCAGAAGGCGACGAGGAGGATGACGGCGGCGGCGAAGACGCTGAACGCGTAGTTGCCCAGCCCGGTGAAGCGGGCCCCGGCCTGCGCGGTGTAGCCCATGGGGGTGTGCAGGGGCCAGGTCGCCCCCGAGACCTGGTCGACGGCGATGAGGGCCGCCCCGGCGCCGGCGACGATCAACGTCGGGCGCAGCCCCCTCCTGGTCCACGGCAGTGAGGCGGCGACGGTGATGACCGCGACCCCGGCGCCGATGAGGGCCCAGAACACCAGGGCCTGATGGTCGGAGCGCCACCACGGGGGGATGCCCGCGGCGACACCGGCGACGGGCATCGCCGCGACGGCGATACAGATCGTACGGGCGAGCCCGCGGTAGCGGTCGGTGCCGCACAGCAGCCACACCGCGGCCGCGACCATGACGCACCCCACGGCCGAGAGCGTGACGTAGAAGGGCCAGGAGACGTCGGCGACGGCGCTGGCGGCGGCGGTCTCGTCGATCCCGGAGGCGACCGCGCTGGCGGCGGTCTGGTCGGGGTCGGGCAGGACCGTGACCGGGGCGCCGGCGACGGGCCCGGGCACGTCAGCGCCGATGACCGCCAGTGCGGTCGCGGTGAGGTCGACGAGCTGGAGGTACCCGTCCCGACCGGTGGTCGAGGACGTGAGGCCGCCCGCTTCGATGCCCGCACCGGAGTAGAGCACGGGGTGGAGGGAGGAGGGCGCCGAAGCGTCGGCGATGCCGGCGACCACGAGCCGCCAATCATCGCTCAAGGCCGCCTGGACCTCACCGACGGCGGCGTCGGCGGCCATTGCGGCACTCTCGCGCACGGGGTCGGCTTCGGGTTCGATCTCCCCGGGATGCTCGTCAGCGGCGGAAGAGGTTTCTTCGGTGCCGACTTCGGTGTCGTCCTTGCCGAGCTGGTCGTAGTCGGTGGTCGCATCAGGGGCGAGGTTCGCCGTGTCGCCGATGATGACGCCGGGGTCGACGATGACGACGTCGCAGGTGCCCATGGCCTCACCGAGGGCGTCCAGGCCCGGCGCCCAGTAGGTGATGCGCCCTTCAGTGTCGGCCGCCGCCAGTGCGGCGCCGTTGCCGATCCCGGCCACGCACGAACCGTCCCGCACCGCAGGCGCGGTCTCGCCGTTCGCTTCGGCTTCGGCGGCGGCCGCCTCCTGCTCGGCGGCCATCGCGGCGACCGCATCGGCCAGGGACCCCAGGCGGGCGCCGTAGTTGAACGCGGTGTTGGCCTCGACCAGGTCGGCCCAGCCCTCCACCGTCCAGGCCCCGTCCTCCTGGACGGGGGCCGGCAGTGCGGACTGGGCTTCGCATTGGGCGTCGCGGGGGGCCGCGCCACCGGCCCTTTCACCGGCGCCGAGGCTCACCCACCCGGCTTCGGGACACGTCCACGATCCGATGGTGCGCGCACTCATGGCCGCCGAGGCGCCCTCACCGGCCATCGCCCACAAGTTCGGCGTCACCGACTCATCAATGTCGCTCCAGGCCAGGCCGGGCAGGCCGACGATGACGATCCCGCCCGCCTCCGGCTCCGCCGCCGCCAGCGCGGGGGCGGGCGCGGCCAGTGCCGCGCAGGCACCGGCCAGTCCGGCCGCGGCCCATCGCACCCATGAACCGCCCCAGGGCACTCGCGCCCGCGCCACCGATGTCATGCCCCGTAGTCTATGGGGTCCTCGCGTCCGGGCCCGGTCCCTCCCGCACGCCCCGGCCGCGGCGCACCCGCGAAGTGTCGGCCGGGCGGGTTAGGCTGGGCCGATGCGCACCATCGCCACCGCCAACGTGAACGGAATCCGGGCCGCCGCCAAGAAGGGCATCATCCCCTGGCTGGAGCAGACCGAAGCAGACGTGGTGCTGCTGCAGGAGGTCCGCGCCGACCACACCCAGATCCCCGCCGAAGCCCTCGAGGCCGGCGGCTGGCACTGGCATGTGGCGCCCTCCACGATCGCGAAAGGCCGCGCCGGCGTCGCCGTCCTCACCCGCGACGAACCCGAAGAGGCCCGCATCGGCTTCGGCGTCGAGGAGTTCGCCCTGTCGGGACGCTACGCCGAAATCGACCTCCCCGGGTTGACAGTGGCGAGCCTGTACCTGCCTTCCGGTGAGACCGACACGCCGCGCCAGGTCGAGAAGGAGCGGTTCATGCTCGCCTTCGCCGACTACCTCGCCGCCGCTGCCGCGAAAGCCGCCGCACAGGGCCGTGAACTCCTCGTCTGCGGCGACTGGAACATCGCCCACAATGAGGCCGACCTCAAGAACTGGAAGTCCAACAAGAAGACCGCCGGATTCCTCCCCGGAGAGCGAGACTGGCTCACCAACCTCTACGGCACCGGCACGTTCGTCGACGTCGTCCGCGCCCTCCACCCCGGCGTCGAAGGCCCCTACTCCTGGTGGTCCTACCGCGGGCGTGCCTTCGACAACGACGCGGGCTGGCGCATCGACCTGCACGTCGCCACCCAAGGACTCGCCGCCAAGGCCACCAAAGCCTGGGTCGACCGGGCTAGCGCCCACGACCAGCGCTGGTCCGACCACGCCCCCGTCCTGGTGACCTACGACCACTAAAGGCCCCGGCTGGCCGACCGGCCACCGCAGCGGGCACCATTGATGCTCGTGAGCCTCATCGACTACCTGCCCGCGAGCGAAGCGCCCGAACCCGACGACGTCTACGCCGCCTTCGCCCAATGGGCCGAAGACACAGGGATCGTCCTCTACGAGCACCAAGAAGAGGCCCTCCTGGCCATCTGCACCGGCCAGAACACCATCGTCGCCACCCCCACCGGATCGGGCAAGTCCCTGATCGCCGCCGCCGCGCACTTCAACGCGCTGGCCAATCAGCGGACGTCGTTCTACACCGCGCCGATCAAGGCCCTGGTGTCGGAGAAGTTCTTCGAGCTGTGCGAGCAGTTCGGGCACGCGAACGTCGGGATGCTCACCGGGGACGCGGCGGTGAACCCCGACGCGCCGCTGATCTGCTGCACCGCGGAGATCCTCGCGAACCTGGCCCTGCGTGAGGGCGCGGGACTGGACTGCGATTCGGTGGTGGCCGACGAGTTCCACTTCTACACCGAACCCGACCGCGGGTGGGCGTGGCAGGTGCCGCTGCTGGAACTGCACCGCGCCCAGTTCACCCTCATGTCCGCGACATTGGGCGACACGGCGTTCTTCCAGGAGGACCTGACTCGCCGCACCGGCCGCGAGACCGCCCTGGTGGCCTCGGCGACGCGCCCGGTCCCGCTCCACTACGAGTACCGCAAGACACCGCTCCATGAGACCGTGGAGAACCTCGTCAAAGTCGACCGCGCCCCGGCGTACATCGTGCACTTCACGCAGGCCTCGGCCCTGGACACCGCGCAGGCCCTGTCGAGCCTGAGCCTGGTCGACAAGGACGCCAAGACCGCCATCAGCGCGGCCCTGGGCGGGTTCCGGTTCACCACGAAGTTCGGGCAGACCCTGGCGCGCCTGGTCCGCTCCGGCATCGGCGTGCACCACGCCGGCATGCTCCCCAAATACCGCCGCCTGGTCGAACGCCTGGCCCAGCAGGGCCTGCTCAAGATCATCTGCGGCACCGACACGCTCGGCGTGGGCATCAACGTGCCGATCCGCACCGTCGTGTTCACCGGCCTCGCCAAATACGACGGGCGCCGCACCCGCCGCCTGCGCGCCAGGGAGTTCCACCAGATCGCCGGAAGGGCCGGGCGGGCCGGGTACGACACGGAGGGCTTCGTGGTCTGCCAGGCGCCCGAGCACGTGATCGAGAACGAGAAGGCCATGCAGAAATTCGGCCTCGACCCCAAGAAGCGCAAGAAGATGGCGAAGAAGAAAGCCCCCGAGGGATTCGTCGGCTGGTCCGAGGAGACGTTCCTGGGCCTGTCCGAAGCACCCCCCGAGGCGCTGCACTCGCGCATGCGCATGACCCACGCGATGCTCATCAACCTGCTGGGCCGCGGCGGCGACACGTTCAACCACGTGCGCACCCTCATCGAGGACTCCCACGCCGACCGCCCCACCCAGTTGAAGATGGCCCGCACCGCCCTCACCATCGCCCGCACCCTCCGCGACGCCGGGATCATCGTGATCGAAGGCGGGAGGGTGAAACTCACCGTGGACCTGCCCGACCACTTCGCACTCAACCAGCCCCTCGCCCCGTTCGCCCTCGCAGCCCTGGAACTGCTGGACACCGAGTCGGACACGTACCCGATGGACGTGGTCTCGATCGTGGAGGCCACGCTGGAAGGCCCCGGGCAGATCCTCGCCGCCCAGCGCAGCAAGGCCAAAGGCGCGGCGATCGAAGCGATGAAGGCCGACGGCCTGGACTACTACGACCGCATGAACCAGCTCGAGGACGCCGAAGTCGACTACCCCAAGCCGCTCGCCGAACTCCTCGACGTCGCCTTCGAGGCCTACCAGACCAGCCACCCCTGGGCCGCGGACTACAGCCTGGAGCCCAAGTCGATCCTCCGCGAGATCTGGGAAGGGCGACTGAGCTTCGGCGAATACGTCGGCCTGTACGGGATCCAAAGGGGCGAGGGCCTGCTCCTGCGCTACCTCTCCAGCGCCTACAAGGCCCTGATCCAGACCCTGCCCGAAAACACCGGCGGCCCGGAACTGGACGACCTGTCGGCGTGGCTCGGCGAGACGATCCGCCAGACCGACTCCTCACTCATCAATGAGTGGGAGCAGCTGACCAACCCGGCCGAAGACGACGACATCGACACCGGCCGCCCCGCCCGCGCCTTCACCGACAACGACCGGGCGTTCACCATCGCCGTGCGCAACGCCGCATTCCGCCACGTGGAGCTCGCCGCGGCCGACCGCCTCGAAGCCTTGGCGGCCCTCGACACCGGCTGGCCCAAGTCCAAATGGGACGCCGCCCTGGAGCGGTACTTCGCCGCCCACGACGACATCGGCACCGCCGGACCCGCACGCGGCAGCGAATACCTCCACATCAACAAGGAAGGCCGGACCTGGACGGTCCGCCAGACCATCGACGACCCCGCCGGCGACAAAGACTGGGCGATGATCTTCACAGTCGACCTCGACGCCTCGGACGAGACCGGCACCGTCGTCATGACCGTGGAGGACTTCACCGACTAGCCGCGAGGCGGAGACTCAGGGTTCGGGGAAGGCCAGCCCGTGCCGACCGGCCGCCGCCCGCCCCACGTCGGCCACCACGTCCTTGACCACCGTGGCCACCAGCGGGACCAGCGGGGTCAAGGCCGCCAGCTCGGGCCCGAAACCGAACATCTGGACCTCGAACGCGACCATCATCGCGCCGAGGGCGACAGCCACGAGCAGCGACGACCACGCCAGCGCCCGCGCGATCCACACCGAACCCAGCCGCCACGCCACGAACACCCGGATCCACCGGACCACCGGCTGACGCACGTCCAGACCGAGATGCCCGTAAGCCGCCCACACGACCCGATTCGCCGCCCACGCCAAGGCGAGCGCCCCGGCCGTCATCGCGACCGCGCCCACCACCCAGTCGACCCCGGTGATCCGCCCGTACACCCAACCGGCGAAGCCGCACACCGCCAGGGCCAGAAGCCGACCGGTGAACGCCAGCAGCCGCCCCCGCGCCTCGGCCAGACGCAGGCCCCAACCGCGCAGATGCAGCTCCACCGTCAACGACAGGGACGCGGCATGGACCAGGCCCGCGAAGAGCACGGCCCCGAGGATCCACCGGCCCGGGTCGGGATAGACCTCGGCCCACGACGCCCCATAGCCGAGCCCGTGCTCGACGACCAGCATCGCCGAATTGCCGACGACCGGGGCGCACACCAAGGCCAGGAAGCAGTACAGGAACGGCGCGATCGACAACCACCCGGCGGCCCCGCGGGCGATCATCGGCTGCTCCAGGATCGGACCGAACACCCGATCAAGGGCCGGCTCCACCGACACCAGGTGCCGCCCCGCCACGAGCAGGGCGCGCCCGGCCAGCCACGAGGCGGCCAAGAGCTGCAGGAACCCGATGAACCCCAACACCAACCCCGAGGCCGCAAGCCACCACCACATGCCCGGCACCTTTCCATCGTGAGCGGACAGGGTACCGAGACCGGGCCCGGAAACCGTGGAACCGCTAGGGCGCCAACGAGTCGACAGCATCACCGCCGACCGGCCGCTCGACACCGGCCGACAGGCACGCGCGCACCGGCACACCGGATGGCACAATCCTCCGGGTGCTCACCGACCCGCGCCACTCCCCCATCGGCACCCCCACCGCCTGGGAACCCCTGACCCACAACACCGCCAACCAGGCCACCGGCGGCATCTGGCGCGTCACCGGCCCCGGCGGCACCGCCATCCTCAAACACGCCACCCCCACCGGCCAAGGCGCCGCCCACTGGCCCGCCTCCACCGACCCCCGCCACTGGAACTACTGGCAGCGCGAGTACCTCGCCTACACCACCGGCTACGCCGCCCAATACGGCAAAGCCACCGGCCTCGGCGCGCCCGCACTCCTCGCCGCAGGCCAACGCCCCGACGGCAGCCGCGAACTATGGCTCGACAACGTCACCGGCACCCCCGGACCCGACTGGACCACCACCCAACTCGCCGACCTCGCCCACCACCTCGGCGCCACCCAAGCCCAACTTGCAAACGCACCCGAACTGCCCTGGCACTCCCGCCGATTCCTGCGCACCTACGCCGGACGCCGCGACTTCCCGGACATCCCCTGGAACCACCCACTCGCCGCCGCACACTGGGACGCCGACCTCCGCGACGGCCTCCGCATGATCTGGGAAAAGCGCACCGAACTCTTCACCCTCGCCGAAACCCTCCCCCAGACCCGCTGCCACCTCGACCTCTGGCCCCTCAACCTCATCTGGCCCACCAGCAAAAACGGCCCGGTCCTCCTCGACTGGTCCTTCACCGGCACCGGCGCCATCGGCGAAGACATCGCCAACCTCATCGCCGACACCTTCCTCGACGGCCTCCAACCCGTCCACCGCCTCCCACAAACAGAAACCGCCCTCACCAACGCCTACCTCACCGGACTCAACACCACCGCACACCACAACGAGACCACCGTCCGAAAAGCCATCGCCGCCACCGGCGCCGCCAAGTACTGTTGGCTCGCCCCGACGATGCTCACCAGCCTCGCCAACGGCACACCCACCACCAGCGCCGACTACGACACCGAAACCGACAACGCCGCCGTCCTCGACCGCCGCGCCCCCATACTCACCATGCTCGTCCGCTGGGCCCACACCGCACTCGACAACTGAGAGACCGCCATGCCCGTCCACATCACCGACACCATCACCATCCCCGACGCCGAACTACGCTGGCGGTTCTCACGCTCCTCCGGGCCCGGCGGGCAGGGCGTCAACACCACCGACTCACGCGTCGAACTCGTCTTCGACCTCGCCGGAACGAACGCTCTCCCACCGGCCCTCATCGAACGCGCCCTCACCAGGCTCGGATCACGGGTCGTGGACGGGACGGTGGTGATCGCCGCATCTGAGTTTCGCTCGCAACTGCGCAACCGCGAGGCCGCCACCGAGAGGCTGGCCGAACTCCTGCGCCGCGCGATCGCCGCACCGCCGCCTTCGCGAAAGTCCTCGAAGCCCTCCAAGGGACAGAAACGGCGACGCCTGGAAGACAAGCGCCGCCGATCCACCATCAAGAAAGGCCGCCAGGCCACCGGGGACTGAGCACCCGGGCGGGGCTCGTGTCTAGTTCTCGGGCTGGGGTTCGCCGAAGTCTGGGGTGCCGTCCTCGTTCCAGCCGAAGGGCTGTACGCGGCAGTGCCGGTCGGGGTTGTCGAGGGGGTCGCCTTCGATGTGCTCGTACGCGCGGGCGTGGAACACCAGGAGGTCCTGGCCGTGCTCGTCGACGGTGAACGCGTTGTGGCCCGTCCCGAAGATGCCGTTCTCGCGGCTGGTGGTGAAGACCGGCTCGGGGTTCTTGGTCCAGGACGCGGGGTCGAGCAGGTCGGATCCGGCGTCGGTGCTGAGCAGGCCGACGCAGTATTCGGCGCCGGTGCCCGCCGCCGAGTAGGTGATGAAGACCTTTCCATTGCGTTCGATGGCGTAGGGGCCTTCGTTGACGGCGAAGCGGATCGTCTCCCAGTCGAATTCGGGGCGCGACAGCTCCACCGGTTCGCCCTTCACGGTCCAGGGGTCGGCGAGTTCGGCGAGGTAGAGGCTGGTGTTCGAGTCGGGCAGGGCCGGGTTGTGCTGGGCCCAGCACAGGTAGCGGCGCCCGGCGTGGGCGAAGGTGGTCGCGTCCAGTGAGAACGAGTCGATGGGCGTGGCGATCTGCCCCTTCTCGGTCCAGGTCCCGGTGAGCGGGTCGGGGTTGGGGTTCTCGAGCACGTACATGCGGATGCGCCACACGTCCGCGGTCGCCGATTCGGCTTCGCCCGCGGCGAAGTAGACGTACCAGGCGCCGTCGATCCAGTGCAGTTCCGGCGCCCAGATGTGCGAGCCCATCGGCCCTTCGGGGTGCTGCTCCCAGATGGTGACCTCTTCGGCGTCTCGCAGGCCGTCGAGGGTGTCGGCGCTGCGCAGCACGATCCGGTCGTAGGCCGGGACGGTGGCGGTGAAGTGGTAGCGGCCGTCGGTGTGCCGGGTGATCTGCGGGTCGGCCCGTTCGCGGATGAACGGATTCGGATAATTGTTATCGGTCACAACCGGTGTGGTCATCGCTTCGCCTTCCAGGATGCATTGGATGCAGAAACCCTACAACTCCACTCGCAGCGACCCGGCCGGGACGACCTCCGCCGCGCCCGCGGTCTGCCCCGCCACCCAGTCCACCAGCAGCTCCGCGTCCGCACACGCCAGATCGAACACCACGTCCGACCCGAAATCCACCGCGATGAGCCGCACGTCCTCGCGCAGGCGCAGCAGGCCTTCGAGACTCCCGGCCTCGCCGTAGGCCACGCGCACGTTCAGGCGCGGCCACACGGCCAGCTCCACGACCCCGACCGCGTCCACCGCGGCCGACACCGAGGACCCGTACGCGCGCACCAGACCACCGGCGCCCAGCTTGACCCCGCCGAAATACCGCGTCACCACCGCCAGCACATCGGTCAGCTCGCGCCCGCGCAGCACTTCCAGCATCGGCACACCGGCCGTCCCGGCCGGCTCCCCGTCATCCGAGGACCGCGCCGACTGCCCCTGATCGAGCACGTAAGCGGTGCAGTTGTGCGTCGCCTCCCAATGCGCCCTGCGATGCGCGCCGATCCGCTCCCGCGCCTGCGCATCATCCGCGACCCGGTACAGGGTGCAAATGAAACGCGACCGGTTCACCACGGTCTCGGTGGTCGACTCGGCGCCGGCAATGGTCCGCATCGCGAATCAGCCCACGACGCCGTGCTCCCAGGCCCAAGCCGCGATGCCCACGCGGTTGCGGACGGCGAGCTTGGCGCGGACGGCCTCCAGGTGGGTCTTGACCGTGGACACGGACACAAAGAGGTCGGCGGCGATCTCGGCGTTGGTCTTGCCGCGCGCCACCAGCTCGACGACGTCCAGTTCCCGCTCGGTGAGGATGTCGACCGCCTTGGGCCCCTTGGCGACCGGTTCGGTCAGGCGTTCCAGGAGCCGGACGGTCACCGACGGGGAGATCAGCGACTCGCCGCTCGCGGCGGCCCGCACCGCCTCCACGAGGAGGGTCGGACCCGAATCCTTCAGGAGGAAGCCGGTCGCGCCCGACCGGAGCGCGCCGTACACGTATTCGTCAGTGTCGAACGTGGTGACCACGACGATCCGCGGGCCGGTGCCGTTCGCGCCCGCGAGCAGCGTGCGCGTCGCTTCGAGGCCGTCGAGGCGGGGCATGCGGATGTCGAACAGGCACACGTCCGGCTTGAGCCGCCGCGCCTCCGCGACCGCCACCACACCGTCGGGTGCGTCGGCCACGACCTCCATGTCCGCCTGGGCGTCGATGATGGCCCGGAACCCTGCCCGGACCATCTCCTGGTCGTCTGCGATCAGCACTCGGATAGCCACGCCCCGAGCCTAACCGGCCCCACGTGGCGGTACAGCTCAGGCCGCCGTGGCAAGCTCCAGCTCACGGACCGGAGTGCGGACGGGCACCGCCGAGGCGAGCGCCTCCCGCTCCAGGACCGCCAGCCGCCAGGCGGCGCGCCGCCGGATCAGGATCGTCGCGGCCACCATGAACAGCCACGTCCCCTCCAGGAGGATCAGGCCCCAGTCGTGGCCGATGATCGCCGAGCTCAGCAGGATCGAGCACGCCGAGATGACCAGGCCCAGCGACGCCGGCTTCGTCGCGCTGATGCGGTGGGTCTGGATGAGCAGGTAGTTCGTGATGTACAGAACGGCGCCGCAGATCTGCAGGATGATGCGGATGTCGAACTCGTGCATGGGATTTCCTTGAAAAGTCGCGATGGCAGGCAGGAGGCGGGCCGCACCCGGGGGCGCGGTCCGAGAAAGCTGGGGGAAAGGGTTCGGAGCGGGTTACGCGGTCGCGGCCGGATGGCCGCTCGGTCTGCTGCGCGCGCAGACCTCCGGCGCCGCCCCGCGGCCCACCCGCGTCTGGAGCGAACCGCAGATGCACCGGGTCCACACCGTCACGCCCGACGCGCTCCGGTGCCGGGACACGGTCGTCACCGGATCGTCGTCAGGCCAACCGCAAAACGGGCAGGACCGCATGACCGCATCCCCCTCACGAGGCATCGGGAATCTACAGGGATGAGCGCCGGCCGATTCCGCCCGCAGCGGAAAATCGCGCCGTTCTTACGCTCACAATCGAGGTTAAGGTCCCATTCGTACGGGCTACAAGACCTAGATGACGCTAGTTTGCGAAACTCATCGTGAAGCAATCGCTAAAGGGACGAGGGCCACAACTTGATCGACCTGAGACGCCTGCACGTCCTGCGGGCCATCGCCCACCACGGCACCGTCTCCGGGGCCGCGAAAGCCCTGCACATGTCCACCTCCGCGGCCTCTCAGCAGATCCGGCTGCTCGCCAAGGACCTCGGCGTGCCGCTGCTCGAACCGGTCGGGCGCGGGGTGCGCCTCTCCTCTGCCGCGCAGGTCCTCATCGCCCACATCGACGCCATCGAGGCCATGTGGCGACTGGCCGAGGCCGAACTCCAGGCCACCGAGGGCGAGCCGTCGGGGATGCTGCGCCTGTGCGGCTTCCCCACCGCCATCGCGACACTCCTCGCGCCGCTGGTCGAGGCCGCCCGCGAACGCCACCCCGCACTGGAACTGCGCCTGCGGGAGGCCGACGCCGCCGAGAGCTTCGACCTGCTCTTCGCCGGGGAGGCCGACCTCGCCCTGGTCGAGGCCACGCCCGACAACCCGCCGCCCGAGGACATCCGCTTCGACGCCCAGACCGTCTTCAACGACCCCTTCGACCTGGTCGTGCCCGGCGGGCACTGGTGCGCCGAAGCCGAGCAGGTCGACCTGCGCGACCTCGAGAGGGAACCGTGGGTGTTGGGCGTGCCCGGCTCCATCCACCGCCGCCACGTGCTCACGGCCTGTTCCAACGCGGGGTTCCGGCCCACCGTCACCGGCGAGGCCCGCGAATGGCTGGTCATCGCCGTCATGGTCGCCCACCGCATGGGCGTCGCCCTCATCCCGCGCCTGGTCGACCTCCCCCACCACCTCGACCTCGTCCGCGTGCCCGTCAGCGGCCCCTACACGCCGTTCCGCCACTTCCAGGCCGTCACCCTCCGCGGGGGCTCCCGCAGGCCCGCCGTCGCCGCCGTCATGGAACTCCTGGACGAGCAGGTCCGCGCCGCCGAAGGCATCGGACCGGTGCCGCAAACGTGAAACCAAGCGGCGCAACGCCGCCGCCACACCGGCCTTGAGCTGCGGGCCGGGGTGAACGCGATCGCCCCTACTGGACACTGAACTCCGTTACGCTGACCGCATGTTCGACTACGACGGCAACGGCGACACCGGCCCCGATCCGGTCCCGCAGCACCTGCGGGTCCGCGGCGGCACCGTGCTCTCGGGGTCGATCGACGTCAAGACCTCCAAGAACGCCGGCGTCGCACTCCTGTGCGCCAGTCTCCTCAACCGCGGCACCACCACACTCCGGCGCGTCGCCCGCATCGAAGAGGTCAACCGCATCCTCCGCGTCCTCGGCTCCATGGGCGTCCGGTACGAGTGGATCGGCGCCGACGGCGACCTGCGCCTCACCCCGCCCGAACGCCTCGACCTCACCCGCATCGACGCCGACGCCGCCCGCCGCACCAGGTCGATCATCATGTTCCTCGGCCCGCTCCTGCACGACTACGCCGAATTCGAACTGCCCTTCGCCGGCGGCTGCGAACTGGGCGACCGCACCGTCGAACCCCACATGGTCGCGCTGCGCCGCTTCGGCCTCTCCGTCGAGACCGCCCAAGGCGCCTACCGCGCCACCGTCAAGGACCGCGTCGACCCGCCCGAGGCCATCGTCCTGACCGAGCGGGGCGACACCGTCACCGAGAACGCGATCATGGCCGCCGCCCGCTACCCCGCGCCCACCGTCATCCGCAACGCCTCCTGCAACTACATGGTCCAGGACCTGTGCTTCTTCCTCGAACGCCTCGGCATCCGCGTCGAGGGCATCGGCACCACCACCATCACCGTCCACGGCCGCGAGGACATCGACACGCCCGTCGACTACGCCCCCTCCGAGGACCCCATCGAGGCCTGGAGCCTCATCACCGCCGCCATCGTCACCGAATCGGAGATCACGGTCCGCCGCGTCCCCATCGAGTTCGTCGAGATCGAACTCGCCCTGACCGAGGAGATGGGCCTGAGCTACGCCAGGAGCGGCGAATACCTGGCCGCCAACGGGCGCACCCGCCTCACCGACGTGACCGTCAGGCCTTCACCGCTGCGGGCGCCGATGGACAAGATCCACCCGATGCCCTTCCCCGGGCTCAACATCGACAACCTGCCGTTCTTCGCGCTCATCGCCTCCTGCGCCGAGGGCTCGACCATGATCCACGACTGGGTGTACGAGAACCGCGCGATCTACCTGACCGAGCTCAACCGCCTCGGCGCGAAGGTGCGCCTGCTCGACCCGCACCGGATCTACGTCGACGGACCGGTCTGCTGGACGGGCGCCGAAGTCTGCTGCCCGCCCGCGCTCAGGCCCGCCGCGGTGCTCCTGCTGGGGATGCTCCGCGCCAGCGGCACCTCGGAACTGCGCCACATCAACGTGATCCACCGCGGCTACGAGCAGCTCACCGAGCGGCTCCAGCTGCTGGGAGCCGAGATCGAGGCGTTCTGAGCCATGGACACGAGCGCAGAGCGAAACCGTATGTGACACTTCACCTCATGAACATGCCGTCCGATGTGCCCCCGCAGACGTATGCGCTGCTGAGTCTCGTGCAGGCCCACCTCAGGCACCTCGACAAGGTCGAAGGCGAGACCCTGCCGAGCCCGCAATGGGAGGCGACCGTGGAGTCCACCCGGACGGTGGCGGCCGTCAAGTCCCCGGGCCTGGAGGTCACGGCCGAGGACATCCCCATGATCGTCGGCACCGGCTCCCCCGACCGCAGACGGCGCCTGTACGCCTCGATGCCCGTCAGCTCCGGCATCGCCGACCTCGCGGACGAGTCCGAAGTGGCCTTGTTCGCGTACAACCGGCGCGGGCGCCTCCAGGCGGCCAACCGCACCGCGACCGAGGCGCAGGCCCGCCCCTGGTATCCACCGGCGAAGGCGCTCGCGCCCATGCGCATCATCGACGAGACCGTATGGGCGCCGGTCGTAGCGGCCACCGGCGACACCGGCCGCCCCGGCATCCTCGAAGCCGCCGCCGGCTGGCTCGTCCTCCTCACCGTCATCGCCTTCATCGGCGCCGCCGCCTACCTGGCACTGTGGTTCTTCCACGTCATCTGATCCGAAGCGCACGGGCGAATCCGGCCAAAGTCATGGATTGCATCGCTTTTCGAAGTGTCCATTTTTCAAATCAAGTCCGCCGTCATCCGAAAGGCGCACTTCGGAGGATTGCGCTCGTTGACGCAGCGCTTTACGCTCACCACTGAGCGTGGCGCATTCCTCACCCCGCCATGGCCTTTGCAAAGGAGCAAGACATGGACTTCAACGAGCGCATTGCCGCACTGATCACGAAAGTGCGAAATCAGCGCGAACTCATCCAGACCGAAGAGGCCGCCAAGAACGCCTTCATCATGCCCTTCATCTCCACGGTCCTCGGATACGACGTCTTCGATCCAAACGAGGTCATCCCCGAGTTCGTCGCCGACGTCGGCCTCAAGAAGGGCGAGAAGATCGACTACGCGATCGTGCACGAAGGCCTGGTGCAGATCCTCATCGAATGCAAGCGACCGCAGGACCCGCTCACGGTCGAGAACGCCTCGCAGCTCTTCCGATACTTCGCCGTCACCAACGCCAGGATCGCCGTGCTCACCAACGGGCTCGTCTACCAGTTCTACACCGACCTCGACGCGCCGAACCGGATGGACGCCAAGCCGTTCCTGGTGCTCGACTTCGACGATCTGGATGAGACGCTCCTGCCGGAACTGCGGAAGTTGACCAAGGATTCGTTCAACCTCGACTCCATCATCAACGCGGCCGAGGAATTGAAGTACATCGGCCAGATCAAACGAGTGCTCGGAGGAATGTTCAAAGAGCCTGAACCTGAATGGGTCAAGTTCCTGACCATGCGCGTCTACGAGGGTTCCTTCACCCAGCGGGTGCGTGAGCAGTTCATGCCGCTGGTCTCCAAGGCCGCAGCGCAGTTCCTCAACGATCAGGTCAACAGCCGCCTCCAGACCGCCCTCGTATCGGGATTCCCCGCTCCTTCAGAGCCCGAATCCGCTGAGGCCGTCGAAAGCCCCACCGAACCAGAGGCCGATCGAGAGTCCCAGGTCGAGACCACTCTGGAGGAGATCGCCGGCTACCAGATCATCAAGGCCATCGGATGCAGCGAGGTCAAGCCGCACCGGATCGTCCAACGCGACGCCAAGAGCTACTGCGCGATCCTGCTCGATGACAACAACCGCAAGCCGATCGCGCGCCTGCACTTCAACGGGAAGTCCAAGAAGTACCTCGGCATCTTCGACGCTTCCAAGACCGAGGCCCGCCACGCCCTTGGCTCGCTTGACGATATCTACCTCCACAGCGAGGCGATCCGAGAATCGGTCCGCCGCTACGCGAACGAAGGATAGTTCCCAGTCGAGGGAGGCCCCCGAAAACCCTGGTCAGACAAGGGTTCTCGAGGGCTTTCTCTTTTGGTGAGTGCGCTGGCGAAGCCTGCGCTCGTTCTTGATTTTCTGCCGATTGCGTTGACTGACAAGGAGGTCTTCTACCTCGGTGTCGATATATCCTGTGAAAGATGCCATAATGGACGCATGTTGAAGATGGCCATACTCGGATTCCTGCGGGACTTCCCACTGCACGGCTACGACCTCAAGAACCGCGTCGCCAGCCTCGCCGGGCACGTCCGGCCCGTCGCCGACGGGACCCTGTACCCCACGATCAAGAAACTCGAAGAGGCCCAGTGCCTCACGCGGCGCACCGCCCCCGGGTCGGTCGCCGCCCCCCGCCACATGCTCGAGATCACCCAGACCGGCACCGACCAGCTCCGCCGCTGGCTGCGCGACCCCGAACCGGTGTTCATCACCGACGACAACAAGTGGTACGTGCAGCTCGCGTTCCTCCACCACCTCGAGAACCCCCGCGAGCAGGCCCTCGTCCTCGCCAGGCGCAGGGAATTCCTCGACAAGCCCGCGCAGCTGTTCTTCGACGAGAACGGCGTCCCCATCCCGCCCGAACAGCTCGACTCGCCGTTCCGCAAGGGCCTCATGAAGATCCACCGGTCCACAAACCTCACCGAGATCGACTGGCTCGACCGCCAGATCGCCGACCTCAACCGGCGGGCCGGGTTCAGTGCCCCTCGGCGCAACTAGCAAGCCGTAGATTCGGCAAGTCAGCGGGGCGCGGCCTAGGAGTCGGTCGGGGCCTGGCGCTTGCGGACCGGGCGAGTCACGTACTTGGAGACGCACGTGGGCATCCCGGCCGTGGCCGCCGCGGCCTCCTGGCGGTAGACGCTCGGCGAGACGCCGACCAGCTCGGTGAAACGGGTGCTGAAGGTGCCCAAAGACTGGCACCCCACGGTGAAGCAGACCTCGGTGACGCTCAGATCGCCGCGGCGCAGCAGCGACATCGCCCGCTCGATGCGCCGCGTCATCAGGTACGAATACGGCGCTTCGCCGTACGCCCGCTTGAACTCGCGGCTCAAGTGCCCGGCCGACATGTGCACGCCGCGCGCCAGCGCCTCCACGTCCAGCGGCTGGGCGAACTCCCGGTCGATCCGGTCGCGGACCCGGCGCAGCACCGCGAGGTCCTTCAGACGCTGGGCATCGACGGGTTTGCTGGTCACAGCTGCAATCATGGCACACCTCCACCGGGTCGGAACAATCCTCGGATCGCGGGCGGCGCTCAGGCGCCGCCCGCGGTCGCGTTGTCAGGCGCCGACGTAATCGGCCAGGTGCACGCCGGTGAGGGTGGCGCGGGTGGAGGCCAGCTCGGCCGGGGTGCCCTCGAAGACGATCTTCCCGCCGTCGTGGCCGGGCCCGGGGCCGAGGTCGATGATCCAGTCGGCGTGGGCCATGACCGCCTGGTGGTGCTCGATGACGATCACCGACTTGCCCGAGTCCACGAGCCGGTCGAGCAGGGCGAGGAGCTGCTGGACGTCGGCCAGGTGCAGGCCGGTGGTCGGCTCGTCCAGCACGTACACGCCGCCTTTCTCACCCATGTGCACGGCCAGTTTGAGGCGCTGGCGCTCGCCGCCGGAGAGGGTGGTGAGCGGTTGGCCGAGGGTGAGGTAGCCGAGGCCGACGTCGGTGAGGCGGTCGAGGATCTTATGCGCGGCGGGGGTGCGGGCCTCGCCTTCGGCGAAGAACGCCTCGGCTTCCTCGACGGGCATGGCGAGGACTTCGGCGATGTTGCGGCCGCCGAAGGTGTACTCCAGGACCGCGGCCTGGAACCGCTTCCCTTCGCATTCCTCGCAGGTGGATTCGACGGTGGCCATGACGCCCAGGTCGGTGTAGATGACGCCGGCGCCGTTGCAGGTCGGGCAGGCGCCCTCGGAGTTGGCGCTGAACAGGGCGGGCTTGACGCCGTTGGCCTTGGCGAAGGCCTTGCGGATGGGGTCGAGCAGGCCCGTGTAGGTGGCGGGGTTGGAGCGGCGGGAGCCGCGGATCCCGCTCTGGTCGATGGTGACGACGCCGTCGCGGCCCGAGACGGAGCCGTGGATGAGGGAGCTCTTGCCCGAGCCGGCGACGCCGGTGACGACGGTGAGCATGCCGAGGGGGATGTCGACGTCGACGTCCTGGAGGTTGTTCGCGGCGGCGCCGCGGATCTCGAGGTGGCCGGTGGGCTCGCGCAGGGCCGGTTTGAGGGCGGCCCGGTCGTCGAGGTGGCGGCCGGTGACGGTGTCGGAGGCGCGCAGTCCCGCGAGGGTGCCTTCGTAGCAGACGGTGCCGCCCGCGGTGCCCGCGCCGGGGCCGAGGTCGACCACGTGGTCGGCGATGGCGATGGCCTCGGGCTTGTGCTCGACGACCAGGACGGTGTTGCCCTTGTCGCGCAGGCGCAGCAGGAGGTCGTTCATCCGCTCGATGTCGTGGGGGTGGAGGCCGATCGTGGGCTCGTCGAAGACGTAGGTGACGTCGGTGAGGGAGGAGCCGAGGTGGCGGATCATCTTGGTGCGCTGGGCCTCGCCGCCAGAGAGCGTGCCGGAGGGCCGGTCGAGGGAGAGGTAGCCCAGGCCGATGGCGGCGAAGGAGTCGAGGAGGTGCTGGAGCCCGGCCAGGAGCGGGGCGACCGAGGGCTCCTCGATGCCGCGGATCCAGTCGGCGAGGTCGGAGATCTGCATGGAGCAGACCTCGGCGATGTTCTTGCCGCCGATCTTGGAGGAGCGGGCCTCGGGGGCCAGGCGGGTGCCCTCGCATTCGGGGCAGACCGTGAAGGTGATGGCCCGTTCGACGAAGGCGCGGATGTGCGGCTGCATCGCTTCGACGTCCTTGGTGAGCATGGACTTCTGCATCTTGGTGATGACGCCTTCGTAGGTGAGGTTGATGCCCTCGACCTTGATCTTGGTGGCCTCGCGGTAGAGCAGGTCGTGCAGTTCCTTCTTGGTGTACTTCCCGAGTGGCTTGTCCATGTCGAAGTAGCCCGAGCCGGAGAAGATCCGCCCGTACCAGCCGTCCATGGTGTACCCGGGGATGGTGAGGGCGCCTTCGCTGAGCGACTTCGAGTCGTCGTAGAGGGCGGTCAGGTCGAAGTCGTTGACACTGCCCATGCCCTCGCAGCGCGGGCACATGCCGCCGAGCCGGTTGAACGTGGCCTTCTCGGCTTTGGTCTTGCCACCCTTCTCGACGGTGATCGCGCCGCTGGCCTTCACCGAGGGGACGTTGAAGGAGTAGGCGTTGGGCGAGCCGATGTGCGGAGCTCCGAGGCGCGAGAAGAGGATGCGCAGCATCGCGTTGGCGTCGGTGGCGGTGCCCACGGTGGATCGCGGGTTGGCGCCCATGCGCTCCTGGTCGACGATGATCGCCGTGGTGAGGCCTTCGAGGCGGTCGACTTCGGGGCGGGCCAGGCTCGGCATGAAGCCCTGGAGGAAGGCGCTGTAGGTCTCGTTGATGAGCCGCTGCGACTCGGCCGCGATCGTGGAGAACACCAGTGAGCTCTTGCCGGAGCCGGAGACGCCGGTGAACACCGTCAGGCGGCGCTTGGGGATCTCGACGCTGACGTCTTTGAGGTTGTTCTCCCGTGCGCCGTGGACCCGGATCATGTCGTGGGTGTCGGCGTCGTGGAAGGCGGGATCGTGCTGCTTGGGTGTGCTCATCGTCGCTCCGTGGCCGCTGGGGTGTGGTCAGTGCTGCTGCTGGATGCGGATCTGGTTGCCCGCGGGGTCTCTGAAGGCGCAGTCGCGCACGCCGTAGGGCTGGTCGATGGGTTCCTGGACGACGTCGGCGTTCGCGCCCGCGATCTGCTCGAAGGTCGCGTCGACGTCGGCGGTGGACAGGACCAGGCTCGCGAAGGTGCCTTTCGCCATCATCTCGGTGATGGTGCGCTTCTCGGCGTCGTTGACGCCCGGGTCGGCCCCCGGGGGGTAGAGGACGACGGAGGTCCCGGGCTGGTCGGCGGGGCCGACGGTGATCCAGCGCAGCCCCTCGTAGCCGACGTCGTTCCGCACCTCGAAGCCGAGGACGTCGCGGTAGAAGGCCAGGGAGGCCTCCGCGTCGTCGTGCGGGAGGAACGTCGAGTGAATGGTGATGTCCATGAAGGAAACATTAATACGGGGGTGCGACGCGTGCTTCTCGATTCCTGATCGGTTCGTTCTCGCGCTCCGGGCAGGCGTGGCGGGCCGGGCTGGAGCTATTCGGTGAGGGTCGCGGTGAGGTCGCGGACGGCGGCGCGCAGGCGTTCGGGGCCGCCGTGGTCGATCATCTGGCGCACGAGTTCGCCGTCGAAGCAGCCGAGCAGGACGTGCGCCAGGAAGTCGGCGTCCGCTTCGGGGCGGATCTGGGCCAGGAGCGCTTGGACGTGGGTGTGCCAGCGCCGGTAGGTGGGGGCGGTGAAGCGGTCGTCGGCGCAGGCCTGCTCGTGGGCGGCGATGAGGGCGAGGTTCTCGGTGGCGAGGCCGCACAGGGCGTCGAGGAAGGCGGGGAGGCGTTCGGTTGCGGGGGCTTCGGTGCCCAGGGGGCCGGGGGCGGCGTCGATGGCGGTGGCGATGCGGGCGGCGCGGTCGGCGAGGAGGGCTTGGAAGAGGCCGGTGCGGTTGCCGAAGCGGCGGAAGATGGTGCCTTTTCCGACGCCTGCGGCGGCGGCGACGCGGTCGAGGGAGAGGCCGTCGGGGCCGGTTTCGGCGAGGAGCCGGTCGGTGGCCTGGAGGACGGCTTGGCGGTTGCGGGCGGCGTCGGCGCGTTCCACGGGTGGCCCCTCTCGAATCGGACTGCTGGTCCGTATAGTAGCCTCCCTCAAACGGACCACCGGTCCGTATAGAGTTTGTGGAGGTCGCCGTGCGCGCATTGATCAGCAGTCCCGAAGGCCCGCGATTCGCCGAGGTCCCCGGGCCCGAACCGAAGCCGAACCAGGTGCTCGTCGAGGTCCGGCACGCCTCGGTGAACTTCGGCGAGGCGACCTACATGGCCCGGAGCGAGCAGGTGACGCCGCTGGGGTACGACGCCTCGGGGGTCGTGCTGCGCGCGGCGGCCGACGGGAGCGGGCCGGGGGTCGGGGAACGGGTGTCCGCGTTCGGTCCCGGGGCCTGGGCGGAACAGGGCGTCTTCGACACCGACGCCGTGGCCGTGGTGCCCGACGGGGTGGATCTCGCCGTCGCGGCGGCCCTGCCGCTGGCCGGTTTCACCGCGCTGCGGACCCTGCGGGCGGCCGGTCCCCTGCTGGGTCGGCGCGTGCTCGTCACCGGGGCCTCCGGCGGCGTGGGCCGCATCGCGGTCCAGCTCGCGCGGCTCGGCGGGGCGTACGTCATCGCCTCGGCCTCACGCGGCGAGGGGCTGCGCGAACTCGGCGCGCACGAGGTCGTGCCGGATCTGGACGCCGTGGCGGCGCCGGTGGACGTGGTGCTGGAGAACGTGGGAGGGCCGCAGCTGGTCGCCGCATGGGGGCTGCTCGCCCCGGGCGGCAACCTCCAGAGCATCGGCTGGGCCTCGGGGGCGCCCGCGGTCATCCCGTCGAACGGGCTCTTCTCACTCGGTGCGGCGAAGACGCTCCAGTCGTTCGCCGACCCCGCGAGTCCGGGTCCGGACCTCGCGACGCTGCTGGGACTGATCAGTGAGGGCGCGTTGCGGATCGACGTCGGCTGGCGGGGTTCGTGGTCGCACATCGAGGCGGCGATCGGGGCGCTGCTGGGCCGCGAGGTGACCGGTAAGGCCGTCATCGCGATCGACTGATCCCACTCGGGTAAGACGTCACACGGCACCGGTGACGCCGCGTCGTTCCGCAGCGGCAGCGGCGGTGCGAGGCCTCGGGCGGGCAGGGCGCTGTCGTCAGTCAGGCAGTGTCGTCGGTCAAGCACTGTCGCGGGCGACGAGTTCGGTCGGGAGGATGACCGGTTCGACCTCCTGCTCGTCCAGGAGGGCGATGAGCAGGCGCACGGTCTCCTCGGCGACCTTGTCCAGGGGCTGGCGGACGGTGGTGAGGGCCGGGCGGGTCGCCGAGGCGATCGCCGAGTCGTCGAAGCCGCCCACGGCCACGTCGGCGGGCACGCGCCGCCCGGCCGCGTGCAGCGCCTGGAGCGCCCCGGCCGCCATGAGGTCGGAGGCGACGAACACCGCGTCGAGGTCGGGGACCGTGGCGAGCAGCCGGTTCATGGCCGCTTCTCCCCCGGCCTGCGTGTAGTCGCCGTGGACGATCATCTGCTTGCCGGCCTTGCGGCCCAGGACGCTGGTGAAGCCCTCCAGGCGCAGTGATCCGCCGGGCGTGTCGAGCGGGCCGGTGATCATGCCGATCTTGCGGTGGCCCCGCTCGACCAGGTACTCGGTCATGGCGCGGGCGCCGCCGCGCTCGTCGGCGGCCGCGTACGGGATCACCGATTCGCGCCCGAGGACCGCGCCGCAGGCGACGGCCGGGACGCCGGCGCGTTCGATCTCCTCCAGCAGCGGGTCCCCCGCGTGCGTGGACACCAGCAGCGCCCCGTCGGCGTGGCCGCCGCGCAGGTAGCGGGCGACGCGGTCGCGGCCGCCGTCGTCCCCGGCGATCATGAGCACCAGGGACATGTCGCGGTCGGCGAGCTGGTTCGTGGCCACGCGCATGAGGACCGAGAAGTTCGGGTCCTCGAACAGGCGCTCCTGCGGTTCGGACAGGACCATGACGATCGAGCCGGTCCGGCTGGTCACCAGGCTGCGAGCGGCCCGGTTCACGACGTAGCCGGTCTCGGCGACCGCGCGGCGGACCGCCGTCTCGGCCGAGAGCGAGACGTTCGACTTGTCGTTGAGGACCCGCGAGACCGTGCCGCGCGAGACCCCCGCGGCCTCGGCGACGTCGTGGATCGTCGGTCGTTTCCGTGCCAAGTTGCTCAGCTCTCCCTTGTGTCTCATCTGATTATCGCTCCCGCCGAACCGGGGCCGGGGCCGCGGTTCGGCGAGAGCGCGGGGAAGCTGCCCAAGGGGATGGCAGCCTCCCCGCCGAGAGGGGTTCGGTCGGTCTGGTCGTCAGGCGCCGCCGAGCGCCCGCAGCGACGGCAGTGCGTTGCCGTCGAAGTCGAAGAGGGCCTGATTGGCCCAGGAGTTGCCGGCCTCGTCCACGACGTCGTCGCCGTACTCCATCCCGGCTCGCGAAGCCCAGGTGGTGCCCGCCACCGGCAGCCACGCCGGCTCCCAGTAGACGATCCCCAGGCCCCGGCCTTCCGGAACGGCGGCGACGGTGGCGTACAGGTCGCGCAGGAACGCGCTCTGGCCCTCGTGGGAGACCGCGTATCCGCACGGCTCGGCGAGCTTCGCGTTGAAGACCTGGTGGTGGCCTTCGGGCTCAGCGCCGGTCCACGCGTAGGCGGTCTCGACGACGACGAGGTCCTTGCCGTAGCGGGCGGCGATGTCGTCGAGGTTCGCGCCGAGGTCGGCGAGGGTGCCGTGCCAGTAGGGGTAGTAGGACAGTCCGATCAGGTCGAAGTCCACGCCGCGCGCGGTGACGGCATCGAACCAGCCGCGGTAGAGCTCGTTCGCCCCGCCGAAGTCGAGGTGGATCATGACCTGCGCGCTTCCGGCCTCGCGCACGGCCGCCGCACCGGCTTTCAGGAGCCCGGCGAGCCGGTCGTAGGCGGCCTCGTCCTCCCCTTCGAAGCGGCGGGTCCGGTCGTTGAACTTCGGGGTCCGGCCTTCGGGCCAGAGCATCCCGTTGGTGATCTCGTTGCCGACCTGGACCATGTCGGGGGCGACCTCGGCCGCCGCGAGGGCGGCGAGGACCTCGGCGGTCCAGTCGTGCACGCGCGCCTGGAGGTCGGCGCCGGTGAGCCCGCGCCAGGCCTTGGGCGTGGACTGCTTCTTCGGGTCGGTCCAGAAGTCGGAGTAGTGCAGGTCGAGGAGGATCCGCTGGCCCGCCGCCTTGGCGCGGCGGGCCAGACCGATCGTGGTCGCCAGGTCGCTGGTGCCGCCCATGTACGGGTTGCCGTCCTCGTCGCGCGGGTCGACCCACAGCCGCAGGCGGATCCAGTTGACCCCGTTCTCGGCGAGGAGGCCCAGCAGCTCGCGTTCGGCGCCGCCGGAGCGGAAGACCGCGCCGCGCTCCTCGATCTCGGTGGTCATGGAGACGTCGGCGCCTCTGATGGGCAGCAGCCTCGGTGAGGCCTGCGAGCTGTCGGTCGGCACGGTCGGTCACCCCTTCTCGGCGCCGGCGCTCGCGCCGGTCACCAGGTAGCGCTGGAGGACGATGTAGAGGATGGTGATCGGGACGGCGAGGATGACCGCGCCGGCGGCGAACGTCGTGTACTCGCTGGAGTACTGGTCGCTGATCATGTCGAACAGGCCCAGGGCCACGGTCTGCTTCTCGGTGCTCTGCAGCAGCAGGCGCGGGAGGATGAAGTCCATCCACGGCACCGTGAAGCTGGTGATGGCCACGAAGGTGAGCATCGGGCGCATGAGCGGCAGGATGATCTTCCAGAAGATCGTGAGCCGCCCGGCGCCGTCGATCGCGGCGGCCTCGTCGAGCGAGTCGGGCAGGTTGTCCGTGTAGCCCTTCATGAGCCAGATGTTGTACGGCAGCGCCGCGGCCATGCTGACCAGCGCCAGACCGGTGAGCGAGTCGAGCAGCCCGAAGTTGAGGAACAGCATGTAGACCGCGATGGCCGTCAGGAACGTCGGGAACATCTGCAGGATCAGGATGCCCAGGAGGCCGACCTTGCGGCCGCGGAACCTGATGCGGGAGAAGACCCACCCGCACAGGGCCGCCAGGACCACCGAGCCGATCGTGTTGATCACGGCCACGTACAGCGAATTGAGGTACCAGCGCCCGTAGTCGGTGCCGGTGAACAGGTTCGTGTAGTGCTCGATCGTCGCTTCGGTCGGGATCGGGCTCACCGAGGCGAGGCCGTCCCCGGGGCTGAAGGAGGCGCCGACGACCCACATGAGCGGGAAGATGACGATGAGGGCGACCACGGTCAGTTCGAGGTGGATGAACACGGAGGCGAGTCGGCCGCGGCCGGGTGTGCGTCGTTTGTCGCTCATGGCCTACAGCTCCCGAATCGCCTTGGTGCGGTTGAGGTTCCACACCGAGATCGTGCCGACGATGACGAAGATGACCATGCTCATGACCGCGCCGATGTTGTAGAGGCGGTTGTCCACGGTGAGTTTGAACAGCCAGGTGATGAGCAGGTCGGTGCTGCCCGCGAACCGGTAGTCCGAATCGTCGGGCCCGCCTTCGGTGAGGAAGTAGATGACGCCGAAGTTGTTGAAGTTGGAGACGAACGACAGGATCAAGAGGGGCGCGACGGTCTTGTGCACCATGGGGAAGGTGATGTGGCGCAGCTGCTGGAGCGGGCCGGCCCCGTCCATGCGGGCGGCCTCGTAGTAGCTGGGCGGGATGTTGGTGAGCACGCCGCCGACCAGGGCCATGAAGAACGGGAAGCCGAGCCAGAGGTTGACCAGGAGGGCCACGACGCGGGCGAGGTTCGGGTTGGAGGCGTCGGTGAACCAGTAGATGCGCTCGTCGGTGAGGCCGATGTCGACCAGGAACTGGCTGACGGGCCCGAACTGGCCGTTGAACATCGAGCGGAACACCAGGGCCGAGACGATCCCGGGGACGGCCCAGGGCAGCAGGAAGACGCTGCGCCAGACCTTGGGGGCCTTGACGGAGCGGCTGTTGAGCAGCACGGCCTGGAGGAAGCCCGCGGCGTAGGCGGTGACGGTGGAGACGACCGCCCACACCAGGGTCCAGCCGAGGACGCCGATGAACGTGTCGGCCCAGGAGGCCACGGAGAAGACCGTGGTGAAGTTCTCGAAGCCGACCCAGTTGACGAGGTTCTTCGGCGGGAGGTTGTCCCTGTTGTAGTTGGTGAAGGCGACGAGGATGCCGAACAGGACCGGCAGCACCGACATGAAGACGATGAGGACGATGCCCGGGGACAGCGCGATGTAGGCGAAGGCGCCTTCCCAGACGCGTCTGAAGTAGTCGCCCGAGCGTTCGCGTTCGGCGCCCGCGTTGAGTGCGGCCCGGTAGAGGGCGGCGTCGCGGACGCTCCACACCCAGATGACCGCCAGGAGCCCGAGGGTCAGCAAGGCGATGATCCCGTTGGCCATGAGGGTGATCGAGTTGTCGCCGTCGCTGAGCCCGGAGATGGTCATCTGCTGCGGCTGCGAGCCCAGCGTGAACAGGCCCCACAGGCCCTTGATGAAGAATCCGCCGTTGCCGCGCGCGTCAAAGTCCATGCCGGCGTAGTAGTTGCCCGTGGACAACTCCCAGCCGACGGTGGCGGCGAAGAAGGCGAAGAAGAAGGCGGCTTTGCCCGCCTGGCGGTTGATCAGCTGGCCCGCCCCCCACACCAGTGCCGAGGCGAGGCCCGGCACTGGTGTGGGAAGCCGCCCGCTCTGAGCGGTCTGACTCATCTGCGGTGGCGTCCTAGCGTTCTCTAGAGGCCGTGGAGTTCGTTGTAGCCGTCGAAGGCCTTGGTCGCGGCGGCGGCCGGGTCGGACAGGCCGTCCCAGACCTCGACGAGGAGCGCGTTGCCGGTCTCCCAGAAGTAGGCGGGGACCTGCGGGAGCAGGGAGGCCTGCGCGGACTGGGCGACGATGCCGGCGACGTGGGGGTCGTCGGCGAGGCCGGCGATCTCGGCCTGGAGTTCGGCGGTGAGGGCCGGGATCTGGCCGGTGACCTCGTACATGACCTTCGCGCCCGCGTCGGAGGCGAGGAAGTTCGCGAAGACGCGGGCGGCGGCCGGGTAGTCGGTGTGGCCCGAGACGGCGGCGCAGTGCATGCCCGCGAAGGAGGACGCGGGGGCGCCGCCCTCGACCTGCGGGAGGGTGGTCACGCCGTATTCGAAGCCGAGCTCGGCGGCGGCCGCGTCGAAGGCGGCGAAGGCCCAGGGGCCGGTGATCGCGTAGGGGAGGGTGCCCTTGGCGAACTCCTCGGTGAGGATCGCGTCGGTGGCGTCGGCGGCCGGGACGTCGAAGAGGTCGCGAAGGCCCTGGTGGTAGGTGAGGCCTTCGATCAGCGCCGGGTCGTCGTAGCCGGGGTCGGCGACGTCGCCGCCGGGGTAGACGGTCCAGCCGACCGAGGAGAGGATCGCGTAGCCGTGGTAGATCTCGCCGGGGGTGAACTGGATGGTCCACTTGTTGGCGCTCGCGTCGTTGTAGGTCGCGGCGACGGCCTTGATCTCCTCCCAGGTGGTCGCGGGGACGTCGGAGCCGGTGACGCTGGCCAGGAGCGTCTTGTTGTAGAACAGCGCGATCGACTCGGTGGTGAGGGGGACGGCGAACATGCCGTCGTCGTTGGAGACGACGCTGACGAAGGTCTCGTCGACGCGTTCGGCCAGGACGTTCGCGTACTCGCCGAGGGGGGCGGCGGAGCCGTCGTCGATGGCGCGGGAGACCTGGTCGTAGAAGGTCATGAAGACGTCGGCGCCGTTGCCGGCGGGGCCGGCCAGGGACATCTTCTCGACGGTGTCGTTCTTGGCGACGAGCTCGTAGTCGATCTTGACGTCGGGGTATTCGACCTGGAAGGCCGCGATGCTCGCCTGGGCCAGGGCCTCGTCCTCGAACCAGATCTTGAGGGGGGTCTTGCCGGAGGCGATGTCGTCTTCGAGGACGTACTGCTGGGCGTCGGCGTCCCAGACCGGCTCGCCGCTCGCCGCCTCTTCCTCCTCGGGGCCGCCGCAGGCCGCGAGGGTGCCCGCTGCGGCCACGCCCCCGCCGAGGGCGAGGAGGTTCCGCCGGTTCATGGAGGGTCCCGCGTTAGCACCTTTGCTGCGCATGTCAAGTCCTTGTCTCGGTGTGTGAGGGAGTCCGCTGCGGTGACGGGCACCACCGGACTGTGAACGTTTACACGAATCTAGCGACTTGGATCGCAGTTAGCAACCGAGTTTTGACCTTAATGTCGGTTTTCGCGGCAATAATTCTTCATGAAACGATCACAATTTCGAAACGGCAGTCGATGGATCCTCAGGTTGCGGGGTTGCCAGGCGTGGAGTACTGTGCACGTTCACAGGCATTTGTGCAAGGAACCTCACAGGAGACGCGGTGCAGACCATTCGCTACGGAGGCGACTACAACCCCGAACAGTGGCCCGAGGAGATCTGGCAGGAGGACGTGCGCCTCATGACCGAGGCGGGCGTGAACCTCGTCAGCCTCGGGATCTTCAACTGGGGCCTCATCGAACCCGCCCCCGGCGAGTACGACTGGACCGGCCTGGACCGGATCATCGCGCTCCTGCACGAGCACGGCATCGGCGTCGACCTCGGCACCCCCACCTCGGCGCCGCCGTCGTGGCTGCGCCGGGCCCACCCCGAGATCCGCCTCGTCGACTTCGAGGGCCGCACCATGGCCTCGGGCTCGCGCCACGGCCTGTGCCCCTCGCACCCGGTCTACTCCGACGCGTGTGCCTCCATCGTGGAGCAGCTCGCCGCCCGGTACGGCAAACACCCCGCCGTCCAGATGTGGCACCTGCACAACGAGTACGGGTGGGCGAACGTCCAGTGCTACTGCGAGGTCTCCGCCGAGGCCTTCCGCACCTGGCTCGCCGACAAGTACGGGGACGTGGACCGCCTCAACGAGTCCTGGGGCACCGCCTTCTGGGGCCTGGTGTACCGCTCCTTCGACCAGGTCGAGGCCCCCGCCGTCGCACCCCCCGGCGTCAATCCCGCACTCCAACTGGACTGGATGCGGTTCTCGAACGACGCGCACCTCGCGAACTACCGGCTCCAGCGGGAGATCATCAGTCGCCACTCCACCGCCCCGGCCACCACGAACTTCATGGTGCCCAACTGCAAGGACATGGACTACTTCCGCTGGGCGCCCCATGTGGACGTCGTCTCCAACAACCACTACCTCATCGCCGAGCGCGAGGAGCACGAGATCGAGCTCGCGATGAGCGCCGACCTCACCCGCTCGGTGGCGGGCGGCCCGTGGATGGTCATGGAGCACTCCACCTCGGCGGTGAACTGGCAGCCGCGCAACATCGCCAAGACCCCCGGCGAGATGCGCCGCAACTCCCTCGCCCACGTCGCGCGCGGCGCCGACGGCGTCATGTTCTTCCAGTGGCGGGCCTCGCGGGCCGGGGCCGAGAAGTTCCACTCCGCGATGCTCCCCCACGGCGGCACCGACACCCAGGTGTGGCGCGACGTCGTCACCCTCGGCAACGACCTGAAGCGACTGTCCGATGTGGTCGATTCGGAGGTGACCGCTGAAGTTGCGGTCCTGTGGGACTGGGAGTCCTGGTGGGCCCTGGAACTCCAGTGGCGCCCCTCGGTGGACCTGGAGTTCCGCGAGCGCATCGAGGCCTACTACGCGAGCCTGTGGAAGCAGCACGTCACCGTCGACTTCGCCCACCCCGAGGCCGACCTCTCCCGCTACAAGGCCGTGGTCGCCCCCTCCTCCTACCTGCTCACCGCCGAGGCCGCGAAGAACCTCCGCGGCTACGTCGAAGGCGGCGGGCACCTGCTCGTCTCCTACTTCTCCGGGATCGTCGACGAGCACGACACCGTCCACCCCGGAGGGCACGCGGCGGTGCTGCGCGAAACCCTCGGCCTGTGGGTCGAGGAGTTCCACCCCCTCCACGAGGGCACCCGGCTCGCCCTCACCTCGGGTGCGGCCGGCCGCGTCTGGTCCGAGCACGTGCGCCTGGACGGCGCCGAGGCCCTCGCGCACTTCGCCGACGGCCCCGACGCCGGCCGGCCGGCCCTCACCCGCCACCGCGTCGGCTCCGGCAGCGCCTGGTACACCGCGACCGCCCTGGACGACGCGACGGGCCTGCGCGACCTGCTCGCACAGGTCCTCGACGCGGCCGGGGTCCTGCGCCCGAAGGGCCTGCCCGACCGCCTGGAGCTGGTGCGCCGGGGCCCCTTGAGTTTCCTGATCAACCACACCGATCAGGACGTCCACGTCCCCGGCCTCCGGGGCACCGACGTCCTCACCGGCGCCGCCTACGCGCACAGCGTCCTGGTGCCCGCCGGAGAGGTCGTCGTCATCACCGATTGACAGAGAGTGAGACAGTTTCAATGAAGAGACGAACCGCCCTCACGGCCGCCGCAGCAGCGCTGGCCGCCCCCGCACTGGCCCTCGGCGCCGCCGAGTCGGCCGGGGCGCAGACCGCGTTCGTGCGCGGCGCCGACATCTCCAGCCTCCCCAAGTCCGAAGCGTTCGGCGGGACCTACATGTGGTCCGACGGGTACCGCGAAGACGCCGTCTGGATCCTCCAGAAGAGCGGCGTCAACTGGGTCCGCCTGAAGGTCTGGGTGAACCCGGCCGACGGCTACAACAACAAGGCCCGGGTCGTGGCCTTGGCCAAGCGCGCCAGGGCGGCCGGGCTCAACGTCCTGGTCGACTTCCACTACTCCGACACGTGGGCCGACCCCGGCACCCAGACCAAGCCCGCGGCCTGGAGCGGCTACAGCTTCGCGCAGCTGCGGACCGCGGTCTACAACCACACCGCCGACGTCCTCAGCGCGATGGTGGCGGCGGGCGCGACCCCGCAGATGGTGCAGGTCGGCAACGAACTCAACGGCGGGATGCTGTGGCCCGACGGCCGCTACGACAAGCTCGACCAGCTCGCGCAACTGCTCATCTCGGGCGCCAACGCGGTCTACGCGACCGCGCCGGGCGCGAAGGTCATGCTGCACCTCGCCGAGGGCGGCAACAACTCGCTGTTCCGGTGGTTCTTCGACGCGATGAAGAGCCGCGGGGTGCCGTTCGACGCGATCGGCGCCTCCTACTACCCGTACTGGCACGGCTCGCTCTCCGGGCTCCAGTCGAACCTCAACGACGTCGCGTCCCGGTACGCCAAGCCGGTGTACGTGGTCGAGACCGCCTACCCGTTCACCTCCGGCGACAGCGACGGGTTCGCGAACATCATCTCGGCCTCGACCCCGGTGTCGGGCTACCCGGCGAGCACGACCGGGCAGTCCAACATGCTCAAGGCGATCGCGAACGTCGTCAAGGCCGTCCCGAACGGGCGCGGCGGCGGCGTGTTCTGGTGGGAGGCCACCTGGACCGCCGTCAAGGGCAACGGCTGGGACCCGACCAACCCGAGCAGCGGCAACGGCTGGGAGAACCAGGCGCTGTTCGACTACGCGTGGAAGGTCACGCCCGCACTGAAGACCCTCGGCACCCTCTGACCCGAGGCGCACCACCCCGATCCCCGCAACTCCGATCCCCAACTTTCCCCTTGAGGAGCAACCCCTGTGAAACGACGTTCGGCAATCATCGCTGCCGGCGCCTTCGGCGTCGCCGCCGCGGCGGCCGCCCCGGCGCTGGCCGCGACCCTCGACAACGGCCACGGCCAGGACAAGGCCGGGCGCGGCTTCGTGCGCGGCGCCGACATCTCGGGCCTGCTCAAGAACGAGGACTTCGGCGCGGTGTACCGCCGCGCCGACGGCTCGCGGGCCGACGCGGTCAAGATCCTCGCCCAGAGCGGCGTCTCGGCCGTCCGCGCCAAGGTGTGGGTCGACCCCGCCGACGGCTACAACACGAAGACCCAGGTCGTCGAGCTCGGCAAGCGCGTCAAGCGGGCCGGGATGGACTTCGTGGTCGACTTCCACTACTCCGACACGTGGGCCGACCCGGGCAAGCAGTTCATCCCCGCCGCCTGGGCCGAACTGCCCTTCGCGGACCTCAAGACCGCCGTCTACGACCACACCGTCGAGGTGCTCGGCGCTCTCGCGGACGCGGGCGTCAAGCCCACGATCGTGCAGGTGGGCAACGAGATCAACGGCGGGCTCATGTGGCCCGCGGGCAAGTGGGACCAGCTGGAGCAGATGGGCGGCCTCCTGGCGGCCGGGTGCGACGCGGTGCACGACGCCGCGCCGGACGCGAAGGCGATGCTGCACCTGGCCGAGGGCGGCAACAACGGCGGCTTCGTGTGGATTCTGGACAACGCGGTGGCGCACGACGTGGCGTTCGACGCGGTCGGCGCCTCGTACTACCCGTACTGGCACGGCGAGCTGTCGGGCCTGGCCGCGAACCTGAACGACCTGGCGACCCGCTACGCCAAGCCGCTCTACGTCATGGAGACGGCCTACCCGTTCACCACGGAGGACTCGGACGGGTTCGGGAACATCGTCACCGACGCCGAACCGGTGGCGGGCTCCCCGTCGAGCCCCGAGGCGCAGTCGTACTGGCTCAAGGAGGTCGCGAAGGTGCTCAAGGCGGTGCCGAACGGCCTGGGCAAGGGCCTGTTCTACTGGGAGCCGACCTGGACGGGCGTGGCGGGGGCGGGCTGGGACCCGGCCGACCCCGCGAGCGGGAACGGCTGGGAGAACCAGGCCCTGTTCGACTTCGACGGCAAGGCGCTGCCGGGCTTGAAGACCTTGGGCCGCTTGTAGATTCGCGGGACGGGTTCGGCGGCGTTCGTGAATCCGGAGGGTTCGTGAACGCCGCTAGCCGGTGGCGAGTTTGGCGGCGAAGCCGATCATGACCGCGCCGACGAGCCCGTTCCCGGCGGCCGCGAGGCGGCGGCGTCGCCGGAAGGTCTGGGCGAGGCCGTCACCGGCGATGATGAGCGTCGTCAGGTACACCATCGAGAAGATCTGCAGGATCACGAACAGGACCCCGTAGCTGAGGACCGGCCACGCGTACGAGGGGTCCACGAACTGGACGAAGAAGGCGACGAAGAACAGGATCGCCTTGGGGTTGAGGAGGCTCGCGACCAGCGCGCGCAGGTACGGGCGCTCGTTCGCGGCCGAGACGAGGGCGACCTCGGCGATCGGGTCGCCGCGGCGGGCGGCCCGCCAGGTCTTGACGCCGCCGCGGATGAGCCCGAACGCGAGGTAGGCGAGGTAGACGACCCCGGCCCAGCGGATGAGCCCGTACAGCAGGGGCGAGGCGGCGAACATCGAGGCGAGCCCGGCGGCGGAGGCGACCATGAGGACGGAGTCGCCGCAGAACACCCCGGCCGCGGCGGCGACCCCGGCGCGGCGGCCCTTGCGGGAGGCGACCGACAGCACGTACAGGGAGTTCGGTCCGGGCAGCAGGATGATGAGGACGGTGGCGGCGACATAGGTCCACAGGTCGACGGTGCCGAGCACGGGCGGTTCCGATCTCGCGAGGGCCCGAGGGGGCGGGTGGGTAGGCGGTGGGCCAGGGGTTCGAAAACACCCCTGAGTGGCCCCGGCAAGCGTACGAGGGCGCCGGAGCTCTTGCCAACGCCGTTTCCGTCACCCCGCCGGTACCGACCAGGCTGCGCGCGCTACGGCCAGCGCGGGACCTCTTGGCAGGGGTGCAGGTCGTCCTCGCCCTTGGCGTGGGAGTTGATCTGGGCCACTTCGGTGCCGAAGACCATATAGTCGTGGAGTGCGGCGCGCAGTTCGGAGTCGGCTGCGACTGCGTGTTCGCGGGCGGCGGTGTCGAAGAGTGCGATGAAGCGGGCCCGCTGGTCGTCGGTGATGGCGAGGCCGCGGTGGGCGGTGAGGATCGTCGCGAAGCCGCCGAGTTCGTCGGTGTAGCGGGTCGGGCCGCCGAAGACCTCGGTGAGGAACGCGGTGAGGTGTGGGACGTGGTGGGCCGCGCCCGCGCCGAAGAGGGGTTGCAGGAGCGGGTCGGTGAGGACCGAGGAGTAGAAGGCGTCGACGACGCCGTGCAGGGCCTCCTCGCCGCCGATTCGCTCAAGGATCGGGGTGGTCTCGTTGTCGCCCATCGGGTTCCTTCCATCCGGTGCGGTGTCGTCGGCGTCCGGCGGCTGCGCCGATTCGACTGTAGTCCGCGGCGGCGACGGACCGTCCGAGGTCAGGCCCCATGGGCGGGCGGCGGGCTCCTATGCTGGAGGAGAAGACGAGGCCGGTGGCGCGTGCGGGTATGCGCCACCGGCCTCTTCGCTGCGCCGTTTCGGTGCGGTGTTCTTGGGCGTCAGGAGTTGTCGAGGCGCGGCAGGACGAGCTCCTTGCCGATGAGGCGGATCGCCGCGTACAGGGGCACCGACAGGACGATGCCGACGACGCCGAACAGGGTGCCGCCCACCAGGACCGCCACGATCGCGGCGAGGTTCGAGACCTTGACCGCGCTGCGCATCACCGTCGGGTAGATGACCCAGTTCTCCAGCTGCTGGTAGGCGATGAAGAAGATCGCGGCGGCGACGGCCGTCATGGGCGAGACGGCGAGGGCGACCAGGGTGACGACGACCGCGCCGATGGTCGCGCCGATCTGCGGGATCAGGTCGAGCAGGGCGACCAGGACGGCCAGGAGCGCCGCGTAGGGAATGTGGACGATCGCCATGAAGATCCACGAGCAGATCCCGGCCAGGGCGCCGATCGCGAGCGCGCCGATGAGGTAGGCGCCGATCTGGCGGAGGATGCCTTCGACGATGCGGTCGGTCTGCTCGCGCTGCGAGGCCGCGACGAGGCGGACGGCGCCTTGGCGCAGCTGGGTGTAGGCGGCGAGGATGAAGATGGTGAGCAGCAGGGTGGTGACGACCCAGACGAGGCCGCCGAAGAAGGAGGCGACGCCGCCCGCGACCCCGCCGAGGGTCTTGGTGAGGTTGCCGACCGTCAGCACGTTCTGGGCGCGTTCGAGCAGGCCGGACTCGCCGCCGAAGCGTTGCGCGATCTCGCTGGTGACGAGCGTGTCGTAGTAGCCGGGGACCGCGTCGACGAACTGGGAGGTCTCGTCGACGAGCGCGGGGATGATCGCGGCGATGCCGCCGCAGAAGACCAGGAAGGTGCCGAGCAGGAGGAGGGTCATGGCCAGCCAGCGCCGCATGCCGCGCTTGGTCATCATGCTGATGATGCGTTCGAGTCCGACGGCGAGGAACGTGGCGACGACGATGGCGGTGATGACCGTGCCGAGTTCCTTGAAGGCCCATACGGCGGCGGTGACGAGGGCCAGTCCGAGGCCGAAGAAGATGCCGGCGGTGAGCGGCGGGGTGTCGGAGAGACTTCTGCGCAGGGGCAGTGCGGATTTGTCAGCCATGCGAGATGTCTAGCAGACGGGCCTGCGGCTCGGGGTCCGGCACTCCCGTGCGTGCGCGTTCGGCTACGACGGTGGTCGGCGGGGTCGGGGTCTCATTCCTGAAGGGAGCTTCAGGTGGCTTCAGCGTGGCTTCAGGTTCGGGGGGTCAGTATGGGGGCACCGGTGAGGGGAGGGCCCGAATCGGGCGGTTGCAGAGGGGGCGGCAGATGCCGAAGAGCGGGTCGAGGCGGGAAATCTCGAGCACCGGGTTGGAGCAGGAAGTCTCAGGCACCGCGTTGGGGCAGGAAATCTCGGGCACCGCGTTGGGGCCGGAAGTGTCGAGGGGCGATTTCACGCGGAGGGTTCAACGGACGGGGGTGATCCGGGGGGATCCGGTGTCGGGGTCGTGGTCCACCTTGACCGGTTGGCGGTAGACCGCGCTGAGTCGTTCGGCGGTGAGGACGGCGGCGGGTTCGCCGCAGGCGGCGATGCGGCCGTCGGCGAGGAGCGCGCACCGGTGGGAGTAGGCGGCGGCGAGGTCGAGGTCGTGGAGCACGATCACGACGGATCGGCCTTCTTCTGCCAGGTCGCGGCAGAGGCGTCCGACCAGTTCTTGGTGGCGCAGGTCCAGTGCGGCGGTGGGTTCGTCGAGCAGGACCAGGCCGGCGTCTTGGGTGAGGATGCGGGCGAGCATGACTCGGGCTTGTTCGCCGCCGGAGAGGGAGGTGAAGGGGCGGTGGGCGAAGGCGTCGGTCTCGGTGAGGGCGAGGGCGTGGGCGATGCGCTTGTCGTCGTGGTCGGACCGGGTGGTTCCGGCCCAGGGGGCGCGGCCCATGGCGACGACTTCGCGCACGGTGAAGGGGAAGGAGACCAGATGCGATTGCGGTAGTACGGCGCAGCGGCGGGCGATGTCGATGGGGCGCCACTCGCCGACGGGGCGGTCCCACAGGGTGATGTCGCCTTCGGCGGCGGGCAGGTCGCCGGAGAGGGCGGCGAGGAGGGTGGATTTGCCGGCCCCGTTGGGGCCGACGAGGCTCAGCACTTCGCCGGAGCGCACCTCGAGGTCGATGCCGCGCAGGACCTCCTTGCCGCCGAGGAGGACCTTGAGGCCCGAGACGGCGGCAGGCCGTGCGGGAACAGTGCCGAGGTCGGGGTCGGCGGCGTGGCGGACGCGAAGGCGCATCAGATCTGGTCTCCTCGAGGGATCACGGCAAGCGGCCGACTTCTCGGATTGCTGCGGCGCATCGGGACGGGTCTCCTAGAGCGGTCACGGCAACGGCCTGAGGTCGACCGGGCCTGAGCGGGTGCGGGTTGGGAGGAGCGGGGCGGGGTGGGGTGGGCGGGGGGGGTGGGGGGAGGGGCCCCCCTTTTCGGGCGTGGGTGCGCATCAGGTCGGGCGCGGAGCGGCAGAGGCGTCCGACCAGTTCTTGGTGGCGCAGGTCCAGTGCGGCCGTGGGTTCGTCGAGCAGGACCAGGCCGGCGTCTTGGGTTGCGCATCAGGCCCAGCCTCCTTGGCGGCGGCGGGTTCGGCGGAGGAGCCAGAAGAAGAACGGGCTGCCCACCAGGGCGGTCAGGATGCCGAGGGGGATCTCGGCCGGGGCGGCGACCGTGCGGGCGGCGAGGTCGGCCCAGACGATGACGGCGGCGCCGCCCATCGTGGACAGCGGCAGGAGGGCCCGGTGGCCCGGGCCCGCGGCCATGCGGAGCAGGTGCGGGACGACCAGGCCGATGAAGCCGATCACGCCCGAGACCGCCACGGCCGCGCCGGTGAGCAGCGCGACGATCACGATCAGGTGCAGCCGCAGCCGTTCGACGTCCACGCCGAGGTGGCGGGCGGGCCGCTCCCCCAGGGCGAGCAGGTCGAGTCGGCGCGCGTAGCGGGGTGCGGCGAGGAGGCCGAGGATCGCGAGGGGTGCGACCGCGAGGATCTTGGGCCAGGTCGCCTGGGACAGACTGCCCATCTGCCAGAAGGTGATCGCGGTGATCTCGTCGTTGTCCGCGTAGAAGATGAAGATGCCGATCAGCGCCCCGGCCAGGCCGTTAACGGCCACACCGGTGAGCACCAGGGTCACCACCTCCGTGCGCCCGCCTGAGCGTGACAGGAGGTAGACGACCGAGACGGTGAGGAGTCCGGCGGCGAAGGCGCACAACGAGATCGTCCAGTTGCCCGCGAACGTGAGCCCGAAGGCGATCGCGGCGACGGCGCCGACGGCCGCACCAGAGCTGACGCCGATGATGCCCGGTTCGGCCAGCGGGTTGCCGAACATGCCCTGCATGAGGGTGCCCGCGCAGGCCAGGCAGGCGCCGACGAGGAGGCCGAGGACCACGCGCGGGAAGCGGATGTTCCACAGCACGCTCTCCCCCGTGCCTTCGACCGGCACGCCGCCGAGGCCGAGCCGGTGGCCGATCGAGGCGATGATGTCGCCCGGTCCGATCGCGAACGCGCCGTTGGAGGCCGAGACGAGGACACCGAGGATCAGCAGTCCGGCGAGTCCGATGCCGAGCAGGGTCGGCACCGCCCAGCGTCGGCGGAGCGGCTTGGCGGGCGTCGCGTCTTGGCGCGGTTCGGTGCGCGGGGAGGCGGTGGCCGTCATGCCGGGCCTGCCGGGCTGAGTCCGGTGGCGTTTGACATGTGACATACCACTGGACTGGACGCTTCGCGCGGTTCGGGAGTGGCCGCTCGGTGCGGCTTCGGGACTCGGTGGTCGAGAGCCGAGGCGGTCGGCCGCGTCGGTGCGGGGTTTGCACTTGCGGCGGTCATTCGGCACCGCCGTGGAGTTGCTCGGCCAGGTCGGCGACCACGTCGCCGGTGCGGGGGCCGTAGTTGAGCATGATGCCGTCCGGCAGGTGCGCGATCCGCTCCTGCTCCCCCGCCGGGGTCTGGGCCACGCCCGGGATCTCCAGCAGGCCCGCGATGCCGCCGACCGAGTCGAGTCCCTTGTCCATCACCAGGATCACCTCCGGTGCGGCGGCCGCCAGCGCCTCGGGGGTGAGTTCGAGGAAGTCGCCTTCGAGGGCTTCGGCGCCGGCGTCGATGCCGCCGGCGGCTTCGATGAGCGAGGTGGCGCCGGAGTCGCGGGCGCCGATCATGTAGACGGAGGCGGAGCCGCGCAGGTAGAGGAAGGCGACGCGGGGCGGGTCGGTGAGGTCCATGCCTGCGGTGGCGGCGGCGATGCTCGTCTGGGTGCGTTCGGTGAGTTGCGCGCCGAGGTCGGGGACGCCGAGTGCGGCGGCGACGGTGCCGATGCGCTGGGCGGCGGAGTCGATGCCGTCGGCGGGGTCGAAGACGACGATGGGCACTCCGGCGGCGGCGATCTGGTCGAGTGCGGTCTGGGGGCCGGAGCTGGTTTCGGCGAGGATCAGGTCGGGTTGGAGGGAGAGGACGCCTTCGGCGGAGATGTCGTGTCCGTGGCTGACGATGGGGAGGTCGGCGGCCTGTTCGAAGGTGGCGGTGATGTCGCGGGCGACGACGTGGTCGCCGAGGCCGAGGGTGAAGACGATTTCGGAGAGGGAGCCGGAGAGGGGGACGATCGCTTCGGCGGTGTCGATGGTGATGTCGGCGCCGGTGGCGTCGGTGATGGTGGTGGGGAGGGTGGGTTCGGTGTCGTCGGCGATGGGTTCGACGCGGTCGACGGCGGGTTCGAGGGTGTCGGTGTTGTCGTCGGTTCGGGTTGGGCTGCATGCGGTGAGTGCGAGGAGTGCGGCCGTCGCCGCGATGGCGGGGGTCCAGTGGGGGCGGCGTGTGGGCACGGGGTGTTCTCCAGTTCGGTGTTCGGCTGCGGCCGGTCGAGCCTAGGTTAGGCAATGCTAATAAGAGTGAGGACCCCCTTCGTTTTCAGGTCGCTACTTAGGTTAGCCTTGCCTCCATTGAACGCGTCTAGGAAGGTCCCCTCACCATGTTCCGAGCCACCGCCCGTGTGACGGGAGCGTTGACCATCGCGGCCGCGCTGGTCGCCGCACTCCTGCTGTGGGCCTCCCCCGCGAGCGCCGAGGACCTGTCGGGCGGCCGGCTCGACTGGGGTGTCAAGGAGTCATTCCGGTCCTACATCACCGGGCCGATCAGTCAGGGCGAGGTGCAGACCGGGGACGGTGCGTCCACGGTGGACGGGGTCTACCGGTTCCATTCGGCGGCCGGTTCGTACGAGGACGGCACCGCCCGGATCGACTACCGGGGCTGGGTCTACTTCTGGGGCCACGACGGCGAGCTGGACCTGACCTTCGCGAATCCGTCCGTGGAGTATTCGGGTTCGGCGGGCACGCTGTACGTGTACGTCAACGGGACGCAGACCGACCTGGCCACGCTGAGCGGCGCCTCACTGGACGTCTCCGGGAGCACGCTCGCGGTCAGCGGCGCTGCGGCGGTCCTGACCGCCAACGGCGCCGAGGCGTTCGCGGGCTATTACGAGGCGGGCCAGGAACTCGACCCGGTGTCCTTCAGTGCCGATGTGGCCGAGGAGGAACCGGCAGAAACCGAAGACGCGGCCGAGACTACCGCCGCAGACGCGGGCGACCAGGTGGGCGGCGCGATCCTCGACTGGGGCGTGCGCGCCTCCTGGCGCGACTACGTCTCGGGCGACATCGCCGCCGGGGCGTGGACGGTGGCGGGCGGCGCGGCCGACGGCGGGGCGGTCTTCCGCTTCACTGAGGGCGCGGGCACCGCGACGACCGAGGACTACACCCTGGCCTACCAGGGGACCGTCCAGTTCACTGGGACCGATGTGGACCTGGCGCTCACCGATCCGGTGGTCACGGCCGAGGACGGTGCGGGGGTCCTGTCGGCTGAGGTCGCCGGGGCCCGCGTGGACCTGGTGTCCTTCGCCGCAGAGCTGACCGAGTCCGACGGGATGCTGCTCGCCGAAGCGGTCCCGACCGTCCTGACGGCAGCGGCCGTGCCGGTGTTCGGCGGGTTCTACCAGGCCGGGGACGCCATGGACCCGTTGACGATCGCAGTTCCGCTCACCGCCGACGCCGCCCTCCCGGCCCTGCCGGATCTCGGCTCCGAGCCCGTGGAGCCGAGCCCGAGCGCCTCGACCGAAGCGGTCGACACCGACAGCGCCGCCGCCGAGACGGGCGCGAACCCGCTGATCTGGGTCGTCCCGGCCGCGCTCGCACTGCTACTCGGCGTCGCCGCCGCCGTCATCGCGATCCGCCAGCGCGCCAAGCGGAACCGGGCCGCCGCAACCAGCCTGGAGGAGGATGCGCCCGCCACCGCGTCCGCAGCGAACCAGAGTTCGGAGCCCGCCCCCTCCGCAGAGCCCACCCCTGCTGAGAACGGGGGCGGCGCCGGCGGCGCCGCCCCCGCCGGGACCTCGCTTGAGACCCCGGAAGCCGACAAGGAGAACCCACACCCATGAAGTCCCCCACCCGCAAGCGCCTCGCGGGCCTCGCCGCCCTCATGGTCGGCGCCGGCGCGGCCGTCGCCGTCACCGCGATGCCCGCCCAGGCGCAGACCGTCGCCAAGTACGAGATCGTCGACGGCTCCCTCCAATGGGGCGTGAAGGAGTCCTTCCGCAGCTATGTCAACTCCTTCGGCGGCACCACCACCGCCTCGGGCGGTGCGACCGAGAACGCGGACGGCACCTTCACCTTCGGCAACGCGACCGGCGCCTACGACCTCGGCGGTCAGCTGCTCGACGCCGCGACCGACGGCGGCGTGAACCTCGCGGTGCCCTCCCACGGCATCGACATCACCCTCGAGAACCTGTACGTGGACATGGACCTCGGCGGCTACAGCGGCACGCTGTACGCCGACGTCGCCTACGGCACCACCGAGGCCGAGGACCTCCCCATCGTCGACATCGACGCGGGCGGCTCCTGGACCAACGTCGGCGGGTACATGACCCTCGCCGGCGCCCCGACCGCCCTGACCGCCGAGGCCGTCCCGATCTTCGGGAACTACCAGGCGGGTCAGGCGATGGACCCGATCACCATCGCCGTCAAAGTGGACACCTCCAAGCCCATCGAGGACGACCCCTCCCCCGAGTCCCCGTCCCCCGAAGTACCCACCGGCGAGCCGTCGAGCGAGGCCCCGTCCGAGGAGCCGACCGCCGGCACGGTCTACGCGGTCACCGGCGGCGACGCCGACTGGGGTGTCAAGGAGTCCTACCGCGACTACGTGACCGGTCCGATCGCAGGCGGCGAGATCACCCTCATCGACCCCGCCACCGAGAACGCCGACGGGACCTACCACTTCCCTGACGCCTCGGGCACCTTCACGGCCGAGACCTGCGCGATCGACGCGGCCTTCGCGGGCGGCGTCAACTTCTACGGCCACGACGGGCAGATGGACCTCGACGTCGCCGACCTGAGCGTCACGAGCGCCGACGGCGCCCTCGCCCTCTACTCCGGTGGCACGCACATCGCGGACGTCGCCGTCACCGAACTGGCCGTCACCGACGGGCAGATCATTGTGGATGGTGCGGCCGCCGCGGTCGCGGCCGACGGCGTGGACTTCTTCGGCGGCTTCTACACCGAGGGCACTGCCCTCGACCCGGTCAGCTTCACCGTCCAGATCGCCGACGCCCCCGACACGACCTGCGCACCCACCGGGAACAACGGCGGCGGCAGCGGGGGCGGCGAGGAGACCACCACCGGTGTCTCGGGCGCCGGATCGCCGAAGCTGCCGACCACCGGTTCGCCGCTCCAGTTCGTACTCGCCGCCGCCGCGGCACTGCTCGTCGCGGGCGGCGGGGCCATGGTCCTGGCCAGGCGGCGCGCGCTGCGGGTCGAAATCTAGAAGCTTTCTCCGAGTGGAGGGGCCGTCCCAGCCTGCAACCGTGGGCGGCCCCTCCTTTTCCTTTGCCCCCGAAGCGCTCAGAAACCGAACTGGCGGGTGTTCTGGAACGAGGTCTGGAGCCAGACGCCCCGCTCGCGGGTGAGCACGTTCGTGTTCGTCGACAGCGAATCCGCGCGGCATGCCGTCTCTCCGTCGTTGACCAGGCACGATTCGCGCACGATCACGACCACATCCGACTCGACGTAGCGGACCTGCTCGGACAGGATCGCGATCGAGTTCCCCTCGATGAAGTTGTCGAAGTAGTACTGCATGCCCTCCGCGATGCCCTCCCGCGTCGCGAGGTGGTCGCCGTTGAAGGTGACCATGTCGCCGTCCTCGACGAACGTGGCCGCGAACGCCGCCCCGTCCTCCTCGGCCCACGCCTCCTGCTGGCGCTCCAGCAGGGCGTCGAACGCCGCCTGGTCGCGCTCGGGCGAACCGCCGTGGCCGCCCGCGGCAGCCGCCGCACCCGTGGTGAGCACCGCGGCGGCCGCGATCAGGGCCGCCGCGATCCTCAGTGTCCTCTTGCGCATGTTGCCTCCTCTGTTCGAGGAGACCGACGCTAGGAGCAGCACGGCCCGGGCCGCGTCCCCCTGCGGGAGGCACCGGCCCGAAACCTGCGCAGTAGCCGCGGGTCGGGCCTCAGCCTCCGGTATGACCCTTACGGCCCCAAGCGCGTTCGCCCAGGATCGCGAGCCCCGCCGGGAGCAGCACCCCGCGCACCACCGTCGCGTCGATGAGGATCGCCAGCGCCATGCCCAGGCCGAGCATCTTGTACTCGATCGCCGAGAGCGTCACGAACACCGAGAACACGCCGGTCATGATGAGTGCGGCACTGGAGACGACCCCGGCGCTGGCGGCGGTGCCCTCCACGATGGCGTTGCGGATGCCGCCTCGGCGGCGCTCTGTGACGCGGCTGAGCACGAAGATGTGGTAGTCCATGCTCAGTCCGAACAGGATGATGAACATGAACAGCGGGATCCAGCTGACCACGCCGCCGTAGGCGGTGAAGCCGAGGAGTCCTTCGAAGTGCCCGCCTTGGAAGACCCAGGCGAGGGCGCCGCAGGCCGCGCCGATGGACAGGAGGTTGAGCAGGATCGACAGGAGCGGGATCGCCCAGGACCGGAACGTGAGGGCGAGGAGCGCGAACGCGAGCAGGAGGACGAAGCCGATCACGTACGGGGTGCGGGCGGTGAGCTGGTCGGTGAAGTCGCGCGGCAGGGCGGTCTTGCCGGTGACGGCGACCGCGACGCCTCCTGCGTCGGAGAAAGCGTCCGGGAGGGCGTGTTCGCGCAGGTAGGCCAGGGCCGCATCGGCTTCGGGGTCGGTGACGGCGCCCGCGAGCGGGACGCGGACGATCACGGCGTCGCCGTCCGCGGTGGTGGTGATCGGTTCGAGGAGTCTCCCGCCGCTGTCGGCGGCGGCCTCGTGCAGGGCTTGGACGATTGCTGCGACTTCGGGCGTGTCGGCGGTGCCGGTGCCGGTGGGGGTGAGGACGACGCGGGCGGCGGTGGCCGAGCCGGGGAAGTGCGCCTGCATGGCGGTGGCGGCGTCGACGGCGGTCGAGACGCCCGGCGGGAGGCTCGCAGTGACGGCCGCGTCCTGGAGGCGCAGGCCGAGGACCGGTGTGGCGGCGATGAGCAGGAGCACGGCGGCGAGGCCGCCGGTGGCGAGCGGTCGGCGGACCACCACCGCGGCGACGCGGGCCCAGAACCGGGAGGGTGCGGCTTTGATGCGGCGCTTGCCGAGCCAGGGCAGGCGGGCGGCGTCGACGCGGTGGCGGAGGGTGGCGAGGAGGGCGGGCAGGAACGTCACCGAACCGAGCACGGCGAGCCCGACGACGAGGACCGTGCCGAGCGCGAGTCCTTTGAGGACGTCGATGCCGGTGATGAGCAGGCCCGCCATGCAGACCATGACCGTCAGGCCCGAGGCGGCGACCACGTGGCCGGAGGTGCGGGCGGTGATGCGCAGCGCCTCGTCCACGTCTCGGCCCGCGGCGCGTTCTTCTCTGAAGCGGCGCAGGTAGAACAGGGAGTAGTCGATGCCGACGGCCATGCCGATGAGCAGGACGATCGCCGAGGCGGCGCTGTTGAACGGGACCCAGTGGCCGAGGAGGCCGAGGAGCCCGAAGGCCCCGGCGACGCTGGTCCCGGCCAGCAGCAGCGGCAGCCCGGCGGCGACGAGCGACCCGAACACGGCGAGCAGGACGAGGATCGTCAAAGGCAGCGAGGTGGTCTCGGCGCGGCGCATGTCGTCCTTGATCCCCGCGTCGACCGCGCCCGAGAGGGACGCGTCGCCCGCTTGGAGGAGTTCGATGCCGGGATGACGTGCGCGGGCGTCTTCGACCGCGGCGAGCACCGCTTCTGCGTTGGCGTCGAAGGCCGCGTCGGGGCCGAGGATCTCGAAGGTGACGAGGGCGGCGGTGCCGTCGGCGGCGAGCCAGCGCTCGCCGTGCGCGCTGGACGGGGAGCCGACGCCGTCGACCGATTCGGTAAGGGCCGTAAGGGCACTCGCGAGGTCTTCGGCGGCCTCAAGGGCGTCAGGGGTGAGCGGCCCGCCGTCTTCGGGTCTGATGAGGACGTTCTCGCGGACGGCGTACCCGTCGCCGTACTGATCGAGGCGGTCCTCGGCGGTCCCGGCCTCACCGGGGTCGCGGGCCCCGGCGTCCTCCCCCAAGGGGAGTGCGCCGGAGAGGACGGCGAGTGCGACGAGGGCGAGCCAGCCGCCGATGGCGAGGGTCCGGTGGCGCCGCGACCAGTCGGCGACGGCGGCGCCGAGGCCGCCTCGGGGGCGCGGCGGGGTTTCAGGGGCGCGGGAGCCTGACGTGAGATGCTGCAGCACGGTCTGCTTTCCTGTTCTCGTGGGGGCGTTCCTGCGGAACTCGCCCGAGCCTCACGGCTGCGGCGAGGTGGTTCGTCTCCCCGGCCCGGGCCGTCGAGTTGCCGCTCGACGGTCTGGGATTCCTTTTCGATGCTGCGGCCCGCGGTGGGGCCGTTCGATGTCGGTGTGGTTCGCGGTCGATGTGGTTCGACGGCGCTGCTAGTCGACGACTTTGAGGGTCTCCTCGATCGCGGCGCTGCTGGTCTCCAGGCCGGCGACGCGGGCGTTCAGCTGCGTCAACGCGTCGATCACCTTGGCCTGCTGCTCCTCGGAGCGCTCGGCGAGCTTGAGGTAGCGGTCGTCGTGCGCGTGCTGGAGCTTCGTGCGCCTGAGGAAGGCGCCGCGCCAGATCAGCGAGAGCACCACGGTGATGAGCAGGACGAACATCCCGATCGTGCCGATGACTTCCTGGAAGTCGTAGGGGCTGGTCATCGCGGTCCTTTCGCAGAGGTGAGGGTCGCCGAGGCCCGCTCGACGACTTCGGGGGTGAGGTGCACCGCGAACGGGACGACCTCGTAGTAGTTCATGGCCTTGCCGTCCTCGGAGACCTCCAGTGCGGAGGTGACGAGTCCGGACGCTTCGAGCTTCTTCAGGTGCACTTGGAGCAGCGCCCGGCTGATGCCGAGGTCGCGCGCCAGTTGGCTGACGTAGTTGCGCCCGCCCGCGAGGGCGGCGACGACGCGCATGCGGTGCGGGTTGGCGAGCGCCGCCAGCAGCGCCACCAGCTCGTCCCCGGTCGGGGAGCCTTCGTCCATGCCGGCCTCCAATATATGCAAGGAAATATTAGCAGGTGCCTCGTTCAGTTTGCAGCAGTGGGCTTTCGGCCGGGGCGGGCATGGAGACGGGGCCGGTGGCGATGCCACCGGCCCCGTGCGCCGCAGGGGTGTGCGACCTGGTCAGGCGGCCCGCTTGAAGCCGTCGCGGAAGAGGCGGCGGGTCTGGTACGAGCGGCCCCAGGCGATGAAGACGAAGAGGACCAGCAGGATCAGCGGCGTGTAGACCGGGAAGTCGAGGATGGCGGCGTTGAAGGTCGCGGCGCCGACCATGAGCAGGCCCAGGCCGATCGCGGCCAGGCCGGAGAGGCGCGGGATGAGCAGGCCCACGCCGCCCGCCAGTTCGACGGCGCCGACGAAGTACATGAACCAGTCGCCCCAGCCGATGACGTCGAAGCCTTCGGCCGCGGCCTCGAGTCCGAGGAGCTTCGGCGTAGCCGAGGCCACGATCATGAAGGCCCCCAGGAGAATCTGGAGCACCCACAGGGTGATGTTGAGACCGCGCCCGCGGCCTTCGGAGGTGGCGTCGGTGGAAGCGGTCGGGGCGGTGAAGTCGTTGGCGCTCATGATGGTTCGTACCTTCCAGGAAAATTTCGGGCTCTTGCAGGTGTAGACGAGGCCCGCATCGCGGATTCATCGCGCCGCGCCGAGAAAAACGCAGAAAACGGTTGGAGCCTCGCGAGGGCCGCCCGCACCGACCGCGCCCGCATGTCGGTGTCCGCGGCTACCGTGGAGGCATGATCGATCGCGGCCGGGTCAGGCGCTACCGCACGCACGTCCAGCAGCTCGACCGCGAATCGGGCACCCTCGCCGACACCGCGGTCCTCGACCTCGGAGCCCAGGAGACCGGCCCGGACGGGGCGCTGTGGGCCCTCGCCGTCCGCGGCGTCGACACCGCGGCCGCGGAACCGGACCTGGTGTGGCTGTGGACCTTGCGCGGCGCCCCGCACTGCTACCGCCGCGCCGACCTGGCCGAGGTCGCGGCCGCGGTCGCCCCCTGGTCCGATGAGGACGCGGCCAAGCGGATCTTCGACGCCGCCAAGCCCCTCAAAGCCGCCGGGATCCCCATCCTGGAAGCCCTCGACACCGTCGCAGGCCGAATGCGGGACCTCGTCACCGCACCCATGGTCAAAGGCGACGTCTCCGGCGGGCTCAATAAAATCCTGCCCGAGGCCTACCAGCGGTTCTGCCGCTCCTGCGATGCCGTGCACCTCTACGAGATGCCGTTCAGACTCGCGGCCGTGCGGGCCGGACTGGAACTGGAGGCGCACACCTCCCCGCCGGTCCTGCGGCCCGTCCCCGGCTTCGCGGTCGCCGACTCCTTCGCCGACCGCCTCGATCCGATCCGCGCCTACCTGCACCTGTGCGGCCCCGCCACCGGGAAAGAGGTCGCCGAATACCTCGACTCGCCGGTCAAGGAGGTCAAGGCGCGCTGGCCCGAGGACGCGGTCGAAGTCGAGATCAAGACCGAAGACGGTCCCGAGCGGCGCTGGATCCTCGCCGGTGACGAGGCCGCACTGCGCGGCGCCGAAGCGCACGGGACCCGCTTGCTCGGCCCCTACGACCTGTTCCTCCAGGTGCGCGACCGCGCCACCCTCGTGGGCGACCCGGTGCGCGCCAAGGCATTGTGGCCCGTCCTCGGCCGCCCCGGCGCGATCCTCGTCGACGGCCGGATCGCGGGGCTCTGGCGGCCCCGCAAGTCCGGGAAGCGGTTCACCGTCGCCGTCGACCCCTGGCGCACCCTCCACGGCAACGAGCGCATGGCCGTCGCCGAGCAGGCCGAACGGCTGGCGGCGTTCCGGGGCCTGGCGCTCACCGGCGTGGACTACAGCAGGTAGCGCCCGCGCCTATTCGCCGGTCTGGCCGTCGACCGACTCGCGGATCAGGTCCGCGTGGCCGTTGTGCCGCGCGTACTCCTCGATCATGTGCAGGAGGATCCACCGCAGGCTCGGCGCGCGCCCGTCCTTCCAGCGGCGCTCGGCCGGACGGTCGAGGCCGCCGTCCGCCAGCGCCTCGGCGGTGAGGGCGCGGGCGCGCTCGACGCTTTCGAGCCACAGGGCGAGCAGTTCCTCGGGGGTGTCGTCGGGGGCCGAGTGCCATTCCCAGTCGCGGTCGGCCTTCCAGTCGACGGAGTCCCACGGTTCGCCCGTGGGGCGGCCGAACAGGTCTTCGGCGAACCAGCTGACCTCGACGAGGGCGAGGTGCTTGAGCATGCCGCCGAGGGTCATCGTGGAGGCGCCGATGGACGTGTTGAGGGCCGCGGCGTCGAGTCCGGCGACCTTCCAGGCGAGGGTGGCGCGGTGGAAGTCGAGGAAGCCCAGGAGCATCGCGGTCTCGTCGCCGGAGACGGGCGCTTCGGGGCGGCCGTACTCGTCGATGATGCCTGCGTCGGAAATCGTCATGGTCGGACTGTATCGGGCGGGGGCGCGGCGCGCGCGTGCCTTTGGGCCGGAGTGAGTTCCGAAACTTCCGGAGAGGGTCAATTGAAGTTTGTCTATTTACATGCCTCGATGTTTACCGGTAACCTGTTCATGCGGCGCGACCGATTCCGGAAGTCACCGAAACTCTCGGTGGAGCACGCCCGGGGAGCCGCCGCGCGAACCCGATGCACGACAACGAGAGGGAAGCCATGACAACCCCATCCCGATCCAGGCCGCGGGCGGTGCGCATCGCACTGCTGGCGTTGAGCGTCGCCGCGACGATGGTAGTGGCGGCGATCGGCTCCGGCGCCGGACCCGACGCCGAGGCGCAGGAGGACGCGGCCGCCCCGGTGCAGGCCGCAGCCCTGCCCGCGAGCTTCAACTGGAGTTCCGGGTCGCAGCTCATCGGGCCCAAACCCGACGGGTCGCACAGTCCCGCGGCCATCAAGGACCCCACGGTGGTCTACTCCGGCGGCAAGTGGCACGTGTTCGCCTCCACCGCCGGCACCTCGGGCTACAACCTGATGTACACGAGCTTCACCGACTGGTCGCAGGCCGCCGCGGCCCCGCACACCTACCTCGACCAGACCGCGATCGGCACCGGCTACCGGGCCGCGCCCGAGGTGTTCTACTTCGAACCGCAGAAGCTGTGGTACCTCGTGTACCAGACCGGGAACGCCTCGTACTCCACGAACCCGGACATCGCCAATCCCGCCGGGTGGACCGCGCCGAAGCACTTCTACTCCGGCATGCCGCAGATCATCGCGGACAACATCGGCACCGGCTACTGGGTCGACATGTGGGTCACGTGCGACACGGCCAACTGCCACCTGTTCTCCTCCGACGACAACGGCCACCTCTACCGGTCGCAGACCACCATGGCGAACTTCCCGAACGGCATGAGCCAGCCGGTCATCGCGATGCAGGACTCGAACAAGTACGCGCTGTGGGAGGCCTCGAACGTCTACAAGGTGAAGGAGACCGGCCAGTACCTGCTGCTGGTCGAGGCCTTCGGGACGGTGGGCCGCTACTTCCGGTCCTGGACGGCGACGAGCCTGTCCGGTCCGTGGACCGCCCTGGCCGCCTCCACGAGCAACCCGTTCGCCGCCGCGTCCAACGTGACGTTCCCCGGCGGCGCCTGGACCGAGGACATCAGCCACGGCGAGATGCTCAGATCCGGCGTGAACCAGCTGATGGAGGTCAGCTCCTGCAACATGCGGTACCTGTACCAGGGGGTCGATCCGGCCGCGGGCGGCGACTACAACCTCCTGCCGTGGCGCCTGGGCCTGCTGACCCAGACCAACACGAGTCCGGGCTGCGGCAACCCCGGTGAGGAGCCCACGACGGCCGGGCCCACCACCGCCGGGCCGACCACGACCCCGCCGCCGACCTCCGGGGCCTGCACGGCGCAGGTGACCGTGGTCGGCGACTGGACTTCGGGCTGGCAGGGCCGGGTGAACGTGACGGCCGGGACGAGCGCGCTCTCGGGCTGGTCGCTCAAGTGGACCTGGCCGGGCTCCCAGCAGATCACCTCGGCCTGGAACGCGTCGTGGACGCAGTCGGGGACGGCGGTGACGGCCGGCGACGTGGGCTGGAACGGCTCGGTCGCGGCGGGCCAGTCGCGGGAGGCCTTCGGGTTCATCGCGAGCGGCGCCAGCGCCGCCCCGCAGGTGACGTGCACGGCGGATTAGGCCGGGCGAGCCGGTGCCCGCTCTCCCGGATCTGGGGAGCGGGCACCGGAGTCGTTTGGGGGGCAGTCGTTTGGGGGCAGTCGCTTGAAGAGGCAGTCGCTTGCGGGGGCGGTGGTTCAGGGGCGGGCGCTGGGGTCCGAGTCGCCTCAGGAGGTGGGTGTCTGCGGGAGGTGCGGAGCGGACGTTTCGCGGGCAAGAAAAAAGGCCCCACCGCAACGAACCGAAACGACGAAAGCCTTAAAAATGACTCGAGGACCTTCTTTTGCTACCGCTTTTTCTTTTTACCGACTATTTGTCCACAACATACACTAACTTTAAGTATCACCGAGACGACTCAAGTTTAAGGCCCGGACGCCTTGTAGGTCAAGACGTCCGGGCCTGCTTATGCGTTAATCAGCTGTTCAGCCGATGTCGAATTGCACCAACAGGTAGGCGCGGCGGACGTCTTCCGGAAGCAGCGACCGATAGTCGGCGGCCACCGCCCGCTTGAGCCGCATCCGCCACTCGCCGAGCATCGACGGAGCGGGCACCGGGGCGACCGCCGAATGCGGGGCGCCCCCGAAGCCCGGGTCGTTCGCCCCCGGGACCTCGGCCGCGGACATCTGGCCCGGCAGCTGCCAGCTGACGGTGAACGCGTCGGTGTGGACGGTGTCGAGGATGAGGTCGGCGGCCGTGACCTTGACCGGCTCGCTCGCGGCCCGGACCTTCGCCCAGAACGGCAGGTGCTCCGTGGTCAGGGCGAACGCCAGCTCCTGGTCCAGTTCCCCGTCGGGGAAGAGCATCCGGTGCCAGGCGGTGCCGAACTGCTCCTCCAGGACGAACAGGGCCGCGCCCGAGGTGGGCAGGACCGCATCGAGGTTGTCCACGGCGAGCGCGATCAGGCCCGGTCCCCCGGCGCGGGCGGTGTAGTCGAGATGGAGCACCAGGTCGGTGATCGATCCGAGGTCGAACTGGTTGTGCGCCTTCGGCAGCGAGATCGTCCACTCGCTGACGGCCCCGGCGCCCTCGAAGGGCAGGAACCGCTCGTCCTCGAAGCGGAGCTCGAACATGCCGCGGTCGTTCACGGCGTGGCTGGTGGCGATCACCGTGGTCGGGACGGGGCTCTTCCAGAAGCGCGCGTCGCCCCCGGCGAGCGGGTCGCCGTAGCCGCCGGCCACCGAGTCGTCCAGCCGCACCCCGTTGTTCGTCACCGCGAGCGTGCAGTTCACCGAGGTGTAGGGGCCCACGACGCACGGGACCGACAGGGCCACCGACTTGAGGCGGCGGCGGATGTGGCCGGGGTAGTCGAGGTCGAACAGCCATTCGGGGAGCTGCACGGTGGCCTGCCCGGTGAGCTTGAGGGCGAGCAGGGCCAGCGGGTCGATCTGGGCGAGCGAGACGTGCTTGGTGATCTCCAGGTTCCGCTGGTTGAGTTCCATATAGGACGATTCCATGCGGCGGATGTCGTTGGTCAGCCGCTCGGGGGCCAGCAGACCCTTGCGCAGGGAGTCCCAGTACCCGAACTGGATGAACGAGGCGTCCGGCTCGGCCAGCTCGAACTGGTAGGAGGCCTGCGCGAGCATCGCCACGTCGAACGCGATCTGGTAGGCCTGGAAGTACACCGTGGACACCCGGGCGAGCATCCAGTCGTACAGCTGCACGTTGGTGTACTTCGTGCGCAGGTACTCCTCGACCGCTTCGGAGTCGGCGATGATCTGCAGGTGGTTGGCGAGCTCGGCCGCGGCGATCTGCTCGCGGATCTGCGAGGCCGCGATCTGCGCCTCCAGCTGCACGAGCTCGTTGGCGGCCAGGTCCCGGTTGAACAGGTGGTCCTCGAACTCGCGGGAGTAGCGGCCCTGGGCCTGCGCCATCCCCGCCCCGGTGTGGAGCATCCCGGCGAAGCCGTTGACCATCGCGGCCGTGTTGGCCATGAAGCCCGAGATGTTCGACCCGCCGATGGACATGCTCACCGTCGGCGAGCCGCCGAAGCCCGCGATGCCGATGCTGAAGTCGGGGATCAGGTTCATGCTGCCCGCGATGCCGGACATGACCGCCGAGACGGCGTTGCCCACCAGGCCGAGCGTCTGCATGACGACCCCGGCGATCTCCTCGCCGTTCATCCGCGGGACGCTCCCGTGGAAGGAGATGCGGGTGTTCAGCGCGTCCCGGCCGGCCTCGAGCGAGGCCCGGGAGGCCACCGCCTCGTCGCCCTGGAGTTCGCGCACCGCCTCGATCGCCTGGTTGAGGATGACCTCCTGGCTGGAACGCAGCAGCGCCAGCGACTCGGCGTCGCGGGTCTCCAGGATCCGCAGCAGCTTCTCGCCCAGGGCGCGCAGCTCCGCGCAGAGGTTCACGGCGCGGTTCGCGAGCACCGGGAACCGGTAGCGGGTGTCCGTGGCGGTGAACAGGCCCAGGATGCTGGACAGGTCGGCGCCCGCGGCGGCGGCCTTGACGAGCATGCCCGGGTCGATCGGCGGCTCGAACAGCGGGAGCTGACGGAACACGCCCTCGATGTTGAGGCTGTTGCGGACCTTGAACAGGCGGTCGGCCACGGTGTCCCAGTAGCCGATGAGCTTGTCGTTCACCGGGATGCCGAAGTACTGCACCTCCAGGTGCGGCAGCGGCTCCCCCAGGCCCGGCCCGGGCGGGTCCCCCAGCGGCGGCGCGAAGCCCTCCAGGATCGCGGCCACGTCCTGGTTCCCGAACGGGTCCAGCGCCGAGTCCTCGGTGAGCTGCGTGTAGCTCTTGTCCTCGCGCTCGGCGGGCGGCACCTTCTCGGGCCGCCTTCCGAGCAGCTCGGACGCGAGCGTGTACAGCAGCACCGCCTGGTTGATCGACTCCAGGGTGTCGCGGCGGAACTCCTGGTCGGCCCAGCCGATCAGGTTGTCCAGGTACTTCATGACGATCGTCTTCTGGTAGGCGACCGGGCGGTAGCGGGCGATCGTGTGCGGGGAGAACGGGTTGTTCTTCCAGGCCCGCAGCTCCTCCAGGTGGTCGCCGATGTCCCCCAGGATCGACTCGATCCGCTGCTGGCGGTAGTCCTCACTGGAGTTCTCGAAGAACGGGCGCGTCACCCAGTACCGCTGCGGCGCCTCGGGCCCGTCCGTGCTCGTCGGGTCGAAGATCCGGTGGTACCAGCGCATCGCCTCCTCGAAGCGGTGCTCGGCGGTGAGCTTCGCGGCGATGAGCATCGGCGCGTGGAAGAACACCTCCCAGTTGTAGGCCGCATAGGCGCCGCCGCGGGTGAAGTCCACCCCGCCCTGGGCGGTCGGGTCGATCCAGTTCCCGGAGGTCGGGCCGTAGGAGAACGTGGTCTCCCAGTTCGGCGCGACGCTCTGCTGCTTGCGGGTGACGAGCCCTTCGACGCCCGTGGTGTCCAGGGCCGCCAGGAAGTCGGAGGCGTACGGGTGCCAGAACGGGAACCAGCGGTGGCCGACCGTGGTGACCGGGACGTGCACGATCTGCCCGCCGCCGTAGACGAACGGGAACGTCACGGTCATCGAGGTGCGCTTGAGCCAGTAGGCCCGCTCGCGGTCCTGGTAGATCACCGGGCTGTCGGCGTCCTCGTTGTACTGCCGCGCGTTCGGGGCCATGACCAGCTCGGCCGGGGTCCGGGCGCCGGTGAGCAGGTGCCGGGTGTCGTCCCAGCCGATCATGACGTCTACCGTCGAACCCTGCGCGGCCAGGCGGCCGTTCGCGAACCGCATCGTCTCGGGCTTGCGCAGCTTCGGGGCGCGCTCGCTCGACGTGAGGGCCTTGATCGCCCGCCCCTGCTCGCCGAAGTTCGTCTGCACGTGCCACAGCGAGTCGGTCGTGAACAGCGTCCCGTCCGAGCGCCGCGTGTAGTTGCCGTACATCGGCTTCATCTTCAGGTCCACGACCTCGCCGGTGAACACGAACGACGAGGAGTGCCACGGCCAGTGCAGGACCGAGTAGTTGCGCTTGGTCATGCGCACGTGCGCGTCGGCGAACTCGTCGTAGAAGCGCCCGTCGTTGAACTCGGGTGAGGACGAGATGAACACGTCCATCCACAGCTGGTTGCTGCGCGCCCGCGGCTTGAGCGTGTACGAGGACTGCGGCCGCGGCCACGGGTGGATGAGCTTGTCGCCGCTGGTGCGCCGCGAGGTCCACCCGTCCGGGGTCCGCTCCGACCAGCACAGCTCGATCTCCAAGGTGCGGGCCGGATCGGCCGTCGTCCCGGGCGAATCGGAGATCTGCGCCGGGGGCTGGCGCTTGGGCTGCTGCGTCTTCTCCTCGAACTGGAGCCAGAACAGGTGCAGGCGGCCCCGGTAGACCACCGGCGCGACCTGCTCGGAGGCGATGTCGACGTCGACCCGCTCCCAGCCCGTCCACTCCCCGTAGGTCAGGTCGAGGGCGCGGTAGTAGCAGTGGCTGGGCTGGGACGCCGAGCGGGCGATCACGTGCAGGAGGTTCGCGCCCGCGGACTGCTCGTGGTAGACCCCCAGGGTCTGCATGTGCGCGACCTCGGTGAGCTTGCGCAGGTAGTCGCGGTAGCCCTTCTCCGCGTTCGCGTCCGTCAGCTCCCCTTGGGACAGCTGGTCCTCCAGCTCCTTGAAGAACGGGGTCTTGTCGTCCCGCAGCTCCGCCTCGATCCAGTTCTCCGGGTAGAGGAAGACCTTCCGGTTCGCCTCCCACAGGCGGTAGCCGCTCATCCACTCCCACTGGCTCCACGAGTCCAGTGAGAGCGTGTCGGCCGTCTGCGCGGCCGTGATGCGCACCAGCGGCTGCTCCAGGTTGAGCAGGCACCGCTGCGCGAACAGCTGCACCGCGCCGATGGCCTGCTTGATCCGCGAGGTCTGCTGGACGGCCATCATCTCGGTGTCGAGCAGGAACCACCGCTGGAGGTCGTTCGTGTCCTTCCAGTGCTTCGGGTTCACCCACTCCCGGCCCTCGGCGGTGATCGTCTCGGGCGTGGTGCGCAGCGAATGCTCCACGAGGTAGGCGGTGAGGGCGTCCCGGCGCGCCTCGCGCAGGGGGTCCTGGAGGTTCGGCATGAGCGTCAGCCACGCGCCGGTGTCGTACTTGGCCTTCATGGTCTGGCGCAGGTGCTCGGTCGCGAGCCGCTGCGCGCCGCCCGCGTCCGCGTCGCGGTCGACCCAGCCCAGCGCGTCGGCGGCCGACACCCCGAGCCGCCGCAGGGCCTCGGCGGCCACTCGAGTGCGCACCAGATTGTCCACATCGGTGTAATAGGCCGCGGCGTCGCCGTCCAGGGCCTCCAGGTCCACCGGGTCCCAACCGGTCAGGGCCGAGACGAGGACGCGCACGTCGGCGACCGGGTCGCCCGCCGCCGCGGCGTCGAAGACCTCGGGCCAGCCCGTCTCCTCGGGCTTGGGGTAGCGGAAGCGCAGCCCCAGCCAGGAGGCGAGGTCGCGCCACTGCTCCAGCGGCAGTGCGGGATCGGCGGCCGCCACGGGCAGCGCACCGGGGTGGACCCAGCCGAACTCGGCCGCGTGGTCCATCAGCCACGGCAGGTCCGCCGCATCGATGCGCATGCGCCGCACCAGGTAAGCGGCCTTGTGCAGCAGCCGCCAGGCCTCGTACAGCTCCGCGAAGAGCGTCTCGGTGAGGAGGTTGACGTAGTTGCCCTCCTCGTCGGCGGCCATGAAGTCGGGGTTCGCGAAGACCTCCCACAGCGCCAGGTCCGGACGCAGCAGGTCCAGGAGCGTGACCGCCTGCTCGTCCGGGAGCGAGAACATGGACGCCACCGTGGCCGCGATCTGCCCGTTCACCTCCTCGGCGGGAGTGGTCCGCAGCGACTCGCGCAGGGCGTCGAGCTGCTCGGCGATCGCCTCGTCCCGCTGGCCGTACGGGGCGTCGGGCCGGTCGTTGAGGAGCCAGTCCACCTCCCCCACCGCGAGCCCTGCGGCCTTGACCTCGCCGTAGCGGTCGGCGAAGGCCGCGGTCGCGCCGGGCTCGCCGAACGGGCCCGGCAGATCACTCGTGAGATCCACAAGGGACAACAGGTCGGCGATGGGCAGGCGCAGGGCGTTCGCCAGCGTCACGTACCGCAGCGGCTTCGTCAGGTCGGCGACCGTCAGATTCGGGCCGGTGCGGGCCAGCAGCAGGCCCAGGTCGGCCTCCCCCACCTGCCAGGCCGCCGCCAGCGCGGGCAGGTGCGCGGCCATGGGCTCGGTGCCCGGCAGCGGGAGTGCGAACGCGGGGTCGACCGGGTCGAGGAGGTTCGGGTTGGCGAACAGGTCCTCGTACGGGGAGCGGGTGTCGTCGGGTCCCGGTTCGGTGCTGAGGGGGGCGTAGAGGACGAGGGCCTGTTCGGGGTTGAGGCGCAGGCGCCCTGCGAGTTCGTCGAAGGCGGCGAGGCGGCGCAGGGCCTGGGCGTCGAGGGCGCCGGCGGCGAGGCCGGGGGCCCGCAGGAGGCGGTCGAGTTGGGTCGCGGTCCAGGTGGTGTGGCGCCACAGGCGGATGAGGCGGTGGAGTCGGTCGTAGTGGGCGGGGTCGAGGCCGGTGAGGGACTGCTCTTCGAGTTTGCAGGTGCCTTCGGGGCGCTGGAGTTCGATGGGGCCGCCGGTGTGGATCCAGACGGTGTCGAGGAGGGCGAGGAGTTCGGTGTAGGTGAGCCCCGAGTGGTGGAGGAAGGGCAGGACGCCGACCTCGTGCTCGGTGGTGTCGAGGCCCCAGATCTGGTCCTGGGTGACTTGGGCGGGCGCGGCGGTGGCGATGAGCTGTGCGTCGAGAGTGGACAGTCCGAAGTACTCGCCCGCGGCGGAGGTGTGGGCGGCGGGGGTGGCGGGGCCGAGGAGGCGCATGAGTTCGTGGCGGGGGACGCCGAGGTGGGCGAGGATGACGCGGGCCTCCTCCTGCCAGGCGTTGAAGGCGCCGCGGAGGGGGAAGCGGGCGGCTTTGACGGTCTCGTAGGCGGGGGCGTGGAGGTGTTCGGGGACGGCGCGCAGTTCGGCGGTGGTGCGGGTGGTCTGGGGCTGGGGTGCGGGGGCGCCGGGGACGGCGCGTTCGAGCAGTTCGTTGACGAGGTCGATGTAGGGCAGGGTCGTGTTGGTGTTGGGGCAGTTGAGGAGGAGGTCGTCGATGTCGGGGCGGCGGGCCTGGAGGACTTGCAGGATCGTGGTGGGCCCTGAGGGTTTGGCGGGCCGGGTGGAGAGGAAGCGGAGGAGGTCGGCGAGGTAGGCGGAGGGCCCGTAGACGGATTCGCAGTGGCTGCATTCGCAGTAGTCGAGGCCGCCGAAGAGGAGGGCGAGGTCGGGGATGTCGCCGAGGGCGCCGGTGGCGTCGGCGAGGGTGATGGTCTGGTGGTTGAAGACGTGGAACTGGCCGGGGGCGAGGTCGGATTGGAAGGTGGCGAGTTGGGAGAGGACGTGGGCGTAGGAGAGCTGGGCGGTGGCGTGGACGGCGTGGATCTCGGCGCTGGTGACGCCGTCGTAGGTGCCGATCCGGGCGGCGAGTTCGGTGCGGTCGAGGGCGGCGATCTGCGCGGCGGAGTGGAGCTTCTCGGCCAGGAGTGCGCTGGCGGCCTTGTGGCCGGGGGCGAGGCGCACGGCGCGCTGCTCCACGCGCAGTTCGGCGTGGAGGTCGGCGTCGAGGTCGAGTTCGTTGGTGCGCACGTAGGCGTCGAGGCCGGTGGTCTTGAGTTCGAGGTCGGGGTGGGCGTCGATGAAGGCGGCGGCTTCGCCGACGAGGGTGAGGCCGTGGCCGTCGGTGCGGCCGAGTTCGGCGATGAGCGCGGTGGTCGGGTAGTGGGCCGCGGCGGTGGTCTCGAGTTGGAGTGCGTAGGCGGCGGCCTGTTCGGCGGGGCCTTCGCCGGGGGTGCCTGCGGGGTAGCCGGTGTTGGCGACGACGTCCTGCCATTGGGCGGTGGAGAGGGTGGCGAGCTGGCGGGGGCTCTGGAGGCCGGCGAGGTCGGGGTCGTCGAGCTGCTGCTTGAGGTAGGCGGCGGCGGGGCCGTGCCCGGCGGTGATCGCGGCGGTCTCGATGGCGGCGGCGACGTCGGCGACGACCGCGTCCCCGCCGAGGTCAGCGGCGGCGCCGGTGAGGTCGGTCCAGAAGGCCTCGCTGGTCTCGCCGTGGGCGAGGAGCATCGTGGCGACGGTGTTGTAGTGGGACGCTTCGAGTTTGGAGGCGTCGAGGAGGAGTTGCAGTGAGGCGTCGCCGCCCATGGGCGGGGCGTCGAGGACGGCGCCGACGGAGCGTTCGGTGAGGGCGGTGAGGACGGCCTCCTCGTCGCGGACGAGCGCGATGGGGACGAGGTTGTCGTCGGCGGCCCTGGCGAAGGCCGCGGACTGCTTCTCGGGGCCCAGGAGGAGGATCCCGGCGGCGACGTCGGCGGTGAGCTCGTCGATGCGGGTCCACTCGTCGGTGGCGGTGAGCAGTTCCTCGGGGAGGGTGCTCGGGAGGCCTTGGGCGATGAATCCGAAGTAGAGGGCCGCGCCGAGGGCGGGGTCGCCGACGTGCTTGGCGGCGCGGACGGCCAGTACCAGGCGCATGACCTCGTACTGGGTGAGGCCGGCTTCGAGTGCGGCGATGGTGATGTCGTTGCGGTCGCCGTCTTCGACGAGGTCGGTGACGCCCAGGCCGCCGAGGACCGCGTCGAGGGCGGCCCTCTGGCGTTCGTACAGGGACGGGCCCCGGTAGGGGCGGTCGCCGATGGTCTGGTTGGTCCACTGGATCGGCGTGGGGTTGAACAGGATCCGCGAGCCCAGGTCGGCCTTGGTCGGGCCGGTGAAGGTGACGATGAGGTGCAGGGGCTTGACTATGTCACCGGTGTTGGGGTCGCGCGGCGGGTCGTAGGCGATGTCGTAGAAGCCCGCTGCGCTGGTGATGCGGGTGGCGATGCTCTTGCCGGGGCCTTCGAGGGAGCGGAAGGCGAGGCGCACCTGCGCGCCGGGGACGGGGCGCCACAGTTCGTCGCGGACGGAGCCGCGCAGGCGGTAGTGCGGGACGGGCTGCTTGTCGGCGGGCAGGGCCGCTTTGATCTTGGTGTTGAGGGCCTGGAGGGTGCGCCCGTCGAGCTGGCCGGTGGCGGGCAGCGCCCGGTCGGTCTGGAAGGCGAGGACGGCCTTGCGGGTGGCCTTGCCGTAGCGGGCCTCGCCGTGCTCGGCCATCGGGACGGGGTAGCCGAAGTGGGCGAGGGCCTTCTGGGCGGCGGCGACGTGGCCGCCGCGCATGTTCAGCTTCGCCTGGCGCTTGAGGGTGTCCAGGTTCAGGGCGGACTTGACCTTCAGCTGCTTGGCGGGCGTGGGCCGGGAGGCGGCGACGGCTTCGACCTTGTCCATGGTGGCGAGGTCGAACCGGCCGGAGGCCGGGAGGCGGTACTTGGCCTGGAACGCGCGCAGGGCCGCCTGGGTTCCGGGGCCGGGCTGGCGGGTGCTCAGCTCGTCGGCGCCGATGGGCACGTCGAGGCTCGCGATGGTCATGGCGCGCTGGAGGGTCCGCTGGGCCTTGCCGAACTGGGTGCGCGAGGCCAGGCGGGCGCCGAGCGCTTCGGAGCGCAGCCGCTGGACCAGGCCTTCGTCGACCCACCAGGAGACGCCGCGGGCCTTGGTCCGCTGCCGGAACTGCTGGAGGGCGGCCGCGGTGGTGGTGCCGACCCGGCGCTTGGCGATCTCGCCCTCGTCGATGTCGTGGCCCAGGGCGGTGAGGAGCCCTTGGATCTTCGCGGCCCGGTGGGGCGCGTCGGTGAAGTAGCGGTGCTCCAGTTCGCGTTTGATCTGCCCGGCGGTCTCGGGGGTGACCACGCCGGTCCGCATGAGCCCGGCCGAGGCCTGGAGGCGGCGCACGGCCTCCCTCGTGGACGGTCCGAGGCGGGACTCGGCGACCTCGGCGGGGTCGACGGCGTGGCGCAGCTTCGCCAGCGACGCCTGCAATGCGGCGACGGGCTTGCCGGTCAGCTCCTCGAGGCTCTGCGGCAGGTGGATCGCCATGGTCCGGTCCGGGTCGCCGACCGGCGGCGCGGCGGCCGTCTCCACGGGCAGCGAGAGCTTGCGGATGGCCTCGGGGCTGAAGTGCCGCTTCGGCTGGTTCATGGTGCTTCCCTTCGGTGCTGCGGCGGTCCCCGATCGGATCTCGCAGGTCGTGTTGCGATTGGTGCCACTGCGGAACTTCGGCCGGTCGAACTGCTGCCGGCGGACCTGCGGCCCGCTGTCAGTCGGTGAACATCCGGTACAGGCCGTAGATCCCGGCGGCGATCCCGGTGACGATCCCGATGCCGATGAGGACGGGCGAGCCGACGATGCAGCCGATGATGAGCGCGACACCGCCGATCGCCGCGGCCGCGTTGAACGCGAACGAGGTCCAGTCGCCCCGCTGGTAGTCCTCGTAGGCGAGGTAGCCGGAGATGAGCGCCTGGGCGACACCGCCCGCGACACCGGCCGCGCCCCTGGCGATCCCGGCGACGCGGGCCAGGTTCGCCGAGTGGAGCCCGCGGATGCCCAGGGCGGTGCGGGCGCCCACATAGGTGACCGCGGCCACGCCCTCTACGGCCGCGGCCCCGTAGGCGCCGTTGCGGACCGCGTCGTTCTCGATAGAGGAGGCGCCCCAGACGGTGAGCACCGGTCCGGCGAGCATGAGTCCGTTGCCGCCCCAGCGCAGGCCGGTGCGGAACCGCGTGCTGTTGCTCCAATGCCCCATGTCCGCGGTGCGGGCCACGCCGCCCGCCGGGACGTCTTCGAGGGCTCCGGCGACCACTGCGGCGTCGTCGATGTTCCTGGCCGAGGTGCCCTGGGAGCTGTTGATGCCCCGAGGCCAGTAGCGGTGGTCGCCGGGGCGGACGAACTCGCCGGGCTGGCGGACGATGTGCTGGAGCTCGACCAGGTGGTCGACCGGGTTCTCGGGCGTACGCAGGCCGCCGTGGGCGAGGTCGTAGGCGTCCGCGAGGGCCGCGTTGGCTCTGCGGATGTCGCTGGTGCGCGGACTCCGGCCGGTGGCCCCGGGCGGGGTCGACCGCAGGCCCACACCGCGGTCCCCTTGGATGCGCGAGCGGGTGGCGCGGATCTTGGGGTCGTCGAAGTTCGGCGGCACTTCGAGGGTCTCGCCGGGCGGCCCGGCCCGGAAGGCCTCCCGTCCGGCGGCGGTCGCGCCGGTCCCCGCGGGCGCTCCGGCGCCTTCGCCGGTCCCGCCGTCGCCCGCACCGGTGCCGGTTCCCGTCCCGGTTCCGGTCCCCGTCGTCCCGGTCCCGGTGTCGCCGGAGCCCGCACCGGTCCCCGTTCCGGTCGTGCCGGTCCCCGTCGTGCCAGTGCCCGTCGTCCCGGTCCCGGTGTCGCCGGAGCCCGCACCGGCGCCCGCCGTGCCGTCCTCGGACGTTTCGCCGGGGTCCTGGTACTCCTGCGCGAAGTACCACCCGTTGCTCTCCCAGGTCGGCAAGGTGTTCAGGTACGGGAAGTACCGCTGGCCCTCACGCAGGACGTCGGCCGGGTCGGCGTTCGGGTTGGCCCAGATGTCGGGGTTGCCCTCAGGCAGCGGAATGCTGACCACGTCGGCCGGGGCGTCCTGGGTGCCGTTCGGGTCGACCCTCCCGGCGGGGTCGTTGCCGCAGTACACGTACAGGTTCGGGCCGCTCGCGGTGCCGACCGGGTCGGCGCTGATCCAGCGGCCGAGCCAGGGTGCGTACAGCCGGGCGCCGTAGTCGTAGAACCCGGTCTCGTCGTCCCTTTCCTTGCCGTGGAAACGGTAGCGCTTGAGGCTGAGGTTCACGCCCGGCTTGGCGGAGCGGTAGGCGGTGGAGCCGTACGGGTGGTACTCCTCGTAGGTGATCGCCTCGCCGTCCTCATCGGTCTCCAATGTGGCCGAACCGATGTGGTTGCCGTACTGGTAGCGGACGACGGGGGTGCCGATCGGCGCGTCCTCGGTCCCGGCGGTGTCGACCACGAGCGTGTCCGCCTGCGCGAAGCGGCCCGCGTCGTCGGTGAAGTGGACGGTGCGCCGTTCCAGGCGCAGGGTGCCGTTCATCCACTCGCGGTAGATCTCGACGGCACCGAGGTAGCGGCGCTCGGTGCGCAGGCCGCCCTGGCGCTGGATCACCTTGCGCGCGCGGGAGCCGCCGCCGGTGTAGCAGTACCAGGCGGTCCCGCCGCCGCCCAAGTCGGCCTCGCGGAGCTGGTCGTTCCAGTTCCATTGCAGCTCGGCCAGATGCGGCGCGGAGGCCAGGTTGCCGTAGGCGTCGTAGGTGTACGGGTGGCTGTAGGGACCGTCGGGGTCGTCGGCGGGGACGCTCGTGGCCTCCAGGCGGTTGCGGCGGTCGGCGGGGTCGGCGTCGTGCGCGTAGCGGTAGCGGCGGGTCCAGCCCCCGCCGCCCGCGAGGTGGCGCATCAGCGTGAGGTTGCCGAGGTCGTCGTACTCGTACTCCTGCTCGTAGAGGCGCACGGCCGCGGTGTCGTTCGGGTGCGGCAGCGGGACGCCGACCGCGTCGCCGGGGCCGGTCTGCGACCCGGTGTCGATCCCGGCGTGCTCGCGCCCGAAGGCGTGCACGAGCTGGCCGAGCGCGTCGTGGAGGAAGCGCATCCGGGCGGGCACGAAGGCGCCGGCAAAGAACAGCGACTGCTGCGCGGTGTCGTCGGCCTCGACCAGGCGCCCGGAGGCGTCGTGGACGTAGTGCAGGTGCTGCACCGCGCCCGGGGCGCCCTCGGCGGCGGTGCGGATCTCGGTCACTCTGCGGCTCAACGGGTCGTAGGTGTACACGGTGGCGAGTCCGTTGCCGTACCTTGCGACGGTGCGCCGGCCCAGCGAGTCGTACTCCTGCCCGGCCATGAACGTCCGCATCGGACCGGTACCGCCGATCTGCGCCTCCAGGTGGGCGAGGCGGTTGGCCTCGTCGTAGGCCGGGGTGAGGACGGTGCCGTCCGCGAGGGTCGCGGTGCGCGCCCGCCCGAGCGCGTCGAACTCGCCGCTGGTCGTGATCTGGTCCGCGAGGGGTTCGAGCAGGGGCGCGGCGGCGGCCATGACGAGTGCGGGGTCCTCGATCCCAGCGAGGGCCGACCAGTCGGGGTCGGTCTCGGGGTCGGCGGTGAACCGGCGCAGCACCAGCAGCGGGTTGCCCTGGTGGTCGTAGCGGTCGAAGACGACCGCACCGGCGGCGTCGAAGAGCATGTGGGTCTGCCCGACGAGGTTGCGTTCGGCCGCTTCGGGATGCGCGTCGCCGTAGACGACGCGGCTGAGCATGGTCTCGGTCTGGCCCGGTTCGGTGCCGAAGGTGGCGACGGGACGGTGGAGGCCGTCGTACTCGACGCGGAAGGCGCGGCCGTGCTCGTCCCAGGCGCGGACGAGCCGGCCGACGATGTCGGCGAGGTGCCAGCGGTGCCCGCGTTCGGCGGATTCGCCGCCGACGCCGCCGCCGGTGAGGTTCGCGACGGCGGTGCCGACGAGGCGGCCCTGGTGGTCGAATTCGCGGGTGAAGCCGCCGGTGGCGTCGGCCTCGGCGCGGCTGGTGCGGAGGTCGCCGCCGCCGTTGTCGGCCACGGTGAACAGGGTCCGCCCGGACACGTCGGTGTGGGTGGTCGTGGGGGTGTTCGCGTGCTGGGCGCTGATCCAGGCGGCCCGCTGCTGGGCGTCGGCGGGTTCGGGTCCGAGCGGGTCGGGGCTGCCGCGCTCGGCGTACCAGGCGCTGTCGAGGACGGTGTCGCCCGCGTCGTGGGAGACGGTGGCCCAGGGCCCGGTCTCGGTGCGCGCCAGGGTGCCGTCGGGGTAGTCGACGCGGAAGGCGCGGCCGACGGGGTCGTAGCGGGGGATCGCGGTGACGCCGGTTTCCAGAAGGGCGGCTTCGGATTCGTATTCATTGGTGGTGGAGAAGTAGGGGTCGTACTGCTTGACGGGCAGGCCCTTGTTGTTGACGATGGTGCGGCCGTTGCCGATCCAGCGGGGGTCGGCGTGGACTTCGGCGGCGGTGTCAGTGGCCGCGTCCCAGAGGAGGGCCGGGCCGGGGGCGACGCGGCCCTTGGTCATGACGGGGGTGCCGCTGCCGTCGAAGTAGGTGTAGGTCTCCTGCCAGGCGGTGTTGGCGGGGCCGTGGCGTTCGCGGCGGCGGCTGCGCACCCGCACGGGGGTGCCGTCGTTGACCCAGGAGAAGAGGTCGTAGTCCATGGTGGCGGTGGGGTCGGCGAGGGAGTCCATGTCGGGCTCGCCGGGCCGGCCGATGGCGGCGGTGGCGATGGTGGCCCCGAGGGCGTCGAAGACGGCTTCGACGCGGTTCCCGGCGGGGTCGGTGACGGCGCGGGGCCGCAGCACCCGGTAGTCGGGTTCGATGTGGATCTCGCGTCCGACGGCGTCGACCGCGAGGACGGTCATGAGGTCGTGGTCGTCGAGTGCCATGGTGGCGGTGGTGCCGACCGGGTCGGCGCTGCCGACGGGCAGGTAGAAGTGGTCGGCGGCGTCGGGGGCGTAGATCTCGGTTCCGCTGGGGGCCCACCAGCCTTCGTCGAAGTGCTCGTATCCGGCGGCGGTGAGTTCACCGGCGGTGACCGAGCCGTCGTAGTGGTCGGCGACGAGGCCGTCGGTGAGGACGAGGCCGCGGCCGTGGTGGCCGATGCCGAGGCGGTCGTGGACGCCGAGCGGCAGGGGGCCGGTGAGGTCGTCGTCGCGGAAGAAGGCCTGCGAGCGGCTGAGGAGTCGCAGGACCGGGCCGTCGGGGACGGGGACGGCGCCGTCCTCCCCCACATGTTCGTAGGGGACGCGGTCGGCGGTGGCGACCAGGGCGTCGACTTGGGGCGCGGTGAAGTGGCCGGCGGGCAGTCCGGCCAGTTCGTACGAGCGTGATTCGCAGACTTGGCGCAGTCGCCGGGTGTCGGGCTCGTCGATGTCGGCGGTGTAGTCGGCTTCGCTGTAGCCGCCGCAGGTGCGGGCCTGGGCGTCCCGAACCGCTTGCGGCAGTGCGGGATCGATGATGGCCCGGCGGTAGGCGATGGCGGCGGAGCGGATCGGCAGCCCCAGGTCGTCGAGTTCGAGCGCGAGGGAGTGGGAGACGCGGGGGTCTTCGGGGCGGCGGTCGTAGGTGTAGGTCACCGCCTCGGTGGGCAGGAGCTGGAGGACCGCGTGCCGCCGTTCCCCCTGCGGCTGGCGCAGGGCGACGTCGTACGCGGATTCGCTGACGGTGTACGGGTTCGCGGATTCGGGGCCGTCGTCGAGCCCGTAGACCTCGGTGCGGAGCATGACGCCTTTGAGCGCGCGGCAGGCCTGCAGGTACTCGTCGTCGCCGAGGTCCGGTGGCAGTGCGGGTTCGGGGAGGGCGAGTTCGGCCAGGGCCGGGTTCTCCCAATACTGCTCGCGGCGGGCGTGGAGCATCCGTTCCCCCGCACCGGCCGCCGCTCCGGTGTGGAACCAGGTGCGGGTGAGCACGGGCGGCTGGTACAGGTCCGCATCGCCGGTGCCGACGCCTTCGGGCAGGACTTCGTAGGCCTCGGTGTCGAGGGTCTCGACGAGGCCGAAACCGCGGAACTCGCGCTCGTGCGGGTCGAAGTAGCCGTCGTGGTAGCTGGTGGTGGCGGTGAAGACGGTCTCTCGGACATGGTCGGTCCGGGTCACGCGGTGGGCGCAGGAGACGGGGAAGGGGAGCTTGGCGGGCCAGGGCCGCCCGGCCTGCTCGTCGGCCAGCGCGAAGTAGGTGGAGGGCCGGTATTCGATGCGGGTCTCGCCGCCGGTGCCGTTCTCGAAGGCGGTGAGGAGGTGCGGCCGTCCTTCGCTCATGAGGTCGAGGTAGCGCATGGCCGCGCCGGTGCCGTGGGGCAGGCCGGTGGACCAGACGAGGCAGCCGGTGCCGGTGCCGCGCAGGTCCACTATGGCGACCATGCGGCGGTTGTCGGCGGCGGGCACGCCGGCGAGGGTGCGGGCCGGGGACCAGGCGTCGCCGCCGCGGTTGGCGTAGAGGTGGACGCCGTCGGCGGCGAGGTAGGCGAGGTCGTTGCGGCCGTTGCCGTCGAGGTCGCCGAGGAGGACGCGGCGGGGGTCGAAGTGGTCGGGGTTGTCGAACCAGGGTGCGTCGTCCATGACGACGGTGGGGCCGAAGCGGCCGTAGCCGAGATTGGGGCGGTAGGTGACGGCGCCGTTGGCGATGCGCACGAGGTCGGGCAGGCCGTCGCCGGTCATGTCGGCGAGTTGGACGGCGACGGTCGCGGAGGCGTCGAGGAGGCTGGGGCGGTGGGGTTCGGTCCCGGTGGCGGCTTCGGCGGGGTCGAAGGTCCGGGGTTCGCCGAAGCCGTCGGTGCCGTGCGCTTCGCACCAGCGTCCGCCGGCGAGGTCGGTCAGGATGAGGTCGGCGAGGCCGTCGCCGGTGAGGTCGGCGACGCGGACGGCGGCGGCGTAGGCGTCCACGGCGGGGAATTCGCGGAAGGGGGTGAAGGCGCGCCAGCGGCCTTCGTCGTCGCGGCCGGCGAGGCCGGGGACGGGGGCGTCGAGCCGGACGAGGTCGGGGGTGCCGGAGCCGTCGATGTCGAGGAGGAGGTCGGTGCCGAGGCTGATGCGGCCGGTTTCGGGGCGGGGGGTGACCGTCCTGGCGCCGGTGAAGTGGACGGCGTCCGGGTCGTCGAGGCCGAGGGGGCTGCGGTTGCGCAGGTAGTACCAGGCGCCGCGGTGCGCGGCGAGGACTCCGGCGACGCCGTCGCCGTCGAGGTCGACCCAGGTGTAGTCCACGAGGTCGAGTCCGGCGGGCAGGTGCTCGGCGCTGACGTCGCGGACGGTGGGGTCGAGGGCGGCGGGCGCGTAGTGGAAGGTCAGCGGCGGGGTGTCGGCCCGCTCGTAGGTGTCGCCTTGGCGCACGTAGCCGCTGGAGTGGACTGCGGTGAGTCGGGAGTCGCCGCTGTCGGGGTCCTGCTCGTAGGTGTAGGCGACCGATCCGACGAGTGTGGGTTCGTCGCCGAGTTCGGGGAGGTCGTGGAACATGAGGGCGCGTTCGCCGCGGCGGTAGGTGCGGATCTCGAAGCCGGGGCGGCGGTCGGCGTAGGGGTCGGGTCGGGCGGGCCAGGGCCGGTCGGGCTGGAGGCCGGGGGTGTCGGGGTCGTGGTCGCCGTAGTCGATGACGAGGGTGAACAGCCAGTCCTGGGGGCGGGGTGCGGTGGGTTGGACCGGGTCGAGCACCGGGTAGTGCGGGGTCGTGTTGGCGTACCGGACTCGTTTGAGGTGGCGCGCGGCGGAGCGGGACTGGTCGGTGCGTCCCGCTTCGCATGCGGCGGTGCCGATGCCGACCGAGTCCTCTGCGGCGTATTCGTAGGAGGCCGCGTTGCCTTTGTCGTCGTGGCCGAAGCTGAGGAGCCAGGCGAAGATCCGGGTCGGGTCGGCGGGGTCGGTGACACGGCTGTCGGGGCTCTCGCCGAACCAGGCGGTCTGGTTGTCCGCGGAGAGGGTGCGCCATTTGGAGTCGGTGCGGTCGGCGATGGCGGTCCAGCGTTCGATGCGGGTGAGTCCGTTGTCGATGCGGGGCCGGTAGCGTTTGACCTGGTATTCGACGTCCGCGACGGTGCGCGTGGTGGCGGGGGCCGCGTCCGGCACGAGGTCTTCGGAGCCTGCGGCGAGGAAGACGTCGGATTCCTCGGCGTCGCGGTAGCGGGGCAGGCCGCGGTCGGTGCGGCGGCTGATCTGGGCGAGCGGCAGTTCCCAGCCGTACCCGAACAGGCCTGGGCCGCTTGAGGAGTCGTAGGAGACGGCCATCGAGGGCGTGCCGCGCCCGTTGCTGAAGGGCAGCGGGAGGGACATGACGGCCGAACCGGTGACGGGGTTGGTCTGGAAGGTCTCGCCGAGCCGACCGGGCGGGTTGCCGACCGCGGGGAGCGCCGGGGCGCCGGTGACGCCGGGGGCGGTGGACTGGTTCTGGCCCGCCTCGCTCGCGGGCCTTCCGAAGAGTCCCGACCGGCCCTCGTGCTCCGGCCCCGCGCCACCCCAATGTGCGTCCACGATCGCGGCTCCCTTGCGGCGAATGGCCGGAATAGGCACGCTGACCGGTGCCTTGATATGGAGCGTAGGCCGATTCCCAAGGCGCGCACAATTGCCCGTAAGGCCAGTTCCGGGGACGCCGGTAGCGCATCGAACTTGGTAAAATATCGGCCGCCGCAACGCATTCGAATTAGGGACTGGCCATTCCGGTCACAAGTCGACTCGCGTGTTTCGGCAATCGCTATCGCATTCGATTTGGCCTTTCAAAGTGGACTATTGTCGTCAGTGTCGCAACTGCGGCGGAAAACGATCCAAGCGATGTGAGCCGACGCGGCGGACTCGCGAAGCCGGCGTCATCGCGCGCGGCGGCCCTCTGAGGGCGGTCACCCGTCGTACGGGTGATTGAATCTCGGGGTGTCCCCCGACGAAACTCCCGCGCGCGATCTGCGCCGCCTGCGCCGCTACACCTTCTTCACCGTGATCGGCTCCGGCCCGCTGGCGCTGTTCATCGCCGCGTCGTTCATCGCGAACTCCGGAATGGACGACGCGTCGCTGCCGCTGGCCGCCGGGGCCGCCACCGCCTCGGTCGCGTTCGCCACCAGCGCGCTCGCGCTCCACTGGCACGGCCGGGAGCTGTGGCGCCGCCGCGCCTTCTGGGGCGCGGCCCTGGTGACGCTCGTCCTGGGCGCGATCGTGGAGGCGGGCACCGGTGTCATCGGCGACGCCTGGGCGGCCCCGGTGGGACTGCTCGTGGCCGAGGCGGCCTTGTGGTTTCGGCCAGGCAGGCGCGCGAGGGCGCTCCTCGTCGGGACCGCCGTGTCGGTGCTCGGTGCGGTCGCCTTGGCGCAGACCGGCTTGATGGCGAGTGCATCGGTGTTCATGACCGCCCTGCTCGTCCCGTCCGTCGCGGGCGGCATCGTCTGCCAGCTGTGGCACTACCAGGTCGCAAAGGAATTGGAGAAGGCCCGCGGCCTGGCCGCCGACCTCGCGGTGGCCGAGGAGCGGCTGCGCTTCGCGGGCGAACTGCACGACATCCAGGGCGGCAACCTCCAGGCCATCACGCTGAAGACGCAGATCGCCCGGCGGATGCTCGAGGCGGACCCCGAGCTGGCGGCCGAGGAGATCCGGGCCGTGGAGGCGCTCGCGCGCGACGCGCTCAAGGACCTGCGGGCCGTCGTCGGCGGCTACCGGAAGGTGGCGCTGGCCGACGAGATCGACTCGGCCGCAAGGATGCTCAAGACCGCGGGCGTCGAGGCCACTGTCCCGGACGCCGCGCCTTCGCTCGACGAGGACACCCAGAAGCTGCTGGGCCTGCTCGTGCGCGAGGCGACCACGAACCTGATCCGCCACGCCGAACCTACCGCCGCAGACGTGTCCATCGTGGAGATCGATGCTGAGATCACCGTGACGGTGACCAACGACGGGGCCGCCGAGCCGAGCGGCGAGGGCAACGGCCTGTCGATGCTCGCGGGCCGCTTCGGCGAAGCGGGCGGCACCGTCGAGCACACCCGCGAGGGCGACCGGTTCGTCCTCAAAGGCACGCTGCCCAAGCCGGTGGTGCCGCCGCAGCCGCGCCCCCGCAGCAGGATGCGGCGAACGCGGCTGCGGCGCTGATCAGGCCTCCACGGTGAACGACTCCAGGTGGTCCAGGAGCACGTACTGCGAGTCCGGGCTGACCTCGGCGACCAGGTCCCCCAGGGCCGCGGCCCCGAACAGGTCGACCGCCGGCTCGGTGAGCGGCTCCTCGTAGTCGTCCCAGTGGGTCGGGATCACGTACGGCGGGAAGCCGGTCGCGGCCATCAGTCGCGGGGCGTAGTCCGGGTAGTGCGGGTTGGGGCCCTGCATGAACATGACCGTGGGCCGGATGCCCGCGATCTCGCGCTCGTGGAACGCCGGGGTGCCGCCGAAGAACAGCGAGACCGCCCCGAACGTGACGAGGTAGGCGAGGCTCCCGCCTTCGAGGAGGTCCTTGATCGCCTCGGGGCGCTCGGGGGTCTCCCCCGGGAGCGTGCCGGGGAACAGAAGGCTCTTGTGCTCGCCGCTGACGCCGTGGGAGGCGCGAAAGACCTCCACGGTGTAAGTCCCGGTGGCGTCGTCGCCGAACTTGTACAGCTCGCCGCCGCCGACCTGCGACAGTTGTGCTTCGGGAGTGTCCATGGCGCGCAGCAGGTTCAGGTGCGTCTCGGTGCCGAGCACCGTCGCGCCGGTCCTGGCCGCGACGTACGGGACGTCGGCGATGTGGTCGAAGTGGCCGTGCGTGATGAGGATCGTCTCGGCCGCGCCGACGTGCTCGTCCACCGCCGCCTCGTCCACGGTGACCGGCGTGTCGGGGTCGAACCGCCCCGGCTTGGTCGCCCCGGTGTAGGTGCGCGAGATGTACGGGTCGACCAGGACCGTGTGGGCGCCGCTCGTGATCTCCCAGGAGTTGGTGCCCAGCCAGCGGACGGTGACCTCAGAAGTCATGGTGCTCCAGGTGGTCGATGAGCAGGAACTCGCTGCCGGGGCTCGCGGCGGCGACCCGGTCGCGCAGCGGCTTCCAGTCCGCGCCGATCTCGGCGTTCTCGGTCAGCGGCTCGTCGAAGTCGTCCCAGTGCGTCGCGACCACATAGGGCGGGAAGCCCGTGGCCTCCAGCAGCCGCTCCACATAGTCGGACGTGTAGCCGCCGCCGGGCTGCATGAAGAGCACCGTGGGGCGGATCCCGTCGATCTCTCGCTCGTGGAAGCTCGCCGAACCGGCGTTGAAGAACGAGACGGCGCCGAAGTCGATCAGGTAGGTGAGGCTGCCGCCTTCCACCAGGTCCTTGATCTTCTCGGGGCGCTTCGGCACCTTGCCCGGCCGGGTGCCGCCGAAGGTGATCTGCTTGTGCCCGCCGCTGGCCGAGTGCGAGGACCTGAAGACCTCCACCGTGTAAGTCCCGGTGGCATCGTCGCCGAACTTGTACAGCTCGCCGCCGACCACCTGCGAGAGCTGCGCTTCGGGGGCGTCCATGGCGCGCAGCAGGTTCAGGTGCGTCTCGGTGCCGAGCACCGTCGCGCCGGTCTTCTCGGCGAGGTAGGGGACGTCGGCGATGTGGTCCCAGTGCCCGTGCGTGACGAGGATGGTGTCCGCTCGCGGCAGGTGCTCGTCGATGACGTCCCGGTGGACCTCGATCTCGGTCTCGGGGTCGGCCCCTCCGGGCGTGTAGGCGCCGGTCGGGAAGCGGCTGACCCACGGGTCGATGAGGACCGTCGCGGTCTCGGTGCTGAACTCCCAGGCGTTCGTGCCGAGCCAGCGCAGCCGCACGGACGAGGTCGCGGCCTGGGCGGCGAGGACGCCGCCGCCCGTGGCGGTCGCCGCGACGGCGGCGACGCCGGTGCCCTTGAGCAGGTTGCGGCGGCGGAGCGGCGGGGTCGGGTCATTGGGTGTGGTCATGTCCGACAGTCAAGCCGGGCCGGGCGTTCCCGTCCAATATCAACACGGGCATGAGGTGATGCGGGCGTTGATATCGTTGCCGCGTGGACATCATGCGGCACTTGGAGTGTTTCCTGGCGGTAGGTGAAGAACGTCACTTCGGGCGGGCCGCCGAGCGCTTGGGAATGGAGCAGCCGCCGCTGAGCCAGCGCATCCGCCGCTTGGAGAAGGACCTCGGCGCGGAGCTGTTCGACCGCGGCGGCGGGCAGGTGACGCTCACGCCCGCGGGCCACGTCCTCATGCGGGAGGCCCCGGGCCTGCTCAAGCAGCATCAGCGGATGCGGACGATGGTGCTGCGGGCGGCCGCGACCGATCCGGCGGACCCGCCGCGGCCGTGGACCGAGATCTACTGACCCGAGAGCCGTTCGGTCAGGGCCAGTGCGGCGCGGCTCATCGCGAGTTCGACTTCACGGGTGTTGTCGCGCGTGACCTGGGCGAAGACGGCGAGTGCGTGGCGGCGTCCGTCGGGCCACTCCCAGACGGCGATCTCGTTGCGCCAGCCCGGGAGTGAGCCGGAGCGGCCGAAGACGCGGACGTCGCTGGGGGCGAGCCGGGAGAGGCGGCCGCCGGTGAGCTGGCGGGACATCCAGGTGCGGATGTCGGCGGCGACCGGTTCGGGCCCGTTCCAGATGTGGCGGAGGAACGCGGTGAGGTCGGCGGGCGTCGAGGAGTTGGTGCGCGCGGGGTCCCAGGCGCTGGTGGCCCGCAGTTCCCCGGTGGAGACCGAGCCGCTGGCGAGGACGTGGGCGAGCGCTTCGAGGTCGGAGATGCCGAGGTCGCGGGCGACGTCCTCGAGGATCGCGCGCGGGGAGCCGATGAGGCGGGTGTGCTTGAGGCCGAGCCGGGCGGGCAGGCCGCGGAGCGCGCCGGCGCCGAGGTACTTGACGACGAGGTCGGCGGCGGTGTTGTCGGAGACCTCCATCATGAGGGCGGCGAGGTCCCAGGCGCTCACTTGCGCGTCGAAGCGGAACCCGGCGGTTCCGGTGCCGCCGAGGCGGTCCGCGGCCCTCACGCGGATCGGCGCCTCGGGGTCGATGAGGCCCTCTTCGACTTGGCGGCGGAACTCCCAGGCGATGAAGAGCTTCACGACGGAGACGAGGATGACCGGTTCGGCTTCGCCGACGCCGATGCCGCGCCCGTCGGCGAGGTCGCGGATGTGCGCGAAGGCCCTGGCCCCGAGCGGAGCGAAGATCCCGTCGATCAGCGTTGCCTCTGACACCGGGCCAGCCTACCGGGGGCGCCCGGCAAGGGCCCGGGATGAACGCCGAGCACCCCATCCCCACGATCCGGAAGCTCATCATGAGGCCTGGCGGTCCTTCTTGGCGACTTCGCGATCGGTCGGGTTCGAGCGCATTGCGCTCACCGGCCTGATTCCAGGGGGGTGTTCAAGCCTGTTTTGCCCCACCCTGTGGTGTCGCTGCGCACTGCTAGGGTCCGGGCATGGTCACGCGCGTGCCGTATACCGGCGATGAGAAACCGAGCCTGCTGGCTGCCCTCGACCGTCATCGGGACGTCGTTGAGTGGAAGATCGAGGGGCTGGACGAGGAGCGGCTCCGCCGTTCCATGACTTCGAGCGGGACGAATCTGCTCGGATTGGTCAAGCATCTCGGCGGCGTCGAACTCGGCTGGTTCTGTTCGACCTTCGGCCGCGAGACGGGCCCGCTCCCGTTCGATCTGGACGCAGAACCGTCCTCTGACTTGAGGGCCGAGCCGCATGAATCGGCGCGCGAGGTTCTGGAGTTCTATCAGCGAGCACGGGTCGCCGCGGACAAGACGATCGCCGAACTCGAGCTGGTCGACGTCGGAACCGCCTTCGCGTTCTTCGACGGCGCGACGGTGTCGCTGCGGTGGGCGATGATCCATGTGTTGGAGGAGACGATCCGACACGCGGGACATATGGACATTCTCCGAGAGCTGGCCGACGGCGCGATCGGAGACCATAACTGGGGGTGATGGTGGTCGGCCGTGACCCGTGCTCCGGAGGAAGGTGATCGGGCTTCCTCCGAAGTCGCGACTCAGCGCTGGGTGAGCGAGATCCGGTTGCCGCTGGGGTCGTCGACCACGGATCGGCGGGGCGCGTAGTCGGTCTCGAAGGGCGACTGGACGAGTGCGGCACCCGCAGCGAGCGCGGCAGCGTGAGCGGCGTCCAGGTCGTCGACGTAGAGCCCGAACATCGCGGGACCGAACCGGCCGTCCGTGCCCGCCGACGCATCGAGCGTCAGCAGGAAGAACGAGTCGGTCTCCCACGCGCCGAACTGGAATGAGGAGATGGTCTGGTCGTATTCGAGGCCGAAGGCTTGGGTATAGAACCTGACGGTCGCTTCGAGGTTCCGAACCGGGACGGTCACCTGGACCACCCGGTCCTCCTTCACGATTGCCATATTGGTCCCTTCTTCGTAGTGCCGGCCGATGGTTTCGGCCAGTCGTGTGATGGCATGAGCCCGCTCCAAGAGCCGCTCGCGGTGCGCATGGAGCACTGATGCGACGTCCTGTCCGCTCTGGTCGGCCAGCATCGTCCGGATCTGGTCGATGGGCAGGTCCACTGACCGCAGGTGACGGATCAGCGTCGCCTGCGCGGCTTGGTCGAGCCGGTAGCGCCGGTATCCGGTGCCGGGATCGACCCGGGCCGGTGCCAGCAGATCGACCTCGTCGTAGTGGCGCAGTGCCGGGATCGACAGGCCTGTCTTGACGGAGAACTCGCCGATGCTGAGCAGTTTGCGGTGACTCATGCAGACCACGCTATGGGCTCCGGCTACCTGAGGGTCAAGCCTCGGCCGACACTCTTTTGGCACTTCGCCCGAAATGGCTCGACTGGCCAGTCTGGGTCGAGACAGACCTGATCTACACGAGCTAGGTGTGCGAGGCTGCGGACGTGTCCGACCGATCAACACCGTTCGTAGAGGAGCCGCCAACCGATCCGGCGCTGCTGAGGACGCTGTCGACCGCCGGTCTGCCGGCAACCGGGCGCTTTCTTCCGAAGGCCGGCTGGGTTAGCCGCGTGTGGGTCGGTGACGAATACGTCGTACGACTGAACAACGACGGACGGTTCCGCGACGCGTATCGCCATGAGGCGACAGTCGTCGACCTGCTCGCCGGCAGCGAGGTCCCGCACGCCCGAATCCTCGCCCACGGCGACGGCCCGGACGGGCCGTGGTACCTCTCCGAACGCCTGCCTGGCCGAACCCTGTACGACGCATGGCCGGCGGCGGACCCGGACACGCGCCGAGCAATGATCGAAAGCCTCGGCCTTGCTTTGCGAGCGCTTCACCGCGTTCGCGTCCCGGCCGACCTGCTGCCGCCCTGGCTGGCCGACGCGCTCGCCGGTGAGCCGTGGGCTGCGTTCCACCCACCCGTAGTAGGTGCGGCGCTCCAGCGGGTCGAGGCTGCCCTGCGACAGCCCGGTCATGACTCGCGCCTGCTCGCGGACGTCGCAGCATGGATCCAGGAGCGGCTGGCGTTGTTCGCCGCCGACGAACCCGTCCTCGTCCATGGTGATCTCCATGGGTCCAACGTGATCGTCGACCAGGGACGCGTCACCGGTCTCATCGACTTCGCGGAGGCATCGGCTCAGTCTGCGGATGTCGAGCTCGACACCCTCTTGCGCTGGTGCGCGAAAGCGCGAGAATACCCACCCACACCCGACGAACAAGGGCTCGACGAGACCACGCTGACCGAGGTCCCCGGATGGCTGCACGGCGCGTATCCGGAGCTGTTCGAGCGCGAGCATCTGCGCGAGCGGTTGCGCTTCTATGACATGCACCGGGAGCTCGCGCTGTACGTACACCACCCCCAACCTGACATACGCGAAGCGGCACAGGGCCGCATCGCCCGCCTGCTCTCCGGCCACAACCATCTCGATGGACTCGTCTGGTAGGTCCTCGTCCTCGCGCCCACAGTTGCATCGGGCTTATATGGTGCGGTTCGTCAACTGATGTCCGACCACTCATGGGGAGTTGCCGTGTCCGGCAAGAGGAAGTTCTGGGGGATCTTCGCGATCGTCATGGGCGTGTGGTCGCTCGCCGGCGGCGTGAGCTTGATGATGTCCCCCACGGTCGACTGCGGCGGCGAGACCATGTCGTCTTCCGACACCTGCGTCACTGTCGACGACGGTCAGAGGACTGAGAACACGATCGACCAGCAGGAGCGATCGAACACCGTGATGGGCGTCGCCGCACTGGCGCTCTCACTCGGCGTCGTCGTCTGGGGCGTTCTCATCCTCCGCAAGGGGGTCAGGCAGAAGAAGGCCGCGCAGGCCGGACTCCAACAACCCCAGCCAGGTGCTCACCCTCAGCAGCCGGGGCAGTTCCCGCAACAGCCCGGCCAGCATCCGCAAGCCGCGGGCGCATATCAGCAGCAGCCTGGTTTCCCGCCGCAACAGCCCGCCCCCGGGCAGTGGCAGGCCCAGCCTCCGCAACAACCCGGCGGACACCCGCCGAACGGCCAGCACGGAAATCTCTGAGAGCGTGTCTGAGCTGACGAGTCCGTGATGGCTGCTGCGAGGACGAGGAGCGCGGCAAGCACGACCGCATCGCACTGCGAAGAAACTCAAGGACCGCGGCCCGCCCTGGGGACAGGTGTGGGCCGCGGTCCAGTCTTAGGCCCCGACAGGGGCTTTGGATCCGCCTACTTGAGCCCGTAGGCCCGGATCGTGGTGTGCTCGACCTCAGTCCCCGCGTCATCGCGTGCGGTCATTCGGACCGAGACCCACCTGGCTCCAAGCGGGTGGTCGAGCTCCGCCGTCGCGGTGTTGCCTTCGCGGTCGATGTTGACCGTCTTCCAGGTCCGGCCGTCGTTGTAAGAGACCTCGAAGGTCATGTCCTCGGCGTGTACGACCGCCCCGTTCGGGTCGGGTCGCAGTTCGAGGACGATCTTCTGGCAGCCGTCCAGTTCGCCGTACCCGCCTTCGATGTCGTCGGCGGTGAGCTGCACGACCGGCAGCGCGATGTCCCTCCATTCGTCGTCCTCGACCGGGGACGAGTCGAACCGCCATTCGATCGAGGCGTCCGTGCCGAAGACGGTCCCCCTCGAGGGCTCCGTGACATCGGCGATGAGCGTGTAGCGTCCGGCGTCCCCTTCGGGAAGCGGGGTGTACACGTTCTGCCAGTAGAAGTCGAGGTCAGAGTCAGCGATGGGCTGGCCGTCGCGGCTCAACGCGTACTTGCCCTTCACTCCGTACAGGAACAGTGATTCCTCGTTGCCTCCGCCGATCGGGGCGACCGGCACGAAGAGGAAATCCGTGCCCTCCTTGTCGATGCGTGCGGCGGAAGCGATCCCGGCGGCGAAGCCGCCGCGCGGCGTGACGCGCTCGGACCTGCCCGGTTCGAAGATCGCGTTGTAGGAGACGCGAAAACCGTCGACGATGTCTCCATTTTCATCGAGTCCACCCGCGGAAAGGCCGTTGCGCCAGGTGATCTCGGGGTCGGCGGTGTAGTACGTGGTCCGCTGCGAGGGGACGGCGGTGGCGATGACGCGGCAGAAGCCGTTGCCGAGCTGGCGTTCGGTGTAGTCGCCGTAGTCGCAAGTCTTGCCCGCGTAAGGGACGCCGAGGTCGCGGTAGTCCGTTTCGACGGTCGCGAGCTCGTCGTCGCTCACGCTGAAGGCGGTCTCGTCGGGGAAAGCGGTGCCGTCATGGAAGGCGAGGTTGTAGACGTACGGGTCTTCGGCGCCTTCGGGACTCCTGAGCGTCGCCTGGTAGAGGAAGCTCTGGGTCAACTCGGGGAGGTCGGGCTCGGGCAGGAGGAACGCGTCCTCGTTCGGGCCGAGGAAGGTGCTGTAGCCGGTGTTCACGTCGCCGCCTTGAGCCCCGACGCTCATGATGGCGTTGAGGAATTCGGCGTCGTTCTGCTCGACGTCTACGCTCACGGGTTGAGCGTCGTCGCCGTCGAGGTGGAGGTCGTAAGGGGTGCCCTCGATGGTCACGGGGGTGATGCCCATGATCGTCTGGCCACGTTCGGTGTCGGTGGGGTCGGACCAGAAGCCGGCGACCACGATGTAGTCACCGGGCGGCAGTTCGACGCTGCCTTCGCCGTTGGCGTCGATTGCGATCATCTCGTAGCCGGAGCCGTCGCGGGCGCCACAGACGACCCAGGAGCCGTCGGGTGCTTCGCCGTCGCGGTCGCGGAGGGAGACCCGGAGTTTCTGGAGTTCTTCTACCGCGGCGATCGTGGTCGCCGGGGAGGTGTCCGGAATGAGGCCGACGTAGGCGCGATCATCCAGTTCGGACTCCAGCGCGGCTGCGGCGTCGGCTTGTCCGGCCTTGAGCAGCTCGGTCACGTTGTAGCGCCGCGGGTCCTCCTCGCCCGCTTCGATCGCGGCGACACGGTCGGTCGGGACGACCACGGTGTCGCCGCTGGGCGAGGGCGGGATGATGAAGGAGGCGTCCTCGCGGCCGGGGGCCGGTTCGATGGCGTGGGTGGCGTTGGGGAGCAGGGTGACTCGGTCGCCTGTGGGGAGCGTGACCGTGGTCGGCGCCGTTCCGGTGTCGGCGGTCTCGCGCGCGCCGTCGAGGACCTCGAATGCGGTCGGGGTTTCGACGAACGCGGTGGTGCCGCCGGCGATCACGGATCCGGCGAGCACGGCCGCGGCCGCTGTCGTTCCGATGAGCCTTGGTCTGCGCATGCCCGTCCTTTTTGGGGAGATACGGTGGATCGATCGATCCGCCTGAAACTGCTGATGCAGGAGAGTGGCTGCGCTCGCAGTCCGGCCGACCGCCCGATGCGGGTCGACCAGAACGGGCCGCCACTGTGATCAGTCTGGTGGCGGAAGGCGACTCGTACAAGGCGGAACTCCGGCGGGACAGCGGTAGAAGTTTCCCGATCGGACCGCCGACTGCCGGCTCAGGCTCTCCGGCGGGGTGTAATCTGTTTCCTCCCGCGTGATCCCGTGCGGCCCAACGGTTTTGTGAGTGTGCTCAGTCTTGGCCTGAGCCGTTGCCGGTTTCGGTCAGGCCTCGACTGTCCTGCCCGTAGGAGGCAGCGAGCCGCGCGTGCCTGCCGTCCCCCTTGAACCAGAGCTCGGAGGCGGCAACAGCGGACAGGTCGACACCGGGCGGCCCCAGGCATGTCGAGTCGAAGTCGCAGAACACGACCCTCCCGTCAGGCCGCCGAAGCAGGTTCCCGACATGGGCGTCACCGTGCACCACCGCGTGGGCTGATCCTTCGACGAGCGCGTCCACCTCGGGCTCCAGCCGGTCGCACCAGTCCAGCAGCACCTTGCGGTCGTCATCTTCGAGGGCCTGCGCATCCGCGATGCGATTGCGTGCGACAGCGACCGGATCCCACCGCTCCAGGCCGAACTCCGGGACCGGCAGGGAGTGAAATTCACGAAGCGCTCGGGCCAGGTCGTCGATATCTGGGGGCGCGGCGGCCGGGACGTACTCCCACACGGTCGCCAGAAGGTCGTCGAACGCCAGCGGATGCGACGCGGCCCCGGCAAGGCGGATCGTCGGGGCGTCGATTGCTGCGAACCAGGCCCCGAGGCGCGCAACTTTGCGCACTCGGTCATGCAGCCGGTTCGATCGGGTGACGCGCACGACGAGTCCCGCTTCAGGCAGGGCGAACACAGCGTTGTTCGCCATGTGCAGGATCGTAGCGCCCTTGGCGCTGACACCGAGCTGGGAAGCAACGCTTGCAACAGCGGCTCGCATCCGGTCCTCGGTGAACCTACTGTCCGCCAACGGGTTCAGGGCCTGCGGCCGCGGAAGGTGCGGCGCAGGTCGCCCACCCAGGCGTCCGGGTTCTCCCAGGGTATGAAGTGGCCGCCGTGTTCGTGGGCGTTGACGTTGACGTGGTTGAACCAGTCGACCTGCGGGCCGGCCTTGAACGCCCGCACGCGCTCGTCGGCGCCGTGGATGCCGGGCGGGTTCTCGTACGTGACGAAAGTGAGCCCGACCGGGGCCTCCACGACCGGGACGCGGTCGTGGATCGGAGCCCAGGGGTAGCGGTTCGCGTTGGCGTAGTAGCGCATCGACGTGGCGATCGCGTTGTTCGCCCAATAGATCGTGGCGTGCGTGAGGAGGTCGTCTTTGGAGAAGACCGACTCGACCTCACCGCCGTTGTCGCTCCAGGCGTTCCAGCGTTCCAGCAGCCACGCGAGGAGCCCGGCGGGCGAGTCGCTCAGCCCGTGGGCCAGGGTGGCGCCGTCGAGCATGTGGACGGTGAGGTGGGACGCCGAGCGGCGGTCCAGCTCGATGATCCGGTCGCGGACCTCGGCGGGCTGGTCGTCGGTGAGGGGCCGGTTCCGGGTGAAGCTCCAGGCGCGCGGGCCGTTGAAGAAGTCGAGCGGCAGGCCCGAGCCGATGTGGATGCCGTACAGCTCGTCCGCGTACTTGTGGCCGAGCTGGCTGGAGACGATCCCGCCGATGTCGCAGCCCCCGGCGGCGTATTTCTCATATCCCAGGGTTTCGGTCATCAGGGTGTGCCAGAGGTCGGCGACCTTCCAGAAGTTGACGTCCGGAAAGCCGGTGAGCGGGCCCGGGAAGCCGAAGCCGGGCAGGGACGGCACGATGACGTCGAATCGAGTTCGGGACTGCGGTGCCCGGCGTATCGGAGGCCGACGTTCATTGTCGGGCGAATGCAACGCCGGAACACCGGCCTCGACGCTACTTCAGGATTACGTGCGCGCTGAGCGCGAGGCGATCAGGCCGACGAAACCGTCCAGCGACCCGATCCGTCCCATCATCAGCCATCGGTCTCGCTCCGATTCGTCATGATTTGTGCCCGACATGCCGTCCGTGGTCGCTAACCATCCCCGGCTTGCTCCTGGTTTGGGAACGAGCCGAACCGCCGCACCGGTTCTATGTCTCCGAAGGCCACAAGGGGGTGGTCCCTTTCGGGCTGTCTCGGGGGAGCCGATCAGTCGGGCACTGCCGCCTGCCATGTCCAGGAGGTGCGGCGGGGACGGCCGTTCAGCTCGCCTCTGCCGGTGCACCAGAGGAGGATCTGTACTGGGTCGCCGGACGGAGCATCGGGGAAGAGACGGTCGAGGACCGCCGCGCACAGTATCGCGGGTGGCAGCCACTGCACCCCCAATCCCCGGGTGATGTCGTAGGTGTGCAGGAGCATCTCGGCGACGCCCATCGCCGCGAATCCTGACAGGTCGCACGGACCCCAGTGCCAGGCCCGCATCTTCAGGTCGGCCGTCGTCAGTGCACTGCTGAGCAGCCCGGCGCAGGCGATGACCACCTGGAGCACCTCGCGGGGGGAGGCGCCTGGGCGGACCGCGAGGTCGAAAGGCAGGTAGCCATCGGTGGGGCGTGCCGCAACCTGCCCGGCATAGGCCAGCAGGTCATGCGCGACGTGAGCGGCCGTCGCCGAGCAGCTCCACTCCAGCGAACCAGCCGACACCGCCCAGTTCTCAGTGTCATGCGAGCCCAGTACCTGCACCATCTCGGCTAGGGCCCTGTCCACGTCTCGGTCATCCACGCGGTGCATCCTAAGGGTCCTGGTTCACATGATTGAGGAGACTGCCCGGCACGACGGGCGCCTTGACATCATCCGTGAGTTCGCTGACGGTGTTACCGGCGGATAAGTGCTTTCGGGATCGAGCCGGCATTGGCGCGGTCCCGACACTCCGGTTCGGACTCGGGCCTTTGACGGGAGTGCTCGGCCGAACAGGTTGTTTCCGCCCGCACAACGAGCCGGTTCAATGCCCCGCAAGACACCATCGTCGCCTTGGCCTTCGCCAGGGTCACGGCGACGTCCTCAGGGTCCTCGAGAACGTGCCGGGTGCTGTGCCCGTCGTCCGCTCGGGCGTAGGGGTCAGTTCGCGGGGGTCATCGGGGCGATCGCGCCGTCCTCCACTCCTTCGGCCATGGCGTTCGACGCGGCGAGGGCGAAGTCCTGGCGGAGGTCGCCGGTGGGGGCCGCGCCCGGGGAGTGCTGCGTGACCGAGACGCCGCGCACGCGAACGGTGTAGACGCCGTCCTCGGGAGTGGCGACGGTGATCTGCTGGACGTTGTTCGTGACGCGGGTGGCCGGGTTCGCGTCCCAGTTCAGGACCGCCCCCGAGGGCGTCTCCAGTTGGAGGTACAGCTCGTTGACGAGGCCGCCGAGGCCTTCCAGGGAGGGCGCGTCCGTCCACACCAGTGTGATCTTGAGCGGCCGGTCCGGGTCGGCGGCCTCGATGCGGTAGCGGCGGATCTCGCCGGTCGCGACCGCTTCGGCGGGGGCGTCGGCGAACCTGGTGCGGTGCACCGGTTCGGCGCCGACGGTGCGGGCGACGTCGATCCGGCCGAAGCCGCTGACGAAGTTCGGGCCTTCGGGGACCTCGCCGGGGTACTGGCCGGGGATCGGGACGGAGCCGTTCACCAAGAGCGCCTTGAGGAGCGCGCCGGAGGGGCGGCGGCCGTCCTCGAGGTGGCCCTGGGCGGCGAGGTGCTGGCGGACCAGGGCGGCCGCGCCCGCGACGAGCGGCGTGGCCATGCTGGTGCCGCCGCTCCAGCAGTAGCGTTCGCGCAGCGGGTGGCCCTCGGGCAGGCGTCCCCACAGCGGTTCGCCGTCGCCCGCGTAGACCGAGGAGAGGATCGACAGGACGTTGGTGCCGGGGGCGACCACGTCGGGTTTGATCCGCAGGTCGTCGGTGGGTCCGCGCGAGGAGAACGCGGCCATGCCGTCGGGCTCGTCCGAGACGTGCCCGGCCCCGATGAGCTTCGGGTAGCTGCTCCAGTCGCTCCAGTTGCGGTCGATGCCCGGCGGGGGTTCGGAGCCGCTGGGGCGGGCGTTCTCGGTGGCGCCCACGGTGAGGCAGTTCTTGGCCGTGCCGGGCGAGCCCATCGAGTCGGGGTCGATCTGGCCGTCGGCGTCGGTGTCCTCGCCGTCGTTCCCGGCCGCGAAGAGCACCAGCATGTCCGGGTGGGACCAGGTGAACTCGTCGACCGAGCGGGCGTTCTGCCCGTACTCCCCCGCGAGCGGCGCGCCCCAGGAGTTGGTGTGGACGCGGGCGCCCGCCTCGTAGGCCTCGGCGAACAGGTCGCCGATGTCGCCGGGGATGCCGTACAGGCCCGATTCCGGTGGCGGCCAGGGGAACGTGAACGGCTGGAGCCCGGCGGCGGCGAGTTCGGCGCGGGACTTCCACCGGATCTTCTGGTTGATCGCCTGGAAGAAGACCTGCGCGCCCGGTGCGATCCCGGCGGGGACGGTGCCGGACTGGGCGGCGCGGGCGGCCTCGCCGGAGCCGAGGACCGATCCGGTGACGTGCGTGCCGTGCCCGGAGTCGGTGTCGGCGGGGCCGTCGTCGTGGCCGGGCGGGTCGTTCGTGAACGGCGCCAGGACCTTCCGGGTGGGCCAGGAGGTGAGCCCGAGGATGCGGCCGCGCACGTCGGGGTGGATGGTCTCGGGGTCGCCGTTGTCGAGGCCGGAGTCGGCGATCGCGACGACCTGGCCCGCGCCGGTGAGCGGCAGCCCGGCGAAGACGTGATCGGCCGGGACGCCCATGACACCGGCCGCGCGGTCGTTGCTGGTCTGGGAGAACGCGTACGGCACGATCGCCTGGATGCCCTCGAGGTCGGCGAGTTCGGCGATGAAGCTGCGCGGGACGGAGGCGACGAGGGACTTGGCCAGGATCGTCAGCACGGCGCCGCCCGCGGCCCGCACGCGCCCGGCCAGCGCGGCGGTGTCCTCGCCGGGGAAGACGGCGATCTCGACCAGCTGGAGGGCGTCGTCGTCGAAGGCACCGGCGTCCATGGAGGCGAGCTGCTCGGCGCCCTGCTCGCGGGCGCGGGTGGGGTGGAGTTTCGGGGAGACCTTCATGGCCGGGCGGTACGGCGTGACCTCCTCGACGCGCGGGAGGGCGCGGATCGCGTCGACGCGTTCGGGGAGGATGCCGATGAGGAGCGTGAACCCCGACAGGCTGCCGTGGATGTCGGCGCCGGCGTCGGTGAGTTCGGAGAGCCATGCGGCCGTGGGGGGTCCGATGAGTTTGACGAGGTAGTAGGCGGTGCGTCCGGGTTCGGGTTCGAGGGAAACGGCCTCTTGGGCGCTGAGGGCAGCGGCGAACGCGAAGGTCGCTCCGGCGGTCTGGACGGGCTGCTCGGGCAGGGGCGCGGTCTCCACGCCGGAGTCGGCGAGGGCGCGGGTCTGGCGGGCGGTGCCGGTGACCAGGAGCGAGTCGGGGTATTCGGCGAGGATCTCGACGCCGGAGCCCGCGACCGCGGCGCGGTCGTCGCTGCGGCGCAGCGTGACGAGGAGTTTGGACATGGCTGCCTTCTTCCGGAGGGGAGGCCGCCGTCCTCGGGCGGTAGAGGACGACCCAGAAGGCACACGCTACGCGCGAATCGGAGTCGGGTCGGTACACCGCGTCAGGAGTTGGGGATGCGGGCGGGGACCGTTTGTAGGTTTCGGAGAAAGATTTCCGGGCGAACCGGGCATCGGGTCGCGCATTGTTGTGGAGAGGCGACGACAATGGCACGAAGTCCGTATTCGAGCGATGGCGACAGGTGCGCACACTTCCCACATGATCTCTTTCGATGCAACTCTTGACAGCTCGCCGGTAGTGCGGCTGGTCCTCCTTCTGGCCGCGGTCGGCGCGGTGGTCTTCGCGCTCACGGCGAAGCGCACGGCGGTCCGCGCGGTGGCCTGGGGCGTCATGTACGCCCTCTGGTTCGCCGGGCTCTGCACGGGCGGGAACTTCTGGGGGACCGGCTTCGCCTCCGCGACCTCCTACGCGCTGCTGGGCCTGCCCGCCGTCGCGCTCGTACTCGCCTCGTGGCGGCTGCCGCGCGGCCGGGCCGACACGATCACCGCCGAGATCGGCCTGCTGGCCTTGATCGTCGCGGCCCAGTGGGTCGTGGTCTTCTCCAACAGCTACGACGCGGTCGGCGAGACGGCCCCGGTCGCGACGCTGATCTGGTTCCTGTTCCTCGCGGCAGCCTTCATCGCCGCGGCGATCCCGGTGCCGACCAGGAGAATCGCCTACGGCGCGGCCGCCCTGACCTGCGTCCTGCTGGGCGTCTTCCGCGAAGCGCTCCTCTGGTCGAAGACGGGCCAGAACCCGGACGTCCCCTTCAACGACGACTTCCTCGTAGCGGCCGTCTACATCGGCATCCCCGCGATCGGCGTCATAGCCCAACTGATCCACCACTCCCGTCGTCGGTCCTCGCAGCCCGGCTAGTCCCGGATCCGTACGGACGCGACCCGTCCCGTTCGCCGCGTCAAGCAGCGGCCGGGGCGGGTTGTGGTTTTTGGGTGCCTCCTCTGGCGTGGGCGGGGAGGGTTCGTTCGGTCAGGAGGAGGATGAGGCCGCCGGTCAGTACGGCGAGGGAGAGGGCCGTCCACAGCTGCCAGGTTCCGGCGTCGAGGAGGAGGCCGAGGATCATCGGGGCCACGGTGCGGCACACGGACCAGGAGAGCTGGTAGACCGACAGGTAGCGGCCCCGCATGTGGTCCGGGGCGGCTTGGATCGCGAGGCTCTGCGCCGGTGCTGAGTGGATGAGCTCGCCCATCGTGTAGACGATCGCGACGCCCAGGACGGCGATGATCGCGACCGCACCGGAGCCGAGGGCGGGCAGGAAGGCGAAGGCCGCGAAGGAGAGTGCGAAGACCACGGTGCCCAGTGCGGCGCCGCGGGCGCGCCTGGCGCGGCTCATCAGGCGCCCGACCGGGACGCCCAGTGCGGCGATGAGCGCGGTGTTCACGGCGAAGACGGCACCGGCCATGGCGTCGGGGATGCCGACGTCGCGGGTGAGGAACACCGGCAGGGCGATGGCCTGGGCGGTGTAGGCGAAGCAGATGAGGAAGTTCGCCGCGGTGATTTTGAGGTAGGGCCGGTCGGCGATGACCGCGCGGTAGCCGCCGCGCGGCCGCTCGGGCTCGGCAGGGCCGCGGGGTGCGGAGGGCACGAAGACGAGCAGGACCGTGGCGGCGGCGAAGGCCATCGCGAGGGCGACCGCGGCCGAGAGGTAGCCGGTGCTGGAGCCGAACGCGAGCATCACGGCGGCGGCGATGCTGCCGAAGCCCATGCCGCCGTTGCGGAGGCTGCGGTTCCAGGCCAGGAGCCGGTCGCGTTCGGCGCCTTGGGCCATCTCGCCGATCAGCGACTGCTGGGCCGGGGCCGAGGCCCACACGGCGACGGCGACGGTGAGGGCCACGGCGAGGAACGCCGGGTAGGTCGTCGCCAGGGGGTAGAGCGCGAAGCCGATGGCGCGCAGGGCGAGCGCGCCGATGTAGACGCGCTTGCCGCCGAAGCGGTCGATGAGGACGCCGACGGCGGGCATGGAGGCCAGCGCGCCGAGCCCGGCGAGGGTGAGGCCGGTGCCGATGGCGGTGAGGGACTGGCCGGTGAGCGAGTGGACGAAGAGCATCGTCAGGGGCACGTAGATGCCGTCGCCGATCGCGTCGACGAGGCTGGCGCCGATGAACCGGCGGTGAGCGGTCGTACGCGGAGGTGAGGGGATTTTATCTTCCACGGAAGTTACAATACCTTCCATGGAAGCTACAATGCAAGGCATGGGAAGCGAGACGCTTGCGGGCATGGTCGACCAGTGGCATCGCGAACGGCCGGACCTCGACGCGTCGCCGATGCTCGTGGTGGGCGGCATGTACCGCCTCGTCAACACTTGGGACCGGCGACTGCGGGGCCCGTTCGCCAAAGCGGGGCTCAACAACGGCGACTTCGACGTGCTCGCGGCACTGCGCCGCAGCGGCGAGCCTTACGCGCTGTCGGCGGGCGAATTGAGCCGCACGGTCCTGGTCACGACCGGGGCGATCACCAAGCGCGTCGACCGCCTCGAAGCGGGCGGGTGGGTCACGCGGTCGGTCGCCGAGGACGACTCGCGGGGCCGCCGGATCGCCCTGACCGAGGCGGGACTTCGCCTGACCGACGAGCTGATCGCGGTGCACCTGGAGAACCAGCGCCGGCTCATCGAGCGGTTGAGCGAGAGGGAGCGCGGCGAGTTGGCGCGGCTGCTGGCGAAGCTCGCGGCCGACGAGGGCTGAGCCGGTCCGCAGGTCACTGTCGAGGTGGTTCGTCAACGCCCGCTAGCGGGTTCGCGGACACGCCCTAGGCGTCGCCGGGGGCGACCAGGCCCGTCTCGTACGCCAGCACCACCGCTTGGGCGCGGTCTCTCAAATGGACTTTCGCGAAGATGCGGGCCACGTGCGTCTTCACCGTGGCCTCGCTCAGCGTCAGCGTCTCGGCCAGTTCACCGTTCGACAGGCCCCGTCCCATGAGGGTCAGGACCTCGCGCTCCCGGGGCGTCAGGGTCGCCAGGTCGCGGTGGACGGCCGGGCGCTCGGCCTCCCGCTTGTCGGAGGCGAAGCGCTCGACCAGGCGGCGGGTGATCGAGGGCGCCAGCAGCGCGTCGCCGGTGCCCACCAGGCGCACCGCCGCGGCCAGGTGCTCGGGCGTGACGTCCTTGAGGAGGAACCCGCTCGCGCCGATCGCCAAGGCGGCGTACACGTACCGGTCGAGGTCGAACGTGGTCAGCATGATCACCCGGCACTTCGGGTGCAGCTGGAGGATCTGGCGCGCGGCCTCCAGGCCGTCGAGGTTCGGCATGCGGATGTCCAGGAGCGCGACGTCCGGTCGCAGGCGCCGCACCGCCGCCACCGCCTCGACCCCGTCCGCGGCCTCCCCCACCACGTCGATGCCGCGCGCGGTGAGGATCATCCGGAACCCGGCCCGGACCAGCGCCTGGTCGTCGGCCACGAGCACGCGCGGCCCCGCTTCGCTTGCGGCAGCGGCGTTCACGGGCGGTCCAAGGGGAGGCGCGCCCGCACCCGGAAGCCGCCGCCGATCCTGCGCCGCGCGTCCAGGCTGCCGCCGTAGACGCCGACGCGCTCCCGCAGCCCCAGCAGGCCGCGCCCGCTACCCGGTTCGGGGTCGCGCTGTTCGGGGGCCTCCCCCGTGAGCACGCTCGGCCCCGAGTTCAGGACCTCGACGCGCAGTGAATGCTCCGCGTACCGCACCGTCACCTGCGCCTGCCCGCCGCTGCCGTGCCGCAAAGCGTTCGTCAACGCCTCCTGGACGATCCGGTACGCCGTCACGTCCACGCCCTCGGGCATCGCGCGCCGCTCCCCCGAGATCCGCACTTCCACCGGCAGCCCGGCGAACGCGAACCGGTCGATCAGCGAACTGAGCCGGTCCAGGCCCTGCTGCGGCGCCAGGCCGGCCTCCTCGTCGTCCCCGTTCTGCGACGGGGCCAGCACGCCCAGGAGGTGGCGCAGTTCGGTCAGCGCCGCCCGCCCCGCGTCCTCGACCGCGCCGAGCGCGGCCGAGGCCTCCTCGGGCATGGTCACCAGGACCTCCCGGGCCGCGCTCGTCTGCACCACCATCAGGCTCACGTTGTGGCTGACGATGTCGTGCAGCTCGCGGGCGATCCGGGCCCGCTCGGCGGCCACCGCCGCCGCCGAAGCACCCGCCCGCTCGCGTTCGGAAAGCCACCGCTGTTCCTGCAACGCCTTGCGCTGCAAGGCTTTCGAACGCAGCAGGGCGACGCCGAGCCCGGCCGCGGCGGCCAGGGCGGCTATCAAGGCCACCGCCAGAGCGACGGTCCAGGTCTGGTGCACCGGTCAATCTTGGCAGCGCCCGCCCCGCGCCGCATCGGTCCCCCGGGCTACGTCCCGTACCTCTCCGGGATGACGCCCCCGCGAAGTTGCCTCCGCAGGCCGATGCCCGCACCTTCCGGCGCGCCATAGGTTCTCGGCATGACAGAAGCGAACACCACGCCCCCAGTAGTCGTCAGACTCGATGGTCTGCGCAAGGAATACGGCGACACCACCGCCCTCGACGGCGTCTCACTGGAGATCCGCCGCGGCGAGGCCGTCGCCGTCATGGGCCCCTCGGGCTGCGGGAAGTCCACCATGCTCAACCTCGTCGCCGGGCTCGACCGGCCCACCGGCGGCAAGGTCACCGTCGACGGCGAGGACCTCCACGACCTGGACGAGACCGGCCTGGCCCTGTTCCGCCGCCACAAGATCGGCATGATCTTCCAGTTCTTCAACCTCCTGGACGACCTCGACACCCTCGACAACGTGGCCCTCGCCGCCCAGCTCACCGGCGCCCGCGCCCCGCAGGCCCGCGCCCGGGCCATGGACCTGCTCGACGAGCTCGGCATCGCCGACCGCCGCAGCACCTACCCCGCGGCCCTGTCCGGCGGCGAACGCCAGCGGGTCGCCGTCGCCCGGGCCCTGATGAACCGCCCGGCGCTGCTGCTGGCCGACGAGCCGACCGGCGCGCTCGACAGCAAAGCGGGAGAACAGGTCATGGACCTGCTCATCGACCTCAACCAGATCGGCCAGACCCTCCTCATGGTCACCCACGACCCGAACCTGGCGACCCGCTGCGCCAACCGCGTGATCGACTTCGCCGACGGTCGCATCGAGCGCGAGCGCAGCCTGGAGCGCGCCGCGTGAGCGCCGTCGGGACGGCCGCACTGGCGGCGGTCAAGCGCCGCAAGCTCCAGACCGTCGTGATCGGACTGGTGGTGATGTTCTCCACCGTCACGATCGTGACGGCGCTGGCGCTGCTCGCGGCGACCTCCAGGCCGTTCGAGCGGGCGTTCGCCCAGCAGGCCGGCGCGCACGTGACCGCGACCTTCGACGCGGCCACCGCGGGCGAGGGCGACTTGGCGGCCACCGCCGAACTCGACGGGGTCGAGGCCGCCGCGGGCCCGTACGGGCAGCTGTCGACCACATTGGAGCTGCCGGGTTCGGGCCCGCACGGCCTCCCGGTGACCATGGTGGGCAGGGACGACCCGGCCGGACCGGTCGACCGACTCGACCTGTGGGAGGGCCGCTGGCCTTCGGCCGCAGGCGAGATCGTCCTCGACGACGTGCCGAACGCGCCATCGGGCCCCCTCGCGGTCGGCGACACCGTGTCGCTCCCCGACGGCACGAGCCTCACCATCGTGGGCTTCGCGTACAGCTTCAGCGAGACCGCGGGCGCCTGGGTCACCGAGGCGCAGATGAGCGAGCTGGCGCCCGTCGAGACCCAGATGCTCTACCGCTTCACCGAGAACGGCACGAGCGCCGAGATCGACGAGGCCGTCGCCGCGATCGAGGCGGCCCTGCCCGGCGGCGCGCTCGTCGCGGCGCAGTCGTACCTGCCGCTCAAGGAGGCAGTGACCGCCGAACTGGGCTCGTACCTGGTGTTCCTGGTGGTCTTCGGGATCCTCGGGCTCGCGGTCGCGGTCCTCATCGTGGCGAACGTGGTCAGCGGCGCGGTCGTCTCGGGGTCCCGCCACATCGGCGTCCTCAAGGCCATCGGGTTCACGCCGCGCCAGGTCGTCATGGTCTATCTGGTCATGGTCACGGTGCCCGCCGTCGTCGGCGCGGTATTCGGCACCGCCGCCGGGCACATGCTGGGGCAGTTCCTGCTGGCGAGCGCGTTCGAGGAGGGCGGGCTGGGCACGGTCACGGTCGGCTTGACCGCGGACGCGATCGCACTGGTCGGCATGCCGGTGCTGGTGCTGCTGGCCGCGCTCGTCCCTGCGCTGCAAGCGCATCGGCTCTCCGCCGCAGAGGCCATCAGCGCGGGCAGCGCCACGCACCGCGGCAGGGCGCTGCGGATCCAGCGCTGGCTCGGCGGCACCAGGCTGCCGCGTGCGGCGAGCCTGGGCTTGGGGCTGCCGTTCGCGCGGCCCGGCCGCACCGCGATGACCGCCGCCGCGGTGGCCCTCGGCGTCCTGACCGCGACCTTCGCGGTCGGCCTCGCCGCCACCGTGACCGAACTCGACGCCGTGACCAAGCGCCGCGACGACGTGCAGGTCCACGTGCTCCCTTCGCTCGCGGGGCCGGTCCAGAGTGCGACGGCCCTGGGCGACGAAGCGATCCAGGAGAAGCTGGCCGCCATGCCCGGCGCCGCCAACGTGACCGCGAACGCACAGGTCGATTTGACGATGGCCGGGGCCGGAGAGCCGCCCGAGAACGTGTTCATCCGCGGCGACTCGCAGCAGATGGGCTACGAAAACCAGTTGCTCGAGGGCTCCTGGTTCGACGGCCCGGGCGAGACCGTGGTGACCTCGCGGTTCGTGTACCAGCACCATGTGGGCGTGGGCGACTCGCTGACCTTGTGGATGGACGGCGAGCGGATCGAACTGGAGGTCGTGGGCGTCGTCATGGGCAACGGCGACGGCAAGCTCTACGCCGACTGGTCCAATCTCGACGGTCTGGGCGACGCGCTCGACGACATCGCCCGGGGCGTCTACTACGAGGTCCGGCTGGAGGAGGGCGCCGCGGCGACCGCGGACTACATCGCGGCGGTGGACGCCGCCGGCCTCGGGCTGGAGGGCACGGAGCCGACAAAGGTCGGCGGGTACATGATCACGATCATCTCCCTTTCCACCACGCTCACGGTCATGCTCGGCTCCGTGGCCGCGCTCGGGGTGTTCAACACCGTCGTGCTCAACGCCCGCGAACGCCGCCGCGACCTGGGCATGCTCAAATCGATCGGCATGACCCCGCGGCAGGTGGTCGGGATGATGACGACCTCCATGGCGGGCCTGGGCCTCCTCGGCGGCGTCATCGGCGCCGGGCTCGGAGTGCTCGTGCACCGGCAGGTCGTCCCGCTCGCCGCCGCCATGGCGCAGATCGAACTCGTTCAGTCGCTGCTCGTGCCGTGGACGGCGCCGATCCTCGCCGCGCTCGTCCTGGCCGGGGTCGCGATCGCCGTCGCGGGCGCCTACCTCCCGGCCCGCGCGGCGGCCCGCCAGACGATCGCCGAGGTCCTGCGCAACGAATAGGCAAGGGCGCGTTCGGGGTCCGCCACGGGCCCCGAACGCGCTCAGTCCGTGCGGTAGACGCGGGGGAACGCGCGACGGCGGGCCGCCACGGCGATGACCAGGACCGGGACGCCGAGGAGGACCACGCTCCAAGGCAGTGAGACCGGCCCGTACCAGACCAGGAGCAGACCGCCGAGGGCCCCGCCCGCGGCGGTCGCGGCGTTCCACAGTGTCACGACCACGGCCTGGACCGCGTCAGCGGCCTTCGCCCCGGCGAGTCCGGCGGCGGTCTGGAGCAGCGTCGGCACGCCGCCGTGGCCCAGGCCCCACAGCCCGACCGCGACGTACACGAGCGCGGGGTTCTCGGCGAGGACCGCGAGCCCGGTCGCGGCGACGGCGACCAGAGCCGAGGCGGCGATCGTCAAGTGCCGCAGCCGCCGGTCGATGTGCGCGCCGACCACCCAGATGCCGAGGATCGAGGCGAGGCCGAAGACCAGCAGGACCGTGTCGATCTCCTCGCCCATGCCGAAACGCCCCAGGTAGGCCGCGATGTAGGTGTAGAGCACGTTGTAGGCGATCACGTAGAGGACGATGACCGCCATGATCGCGGGCACGCCCGGGAGGGCGACCGCGCGCAGGACCGGGGTGCGGTGCTCGGCCTTCTGGCCCGGGAAGTCGGGGACCACGGCGAGGATCCAGACCACGCCCGCGAGGGCGAGCGCGGACATGACGCCGAAGGCCGCGCGCCAGCCGATCGCGCCGCCCATGAACGTCCCGGCGGGCACGCCGAGGGCCAGGGCGAGCGGGATGCCCGCCATGACGATCGCGATCGCCTTGCCCTGCAAAGCGGGCGGTGCCATGCGCCGGGCGTAGCCGACCATGATCGCCCACGAGAGCCCGGCGGCCATGCCCGCGACGAAGCGGGCGCCCATGGTCAGCGCGTAGTCGGTGGAGACCGCGGTGACGGTGTTGGCGGCGATGAAGCCGCCCATGGCGAGCAGCAGCACCGGTTTGCGGCCCCACCCGGCGGTGAGCGTGGACAGCGGGATCACCGTGAGGGCGGTGCCGATGGCGTACACGGTGACCGCCTGGCCCATGGCCGCTTCGCTCACGCCGAGGCTGGCCTGCATGCCGGGGAGGAGCCCTGCCGGGAGGGCTTCGGTGATGACGGTGATGAACACGGCCGTGGCCAGCGCCAGGAGCCCGAACAGGGGCAGTCGAGGCGGGGCCTCGGCGGGGTCGTCCGCGGTGGTCCGCGTGGTCGTCTCGCTCATGGGGACTAGTGTTGAACCCTGACACTAATGTCAGAGTCCAGTCGCAGTGAGGTGTCGCACATGAGGATCGGTGAGCTGGCGGGACGCACGGGCGCGTCGCCGCGGCTGCTGCGCTACTACGAGCAGCACGGGCTCATCGCGGCCGAGCGGTCCGCGAACGGGTACCGCGACTTCGGCGAGCACAATGTGGCGCGGGTCGGCCAGATCCGGGGCCTGCTGGACGCGGGGCTGCCGGTGAAGATCATCAAGCAGATCCTGCCGTGCCTGGGCGGCCCGGCCGACATCTACTTCCCCGTCCCCGACCCGCACATGCTCGCCCAGTTGGAGGAGCAGCGCGACCGCATGACCCGCAAGGCCGAGTGCGTGCTGAAGAACCGCGACGCGATCGCCGACTACCTCGACCGGGTACGCGGTCCGGCCGAACCCGCGCGCGAGTGACCGCGCGGGCCCGACCCTCCCGTCCTGTCTAGTGCTTCTTCCAGGCGCCTTCGGCGGCGGCCCGGGTCGCCCAGTCGGCGAAGGCGACCGGTTCGCGGCCGAGGACTCGGGCGACGCCGTCGGCCGCGTCGCCGATCTTGCCTTCGCGCATCACCCGGAACATGACGTTGAGGAACGCGACCAGGTCCTCGGGCAGGCCGGCGGCCCGCATCGCGGTGTCGTGGTCTTCGGGGCTCTCGGTCCGGAAGACGATGGGTATGCCGGAGGCCTTCGCGATCGTGTCGAGGGCGTCGGCGAAACCGAGTGATTCGGGTCCGGTCAGTTCGTAGACCTTGCCGTGGTGGCCGTCCTCGGTCAGGACCGCCGCGGCGACCGCGGCGATGTCCTCGACGTCGATGAACGGCTCCACGACGCCCTCGACGGGGAGGACCAGTTCTCCGGCGAGGAGCGCGTCCCGGTAGTCGCCTTCGCTGAAGTTCTGGTTGAAGTTGTTGGCCTGCAAGATGGTCCATTCGACGCCCGCGGCCTGGACGGCGTTCTGTGCGGCGTGCATGCCGATCGCTTCGGGTTCGACGCCCGCGGCCTCGGTGAGCGCTTCGATGCGCCGCCCCGACTGGGAGACCAGGCGGCGCACGCCCGCCTTGACGGCTGCGGCCGCGAACGCCTCGGCGGGGAACGGCTCGTCCGGCGGGATCAGGTAGACGACGGCGACGCCGTCGAGGGCCGGGCCCCAGGTCGTCTTGTCGTGCCAGTCGAAGGGGATAGGGGTGCTGCGCGAGACGCCGCGCACCTGGTGACCGGCGCTGTGGAGCCGCGCGGTGAGGCGGCGGCCGACCTTGCCGGTCGCGCCGGTCACGAGGAGGGTGTCAGTGGTTTCAATGCTCATGTCCCCCAGTCAAGTCGACCATGGACCGGTTTCACATCGCCGTGACGCCACGATGGATGCGCGATCGTCTACGCGCGGTCCGTTTGGAGGAAAGCGAGGAATTTCCCGGGCATTCGCCCCACTCGTCACTCGGGTGTTGTGGGAATCCTACGAACGCCGACCGTTTCGCCCGGTTCGGCCTTTGACAGGGCGGCGACACTGGTGCCATGGACGTCCCTCGCATACCCCCGCAGCAACCGGTCGAACGGCAACGCCCCCACCTGGGCGGATTCGTGGTCCTCGCCGCGTTCCTGTGGTTCGTGGCCTCACTGGTCCTGTTCTACCTGGCAGTCGAACCCGTGTTCCTCCTCTTCGGGGAGTCGCCCAGCGAGGCCGCGCGGGCGACCTCGGACCGGTACATGCGGGTGTGCGTCATCGTCGTCGCCGTGGGCCCGTTCGCGATCGCCGTGCTCGCGGGCGTGGGCCGATTGTGGAAGACCATGTTCGTGTTCGCGTTCCTGTCCCTGGGCCTCGCCTTGATGCTCGGCGCGCAGGACGGCCTGAGGGAGCTCTTCATCCCCGAGCAGCCGCCCGAACCGGAGGGCCCGATCCACTGCATCGAGCGCAGCGGCGGCGACAACGACTGCCCCGGCGGGTGAACGGCTACGAACCGGCCGGTCCTGCGGCCGCCGCGTAGCGTTCGGCGAGGCGGCGCAGGAGGTCCTTGAGTTCCGGCGGGCTCTCCACGGTGAACGGCAGATCGAGGGCGCTGACGTAGTTGACCAGGTCCCGCAGCGAATCGGTGCCGGTCATGAGCAGGCATTCGGACTCGCCTCGCGGCTCCAGGAGGCCGCTGCCGGTCGGCAGGGCCTCGGCCGCCTCCTCGGCCGAGACGTGCAAGCGCAGGCGCGCCTGGTGCTTCCACGCGGTCTGGCCGATCCCGCGCAGGACGTGGGCCACGGCGTCCTCCGGCGGTTCCTTCGGTGCGAACCGGGGGCCGTTCGGGGTCCGGGGCCGAATCCGGTCGGCGCGGAACGTCCGCCAATCCTCGCGGTCGACGTCCCACGCCACGAGGTACCAGCGCCGGCCGGTGTAGACCAGGCGGTGCGGCTCGGCCCGCCGCCGCGTGGCCTCCCCCGCCCGGTCCAGGTAGTCGAAGCGCAGCTGCTCGTGCCGGTGCGTCGCCTCGGCGACCGCAGACAACGTCGCGGCGTCCACTGTGGGTCCCGCCGCGGACGCCGAGGCCGTGGCCGACCGCAGCACGTCAATGCGGCGGCGCAGGCGCGAGGGCATCGTCTGCTCCAGCTTCATGAGCGCCCGCAGCGAGGTCTCCTCGATCCCGGCCACGGTGCCCGAGGCCGCCGCGCGCAGGCCCACCGCCACCGCGATCGCCTCCTCGTCGTCCAGCAGCAGGGGCGGCACGGCGTTCCCCGCCTCCAGCCGGTACCCGCCCGCGACGCCGGGCGCGGACCGGACCCGGTAGCCGAGGCGGCGCAGGCGGTCGATGTCGCTGCGCACGGTCCTGGTCGTCACCTCCAGGCGCTCGGCCAGCGCCGCGCCCGTCCAGTCCGGCCGGGTCTGCAGCAGGGCGAGGACGCGCAGCAGCCGCGCGGAGGTCTCCAACATGCTCCGATTCTCGCATTCATTGCGGAAGCTGATCTTCCGCAATGGCTTCTACCTTGGATCCAACGACAACGAACGAGGAGCCTGCCATGTTGCGAGGATTCGCCACCGTCAACTACTTCGCCGACGACCTGGAGGCCGCGAAGGCCTGGTACACCGAGCTACTGGGCCTGCCGTCCTATTTCGAGGTGCCCGGCGGTTACGTGGAGTTCCGCTTCGGCGACCACGCCCAGGAGCTGGGGATCGTCAAGGGCGCGTGGGCGCCGCACGACATGAGCGCCGCGCCGGGCGGGCAGATCGCCTACTGGCACGTGGACGACCTCGACGCGATGATCGCGCGCCTCGCTTCTCTGGGCGCCAAGGAGTACGAGCCGAAGACGGTGCGCGGCGAGGGCTTCACGACCGCCTCGTTCGTCGACCCGTTCGGGAACGTCATCGGCGTCATGTTCAACCAGCACTACCTGGACGTCCTCGCCGCGAAGGCGGCGGCGTGACCGCGCCGGTGCTCGACTTCGCCGACGCCGAGGCGTGGGCGGCCCGGGCCTGCGGGCGCTGGGGTCCCTGACGCGTGCGGCCCGGCCCGGTTTCGGGCCGGGCTGCGCCTGCGGCGATGATGGCCGGGTCAACCGAGGAGGAACCATGAGCGGACCCGGCCAGGCCCGGCGGCCCCAGACGACGATCTTCACGCAGATGTCGGCGCTCGCGCAGCGCCACGGCGCGGTGAACCTCGGCCAGGGCTTCCCCGACGAGTCCGGGCCCGCCCACATCGTGGAGGCCGCCGCGAGGGCCATGGGCGAGGGCCGGAACCAGTACCCGCCGATGCCCGGCATTCCCGAACTGCGCCAGGCGATCGCGGACCACCAGCGCCACTGGTACGACCTCGCGCCCGACCCGGGCGACGGCGTCGTCGTCACCACGGGTGCGACCGAGGCGATCGCGGCCGCGATGCTCGCACTGGTCGAACCCGGCGACGAGGTGATCGCCTTCGAACCGTTCTACGACTCCTATAAAGCCTGCGTGGAGATGGCGGGCGGGGTGCTGGTGCCGGTGCGGTTGGAGGCGCCGGACCTCCGGCCCGACTTGGACCGGTTCCGCGAGGCCGTCACCGCGAAGACCCGCGTGATCCTGCTGAACTCGCCGCACAACCCCACCGGCACCGTCCTCACCCGCGCCGAACTGGAGGCGATCGCGGCCCTGGCGGTCGAGCGGGACCTGATCGCGGTGACCGACGAGGTGTATGAGCACCTGGTCTTCGACGGCAGCGAGCACGTGCCGCTGGCCTCCCTCCCGGGCATGTGGGACCGCACGGTGACCATCGGCTCGGCGGGCAAGACCTTCTCGCTGACGGGCTGGAAGATCGGCTGGGCGAGCGGCCCCGCACACCTCATCGACCGCGTCAAGGGCGTCAAGCAGTACCTGTCCTTCGCCTCCGGGACCCCGTTCCAGTACGGGATCACCACCGCGCTGGCCTCGGGCGACGAGTACTACCGGGACCTGCTGGCCGGGTATGCGGAGCGGCGCGACCTCATGGTCGAGGGCCTGCGGGACATCGGGTTCGCGGTGTACGAGCCGGAGGGCACCTACTTCGTGACCACCGGGATCGAGCCGTTCGGGTACGCGGACGGGATGGCGTTCTGCCTGGAGCTGCCCGAGCGCTGCGGCGTCGTCGCCATCCCCAACCAGGTCTTCTACGCCGACGGTGCGGTCGCGCGGCCGGAGGTCCGGTTCACGTTCTGCAAGCCGGTCCCGGTGATCGAGGAGGGTCTCAAGCGCCTCCGGGAAGGTTTGGGACGCTCGTGAACCGGTGGGCCGCGTGCGCCCGCCGGAGGATAGTGTGACGCCCATGGACTACGGACAGCTGCCTCCGCCCGCCGCCTAGCGGCGGGCCCCTGATCTTCTTGCCGCGCAACGGGTTGCGACCCGGCGCGCGTTCCAGCCGTGCCCGCAGACGAGAGCAGACCATTCCCACTCTCATCTGGAGAACGCATGTCGTCCGTAAAGAGCGCCGTTTCCGTGCGCGCCGCCGAGCCCGCCTCCGCCCGACGCGGCCTGGCCTATCTCACCGTCACCGCCCTCGCGTGGGGCACCAGCGGCGCCGCCGCCGACCTCGTCTACCGCCACAGCGACCTCGGCCCGACGGCCGTCTCGTTCTGGCGCCACTTCGGCGGCCTCGTGCTGCTCCTCGCCTTCACCGCGATCCAGCGGACGCGGCCCCGGCCGCTGACAGTCAGGCCCCGGCCCGCCGGTTCGCTCCCGCGACGCGCGGTCCTGCTCATCGGCGTCGGCGTGGGCATGGCGGTCTTCCAGACCGCCTACTTCTCCGCCGTCGAGGCCACCGGGGTCGCGGCGGCCACGCTGCTGACGCTCGGGGCCGGGCCGATCCTCACCGCCATCGGCGGCCGGTTCCTCCTGCGTGAACACCTCGGACGCGGCGGCGTGGTCGCCGTGGCCGGGGCGCTCGCGGGCCTGGCCGTCCTCGTCGGCGGCAACGCCCGGGACGTGGTCGAACCGACCGGTGTCGCGTTCTCGCTGCTGTCGGCCGCCGCGTACGCGGCCGTCACGCTCCTGGGCCGCTACACGGGACGCCGCGGCGACGGCGAGGAGCCGCTGACGCTCACCATGTGGTCCTTCGCGATCGGCGCGACCGTGCTCTTCGTGCCCGCACTCCTCGAAGGCGGCATCCTGCCGCACGGCGGCGGGGCCGTGACCGTGGCCGCGATCCTCGTCTACCTCGCGGTGTTCCCCACGGCGCTGGCGTACCCGCTGTACTTCGCGGGGACGGGCCGCGTCAGGGCCACCACGGCCTCGGTGATGATGCTGCTGGAGCCGGTCACCGCCGCGTTCCTGGCGGTGGCGTTCCTCGACGAGCCGTTCACGATCGCGACGGCACTGGGGTCGCTGATCCTGCTGGGCTCGATCACGGCCCTCGCGGTGGCCGAGTCCAAGCGGTAGGAGGCCCGCTCACTCGCGGCCGAACGCGCCGATCCGGGCGTGGAACAGGCCGATGAGGAGCACGCCGACCGCGATCGACACCCCGCCGGGCACCGGCTCGGCGGGGACGTCGGCGGCCAGGAGCGCCAGCGCGCCGAGGGCGATGCCGACCCATCCGGCGATGAGGTTGACGACCGGGCCCGAGCCGAAAGCGCTCGGGTACGGCTCTTTGGTGATGCCCTTGACGAAGTGGGGCAGTCCGTTGCCGATCATGAGGCCGGCCAGGAGGCCGAGGGCGATCGTCTGAAACATCGTGGGTTCCGTTCTGTCGGTGGGGGGTTCAGGGGCGGCTCGTGAGCCCTCGCACGGCGAGGTCCACGAGTTGGCGCAGGCGCGTGCGCATCTGTTCGGCGGTGGCCCTGGAGCGGGCGATGCCGACCATGGCATCGGTGAGGAGCGACGCCGCGTCCTCGGCGGAGATGGCGGTGCCGAGGAGGTCGAGTTCGGCCGCGTCGTCGAGGACCGCGGCGACCAGTGCCGCGTACCGGGCCTCCGCTGCGGCGACCAAGTCGGCCGCGACGGTGGCGGCCTCCTGGACGAGTTCCTGCCGGTGGTCGGCGGCGACCGTGCCCGCGGCGAAGTCGAGTTTGACGGCGAGGAGGTTGAACAGCCGGTCGGCGGTGGTCGGCCCGGTCGCGCTCGCGGCGGCCGCCGCGGTGTGGAGTTCGGTGCCGACGAATTCGGCGACCGCGCGGAAGACGGCGTCCTTGTTCGGGAAGTACTGGTACACGGCCGCACGCGAGAGCCCGGCCGCGTTCGCCAGGAGGTCCATCGTGGTCTTGCGGTACCCGTAGCGGCCGAACACCGGCACGGCCGCGGCGACGATCGCCTCCCGGGTGGCCTCAGCTCGCGTAGTCATACTGACATTCTTGAACTATTTCGTCAGTTTGTCAACTCGAGAGGGAAACTCACTCGCTTGCCTCCGAGTTCACCGTTAGAGTCTCGGCGTGGAGATACGAGAAGAGACGACCGCCGATCATGCGGCGGTGCGGCGGGTGCACGAGCTCGCCTTCGGGGATCACGGCGAGAAGGTCGCCGTGCTCAACGAGGCGTTGCGGCTCACGCTGCCGTCCGCTGAGGGACTGTCGCTGGTCGCGGAGGTCGACGGGGCGGTGGTCGGGCACGTGCTGTTCTCGACCAACCTCCTGGACGCGCCCCGCAGGTTGGTGAAGGTGCCGGTGCTCAGCCCCATCGGCGTGCTGCCCGAGCTGCACGGTCAGGGGATCGGGACCGCGCTGATCCGGCGCGGGCTCCAGGTCCTGGAGGAGCGCGGCGCGCCGCTGGTGTTCCTCGAAGGCGACCCCGGGTTCTATTCGAGGGTCGGCTTCAAGGCCGGCGCCGACCTCGGCTTCCGCAAGCCGTCCCTGCGCATCCCCGAACGCGCGTTCCAGGTGTATCCGCTTGCGGGCCTGGAGGACTGGATGACCGGCACCCTCGTGTACTCGCACCTGTTCTGGGACCACGACTCCGTCGGGCTGCGCGACCCCGAGGCATAGGAGAAGGGCCGGTCGACATCGACCGGCCCTCTCGTGTCGCAGCGGATCAGGTGGCGTGGAGGTAGCCCGTCTCCAGCATGATGATCACGATGACGCCGAGGATGCAGCGGTACCAGACGAAGATGAAGACGCTGTGCTTGGCGACCCACTTGAGCATCCAGTGCACGGCCGCCAGGCCCACGAAGAACGCGATGATCGTCGCCACCAGCATCTGCGCGCCGCTCGGCACCGAGCCCTCGGCCACCGGGTCGAACACGTCCCCGAGGCTCAGGATGCCCGCGCCGAAGACCGCCGGGATCGCCAGCAGGAACGAGTACCGCGCCGCCACCGACCGGTCGAGGCCGATGAACAGGCCCGCCGTGATCGTGCCGCCCGAGCGCGAGACGCCCGGGATGAGCGCGCCCGCCTGCGCGAAGCCGAGAATGAGGCCGTCCTTGAGCCGGAAGTCGTCCCAGGTGCGGGTCTTCCTGCCGACGAGTTCGGCCAGCGCGAGGAGCAGGCCGAAGAAGATGAGGCTGAAGGAGACCAGCCAGAGGTTGCGGGCGCCTTCGCGGATCGCGTCCTTGAAGATGAGGCCGAAGAACACGATCGGCAGGGTGCCGAGGATGACGTACCAGCCGAGCCGGTAGTCGGTCACCCCGCGCTGCTCCTTGTCCCACAGGCCTTTCCACCAGGCCACGAGGATGCGGACGATGTCCTTCCAGAAGTAGAGCAGGACCGCCGTCTCGGTGCCGAGCTGCGTGACCGCGGTGAAGGAGGCGCCGGCGTCCTCCGTGAAGAACAGGGCCGAGGTCAGGCGCAGGTGCGCCGAGGAGGAGATCGGCAGCATCTCGGTCAGGCCCTGGACGATCCCGAGCACGATGGCCTCGAACCAGGTCATGTCAACCATGGCGGGCCTCCGTCCGAGCACGGGACAGGCAGGGGGAAGTGTGCATTTGAGCTTCTTTCGTCACTTTGACGGTCAGGAGTCGCTTCCGCCATCACTTGGCACCCAGCGCGACTGGGACATCTTGCCAGATCCGTACCTGTGACCGTCCCACATACACCCGGGAGTGAGACGCACCGGGCCCGCGCTCGGTCGGAGCGCGGGCCCGGTGCGCGTGTGGTGTCAGTCGAGCTCCTGGGGGCACTTCAGGCCGGTGTCGGGGACGGTGAGGTCCACCAGGTAGGCGGTGACGGGCTCGTCGATGCAGGTGTGGCCCAAGGCGTATGCGGTGTGGCCGCTGCCTTCGTAGGTGATGAGCACGTCGTTCTCGAGGTCGCCTGCGACCGCTTCGGCCCACTGGTAGGGCGTGGCGGGGTCGCCGATGTTGCCGACGAGGACCACTTCGGGCGATCCGTCGCCGTCGACCTTGTTCGGACCCGGTTCGCTGGCGGGCCAAGTCGCGCAGGGCAGATAGCTCCAGGCGATGCCCGCGCCGAACAGCTCGGAGTTCGCGAAGCCGGTCTCGGCGGCGTCCTGATAGGAGCCGAAGCCGCCGGGGTTGTCGCGGTCGACGCACTGCACGCCGTAGAAGTTCGCGTCGGCGTCGCGGCGCGGGAGCGGCAGCGGCGGGAGCCGCAGGGGCCGCGGGTCCAGCGGCCGGGCGGCGCCTTCGCCTTCGGCGAGGTCTTCGAGCTGCTCGGCGAATTCCTTGACGGCGCCGTCGTTCACGGCTGCGAGGATCTTCGCCAATGTGGGCCATTTGGCCTCGCTGTAGAGGCTTTCGGCGATCATGCTGCGCATGTCGGCGACGGTGAGGCTGCCGCCGAGGGCGGTCTGGGCGCCGGTGAGGATCGTGTCGAGTTCGGCGTCGGAGCCTTTCGCGCTCGTGAAGGGGCAGCCGGTGCGGCCCCGGCAGTAGTCGACGAAGTCGTGCCAGGCGGTCTCGAAGCCGGTGGCCTGGCCTTCGGCGAGGTCCAGGACGGTGCCGGAGGTGCGCATGACGCCGTCGAGGACCATGGCGCGGACCCGGTCGGGGTAGAGGTAGAGGTACATCTGTCCGATGTAGGTGCCGTAGGAGTAGCCGAGGTAGGTGAGCTTGTCGTCGCCGAGGGCATTGCGCATGACCTCCATGTCGCGGGCGACGTTCTGGGTGCCGATGTTGTCCAGGAAGTCCGCGTCGACCTCCTGCTCGCAGCCGTCGGTGAAGGTCTCGGCGCCGTCTTTGAGGGCGGTGGACTGGGCGTCGGTGAGGTCGGCCGGGTCGCCGGTGTAGACCTCGGTGACGGCCGCGTCGAAGTCGTCCTCGTCGCCGCAGGTGAGGTTCCGGCTCGCGCCCACGCCCCTCGGGTCGAAGCCGACGATGTCGAACGCGGCGGTGACTTCGCTTGGCAGGAAGGGGTACTGGGCGAGTTCGACGCCCGAGCCACCGGGCCCGCCGGGGTTGACCAGGAGCGAACCGGTCCGGTCGCCGATGGCCGGGTGGCGGACCATCGCGAGGTCCACTTGGGCGCCAGCGGTGTTCTCGTAGTCGACCGGGACGCGGATCGCGCCGCATTCGAGGGCCTCGGCCCACGCGGTCTGGTCGGCGTCGAGTGTCGCGTCCGCGAACATGCCGTCGAGATCGCATGCGCCCCAAGCGACTTCGGTGACGCGGTCCTGGACGGCGGCCACGCCGGAGCGGGCCTTGGCGGAGCCGTTGCCGTCGTAGTCCGCTCCGCACGCCGACAAGGCGGCCGCCAGGGCGATGGCGGCGGCCCCGGCGAGCGCTGCTGTGCGCCTCATTGCGACTCCTAGGGGGTGAGCAGTCGAGCCTTGGCGACCAGGAGCGAATCGACCACGCGGAGGCGGTCGTCGCCGACGGAGTCCCGCAGTCGGTCCACAACCGACTGGTCGAGTCCGGTGCCCGGGAAGGCGAGCACCATGAATTCCAACGGCCCCATCTGTGTTCCTCTCCGTCGGCGGGCCGGGCGGGAACGCCCGGCACTGCTCGCACTGTACGACCGCCGATGATGCCTTGTGGGCGATTTGACCGATAGGGGGCCTTATGGGGCCAGCGGTCGGCCGCAGGCCCCCGGCAGGGCGGTCGGGGCCGCCACGAAGGCGAGTCGTCGTCAAGCGGCCGTCAAGAACCGCGGGACCTGCGTAGGGATGGCGTCAGACGCCCTGGGCAAGCGCCCGGGCCCGGCGTTCACTCGGTTCGGTCGGACCGCTCCCCCGGTCCGGCGGCCCGGCCGACGGCCGCGCCCCCGCACCCATCGAAGAAGGAAGCAATGCCCGATCTCGCCTACCTGGCCCTGACGGCGGCCTGTTTCATCGTCCTCGCCCTGGTCGTCAAGGCGGTGGAGAAGCTGTGAGCGCCGTCAACGCCATCGGTCTCATCCTCGCCGTCCTCGTCGGTGTCTACCTCGTGTTCGCCCTGCTGAAGCCGGAGCGCTTCTGATGAGCGACACCACCGCAGGCGTCGTCTTCATCGCCGCGATGATCGCGGCGCTGGTCGCGAGCTACAAGCCGCTCGGCGACCACCTCTACCGCGTCGTCACCCGCGAGCACCACCGGCCCTGCTTCCAAAACCGGCTCGAGCGCGGGATCTACCGGGTGATCGGGGTCCGAGCGGACACCGAGCAGCACTGGGCCGGGTACGCCCGCAGCGTCCTCGCGTTCTCCGTCGCGAGCATCGTGGTGCTGTACGCGTTCCAGCGCCTCCAGCACCTGCTGCCGCTGAGCAACGGCTTTGCCGGGGTCGAACCGGGCCTGGCCTGGAACACCGCGGTCAGCTTCGCCACCAACACCAACTGGCAGGCCTACTCCGGCGAGTCCACGATGGGCCTGCTCATCCAGGCCGCCGGACTGTCGGTGCAGAACTTCGTGTCCGCCGCCGTCGGCATCGCCGTCGCGGTCGTCCTCGTCAGGGGCTTCGCGGGCAAGCTCACCGACCGGCTCGGGAACTTCTGGGTCGACCTGACGCGGATCACGCTGTGGGTGCTGCTTCCGATCAGCTTCATCGCCGCGATCGTCCTCATCGGTGGCGGCGTGGTCCAGAACCTGACGGACGTGACGGCCGCGACCACCGCGGCCGGAGACACGCAGTCGCTCACCGGCGGGCTCGTCGCGAGCCAGGAGGCGATCAAGAACCTCGGCACCAACGGCGGCGGGCCCTTCAACGCCAACGCCGCGCACCCGTTCGAGAACCCCACGAGCTGGACGAACTTCATCCTCGTCTACCTGCTGCTGGTCATCCCGTTCTCGATGCCGCGCGTCTTCGGCCGCATGGTCGGCGACAACCGCCAGGGATACGCGATCGCCGCCGTCATGGGCGTCATCGCGCTCGTCTCGACCGGCCTGGTGGTCGGCTTCGAATCGTTCGCGAACGGCACCGTGCCGCAGGCCGTGGCGGCCGCGATGGAGGGCAAGGAGGTCCGCTTCGGCGTCCCCGACTCCGGGATCTTCGCCGCCGCGACCACGCTGACGTCCACCGGCTCGGTGAACTCCTTCCACGACTCCTACACGTCGTTCGGGGGCGGCGTCCTCATGCTGAACATGATGCTTGGCGAGGTCGCCCCCGGCGGCGCGGGCGCGGGGCTGTACGGCCTGCTCGTGCTCGCGGTCATCACCGTGTTCATCGCGGGTCTCATGGTCGGGCGCACGCCGGAGTACCTGGGCAAGAAGATCGGCGGCCGTGAGATCAAGCTCGCGAGCCTGTACTTCCTGGTGACGCCCGCGCTCCTGCTCATCGGCCTGGCCGCCTCGCTCGCGGTCCCGGCGAACCTGGAGTCCATGCAGGACTCGGGGCCGCACGGGCTCTCGGAGATGCTGTACGCCTTCGCTTCCGCGTCGAACAACAACGGCTCGGCCTTCGGCGGCTTCGGGGCGAACACCCCGTGGTTCAACACCGCACTGGGCCTGTGCATGCTCCTCGGCCGGTTCCTGCCGATCATCCTGGTGCTCGCCCTCGCCGGGTCCCTGGCGAAGCAGCGGCCCGTCCCCGCCACCGCGGGCACCTTCCCCACCCACCAGCCGCTGTTCGTCGGCATGGTCGTGGGCGTGACGGTCGTCCTCGTCGCGCTCACCTTCCTGCCCGTCCTCGCCCTCGGCCCGCTGGCCGAAGGCCTGCAATAGGAGTCGTCCCCAATGTCCTCACCCAACGCGCGGAACGGGCTGCTCGACCCGAAGCAGTGGGTCAAGTCCGTCCCTTCGGCGCTGCGCAAACTCGACCCGCGCCTGATGTGGCGCAACCCGGTCATGTTCATCGTCGAGATCGGGGCGGCCTTCACGACCGTCCTGGCCCTCGGTGAACCGTCCCTGTTCGCCTGGACGATCACGGTGTGGCTGTGGCTCACGGTGCTGTTCGCCAACGCGGCCGAGGCGATCGCCGAGGGCCGCGGCAAGGCCCAGGCCGACAGCCTCCGCAAGGCCAAGACCGACACCATCGCCCGCAGACTCGCGGACCAGGACCCTGCCATCGCCTCCCCGAAGGCGGCGACGATCGAGGTTCCCGCGACGGAACTCGAGCGCGGCGACTTCGTCCTCGTGGTCGCGGGCCAGGTGATCCCCGGTGACGGCGATGTCGTCACCGGCATCGCGAGCGTTGACGAGTCGGCGATCACCGGCGAGTCCGCTCCCGTCATCCGCGAGTCCGGCGGCGACCGCTGCGCGGTCATGGGCGGCACCAGAGTCCTCTCCGACTGGGTCGTCGTCCAGATCACGGCCGAACCCGGCAAGTCCTTCCTGGACCGGATGATCGCCCTCGTCGAAGGCGCCGAACGGCGCAAGACGCCCAACGAGATCGCCCTGAACATCCTGCTCGCGGCCATGACGGTCATCTTCGTGCTCGCCGTGGTCACCATGCAGCCAGTGGCGATCTTCTCCAAGGACCACATGGTCGCCGCACCGAACTCGGCGGTCCTCAATGAGGACGGCGTGACCGGGATCGTCATGATCTCGCTGCTGGTGTGCCTCATCCCGACCACCATCGGGGCCTTGCTGAGCGCCATCGGCATCGCGGGCATGGACCGGCTGGTGCAGCGCAACGTGCTCGCCATGTCCGGCCGCGCGGTCGAGGCCGCCGGAGATGTTGACACGCTGCTGCTCGACAAGACCGGCACCGTCACCTACGGCAACCGCCGCGCAAGCGCGTTCCTGGCCGTCCCGGGCATCGCGGGCTCGCATCTGGCCGACGCCGCGCAGCTCTCCAGCCTCGCCGACGAGACGCCTGAGGGCCGCTCGATCACGGTGTACGCCAAGGAGGCGTACGGCCTGCGCGAGCGAGACGCCGGCGAGCTCGCCGGCGCCGAGTGGATCGAGTTCACCGCCCAGACCCGCATGTCCGGTGTGGACCTGCATGTCGACGACGTCGCGACGCAGATCAGGAAGGGCGCTGCCGCCTCGGTCATCGAATGGGTCAGGAACAACGGCGGCGACCCGAACCCGCGGGTGGACGACCTGGTCGACCAGGTCTCCCGCGAAGGTGGCACTCCCCTCGTGGTCGCCGAACGGCGCGAAGGCCCCCCCGCCGAAGTCCTCGGGGTGATCTATTTGAAGGACGTCGTCAAGGAGGGCATGGCCGAACGCTTCGCCCGCTTGAGGGCCATGGGCATCCGCACCGTGATGGTCACCGGCGACAATCCGCGCACCGCGAAGGCGATCGCCGCCGAGGCGGGCGTAGACGACTTCCTCGCCGAGGCCAAGCCGGAAGACAAGATGGCGCTCATCAAGCGCGAGCAGGAGGCCGGGCGCATGGTCGCCATGACCGGCGACGGCACCAACGACGCGCCCGCGCTCGCCGCGGCCGACGTCGGCGTCGCGATGAACACCGGCACCTCGGCGGCCAAGGAGGCCGGGAACATGGTCGACCTCGACTCGGACCCGACCAAGCTCATCGAGATCGTCGCGATCGGCAAGCAGCTCTTGATGACCCGCGGGGCGCTGACCACGTTCTCCATCGCCAACGACATCGCCAAGTACTTCGCGATCATCCCGGCGGTCTTCGCCGTGATCTACCCCGGGCTCGACGCGCTCAACCTCATGCGCCTGTCCAGCCCCGAGTCCGCGATCGTCTCGGCGGTGGTGTTCAACGCGATCATCATCATCGCGCTCGTCCCGCTGGCGCTCAAAGGCGTCGCCTACAAGCCGGGGTCGGCCTCGGCGCTGCTGCGCCGCAACCTCCTGGTCTACGGCCTCGGCGGGATCGTCACTCCGTTCATCGGCATCAAACTCATCGACCTGCTGGTCGCGCTCATTCCAGGGATGGCTTAAATGGCACGTCTTCCTCGCTGGGTCGCCCAGCACTTGGCCGCCCTGCGGGCCGTCCTGGTGTTCACCGCTCTCACCGGCATCATGTACCCGCTGGCGGTCCTCGCGGTCGCCCAGCTACCCGGCTTGAACGCCAAAGCCGACGGGTCACTCCTCTACGCCGAGGACGGCAGCGTCGTCGGCTCCTCGCTCATCGGGCAGTCCTTCACCGATGAGGAAGGCTCGGCGCTCCTGGCCTACTTCCAGTCGCGCCCGTCCATGGCCGCCGGGGAGACCGGCGACTACGATCCGCTGGTCTCCGGGGCCTCGAACCTGGGGCCGGAGAACGTCGTGGACGCCCTGCCGGATCCCGAACTCGGTTGGGAGGGTGACGAGAACGCTTCGAAGAGCCTGCTCACGCAGGTCTGCGAACGGTCGTACGCGATCGGGGAGCGCGAGGGCGTGGACGGTTCGCGGCCGTACTGCACGGACGACGGGATCGGCGCGGTCCTGGGCGTCTTCTACTCCGGCGGCACCGCGGGCGAGGTGACCCGGGTGGTGAGCCTGAACGAGGAGTGCGGCACCGTCGACGCGCCGTTCCTCACCGAATATGAAGGCGTGCAGGTCGAGTGCGCCGAATACGGCACGGACTACGCGGCGGCGATCGTCACCCCGGTCAAGGGCGACGCCCCCGATGACCCGGCCGTCCCGGCCGACGCGGTGACCGCCTCGGGTTCGGGCCTGGACCCGCACATCAGCCCCGCATACGCCGAGCTCCAGGTGGCGCGGATCGCGGTAGCACGCGGCGCGAGCGTCGCGGACATCGAGGCGCTGGTCGAGGACCACACGGCCGGGCGGTTCCTCGGCTTCATGGGCGAGACGGCGGTGAACGTGGTCGAGTTGAACCTCGCGTTGGACGAGGAGTACCCGGTCGCTTAGGGCCACAGGCTGAACGGCGGGGCGGAAGCCCCGCTGTTCAGCCTGTTCGCGCGGGATTCCTGGTGAAGTTGTCGCGGTAGGCGCGCGGGGTGAGGCCGAGGTGTCGGGTCAGGTGCTGCCGCAGGGACTCGGCGGTGCCGAAGCCGCTGCGCCGGGCCACCTGGTCCACAGAGAACTCGGTGGCCTCCAGGAGTTCGCGGGCGCGCTGGAGCCGCTGCTGGAGGAGCCACTGGAACGGGGTCATGCCGGTCTCGGCGGTGAAGCGGCGGTTGAGCGTCCGCACGCTGATCCTCGCCTCGCGGGCGAGGTCGTCCAGGCTGATCGGCCGGTCGAGGCGCGCGAGGGCCCACGCCCGGGCCTCGGCGAGCGAAGCGCCGGTCTCGGGCGGCAGCGGCGTGTCCACGAACTGGGCCTGCCCGCCCATGCGGACCGGGGTGACGACGGCGACGCGGGCGGCGGCGTTCGCCGTGACCGACCCGTAGTCGCGGCGGATCAGGTGCAGGCACAGGTCGATCCCCGCGGCTGAGCCCGCGCCGGTCACGATCTGCCCCTCGTCCGCGAAGAGCACCTCGGCGTCCAGGTGCACTGCGGGAAAGGCCGCGCGGAACTCGGCCGCGAGTCCCCAGTGGGTGGTGGCGGTGCGGCCGTCGAGGAGCCCGGCCTGGGCGAGGACGAATGCGCCGGTGCAGATCGAGGCGAGCCGCTTGCCCGCGGCGGCGGCCTCGCGCAGGGCGCGCAGCGCGGCCGGATCGGCGTCCCGGCGAGCCCCGGTCGAGGGGACGATCACCGTGTCGGCGGCCGCGACCGCCTCCAGCCCGTGGCGGATCACGATGTCGATCCCGCCGGAGGCGGCGATCGCGCCGGGTTCGGCCGTGCAGAAGGTGATCTCGTAACCGGGCTCGCCGTCGATTTCGACGCCGCCGAGCAGTGTGTACGGCATGGACAGGTCGAAGGCCTTGACGGGGGGGATCGCGAGAACGGCGACTCGATGCATGGCCAGATCCTTGGGAAGTACGGCATTCAGGCCACTAGTGTATCCGGCCGGGGCGGAGCAGAGTGGTGACCACGGCCGGGCCCGGCGCGAATCGGATTGCACCACAAGGTTTCACCACTCTGAGACAGGAGACCGTCATGGTCGAATACGCCATCATCGGCGCGGGAGCGACCGCGTCGGCCACGGCCCGGAAGCTCGTCGCGACCGGAGGCACGGTCCGGATGATCAGCCGCAGCGGCACCGGCCCCGAATCCCCGGGGATCGAGCGGATCGCGCTGGACGCGAACCACATTGACGAACTGGCCGAGGCGATCGCGGGAGTGTCGACGGTGTTCAACACCGCCATGACCGCCTATCACACCTGGCCGGAGGCGATGCCGCCGTTGTTCGACGCGATCCTGGCCGCGACCGAGCGGTCCGGGGCCGACTACGTCATGATGGGCAACTTCTACGGCTACGGGCCCGTCAGCGGCCCGGTCACCGAACGGACGCCCCTCAACGCGAGGACCCGCAAGGGCAAGGTCCGCGCGGAACTGTGGCGCCGGGCCGAGGCCGCCCACGAGGCCGGGCGGGTTCGGGCAACAGAAGTGCGCGCGGGCCAGCTGCTCGGCCCGGGGGCGTTCTCCGCGTTCAGCTTCGCGATCCCGAACCTGCTCGCCGGGGAGCTCGCGCTGGTTTCCGGGAATCCCGATGCGGCCCATGCGTTCTCCTACACCGAGGACGTCGCCGAGGCGATGGTCGCGGCGGCCGGGAGTGAGGCGGCCTGGGGCCGGGCCTGGCACGCGCCGGTCATCACCACGACCGTCCGTGAGGTCGCGGGCCGGTACGCCGAGCTGCACGGCGCGCCCGAACCGCGCCTGGACCAGCTGACCGAGCGCGACCTGAGCCTGCTGGGCCAGACCGCGCCGATCTGGAACGAGTTCCGGGAGATGAGCTACATGGGCGACCGTCCGTTCCTCGTGGACGACACCGAGACCCGGGAGACGTTCGGGCTCAAGGCGTCGCCGCTCGAAACGGCGCTCGCGAACTGAGCGCGGCGCAGGGCCGGAGGGAGACCCCTCCGGCCCTGCGGGGTTCCCCGGGTTCAGCCTTTGACGGCGCCGCCGAGGCTGGCGCCGGAGAGGAACATGCGCTGGAAGACCAGGAACAGCGCGATCGGGATGAGCGAGGAGATCGCCAGCGCCGCAAGGAACACGTCCAGTTCCACGAACTGCTGGAGGATCGGCAGGCGCACCGAGAGCGGCTGGAGGTCCGGGTCGGGCAGCACCAGCATCGGCCACAGGAAGTCCTTCCAGGAGGCGATGACGGCGAAGACCGAGACCACGCCGATGATCGGGCGCGACATCGGCAGCACGATGGACCAGAACAGGCGGTACGGTCCGGCGCCGTCCACTCTGGCCGCTTCGAAGATCTCCCTGGGGAGGTTCGCGAAGAACCGCTGCATGAGCAGCACGTTGAAGGCGCTGGCCCCGGCCGGGAGCCACACGGCCCAGAAGGTGTTGAGCATCGAGGTGCCGATCAGGGGCGGGTCGAGGACGGTGAGGTAGAGCGGGACGAGCAGGACCACGCTGGGCACGAACAGGGTCGCGAGCACGGCCCCGGAGATGAGCCTGCCGAGGCGGGGGCGCAGGACGGCGAGCGCGTAGCCGCCGGTGGCGGCGACGAGTAGTTGGACGGCCCAGGAGCCGGCGGCGAGGGCGATGGTGTTGAGGAAGTACTTGTCGATCTCGACGCGGGTCCAGGCCTCCACCAGGTTGGCGAAGTCGAAGCCGTTGGGCCACAGGCTCATCGGCGTCCGCAGCGTGTCCTGTGTGGGTGTGGTGGCGGCTTTGAGGAGCCAGAGCATCGGGCCGAGCCCGGCGACGGCGAGGACCGCCAGGAGCGCGCCGTGCGCGAGCCGGGTGCTCCACCGGACGCTGGGGCGCTTCCGGTCGGTGGGGGCGAGGAGGCCGCGGTCGGCGGCGCTGCTTCGACCGGTGGCGTTCATGAGCCGCTCCAGGATCGGGTGAGGCGGAAGTACAGCACCGAGAAGGCCGTCAGGACCAGGGCGAGCAGGAGGCTCAGGGCCGCGGCCGCGCCGTAGTCGCCGCCGAGCGAGTTGGTGAACGCGTACCGGTAGATGAGCAGCAGCAGCGTCAGGGTCCGGTTGGCGGGTCCGCCGTCGGTGAACAGGAACGGTTCGAGGAAGACCTGTGCGGTGCCGATGATCTGGAGGATGAACGTGACGAGCAGGATGCCGCGCAGCTGCGGGAGCGTGATGTGCCAGAGCTTGCGCCACACGCCCGCGCCGTCGATCTCGGCGGCCTCGTAGAGGCTCGGGTCGACGCCGGTGAGGGCCGCGAGGTAGATGATGACGGTGCCGCCCGCCGCCGCCCAGGTCGCTTCGAGGACGAGCGAGGGCATGACGATGTCGGCGTCCTGGAGCCACGCGTACGGGCCCAGTCCCGCCCAGCCGAGGACCGTGTTGAACACGCCGTCCTCGCCCGCGTCGTAGAACAGCTTCCACAGCAGGACGGCCACCACGGGCGGTACGACCACGGGCAGGTAGGCGAGGGCGCTGAACAGGCCCCGGAAGCGGCGGACCTCGCTCATGAGGATCGCGGCGACCAGCGGGATCGGGTAGCCGAAGAGCAGGGCGAGGACGGCGAAGTAGGCGGTGTTCTGGACCGCCGTCCACAGTTGCGGGTCGGCGAAGACCTGCTGGAAGTTCGCGAACCCGACCCACACGGGGTCGGCGACGAGGTTGGTGCGCTGGAAGCTCATGACGACGGCGCGTCCGATGGGCAGCCAGGAGAAGGCGCCGAAGACGATGAGCATGGGCGCCAGGAACACCAGGGTGGGGAGGCCGCCGCGGGCGCGGGCCAGGGGCCCGCGGCGACCGGGCCGGGCCGCGGTGCGCGGTCTGGCCCGGTCGCCGGTGACACCGGCGGGGCGAGTGTCGGTCGAGGTCATGTCGGGCTTCCCGCTATGCGGCCGCGTCGATCGCGGCCTGGGCGTCGGCCTGGGCCTGCGCGAGGAGGGCGTCGACGTCGGCGTCCTCCTCGGTGAGCACGGTCTGCACGACCGTGTCGAGGACCGCGTAGACCTCCTGCGTGGCGTGCACGGGCTCGTTCAGCAGGGGCTGGTCGAAGACCTGCGACGTGTAGGGCGCCATCTGGTCCACGGGCACGTTGACGTACTCGGCGATCCAGGTCTGGACCTCGTCGTACGTGGCCTTGTCGAACACCGGGAGCTCCGGCGCGCCCACGGGCTGGCCGGTCTCGGCCTTGACCTCGGCGTCGGCGACCGCGGCTTCCTGGACGGTGAGCTTCTCCATGTAGTAGAAGTCGATCCACTTGACGGCGGCGTCCTGCTCGGCGGCCTCGGCGTTCGGGCTGACGGCGGAGAGGGTGCCGCCGCCGAGGACGCCCGCGTCGGGGCTGTCGGCGAGCGGGAGCACGGTCAGTCCGTAGTCGTCGGGGTTGAGGGCGTTCTGCGTGAAGAGGTTCCCGTAGTTGCCGCCGCCGGAGACGTACATGCCGATGCGGCCGGAGGCGAACTCCTGGTTGATGGTCCCCCAGTCGTACAGGAAGTTGTCGCCCATGGACGCGTCGTCCCAGCGCATGGCCTGGAGGTCGGCCAGGGCCTCGCGCATCTGGGGCGTGTCGATGGTGGCGGCGGTGCCGTCGTCGGTGCGCCCGCCGAGGGCGTTGACGACGGTGGTGAGGATCCAGCCGCCGGTGTTGTCGTTGGTCATGACCGCGTATCCGGCCTCGCCGGTCTCCTCGCTGATCGTGGCGGCGGCGGCGCGGATCTCTGCCCAGGTGGTCGGCGGGGCGTCGGGGTCGAGCCCGGCGGCTTCGAAGAGGGTCCGGTTGTAGTGCAGCCCTTGGCCGTAGGCGCTGATGGGGATCGCCCACATGTCGCCTTCGGGGTCTTCGCCCGCGGCGGCGATGTTCGGGTTGTAGTCCTCGCGGTAGGGCAGGGCGGCGGTGAGGTCGCCGATGTCGGCGATCTGGCCGCGCTCGATGAGGCCGCGCCCGTCGGTGAAGGGCACGACGAACACGTCCGGGAGGGTGCCCCCGGCGAGCTGGGCGGTGAAGGTCCCGGCGGTCCAGGTGTACTCCTGGGTCTCGACGGCGATGTCGGGGTTGGCGTCCTCGAACTGCTCGATCCGGGTGTTGAACGCGTCGATCGCGTCCTGTTCGAGCCCGGCGTCGATGGTGACGGTGATGTGGGTGCGCCCGTCGTCGGGTTCGTCGTCCGAGCAGGCGGTCAGGCCCGCGGCGGTGAGGGCGGCCGTGAGGGCGGCGGCCGCTTTGCGAGAGGTAAGCATCGTTGCTCCTTGTCGGTTCTTCGTGAGGGATTCGGTCGGCGGTCAGGCCCGCAGCCACACGGCGGTGTCCGTCGGCAGCAGGTCGCCCTGGAGGGGGCTGCTGGCGAGGAGGACTTCGGTGTGGGCGGGCAGGGCCGCGGGGGCGTCGCCGAAGTTGACGACGCAGGTGACGTCCTCGCCGCGCCGGAAGGCGAGCACGTCAGGTGCGGTCTCAGACCAGGCGAAGGCGTCGCCGCGCAGCGAGGGTTCATTGCGGCGCAGGCGGATCGCCTCGCGGTAGAGGTGGAGGAAGGAGTCCGGGTCGGATTCCTGGGAGGCGGCGGCGCGGTCGCCCCAGCCCGCGGGCTGGGGCAGCCAGGTGGCCGCGCCGTTCTCGTTGAACCCGAACGTCGGGCCGTTCGCGTTCCAGGGCAGGGGGACGCGGCACCCGTCGCGGCCGGGGTCGACGCCGTTCGTGCGGAAGTGCATGGGGTCCTGGCGGGTGCCCTCGGGCAGGTCCTCCACTTCGGGCAGGCCGAGTTCGTCGCCCTGGTAGACGTAGAGGACGCCGGGGAGCGCGGCGGTCAGCAGCGCGGCGGCGCGGGCGCGGCGGGCCCCCAGGTCGAGGTCGGTGGGGGTGCCGAAGCGCTTGGCGAGGAACGCGAACGAGGAGTCCTCGCGCCCGTAGCGGGTGACCGGGCGGGTCACGTCGTGGTTGGACAGGACCCAGGTGGGCGGGGCCGCGACCGCGGCGTGGGCGGCGAAGGTGGCCCGGATCGAGTCCGCCAGCGCCGCCGCGTCCCAGGGGCGGGACATGAAGTCGAAGTTGAAGGCCATGTGCATCTCGTCCTCGCGCAGGTAGCGCACGAAACGGTCGTTGTCCTCCAGCCAGACCTCGCCCACGAGCAGGCGCGGCTCCTCGTAGGAGTCGGCGATCTTGCGCCAGCGCCGGTACACGTCGTGGACCTCGTCGCGGTCGAGGTGCGGGTGCAGGCCGGGCTCGTGGTCCTGTCCGAGGTCGGGGAGGGCGGGGTCCTTGGCGAGCATGGAGGCCGAGTCGATGCGGACCCCGGCGACGCCGCGGTCGTACCAGAAGCGGAGCACCGCTTCGTGTTCGGCGGCGACGTCGGGGTGGGACCAGTTGAGGTCGGGCTGCTGGGGGGCGAACAGGTGGAGGTACCACTGGCCGGGTTCGCCATCGGGCCCGGTGGTGCGGGTCCAGGTGTCGCCGCCGAAGCTGGAGACCCAGTCGGTGGGGATCAGGTCGCCGCCGGGGCCTTTGCCGTCGTGGAACCAGAAGCGGGCGCGGGCGGGGTCGCCGGGCGGGGCGGCGAGGGCTTCGCGGAACCATTCGTGGGCGTCGGAGACGTGGTTGGGGACGATGTCCACGATGGTGCGGATGCCGAGTCCGCGGGCTTCGGCGATGAGGTGCTCGGCGTCGGCGAGGGTGCCGAAGGCGGGGTCGATCTCGCGGTAGTCGGCCACGTCGTAGCCGCCGTCGGCCTGCGGCGAGCGGTACCAGGGGGTGAACCAGAGGGCGTCGACGCCGAGGGCGGCGAGGTAGGGCAGGCGCCTGCGGACTCCGGCGAGGTCGCCGGTGCCGTCGCCGTTCCCGTCCGCGAAGCTGCGCGGGTAGACCTGGTAGATCACCGCGTTGCGCCACCAGTCCGAGTGCGGGCCGGTGTCGCTCGCTTCGGTGCCGCTTGCGTCAGTGGCACGCGCTTCAGTGGTGCTGCCGGTTGACTCTGCCGATCGCAATGTGGCTCCGCTCTGTGTCGACGCGCGGCCCGAATCTTGGGCGGGGGCATGGTGAATCCCCAGCACATGATAGGTTTAGCGCTATACCTAGTTCGGAAGCCTAGACCGTGGATGTCACACTTGTCAACGGCGGATTGCCGGACTCCGCCGCGACAGCGTTTGCCCGTTCGGCGGCGCACTGAGAGGAGCCCCGTTGGGCGTCACGTTGAAGGACATCGCCGCCGAGGCCGGAGTCAGCCTCATGACCGTCTCCAATGTGGTCAACGGGAAGCAGGCGCGGGTCTCCCCCGCCACGCGCGAGCGCATCCTGGGGATCGTCAAGGAGCGCGGCTACGTCCCCAGCGCCTCCGCCCGCAGCCTCGCGGCCAAGTCCTCGCGCCTCGTGGGCCTGCTCGTCCCGGCCGAGGACGAGGCCAGCCTGACCATCAGCCCCCACACCGTCGAGGTCATCGGCACCCTCGAACGGGAACTGCGCCGCCTCGACTACCACCTCATGCTCCGCGGCATCGCGCACCGCGGCGAGATCACCGAGGCGCTGCGCTCCTGGCAGCTCGACGGCGCGGTCCTGCTGGGGTTCCTGGACGAGGAGATCGACCGGCTCACCGCCCGCGTGGTCGGCGACGTCGCACTGGTCGCCATGGACAGCTACTCGGAGAACCCGCTCGCGCTCGGGGTCCGCTCCGACGACTTCGCCGGGGCCGAGCAGGCCGTGTCCCACCTCGTCGCGCTGGGGCACCGGCGGATCGCGTTCGCCGGGCCGGGGTTCTCGGCCACCGGCGTCGTGCGCCGCCGCTTCGACGGGTACCGGAAAGTGCTGGAGGACAACGGGATCGAGGTCGACGAGTCGCTGGTGTACAACGTGGAGACCACGCACGAGGGCGGCCGGGAGTTCGGGCGCCGGCTCGCCCGCGAACGCCCGGAAGTGACGGCGGTGTTCACCACGGCCGACCTCCTCGCGATCGGCCTCATCGAGGGCCTCGCGGCGGCGGGCCGCTCGGTCCCCGGGGACGTCTCGGTGGTCGGCTACGACGACTCCGACCTCGCCGTCTACGTCACCCCGAAGCTCACCACCGTGGCCCAGGACCTGCCGGGGAAGGCCGCCGAGACCGTACGGCTCATGATGGACCGCCTCGCCGGGAAGGAGCGCCCGCAGACGGCGACCACGCTGGGCGTGCGCCTGATCGAGCGGGGGACGGCCGCTCCCCCGCCCGGATCAGATGCCTAGGGCCAGTTCAGGTTCGCGCCGTTGGCGGCGATGACGTCCCGGTACCAGTGGGCGCTGCTCTTGAGGCTGCGCCGCTGGGTGCCGTAGTCGACCCGCACGATCCCGAAGCGCTTGGAGAAGCCCTCGCCCCACTCGAAGTTGTCGAGCAGGGACCACACGAAGTAGCCGCGCAGGTCCACGCCCTTCTCGATCGCCTTGCCCGCCGCGCGGAAATAGCCGTCGAGGTAGTCGACGCGGTCGGCGTCGTCCACCGAGCCGTCGGGGCCCACCGCGTCCTCGAAGGACGCGCCGCTCTCGGTGATGTACACCGGCAGGCCCGTGTACTCGGCCGACAGGCGCTCCAGGACCCGGCGCAGGCTGTCGGGGTTGATCTCCCAGCCGAACCCGGTCACCGGGTTCCCCGGCGGCAGGCTCCGGTTGCCCAGGTGCCCGTCGGACGGGTCGGCCTCCACGACGAAGCGGTGGTAGTGGTTGACGCCCACGAAGTCCAGCGGCGCGGCGACGGTCTCCATGTCGCCCGGCAGCACCGCGTCGAAAGCGCCGGTGGGCGCGAAGTGGCGGAGCATGTCCTCGGGGTAGGCGCCGCGGAAGAGCGGGTCGAGGAAGAGGCGGTTGCCGCCGCCGTCCGACAGGCGCGCGGCCTCGCGGTCGGCGGGCGTGTCGCTGGCGGCCTCGATGTCGGTCATGATGACCGCCGAGCCGACGCGCGCGCCGGGTACCGCATTGCGGATGGCGGCCACGGCGAGGCCGTGGGCGAGGTTGAGGTGGTGGGCCGCGCGCAGGGCGGCGGTGCGGTCGCGGCGGCCGGGGGCGTGGACGCCGACGTGGTAGCCGAGGAAGGCCGCGCACCAGGCCTCGTTGACCGGGATCCACTCGTCCACCAGGTCGCCCAGGGCCGCGGCCGTGCGGGCCGCGTAGTCGGCGAAGCGAGTGGCGGTCGCCCGCTCGGGCCAGCCGCCCTCGTCCTCCAGGACCTGCGGCAGGTCCCAGTGGTAGAGGGTCACCGCCGAGCGGATGCCCTTGGCGCGCAGGTCGGCCAGCTGCTCGCGGTAGAACGCGACGGCCACCGGGTTGAGGTCCCCGTAGCCTCGCGGCTGGAGCCGGGCCCAGGAGACCGACATCCGGTAGGCCTTGAGCCCCAGGTCGGCCGCGATCTGGAAGTCCTCCCTCCAGCGGTGGTAGTGGTCGCAGGCGACCTCGCCCGTGTCGCCGTCGCGGGTCTTCCCCGGGGTCGCCGAGAAGGTGTCCCAGATGGACGGTCCGCGGCCGCCCTCGTCGGCGGCGCCCTCGATCTGATAGGCCGCGGTCGAGGCGCCCCAGAGGAAGCCCTCGGGGAACGGGCTGGTGGCGTTCATGGTGTTCGCTCCTTTGTGGTGTTGCTGTGGGCTCATTTGTCCACGCCGGTCACGACGATGCCCCTGATGAAGACCCGCTGCGCGACCAGGAAGATCACGACCGGGAGGGCCAGCGCCAGGATCGAGGCGGCCAGGATGAGGTGCGGCTCGGCGCTGTAGACGCCGCTGAAGTAGCTCAGGCCCACCCCGATCGGCATGATCTCGCGGTTCCCGGCCAGGTAGAGCAGGGGTTCGAAGAAGTCGTTCCAGGCGTAGAAGAAGTGGAAGAGGCTCACCGCGGTCAGGGCCGGGAGGGCCTGCGGGACGATCACGCGCAGGAAGGTGCGGATCGGCCCGGCGCCGTCGATGCGGGCGGCCTCCTCGAGCTCCCTGGGGATGGTGAGGAAGTACTGGCGCAGCAGGAACACGTTGAAGGCGTTCGCGAACAGCTGCGGGACGATGAGCGGCAGGTAGGTGCCGACCCAGCCCATCTGGAGGAACACCGCGTACTTGGGCACGAGCGTGACCGCCGGGGGCAGGAGGATCGTCGCCATGAGGAGTCCGAAGAGGAGGTTGCGGCCGGGGAAGCGGAAGCGCGCGAAACCGTAGGCGACGACGGCGGAGGAGACCACGGTGAACACCATCGTGGTCAGCGCGTACATGAGCGTCCAGCCGATGAGGCGCAGGAAGTCGATGGTGTTCCAGGCCTCCGCGAAGTTGCCCCATTGCGGGTCGAGGCCGGTGACCGGTTCGAGGGTGCGCCAGCGGCCCTCCCATTCGACGGTGCCCGCGCCGGGGTCGTCGGGGTCGACGAAGACGCTGGACTCGCGGCCGGGTTCGACGAGGGCGAGGTCGCGGACCTCGCCGTCGGGCATGGGCACGGCGTAGACGTCGCGTTCCTCCCCTTCGTAGTCGAAGGTGAGGGCGGAGACGGGCAGGATCGCGGCGTTCGGGTCGGAGACGCCGTCCTTGTCCTTGAGCGCGGTGGCGGCGCCGTAGCCGAGGGGCATGAGGAAGACGGCGGCGAGCAGGAGCGCGCCGAGGGTGGTGCACAGGCTCAGCAGGAGGGCCCGGCGCTTGCGGCGCACGGCGGCGTCGGTGAGTGTGGCGTCGGTGGTCACGATCGCTCCGTTCCGTAGTGGACCCAGTAGCGGGCGGTGCCGAACAGGAGGCCCGTGAAGACCGCGACGACGAGGAAGATGAACCAGGCCAGGGCCGCGCCGTAGCCCATGTTCCCGAAGACGAAGGCCTCTTGGTAGAAGTGGACGAGCAGGAACCTGCTGGCCCCGTCGGGCCTGCCGCTGGCGCCGAAGAGGACCCAGGGCACCACGAAGTACTGGAGGATCAGCACCGAGCCGATCACCAGGTTGTAGAACATGACCGGTGAGAGCAGGGGCAGGGTGATGCTGCGCAGCCGCCGCCACCAGCCGGCGCCGTCGATCGCGGCGGCCTCGTACAGCTCGGTGGGGATGCCCTGGAGTCCGGCGAGGTTCACGATCATGGAGTTGCCGATGCCCCACAGGCCGATGAAGCTGAAGGCGAACAGGACCAGCACCGGGTTGTCGAACCAGCGGATGCCGTCCGAGCCGGAGGCGTCGACGCCGGTGAGGCCGATGAGCCGGTTGACCCAGCCGGTCTGGGGGTTGAGGACCTGCTGCCAGATGAGGATGCCCGCGACGAGCGGGATCATCGACGGCATGAAGAACAGGAGCCGGAACAGGCCGGTGAACTTGAGGTGCTTGGAGTTCAGGAGCAGGGCCAGGCCGAGGGCGACGACGAGGCTCAGCGGCAGGAACAGCACGGTGAAGCGGAACGTGGCGGCGAGGGCGGTCCAGGTGTCGGGGTCGGACAGGGCCCGCTCCCAGTTGCTCCCTCCGGCGAAGGTGGTCGCGTCGGGGTCGGTGAGCTGGAAGTCGAGTGTGGAGAAGACGAGTGAGGCGCCGATCGGGACGGCCCAGAAGAGGACGAACCCGATGATCCAGGGGCTGATGAACGCGTAGCCCCAGCGCGCCTCGCGGCGCGCCATCGAGCCGGCGGGGCGCCCGGGGCGCCTGCCGCGCCTGGCGGCGAGCACCGCTTCGGTGAAGTCGGACATGGGATGCGGACCTTTCGGGAAGCACGGCGGCGGGTGGAGCATGGTGGGCCGCGAACGCGGTCGGGGGTGCCGGGCGGGCGCGGGCGCCCGCCCGGCGGGGAGAGCGCGGCCCGGGGTCGAGGTCGGGCCGCGCAGGTCGGGCTGGGGGTGTTCGCGACCCTCCTAGGCGGCGTCGAAGACGACTTGCAGGTCCGCTCGCAGCGCTTCGAGTTCGGCGGGGATGTCCAGTCCCTCTTCCTGGTTGAAGCGGGTGGCGTACTCGGCGATGACCGCCTCGGCCTCGAGGAAGTTGGGCATGCCGCCCTCGTGGGAGGGGTTGTCCACGTAGGACATGCCTTCGACGGCGACGTCCCAGTTGATGTCCTGGCCTTCGAAGTTCGCGTCGCCGACGCGGTCGAAGTAGCCGTCCTGGAGGCTGATGCGCGCGGGCATGCCGCCGTAGGTGGTGGTCAGCTCCTCGGCGGCGTCGCCGATGAGGTGGGTGAGGACTTCGAAGGCCTCGTCGGGGTGCTCGGTGTCCTTGGTGATCGAGAAGGTGTCGGCGTGGAGCTTCGCGGTGGTGGTGTCCTCATAGGAGGGGACGACGGCGGTGTCCCAGGTGCCTTCGAATCCGGCCATGCAGCAGGTGGCGTACCACAGGTGGGTGTTGCCCATGGCGAGGTTGCCCGACTCGAACCAGGAGCCGGCGTTGAGCATGTCCGAGTCGCCGTAGGGGCCGTTGGGCATGAAGTGGTCGGTCCACATGCCGTCGTAGTACCACTGCTGGGCCGCGGCCCACTGCTCGGGGATCTGGGCGTTGCCCTCGGCGTCGACGAAGCTGCCCGCGCCGAAGAGGGTGGACTGGGCGCGGATGTCGGCGAAGACGTTGCCGAAGCCGAACTGGACGATGTCGCCCGCGTCGAAGTCGGGGCTGTTGGCGTCGTTGCCCTCGGCGTCGACGGTGAGCTGCATGGCGAGGTCGGTCATGGTCGCGATGTCCCACGGCTTCTCGTTGCCGTCGGCGTCGATGTAGGGCGCGCCGTACTCCTGGGGCGGGTAGGGCAGTCCGGCCTCGTCGAACAGGTCGAGGTTGATGTACATGAAGGACGGGAAGACCGCGAAGGGCAGGCCGATCTGGCCCTCCTCCTCGATCCGGTAGAAGTCGACCAGCGCCGGGTCGAAGTCGGTGAGGTCGTAGTCGTTCTCCTCGATGTACGGGGTGAGGTCGAGCCAGGCGCCGGGGAAGGTGGAGCGGCCGCGGATGCCCATGGGGCCCACGATGTCCGGGGCGTCGCCGGTGGCGATCTGGGTGGAGAGGATGTTGGGGGCCTGGTCGGCGTCGACGATCTCCAGGACCAGTTCGATCTCGTCCTGGCTGGCGTTGAACGTCTCGACGACCGCTTCCTGGGCGGGGATGGTCGGGGCGTCGGAGCCCACGCCCATCCCGACGAACCAGCGGATCTCCACGCGGTCGGAGGCGCTGGAGCCGCCGCCGTCGAGGCAGGCGGTGGCCAGGAGGGCGGCGGCGCCGCCCACGGCGATGACGCGGAGGGCGCTGAAGCCCCGCCCGCGGAGGGGAGGTGTGATCCTCATGGATTGCTCCTATGTCCTGCCACCGAAGGGGATCGGCGGCGTCCGGCGGCCGACTCGCGTCGGCGGCCCGGGAGGGATTTCCGGAAAGTTCCTTTGTGGTGGGACGGGTGGCGAAAGGGGGCGCCGGTGCGGCGGCGGCGTTCGGTTCGATGCGATCCGGAGGGTGGCCGGAGGTACGCTGGATCAGTCGTACACGACTTATTGATAAGACTTAGATTAAGTATCATGACCCACGCCGTCAATCTCCTGGACATAACGGCATGGGCGCGGACCGATAACGACTGGCGGAACGATGCAGGCCCCAAGGCACAGGACCACCCGCGACCTCAAGCTCGGCAACCGGATGCGGCTGCTGCGCACCCTGTACTTCGACGGGCCCCGCACCCGCCGCGATCTGGCCCCCGCCACGAACCTGAGCATCGCCACCATCAGCAACGTCACCGCCGAACTCCTCGCCGAAGGGGTCCTGCGCGAGGCCGGCAAGGTCGAGTCCGACGGCGGCAGGCCCCAGATCCTCCTGGAGGTCGACCCCGGCCACGCCCGCGTCGTCGGCGTCGACGTCGGCGAGACCCACGTCAGGGTCGAACTCCTCGACCTCAAACTCGCCGAGCGTGCCAGCGCCCAGTACGCCCTCGCCCCCGGCCGCCACGACCCGGCCACCGTCATCGAGCACATCGTCTCCGGCGTCAAGGAGGTCCTCGCCGAGTCGGGGGACGCCACCGTGCTCGGCGTCGGCGTCGGCATGCCCGGGATCGTCGAGTACGGCCCCGACGGCGTGATCCACGCCAAGGCCTTCGGCTGGGACGCGGTGCCCTTGGGCCGCATGCTCACCGAACGCCTCGACCCGCTGCCCGTCCACGTCGACAACGGCGCGATGACCATGGGCCAGGCCGAACTGTGGTTCGGGGCCGGGCGCGGCGCCGACAACGCCGTCATCGCCCTCATCGGCTCCGGGGTCGGCTCGTGCATCGTCGCCGGGGGCGCGCTCTACCGCGGCGCGGGTTCGAGCGCGGGCGAATGGGGGCACACGACGATGCAGGTCGCGGGGCGCCTGTGCCGATGTGGTCGCCGCGGCTGCCTGGAGGCCTATGTGGGCGCCGAGGCGATCCTGGACCGGCATCTCGCCGCGACCGGCGTGGTCGACCTGCCCGGCCGCAGCGAGGAGTCGGCGCTGGAGCGGCTGCTCGAGGACGACTCCCCCGCGGCGACCGCGGTCCTGGACGAGACCGTGGAATACCTCGGGGCGGGCCTGGGCGACCTGCTCAACCTGTTCAACCCCGAACTCATCGTCATCGGCGGCTGGGCCGGGCTCATGCTCGCCAACCGGCGGCTGGACGACATCCGGACCGCCGCCGGGTCGTACTCGCTCGGCCAGCCGTTCGCGACCGCCCGGATCGTTCCGGGGCTCCTCGGCCCGGACGCGGTCGCCAAGGGCGCGGCGACCCTCGTCGTGGAGGCGTTCCTGCGCAGCTGAGCCCGCGGCGAAGGGCGCGTCGCGTCACCTTTGACGATTTCTTGACGGCCCCCGGCGCGAATCCGGGCGATGATGGTCCGGTGCCACGTGGACAACTGCGGATCTACCTCGGCGCCGCCCCCGGGGTCGGCAAGACCTTCGCCGCGCTCGAAGAGGCCCACCGAAGGGCCGAACGCGGCACCGACGTCGTGGTCGGCTTCGTCGAGGCCCACGGCAGGCCCGCCACCGGTGCTCTCGTCGGCGACCTCGAAGTCGTCCCCCGCCGCACCGCCGAGCACCGCGGCGCCGCCTTCGAGGAGTTCGACGTCGACGCCGTCTTGACCCGCGCCCCGGCCGTCGCCCTGGTGGACGAGCTGGCCCATTCGAACGTCCCCGGCTCGCGCAACGAGAAGCGCTGGCAGGACGTGGACGAACTCCTCGCCGCAGGAATCGACGTCATCTCCACCGTCAACGTGCAGCACCTCGAATCCCTCAACGACGTCGTCGCCCAGATCACCGGCGTGCCCCAGCGCGAGACCGTCCCCGACGAGGTCGTGCGCCGCGCCGACCAGGTCGAACTCGTCGACCTCACCCCCGAGGCCCTGCGGCGGCGCATGATCCACGGCAACGTCTACCCGCCCGAGAAGGTGGACGCGGCCCTCGCGAACTACTTCCGCGTCGGCAACCTCACCGCCCTGCGCGAGATCGCCCTCCTGTGGCTCGCCGACAAGGTCGAGGACCAGCTGGAGCGGTACCGCGAGGCCCAGCACATCACCGCCACCTGGGAGTCCAAGGAGCGCGTCGTCGTGGCCCTGTCGGGCGGCGACGAGGGCGGCACGCTCATCCGCCGCGCCGCGCGCATCGCCGCGCGCTCCGGCGGCGCCGACCTCAAGGCCGTCTACGTCGCCTCCGGGGACGGCCTCACCAGCGCCGGCCCGGCCCGCAACCTCGCCCGCCAGCAGGGCCTCGTCGAAGACCTCGGCGGCTCCTACCACCAGGTCATCGGCGACTCCATTCCCGAAGCGCTCCTTTCGTTCGCGCAGGGAGTGAACGCGACGCAGCTGGTGCTCGGGGCCTCGCGGCGGGGCCGGTTCGCGCAGGCGATCTCGCGCGGCGTGGGCGTGACGACCACGTCCCGGTCGGGGAAGATCGACGTGCACCTGGTCAGCCACGAGCGGGTCGCGAACGTCAAGTGGGCGCGCGCGGGCCGCGGCGTCATCGACACCGGCCGCAGGCGCGTGGGACTCCTCTTGGCGCTCTTGGGGATCCCGGCGCTCGTGGCGGTGCTGGACCCGTTCCACGAGGAGTTGTCGCTGACCACGATGATGCTCGTCGTCCTCACGGCGGTCATGGGGCTGACGCTCTTCGGCGGCATGTGGCCCGCGCTCCTGGCCGCGCTCATCGGGTTCTTCCTGCTCGACTTCTTCTTCACCGAACCGTTCCACACGTTCAAGGTCGACGAGCAGGAGCAGTTCGTCGCGCTGGTCGTCTTCGTGGCCCTGGCGCTCGGCGGGGCGGGCGTGGTGAACGTGTCGGCCGCGCGGGCGAGGCTGGCGGCGCGGGCCGGCGCGGAGGCGCAGACCCTGGCCACGTTGGCGGGCAACGTGCTCCGCGGCGGGAACCGCCTCCCGGACCTGCTGGAGCAGTTGCGGGAGACGTTCTCGCTGGAGTCGGTGACGCTCCTGGAGCGGACCGAGCCGGGCGCGGGCCCGGCCGAGCGGCACGATGCGCGCCTGTGGCGGGTGGTGGCGTGCGCGGGTGCGGCGTGCGCGAGTCCCGGTGCGGCCGAGAACGACCTGCCGATCAACGAGGACTTGGCGCTGGCGCTGCGCGGGCACACGTTGGACGCGGCGGACCGGCGCATCGCGCAGGCGTTCGCGATGCACGCGGCGGCGGCGCTCGAACAGGAGCGGTTGGAGCGCCGGGCCGAGGCGGTGCAGCGGCTGACGGACGCCGACAAGCTGCGGACGGCGCTGCTGGCGGCGGTCTCGCACGATCTGCGGACCCCGCTGGCCTCGGCGCGGGTCGCGGTCACGAGCCTGCGGTCCACTGGGGACTTGTTCACGGACGCGGAGCGCGACGAGCTGCTGGACTCGGCCGAGCTGTCGCTGGCGCGGTTGACGGGCCTGGTGGACAATCTGCTCGACATGAGCCGCCTCCAGGCGGGCGTGCTGGGCGCGAACCCGGTGCCGATCGCCTTGGACGAGGCGGTGCCGATCGCACTGGACGAGATCGGCGACCCCGCTGCGGACGTGCGGCTGGACGTGGCCCCGGACCTGCCGGAGGTCGACGCGGACCCCGGTCTGCTGCAACGGATCCTGGTGAACGTCATCGCGAACGCGCTGCGGTTCAGCCCCGGGGACCTGCCGCCGCGGGTGACCGCGGGAACCCAGGGGGACACTGTGGAGCTGCGCGTGATCGACCGCGGTCCGGGTGTGCCGGACGAGGACCGGGAGACGATGTTCCGGCCGTTCCAGCGGCTCGGGGACCGCGACAACACGACCGGGGTCGGGCTGGGACTGGCGCTCTCGCGCGGGCTGGCCGAGGCGATGGGCGGCTCGCTGGTCCCGGAGGCGACGCCGGGCGGGGGCCTGACGATGGTGCTGGCGCTGCCGTGCACCGGCCGGGAGGGGGCGGCGTGATCAAGGTGCTGGTGGTCGACGACGAGCCGCAGATCGCGCGGGCGCTGCGGATCAACCTGACGGCGCACGGGTACGAGGTGGTCACGGCCGCGGACGGCGCGCAGGCGCTGCGCGCGGCGGCCGCCATCGTCCCGGACCTGGTGGTGCTCGACCTGGGGCTGCCGGACATGGACGGCACCGAGGTGATCGCGGGGCTCAGGGGTTGGACACAGGCGCCGATCCTGGTGCTCTCGGGCCGGGCGGCGAGCGCCGAGAAGATCGCCGCGCTCGACGCGGGGGCGGACGACTACGTGACGAAGCCGTTCGACATCGGCGAGCTGCTCGCGAGGGTGCGGGCGGCGACGCGGCGCAGCGGGCCGGGCACCGATGCGCCGGTGACCGAGTTCGGTGCGGCCACAGTGGATCTGGCGGCGAGGCAGGTGCATCTCGCGGGCGAGGAGATCCGGTTGACGCCCACCGAGTGGCAGCTGCTCGAAGTGCTGCTGCGCAACCCGGGCAAGCTGGTGGGCCAGCGCGAGCTGCTGCACCGGGTGTGGGGTCCGAACTACGACCGCGAGACGAACTACCTGCGGCAGTACATGGCGCAGCTGCGCAAGAAGCTCGAGGCGGACCCGGCCCGCCCGGTCCATCTGCTCACGGAGCCGGGCATGGGGTACCGCTTCCGGCCTTGAGTCGGGATGCCCGTGAGCGCAGCCGGCCCTGAGCGCCGTAGCCGAGCGAACCCCGAATGCGCGCCGGGCCTGCTCGCCCTCAGCGCAGCAGTGCGGTGTGGGTCGCTCCTCGGGAGCCGCCGGCCTGCACCGTGATCTGGGGCCGCTCACCGGTCGTGGCGGTGACGGTGTCGTCGGCCTCGACCAGTTCACTCACCGCGAACGGCAGCGCGATCGTCACGGTCTCCACGGTGCGTCCCGGATCGGCGACCGCAATCGCGATGCCGTCCTCGCTGCGCCGCACCAGGACCGAGGCGGGGCCGTCGCAGACCAGTCCCCCGGCCTCGCCCGCCTCCCAGAAGTGCGCGGCGAGGATTCCGAGCCCTTCGGCCTCGACCGCCTGCACCGCAGTGGTGTTGGCGAGCAATGACATTGGCGGCTCCGCGGCCCAGGCAGCGGTGGCCTCGGCGCTCGCGGTCGGCAGCAGCGCATAGGCGTACGAGGCGTCCGTCGGCGAGACCCCGTGCTCGAACCACAGGGTCGCATAGCCGCGGGTGCGGGCGGCGGTGTCGCCGCCGCCGGTGGTCGGCCCCTGCTCGATGTCGTTCCATGCGCCGGTGCGCGTCTCGCGCGCGACGCGCAGTCCGGTGCCGCCGCTGGGGAAGACGTACCCGGCCACGCCGGGCAGGTGCGCCCAACCGGTGCTGTTCAGGGTGCTGTTGAGCTCGCCGTCCTCGGGCGGGGTGACCCCGTCCACGGTCATTCTGCGGTCGCCGTCCCCGTGCCGGTTGCGGTGCTCGACCGTGGTGAAGACGGCGCGGCCGTCGGCGGCGGTGATGCCCGCGCCGAGTGCGAAGACGGCGTCCTCCACGACGAACCAGGCCTTCTTGGCGCGCAGGCTGGAGCCTTCGGCCATGAGGTCCATCGCGGCGACCGCGTGGCGCCCGTCCAGGACGGCGCCTCCGGCGACGTCGTTGGCGGGCAGGTGGACCGCCCCCTCGTCCGCAGCCCGCGGCACCCGCTCCCGGTCGTCCACTGTGGTACCCGGGAGCCGGTACGGGTTCGCGGTGGGCCAGAAGTCGCCGCTGAACTGATCGGGGTCCTCGGGCAGGTACAGGTAGGACATGCCGTCGCCGGTGTACCACCCGCGCAGGTTCTCGCCGTTGCCCATCTCGTAGGCCGCTACACGGTTGGAGGACATCGACAGCGCCCAGGACCAGTCGGGGCGGCGCACCACGAGGCGGTCCATCCCGGCGAACAGGGTCGTCTCGTCGGGGCGCGGGGCGGCCTCGATCGCGTCGTCTTCAAGGAGGGCCTTGGCCCGCCGGACGGCGGCGACGCCCGCCAGGTCGAAGTAGGGCCGGTCGGAGCGCTCGATCCATCCTTTGAGGAGGGCGTTCCAGCGGTCGCGGTACTCGTCGGGCGCGACCTCGGCGAGCTGCGTGACGGCGCCGATGAGTTCGGCGCCGCTGTGGAAGTCGCGCGGGCGCGGGCGGGCGACGCTGCGTCCGCGCACGCAGTCCATGACGAGGCCGTCCTCGGTGAACGGCGCGAAGCTCCGTTCCACGGCGTCGAACAGCACCTGCCGGTCGGGGTCGTCGACCTGGCCGACCGATCCGGTGAGCAGCGCCATCGCGAACCCGGCCGAGTCCAGCAGGGTGGTCCCGTAGGCGCCGGTGTACGGCACCGAGCCGTGCTGGACGAACGAGCCGTCGCCGTGGAAGCCGTCGCCGTCCTCGACCAGCCGGAAGAGGCCGTGCTCGCCGTCTTCGGCGGTGTCGGACAGGCCGTCCCGGGCCAGTCGGACCTTGTCCGGGTCCGTGCCGACGATGCCGCGCAGGGCGAGGATCGCTGCCTTGTCGGCGCGGTTGGCGCCCGTCTCGCTCTCGCCGGGCGCGGTCTGGCGCACGGACGCGTCGGGGCACCACCGGTCCACGGTGTCGAGGTAGTGCGCCAGGTCCGCGGCGGGGATCCGGTCGTACAGGAGCACGCAGGTCCGCATGAGCGACCAGGGCGAGCCGATCTCCCACCAGTACCAGTTGCCGACCGGCTCGGCGTCCTCGTTGAAGCCCTCGCGGTACAGGAACGCGAGCGCGTCGACCACGGCGTCGGCGACCGCGTCGTCCGGACGCAGGTCCGCGCCGGGGGTGGCCCAGGCCAGGGCGAGGCGGTACAGCCGCGAGTAGGCGGTGTTGAAGGCGGCGGGGTCGCCCGCGGGGACGAGGTCAGCCCACAGCGACACGCGGTCCTCGCCGCGGTCCATGGACTCCCAGAACTCGTCGGCGGCGGCCGAGACCGAGTCGATCGCGGCGGCGTAGTCCTCGTCGTCGGGGTCGATGTCGCCGCCGGTGAGCAGCGCCCGGGCCCGGTCGATCAGGGAGGGGAACTCGACGCCGCCGGGCAGGGTCAGGGTGCCGGTGGCGTTCTCGCCGCGGGCCATCGCCACCAGTGCGGCGGTCGCGGCCGCCCCCGACAGCCCGAGGCCGCCGCCGATGAGCAGGCGCCGGGTCAAGGCGGTCGTGCGAGGCGGCATCAGTGTCCAAATCAGGCGGAGGGACGGTCGCGCCCATAGTAACCGCGTTCGACGCGCAGGCTCGGCCCCGAACACCCCGCCGGTGGCATATCTCCTACAGCAAAGCGCGGGCAAGCAGGCCGGACAACGACCGCCGGGACCCCCGCACATCTCCTAGAGTCGGCCGGCTCCTCCCGTGACGAGGTCGTCCGCCCGAGTGCGCCCCCGGGAGACGAAGGCCTCGGTGAACTCGTCGACGATCGCGGCGATGCCGGGGTCGCTCTGGGCCCCGCGGGCGGCGGTGAAGCAGGCGTTCGCGGCCTTGGCGATGGGTTCGTCGTGCAGGGCCGCGGTGGCGGCGCGGAGGTAGAGGTCGGCGCTGCTCGCGTTGCGCCACAAGGGTTCCAGTGCGGCGCGCGCGGCGGCGTTCGCGGCCGGGTCGTCGAAGAGCGCCGCGGCGACGGCGACCGGCACGACCCAGTCGCGGCCGGGCTGCGCGTCGATCATGCGCAGTTCGAGGTAGGAGCCGCGCGGGCGCACGGGCGGGAAGAGCGTGGAGAGGTGGTACTCCAGGTCGTCCAGGGTGGGCGGGCGCACGGCCGCGCCGCGGATCCACTCGCGGAAGGTCAGGCCGCGCGGGACGGTCCAGCGGCCGGGGCCGCGCACGGCCATGACGCGGGCGTCGAGGGCGTATCGGGCCCAGTCCTCGCGCGGATCCCGCCTCGACGCGAGGTCTTGCAGGACCGGACGGGAGCGGCTGTGGTCGATCGCGGCCCACACGTGCTGGCGGGTCGAGCGCCACATGCTCGGCTCGCCGCGGCGCAGCGGGGAGTTGGCGAACGCGGCGACGAGGACGGGCGCGAGGCGGTGCGCGAGGTCCCAGCGGGCGGCGATCGCGTCGGCGTCGGCCCCGATGTCGAGGCAGACCTGGACGGAGGCGGTGTTCGCCATCATCCAGCGCCCGGCCCGGCCGTCCTGGTCGAACAGCTCCTCCATCGCCTGGTAGCGCTTGGTGCGCAGCACTCTGCGGGGCAGGCGGACCGGGTCGAGGCCCAGGCCGAGGAGTTCGAGCCCTTCGTCGCCGAGGGCCGCCGAGACGCGGGCCCGGTCGGCCTCCAGGTCGTCGAAGCACCGGCGCACGGTGGCGGCGGGGTGGGTGCTCAGTTCGAGGGCGCCGCCGGGCTCGAAGCTGAGCCGGGTACATCGCGGCAGGGCGTCGCGGACGCCGAGGACGGCCTTCACCGACTCGGGGTCGACGCGGCGGCGGCGGTCGGCCGCGCCGGTCACCAGCCATTCCACCTCGGCCCCGATGAGCGGGGGTCCGTCGGTTGCGGGCGACTGGAAGCCTTGGGCCGCAATATGGTCGAAGGCCTCGTCTTCGGTGAGGGGCGAGGTGGCGGTGCGGTCGCGAAGCGAGGCGTCGGGCATGCGGACCTCCGAGTCGAAGCAATCGTATTCCTATCTAATCAATAGGATATGTAGATTTTACGACTCCCGGGCCCGCCGCGCAACCGCACCACCACAACTGTGGTCGCGTGCTGTCGCTCAGCGGGGCATCCAGGCCCCGTCCTCGGCGGTCAGTTCGGTGACGCGGACGGGAAACTCGCCGGTGGCGGCCTGAGCGAGCGAGACCTCGTCGAAGACCGAGCGCACCGCCGCCCGGGCGGCCACCCACAACCGCGGCAGGTTCACTGCGGCCCCTTCGTAACTGGTCTCCTCGGGTCTGCGGCCGCGGATCTCGGACAGGGGACCGTCCACCGCCCGCAGCACCTCCCCCACGGAGATGTCCTCGGGCGCGCGGGAGAGGCGGTAGCCACCCTCGACGCCCCGCACGGAGTCGACGAGATGCGCGCGGCGGAGGTCGCCGAGGATCACCTCGCCGAACTTGCGCGGCAGTTGCTGAGCGGCCGCGAGCGCGCTCGCTGAGATCGTGCGCGGATGGCCGTTGGCCAGGGTGACGGCGATGCGGACGGCGTATTCGCCGCGAGCGGATACCTGCACTGGACCCGGCTCCCTTCGTGAGATCTGGGGCATGACTGAAACGTGTACTTGAATCCTACTTGATAGATAGGATATGCTTTCGGGGTGAACCGCACCAGCGAACGAGCGATGCCGAGGTGGACCAAGAGGCGCCACATCGACTACGCACGCTCGAACTCGGCCCTCTGTCGTCCGGGCGACGCCGTCGGTGCCGACGCGATTCACTGAGCCCACAAGGCTCCCAAGCGCGTTCGGCAGCGATCCGACCACGCCGCCCACCCCGGACTTCCACCAGAAACCGAACGCGAAGGCGCTGCCATGACTCCCGTCCAGACCCGCACCCGTCCCCCGGTCCACCGCCGCTCCGGCACCGCGACCATCACCGTGACCGTCGAGATCCCGACCGACGACCCGCGCCTCGCGCGCCGCCTCACCGCGGCGCTCGGCGTCCTCGCCCAGGGCGGCGGCCGCGTCGCGGTCACCTCCGAGGGCGTCCCCGCGGTCGTCGAGCCCCCGGCCGCGCCCGCGCCGGCCCCGTCGCTCGTCATCGACGTGCCCGGCCGCGAGGTCCTCATCCACGGTTCGCCGGTCGCTCTGACCCGCTTGGAGTTCGAGCTCCTGGCGTTCCTCGCGCGCTACCCCGGGATGGTCCACACCAGGACCGAGCTGCTCCAGTACGTGTGGGACACCCCCGACACGGGGCTGCCCGGGCGCACCGTCGACGTCCACGTGCGGCGCCTGCGCGCCAAGCTCGCGGAGTTCGACGAGCTGGTGTCCACCGTCCGCGGCGTGGGCTACCGGTTCTCCAGGAGCCGGGACGTGGAGTACCGCAACGGCTCCGGAGCGTCCCCAGCCGATGACCGGCTTCTCAGCATCTAGGAAATCCTAGTATTTCTATAGGAATACTGATAGTGTTCTCGGCATGACGTCCGCCAGCTTCCTCACGCGGCGGCGCGAAATCGATCAGATGCGCGCCGCAAGCGCCCTCTGTCGTTCGCGAATGCGCTAGTCGGCAGGGCCGGTTCCTGAAGAGGGACCGGCCGCCCGACCGCACCCAGTCCCCACTCAGTGCCATCTGCACAGCGCCGCATTCCCATGGGCCCCATCGGGTCCGCCTTCTCGCATGCCCGGCGTCGGGCGTGCCCTCCCACGCTACCCATCGCAGAACCTCCCTTAAGGACATCACCGTGACTGACAAGATCGCCGTGAACACCGTGGTCGGCAATCCCAAGCGCCTCTCCCGGACGCTCTCCACCGCCGAGGCCCTGGCCGACGTCATCGCCGCGGGCCTGGACGCCAGGCCGCGCTTCCCCTCCCTCGACCTCGCCGAACTGTTCCTCGACGGCATCGAACCCCCGCACGAGGGCTTCGAACACGCCCTGGAACGCCTGAGCGCCGGCGGCGTCCTCGTCGTCGGCACCCCGGTCTACAAGGCCAGCTACACCGGCATCCTCAAACTCTTCCTCGATCAGCTCCCGCCGGGGGCCCTCGAAGGGACCGTGGCGATCCCGGTGACCGTCGCGGCCTCGGCCGAGCACCGCCACCTGGCCGACCTCCAGCTGCGGCCGGTCCTGGCCGAACTCGGCGCGAGCCTCCCGCTCCCCTCGCTCACCTTGCGCGAGAAGGAACTCCCCGACCTCGCCGACCACATCGGCGCCTGGTCCGACGCGCACCTGCCGGCCCTGGCCGCATCGCTGGCCCACCAGCGCGGACCGATCGGCGCGGCGGTATGAGCGCCCGGCTGCACAGCGCGGGCTCCGCGCTCGCCGAAGGGGTCGGCCCCGAATCCTTCCGGTCCCTGTTCCGCGCCCACCCCGCCGGGGTGACGGTGGTCTGCGCCGACGCCGGGCCCGGCCCGGCCGGCTTCACCGCCACCTCGCTGACCTCGGTGTCGATCGACCCGCCGCTGGTCTCGTTCGCGATCGCCACCACCTCCTCGGCCTGGCCCGCGATCCGGGACACCGAGAGTCTGACGGTCAACTTCCTGGCCGCCGAGCAGCACGAGATCGCGACCCGGTTCGCCACCAGCGGCATCGACCGCTTCGGCGGCCCGACCCTGTGGTCGCGCCTGGAGACCGGCGAACCGGTCCTGGACAACGCCCCCGCGTTCCTGCGCGCGGTCGTCACCGACCGCATCAGGGCCGGCGACCACCACGTGGTCCTCGCCCTGGTCGTGGACGCTGAGACGGGCGGCTCCCATGAGCCGCTGGTCTACCACGCAGGCGGCTACTGCGCCGCCGCCCCCCTCGAATGATTCCCCGCCCGCTCCCCTTCTGAAAGGCCATTCCCCATGCCATCCAACGCAACCCGACGCACCCTTCTGGCGGGCGCACCCGCCGTCGCCGCGCTGGCAGCACTGGCCGCGTGCTCCGAGGAGCCCAGCGGTCCAGCGCTCGCGGCCGACGCGGACCTGCCGACCGCCGTGCCCGAGGGGACCAAGCTGGTCGTCGGCGACCCCTCGAACGAGATCTCCTACAAGCTCTCGGGCCTCGACCAGAAGCTGACGTTCGACATCGAGTGGGCCAACATCTCCGGCGGCCCCAAGTCCGCCGAGGCGTTCCGGGCCCACTCGCTCGACATCAGCGCGGTGGCCGAGATCCCGCCGATCCACACCAACTGGACCGGGCTGCCGACGAAGATCGTCGCCGCCTCCGGCCGGGTGGACCCTCTGGCCCACCCGATCTACGACATCGGGATCGCCCCGGGCGCGGGCATCACCACCCTTGAAGAGCTGCGCGGCAAGAAGATCGCGTACTCCCCCGGGCAGGCGCAGGGCGCCCTGGTGCTGCGCGTCCTGGACAAGGTCGGGCTCAGCCAGGACGACGTCGAGCTGGTGGAGCTGCCGAGCACCGCCGACACCTACTCGAACGCGCTGGGCGGCAACGAGGTCGACGCCGCCCCGATCGGCGGCACCCAGGTGAAGTCCTATATCAACAAGTACGGGCCGGACGGGGCCACCACGATCCCGCACGGCCTGCGGGACGACCCGTCGGTGCTGTACGCGCCCACCGAAGTCCTGGAGGACGCGGACAAGGCCGCCGCGATCGCCGAGTACGTGCGCCTGTGGGGCGCGGCGCGGCTGTGGGTGCGGGCCAACAAGGAAGAGTGGATCAACGCCTGGTACGTCGAGCACGAAGGCCTGCCCTATGAGGACGGCGAGTACCTGTTCGAACGCGACGGCGAACCGGACTTCCCCGAGAACTGGGACGAGACCATCGAGCGCCAGCAGGAGACCATCGAGATCCTCGCCGAGGCCACCGACAACCCGGTGCTGGACGCTGAGGACATCTACGACCGCCGCTTCGAGCCCCTGGTCGCCGAGGGCATCGAAGAATACGGGGAAGCGGGCGCGTCATGACCGCTGTAGAGACCAAGACCGCCGAGACGGAGACCGCGGAGACGACGGCCGCCGACGCCGAGGAGCGACCGGTCCGCGAGGCCGCACCCCTGAAGCACGACGAGGCCGCCAGCGGGCGGGCCTCCAAACCGCGCGGCAAGCGCCGCCTCGGGCCCGGCAAGGCCATCCCGTTCGGCTACGTCATCGGTCCGCTGCTGCTGCTCGGCATCTGGTCCTGGGGTTCGGCCCAGGGCTGGATCGACCCGCGGGTGCTGTCGGCCCCGTGGACGGTGGCGACCACGGGGTGGGACCTGTGGGAGTCCGGGCGCCTCGGCCCCGACCTGGTCGTCTCGGCCCGGCGCTTCGCGCTCGGCCTGGTCTTCGGGGTCGGCGCCGGCCTGCTGCTGGCCCTCGTCTCGGGGCTCAGCCGCTGGGGCGAGGCCCTTGTGGACGGACCGGTGCAGCTCAAGCGGTCCATCCCGAACCTGGCGCTGCTTCCCTTGCTGCTCTTGTGGTTCGGCATCGACGAGCGGATGAAGATCATCACCATCGCGCTCGGCGTGCTCATCCCCATCTACATCCACACCCACAACGCCCTGCGCTCGATCGACGGGCGCTACGCCGAACTGTCGGAGACCCTGCGGCTCAGCCACCGGTCCTTCATCGGCCGCGTGGTCCTGCCCGGCGCGCTCCCGGGGTTCTTCCTCGGGATGCGCTTCGCCGTGACCGCCTCCTGGCTGTCACTGGTGGTCGTGGAGCAGGTCAACGCCACCAGCGGCATCGGCTACATGATGCTGCTGGCCGGAACCTACGGGCAGACCGACATCATCATCGTCGGCCTGGTCCTCTACGGCCTGCTCGGCCTCACCTCCGACCTCATCGTCCGCGTCATCCAGAGGAGGGCCCTGTCATGGCGACGCACACTGGAGGACTGACCGCTACCGCGACCGTCCGCATCCGCGACCTCCACCGCTCCTTCACCGACGACAGCCCGGTCCTGACCGGCCTGGACCTGACCATCGAATCCGGCGAGTTCGTCGCGCTCCTGGGCCGCTCCGGCTCTGGCAAGTCGACGCTCCTGCGGGCCCTCGCGGGCCTGGACCAGGACGCCTTCGGCACCGGCGACATCGAAGTGCCCCAGAAGGTCTCGGTCGTATTCCAGGACTCGCGGCTGCTGCCGTGGCAGCGGGTCCTGCGCAACGTGGTCCTGGGTCTGGAAGGGTCCGGCGCCAAGGCCCGGGGCCGCGAGGCCCTGGCCGAGGTCGGCCTGGCCGGGCGCGAACGGGCCTGGCCCCGGGAGCTGTCCGGCGGCGAGCAGCAGCGCGTCGCGCTGGCCCGCTCCCTGGTCCGCGAGCCCGAACTGCTCTTGGCGGACGAGCCCTTCGGGGCCCTGGACGCCTTGACCCGCATCAAGATGCACGGGCTCCTGCGGGCCCTGTACGAACGCCACAAGCCGGCCGTCCTGCTCGTCACCCACGACGTCGACGAGGCCATCGTCCTCGCCGACCGGGTCCTGGTGCTGGACGGCGGCAAGGTCAAGATCGAACGGCGCGTCGACCTCGAAGGCCGCCGCGACCCCTCGGACCCGCGCTTCGCGGCCATCCGCACCGAACTGCTCGCCGCCCTCGGCCTCGCCGGCGGGGTCGAGATCCAGCAAGAGGAGGAGCACGCATGACCGTGAATCCGAGGCAGTTGCACCTCAACGCGTTCCTGATGAACACCGGCCACCACGAGGCCTCGTGGCGCCTGCCCGAGTCCGACCCGCTCTCCTCCACCTCGATCGCGCACTACACGAAGCTCGCGCAGATCGCCGAACGGGGCAAGCTCGACTCGGTGTTCTTCGCGGACTCGCCGTCGCTGTGGGGCACGATCGGGCGCAGGCCCTCCGGTTCCCTGGAGCCGACCGTGGTCCTCGCCGCGCTCGCGGCCGTGACCGAGCACATCGGACTCATCGCGACCGCTTCTACCACCTACAACGAGCCGTACAACCTGGCCCGGCGCTTCGCCTCGATCGACCACCTCTCGGGTGGGCGCGCGGGGTGGAACATCGTGACCACCGCGACGCTCGACGCCGCGCGCAACTTCAACCTGGCCGAACTGCCCGACCACGCTGCGCGCTATGCGAGGGCCGAGGAGTTCCTCCAGGTCGCCAAGAAGCTGTGGGACTCCTGGGACGACGCGGCCATCGTGGGCGACAAGGAGGCCGGACGCTGGGGCGACGAGCACCTGGTCTACCCCGCCGAGCACGAGGGCGAGCACTTCCAGGTGGCCGGGGCGCTGAACGTGCCCCGCTCCCCGCAGGGCCACCCGCTGCTCGTCCAGGCTGGGTCCTCAGAGGACGGCAAGGCGTTCGCGGCGCTCCACGCCGAGGCGATCTTCACCGCCCAGCAGACCCTCGCCGAGGCCCAGGCGTTCTACGCCGACATCAAGAAGCGGGCGAAGGCCGCCGGGAGGGACCCCGAGGCGGTGCTCATCCTGCCGGGCATCGTCCCGGTCATCGGCGACACCGAGGCCGAGGCCCGGGAGCTGGAGGCCGAACTCGACCGGCTCATCGTCCCCGAGTACGCGGTGGGGAACCTCGCCAAGCTCCTCAAACTCGACCCGTCCGAGCTGCACTTGGACCGCGAGCTGCCCGAGCACCTGCCCCACGAGGACGAGATCGAGGGGGCCAAGAGCCGCTTCACCCTCATCGTGGACCTGGCCCGGCGCGAGCACCTGACGGTGCGCCAGCTCGTCGGCCGCCTCGGCGGCGGGCGCGGGCACCGCACCTTCTCCGGTACCGCCGAGCAGGTGGCGGACGCGATCTTCGAATGGTTCGACGACGGCGCGGCCGACGGGTTCAACATCATGCCCGCCGTCTTGCCCTCGGGTCTGGAGGCCTTCGTGGACCAGGTGGTGCCGATCCTCCAGGAGCGCGGCCGCTTCCGCACCGAGTACACCGCCACGACCCTGCGCGGGCACTACGGCCTGGCGCGGCCGGAGAACCCCCGGCGGCGCGAGGCGCTCGAATCGGCGGTCAAGGGCGTGCTCGCGCACGCCCGCTAGGCAGCGCCTCACCGAAAACCGTACGGGGCGTGCCGCTGTCCGGTGCGCCCCAATTGCGTCCCGCATGGCGGTACGCGTCGTCCACGGCAAGCGTTTCGCGAGCCAGGACACACCGTGAGCGTCCAAATTTTGAGACGGGGGTTGCCCGCGGACGCGAGGCGGTCTTAGAATTCCCATTACTTTGGTCGACTTAGTCGAACTACTAGGAATACGCCCTCATCGGCAATACTTCAGAGCTAGAGAGAATCCTCATGAGCAATGTCAGACGACGTAGCGTCATCGCCGCCGCAGGAGCCGCCCTCACCGCCGTCCCGGTGCTGGCCGCCTGCGGCGAAGACGGCGACTCCTCCTCCGCCGCCGACGCCGACAGCTCGACCGCCAGCGGCACGATCCGCCTGGGCTACTTCGGGAACGTGACCCACGCCCCCGCCCTCGTCGGCCTCGAAGCCGGCGTCTTCAAAGACACCCTTCCCAAAGAGGTGACGATCGAAGAGACCGTCTTCAACGCCGGCCCCTCGGCGATCGAGGCCCTCTTCGCCGACGCCATCGACATCTCCTACATCGGACCGAACCCGGCCATCAACGGCTGGGCCCAGTCCAGCGGCCAGGCCCTCCACATCATCGCCGGGTCCACCTCCGGCGGCGCCGGCCTCGTGGTCAAACCCGAGATCACCGCGGTGGACGACCTGCGCGGCAAGGCCCTGGCGACCCCGCAGCTGGGCAACACCCAGGACGTGGCGGCCCGCTACTGGCTCAAGGAGCAGGGCTTCGCGACCGACGAGAACGGCGGCGGCGACGTCTCCGTCACCCCCATCGACAACTCCGAGGTCGCCGCCGCGTTCGACGACGGCACGGTCGAGGCGGCCTGGGCCGTCGAGCCGCGCTACTCGGACCTGATCCTCAAGCACGGCGCGGTCGAGTTCCTCAACGAGCGCGAGCTGTGGGACGGCGGCGAGTTCGTCACCACCCACATCATCGTCTCCAAGGCGTTCCTGGACGAGCAGCCCGCACTGGTGAAGGCCTTCCTCGAAGGCCACGTCGCGGCCCTGGACTACATCGAGGCGAACCCCGAGGAGGCCCAGACCGCCTCCAACGACCGCATCGAGGCCCTGACGGACAAGCGCCTCGACGACGCCGTGATCGCCGCGGCCTTCGAGAACCTGAACTTCACCGCCGACCCCATCGCGGCCTCGCTCCAGGGCAGCAAGGACCACGCGGTCGAGATCGGGCTGCTCGAGGAGGTCGACCTCAAGGGCATCTACGCGCTCGACGCCCTCAACCAGGTCCTCGCCGACCGCGGCGACGACGAGGTCTCGGCAGGTGACCTGGCATGAGCCTCACCCGCGGCGCCCCGCGGGTCGATGACACCGCCCGGGCCCCAGGAGCCGTGGTGCTGACCGATGTGGTCAAGCGCTACGGCCGGGGCCCGGGCGCCGTCACGGCTCTCGACGGCGTCTCCCTCACGGTCGAGCCGGGCAGGTTCGTCTGCCTGCTCGGCGCCTCCGGTTGCGGCAAGAGCACCCTGCTCTCCCTCGTGGCCGGACTCGACGACATCACCGCCGGATCGATCGACAACGTCGAGCGCCCGGTCGCGATGATGTTCCAGGAATCGGCGCTGTTCCCGTGGCTCACGGTCGCGGGCAACGTCGAGATCGCTCTGCGGGTCAACGGCGTCGGTCGGGCTGAACGACGCCAGAAGGCCGCGGAGCTCCTGGACACGGTGCGCCTCACCGCGTTCGCGAACAAGCGTCCCCACGAACTGTCCGGCGGCATGCGCCAGCGCGTGGCGCTGGCGCGGGCCCTGGCGCAGGACGGGTCGGTGCTGCTCATGGACGAGCCCTTCGGGGCCCTGGACGCCATGACCCGCGACATCCTGCACGACGAGTTGGAGCGGATCTGGCGCGAGCGGTCCCTGTCGGTGCTGTTCGTGACCCACAACGTGCGCGAGGCGGTGCGCCTGGGCGACCAGGTGGTGCTGCTGAGCTCGCGTCCGGGCCGCGTGCTCAACGTCTACGACGTGGAGCTGGACCGGCCTCGCCGCATCGATTCGACCCCGGTGGCGAACCTCGCGGCCGAGATCACCGACGCGCTGCGCGAGGAGGTGTCGCGCCATGCCGGTTGAGACCGTGCAATCGAAGGAGAAGGACACCTCGCGCAAGTGGGTGTCGGGGCTCGACGAGCTGGAGCGGACGCCGATCACCGAGACCCGCTGGGGCCGTGTCGGTTCCAGGCTGTGGGCGGGGACGTGGCCGAAACTGCTGGCGCTGGTCCTGGTCATCGGGTCCTGGCAGCTGCTGTTCCTGAGCGGGTGGAAGGCCGAGTGGGTCCTGCCCTCGCCGCTGATGGTGTGGGAGGAGCTGGCGGTCTACGCCGCCACGCCCGACTTCTGGCAGGCCATCTCGATCACCATGCAGCGGGCCCTGACCGGGTTCGCGCTGTCGGTGGCGGTCGGGTCGGCGCTGGGGATCGCGGTGGCGCGGTTCAAGCCGCTGCGGGCGGCGATCGGCTCGCTGATCACCGGGCTGCAGACGATGCCGTCGATCATGTGGTTCCCGCTCGCGATCCTGCTGTTCAAGATCTCGGAGTCGGCGATCCTGTTCGTGGTGGTGCTCGGGGCGGTGCCTTCGATCGCCAACGGCATCATCTCGGGGATCGACTACGTGCCGCCGGCGTGGAAGCGGGTCGGGGCGGTGCTGGGCATGAAGGGCTTCCAGCTGTACCGGCACGTGATCCTCCCGGCGACGCTGCCGTCGTTCGTCTCGGGCCTGAAGCAGGGCTGGGCGTTCGCGTGGCGTTCGCTCATGGCCGGGGAGCTGCTGGTGATCGTGGCGGGTCAGGGCTCGATCGGCGCGCTCATGCAGGGCGCCAGGGAGTTCAACGACGCACCGCGGGTGATCACGTGGATCGTCACGGTCCTGGTGATCGGCATCCTGGTGGACACCGTGTTCAAGGCGGCCGACAACCGTATCCGCAGGTCCTGGGGCCTGCTCCAGCGCTAGACCCACAACCGAGGCTTCCCCGCCGGAACAAGGCGACGCTTGCGAGCCGCAAATTGGCACAGGCGCACCTTGGCCCGGCGGGGGATCGATATCGAAATCACATGGGGCACAACATGTCTGCAATTCCTATTAAAAATATAGGACAACTAGATATAAGGGCGGCCGCGACGCGGCTGCGCCTGGACCGCCTGCGCATCCTCATCGGACCGGTGGCCCTGCTCGCGCTGTGGCAGATCGGCTCGGCCACCGGGCTCATCCCCGAGCAGACCCTCGCGGCGCCCTCCACGGTCCTCTCGGCCGGTGCTGGCCTCATCGAGACCGGCCGCCTCCAAGAGCACCTGCTCGTGTCCCTCGGCCGGGCCGCGACCGGCCTGGCCCTGGGCGTCACCCTCGGCGCGGTCCTGGCGATCGTCGCCGGACTCTTCCGCCTCGGCGAAGACCTCATCGACGGGCCCATGCAGATCCTCCGCGCGATCCCCGCGCTCGCCCTGGTGCCCCTGGCGATCGTGTGGTTCGGCATCGGCGAGGAGGTCAAGGTCTTCCTGGTGGTCTTCGCGACCGCGTTCCCCGTGTACGTCAACACGCACGCCGCGATCCGGGGCCTGGACCCGCGCTTCGCCGAACTCGCCCGCACCGTCGAACTCGGCAAGTTCGCGCTGGTGCGCAAGGTGATCCTCCCCGGGGCCCTGCCCGGCTTCTTCACGGGCCTGCGCTTCGCCACCGCCATCTCCTGGCTGGTCCTGGTCGTCTCCGAGCAGATCAACGCCACCAGCGGCATCGGGTACCTCATGACCCAGGCCCGCAGCTTCGCGCAGACCGACATCATCGTCGTCGGACTGGTCGTCTACGGCCTCCTCGGCCTCATCTCCGACCGGCTCGTCCGCTTCATCGAAGGGAGGGTCCTCCCGTGGCGACGGACCTTCGCAGCACAGTAGACCTCGACATACCCGCGGCGGTCGCCGTCAGGGGCGTCGACAAGTCCTTCGGGGCCCAGCACGTCCTCAAGGGCGTCGACCTCGACATCGCGCCCGGCGAGTTCGTCGCGCTGCTCGGCCGCTCCGGCTCGGGCAAGTCCACGCTCCTGCGCGTCCTGGCCGGACTCGACACCGAGTACACGGGCGAGGCGACCGTGCCCAGGCGGCGCGCCGTCGCGTTCCAGGACGCCCGGCTGCTGCCGTGGAAGCGGGTCCTGGACAACGTCCTGCTCGGCCAGCGCGGCAGGGCCGCCCGCGACAAGGGCCTGGAGACGCTTGAGGAGGTCGGATTGGCCGACAAGGAGAGGGCCTGGCCGCACACGCTCTCGGGCGGCGAGGGCCAGCGGGCCGCGCTGGCCCGGGCGCTGGTGCGGGAGCCGCAGCTGCTGCTGCTCGACGAGCCGTTCGGGGCGCTGGACGCCTTGACCCGCTTGAAGATGCACGCGCTCCTGCGTCGGCTCACCGCAGTGCACCGCCCCTCGGTCCTGCTGGTCACGCACGACGTCGAAGAGGCGATCGCGCTGGCCGACCGGGTGCTGGTGCTCACCGAGGGCCGCATCTCGCTCGACGCGCGCGTCGCGCTTCCCGAGCACCGCCCCCGCCGCTCCCCCGAGTTCGCCGATCTGCGCGACCGGCTCCTGGGCGAGCTCGGCGTGAGCGAATCCGAACGTTAACGAAGGCAGGCAGTCAGCATGAGCATTCCCGAGCACGCCCGCGGTTACGAGGGCTTCGAGGGCGTCGTGGGGCGGACCACCGCCGATTCGACGCCGTGGTGGCCCGAGGAGCCGACGGCTCCCGAGGGGGCGCCGAACATCATCGTGGTGTTGCTGGACGACATGGGATACAGCGACATCGGTCCGTTCGGGTCCGAGATCGACACGCCGAACCTGGACCGCCTCGCGGCGAGCGGGGTGCGCCTGTCGAACTACCACACCACTCCCGTGTGCTCCCCCGCCCGCGCGGCGCTGCTGACGGGCCTGAACCCGCACCGGGCCGGGTACGGTTCGGTCGCCAACTCGGACCCGGGCTACCCGGGGCTGCGCCTGGAGCTGGCCGAGGACGCTTTGAGTTTCCCGGAGGCGCTGCGCGCCAACGGGTATGCGACGTACGCGATCGGCAAGTGGCATCTGGCTCGGGACACGAACCTGGCGCCGGGGCGCACTCGCGACTCCTGGCCGCTGCAGCGGGGCTTCGACCGGTACTACGGGTCGCTGGAGGGGTTGAACTCGTTCTTCCACCCCAATCAGATCACGGTCGACAACGATGCCTCCACTGTGGAGGAGTACCCGGACGGGTACTACCTCACGGACGACCTCACCGACCAGGCCGTGTCCTATCTCAAGGGGCTGCGCGCGCACGACGCGGACAAGCCGTTCTTCCTGTACTTCGCGCACGTGGCGATGCACGGACCGCACCAGGCCAAGGCCGAGGACATCGCGAAGTACCGCGGCAAGTACGGGTCGGGTTGGGACGCGGTGCGCAAGGCGCGCTTCGCGAAGCAGCTGGCCGAGGGGCTCTTCCCCGAGGGGACCGCGGCCGCGCCGCGCAACACCGAGCCCGGTTTCGACGCGCCCGAATGGGACTCGCTGACGCCTGAGGAGCAGGACCTGTACGCGCGCTACATGGAGGTGTACGCGGCGATGGTCGACAGCGTCGACCAGTCGATCGGGCGCCTCCTCGACACCGTCGAGGCGTTCGGGGAGCTGGACAACACGATCGTGGTGTTCACTTCGGACAACGGCGGGACCGCCGAGGGCGGGCCGGTCGGGACCCGCTCGTACTTCTCGCAGTTCGTGCACCACCCGGTGCCCGCCGACTGGGACCGCGACGTCGCCCACGACCCCGAGCTCATCGGCTCCGAGAGGCTCGGCGTGCACTACCCGCGGGGTTGGGGGCAGGCGTCGAACACGCCGTTCCGGTTCTACAAGGGGCAGACGTTCGCGGGTGGGGTGCGCGTGCCGTTCATCGTGTCCTGGCCCGCCGGGCTGGCGCGTGAGGACGGCGACGACGGCGTGCGGGACCAGTACGGGTACGTCACCGACGTGTACGCGACCCTCCTCGACCTGGCCGGACTCCGGGCCCCGACGCACCGCGGCGCCCGCGAGGCTTTGGAGCGCGACGGCGTGAGCCTCGCGGAGGTCCTGCGCAAGAAGGACCTCGCGAGTCCGCACACCGAGCAGTACGCCGAGTTCGGCGGCCACCGCGGCTACTACCGGGACGGGTGGAAGCTCAACACGCTCCACAAGCCCGGGACGCCGTTCGACGAGGCCGAATGGCAGTTGTTCAACACCGCGACGGACCCGACCGAGCTGCACGACGTGGCCGCCGAGTTCCCCGACCTCGCAAAGGAACTGGGCGCCGCGTGGGAGGAGGCCGCCTGGCGCAACACGGTCTTCCCGCTCCAGAACGGGTTCGGCGGCCGCCAGCGCCGGCCTTCGGAGGCCCGCCTCTCGAGGCCGGTGCGGATCCTGCCGGGCACGCCGGTCCTGGAGCGCTACCGCTCCGCGCAGCTCGTCCAGTACCGGTCCTTCACGATAGACGCCGAACTGAACGACGACGGGGGCGACGGCGTGCTGGTCGCGCACGGCGACCCGCTGGGCGGCTACGTCCTCTACGTCGAGGACGGCCAGGTCCACTTCGGGTTCAACCAGTTCGGCAGGCCCTCGCTTGTGGCGGCCGACCTTCCGGCCGGGACGCGGCTCATCCGCCTGCACGCGGCCGCGACGCCCCGGCTGCGCTGGGACTTCACGATCGCGGTCGGCCCGGACGAGGCGCGTTTGGCGCCCGTCGCGGAGCTGCCGGGCCGCTTCCAGCTCGTCGGCATGGCCCCGTGGACGGGGATCTCGGTCGGGCGCGACGCCCGCGGGCCGGTCCTGTGGGACCTGCGCGAGCGGCGCGGCCTGTTCCCGTTCAACGGCGAACTGACCGCCGTCACCTACACCCCGGGGCCGCTCGCGTTCGGCCCCGAGGAGATCCGCGCGATCCAGCGCGAGGCCGAACTGGCCGCCGATTAACCCCGCATAGAACCAATATTCCACCGCATTGAGAGAGCAGACACGATATGAGCACCGTTCCCCGCAGGACCCTCCTCGGCGTCGCCGCCACCGCCCCGTTCGCCGCGCTCGGCCTGACGGCCTGCTCGGACGACGCCGCGGCCGGCTCGGTGACCCTGCGGGTCGGTGAGCTGGGCGCCGCCCCGGTGACCCAGGAGCTGTTCAAGGCCGCCGGGCTCGACCAGGACCTGCCGTACGTCATCGAGTGGAAGCAGTTCGTCAACGCCGGTCCTGAGTACATCGAGGCCGCCGGGGCGGACGCCGTGGACGTCGGCTTCACCGCCGACACGCCGCTGATCTTCGCGGCCTCCAACGGCGTGGCCCTCAAGGCCGTCGCCGTCGCGAGCCTCGACGACCCGAACTCCTCGGCCAACGCGATCCTCGCCGGGGCGGGCACCGGCATCGCGTCCATCGAGGACCTCAAGGGTCGCAAGGTGTCCTTCCAGGAGGGCACGATCACGCAGTACCACGTGGTGAAGGCCCTCGAGTCGGTCGGGCTGACCCTGGCCGACATCGAGACGGTGAACCTGCCGGTGGTGGACGCGAACACGGCGCTCGCCAACGGTGAGACCGACGCGGTGGCGACCCTGGGCATCTACTGGACGCAGGCAGAGTCCGCCGGGGCCACGGTGATCGCCACGGGCGCGGGACTCATTCCGGGCAACAGCCTCCTGTCGGCGCGGACCGCGATCATCGACGACGACGCGTTCACCGACGCCCTCGCCGACTACATCGACCGCTACGCGCAGGCCCAGCAGTGGCGCTATGACAACGTCGACGACTGGGCCGAGATCTACGCCGGCCTCACGGGCCTGGACGCCGCGCTGATCAAGACCACCGAGACGCGCGCGCCCGTCACTCTCGGGCCGGTCACCGACGAGGTCGTGGCCGAGCAGCAGGACCAGACCGACGTGTACACCTCGCTCGGCATCATCGACGAGCTCGACGCCGCCGACCAGTTCGACGACAAGTTCAGCAGCGCCTTCCAGGCTTAGGAGCGACCAGTGGGCAACGATGCGACCCCGGAGACCGAGGCGGCCAACGCCGCCGCGGCCTTCGGGCAGGACGACGCCGCCGAGGCCGTACTCGCCGACCGGGGCCTCATCGCCGCCGCCGACGGCGTGCTGGCCTCCTCGGACGGGCGGCCGGTGCGCGACAACCGGCGCTTCGCGTTCCTCGACGCCGACGCGCCCGCCACGGTCCATCCTGGACTGTGGCGGCACGCCGGGCTCAACACCCGCGCCGGACTCTACGAGGTGGTGCCCGGGAAGATCTGGCAGGTCAGGGGCCTGGACCTGGCGAACCTCACGGTCGTGGCCGGCGACACCGGCTGGGTGGTGCTCGACGCGCTCACCAACGCCGAGGCCGCGCGGGCGGCACTGGCACTCGTCAACCAGCACCTGGGCGAACGCGAGGTCACCGCGGTCGTCATCAGCCACAGCCACATCGACCACTTCGGCGGGATCAAAGGCGTCCTGCCCGAGGACGGCGGCGTGCCCGTCATCGCCCCCGAGGGCTTCCTCGCGGCCGCGGTCGCGGAGAACATCGCGGCCGGGAACGCGATGTTCCGGCGCGCGACCTACATGTTCGGGACGTTCCTGCCCGCCTCCCCCACGGGCCAGGTCGACCACGGCATCGGCAAGGGCGGCGGCCGCGGCGGCACCTCGGGGCTCGTCGCGCCCACAGTGGAGATCGCCGAGACCGGGACCGAGCTGGTCCTCGACGGCGTGCGCCTGATCTTCCAGGTAACGCCGGACACCGAGGCGCCCGCCGAGCTCAACGCGTACCTGCCGGAAATGAAGGCGCTGTGGGTGCCCGAGAACGCGGTCGCGTCCCTCCACAATCTCTACACGCCGCGCGGGGCCGAGATCCGGGACGCGCTGGGCTGGAGCAAGCACCTCCACGAGACGGCGCTGCTGTTCGGCGGCGAGGCCGAGGTGCTGTTCGCGTCGCACCTGTGGCCGCGGTGGGGCAACGCCGAGCTGGTGGAGTTCCTGACGCTGCAACGGGACGCGTACCGGTATCTGCACGATCAGACGCTGCGCCTGGCCAACCACGGCTGGGGCCCGGTCGAGATCGCCGAGGAACTGCGGTTCCCCGAAGCGCTCCAGGCGCGCCCGTTCACGCGCGGGTACTACGGGACGGTGAACCACAACGTCAAGGCCGTGTACCAGCGCTACCTCGGCTGGTTCGACGGCAATCCCGCGAACCTCCACCCGCTGCCGCCGGTGGAGACGGCGAAACGCACGGTCGAGTACGCGGGCGGGGCCGAGACGATCCTCGCGAAGGCCCGCAAGGACTTCGCGAAGGGCGAGTACCGCTGGGTGGCGCAGATCGTCAACCAGGTGGTGTTCGCCGAACCCGACAATGTCGAGGCCCGCGAACTCCAGGCGGCGGCCCTGGAACAACTCGGCTACCAGGCCGAGTCGGCCCCCTGGCGCAACATCTACCTCACCGGTGCGGCGGAGCTGCGCGGTGGCGTCCCGGCCGTCCCCAGGCGCCTGGTGAGTCCGGAGCTGCTGGCGGGCATGACACCTGAGCAGGTCTTCGACTTCCTCGCGGTGCGCTTGAACGGACCGGAGGCGGCCGGTGCGGCTTTCGCCGTGAACTGGGTACTCGATGAGGGCACGTATCTCACGGTGCTCTCCAACGGCGGGCTCCACACGGCGGTAGGCGTGCTGGACCCCGAGGCGGACGCGACGGTGACCTTGGCGTCGACCGACCTGATCGGGCTGCTGCTCGACCCGGCCGCGGTCATCCCGAATCTGAAGACCGAAGGGGAGGCCGGCGTGCTCGCGAAGCTGTTCAGCCTCCTGGACCGCTTCGAACCTGGCTTCCCTATCGTCACCCCCTAGAGACGGTCGGCGGCGGGGTTCCCGATCAGCTCGCGGGAACCCTGCCGCCGACGCCACAACCGAACAGAACGCAACCGACTCACTGAGGAGCGAGCATGCCCACCGCATCCAAGTCATATGTAGACCCGGCGGCCGCAAGGCGACTGGTGGAAGAGCACCAGGCAGTCCTGGTCGACGTCCGCACGCCCGGGGAGTACGCCACCGAGCACATCCCGGGCTCACGAAACATCCCGCTCGCGGCGCTGAAGGCCGAGCAGGAAGCACTGGCGGGAGGCGGCCCGGTAGTCCTGGTCTGCCACTCGGGAACCAGGGCCGGGCAAGGAAAGGACCTCCTGGGCGAGGAAACCGGGGTCCCAGTCCACGTCCTCGAGGGCGGCCTGGTCGCCTGGAAGGACAAGGGCGAAGCAGTAGAGGTGGGCGACCGAAAGGTCTGGGGCATGGAACGCCAGGTCCGTGTCGTAGCAGGAGGCCTGGTCATCGCCTTCACGGTCCTGAGCCTCGCCTGGGACCCCCTGAAGTGGCTGGCAGCAGCAATCGGAGCAGGCCTGGTATTCGCAGCAGTGACGAACACCTGCGCAATGGCAAGCGTCCTGGCCCTACTGCCCTGGAACCGCAAGGCAGCCTGAGCGGATCCGGTTCGGTAGCAACGGAACTCGACTGGCCCGGTTATGCTCGCGCAACCGTTTCGTTGCTACCCGAACTGGAACCGCGATTGCCCTCGTACGTTCGCGCTGGCAGGCGAGAAGTAGCCCGGCCCGATCACCAGTGCTCGTTGCAGCATTCGATGTGCAGGGTCGCGTACGGGTTGCGCGCATCCGGGATCGATCTTCTTGTGCGGCCTAGGTCTATCTCCGCGCAGTGGTGCCGGTCGGGGTGTTCGGCGAGTTCTGCCGGGGACTCTTCGGCCAGCGCGCGCACCTGCTCCCCCGCGTACTCGTAGGCGCGTCGGCTGCCCACGACGAACAGCGTGTCGGCCGCGATCGTCCAGCGCAGGTGGTCGTGGAACTCGCGGTGGCCCCTGTGTTCATGCGCCGCTTCGGGAACCGGCCGGAACGGTTCGGGCGGCATGGTGACCTTCTGCGTCTTCGACCGGGTCAGTTTCGCGCGCACCGTCTTCCATTCGGCTACGCGGAAACCGAGGCTGTGGTGCAGGAGGACCAGGTCGAGTTTGCGTTCGCCGAAGCCGCCGCAGTCCACGCTTGATCGGAGCGGCAGGTACACGAAACTGCGGGGCGATCGGGCGGCGAGCCACCAGGCGGTGGCGAGGACTGCGGTTGCATCCTTGTCGACCGAGAGCTGTCCGCCGAACCGCGATTCATGCAGCGCGGCATGCAGAATCGGGCGCGCGGGGTGCACGACCCGGTATCGGGTCGTGCCCAGGCGGGCCTCGCTGACGAGCGCCGACCATTCGTGCCCTGCCAGCCGCACCGGACCTCCTCCTACGATGCTTGATTCGCCGCCATCGTAGGGACCGGTCGCCATGGCGACTGGTGACCCGGTCATGGCGCGCCTTGCCGAAGCGGTCCGGATGGCGGCCTGTCCAGCGGGGCCACCGCTGCTGGCTGATCCGGCCTATCCTCGGGTTCTCCTCGGCTGGGGCCCCGGGCCCCGGCGGACGCCCTGATCTCGATCGAAGCCGGATGCCCCCATGCTCCCGAACCTCCTGCCGCCCGAACCCGAGCCGCCTGTCAACCGTCGCCGGGAGGCGGCGCTCGCCTTCATCGCACCTGCGGTGACGACCGTTCTCACCGCGACCGGGTTCGGCCTGTACTTCGCCGAGCCCGAGGGGATGCCGAGCTGGGTGTTCGTCGTGGTCCTGGCGCTGGCCGGGGCCGGGTGCCTCGCGGTGATCGTGACGACCTGTATCGGTGAGGCCAAACGGATCCCGTTGGCGGCGCTGGTGTCGATCGGCCTGATGCTCGCCGCCCAGTTCACTCTGGTCCTGACCGTCGAGAAGGCCGTCCTCGCCGCTCGCGGCGTCGAGGTCGCGTGCGTCGTCGTCGATCGGCGCGACTACACCTCGAGCGACCGCGGCGCCGATCGGGAACTGACCTGGCACCAGCTCGAATGCGAGGACTGGCCCTCGTTCGAGGAGGTCACCGACCGCGATGACCAGCTGGCCCGGGAGGTGACGGCGACCTTCGACCCGACGGGGGCCGCCACGCCGAGCGTCGGCGGGGTCGACCTGCTCCGCGTCGTCGTCGCTTCGCTGGCCCCGGCCGGGTTGATCGCGGCGAGCCTGCTCGTGCGCCGCTACAGCATCTACCGCGGCCGCCGCGGTGCACGGTGAGACCGGTTTCGGCGGTGTCGCCCGCGGTTCACCTCGCGGATGCTGTGAGGTTGGGCCGCGTTCCTGGCCTGGTGCATCGCCGCGGGTTACGGTAGCGGCGGCGCCCCGGGGCGTCACCGCAGCAGCTCCTGAACGGAAGGCCCGCCGTGATCTACAGCCTCTTCGACTCAGCCGTCGCCTACCGGCCGACCGAGGCCGAGCAGGCCGCTCCGGTGCCGCCGATCGAGGCGGTCCTGTTCGACTTCTCGAACACCATCTTCAAGCTCATCGACGTCGAGACCTGGCTGCGCCGCGTCGAGGCGGCGACCGGCCGCCCGCTCGCCTCCGGGCTGCTGGAGAAGACCGCCGAGCAGCTCGGCGAGGCCTACCGCATCCCCGAGGTGGCCGCGGCCCAGGTCGGGCGCGACGAGTCCGCCGAGAAGCACCGCATCGCGCTGTTCGAGTGGTTCCGCCACGTCGACTACCTCCAGGGCGTCGAAGCGGTCGCCTATGACCTGATCGCGGCCCCTGACGCGTGGGTGCCCTACCCCGACACCGAGCCCCTGCTGCGCGAGCTGCGCCGCCGCGGGATCAAGACCGGGATCGTCTCCGACTTCCCGTGGGACGTGGGCGTGCACATGGCGCACTTCGGTCTGGAGGACCTCATCGACGTGCGCGTCGTGTCCTTCCAGTACGGCACCGAGAAGCCCGACCCGGTGCTGTTCAACGCGGCCTGCGACCAGCTCGGCGTCGATCCGCGCCGCACGCTCATGGTCGGCGACAACCCGGCCAAGGACGGCGGCGGGGCCGCCTGCGGCCTGCGCGCCTACATCCTTCCCGGTGAGGCCCGCGCCGGCGAGCGCGGCTTGGCGCACGTTCTCGGTTTCCTCGACTGAAAGCTTGACCTGGAGTGCACTCCAAGGAATAGCCTCGCCGCATGAGCGACCAACAACACCCGATCAACTCCGGTTTCCACTACCGCTCCACCGCCGCCGAGGTCATCGACGGCATCGATCTCACCGGCAGGACGGCCGTCGTTACCGGCGGCTACTCCGGGATCGGCCTGGAGGCGACGCGCGCCCTCGCGGGTGCGGGCGCGCGCGTCATCGTCCCGGCCCGCAGGCCCGAGGTGGCCGCGAAGAACCTCGACGGCATCGCGAGCACCGAGGTGGACGAACTCGACCTGGGCGACCTCGACAGCGTGCGGGCCTTCACGGACCGCCGGCTCGCCGCCGGCGACCGCATCGACATGCTCGTCAACGGCGCGGGCATCATGGCCTGCCCCGAGTCGCGGACCGCCTCGGGCTGGGAGCTTCAGTTCGCGACCAACCACCTCGGGCACTTCGCGCTGGTGAACCGCCTGCTGCCCGTCCTGGACGGGGCCCGCGTGGTCTCGGTGTCCTCTGCGGCCCACGGCCGCACCCCGATCCGCTGGGACGACGTGCACTTCGAGCACGACTACGAGCGCTGGGACGCCTACGGGCAGTCCAAGACCGCGAACGTGCTCTTCGCCGTCGAGCTCGACCGCCTCGCCAAGGCCTCGGGCCTGCGGGCCTTCGCCCTGCACCCGGGCGGGATCATCACCCCGTTGCAGCGCCACATCTCCGAGGCCGACCAGCGCGAGCTGGGCTGGATCGACGAGAACGGCAAGGCGCCGGACACGTTCAAGACCGTCGAGGAGGGCGCGGCCACCCAGGTGTGGGCGGCGACGTCCCCGCAGTTGGACGGGCTGGGCGGGCTCTACCTGGTGGACTGCGAGGTCGCGGAGGTCGGCGAGGACGGCCGCCGCGTCAACGACTACGCGATCGACGCGGCCGAGGCCGAGCGGCTGTGGGCCTATTCGGCCGAGCTGACCGGCGTGAACGCCTTCGCTTGAGCCGCTTAGCGGTCCGCTTCCGGGACGGTCTTCGTGCCGGAGGCGGACCGCGCGGTTACCACGACGCGGAGCGCGCCGAGGATGAGGCCGAGCAGTCCGAGCGCGAGGACGCCGGGGGTCGCCCATTCGGATCGGACCACGGTGCCTTCGACGAGGGCCATGAACGGTGCGGCGAGCGCGGCCGCCAGCGCGATGACGGCCGAGGCGGGGTGGCGCAGCGCGGACGGGAGCAGCGGTTCGAAGACGCTGACGAGGATGACCCCGGCGCCGAACAGGTTCATCGCCGGAACGGTCGATACCTGGCCCGCGGTGTACCCGTCGCCGCCGAGGTGCGGCCAGGCGCTTTCGGGGAGGACGGCGGCGAGGATCAGCGCGCCGACGACGTAGAGGACGGCGGCCGCTAGGCCGATGAGCGCCCTGCGCCACAGGTTGACGCGGATGCCGCCGCTCACGGTTCCTCTTGAAGTCGTCGGTGCCATGGTGAACCTTCCCTCGATAGTTGTAATCATACAACTATGACGCCTTCAAGCATTAGTTGTCAAGCGACAACCAGTCGCGGGCCGGGAGTGGTTGTCCTGTCGCAACCGAAATCCCTGGCTAGGTAGTTGTAGTACTGCAACCGTTGTAGCCTTGACTCCATGTCCGCAGGCGAACCGCACCCCGAGGAGATCATCGAGCGGGCGCTCGTGCGCATCCGCCGCGATCAGCAGGCGCGCCGCCTGCACCGCAAGGCCGCCGACGATGCCGCTACCGGCGGTGCGCGGGCGGCCGGGGACAGCGGCGCGAAGGCCGCCGCGGCCAGCGCGGCCCGGTTCCGCTACCTCGACGCGCTCGACGGCGCCGGCGAAGGAGAGACTGAGGGCCGTTCCATTTCCGAAGTGGCCGAGGCGATCGGCGTGGACCGGCCCCGCGCCAGCCGGTTGACCACCGAACTGCTCGCCGAGGGCCTCATCGAACGCCAGGCCTCCCCCGCCGACTCCCGTTCCGCGCTGGTGACGCTGACCGAGGACGGCCGGAACCTGATCAAGGCGGTCCACCGGGACCGCCGCCGGGCCGTCGCCGCGGCCCTGGAAGGGTTCAGCGACAAGGAGGCCCAATCTTTCGCGGCCTTGCTCGACCGCTTCGTCGAGGCCTGGCCGCGCCCTTAGCCTTTCCCTTTCGGCTTGGCGCGCAGGTGGGCCCGTTCGCCCTGGCTGCCGAAGAGGCTCAGGAACTCCACCGGATGATCATCGGCGCTGCCGAACCAGTGCGGGGTGCGCGTGTCGAACTCGGCGGCCTCACCGGGTTTCATGAGGAAGTCGTGCTCGCCGAGGACCACCCGCAGCCGTCCGTTGAGGACGTACATCCACTCGTAGCCCTCATGGACCTTGAGGTCGGGGTCGCCGCGGTCGCCGCCGGGGATGATGAGCTTGTACGCCTGGATGCCGCCCGCGCGGCGGGTCAGCGGCAGATGGACCATGCCGTGGCGCGTGACCGGTCGCATGTGGATGCGCGGGTCGCCGGTGGGCGGGGCGCCGACGAGTTCGTCAAGGGTCACGCCGTGGGCTTTCGCCAAGGGCAGCAGCAGTTCCAGTGTCGGCCTGCGGGCCCCCGACTCCAGGCGCGAGAGGGTGCTCACCGAGATCCCGGTCTGCGCCGAGAGATCGGCGAGGGTCGCCTCCCGCTGCTTGCGCAGTGCCCGCAGGCGCGGCCCGACCGCGTCGAGCGCTTGGTTCATGTCCTCGTCCATGATCCGAGTTTGCCATAACGGCAAGATTGTTTGCCAGTTTCGAGACTCTGGGTCTACGGTCGGGGCGGAGGTGGTCGAGATGACCGATGAACTGCAGGAACGGTATGACGTCGTGGTGATCGGCGGCGGCGCGGCGGGTCTGAACGGGGCGCTCATGCTCGCCCGGGCGCGGCGCTCGGTCGCGGTGGTCGACGCGGGCGAGCCCCGGAACGCACCGGCCGCGGCCATCCACGGCCTGCTGGGCCGCGAGGGCATGGCCCCGTCCGAACTGCTGGAGCTGGGCCGGGCCGAGGTGCGCCACTACGGCGGCCACGTGGTCGCGGGCACGGTCGCGGGGGCCAAGAGCACCGGCGACGGTTTCGTTGTGGCCCTTGAGGACGGCCGCGAGGTCGGGGCCCGCAGACTCCTGGTCACGACCGGCCTGGTGGACCGGCTCCCGGCGATCGAGGGGTTGCGGGAGCGGTGGGGCAAGGACGTCGTGCACTGCCCGTACTGCCACGGCTGGGAGGTGCGCGACCGCCCGATCGGCATCGTGGCGACCGGCCCGATGGCGGTGCACGGCGCCTTGCTGTTCCGGCAGTGGACGGCGGACCTGGTCCTGTTCACGCACGACCAGCCGTACCCGAGCGCCGAGGAGGTCGAGCAGCTGGAGGCGCGGGGCATCCGGATCGTGGAGGGCGAGATCGCCCGGGTCGTGACCGAAGGGGACTGCATCACCGGCGTCCGCCTCCGCGGCGGCGAGTTCGTGGAGCGGGGCGTGCTCGCGGCCGGTTCCAGGATGGAGGCCCGGGCCGGTTTCCTGCAGGACCTGGGGCTCACGGTGGTCGAGCATCCGTCGGGCATGGGCGAGCATCTCGCCGTCGATGCGATGGGCCGCACTGAGGTTCCCGGCGTGTGGGCGGCGGGCAACGTGGCGGACTTGATGGCCCAGGTGGGGAACGCCGCCGCCGCGGGAGCGATGGCCGGGGCGCAGATCAACGCGGACCTCGTCACCGAGGAGACCGCCGCTGCGGTTGCCGCCCAACGCGAAGGGCGATGAGCCGGGAGCGCGTGCGGTTCCCGCAGGGCACAATCCCTACCGGTCGGGACGCTCGGTTCAGGAGAGATTGCCGACGCGAGGCAACCGTTCGAAGCCGTCGACGTGTCCCTACTTCGGACGATTGCGCGCCAGAACTCGTTGGCGCGCAACGCGTTCGCCGAGTACGTGCCGCTCTGCCGGGCGGCACGCCGTCAACCTCGCAAGGGAGTGCATTGATGCGCAACCGCATTGTGGCGATCCTGGCTTCGGTCGCCGCCGTACTGGCCGTCGTCCTCGGGCTCGCCTCCCCGGCCGCGGCCGCCACGGAGACCGACTACGCCGTGAACGCCGCCTGGAACGACGACTACTACAAGTCGTGCATCAGCACCACGTACGTGGAGGGCTGCCTCCAGCCCAACGGCGACGTCTTCTGGGTCAAGGACAACGTGTCCAACGGCCACGAGGTCTGGATCGAGTGGGAGGACCTCGACAACGGCCGCTACGGCTACTGCATCGACAACCTCGGTGCCGATGTGGCGTGGACCAAGTGCAACAAGAACTTCGCCGAGGGCCACCGGATCAAGTGGAACCTCGCCTGGCAGATCGACGGCGGCTGGAACTTCTCCTACTCCAAGACGACCACGGTCTAGCGCCGCGTTCCCAATGCGCGGACGGCCCCGGACCGCAAGTGGTCCGGGGCCGTTCGACTGCCGTCAGCGCTGCTTGGGCGCCTTCGCCGAGCCGCCGGTGGCCAGGCGCATCAGGTCGGTGCTCAGGTCGATGTCGAGTTCGTTGCCGCCCGCGCTGCCGTATTCGTGCTGGTAGCTCGCCCACGACGCGCTGCGGACCTTCTCGGCGAACCCGGACTCCATGAGCAGCAGCATCTCGATCGCGGCGCGGTTGATCCGTTCCCCCAGTTCGCGCGAGTTCCAGTCCTCGGTGGCGGCGAAGACCGAGGTCGGCACCGTCATCGTGCGCAGGTACGCGAACAGCGAGCGCATCTGCTCGTCCACGACGAGGGCGTGGCGCGCGGTCCCGGCGGTCGCGGCCAGCACCACCGGCTTGGCGATGAGCAGGTCGTTGTCCAGGACGTGGAAGAAGGAGCTGAACAGGCCGCTGGGCGCGGCTTTGTAGACCGGGGCGCTGGCCACGACCGCGTCGGCGTCGGCGAGCAGTTCGATCGCACGGGTCATCTTGGGGCCCATGAGCTGCGAGACCAGTGCGGTCGCGATCTCGTTGGCGAGCCCGCGCAGGTCGACGACCTCGATCTGGACCTTCTCCTCGCGGTGCTCGGCGAGGAGGCGGACGCGTTCAGCGATGCGGTCGGCGAGCATCCGGGTCGAGGACGGGTCGCTGGTGCCGCCGCTGACGACGACGAGCCGGAACGGCTCGGCGCCTCGGGTTTCGGTGTCGTTCACGAGGTGGCCTCCTGACGGGCGCGGGTGGACTGGGCGGGCGGGGACGGTCGGGCCGCGAGCTTGCGGCCGATGGCTTCGAGCTGGCGCAGCTCCTCGTCGGTGAGGACCGCGGTGACGGCGCGCGCGACGTCGACGGCGTGGCGGCCCCCGACGCGGCGCTGCTGCTCGGCCCCGGCCGCGGTGAGCGCGAGGCGGACGCCGCGCCCGTCGGCCGGGTCGGCGGCCCGCTCGACCAGTCCGCGTTCGGCCAGGCGCTCGACGAGGCGCGACAGGGCGGGCTGGCTGAGCAGGACCCCGCGGCCCAGCTCGTTGAGCCGCATCGGTCCGTCGTGTTTGGACAGGGTGTAGAGCACGTCGTACTCGCGCATCGACACCTCGTCCCAGATCGGCTCGGCGTTGAACCGCTTCATGAGCGACGCGTGGGCGGTGAGCAGCGACTCCCACGCGTCGTTGGCGAGCCGGCTCCGGCTGCGGGCCATGGCGTCCCCTCCCTAGCCGTGGTTCGGGTTCTCGGCTTCGGCGTCGCTGTCCTGGTAGGGAGAGGCGCCGGTGACATTGTCGCCGCGGTTGGCGTTGGGGCGCGGCGCTCGGACCGGGCCGTCCCCGTACTTGGTCTTGACGAGGCCCGCGTGCGTCGGAGCGTCGGTGGACCCGGGGTCGCGACGCGAGGCGAGTTCCTTGCGCAGCACCGGGACGACCTCCTCGCCGAGCAGGTCGAGCTGGTCCAGGACCATCTTGAGCGGCATCCCGGCGTGGTCGATGAGGAACATCTGGCGCTGGTAGTCGCCGAAGGCGTCGTGGAAGGTCAGGGTCTTGTCGATGACCTCCTGCGGGCTGCCGACGGTGAGCGGGGTGCCCTTGGTGAACTCCTCCAGGGACGGGCCGTGGCCGTAGACCGGGGCCTCGTCGAAGTAGGGCCGGAACTCCTTGACCGCGTCCTGCGAGCGCTTGGCGACGTAGGCCTGGCCGCCGATGCCGACCACGGCCTGCTTGCGCGTGCCGTGCCCGTAGTGCTCGAAGCGCTGGCGGTAGAAGTCGACGAGGCGCTTGGAGTGCGAGGTGGGCCAGAAGATGTGGTTGGCGAAGAACCCGTTGCCGTAGAACGCGGCCTGCTCGGCGATCTCGGGCGTGCGGATCGAACCGTGCCACACGAACGGCGGCACGCCGTCCAGCGGCCGGGGCGTGGAGGTGAAGCCCTGGAGCGGGGTGCGGAACTCGCCCTCCCAGTCCACGACGTCCTCGCGCCACAGGCGGTGCAGCAGGTTGTAGTGCTCCAGCGCGAGCGGCAGGCCCTGGCGGAGGTCCTGGCCGAACCACGGGTAGACCGGGGCGGTGTTGCCGCGCCCGAGCATGAGGTCCATGCGGCCCTTGGACAGGTGCTGGAGCATCGCGTACTCCTCGGCGATGCGCACCGGGTCGTTCGTGGTGATCAGGGTCGTCGCGGTGGTGAGGATGAGCCGCTCGGTGAGGGCGGCGATGTGGGCGAGCAGCGTGGTCGGGGACGAGGAGAAGAACGGCGGGTTGTGGTGCTCGCCGATCGCGAACACGTCGAGGCCGACCTCTTCGGCCTTGACGGCGATCTTGACGATGGCCTCGATGCGCTCGGCCTCGCTCGGGGTCTGCCCCGACACCGGGTCGCGCGTGATGTCACTGACTGAGAAGATCCCGAACTGCATCGGATTCCCTGCTCTCCCCGCCGCGGCGGCTCAAAGTTCATGCGTTTGCATCTACCATAACGGCTGCGGGCCGCGATCCATTCCCCAGCGGCGAATCGTGACGTGACGCATACATGACGGTTCCGTGCCGCGTTGCGTAAAGTTGTCGCAGGATCACCGCTATCGCCCCGATCCGGCACCGTCGTCCGCTCACCCCCGGAGGCCGCTTTGCACGACCCCTACTCGCTGACCGCCGAACGCTACTGGGCCGACGACCACCCCGTGCTCGAGCTCCTCCGCAAGCGCCGGCAGGCCGGGACCGCTCCGGGCGAACACGAGGACGGCTGCAAGCTCGGCCTGGCCGTCGAAGGCGGCGGCATGCGGGGCGTCGTCTCCGCCGCCATGCTCACCGCCCTCGACGACCTCGGCGCCCGCTCGGTCTTCGACAGCATCTACTCCTGCTCCTCCGGGTCGGTCAACGCCGCCTACTTCGCCGGCGGCGAGACCTGGTACCCCCTGACGATCTACTTCGACGACCTCGCCACCAAGCAGTTCGTCGACATGCGCCGCTTCTTCTCCCGCCGCGGGATCCTCAACCTCGACTACGTCTTCGAGCAGGTCCTGGAGACGGTGAAACCCCTCGACTACGAGCGGATCCTCAAGAGCCCCACCGCATTCCAGGTCGCCGTGACGATCGTCGACGAGCTGCGCACCGAATGCGTGTCCGACTTCCGCGACAAGGAGGACCTGCGCGAGGGCCTGCGCGCCAGCTGCTGGCTCCCGGTCGCCGTCCCCGGCGCGGGCGTCTTCCGCGGCCGCCGCGCCGTCGACGGCGGCGTCCTCACCGCCCACCCGTACGCGCTGGCGCTCGCCGACGGGTGCACGCACGTCCTCTCCTTGAGCACCAAGCCGCTCAAGGCACCGCCCAAGCGCGCCTCGCCGGGGCGGCGGTTCTCCGCGTTCTACATGGAGCGCATCAAACGCGGCCTCGGTCAGGGCTACATCGACTCGTTGGAGCGCTACCGCGGCCAGCGGCGCCAGCTCCAGGAGTGGATGAGCGAACCGGGCGAGGGCCCGTACGTGCTCGACCTCGCGCCGATGCCGTGGATGCCGGAGGTGCGCCGCCACGAGATGTCCCTCGGGGCGCTGCTCACGGCCGCCCGGGAGGCGCACGCGATCATGAGCGCGGCGGTCACCGGCGTCCCGGCCGCGAAGATCCGCGACGGCTCCTTCGCCTCGCTCCCCCGCTTCATCACCGTGAACGGCGCCGCCGATGCCCGCACCGATTGACCTGCTCGTCGCGGCGACGACGGCCGCGGCAGCGGGTTCGGACGAGGCGGAAGCCCTGCGGGCGATCAGTTCCTGGAAGGCGGCGACCTGGCGCAAGGCGCTCCTGGACCTGCCGCTGGACGAGCGCGGCTTCCACGACCGGTTCCTGTGCCGACGCCGCGACGCCCTCGTGGGGCTGTGGCGGTGGTGGACCGACCGCGAGCCCGAAAGCGCCGTGCCATCGGCGGCCGCGGGCTTCCTCGGGTTCTACCTGCTGACACTCGTGGCGATGTACTGCTCGGACCGGACGCGCTACTACGGCGAACCGGCCGGGTCGGTCGTCCTCGCCGGAATCGACGCCGCCGCCATGAGCAGGCGCCTGGTGAAGGACGACCGGGTCCGGAAAGCGATCGAGGCGCTCTACCACCCCCGCCTGGGCCATGGCAAAGGCGCAGGCGCGGGCCCCGCACCGTCCACGCGCACCCTCAAGCACTGGGACGCGATCGACTTCACGTCCCTCAAGTTCCACCGCCACGGCACCACCTCGATCATCCTTTCGTGCGAGCGCAAGGACACCGAAGACGGCGACACCGCGACGCTCGCGTTCAAATGCCTGATCTACCCGTACCTGAAACTGCCCGCCATCGCCGCGGCCACCCGCTCCTACGCCGAGGAGTACGGCAAGCGGGCCTCCCCCGACTCGCCCCTCGTGGCCGTCCGCGCCAGCCACGGCAGCTGGATCCTCATGGGCTTCCTCAAAGGCCAGACGCTCGCCGAACGCCTGCGGGAACGCCCCGCGAACCGGCCCGGGAAGACCGTCATCAGGCCGATCGACCTCGCCGAACTCGAACAGCTCGGCACCGCACTCCTCTACGCGCTCACCAAACTCGAAGAGGAAGGCCACCACCACGACGACCTGACCCCGTCGAACATCATCGTCCAGGACGAGGGCGACCTCGGCAAGGTCCGCATCCGGCTCATCGACCTGGGCGTCAACCACCTGCACACCCGGACCCTCTCCGGCGCTTCGGAAGGCGAGGCGGACTACGTCGCCCCCGAGGTGCGCACCGAGGGCGCCGGGGACGACCGGGCGGACCTGTACTCGCTCGGGGTGCTGCTCCTGGCCATCAGCGGCACCTGCCTCAACCCCGACGGGACCCTGCCCGACCACACCTACATCCTGTCGGTGGGCCTGGCCCGGCTCCTCGAAGACCTGGTCGACGCCGACCCCGACCGGCGCCTCCTCGTGACGCCCGTCGACCCCGGGAAGAACCGCTACGAGCAGATCGGCACCCAGTTCCAGAATGAGATGGAGGTCGTCCGCGAGAGCGCCCGCCTGGCCCCCGTCGGCTGGCTGGAGAAGCTCAAGGGCGTCTCCCCCGGCGCCGGGACGGTGGCGCGCCAAGGACGGATCCTCGAAGTGCGCAAGCACCAGAAGGCGAACTCGGCGCACCTGCACCGCGCGAAGCGGCTCGTGCGGTGGGCCTGGCTCGCGTCGATACTCCTGTGGGCCACCGCCGCGATCGTCATGATGTGGTGGGCCCGCGACCTCGGCATCGCCTGGCAGGCCAAGTGGCTCGAACTGCTCAACAACCTGTTCAACCGCTCCGGCGACGGCATGGTGTTCTTCGACGACATCCGCGCCGCCGACTACCCCATCCCCGACCCGTGGGGGAACCTGCCCGCGCGGATCGTCGGCGCCTCGTTCACGCTGGTGAGCGCCCGCCTGTACCTGAACGTGTTCGCGGAGCTCTCACCGATGTCCTCCCTGCCCCGCAAGGGCATGCTCCGGTTCCGCACGCTCGCGACCGAAGGCGCGCTGCGCGCCTTCGCGGTGGTGCCCGCGCTGTGCGTGCTCGTCCCGACGCTGGTGCAGCGCGACTGGTGGCCCCTGTCGACGCAGGTCGGACTGGTGACGACGGCGATCCTGGTCTCCCTGTGCGTGTGGTTCCAGCGCGACACCCACCGCCGCGCCCGCGCCGCGGGCATGTCCACCGTCCCGAAAGTGGAGGTTCCCCCTGGGCGCCTGGGACAGTGGCAGCCGACGCTGCTGCTGTACTGCGTCCCGATCCTGGGCATCGGCACGCTCATCATGCTCGACGTCCTCCAGGACGAACTCGTCTACGCGGGCTTCGTCTCACTGATCAACATCGCGATCTACTACTTCAAGAGCGCGGGCACCGACGCCCCGCTCGTGCGCACCGAGATGAGCCGGGCTTTCCTCGCGGCCGAACGCCTCGACCACCTCGACGCGCGCGAAAAGGCGAAGGCCCCGCAGCCGCGCAGCACCGCCGAATCTGCAAGGCCCCTGGTCGACGCCTGACGAACCGCAGGCCCCACGCGAGTTCATCGCACCGCGCCCCGAGAGGCGGCCGCACCTGAGCGCGTGCGGCCGCGGTTCTCGCCGACGGGGACAACCGTTCCGGTCCGCCGCACGTATCTAACGCACCCACTCCCGAATCATTGGAAGGAACGCAGATCGTGCGATTCAGCACCAGGCCGCTCCGGCGACCCGCCGCCCTCGCCGCGGCGGGCGCCGTCCTCCTGTCCGGCGCCTGCACCGCGGCCGACGACCCCGCCACCGGTGACGGCGTCGCGGCCGGTCCCGGAGCCGTCTCCGAGGCCGAACGGCTGTACCAGATCGTCAACGACAGCCGCGCCATCACCGACGAACTCACCGAGATCGAGAACCGGGTCGCCAAGCGCTGCATGGAAGACGAAGGATTCCAGGTCCATGACGCGGTGGTCTTCGAGAACACGGACTTCGGCTCGTACGGGGCGGCGGGGTACCTCACCGACGCGCCGCTCTCCGCCGTCCCGACCCCCGAAGTCGCCGAGCAGTGGGGCTTCGGGGAGTGGACCGAGTTCGCGTGGGCGGACGAGGACCTCACCGAGGAGCTGCTGACCCCTGAAGCGCGGCTCGCCTTCAACCTGCCCGAAGAGCCCTACGTCGAGCCCGACAACAGCGCATGGGACGCCGAATCCCAGACGTACCAAGCCGACTGGATCGAGGCCTACACCGGATCACCCACAGTGGAGGACTCGCTGAAGGGTCCGCAGCAGGACCCGGAGGCGCCCATGGGCGGCTGCCGGCTCCAGATGATCGAGACGATCTACGGCGAGCCTTACACCGTCAAGAGCGAGGAGGACGGCGAGGAAAGCTCGTACACCACCACGCACCGGCCGAGCCCCATCTCGACGATCGAGGAGTTCGAGGACAACGGCGAAGTCCTCGCCCGGCTCGACGGCGAGAACGACGCGTTCGACTCCTGCCTCATCGACGCCGGCTACGACGGCTGGGAGATCGGCGGCGAACTCACGCCCCCGCTGTGGCAGTACTTCGGGCAGATGTACGACCCCGCCTACTTCGAGGAGTACGGCGAGGAGGAAGGCAGCGGCGCCCCCGAGCAGCCCGACGACGTCCCGGCCGACTTCATGGGCGTCCTCGAACTGGAACGCGCGATGGCCGTGGACTTCGCCGCCTGCGGCGCCGAAAGCGGCCTCCGCACCGCGATCGAGGAGGCCTGGGCGGCGATGCTGGTGGACGCCTACCTGCCGATCGAACCCGACATGGTCGCCTGGCAGGAGGAGATGCAGGGCCACCTCGACAACGCCCAGGACTATCTCCAGGAATAGCGGCGCCGCCCGCCCGCGCGTATCGCGGTGGCGCAATGTCGTGGGCCTCTGCGATGATGCCGCAGGCACGACCGACTGGAGGACGAGCGGATGCGGCGGTATTTGGGGCGATTGCGGGTGTTCACTCCCCGGCAACGGGACACGAACCGAGCACGGCAACGGGAAGACCTGCCCGCGCTGGAGGACCTCGCGTGGTACTCCCACGCCGAGCAGGCCGAGAACGCCTCGTTCTGGCGCATGGCCCGGCGCCTGCCGGGCCTGATGGCCCAGGCCTTCCGCCTCGCATGGGCGGCCGCCCCGGCACTCACGGTCACCGCGATCGCGTTGAACGTGGTCGCCGGGGTCGCGACCACGACCGCCCTCCTGGCCGTCACCGACGTGACCATGGCGCTGTTCGCCGCCGGACCCACCTGGGACCGAGTGGTCGACGCCGGGCCCGCCCTCGTCCTGCTCGCCGTGGCGACGGGGGCGCGGTCCGCGCTCGGCCTCATCGCGGGCTGGGCGCAGCAGCGCCTGGAACCCTTGGTGCACAACCGGACCGAAGCCGAATTCTTCAAACTCACCACTCAGGTGCCGCGGTCGGCCTTCGACGACGACACGTTCGCCGACCGCATCGAAGCCTCCCGCAACCGCGGCATGCGCTCAGTGGTCATGCTGGTCACCGACGTCGTGGACCTCGTCACCGGACTGGTGACGGTGATCGCGGTCGGCGCGGCGCTCGCCGTCATCCACCCGGTGCTGCTCCCCCTGCTGTTCGCCGCGGCGCTGCCCACCGGCTGGGCGGCCGTGCGCTCCGCACGCCTCCAGTACATCTCCAACCGCTCCAGGGTCTCCCGCCGCCGTCGACTGTGGATGCTCGAGATGCACATGGCCGACCGCTATTCGGCGGCCGACCTGCGCCTGCACGAGGCGGCCCCGTGGCTGCGCGGCCAGCACGCGGCGATGGTCGACGCCGAGACCCGCGCCGACTTCGAGGTGATCCGGCGCCAGACCCTGACCCGCATGATCGGCCAGACCGCCTCCGGCATCGCCGTCGCGGGCGTGTACGCGGTCCTGCTGTGGATGCTCATCGAAGGCGTCGTCCCGCTCGGCATCGCCGCGGCCGCCGTCGTGGCGCTCCAGCAGGGCAGCGGCGCCATGGCGAGTCTCCTTGTGGCCGTGAACAAGACCTACGACGACGGCTTGTACGTCTCCGACCACCGGGAATTCCTCCAGATGGCCCGCGAACGGATCGCCGACCAACCGCACTTGACCGCCCCGGCCCCGACCGAAGCGAGGCCCGACCCGCTGCCCGCACCCGAGGTCGTCGAGGTCCAAGGCGTCTCGTTCCGCTACCCGGGCAAGGACACCGACGCGCTCACCGGCGTGAACCTGACGGTCCGGCGCGGCCAGACCATGGCGCTCGTGGGCGAGAACGGCTCGGGAAAATCGACGCTCGCGAACCTCCTCGCCGGGCTCTACCAGCCCACCGAGGGCCGCATCCTGTGGGACGGCGTCGACATCGGACAGATCGACCCGGCACGGTGGCGCACCCACGTCTCGATGATCTCCCAGCAGGTGATGCGCTGGCCGTTCACGGCCGAGATGACGATCCGGCTGGGGCGGACGGCCGCGCCGGTGGACCGGGGCCGGATCGAAACGGCCGCGAAGGCGGGCGGGGCGCACGAGATGATCACCGGTTTCGACAACGGCTACCAGCAGCTGCTCGACCGGATGTTCAAGGAGGGCACCGACCTGTCCGGCGGCCAGTGGCAGCGCCTGGCCTCGGCGCGCGGCCTGTACCGGGACGAGGGCGGCCTGCTCATCTGCGACGAGCCGTCGGCGGCCCTGGACGCGAAAGCCGAAGCGGCCCTGTTCGACACGCTCCGGGACCGCTCGGGCCGGGCGATGACGGTGATCATCTCCCACCGCCTGCAAGGGGTGGTCCACGCCGACCAGATCGCGGTCCTGGAGGAAGGCAAGCTCACCGAGCTGGACACCCACGCCGCCCTCCTCGCGGCGGGCGGCACGTACGCCGAGCTGTTCGAACTCCAGTCGCGGTCCTACGTGGCCGACTGAACGGCGGCGCACGGCGACCGGGCCGTTCAGCCCGCGGCGCGGCCGTGGGTGACGAGCGCCAGGGCGAGGGCGGCGAGCGAGCCGAGTGAAGCGACGCCGCGGACGGTGTTCCAGGCGATCCACTTGGCCTCGACGCTCTCGCGCAGGCCCGCGAGGTCGGTGATCCCGCTCGGGTCGCCCGCCGCGGCGAGCTGGTCGTTGAGCGGCACGTTCACCGCCATCGTCCCGATGAACATGACCAGCGCGAGGACCAGCGCGGCGATCACCCACGGCAGGGCCGCGCGGTTCGCGGAGATCCAGATCAGCACGACCGCGGCGGCGGTGAAGAGCACCGCGCCCATGAACGCGGTCATGAACCAGCCGTTGAGGATCACCTTGTTGATGTGCTGCATGGCCGCGACCCAGGAGCGGTCGTCGAGGATCTTGAGGCCGGGCATCACCGCGTAGGAGAAACCGGTGAAGAGTCCGGCCATCATGCCGACGCTGAGCGTGGAGGCGAGCAGTGCGAGGAGTTGGAGGGTGCGCATGGTCGTGCCTTTCCGATTATCACTCTGGTTGGAGTACTATGTGTGAAGTGGTTTGAACTTACCACTACACATGCAGTGGTGTCAACGAGGAAGTGCGGGACATGCGCCAGAACCCTGAACGCCGAACGGCCCTGATCGACGCCGCCATCGAAGTCCTCGCAGCCCAGGGGGCCCGGGGCCTCACCTTCCGGGCAGTGGACCAGGAGGCCGGGGTGCCGATCGGCACCGCGTCGAACTACTTCGCGAACCGCGACGCGCTCCTGATGCAGGCGGGCGAGCGCGTCTTCGAACGGCTCGACCCGAACACGGCCGCCGAGGGCGACCCGCCGGACCTGCCACGCACCCGCGAAAGCGTGGACCTGCTGATGCACGCGATGGTCGAGCGGATCAGCGCGTACCCCTCCGGGTACCTCGCGGTGCTGGAGCTGCGCCTGGAATCGACGCGCCGCCCCGAACTGCGGAAGGTCCTGACCGAGCAGATCCGCGGCCACTTCCAGAAGGACCTCGACCTCCACCGCCAGGCGGGCATGCCCGGCGACGAGCAGGCGATGACCCTGCTCTACCTCGCGCTCGCGGGCCTCATCGTCGAACGGCTGACCCTCCCGGACTTCCTCGGGCCCGAGGCGATCGACCCGCTCATCTCCGCGATCGTGGAACGGGTCGTACCGCCCGGTTAGCCGTCGCTCGCCGCGGTCCCCGGCCGGTCCCGTTGCGGTGGAAGAATGTCCGTATGACCACCCCGATCGGGCTGTACTACCCCTATACGCATTTCAGGGACGACAACTGGCTCAAGCTGGCCGCGCTGTACTGGCCGCAGCTCGCGCGGATCGCGCCCGACGGCGACCCCGCGTTCGACAGCGAGGTGACGACGGCGCTCAAGGGCGAACTGGATTTCGTGCTGAACGTCGCTCCCGCCAAGGCGCTCGCCAGCGCCGGGAGGATCGCCGCGGACGCGTTGCGGGCCAGTGGGGCGCAGATCCGGGAAACGTACCGGATCGAGCCGAGCGCGAGCACGGTCCGCTCCGTCGGGGGCGCTTCCAACGCCGGGGGCAGTGGTCGTCCGCTTAGTCGAGATCGCGCAGGTCCCGCCGCATACGGACGCGCGGCCGGAGGTCAGCGGTATTCGGGGAGGGGCTGGGTGAAGTGCCAGCCGTTCGCGATCAGGGCGTCGACCGCTGCGACGGCCTTGTCGAGCCGGTCCTCATGCGGGCCTTGGAGTTTGACGTAGGGGCGGCCGGTGCGTTCCAGTTCGTGTTCGAAGCGGCCGGTCATCCACGGGCGCAGGTGCTCGCCGTCGCGCAGGCCGTCGTCTTCGAAGGGGACGCCTTCGTGGTCGGTGAGCAGGTACAGGTCGTGGCGGATCCGGTCGGCGATCGGGTCGAGGTCCGCATTGCGGCCGCCCAGGTAGCGCTCGTGCCAGATCGCGGTGGCGAAGGAGTCGGTGTCGCAGAACAGGACCGGGCCGCCGATGCGCACGGCGGCCGCTTCGAGTTCGTTCTGGTGCCCGGCGATCGTGGGAAAGTCCTCGCTCGCGAACCTGACGTCGCTCCACAGTGCCCCGGGTTGCTCCGCCTGGAGTTCGCGGAGCTTGTCCTCGCTGAAGGCCCGGCCGTACTCGGGCACGCACTGCGTGGCCGTCCAGGGGCCGCCGCGGGCGCGGTAGTGCTCGGCCAGCGCCTGGGCGATGGTGGTCGTGCCGGTCGATTCGGCGCCGACCGCGACCACGCGCAGGGCCAGGCCCGCGCGGACCGGGGCTTCGAGGTAGTCCCAGCTGCCGGCCGGGTCCTCGCGGACCTTCGTGCCCGAGATGGAGAACCGCGCTCGGTCCTGGTCGACCTCGATGTGGACCGCGCCGAAGCGGCGCGCGAGTTCGGGGCCGTAGGACTCGGAGGTGAAGACCGCATCCACGCGTTCGGGCACGGCCGCTTTGAAGATCGTCATGTGGGCGTTCCAGATAGCCTCGTCGCCCAGGTCCATGTGGACGTCGTCGACGGTGCCGATGACCCGCGCGCCGGGGTGGGCCTCCTGGAGCCAGGCCATGCGGGTCGCGAGCGGGACGGATTCGACCGTGGCGTGGCTGACCAGGACGGTGAGCCGTTCGCACCCGGCTTCGGCGGTGCGGATGAGGTGGTGGTGGCCGGCGTGCGGCGGGTAGAACTTGCCGAGGACGAGGCCGTGCTCAGGTCGGCTCACGCGACCGCCCCTGCGGGCTGCTGCGCGCGGAGGTCCTTCTGCCAGTGCCGCAGGCCCATCACGCACAGCGCCATGAATCCGATGTAGAGGATCGCGGTGAGGTGGAGTCCCTTGTAGGCGTAGAGCGGGACGTAGACGATGTCGGCGGCGATCCACAGGTACCAGGACTCGACGCGTTTGCGGCACTGGCCGTAGGTCGCCAGGAGTGAGAGCACGGTGGTCAGGGCGTCCCAGAAGGGGACGGTGGAGTCGGTCGCGGCCGTCAGGAGGGTCGCGATCGCGGCCAGGCCGAGGAGTCCGGCGCCGATGAGGCCGAACCATTCGGTGCGGCTCGTGCGGCTCACCGGGAGGGCGTCGAAGGAGGGGCCGCCGCCTTTGACCCAGTTCCACCAGCCGTAGACGCCGAGGGCGATGAACACGAGCTGGAGGCCCGCGTCGGCGTAGAGGCCGCTGTCGGTGAAGATCAGGATGAACAGCAGGCAGTTGGCGATGCCGATGCCCCAGTTCGCGAGGTGCTGGCGGGCGACCAGCCACACGCACAGCGCGCCGGTCACGAAGGCGAGGCCTTCGGCGAGGGTGGTGGGGGTGTCGGAGAAGGTGAACAGGGGCAGGTAGAGGAAGTCCATGACGGCGTCCATTGGGGGCGGTCCTCTCGGGGGTTCAGGACTCGACGGGGTCAGTTCCGGGCGGTGGCGGCTAGCTTTCGATAACGGCGTAGGCGCGGACGGTGAAGGTGCCGAAGCCGTGGATGCGCGGCGGGGCCGCGTGGAGGCGGGCGCCTGCGGGCGGGAGCTGTTCGAGGCCGGTGAGGTGCTCGAGGATGGGGATCTCGGCGGCGAGGAGCGCGGAGTGGGCCGGGCGGGGCTTGCCGGGCCCGTAGGCGTCGTCGATGTTGACGCTGTCGATGCCGACCAGGACCGCACCGGCCTCGACCAGGAAGGCCGCCCCGGCGGCGGTCACGTACGGCGCCTCATCGGTGGCGAGGTAGGCGCCTGAGCCCCAGTGGCGGTCCCACCCGGTGCGCAGGAGCACCGCGGTGCCGCCGATGGGGTGGGCGGCGAGGGCTTCGGGGCCGATGGCCCGGGACGGGGCGCCGGTGAGGTCGATGAGGGTGACCGGGACGTCGGCGACCTTCGCGAGGTCGAGTCCGGCGAGGTCGTGGCCGTCCTCGTAGCGGTGGCTCGGGGTGTCGAGGTAGGTGCCGGTGTTGGCGATCATCTCGATGCGGCCGATGGAGAACTCGGTGCCCGCCTCGTAGTGGGACCGGGAGTCCTCGCGGGTGAGGAACGGGGTGATCACCGGACCGGGCATCCCCGGATAGGTGGTCATGCCCGCGTGGATCGGGTGGTTGAGCTCGACGAGCCTGCGCGCGGGAGGAACGGAATCGGCCATGACGCATGGAATCACGTGGGCCTCACCCGTGTCCAGCGGTATCCGCCCCGGCCCGACCACTGGGACGCGGGGGTCGGCTCGCCCTCACCGTGATTTCGTTCCCCCGAGTCCTTGACAGCCGGGACCGGAAATCGGGTAGAGTGAAGCCGCTTTACCGATAAATCAGTCTCGATCCGCCCTCCAGGAAGGCCCCTCTATGAGCGCCACCGGCAGCAACGCGGCGACCGGCACGGTCACCGCCGTCATCAACGTCGACCTCGAAGGCCCGCAGATCAGCCGCCACGTGTACGGCCACTTCGCCGAGCACCTGGGCCGCTGCATCTACGGCGGCTTCTACGTCGGCGAGGACTCCGACATCCCCAACGAGGGCGGCATCCGGCTCGACGTGGTCGAGGCCCTGCGCGCGCTCGACATCCCCAACCTCCGCTGGCCCGGCGGCTGCTTCGCCGACGAGTACCACTGGCGCGACGGCATCGGCCCGAAGGCCGACCGCCCCGTCATGGTCAACACCCACTGGGGCGGCGTCGAGGAGAACAACCACTTCGGCACGCACGAGTTCATGGCCCTGTGCGAACTGCTCGAGACCGAGCCGTACATCTCCGGCAACGTCGGCTCCGGCACCGTCCAGGAGATGAGCGAGTGGGTCGAGTACCTCACCCGCGACGGCGACTCCCCCGCCGTCCGCCAGCGCAAGGCCAACGGCCGCGAGGAGCCCTGGAAGGTCAAGTACTGGGGCCTGGGCAACGAGACCTGGGGCTGCGGCGGCAACATGACCGCCGAGCAGTACGCCATGGACGCCCGCAAGTACGCCACCTACTGCCGCAGCTACGGCGACAACAAGCTCTACCGCATCGCCGCCGGCGCCGCCGACTTCAACTTCGGTTGGACCGAGACGCTCATGAAGCAGCTGAGCCACCTCGGTTGCAAGAAGGTCGAGAACCCGCTCTACCAGGCGATCTCCGTGCACTACTACACGGTCGCGGGCACTTGGGAGAACAAGGGCGAGGCGACGGTGTTCACCGACGACGAGTACTACACGACGATGGTCAAGGCCGCGCGCACCGACGAGCTCCTGACCGGGCACGCGAACGTCATGGACCTGTACGACCCGAAGCAGGAGATCGGGATCGTCATGGACGAGTGGGGCACCTGGTGGAACGTCGAGCCCGGCACCAACCCCGGGTTCCTGTACCAGCAGAACACGATGCGCGACGCTTTGGTCGCGAGCCTCCACTTCGACATCTTCCACAAGCACGCCGACCGCCTGATCATGGCGAACATCGCGCAGACGGTGAACGTGCTCCAGGCGATGATCCTGACCGACCCGGATTCCAAGGCGCTGGTCCTCACCCCGACCTACCACGTGTTCCAGATGAACAAGGGGCACCAGGACGCCGCGTCCCTGCGCGTGGACGCCAAGGGCGCCCTGCCGTCCCGCGAGGTGGGCGAGGCGACGCTGGAGACCGTGTCGATCTCGGCCAGCCGCAAGGACGGCCGCCTGCTCGTGTCGCTGTCCAACCTGGACGCCGAGGCCGCTCAGGACTTCGAGATCGACCTGCGCGGCGGCGCCCTGGGTGAGATCGAGTCGCTGATCCTGACCTCCGGTGCGCTGCAGGACCACAACACGCCTGAGACGCCCGAGTCGGTCGCGCCGCGCGCCCACGACGGCGCGTCCGTTGTGGACGGCAAGCTGCGCGTGCACCTGCCTGCGCACTCCTTCGTGACCGTCGCGGGCGCCCTCGCGTGAGCGAGCGCGTCACGATCCGCGTCGGCGCCGATGGCGCCGACGCGGCCCCCGACCTGTGGGGCCTGTTCATCGAGGACCTCAACGACGCCCTCGACGGCGGGCTCAACGCGGAGCTGGTCCGCAACGGCGACTTCGAGTTCGACGAGTCGGATCGCGAGGGCTGGCACGCACTCACCGGGTGGTCCGTCACCGCGGGCCGGGTGGACGTGCGCCAAGAGGATCCGGTGCACGAGAGCAACGCGCACCACGTGCGGATGTCCGGCCCTGCGGGGCTGGAGAACGAGGGCTGGGACGGGATCGGCCTGGCCGAGGGCGACCGTCTGCGGCTGTCCTGCTTCGCTCGGGCGCATGGCGGACCGGTCCGGCTGGGGTTCGGCATCGGCGACCTCGCGGGCGTGGACGTCGAGGTGGACCCCGGGGACTGGCAGCGGGTGGAGGTCGACCTGGTCGCCGTCCAGGGCGGCAACGGCCGACTGCACCTCGGCCTCGCCGCGGGAACTGTCGACTTGGACTGTGTCTCCTTGCGGCCCATTGGAGGCGACGGCGAGGTGCTGACGTTCCGGCCCGACCTGCTCCAGACGCTCAAGGACCTCTCCCCCAGCTTCATCCGCTTCCCCGGCGGGTGCGTCGCGCACGGCCTGGGCCTGGCGAACCTGTACCACTGGAAGCGCACGATCGGGCCCCGGCACGAGCGCGAGCAGATCCGGAACCTGTGGGGCTACCACCAGTCGCGCCAGATCGGGTACGTCGAGTACTTCGAGCTGTGCCAGGCGACCGGCGCGACCCCGATCCCGATCGTCGCGGCAGGCGTGTGCTGCCAGAACACGCCCGGCGGCGGCGCGCCGATCCCCGAGTCCGAGATGGACGCGTACGTTCGGGACGTCCTGGACCTGGTCGAGTTCGCCAACGGCGGCCTTGAGACCACTTGGGGCGCAAGGCGGGCCGAACTCGGCCACCCGGAGCCGTTCGGACTCCGGTACCTCGGGATCGGCAACGAGGACCAGATCACCGACGACTTCCGCGACCGCTACGCTCGGATCGAGGACGCCGTCCGCGAGGCGCACCCCGAGATAGCCGTGATCGGCACCAGCGGGCCGCAGCCCGCCGGACCCGACTACGAGGCCGGGTGGGCGTACGCGCGCGAGCGCGGCACCGACATCGTAGACGAGCACGGTTACATGAACCCGCGCTGGTTCCACCAGAACCTCGACCGCTACCAGGCCTACGACCCGGCCGGGGCGAAGGTCTACATCGGCGAGTACGCCGCCCGGTCCAACACGGTCCGGTCGGCGCTGGCCGAGGCGGCGTACATGATCGGGCTGGAACGCGCCCCCGAGGTCGTGCAGCTGGCCTCGTACGCGCCGCTGCTCGCCCGCGTCGGCCACACGCAGTGGACGCCGGACCTCGTCTACTTCACCGCCGACGAAGTGCGCCCGAGCGCCTCGTACTACGTGCAGCAGGCGTTCGGGGCCGAGCGCGGGGACCGGGTGCACCCGGTCGACATCGACGGCGCGCTGCCCGTGCCGGTGACCGTGCCCGATGAAGGAACGGCGCTGCTGTCCTCACGTGGTTCGACGGTGGCGTTCACGGACGCGGTGCTCGACGGGAACCGGTTGCCCGAGGTGGTCACCGGGCCTGACGGCGACGGCGTGCTCCTCGGCGGCATCGATCCGGCAGACGCCGACCTGACGTTCACCGCCCAGCGAAGGGAAGGCGGCGAGGGATTCACGGTGCGACTGGGACCCGAAGCGCCCCAGAGCTTCCTGGAGGTTTACATCGGCGGGTGGCAGAACAAGGCCACCGGGCTCATCAGGAGCGCCGACGGGATCACGTGCGACGAGCACGGGCCGATTCCGTGGACTGGAGTCCGCACCGGCGAACCGGTGCGCGTCCGGGTGCGCCTCGAAGGGCCCCGCGTGCGGTTGTGGGTCGACGGGGAACTGCGCCACGACTACGAGCAGGACCTGCGCCCCGAGGAGCGCCTCGCGGCCGGCGCGCTGTCGCGAACCGATGCGCGGGGACGGACGGAATGGGTAGTTCGGCTGGTCAACGCCGAGCCGGTCGCCCGTGTCGCCGCGGTGGCGCTGCCCGGTGCGACCGGTCCGGTCGCGGCCGCGGTGCGGGTCCTGGCGGGCGCCGGGCCCGAGGAGGGCGCCCCCAACGAGGCCTCGCCGGTGACCCCTGTGGACTCCCAGGTCACCGGTGACGACGGGATTGAGCTGGAACTGGCGCCGTGGTCGTTCACGACGGCCGTCATCCGCAGTGTCGGGTGATGGGAATATAGGAGGACCGGCAAAAGACGAAGGCAGGGTTGGACATGGTGACGATGAGCGACGTGGCGCGATTGGCAGGGGTCTCGAAGATGACCGTCTCCAACGTGGTCAACAACCGCGCCGGAGTGAGCGAGCCGGTGCGCCGGCGGGTCCTCGAAGCGATCCAGCAGTCGGGTTACCGCCTCAACGTCAACGCCCGCACCCTCAAGGCCGGGCGCACCGGCGTCATCGGCCTCGCGGTGCCGGGCGTGGACCAGCCCTACTACGGCATGCTCGGGTCGCTCGTGATCGAGGCCGCGCGCAAGCGCGGCTTCCACGTCGCCATCGAGCAGACCGGGGCGAGCGACACCGGCGAGGCCGACGCGATCGCCCAGTCGCACAAGCTGCAGTTCGACGGGCTCATCCTGAGCGCCGTGGTCCTCGACCCGCGCGAGCAGCGCCATTCCTGGGGCGACTTCCCGATCGTCATGCTCGGCGAGCGGGACTTCGGGGCCAGCATCGACCACATCGGCATGGCGAACGAGGCGGGCACCAAGGCCGCGACCGAGCACCTGATCGAACGCGGCTGCACCCGGATCGCGAACGTCACCGGCTGGAGCCTCGAAGGCGTCCACGTCGTCTCGCGCCGCCATCAGGGCTATGTGGACGGTCTGGCCGCGCACGGCATCGCCGTCGACCCGGCCCTGGTGTCGCTGTCGGGCATGGGACTCGAGGAGGGCCGCAAGGCGGTCCACGACCTGCACGCGGCAGGCACGGTCTTCGACGGGGTCGTCGCGATCACCGACACCGTGGCGCTCGGCGTCCTCCGCGGCCTGGCCGACCTCGGCCTGCGCTGCCCCGAGGACGTCCGCGTCGTGGGCTTCGACGACATCCGCGAGGCCGAATACCTCACCCCGTCGTTGTCCACTGTGTCACCCGATCACGCGTGGATGGCCGAGAAGGCGGTCGAGCTCGTCGTCGCCCGCATCGAGGACCCCGCCCGCACCCCCGAGGAGCTCACCGCCCCGTACACGCTCAAGACCCGCGAGACCAGCCGCTGACCTCGGATAACGAGCGGCCCCGGCGCGAGGCGCCGGGGCCGCTCGTGTCATCGGATCAGGTCAGGGAGCCGGTGACGTTGCCGCCGGACTCGGTGACGTAGTAGGTCACGGTCTTGCCGCTCCAGAAGTGGAACGTCAGCGTGACCTTCTGGCCGTCGTTGACCTCCGACCAGAACGCCGCGGGCAAAGCGACCGTCCCGGCCGTGTAGTCCGGGCTGAACGCGCGGGCGAACTCCTTGTAGGAGGTCCAGTTCTGCGGCCCGGCGGCCGAGCCGTCCGCGTACTTCGCCTCCATCGTCGCCAGCTGGTCCCCCTTGAACACCGTCGGGATCGCGAACGTCCCCGAAGCGCCCGAGGCCGCCGACATCGTCGGCTGGTCATAGGAGATCACGCTGATCCGCCACGGCGTCCCCTGCGAGAACACCGCCTGGAGGTTCGCCTTCACCCCGTACGCCCGGTCGCCCAGGAGCGTCGTGAGCCTGCTGGCCTTGATGGTCAGCGTGCTTCCCGAGATCGTGTAGTCGGTGCCCTGGACCAGGGTGGTCGAACCGTACTTGAGGCTCTGGAACGTGGTCCCGTTCGTGTTCAGCGTCAGCGACACGTCCGCGATCGCGCCCGACTTCGCCACGTACACCTGGTCGGAGGAGACCGTGCCCGACCTTGTGGTCCAGCTCGCCTTCATCATGTTGTAGAGCTCCGGGTCCTTCCAGGTGAACGCGGTGCGGTTGAAGTGCTGCCCGTTGTCCCACAACTGGAGCGTGAGGCCCTTCTGGCGCGCGTAGTAGCCCGCGTACTCGAAGAACTTCAGCTTCTCGCCCTGCTCGACGGTGCCGGTGTGGGCGTCGAAGCCCAGCAGGCCCCACTCGCCCACCAGCACCGGGATGCCGTTCGCGATGAACTCGTTGTAGGCCCGGTCGAAGTACCCCACCAGGTCGGCCTGGACCTCGGCGTTGTACTTCGTGTAGCCCGCGACGTTCACGCTGAAGGGCCAGAACCCGTAGTAGTGGATGGTCGCGGCGATGTTCGGGTCGTCCAGCGACTCGATCGTCGCGCTCAGCGCGTCCAGGCGCCCCTGGTCGGCGTTGGTGTGCAGGGTCGGCAGGACCAGCACGCGGGTCGCGTTGTTCCCGCCCGAACCGCGCACGATCTCGTGGAACGAGACGTTCAGGTCGTCCAGCAGGGCGTACGCGGTCGCATCGTCCACATTGTTGAACTGCGGCTCGTTCACGCTCTCGAACAACAGCTCCTGCGGGGCGTCCCGGAAGCGGGTCGCCAGCGCGGTCCAGATCGCCTCGTAGCGGGCCTCGACCACCGTGCGGTTGGTGTTCATGTCCGCCATCCAGATCCACGAGTCGTGGTGGATGTTGAGGACGACGTACAGGTCGGCGTCGAGCGCCCAGCCGACGACCTCCTCGACGCGGTCGAGGTAGGCGTCCTCCACGGCGTAGTCACCGGACTTGGACTGGTGGTTGTCCCACGTGACGGGGATGCGGATGCTGTTGTAGCCCTGCGCGGCCACGTTCTGGATGAGGGCCTGGGTGATGCGGGGGTTGCCCCATGCGGTCTCGTCGGCGCCGACCGCGTCGAGGGAGTTGCCGAGGTTCCAGCCCGGCTCCATCGCGGCGACGGTCTCCATCGCGCTGATGCCGCCGGTGGGCGGCGGGGTGGTCGGGGCGGTGGTGGGCGAGGTGGTGGGCTCGGTGACGGTGCCGGTGCAGACGGCGCCGTTGAGGGTGAACGAGGCCGGGACGGCGTTCGTGCCGGTCCAGGATCCGTTGAAGCCGAAGGAGACCGAGCCGTTCTTGGCGATCGCGGCGTTGTAGCTGACGTTCTTGGCGGTGACCGCGTCGCCCACATTGGTGGTGGTCGCGCTCCAGGCCTGGGTGATGCGCTGGCCGTTGGGGAAGTTCCAGGCCAGGGTCCAGCCGTTGATCGCGTCGCCGAGGTTGGTGACGGCGACGTTGCCGGTGAAGCCGCCGGGCCATTGGCTGGCGATCTTGTAGTCCACTTTGCAGCCCTGGTCGGCGAAGGCGACCGAGGGCGCCAGGATGCCGAGCCCTGCGGCGAGGGTGGCGACCGCCATGATCGCCATTGCTATCCATCTGCGGGTTCGTCTCGTGACGCCTTGCATGGCACTCCTTAGGTCTGTCTGCCGGAAGAACGCGGGCCGGGGCGCGCCGGAGCACAGCCCATCGAAAGTCCTCGATGCAAGATTAAGTTGGATGACCCAACTTTGTCAATCGCTCCCAAGCCCCGGTTTCAGAATTCCCGCGCCCCGGTCGACGAGGGGCCGCGGTCGCACCGTCGGTCCCTTGTATCCCATCAGTCCCGGTACTGAGCCGGGGCCACGCGCGGATCCTAACGGGATGGCGAAAGTTTCGGCCCCGGGCTTGACACCGGAAAGCGCCTTCCTTACGCTCGTGGCAACCGCTTGTATTTATCCATTTCCATATTTCACGCACAAGCGGCCTGGATCAGCAAACGGCCCAGGGCAACAACGCAGTTGTGAAGGGAAGCAACATGTCTCCTCGAAGAAGAGTCCGAGCGGCGGCAGTGGCCGGCCTGACCGGCCTGGTCGCCGTCGCTGCGACCCTCGTCGCGATGAACTCCGCGTCCGCGGCGCCCATCCGCTATGAGGCCGAGACCTCGCCCGCGACCTGCAGCGGGACCATCGACTCGAACAACGCCGGTTTCTCCGGCAGCGGATTCTGCAACAGCCCCAACGCCGTCGGCGGGAACGCGCAGTTCACGGTCAACGCCTCCGCGGCCGGCACGGCCACCCTTGGCATCCGGTACGCCAACGGCACCACCGCCACCCGCCCGGCCGACATCACCGTCAACGGCTCGGTCGCCCAGTCCGCCAGCGCCTTCGCGGGCACCGGTTCCTGGACCACCTGGGCCACGAAGACCCTCACGGTGCCCGTCAACGCGGGCAACAACACGATCCGCCTCGCGGCGACCAGCGCCGACGGCCTGGCCAACATCGACTTCCTGGACTTCGAAGTCGGCGGCACCACCAACCCCACGACGACCCCGCCGCCGAGCGGCACCGCGATCTACGTGGCCCCGGGCGGCACCGACAGCGCGGCCGGCACCATCTCCGCGCCGACCACGCTGGTCACGGCCCTGGACCGGGTGACCTCCGGCGGCACGATCTACATGCGCGGCGGCACCTACAACTACTCCTCGACCGTGGTCATCCCGGCGGGCGACAACGGCACCTCCAGCGCCCGCACCGTGCTGGCGGCTTACCCCGGTGAGACCCCGGTGCTGAACTTCTCGGCCCAGGCCGAGGCCTCGGCGAACCGCGGCCTCGCGCTGTACGCGAACTACTGGCACCTCAAGGGCCTGATCGTGGAGCGCGCGGGCGACAACGGGATCTTCATCAGCGGCAGCAGCAACATCGTCGAGCGCACCATCACGCGCTTCAACCGCGACTCGGGCCTCCAGCTCTCGCGGCAGACCTCGACGAGCACGACCGCCTCGTGGCCGGCCAACAACCTCGTCATCAGCTCCGAGTCGCACGACAACGCCGACGCCGACGGTGAGGACGCCGACGGCTTCGCCGCCAAGCTCACCGTGGGCTCGGGCAACGTGTTCCGGTACGACGTGGCGCACAACAACGCCGACGACGGCTGGGACCTCTACACGTACTCCGACTACGACCCGATCGGGACCGTGACCATCGAGTACTCGCTGTCCTACCGCAACGGCACCCTCTCCAACGGCACCGTGTTCGACGCGGGCGACCGCAACGGCTACAAGCTCGGCGGCGAGGACGTCCCGATCAACCACACGGTGCGCTACAACATCGCCTTCGACAACGGCCAGCACGGGTTCACGTACAACTCGAACCCCGGCTCGATGACGATCTCGAACAACCTCAGCGTCGACAGCACCGAACGGAACTTCAACTTCGACGCGGGCAGCTCGACTTTCCGCAACAACACCTCGTGCTTCTTCTCGGGCGGCACGACCGACCGGATCGTCGGGAACTCCGACAGCTCCAACCAGTTCTACTCGGGCACCAACGGCTCCCGCTGCGCCAACTACAGCGGCGCCCTCGGCTGGTCCTTCGCCAGTGACGGCAAGCTCGTCGTCACCCTCGGCGGCAGGACGGTGAGCCTCTAACCGCTAACCGACCCTCACCGGAGCGGCCCGTCCGAACAGGACGGGCCGCTCCGTCATGCGCGGGGCGGTCGGTCGGTTCGGCGGGCGGGTGCGAATCCTGTCGGGAACGCCATTACCGCAACCGGTTTCCGGAAACCCTGCGCACCCGGTTCCGCTCGGGTCGGTGCCTCGCGCTCGGCGGTGGTGCGTGCTCCCTTGCGAGCGTTCGAGGGCGCACACGGCGACGCCGCCGGGGCGCGGGCCCCGGCGGCGTCAGTGTCGGTATCGGTGTTGTTGTGGGACTAGCGGAGCGGGTTCCAGCCGTCGCTGCCGGCGAGGTAGTCGCGCGGTTCGTAGTTCGCGGCCTCGCTCGCTGACATCTGCGGACGGTTGGCGTTCACGGTGGCGCCGGGTCCGGTGTTCAGGTATTCGCGCAGGCGCGCGTCCTCCCAGGCCAGGCCCGACATGTCCGACCACGGCTCGGCGGTGCGGATGTGCGCGGCGATGGTGCTCTCGCGGTAGAGGACCTGACCGCGCGCGGTGGTCGAGCCGCCGGCGGGCCAGGGGCGCCCGAGGTACACCGAGTTGGCGGGGGCGTTGCTGGTCAGGTTGCACTGGTAGAACAGCAGCCCGTACGGATTGGTGATCTCGGTGCTGGCCGCGGTGATGTAGCCGTTGTTGGAGGTGGAGCCGCGGGTCAGCGCGCGGATGGTGCAGCCGTCGAACACGGCGGTGCCGCGCCCGAAGATGAAGTCGACGTCGCCCTCCACATAGCAGTCGTGGTAGTACTGCCTCGACACCGTTGTGGCACTGGGCGAGTCCGTCAGCAGGGTGTCCTGGTTGCCGAGGAAGCGCACGTTGTCGAAGACCATCTTGTCGCCCTGGACTTTGACGGCCACGGCCTGGCTGTTGCCGTTCGCCGCCTCGTCGTAGGTGTTGGCGAAGGTGAGGTCCTCGGCGGTGAAGTTCGCGCCCTGGAGGAGGACGCTGGCGCTGCCGCTGGTCCCCCACGTCCCGCCAGAGCCGTTGTCGCAGCCCGCGCAGCGGTTCTCGTGGATGACCACGTCGGCCGCGTTGCCGGTGGCGCCGATGAAGGTCAGGCCCGTCTTGGAGGACGGGACGGTCACGGCGCCCTTGTAGTTGCCCGCCTTGATGAGGATGGTCGAGCCCGAGGCGGCGGCGTTCACGGCCGCCTGGACCGTGGTGTAGTCGCCCGAGCCGTCGGCGGCGACCACGAGGTCGGCCTCGATCGCTCCGGCGGCCGGGACCAGCTTCCACTGCTGGTTCACCGCGCCCGTGGCCGTGTACTGGGAGACTCTGCCGCCCTTGACCGTGGACCATTCCCACAGGTCGAGGGCCTTGCCGGTGGCGCGGTTGACGAAGGTCGCGTAGCCACCGGACTCGGTCACCTTCCACTGCTGGTTCGTGCTGTTCGCGTCGCCCCACTGCTGGACCAAGGCACCGTCGGCGGTGCTGGCCGAGGCGACGTCGAGCACCTTGCCCGAGAGGCGAACCTGGATGCGGTAGTAGCCGCTGCCCGAGTCGAGGAATTGGAACTGCTGGTCGTACGAGCCGTTGCTGTCCCACTGGACGAGTTCGGCGCCGTTGGCGGTCGAGGCCGCCCTGATCCCGAGGACGAGCCCGGAGTGGCGCGACTGGATGTTGTACCAGACGCCGGTCTCGACCGCTTGCGCGCCGCTGGCGGCGAACAGGGTCCCGGTCGCGGCGAGGACGGCGCCCACGAGCAGCGCGATCACCGCCGCGAGACGGCGACGCCGCGGGCGTCGTTGCGTATTCAATGGCATGTCGACTCCATGGTCAAGCGCCCGGCCGCTGAGACATGCCGGGTAGTTCCCCAGCAGCCAAGGCATTTATGTATGTCTATGCGATTATAGGGCAATCGCTTCCCAAAGTCGATCCCGCTCGTCCGTCCGCAATCGAGTCGCGCGCCCCCGGGCGCCGCCCTGCATGATCGCCGATCCTGGCGCTGGAGTCAGAAGCGGTCGACCCCCGGCCGTGAGGAGGGCGGCTCCCGTTCGGGAGCCGCCCCTTCGGGTCTCAGCCGTTGTTGGTGCGCCCGACGTAGACGTTGCGGGCCTTGTAGAGGGTGTCCCCGGCCGGGCCGGAGGAGCCCGAGGCGCCCTCCATCTGGAGGTTGATGATCACGTTCATCGTCTTGCCGACGAAGTTCGACCCGGTGTGGGCGCCCTTCCAGACGTCGTCGAGGTAGTAGTGGATCTGCACGTCGGTGCCGGAGGTCTTGGTCATCCAGATCCGGTAGGAGTGCCAGCTGCCGGGCGAGGAGACCGAGACGATCGTGTTGTCCCAGCCGCCGTCGTAGGTGTTGAACCAGTTCCGGCTGTCGCCCTTGTACTCCAGGATGTCGCTCTCGGGCGGCCAACTGTTGGCGCCGGTGATCCAGAACGCGGGCCAGGTGCCGGGCGCCGAGGGCGCCTGGAACTCGCCGCGGACCTCGTAGTTGGGGTACCGGTCGTTCACCAGGACCTGGCGCTTGGCGTGGACGGCCGCCGAGTGGTAGTGGATGGGCAGGTAGGGGTCCTTGCTGCTGTTGCCCTCGTTCCAGTTGATGCGGCTGGCCTTGAGGTTGAGGACGCCGCTGGGCGAGAGGTACAGGTGGTTGTTGTCGGTGGAGCTGGCGTACATGCGGGCGGTGCCGTTGTGGTCGGATCCCCACGGGTACAGGTAGTTCCAGGCCGATTCGAGGGTGGTGCGGCTGGCGAAGGAGCCTTCGATGAGGGTCTCCCAGGCCGCGGCGCCGATCTGCTCGGCGGCGGTGTCGGCCGCCCTCGCCGGGTCGACGGGGCCGAGGAGCGGTGCGGCGGCGGCCGCTGCCGCCGTGGCCGCGATCCGCTTCAGCGCCGTGCGCCGGGTGCTGCCGGTGGCCCGCGGTGATGTCGTCATGATGCCCGCCTTCGCTGGATGCGCGTTCGGAGCGACCACAGGGGGAGGTTTGCGATCACATCGAACATTTTCAATATATAGTGCACATCGGGCGAGCGGTTGTCAACGCTTTCCCACGGCGACGACGGCATCGGCGGACCTCGCGGCGGGTCAGTTCTGGAGGGCGACGACCACCATGGCGATGGCGATCAGGGTGTCGAGGAAGAAGCAGAACTCGGCCATCGAGCGGGCGACGACCCGCTCGGTGCGGTGGTGGTGGACGTCCCAGGCGGCGTGGCCGAGCAGCCCGGCGGCCACGAGGTAGGCGCCGAGGTCGCCGCCGACGAGCAGGACCGTCGCGGCGATCCCGCCGAACGCGGCCATCGCGATCGCCTGGAGCGGCAGGCCCTCGGCCGGGCGCGCCGCGCCGCGCAGCAGGCCGTAGACCGTCATGAGCACGGCCAGGCCGATGAGGGACCAGGTCGCATAGGACTCGTAGGGCGTGAACCCGGCCGCTCCGATGATCACGAAGGTCACCAGGAACATCGGCCAGGCCGCCGAGCGCTTCCCGAGCGCGGCGGCACCGAGGTAGACGAGCCCGGACGCGGCGAGAATGGGCGCGAGGTCGGCCCCGGCGGCCAGGTCGACGGCCATGAAGGCCGCGAAGGCGATCCCGGCGGCCGTCGGCCAGCGCCGGAGGATCGCGCGGAGCGGGTTGCCGGAGCGCGGAAGGCTCTCGGGGGCGGTGGTCGTCATGGGGTGCTCCTCGTATACCTAGAGGGGGTATCTGACAGGTTCCACGATCCCTTTGCGGGAGCCTGGGGTCAAGTGCGACGGACCGGCAGGTCCGAAATCTTGGCATCCTGGTCTTTCGGACCTAGGTTGGAGGCCATGGAACGCCATCGCGTGCTCGTCGTCGGCTACGACGACGCCGAACTGCTCGACATCGCCTGCGTGACGACCACACTCGACTCGGTGCGGCAGATCGAGCCCGGCCTCGGCTACGACCTCACTCTGGCGACGCCGGGCGGGCGGCCGATCACCTGCTCCTCGGGGCTGGTCCTCAACGCCCAGGCGGCACTCGAACACGTCCGGGGTCCGATAGGGACGTTGGTGGTCTCGGGAGGCTTGGGGCACTTGGCGGCTGCGAAGGACCAGCGCCTGGTCGCCCACGTCCGCCGCCTGGCCCGCGAGAGCGAACGCGTGGCCTCGCTGTGCACCGGAGCGAGCGTCCTGGCGGCGGCAGGACTGCTCGACGGGAAGCGGGCGACCACGCACTGGCACTTCGCGCAGCAGCTCGCGGACTCGTACGAGCGGGTGGAGGTGGACCCGCGGCCGATCTGGGTGCAGGACGGGAACGTCTACACCGCAGCGGGAGTCACGAGCGCGCTCGATCTCTCGCTGTCGTTCATCGAGGCCGACTTCGGCTCGGACATGGCCCGCTGGGTCTCCCGGGCGATGGTCACGTACCTGCACCGGCCGGGCAACCAGGCCCAGATGAGCATGTTCACGGCGGCCCCGGCGGCGGACCACGGCCTGGTCCGCAAGGTGACCGACCACGTCACGGATCGACTCGACGGCGATCTGTCCACAGAGGCGCTGGCGAACCTGGCCCGCGTCAGCCCCAGGCACCTGACCCGCCTGTTCCGGGCGCACCTGCGCCAGTCCCCCGGCCGCTATGTGCGCCATGCGAGGGTCACGGCAGCGGCGCAACTGCTCACCACCACCGACCTGCCGGTCGCACGAGTGGCCACCAGATGCGGCTTCGCTTCAACGGAAGCACTCCGCCAAGCCTTCAACCGCGAATACGGCACGACCCCGTCCCAATACCGATCAATGGCCTCGACGGCCGCTTGACCACGCGCTCGTGCATCCGCATCCCGGATGCGGGGCACATCCCCATGGAGAACGCACCCGACCGCGTCGCCCGCGCGCTCGTCGGCTTCTTCACTGCTTAGATGCTCGAATATCATCCAAATGCAGCGGCGTTGCCGCGCCGCGAGGAGGGGGAGCCAGAGATGATGATTCGGGTTGCGGCGCAGACGGATGCGGCGGACATCTTCCGCTTGCTGTGCGGCTTCGCCACCAGCTATCAGCCTGAACGCGTGACCTTCGAAGACCGCACGTTTCCAATTGCCCTGGAGGCTGCCTCGGACGGCACGGCCGAGTTCCTGGTCGCTGAGCAGGCCGGTGCGGTGGTCGGTTACCTGCTGGCTACTCAAGCGCCGACCCTGTTCGCAGGCGGAACCGTCCTGGAGGTCCTGAAGCTTGCCGTCGACAAGGCCCATAGGGGCGGCGGGATCGGATCACTCCTGGTCCGAGCGGCTACCGCTAAGGCCGAACAGGTCGGCGATGTCGAGGTGACGGTTCCGACCCGCCGAGCGGCAGGATTCTACAACCGCCTGGGGTTCACCGAAACCGCCACCTATCTCAAGTACACGCCGGGTGGCGCGAACTGCTCGACCCGACCCCGGTCAGCAAGCTCGCGCCGCCCACGGTCCGCGAGGTCACCGGCTGGCTCACCCGCCACCCCGAACACCTCGGTGAAGATGAGCAGCGCAAACTCAAGCTCCCCCTCGACCGGTCTGCGGCACTGGGCGAGATCCATGCGCTGGCGAAGTCCTTCGCCACCATGCTCACCGGCCGGAACGGACATGACCTGCCCGCATGGATCGAATCAGCTCTCGCCTCCACACACCCGAGACTGCACCGCTTCGCCTGTGGCCTGCGCAAGGACTTCGACGCCGTCACCGCTGGACTCACCCTGCCCTACAGATCCGGCGCCGTCGAAGGCAACGTCAACCGGCTCAAGATGATCAAAAGGAAAATGTACGGCCGCGCCAACCTCGACCTGTTGCGGAAAATCGTCCTGGTCAGCGACTGACCATCGGGCCTGAGACCGTCACGAAACCTGACTCAGAACCAGAACCCAAACTCACCCTCATAGCCATCGACTCCGACCAGGGCGTCGAGGAGATCCTCGCCGGACAGGGCGTCGATGCGATCGTCAGCGCCCTGGAGAACGCCAAGGCGGACACCGCCGCACAGGCCGAGGCGGCGGAGTTCGCCGCCATGCGCCCCTGCGTGTGACTGGGGCGACGCGACTCCAGTGACGGTCCGGCAAGGAGCCGCCTGACCCTTCGCTGCTCGACGAGTCCTCCAGGACACGACGGGGCCGACCGCTGATGCGGTCGGCCCCCGCTCATACGTTTCGTATGCGATGCGTGTACGGGCGGACACCTACACTGGCGGGACCGATTCGCACTACTCTCCTGCACCACTCATCACGGTAAGGAAATCCCCATGCCGAGAACCCCTGCCAAACGCCTGAGCCTCAAGGCGATATGCCTCGCCGTCGTCACCTTCACGACTGTCGCGGTCACGGCCGGAGTCGCCTGGGCGGCGTACACGGACAACATGTACCCCACCCAGAACCAGTTGTCGAGCTGCCGCAGCGAGAGCGGACCCGACGGCGATGTCACGTGCCAAACCGACAACTCGGCCCTCAACTACTACATGGACGGCTCCGGCACCAACATGCTGGAGACGGTCGACCGCAATGTCGTCACCAACGTCCTGGCCAACATCTACGGACCGACCGACCTCACCGTCACCTACGACACGACGCCCGCGTTCTCCGGCAGCGCGGAGACCGACATCGTCTTCGAGGAGAGCGCTGTGGGCCTCTCCTCCAGCGCCGCCGGCGCCACCTTCTGCAACAACGCCTCCGACACGCGAAGGTGCGACCAGCAGTACGTCCGCATCCGCGGTGGCGGCTACTACACGACCGGTGTCACCTGCCATGAGACCGGGCACGCCGTCGGTCTGCTCCACGGCGCCCAGGCGGCGCCGAGGAAGAGCAACACGGACGAGGCCCTCGGGTGCATGGAGACGCCGACCGACTCCTTCGAAGTCCTCGACGCCAACAACATCGAGAACATCAACGCCACTTACTGAGGAGGACCTGTGAACATCCGCACCCGTATCGCGGCAGCTGCCGGAATCATCGCGGCCGCCTCAGCGGTCGGTATCGCCGTCGCGGCCCTCGCCGCACCCGCAGCGGACCCCGGGGGCCAAGCGGCCGCCGAGGAAGTGGTGCTGGGGCAGGGCAGTGACCTGTTCCCAAGCGTGACCGCGGCCGACTGGGTCACCTACGCCGACCACGTCATCGTCGTCGAGGCCGTCTCCGAGGAGGCGATCGCGCCGACCGCGGAGGAGCTCGAACGCGGCGAGGGCGTCATCGGCCGGACCGTCGCGCTCTCGATCGAGGAGGTCTTGTGGTCGAGGGAGGACGCGCCGGTGGCGGCCCCCTCCACCTGGGCGTACTCGGCCCTGGGATGGCACTTCAACGAGGGCGACACCACCGACGTCGTGGAGATGGCGCTCGCGGACTTCCCGCGGGTCGAGGTCGGCCACCAGTACGTCATGGCGATCCGCTGGCAGGCGGCGATCTGCGACGACGACGGCGAGTTCACCCAGGCCCAGTGGCTCGGTCTCGGCGAGGGCTCGGAGATCCCCTACGACGCCGACACGATCGGCAACGGCGAATCCGAAGGCACCGTGCAGGACGCGGCGGCCTTCATCGCCGCCGCCGAGGACGAGCCCGACCAGGGCGTCGAGGAACTCCTGGCCGGTCAGGGCGCCGACGCGATCGTCAGCGCCCTAGAGGACGCCAAGGCGGACACCGCCGCCCAGGCCGAGGCGGCGGAGTTCGCCGCCATGCACCCCTGCGTGTGACCTGAAAGGACGATCACGTGAACGCCGCTCACTGCAATCGAGGAGATCCCGAAATGATGATCCGCCGTATGCTCATCGGCGCTCTGGCGGCCCTGATGGCAACCGTAGGAGGCCTGGCCATCGCCTCGCCCGCCCAGGCCATACCCACCACATGCTCGAACCTGGGATACGACAACGGACGCGATGGGGTCACCGACAACGACGCCAACGGCGGGGGAGCGTTCGTCGACGCTATCCTCTGCTGGTCGGCACGGGGCAACGGGTACTACGACACCTACGTCCAATGGACCGTCTACGACACCAGCTCGAACAGCGCGGGCGCGACGCCCCGCCTGGAGTGGACCGGAACCGACGGGGTCGTCCACACCTTCACTCCGCCGTCGAGCCAGCGCGCCTGGGCCAACGGCGAATACACCAACGGGGTCAAGCACACGAACAACATCAAGGGCCTCTACGTCAGAGCCTGCCTGACCAACGCCGACAATCCATCGCACCACTGCGGCCCCAGAGCGTAGCCGGGGCCGCCATGCGGACGGCCGCGCCCGCATGGGCGCGGCCGGTTCTGTCTTCCAGCTTGAGATCCCCTCTCCTGAAGGCTCGGACCTCCTCCACTGGACCTACTGAAACTTGGGACCTCGTGACATCAAAACGCACGAAACGAGATGTGTTGCGACGCAATGAATGTGAATAATATTCAAGAACATCAATTCGTTGTGGGCATTTCAGTGATCGAACCACTGACAACTACATTCGAAAACTGAATCGCGTGGATCGGCGTGCGAAGTCCCGCACGCGTGCCCGCCGGGCGTTGAAATCGGGCAATATTGCCCGTTATATGGTTGTTTACCTGCGAAAACGCATTTAGTGAAACTGTCGCCTCCGGGCACCCAAGGGCCGGGCGCGCTCATATCCCCTCGAGGGCACGCAGCAGCGGAGCCGGGTCGACGCCGCTCGGGAAATCACTGACCTGGCCGTCCCCCACCTCGACCACGCGCCACCCGCCGTCGACCCGTTGTGCGAGATCGGTGGTGACGAACGGGCATCCGAGTGCGCCCACCGCCTCCGCAACACCGGTCAGGTCGGGTTCGACCACGGCGGCCGGCTGGTCCGGGTGGGGGCCGACCACGACCGGTTTGCCACGGACCCACCAGACTCGGGACTCCACCGCCCGCCCGCCGGCGCCCACGAAGGCCTCGAACGCGCGCAAGACGAGGCCGCCGGCGAGGTCCGAGCCTTGGCGGTCGAGGAAGCATTCGGCGACCTTCCGCACCGCAAAGGTGTCCGCCAGTTCGGCGATGGAGAATGCCTCGGGCTCGCTCTTGCGTGACTTCACATAGTCCTTGACCATCCCCGGGCCGCCCCGCAACTCGGCTACGGCGCGAGCCAGCACCTCGTTCGACAGCACGTCCCCGGGCCGCATGGGAATCCACCGGCTCGCGGGCGTCAGCGCCACGAAAGCCTGGTACCAGCCGGGCAGCTCATGGGCCGTTCGGTACTGGTCCGGCGCGGTCACGAGAGGGACGCCGCGTTCGGCGAGGGCGCGATGCAGTTCGGCATGTCGGCGCAGTACAGAAAGGCGGCGGTCATTTAGTGAGACTATCGTGTAGCTCCAACTACACGAATATCGTGTAGTCTTGACTACACGACTTGGGCGCCTCGGGTGCCGTGAACCTTGGGAGTGGTCTTGCGCAAACCGGCCTCCATCATCGGTCGGGACCTCGAATGGCAGGTCCTCGAACGGTTTCTGCACGCCAGCGGCGACGACACCCTGAAGATCGGCATCGTCTCCGGCCGCCGCCGCGCGGGCAAGACCCACCTGCTCACCGCGGCCGCGACGGCCGCCGACGGGCTCTACCACGTGTGCGTCCAGGAAGAGGGCGACCTCTCGGCCCGGGCCCGCTTCGCGAGCGCGATCGCGGCGCACGGCGGCATCGCCGGAGCCTCCACCGCGGACTGGGAGTCCCTGCTCACCACCGCGCTCGAGGTGGCCGCTCGCACCGCCCCTGCCGGTCAACCGCCGCTGCTCGTCATCGACGAGTTTCCTTACGCGATGGCCAAAGCGCCCCAGCTGCCCGGCATCCTCCAGCTCATGTACGACCGCGCGCAGCGCGGCGAGGGCCCCGGCGGGCGCGTCATCCTCTGCGGGTCCTCGTTGAGCGTCATGCGGGAGCTGCTCTCGGGCACCAAGCCGCTGCGCGGCCGGGCCATGATGGACTTGCAGCTCGGGCCGCTCGACTACCGGCAGACCGCCGAGCTGTGGGGCATCGCCGACGCCGAGACGAACTTCAAGGTCCACGCCTGCGTCGGCGGCTTCCCCGGGTACCGGCAGCTCAGCGACCGGACCCCGCAGAGCCCCGCCGAATTCGAGCAGTGGGTGCCCGACACGCTCCTGAGCAAGGGCATCGGCGTGTTCACCACCGCCGAGGTGGGCTACCTGCTGCGCGAGGACCCCCGGATCACCGACCGCTCGGCCTACTACGACGTGCTCGGGGCCATCAGCCGCGGATCGACCACGCTCGCGAAGATCGGCGCCGAGACCGGCCGCAGCAAGGACGCGGTGCGGCCGCTGCTCAGCACCCTCGAATCCACCGGTTACATCTCCCGCCGCCCCGACCTCGTGCGCGGGCGCAGCTCCATCGCCGTACGCGACCCCGTCATCCGCTTCGACCGGCTCATCACCGCCCCGCGCCTCGGGCAGCTCGACCTGGGACGCGCCGAGCAGGTCTGGTCCGCGATGCGGGACACGTTCCGGTCGCAGATCCTGGGCCCGCACTTCGAGGAGCTCGCCCGCGAATGGGTGCACCGCTTCGCCCCCGACGAGCTCGGCCGCCCCGAGGGCTTCGGCGAGGTCGGCACCGCGAACGTCCACGACAACGTGGGCCGGGCCAAGTACGAGGTCGACGTGCTCGCCCTCCAGGGCAAGACCGTCACCTTCATCGGCGAGGCGAAGGCGACCGGCCAGCGCCAGGGCATCGCGGCGCTGACGCGGCTCCAGGGGATCCGGGAGGCGCTCGCCCGCCTCGGCTACCGCACCGACGGCGCAGTGCTGGGCGTGTTCTCGCTGACCGGGTTCACGCCCGAGCTGGCGGCCGCGGCGGAACCCGGAATAGTCCTGCTCGATCTGGACCGGCTCTACAACATCCGGGACTGAACCGACGCAGGCTTGCGCGGGCCGAAGCCTGCGTCGGCGCGGCCGCGGATCGGGACGCGGTCGGTCACGGGACGGACTTGATCTTCCAGACCAGGAGGCCGCCCAGGAGGGTCGTGACGGTCGCGAGGGCGTAGAGGGTCCCGTAGCCGCCGAAGTGGGCGACGATCGGGGCCGCCAGCGCGGGGCCGAGCACTTGCGGTGCGGTGGCGGCGATGTTGATGATGCCGAGGTCCTTGGCGCGGTCGGTGGCCGCGGGCAGGACCTGGGTGATGAGGGCCTGGTCGACGGCGAGGTAGACGCCGAAGCCCGCGCCCATGATGGACGCGGCGGCGATCGCGGCGGGCCAGGTGTGCCAGAACGTCAGGAGCAGTGCCGCGAACGCCATGACGATGGAGGAGGCGGCGACCAGGGCCTTCCGGCGTCCGATCCGGTCGGAGACCACGCCGCCGAGGACCGAGGTGGCGACGACGCCGGTCGTGTAGAGCAGCACCAGGATCAGGACGCCTTCGTCGGCGGTGTGCCCGGGGAACAGCTGCTCGTAGCCGACCGCGTCCTGGAGGAAGTACAGCAGGTAGAGGGTGCCGATGGCGTTGCCGAGCATGACGAGGAAGCGCGTGAACCAGGCCCAGGCGAAGTCGGGGTGGGCGCGCGGGGAGACCCAGAAGGTTCCCGCGAGTGCGCGCCAGTTGAAGGGCTTGCGGACGGCACGCGGCATCGGCGGGTCCGGTGTGGACAGTACGAAGGGCAGCGCCATCACCACGGCCGCGACGCCGATGACGAGGTAGCCCGCGGCGATGTCGGTGACGAGCATGGTCACGATGACGGCGCCGAGGACCAGGCCGAGGGCCTGAGGGAAGCCGATCCAGCCGGAGACCACGGCCCGCTGGCGGACCGGGACGTGGTCGGGGATCCCGGCGTTGACGCTCGCGTAGGCGGCGTTCAGGGCGCCTTGGGCCAGGCACCAGCAGATGAGGACGCCGAGCACTGTGGACTGGTGGCCGAGGAGGATGAGGCCGCCGGCGCCGAGGACGACGCCGCCGAGGGTCCAGGGGTGGCGCCGGCCGAAGCGCCCGGCGGTGCGGTCGGAGAGCGCGCCGGCGAGCGGGTTGGCGACGACGGCGACGAGCGCGCCGACGCCGGTGACCAGGCCGAACGCGGCGACCTTGCCATCCTCGTCGATGGCGGCGAGCTGGAGCGGCAGGAGCACCTGGATCGGGGTGAAGAAGGCCATGTAGAGGCCGAGGACGGCGGTGGTGATGCCACCGATCCAGACGCGGCCGACGTTGCGTTCGGGTTCGGCGAAGACGGCGGGCGGCGCTTCGGGGGCGGTGGTCATCGGCGCTGCTCGGTTCGGTGCGGTTCGTTCGCGCCGCTGTGCTCGGCGATCAGGTTGCGGTACCAGTGGAACGAGGACTTCGGGGTGCGGTGCTGCGTCTCAGTGTCCACATGGACCAGTCCGAAGCGCTGGTGGAAGCCTTCGGCCCACTCGAAGTTGTCGAGGAGGCTCCAGACGAGGTAGCCGCGGACGTCGGCGCCCTGGTCGATGGCGGCGGCGACCGCGCGGACGTGGGCGTCGAGGTAGTCGATCCGCTGCTGGTCGGGGATGGCGCCGCCGAAGTCGGGGGCGACGTCGTAGGAGCAGCCGTTCTCGGTGACCCACAAGGGAGGCAGCGCGTCGCCGTAGTCCCGGGTGAGGTCGACGAGAGTCTGGGTGAGCCCGGAGGGGATGACGGGCCAGCCGAAGTCGGTGATCGGGACATGGTCGAACTCGGCGATGTCGAAGGGGAACGCGCTTTCGGGCCCGGGGGCGGCGAGGCGGGTCGGGTTGTAGTAGTTGACGCCGAGGCCGTCGAGGGGCTGGGCGATGACCGCGAGGTCGCCGTCCTTGACGAAGGGCAGGGGGCCGTCGCCGAGGCCGAAGGCCGAGAGGTCGGGGTAGCGCCCGAGCAGGACGGGGTCGGTGAACACGCCGCGGTGGAGCGCGTCGTAGGCGCGGGCGGCGGCGAGGTCGGACTCGTTGCCGCTGAAGGGGACCGCGGGCGTGTAGCTGTTGGTGAGCATGATGTGCGACTCGCCCGCGGCGCGGAGTGCGGCAGTGGCGAGGCCGTGGCCGAGGAGCTGGTGGTGGGCGGTGGGGAGGGCGTCGAGCAGGAGCGTGCGGCCGGGGGCGTGCTGGCCGAGCGCGTAGCCGAGGGCCATGTGTTCGAAGGGCTCGTTGAGGGTGATCCAGTGGCCGACGCGGTCGCCGAGGCGGCCCGCGCAGATCGCGGCGTACTCCGCGAAGCGGTGGGCGGTGTCGCGGTCGAGCCAGCCGCCGAGGTCTTCCAGGGCTTGGGGCAGGTCCCAGTGGAAGAGGGTGGCCATCGGGGTGATCCCGGCTTCGAGGAGGGCGTCGACGAGCCGCTCGTAGAAGTCGAGCCCGGCCTCGTTGGCCGGGCCCGAGCCGCCGGGTTGGATTCGGGGCCAGGCGATCGAGAAGCGGTAGACGTCGACGCCGAGGTCGCGCATGAGGCCGACGTCCTCGGGGAAGCGGTGGTAGTGGTCGCAGGCGGGGTCGGCGGTGTGGCCGTCGCGGATCTTCCCGGGCGTGGCGGTGAACGTGTCCCATACGGACGGTCCGCGGCCGCCCTCGGCCGTGGCGCCCTCGATCTGGAAGGCCGACGTGGCGACTCCCCAGGCGAAATCTTCGGGCAGACGCGGCAGAGCGACCACAGGAACCTCCGAAAGTGACTTGAGTAACGTTCGTGAAGATACCAGTTCGCGAACCCGCTGGTAACCCCTGTTCAGCTGGGATTTCACGGCCGCCCGCACGATCCTCCGGAGGCGCGGGATCTGGTTCGGGAAGTTCGAATAGGACGCGGCCGCACCCGACACCGCATTGCCCTGGTGCCGGGCGCGGCACCGGTTCAGGAGGCGAGGGCGCGTTCCAACGCGGCCGCCTGATGGCGGTGGCCGATCGTCTCGTAGCCGACGATCACGGCCAGCGGCGAGCAGGCCGCGATCACGATGCCCACGCCGACCGTGGCGCCGGACGCGACCGCGACCGCCGAAGCGGCGAGCGCGAGGATCGCCCCGGCCAACAGCAGCAGGTGGAACCGGTCGATCTGGCGCAGCAGCAGCGAGTACAGCGCGAACACCGCGATGGTGAAGATCGCGACGGGCACGACGACGGTGAGGATCGCCGCCGTCGCGTCGATGTGGGCCTCGTGGGCGATGACCACCGCGGCCACGTGCAACCCCGCGCCGGTGGCCGCGAGCGAACCGAAGATCACCAGATGCCCGTAGCCCCAACCGAATCCCCTTTCGCGGTGACGGGCCAGCACTTCGCCGGAGGGCATCATGAAGTACACCCACCACAGCCCGAACGTGAGCGCGGTGCCGCCGAAGGCGACCAGGCCGGCCTCGACCGACCAGCCCTGCGCCTCGACCACGGCCGAGACGGCGAGGATGGTGCCGAGCACGATCTCGCCGAGCGTGATGATCACCAGCAGGCCGTAGCGTTCGGAGATGTGGTGCGGATGCCAGGGGGTGCGGCCACCGCGGCGCTCGGCGACCACCGGGATGGCCATCTCGAAGATCGCGAGCACGAGGACGACAACGACGGTGGTCGCCAGCGGCGGGTCGACGAAGATCTGGATGATCCAGCCGACCTGGGCGATCGCGATGAGGACGGCGTAGGTCATGGCGGTGGTGCGGCACTGGGGGTCGTGGCGGGCGACGCGGAGCCACAGCGCGATGATGGACACCCGCATGACCACGTAACCGGCGACGACCACGCTGTTGTCGACGTGGAGGCCCTCGTCGACGGAGTGGAACATCTGCGGCAGGCCGAGCGCCAGGATCAGCACGCCGATCATCTGGACCATGGTCGCCACGCGGAAGAACACGTCGTCGTTGTCGAACGCCGACGCGAGCCAGGAGTAGTTGATCCAGGCCCAGCAGATCGCGAACACCGAGAAGGCGAACGCGCCGATGCCGGGCGCCCAGTGGCCGAGTTCGAACAGGTGGGAGGCCTGCGTTCCCGCTTGGCTGAACGCGACCACGAGGGTGAGGTCGAACAGCAGCTCCAGCGGGGTCGCCGAGCGGTGCGACTCGGCGGGATCGCGCCCGGCCATGCGGCGGAATCGGTGGTCTCTGGTGGCACTGTCCGTGATCGACATGGGCAACATCTTCGCACCGGCGCCGGAGCCAGGAGGCGTTCGGGAGCCCCTGCCGGTCGCTTTCCGGCCCGCTGGCCGCATCGGTTCAGCGTGACTGCAGCTCGTGGCTGCTCAGCGTGACTGCAATAGGCGGCCGTTCAGCGTGCCTGGCGTTCGCGGCGGTGCGCGGCCATGCGGACGGGGGCGTTGAGCGCGCCGTATCCGGCGTAGCCGCCGATGCGCTGGGCCGCTTCGAAGAAGATCCGCGAGCCGAGCACGGGCGTGTAGCAGTGCAGGAATTCGCCGTGCTCGTCGCGGTCGTAGAGCAGCTCGTGGTCGCGCAGGAGGGCCAGGTGTTCGGGCGGGAGGGCGAGGCGGGCGTCGAGGTCGTCGTAGTAGTTGCCGGGCACGGGCAGGAGGAGGCCGTGCTCGCGCAGCCGGGTCGCGGCGGCGGTGATGTCGTCGGTCGCGAAGGCCACGTGCTGGGGGTGGCTGACGCCTGGGGCCCAGTCGCCGCGGCGCACGGCGGCGGCGCTGAGCGCGATGCGGATCCGGTGCGCCGCATCGGCGATGGCGAGGTTGCGCATGAGTCCGAAGGGGGCGGCGACCTCGGCGGGGACCTCGGGTTGGAGTCCGAGGAGCGAGCGGTAGAACAGGGCGGCGCCGTCGAAGTCGTCCACTTCCTGGGTGAGCGCGACATGGTCGACGCGGGTCAGGCCAGCGCCGGGAAGGACCGGGTCGCCGGTGGGAGCGAAGTCGGCGAGCCAGCTGGGCCCGGCGGGAACGGTGTCGGACGGCTGGGGACCTCTCGGCGACGCGAAGTGGTCGCCGCCATCGCCATCGCCATCGCCATCGCCATCGCCATCGCCGAAGTCTGTACCAGCCAGGGACTTACTGCCGCCGAAAGTCCCGGCGCCAATGAACGAACCGGTACGGCAGAAGAACACCGAGGTGCCGTCCGGTGCGGCGATCGCTGCTAGGTCGGCCTCGTCGGTGTGGCGCTCGCGCGGCAGCACCGGCGCCAGCAGACGTTCGGCCCGTCGCGCCGAGGCGGCCGGGTCGGCGCTCTCCACGCCGATCGCGGCCACGGCCGCCGCACCGCCGCGGTCCTCGGCGGTGTTGACCAGGACTCGCGCTTCACCCTGCTCCCACAGGGCGACCGGCTTCGACCGGTGCTCTCCGCTGCGGGTGAATCCGAGTGCGGCGAGCGCGCCGGTCACCTCCCCCGCGGAGGCGCGGTCGACCGCGACCTCCACGAACGCGAAGCCCTCCAAGGGCGGCGGCTGCGGCAGACCGCCAACGCGGGCCACGGCTCGGGAACGCTCGGACCCGTTGCGCGCCACCGACTCCTGGAGGCTCAGCAGGGATCGGAGGGCGTCGACGGCGGACTGACGCGGGTCGGCCTGGCGGAACAGGTCGTTGAAGACCTCCAGCGACAGCGGGCCGGTGTACCCGGCCCCGAGCACCACGTCGAGGAAACCCGTAAGGTCGAACGCGCCCTGGCCAGGAAACAGCCGGTGGTGACGGCTCCAGTTGAGCACGTCCAAGTGCAGCCGCGGCGCATCGGCGAGCTGCAGGAAGAACAGCTTCTCTGCGGGGATGACGCGGATCGCCGCGAGATCGGTGCCGCGCGAGAGGATGTGGAAGCTGTCGAGGCACAGGCCCAGAGCGGGATGACCGGCGCGTCGCACGATCCGCCACGAATGGTCGTACGTGCTCACGTGCCTGCCCCAGGCCAGCGCCTCGTAGGCGACGCGGAGGCCGTGGTCGGCGGCGCGGTCGGCGAGGAGGTGCAGCTGCTCGGCGGCGAGGTCGTCGTCGTCCACCGCGTCGGGCGAGACCGTGGAGCAGACGAGGACCATCGGCGCGCCGAGGCGTTCCATGAGGTCGAATTTGTGTTCGGCCCGGCGCAGATTGGCGGCGAGGAGGTCGGGCGGGACGGCTTCGAAATCGCGGAAGGGCTGGTAGAGGTCGATCGTGAGGCCGAGGTCGGCGCAGCGGGCGCGGACCTCTTCGGGGGTGTGGGCGGAGGCGAGGAAGTCGTTCTCGAAGAGCTCGACGCCGTCGAAGCCGGCGGCCGCGGCCGCTTCCAGCTTGTCCTCCAGGGTGCCGGAGAGGCAGACGGTGGCGATGCCGAGCCGGGTCCGGTGAGTGTCGTTCGCGGACAAGGGTTCAGCTCCTTCGCTGGGAGGCGAGCGCGTCGAAGTGGCGGAGCATCCTGTCGGCGTCGGGTTCGAGTCCGGTGAAGAGGCGGAAGGAGTCGACGGCCTGGTAGACGGCCATTCGGCCGCCGTCGAGTACGCGGCAGCCCGCCTTGCGGGCGGCGGCCAGCAGTTCGGTCTCGAGCGGGAAGTAGACGACTTCGGCGACCCACAGGTCGGGGCGCAGGATCTCGGGCGGCACGGCCGTGCCGGGGTGTTCGCGCATGCCGGTGGGGGTGGCATGGACCAGTCCGTCCGCTGCGGCGACCGCACTCTCCAGTTCGTCCATTGTCCCCGCGCCGATGCGGTCGCGTCCGAAGTGGGCGCCGAGGCGGTCGACCAGGCGCGCGGTGCGTTCGGCGTCGAGGTCGAGCACGCGGATAGATCCGGCGCCGATGCCGAGGAGCGCGTGGGCGACGGCCGCGCCGGCGCCTCCGGCGCCGAGGAGGACGATCCGGTCGAGTTTGGCCTCGGCCAGGCCGGTCATGGCGCTGCGGGCGAACCCGGAGGCGTCGGTGTTGTAGCCGATGGCCTTGCCGCCCTTGAACAGGACGGTGTTGACCGCGCCGAGCACGGCGGCCTCTTCGGAGAGCGTGTCGAGGTGGGCGGTGACGAGCTGTTTGACCGGGTGGGTGATGTTGAGGCCGGTGTACCCGGTGAGCCGGGCGGCTTCGATGAGTTCGCCGATCCGGTCGGGGGCGAGGTCGAGTTCGAGGAGGTCGAGGCGCCGGTACTGGTAGCGCAGGCCGAGTTCGTCGGCTTCGCGCTCATGCATCGCAGGGCTGAGAGAGGGCCCGATCCCGGCGCCGATGAGCCCGACGAGGATGGCGTCGGAACGGGTGGAGGTGGTCGGCACGTGGTCTCCTCGGAGGTCAGACCTAATGTACGAACTAGATACTTCAAACTAGCAACCTTGGGCCGCTTTGGGAAGGCCCGATCCCCGCCCCAAAGGCGGCCACGGCAAAGCGCCAGAGCGGTCCGACCAAAAACAGGCCGAGCGTCCGCAGCGACACAACCTGTCGGACCCCCGCGCCATAGTTGATCGGGGGAACTCGCGAACCAACACACCCGACCCCGGGGGCCGGGCCGATGGATGCCGTTCGGGCCGCACGCGCGGGCCCATGGATTCCGTTCGGGCTTGTTCGCGTTAGAGTTGCTGGACGCCAGTTCCCGTGCCCGTCGAAGGGATCGCTTGATCACGCCGCCGCCACCGACCGCTTCGGCCGACGCCGACAGCGGGGAGCGCTCGCGCGACCCCCAGCGCACCCGCGCCGAGATCCTGGACGTCGCCACCCGCGAATTCGCCGCCAGCGGCTACGCCGGCGCCCGCGTGGACGAGATCGCCGCGAAGACGCGCACCACCAAGCGGATGATCTACTACTACTTCGACAGCAAAGAGGGCCTCTACCTGGCGGCCCTGGAACGCGCCTACGCGGGTATCCGCTCGCTGGAGCAGCAGGTCGACGTCGAGCACCTCGACCCGGTCGCGGCCCTGCGCCAGCTCGCCGAGCTCACCTTCGACCACCACGAGTCGCACCCGGACTTCATCCGGCTGGTGAGCATCGAGAACATCCACGGCGCCAAGCACCTCGCGCAGTCCTCAGCACTGCCGGGCCTGTCGATGCCGGTACGCGAGGTCATCGGGCAGATCCTCGAACGCGGCTGGGCCGAGAAGGTCTTCCGCGAGGATGTGGACGCCCTCGACGTCCACATGCTGATCAGCTCCTACTGCGTCTTCCGCATCGCGAACCGCCACACCTTCAACGCGATCTTCGACCGGGACCTGCTCGACCCGAAGCTGCGCAAGCACTACCGCAAGATGATCGGCGACCTCGCGGTCGAGTACCTCACCGCCCGCTAGGGGGCGGCTCGGTACGGACCGTTTCGTCCGTTCGCTCGCGCCCCGCCCCGCTCACCTCAGCGGCAACATTGATGCGTCCCAATGCGTTCTCGGTGTTGAACTGCGAAACTCCTGGCACCACACCCTCTTGACAGGCGCTCGCGCCTGGCGAATGATCGGTGATTAACCAAGCAGTACATAACTATCCAGTACGTTCATCGTCCTCGGATACGAAGACTGCGTCTCGCTGCCCATGCAATGGCGCACAGCCAGAGGAGATATCACCGTGTCAGACCACCCCACCCCTCCGGGGTTCAGCTCCCGGGGCAAACCGAGGAAGACGGCCGTCGCCGCCTGGATCGGCAGTGCCCTCGAGTACTACGACTTCTTCATCTACGGCACCGCCGCCGCGCTGGTGTTCGGGAAGGTCTTCTTCCCCTCCTCCCACCCCGCCACCGGCACCCTGCTCGCCCTCGCCACGTTCGGGGTCGGCTACGCGGCCCGGCCGATCGGGGCGGTCATCCTCGGCCACGTCGGGGACCGCTTCGGCCGCAAGAAAGTCCTGGTCTTCACCCTCCTGCTCATGGGCGCCTCGACCTTCCTCGTCGGCTGCCTGCCGGGCTACGACACGATCGGCATCGCCGCGCCGATCCTGCTCGTCGCCCTCCGCCTGCTCCAAGGCCTGTCCGCCGCGGGCGAGCAGGCCAGCGCGAACTCGATGAGCCTGGAGCACGCGCCCGCGCACCGCAGGGCGTTCTTCACCAGCTGGACCCTGAGCGGCACCCAGGCGGGGCAGCTCATCGCGACCGCCGCGTTCCTGCCGGTGGCGGCGCTGCCGGAGGAGGACCTGCTCAGCTGGGGCTGGCGGATCCCGTTCTGGGCCAGCGTGGTCATGGTCGTCGTCGGGTACCTGATCCGCCGCAGGCTGGAGGAGACCCCGGTGTTCGAGGACGCGGCCGCGTCCGGGGACGTGGTGCGCCTGCCGCTGGCGGTGCTGCTGCGCGACCACTGGTCGGACGTGCTGCGGGTGATCTGCGCGGCGCTGATCGCGTCGGTGAGCACGATCTTCACGGTCTGGGCGCTGAACTACGCGGTGAACACGATCGGGTTGGACCGCACGCCGATGCTGTGGGTCGGGGTGTCCGCGAATATCCTCGCGGTGGCCACGATTCCGTTGTGGGGCACGGCGGCCGACCGTTTCGGGCGCAAGCCGGTGTTCCTGACCGGGTCGCTGGGCTGCGCGGTGCTGATCTTCCCGTACCTGTGGTCGATCTCGGTGGGGAACTGGGCGTTGATCTTCACGCTCGGCATCGTGATGTTCGGCCTGGTGTACACGGCGGCGAACGCGGTCTGGCCGTCGTTCTACGGTGAGATGTTCTCCGCGCGGGTGCGCTTGTCGGGCATGGCGATCGGGACGCAGATCGGGTTCGCGGTGAGCGGGTTCCTGCCGACGATCGCCGTCGCGATCACGGGTGACGCGAAGGGTGCCTGGCTCGGGGTGGCGGTCTTCACCGCGTTGATGTGCCTGGTGAACGCCGTCGCGGTGTTCACCGGCAAGGAGACGTATCAGGTTCCCACGGAGCGGTTGGGGCTCAAGGACACCGAGTCGCGGCCGGTGGTGGGCGTCGCCGATTGAGCGGGTCTTGAAGGCGACCGGGCCGGTCGTGCGGGGTCGCCGCGCGGCCGGCCCGGTCCCTTTGGGAGGCAAGCCTCAGGAGAGGTAGGGTCCGTCGTCGCCGACCTGGCCGGGTGCGGCCGTGAGGGCGGTGTCGAGGACCCATACGGCCAGGTCGCCTTGGCCGGTGACCGTGGCGGTCAGGGTGCCGTTGGTGACGGTCTTGACGTCGCCGGTGATGGCATCGGTGTAGGTGCCGTTGGGGATGTCGCTGAATGTCGCCGAGGAGGTGACGGCGACCAGGGCGAAGCTGTCGGTGGTGTCGTCGGTGTAGCGGCGTTTGTAGGCGATGCCGCCGCTGATGTCCTCAGTGGAGTACTGGCCCGTCGAGAGGGCGGGGACGGCGCGGCGGATCTCGTTGAGGCGCTGGAGGTGCTGGACGAGCGGCTGGTCGAGGGTGGTCGCTATGGCGCCGGTGGCCGATTCGACCTGGCTGAAGTCCCCCACGTCCAGGGTGCCTTCGAGGTGGTCGCCGTAGTAGGCGCGGCCGGTCTCGGCGAGCGGGCACGTTGGCCCGCAGTCGATGCGGACGCCCGCCTGGAACTCGATCTCCGACCCGTAGAAGAGGGTGGGGATGCCGCGGAAGGTCCACATGAGGTTCATGTTCTCGGCCCAGGCGTCGGTGCCGCCGGCGTAGCGGGTGCTGGACTTGTTGGGGCCGTAGTCGTGCGAGTCGACGTAGACGGCGTTGAACGTGGCGTCGTTGACCCAGGCGTCGGAGTCCTTGCCGTTGTAGAAGGCGTTGCTGGCCTCCCCGAAGTTCATGTGCGTGCGCATGTCGATGATGTTCATGCCGGAGAAGGCGCTGTAGTCGGGTTCGTGGTAGGCGTTGCCGTCGAGGAAGGCGTTGGTGCTGGTGGGCTGGTTCTCGGTGCCCTGGGCGTTCTCCCACTGGTACTGCTCGAGTGCGGCGGCCACGTCGTCGTCGCTGTATTCGCGGCGCTCCTGCCAGGTGTAGAACTGGGCGGAGTGGTTGACCGAGCCGCGGTTCCAGCGGTCGTGGACGAAGGCCGCGACCTCGCCGAAGATGTAGAAGTCCTCGGCCTTGTCCTCGCCGTACTTCTCCACGAGGTGTTCTTGGAGCGCGGGCAGGAAGACCCGGTTCCAGGTGACCCTGGGGATGTGGACGGCGGTGTCGACGCGGAAGCCGTCGACGCCCATGTCGATGTACTGGTTGTAGGCGCCGATCAGGTAGTCCTGCACGGCTTCGTTCTCGGTGTTGAAGTCGGCGAGGTCTTCGTGGATCCAGCAGGAGCGGGCGTCCTCGCCCTCCCAGTTGCCGATCCAGCACTGGTGGTAGTTCGCCGATGAGAACATGCCGGAGGTGGGGCTGGGCCACTGGCAGTTGTAGACGGTCCAGCCTTCGGCGCTGTGGTTGCCGGTGGGCGTGCCCCAGTTGGCGCACGTGTTGCCGGCGGGTTCCTCAGTGGACCAGAGGTCGCCGTTGTAGTAGGAGCGGCCCGAGTTCGGTTCGGCGGTGAGGCCGTCGTAGGTGAAGTCGGGGTTGGGGTCGTCGTAGAAGTCGCCCCACTGGGCGTCCTGCACGCCGTAGACGGTGGGGGTCTCCAGTCCCACTGCGCCCCAGCGTGAGGAGTGGTTGAACACGACGTCCTGGTAGATCTTCATGCCCTTGTCGTGGGCGGTGTCGATGAGGTCCTGATAGGACGCACCCTCGGACTCCAGGCGGGCGTCGATCTCGTAGAAGTCGTACCCGTGGTAGCCGTGGTAGTCGTAGTCGGAGCGGTTGAGCACGACCGGGGTGATCCACACGGCCGAGAACCCGAGCGCCTTGATGTAGTCGAGGCGTTCCATGAGGCCGGAGAAGTCGCCGCGGAACATCGGGTCGTCGTATGCGGCGTTGCCGGAGGTCACGTCCTTGGCGCCGCCGCGGTTGTTCGACTCGTCGCCGTCGTAGAAGCGGGCGGTCATGGCGAAGTAGATCGGGTCCTGGCGGGGGTCGCCGCCGATCATCTCGCCGCCCGCCGCGGTGGGCGGGGCCGCGCCGGTGGTGGCCGAGACGGCGGCGCTCGCGGCGGAGCGGTTCCCGGCGGCGTCGTAGGCGGCGACGGTGTAGGCGTAGGTCGCGTTCGGGTCGAGGTTCGCGTCACTGAACTTGAGGGCGCTGGTGGTGCGGGTGACGGTGCCGTCCGCGCCGGTGCGGGTGAGGCGGTAGCCGGTGACGCCGACATCGTCGGAGGCGGCGCTCCAGGACAGGATCACGGTGGTGGCGTTGACCGTCGCGGTCAGGCCCGCGGGGGCGGACGGGGCGGCGGTGTCGGGCACGGCGGCGGCGCACGGGTCGGCGGCGTTCGCGGTGGCCTCGGAGTCGGCGACGACGGTGCGGCCCGCGCCGATGGTGTAGTCGGCGCTTTCGTTGTTGTCCCAGGTGCCGGAGCCGTTGTTGAAGGCGGCCTTCAGGTTCACGGCGGTGCCGAGGTCGATGGTGCTGGTGTACCAGCCGGTGCAGGCGGCCGTCATCGCGACGCCGGGGACGGTGGTCCAGGTGCCGTTGATCCCGTAGTGGATGTTGACGGTGGTCCAGCTGGACGAGGCGCGGTAGTAGACGGTGGCGGTGGTGGCCGAGGCGGCCGCGCCGGTGGGGGTCAGCAGGGCCGTCAGCATGGCGGCGAGGGTGAGGAGGGTGGCGAGCAGTCGGGCGCGCTGGGAACGGCCGCGTGGTCCGCGTGTCATGTCGAGCTCCTGTGGGCATGATCGTCGGTCGAGATGTTTCTTGCCGTTCCCAGATGGTTTCTTGCAGTTCTTGCAAGAATTGACCGAACTTTAGCACAGAGTTTTCTATATAGCTATGTCTCGATTTCGTGGGCCGAGGAGCTTGGGCCGAGGAGCTTGCGGTGGTGGTGGCGGGCGCGAAGGCCAGATGGAGGCAAGGCGGGCGCAGCGCGAAGGCGGAGCGGAGGCCGGACGGAGGCAGCGCGGAGGCGGGTCCCTCCCGGGAGATTTATCAAACACCTGTTTGATGTTGCGCGAGCGTCCCAGTTCGGTAAGTTGATCTTGGTACACATGTTCGACACAGCACGGGGGTTCTGGTGGCGACGACAGTCGCGGCCGCGTTGGCCGCTGAGCTTGGCCTGCGCACTGCGGCGGAGGTCGCGACACGCCCGGGCGTCGCCTTGGGCACGATTCGGCCCCCAAGGGCCATCCTCCCCGTTACCACCGACATTTCCGCGCTCCTGCCCCACGGCGGGCTCGCTACCGTGACCGCAATCACTGCTTCGCGACGCGGGGCGACCTCGCTGCTGTGGCGGCTGCTGGCCGGGCCGACCAGGGCCGGGGCCTGGTGCGCCCTGGTCGGGATGCCGCGGGTCTACCCGCTGGCGGCGACCGCGGCCGGGGTCGACCTCGACCGGGTGGCCCTGGTCGATCCCGGGACGTTCATCGCCGAGGCCGCGGGGACGCTCGCCGAGGGCCTGGCCGCGGTGGTCGTCCCCAGCGACGCCCTCACCCCGACGCAGGCGCGGCGGCTGACCGCCCGCGCCCGCAACAGCGGGACCGCGATCGTGTGGTGGGAGCGCCGCCCCGTCGCCGGGCCCGACGCCCGGCTCGAAGTCGCCCGCGTGCACTGGCGGGGCCTGCGCGAGAACGCCGGACGCCGCTGGGGCGCCGGGCGCCTCGACGCGTGCGAACTGGAGGTGGCCGCCCACTGGCGCAGCGGCGGCACCCACCGCGCCCGCGTCTGGCCCTACGGGGGCGACGACGCGGAGAACGTCGTCGACCTGCGGCCGCTCCCGTGAACGTGCAGGTGCGCCGGGCCCCGAGCCGGGTCCTGGTGATGCGGCTCGTGGACTGGGACGGCGAGGACGCGGCCGCGTTCGAACCGGTGCTGGAAGCCCTCGACCTCCTCACCCCGTACGTGGAAGTGCTCGAACCCGGCTGCGCGGCCGTCCCGCTGCGCGCCGGGGCGGGCGACGAGGCCGCGTTCTGCGAACGGCTCATCGACACCGTCTCCGGACTGGTCGACCGCGACTGCGTCACCGGGGTCGCCGACAGCCTGTTCGCCGCGGTGCTCGCCGCGCACGACGGCCGGATCGTCCCCGCCGGGCGCGACGCGGCCTTCCTCGCCGGGCGCGACATCAGGGACCTCCAGGCCACGGGCCTGGTCGAGGCCGAAACCTGCGAGACCCTGCGCCACTTGGGAATCGAAACGCTCGGTGCCTTCCGCGCACTGCCGGGCCAGGCGGTCGCCGAGCGGTTCGGCGCGGCCGCGCGCCGGGCCCAGCTGCTCGCCGCCGGGCAGCTCGCCCGCCCGCTCGTGCCCCGCCCCGCCGTCCCGGAACTGGCGGTGACCGAGACCCCCGAGACGCCCTACGCCAACGTGGAGCAGGCCGTCTTCGCCGCCCGGCCCCTGGCCGAGAAGCTGCTGGCCGTCCTGGACGAACGCAATCTCACCTGCACCCGCGTCACCGTCACCGCCCGCACCGGCAACGGCCGGGAGCGGCAGCGCACCTGGCAGATCGACCCCGCCATCAGCGCCGCCGACCTGGCCCGGCGGGTCCGCTGGCAGTTCGAGGGCTGGCTCGCCGCGGGCCCCGCCACCGGCAAGGACGACGAGGACGCGAACGCCGTCACCATGCTCGAACTCGCCCCGGGCGGACTGATCGGCCTGGTCGCGGCCGGGCAGGGCCTGTGGGGGGCCAAGGGCGCCGCCGCCGTCAAGGCCGAGACCGCCCTGCGGCACGCCCAGAGCCTGTACGGCCCCGACGCCGTCCGCGTCGCCGCCGGCACCGACGGCCGCGACCTGGCGGAGCGTTCCGGCAGCGCCGCATGGGAGGTCGAGACCGCCCCGCCACCGGCCACGGGCCCGTGGCCGGGCCTGCTGCCCGACCCGCTCCCGACCCTCATCGGCACCGCCGAGACCGTCGCGGTCCTCGACGCCGCCGGGACGCCGGTCACCGTCGCGGCCCGCGGCGACCTCTCGGCCACCCCGGCCCTGGTCGCCTTGGGCCGCAAGCGACTGCGGATCACCGCCTGGGCCGGGCCCTGGCCCGTGTCCGAACGCTGGTGGAGCACCGAGGCCCGCCGCTACGCCCGCCTCCAGGTCGAACTCGCCGACGGCAGCGCCGCCCTCCTCGTCTGCGAAGGCGGGCAGTGGAAGGCGGTCGGCTGGTATGACTGAGTACGCCGAGCTGCACTGCCACTCCCACTACTCCTTCGCCGACGGGGCCGACTCCCCCGCCGCCCTGGCCGCCGAAGCGGACCGGCTGGGCCTGACGGGACTCGCGATCACCGACCACGACGGCCTCTACGCCGTCCCCCAGTTCGCCACGGCCGCAGCCGGAATGCGCCTGAAGACGGTGTTCGGGGCGGAACTGGGGATCGAACTGCCCCGCGCCCGGCGCGGCCAGGCCGATCCCGCCGGGAAGCACCTCGTCGTCCTCGCCCGCGACCCCGACGGGTACCGGCGCCTGTCGCGCGCCGTCACCGAGGCCAAACTCGAAGGCCGCGAGAAGGACCTGCCCCGCTACGACCTCGACCGCCTCGCCGGGCACGCCGACGGGCACTGGCAGATCCTCACCGGCTGCCGCAAAGGGCCCTTGAACACCGCGCTCGACGCGCACGGGCCCCGGGCCGCCGAACGCGAACTGCAGGGCCTCGCCGACCGGTTCGGCGCGGACCGCGTCGCGGTCGAGCTCACCTGCCACGACCTGCCCGGCGACATCGAGCGCATCGAAGCGCTCGCCGACATCGCCCGCCGCTGCCGCATTCCCGTGGTGGCCACCAACAACGTCCACTACGCGGCCGCGGGCCGATCGAAGGCCGCCGCGGCGCTGGCGGCGATCCGGGCCCGCCGGACCCTCGACCAGGCCGACCCGTACCTGCCCGCGAACGCCGGAGCGCACCTGCGCAGCGGCGCCGAGATGGCCCTGCGCTTCGCCGACTTCCCTGACGCGATCGGGCGCGCCGCCGCGATCGCCGCCGCATGCGCCTTCGACCTGCGACTCCTCGCCCCGAAGCTGCCGCACTACCCCGTCGAGGACGGCTACGACGACTTCTCGACCCTGGCGCAGCAGGTCAGAGCGGGAGCCGAGGAGCGCTACGGCTTGATCGGCGAAGAGCGCATCCCCGGCGCGTGGCGGCAGCTCGACAAGGAGCTGCACGTCATCAAGGCCCTCCACTTCGAGGGCTACTTCCTCATAGTCGCCGACATCGTGCGGTTCTGCCGGAAGCAGGACATCTACTGCCAGGGAAGGGGATCGGCGGCCAACAGCGCGGTCTGCTACGCCCTCGGCATCACCAATGTGGACGCGGTGGCGTACGGGATGCTGTTCGAGCGGTTCCTGTCCTCCGACCGCGACGGCCCGCCCGACATCGACCTCGACATCGAGTCGGGCCGCCGCGAGGAGGTCATCCAGTACGTCTACGGCAAGTACGGCAGGGATCGGGCCGCATTGGTCGCCAACGTGGTCACCTACCGGCCCCGCTCGGCCGTCCGGGACGCGGCCAAGGTCCTCGGCTACGGCAACGACCAGGCCCTCGCCTGGTCGAAGCGCCTGCACCGCTGGGGCGGCATCGACCCGGGCGAAGCCGAGGGCGTCCCCGAGGACGTCCAGTCGCTCGCGTCCCAGCTCGTCCACATGCCCCAGCACCTGGGCATCCACCCCGGCGGCATGGTGCTCACCGAGCAGCCCGTCTCGGAGATCGTGCCGGTCGAGCCCGCCCGCATGAAGGACCGCACCGTCCTGCAATGGGACAAAGAGGACTGCGCCGACGCCGGGCTCGTCAAGTTCGACCTGCTGGGCCTGGGCATGCTGGAGGCCCTGCACCGCATGGCCGACCTCGTGGAGGACTTCCACGGCGAGCGGTTCGACCTGTGGGACCTCCCGCCCGACGACGAGGAGGTCTACGCGATGCTCCGGCTGGCAGACACCGTGGGCGTCTTCCAGGTCGAGTCCCGCGCCCAGATGGCGACGCTCCCCCGCCTGCAGCCGCGGAACTTCTACGACCTGGTCGTGGAGGTCGCGCTCATCCGGCCCGGCCCTATCCAGGGCGGTTCGGTCCACCCCTACCTGCGCCGCAGGCACGGCGAGCCGTGGCGCCACCTCGTGCATCCCAGGCTCATGTCCACATTGGAACGCACTCTCGGCGTGCCGCTGTTCCAGGAGCAGCTCATGCAGATCGCCATCGACGCCGCCGGATTCGACGGCGGCGAGGCCGACCGCCTGCGAAGGGCCATGGGCGCCAAGCGATCGGCCGAACGCATGGAGGAGCTCAAAGCGCGGCTCTACGCGGGTATGGCCGTGAACGGGATCGTCGGGGAGCAGGCCGACCAGATCTACGAGCAGCTCAAGTCGTTCGCGGACTTCGGCTTCCCCGAATCGCACGCCGCGAGCTTCGCCCACCTCGTGTACTCCTCGGCGTGGCTCAAATGCCACTACCCGACCGCGTTCTACGCCGGGCTCCTCGCGAGCCAGCCGATGGGCTTCTACTCCCCCGCCTCCCTGATCGCCGACGCCCAGCGCCACGGCCTCATCGTGCTGGCCCCGGACGTCAACGCCGGCAAGGAGGTCGCCTCGCTCATCCCCACAGAGAGGCGGTGCGAACCGCCGGTGCGGGGCGCGGCGGACCTCCGGTTGGGCCTGGACAACGTCAAGGGACTGGGCGCTCCCGCGGCGGAGCGCATCGTCGCCGCGCGCGAAGCGGACGGGCCCTTCACGAGCCTCCCCGACCTGGCGCGCCGGACCGGACTGGACAAGCGGCAGTTGGAGAAGCTCGCCGTCGCCGGGGCCCTCGACAGCATCGAACCCGACCGCCGCAAGGCACTGTGGACGGCCGGGATGGTGGACGAGCGCCCCGGAACGATCCCCGGCACCGGCCCTGCCGCGCCGCCGCCGACCCTGCCTGGCATGAGCGCGGCCGAACTCGCCCGCGCCGACTACACCGGGCTGGGCCTGTCGGTCGAGACCCACCCGATGGAGCTGGTCCGCGCCTCGCTCGACGCCGCCGGGGTCCTCCCCCACGATCGGCTGCCCTTCGCGGGGGACGGCGAGCGCGTGGAGATCGCCGGGATCGTCACCCACCGCCAGCGCCCCTCGACCGCGAAGGGTGTCACGTTCTTGAGTCTGGAGGACGAGACGGGCATCGCGAATGTCGTGTGCTCCCAAGGGCTTTGGAAGCGCTGGCAGAGTGTTGCGACGGTGGCTCGGGCGATGCGCATCAGGGGCACGGTCGAGAAGCCGCATGACGCTCCGGAGGACACGATGCCGATGATCGTGGCGGACAAGCTGACGGTGCTCGATCTGAACAGCCCGTCCGCCCCTTCTCGGGACTTTCGTTAGAGGGCACAGCTGTGAAAGGGGCACAGCCGGTAGGGGTGCGGCCGTTCAGGAACGGCCGTCGAAATGAGTCCGGCCTCCTCGTCCCGGTTTTCGATCGGGACGAGGAGGCCGGACTGCAAGCCGTTAGAGGCCGAACTTGTCCTTGAGGTCGTCTACGGACCCTTGTGCCTGGTCGCCCGCGTCTTGGGCGGTGTCGGTCGCGTTCTGCGCGGTCTCCTCGGCGGTCTGCGCCGCCTCGCCCGCCTGGTCGGCGAGATCGGAGTCCTGCGCCTGGCCGAGGAGACCCCCGGCCTGCTCCTTCACCCCTTCCACCGCACCGGTGACCATGTCCTTGAGTTCGTTGAACTTGTCTGCCAAGCCCATTGGTACCCCCCTTTTGGCTCTGGTACGTCCCACTATAGGGGTTCAGACCGGAAAAGTGCGATTCGCAAGGGAGCGTTCGGATTCGGCGTACGGAGAAGGCCCGGTCCCTGAGAAGGGACCGGGCCTTGACGGCCTGCGCCTAGTGGGCGAGGGCCGGTGCTCCGTCGGGGGCGGCCGGCTTCCTGACGAGGAAGGAGGCGGCGACGGCCACGAGTGCCATCGCGGCGCCCCACAGGAACGCCTGGTGGATCCCGTCGGCCTGGGCGACCAGCGGGACCGCCCCGGCATCGAGGCTGGAGGCGGCTCCGGTGGTCATGAGCGTGATGAACACCGCGGTGCCCGCCGCGCCCGCGACCTGCTGGAGGGTGCTCATGATGGCGCTGCCGTGCGAGTACAGCTCCATGCGCAGCGAGCCCAGCGAGGAGGTCATGAGCGGCGTCATGAGGGTGCTCAGTCCGAGGCTGAGCAGGACGTGGATGACCACGACGAACCCGGTCGCGCTGTTCTGGTCGAGCAGCGTCATGAGTCCCAGGGCGCCCGCGAGGACGATCGAACCGGGGATGACCAGGGGCCGGGGGCCGAAGCGGTCGTAGAGGCGGCCGATGATCGGGCCGGACAGGCCCATCGCGAGGCCGCCGGGCAGGACCACCAGGCCGGTCTGGAGCGTGTCGAGGCCCAGGACGTTCTGGAGGTAGATCGGCAGCAGGATGAGCGAGCCGAACAGGGTCGCCATCGAGACCAGCAGCATGATGATGCCGACGGTGAACGAGCGGCTCTGGAAGGGCCGCAGGTCCATCAGGGCCGCGTCGTCGCGCTGGAGCCGGAGCTGGCGCAGGACGAACAGGGCCAGGGACACGGCCCCGGCCGCGACGGCCGCGTACGGCGGGACCGGGGTGTGGTTCCCCGCGGCCGCTTCGCCGATGCTGCTGAGGCCGTAGATGAGTCCGCCGAACGCCACCGCGGACAGGAGCGCGGAGAGCAGGTCGAGCTTGACCGCGCGCGGCTCGGTGAGGTTCTTGACGAGGACCGCGCCGAGGATGAGCGCGAACACCGCGATGGGGAGCACGGCCAGGAACATCCAGCGCCAGCTGAGGTGGGCGAGAATGAATCCGGAGAACGTGGGTCCGATCGCGGGGGCCACGGCGATGACGATGGTGATGAGCCCCATGGTGCGTCCGCGGCGTTCGGCCGGGACGAAGGTCATCACGGTGGTCATGAGCAGTGGCAGCATGACGGCGGTGCCGCTGGCCTGGATGACGCGGGCGGCGACGAGCACGGGGAAGATCGTGGCCGCCGCGGCGAGCGCGGTCCCGGCGGTGAAGAGCACCAGCGAGGCGATGAAGACCGCCCGGGTGGTGAAGCGCTGGAGGATGAGCCCGGTCATGGGGATGACCACGGCCATCGTGAGCATGAATCCGGTCGTCAGCCACTGCACGGAGGCGGCGGTGAGCGAGAACTGCGTCATGAGGTTCGGCAGTGCCACGCCCATCACTGTCTCGTTGAGGATCATGACGAACGCGGCGACGAGCAGCACGCTCAGCACGAGTTTGATCTGGCGCGGGATGCCCTGCTCGGTGGTCGCATCGGCCACCGGCTCAGCGGTCGCGTCGGCCGCTTCGGGGATGTCCGGCGGGCGCTGGTCAACGGTCATGGGGGAAGTTCCTTCGGGTGGGTGTTTCCTGGTTCCGGCCGACGGGGTGCGCGCCGGGCCCGCTGTGAGGCGGGCGGTCGCACCGGAAGTGTCAGTCACTGTCAATCATTGCAGTTGCTACCATCCGAGTATGGCCGCCGGTGGGAGTCTGCGAGAAGTGTCACGTCGGGCCGTGCAGTCGCGGATCGCACGGACCGCCGAGTCCCTGTTCGTGCTGAAGGGCTTCGAGGAGACGACGGTCGACGAGATCGCCGCGGCGGTCGGCATGTCGCAGCGGAGCTTCTTCCGGTACTTCGCCTCCAAGGACGAGGTCGTGCTCGACAGTCTGGAGCGCCTGGGCGAGGACATGGCCGAGCGGCTGGCGGCGCAGCCGGTCGAGGAGTCCGAGTGGGAGGCGCTGCGGCGCGCGTTCGATCCGATCGTGGAGCGCTACGCCGACCCCGGTTTCCGTGAGCACGACGCCGCGCTCCAGCAGATCGTCAAGTCCAGTCCGCGCCTGTTCGCGGCGTACCTGGGGCGGCTCGACGGGCTCCAGCGGTCGCTGTCCGAGATGCTCCTGGACCGGGCCGCGGACCGCGCGGGGCGCGACCGCGATCCGCTGGTGCTGCGCGCGATCGTGGGCGGGGCGTTCGCGTGCCTGCACGTCACGATGGTCCATGCGGCGGCCGAGCCGGACGAGTTCGGCGGGTGCCTGGACCGGACGATGGCGGCGGTGCGCCCGGCCGCGGCCTGATCCGCCGCTCAATGGCCGCTGCTCAATGGTGGTGCTGGTGGACGACGGCGTGGCCGCGCCGTGCCATCCGAGGGCGGTGCCGATGACCATGCCGAGGATTTCGCCGATGGCGCAGCCGGTCAGGCAGTGGAGGGTGGCGGAGACGGCCATGCTCCAGGACGCGGCGGTCCTAGTCCGCGATCCGGTAGCCCACCCCGGGCGTCGTCACGATGACCGGCGGGTCGCCGAGTTTGCGGCGCAGCCGCCCGAGCGTCACCGCCACCGTGTTGGTGAACGGGTCCGCGTGCTCGTCCCAGACCTGCTCCAGCAGCCGCTCCGCGCTGAGGAAACCGGGGCTCGCGCGCAGCAGCGCCTCCAGGACGGCGAACTCCTTCAATGACAGATCCACGACCCGGCCGTCCCGGACGACGACGCGGCGCAGCGGATCGAGGTCGATCCCGGCGGCCCGGAGCGTCCGGGGCCTCGCGTCGGGGCGGCGGCGGGCCAGCGCCTGGACGCGCAGGACCAGCTCGGGGAAGTGGAACGGCTTGCCCAGGTAGTCGTCCGCGCCGAGGGTCAGGCCGCTGACACGGTCGTCGGCTTCGCCTGCGGCCGTGAGCATGAGGACCATCGGGCGGTCCTCGCGCTCGGCGATCATGCGGCAGAGCACGTCGCCGTGCAGGCCGGGCAGGTCGCGGTCGAGGAGGACCACGTCGTAGGCGGTGTGGGCGAGCTTTTCGGCGCCGGTGAGGCCGTCGTGGGCGAGGTCGACGGCCATGCCCTGGTCGCGCAGCCCTTCGGCGACGACCTCGGCGAGCGCCCGCGCGTCCTCCACGACCAGGACCCTCATCGGGCCGCCTCGGCGGGCAGCGCGACTTGGGCGCGGAGGCCGCCTTCGGGGCGGGCGGTCAGGGTGAGGCTCCCGCCGTGCGCGGCCGCGATGGCGGCGGCGATCGACAGGCCCAGGCCGGTGCCGCGCTCGGAGCCGGTGCGTTCGACGCCGAGGCGCCGGAACGGGCGCACCAGGTCGTCGACCTCGGCTTGGTCGAGGACCGGTCCCCCGTTCTCGATGGTGCAGTGGATTTCGCCGGTTTCCGTTGCGGCGCTGATGTGGACGGTGCCGCCTTCCTCGTTGTGGAGGACGGCGTTGTCGACCAGGTTCGCGACGAGGCGGGCGAGCAGTGCCGTGTCGCCCGAGACGTGGAGGTCGGGCGGGAGGTCGGCGGTGACGGTCAATTGCGCGGCGGCGATGTCCTCGTCCCGGGCGGCGAGGGCGGCCGAGACGAGTTCGGCGAGGTCCACGCCCGAGGGCGCGGCGAGCGCGCCGTGCTGGGCGCGGGCCAGGGCGAGCAGGCCGTCGAGGAGGCGATCGACCTGGTCGAGTTGGGGTCGCACGCGGTCGGCCAGCGCGAGCGCCTGCGGTGCGGCCTCGGGTTTGGCGGCGGCGACGTCGAGCACCGCGCGCATGGTCGCGAGCGGGGTGCGCAGCTCGTGGGAGGCGTCGGCGACGAAGCGGCGCTGGGAGGCGAAGGATGCCTCCAGGCGTTCGAGGAGGCCGTCGACGGTGTCGGCGAGGTCCTTCACCTCGTCGTCCGGGCCGGTGACGGCGAGGCGCCGGTCGAGGCTCTCGGCGGAGATCTCGCGGGTCGCGGCGGTGATCCACCGCAGCGGGCGCAGCACCCGGCGGGAGAGGGCGTGGCCGACGGCGAAGGCCACGAAGACCATGGCGACCAGGGCGATCAGTGAGCCGAGGAGCATCTGCCGGGAGTGGTCGGCGTCGGTGGCCGCGAGCTGGTTCTGGAGTTCGTGGATGCGGTTCTGGGCGGCGTCCGCGCCGCCGGTCTCGGGGGTCTGGCCGGGCACGGGCTCGCTGTCGGACACGGCCCCGCCGGAGAGCACGAACGCCAGCGCGAGCAGTGCGGCCCCGCAGACGAGGAAGGCCGCGCCGTACAGGAGGGTGAAGCGCGACCCGACGGTGCCGCTGCGTGGCCTGAACATGCCTCCAGGATGCCGGGCCGGGCCTAACAGCGGGATAACGGGTTCGGTTCGGCCGGTGTTAGGCGCCGGCCCGTAGAACTCGGGGCATGAGAGATGCACTGCGACAAGCCTGGACGGCCTTCCGCCGCCCGGGGAGAATCATCGCCCTCGCGGCGGCGGGCCTGGTCCTGGTCGCTTCGGGCCTGCTGTTCGTCGCCGGGAACCGGTCCTCGTGCGACGGGCCGTGCCCGGGCATGGCGGTCTCGGCGGACGGCGGGGCCGTGAGCGACCAGTTCTGGTTCGCGCACCGCGACCTGGGCCCCGAGGGGTCGATCACGGTGCGGCTGACCGCGATGACCGGGACGATCACCTATCCCCCGCCCGATCACGACGAGATCGTCGCGGGCCTGGTGCCGTGGGCGAAGACCGGGATCATCGTCAAGGACGGCACCGGTCAAGGCTCGGACTACGCGGCGCTCATGATGACCGGCGAGCACGGCGTGCGGATGCAGTACGGCTACGAGCACGACATCGCCGGGAGCGCTGCGGAGGTCCCCATGGAGGCCCCGGTGTGGCTGCGGCTCACCAGGTCCGGTGACACGATCACCGGGTTCGAGTCGGTGGACGGGGAGCACTGGGAGACCGTGGGCAAGGCTGAGGTCGAGGGCCTGCCGGAAACGGTGCAGGTCGGCCTGTTCGCCACCTCCCCCGGCGATCTGACGCTGCGCGAGGTGGCCTTGGGCGGGGCGATCGAGGAGGTCCGCTTCACGCAGGCCGTGGGCGTGTTCGACCACATCGCGCTCGAAGGCGCGGCGGACGGCGCGTGGCGAAGCGACCCGGTCGGCGAGATGAACCACACCGACTGGGAGAAGCTCCACAATGCTTCGGGGGCGGTCGAGGACGGGGACGTCATGACGGTGAGCGGGACCGGTGACATCGGCCCCGGCGGCGTCGAGGGCTGGGCGACGATCGACAAGGTCTTCTTGGGAATGCCGTTGGCGCTCATCGTCCTGGTCGTGTCCGCCGCCCGGTTCGGGGCGTTGCGGGCGCCGTCGCGGCGGGCGCTCGGGGCGCGGGCGGGCGTGCTCGGTGCGATGGTCTTCGCGATCGGTCTCGTCGCGACGGGCACGGTGGTCGGGGCGGGGCTCGCGATCCTGCGCGGCAACGGGGTCCCGGTCGAGCCGATCGGGGCGCTGACGATCGTGCGCGTGGTGGTCGGGCTCGCGGTCGTGCTGGCGTTGTGCGCGGTCTTCGCGTTCGCACTCGGGGCGGTGCTGCGCCGCAGGTGGGCGGCGGTGCTCGCGGCATTGGCGCTCGTGGCCTTGCCGTACACGGTGACCGCGTGGCCGCTGCTGCCGGACGCGGCGGCGCAGTGGCTGCTGCGCCTCACCCCGGCGGCGGGCTTCGCGGTGAAGCAGACGCTCGTGGCCTACCCGCAGGTGACGGCCCATTACGCGCCGTCGGTCGGGTACTTCCCGCTGCCGGGCTGGGCGGGCCTGCTGGTGCTGTGCGCGTTCACTGCGGTGGCGGTGTGGTCGGCGGTCGAGCGGACCGAGCGGACGGTCGCCGTCTGAACGGCCGCGGCCGCAGGCCTTCGTTGGGCCTGCGGCCGCGGATCGCAGTCGCGCACCGGCGGCCTGCGCGCCGCCGCGATGAGCACTGCGGCGAGCACGAGGGCCGCGCTCACCAGGACGGGCCCGCGCGGCCCGGCCGCCTCCAGTCCGAGGCCGCCGAGGACCGGGCCGAGCATCGCGCCGACGTTGAGTGCCGCGGTCGCGAACGATCCGCCCATCGTCTTGGCGTCTTGGGCGGCGGCCATGACCCGCCCGATGAGCGTGGAACCCACCGCGAACGACAGTCCTCCTTGGATGAACGCGAACACGAAGAGGGCGACTGGTGCGGCCGCGGTGAGCAAGAGGAGGACCCAGCCGAGGAGGAGCAGCGGAGCGCCCGCGGTGAGCAGGGACCGCCAGTGCCGGTCGGCCAGGCGCCCGGCCGCCCCGACCCCGATGAACGCGCCGATGCCGAAGAGCGCCAAGGCGATCGGGATCGCGCCGGAACCGAGCCCGGCCTCGTCGGTGACCAGCGGCGCGAGGTAGGTGAACGCGCCGAACGTCGCGCCGTTCACGAGCACCGCCAGCAGCAGGACCGTTCGCAGCGAGGGCCGTGTGAGGACGCGGAGTTCGGTCCGCAGGTCCGGCGCGGCCTCGTCGCCGGGCCGGTTCGGCACGGCGACGAGGACGGCGAGGAGCGCGGGGACCGAGACGATCGCGACGGCCCACAGCGCCGAGCGCCAGCCGAGGGCGTCGCCGAGCACGGCCCCGGCCGGGGCTCCGGCGACGAGTGCGAGGGTCGTGCCGCCGAGGATCACCGCGAGCGCCCGCGCGCGGGCTCCTTCGGGGACGAGCAGCGCGAGGGTGGAGAGGGTGACGGCGAGGAAGCCCGCGTTCGCCATGGCGGCGATTGCGCGCGTCGCGAGCAGGACCGCGAACTCGTCCGTCAGAGCGCCGACCGCGTGGGCGGCGATGAAGAGGGCGAGGAAGCCCGCGAGGGTCGCGCGGGGCGACCAGCGGCGCCCGAGCGCGGCCATCACGGGCGCGCCGACCACCATCCCGGCGGCGAACGCCGAGGTGAGCAGGCCCGCTTGGGCGACGGTGACGCCGAGGTCGGCGGCGATGGCGGGCAGCAGCCCGGCGAGCATGAACTCCGAGCAGCCCTGCGCGAACACGGCGACGGCGAGCAGGTGGAGCAGGAACGGCATTGGTTTCTCCGAAGTGTCGAAAGGACGGACGGCGTGTGGCCGTCGGTGCTTTCGACGCGCGGAGGCCGACCCTGCGTGGAGCAGGGCCACAGGCCCGTCATGCGAAGCGGCATCCGAGTACGTTCTCGCTGGCGCTGATTCGCGGGACAGATCTTCAGGCATTCCGATGGGCCCGCTGTGCGGGTCGTTGAAGGCGTCGTCGGCTACCGGCGGACCGGTAGCCGCCGTCTGGACGCTTCGGGTGAGGACATGTGCGGGAACCTACCATCGCGACCGATGCGGCCGCGAGGCGTTTTCCCTCCGGTCAGTCGGCGGCGCTCGCTGGAATCGCGGCCGGGACGTCGAGGAGGACCGCGTACAGGGTGAGTCCGGGCCCGAAGGCCAGGGCCACCATCGGTCCCGCCGGGACGCCGCCGCGCACCAGTTCGCGCAGCACCAGCAGCACGGTCGCCGACGAGCAGTTGCCGTGCTCGGCGAGGACCTTCCGCGAGACGTCCAAAGCGGACGGTTCGAGGCCGAGGCCGGTCTGGATCGCGTCCACGACGCGCGGGCCGCCGGGATGCACCGCCCACGAACGCACCTCGGACGGGTCCAGCCCGTGCCGGGCCAGCAGGTCCTTCACCAAGGGCCCCACATGCTCGGCGAGCGCGTCCGGGACCTCCGGTGAGAGGCCCATCCGGAAACCGAGATCGGTGACGCGCCAGGTCATGTGGCCGCTGCGGGCGGTGTCCGTGCGGGCGGCGACGTCCACGACGCGGATGCCCGGGCCGTGATCGGGGCGCACCACCAGCGCCGCCGCCCCGTCGCTGAACAGCGCGTGCGTGACGGCCTGGTCGATGTCCGTGGAGCCCGGTTGCAGGTGCAGCGAGGTGAGTTCGAGGCACAGCAGCACGGCGGGTCTGCCGTGCGCCGCAACGTAGTCGCTCACCGCGCCGAGCGCGGGCAGGGCTGCGTGGCAGCCCATGTGGCCCACCAGGAGCCGCCTGGTGTCGGGGCGCAGCGGGAGCGCGGCGGCGAGCTCGATGTCCGTTCCCGGTGTGCCGTAACCGGTGCACGAGGCGACCGCGAGCAGGCCGATCTCCTCCGGGCCGATCCCCGCGTCGGCGAGGGCTTCGCGGACGGCGCGCAGTCCCAGCGCCGGGGCCCGTTCGGCGTAGCGGCGCATGCGCGCCTCAGTGGACCATTCGGCGACGTCCGGGAGTTCGAAGGGAGCGGTGGCCGTGTGGCGGCGGTCCACGCCCGCGCTGGTGAACATGCGCCCGGCGATCCGGCTGCCTTTGAAGTGGCGGTGGAACACGTTGTCCCACAGCCATTCTTGCGTGTACTCCGGCGGCAGGGCGGCGCCGATACCGGCGATGCTCGCGGTCACCACCGCGGCGTCCCGGTGTCATGGTCGGGGTCGGCGCCGAGGGCGGCCGCGCCGAGCCAGTCGGCGCACACATCCGAGGTCGCCGGTTGCAGCGCGCCGCAGCGGGCGTCGCGGTAGAGGCGTTCGAGTGGATGGCCGCGCCGGGACGCCGAAGTGCCGGCCGCTTCCAGGAGCGAGGACGCCACCTGGAACGCGGTGTCGCCCGCGATGAGCTTGGCGCGCCACACCCAGCGGTTGGTGTCCTCCTCGCCCGGGTGCGCGTCGATGCGCGCGGCGGCCTCGGCGACGACGAGTTCCGCTGCGGCGACGGCGGCTTCGGCGCGGCCCAGGCGGGCGCGCACCGAGGCGAGGCCGTGGAGGCCGCGGGAGCGCACGTGGTCGGCGGCCGCGTCCACGGCGGCGCGCGCGACCCCGGCGTACACGGCCGAATAGGAGGCCACGAGCCACTGCGGCATGGCCTCGGCCAGGACCAGGGCGAGGCCTTCGATGCCGCCCAGGAGCGCCTCGGGGCCGACCTCGACGTCGAGGTGGAGATCATGGCTTCCGGTGGCGCGCATGCCGAGTGAATCCCAGGTCTCCTCGACGCGGAGTCCCTCGCCCGAGGGCACCAGGAAGTGGGAGACCGCCGGTTCGGCGGTGTCAGTACCGGTGGGGAGGTCGCGGGCGGTCACGAGGTAGGCGTCGGCGTGCCCGGAGCCGGACACGAACGCCTTGCTGCCGGTGATCCGGTAGCCGCCCTCGACGGGCCGGTAGGCGGTGGTGGTGCGCGAGAGGCGCGAACCGCCGCCGCGCTCGCTCATGGCGACCGCGTAGAGCGCGCCGTCGGCGGCGGCCGCGAGGGCTTTCTCCTTGGCGGCGAAGGCGCTCTCGGGCGCGCCGAGCTGACGGATGAGGTGGTCGGGGGTCTGCGCGAGGGCGCCGGTGACGGAGGCGTGCATGTTGAAGATGAGGGCCGTGGACCCGGCGCCGCGCGCGAGTTCCCTTGCGACCTGCGCGTATTCGGCGAAGGAGGCGCCGAAACCGCCGAGGTGGACGGGCACCATCAGACCCAGGAGCCCGGCTTCGCGGAGGTCGGCGAAGTCCGCTTCGGGGAATCGCCCCCGTTCGTCGTGTGCCGCAGCGCGTTCGGCGAACCGCGGTGCGAGCTCGCGGGCCAGCGCGACCGCGTCGCCGCGGGTGGCGGGGGTGAAATCGGCAGCGGTCGTCGCCATAGGCGCTCACTCCTCGGGTCGGCAGCGGTCCGGGCCGCGCGCCAGGGCGCGTCGGCCGTCTCGCGACTGGTGCCCCGTGTGCCGGCCGGTAAACCGAACGGAGCGTAGTTGAGTGGTCTCAAGCGGAAGTGACCCCAGTATGGAGGAGCAGGAGCACATCGACAAGGGCCACAAGCAGGACGGCTCGGAACGCGGCCCTGGAACCGGGCCTTCGGCCGAGGAGCAGACCGGCGGTGAGGACCGCCGCGGCGAACGGCACCGCGGCCAGCACGAGGGTGCCGGGAGGTCCGGGTGGGCCGAACGCCAGCAGTGCCGAGGTGGTGAGCACGAGCGCGGCGGCGGCGAGCTTGCTCGCCAAGGGCCCCAGTCGGTGCGGGAGGCCGCGGACGCCGGTGGCGGCGTCGTCGGCGAGATCGGGCAGCACGTTCACGAAGTGGGCCGCGCAGCCCAGGGACGCGGCGGCGGCCGTGAGCCACAGCGGCGGGAAGGGTGCGCCCGGCTGGCCGAGGGAGACGATCGACGGGAGCAGTCCGAAGGAGATCGCGAAGGGCACCACCGAGAACGCGGTGGCCTTGACGCCGAGGTCGTAGGCCCAGGCCGAGAGCAGGGCGGCGAGGTGGGCGCCGGTGGCGGGCAGGCCGGAGAACAGCGTCAGGAGCACCGCGGCGGGCGCACTGACCGCGAAGGCCCAGCGGACGGCCGCGGGTTCGAGTTCGCCTGCGGCCAAAGGCTTTCCGGAGCGCCCGGCCAGCGCGTCCCGTGGGGCGTCGACGAGGTCGTTGAGCCATCCGACGGACAGCTGGCCCGCGAAGATCGCCGCGGCGATGGTCAGGACCGCGGCCAGGGGGCGGTCGGTGGTGGCGGCGAGCCCGGCGGTCACCAGCGTGACCGCGAGCGCCGGAAGTGGATGGGAGGCCTTGAGGAGGGCGAGGGTCACCGCCGGAATCCGCTGCACGTCCGCCAGTGTGCCACTCTGGCGGTATGCGTGGTTCCACTGCGGGACGGGGAATCTTGGGGTTGGCGGCGCCGCCGGAAGCGGGGTCGGGGCGGGAGGTGCAGCGGGGGTCGAGGGCTGAGCCGGTCCCGGGGGCGGCGCCTGGGCCACAGACTCCGCTGGCGCCGAACGATCCGGCGCTCTATGAGCGGCTGGCCGACCAGTGGTGGCGGCCCCGGGGCGTGTTCGCGATGCTGCACTGGCTCGCGGCCGCCCGCGCCGCGCTCGTCCCGCCTGCGGCGGAGTCGGGGGCGGTCCTGGTCGACCTCGGTTGCGGCGCAGGACTCTTGGCACCCCACTTGGCGGGTTCGGGATACCTGCACGTCGGCGTGGACCTGTCGCGGAGCGCGCTGCGGCAGGCTGCCGAGCACGGGGTCGCGGCGGTGCGCGGCGATGTCGCGGCGGTGCCGCTGGCCGACGGTTGCGCGGATGTGGTGGTGGCCGGGGAGATCCTCGAACACGTGCCCGACCTGCCGGGCGCGGTCGCGGAGGCCTGCCGGATTCTGCGTCCCGGCGGTCTGCTGGTGATCGACACCCTGGCGGCGACCGCGCTGTGCCGGTGGCTGGCCATCGGTGTGGCCGAACGGGTGCCGCGCGTCGCGACGCGCGGCGTCCACGATCCGGCGCTCCTGGTCGACCGGGACGTGCTCGTGGACGAGTGCGCCCGGCACGGCGTTGATCTGGACCTGCGCGGCATCAGGCCCTCGATGATCGACATGGCCCTGTGGATGGCACACCGGAGGTCGGCGGTCCGGATGGTGCCCGTGGCGACGACGGCGGTCCTGTTCCAGGCCTGGGGAACCAAGCGGGCTTGAGTCGCTTGCGACGCCCGGCGGGCAGCGCGAGGTCGGGCCTAGGGCGTGTTCGAGAACCTGCGCTGACACGACGCCCGATGCCGCGACACGCGTTGGTTACCGGCCCGTACTCCCGCGGAGACGCCGTGGCGGACCGCAGACTGTGCTGTGGCAAGGAACAGCACTACCCCAGGGGGAAACTTCATGAGCCAGAACGACTATCGCGCGAAGATGCGCACCCGGTTCGCAACCTTCGACATCGATGGCGACGGCGAGGTCAGCGCCGCGGACTTCGAGGCGATGGCCCGCCGCGTCATCGAGGAGTTCCAAGTCCAGGAGGGCTCACCGGAGGCGTCGGCGATCATCGAAGGGGCCCGCAGGTTCTTCGTCGGGCTCGCCGAGGCCACCGACGCCGACGGGTCCGGTTCGATCAGCGAGAGCGAGTTCCTGGAGGGCACCGAGCAGCGGCTGCTCGGCAACCCGGAGGGGTTCGACGCGATCGCACGCCCCTGGGTGCAGAGCGTCATCGCGATCGCCGACGTCGACCGTGACGGCCACGTCTCGGTCGCGGAATGGGCCAGGGCGCTCCAGGCCATGGGCTCGAACGAGCGGGTGGTCGAGAAGGACCTCCAGTCGATCGACCGCGACCGCGACGGCCGGATCACGCTCGAGGAGGCCACGGCAGCCGTGACCGAGTACTACACCCGTGAGCGGTCCCTCGACCTGTTCACGAACGTGTAAGCGCCCAGCGGATCCGGCAGCGCCGACGCTGCGACGGGCGGTTCCTCGCCTTGCAGGCGCGGGACCGCCCATGCCGACAAAGGACACACCGAGCGCGACCTCGAGAACGCCGCCGCGCCCGGGGGGTGCCGATATGGTGTGGCAGTGAATGTGGTCATCATGAAGAGCGAGAACGGCACTTATACGGGTGCGCAGGGCGGTCAGTTCTCCGCCGGGGTGTCCCGGGAATCGGCAGGATCGCAGCGGCTGTGTCTGCACCGGGTGTTCATCAAGGCGCACGCCGAGACCCACCCTCATATGCACGACGGCCACGAGTCGGCGATCTATGTCCTCGCCGGCCGCCACCAGATCCGCTACGGCGACCGGCTCCAGCACCTCGCCGACCTTGAGCCCGGCGACATGGTCTACATCCCGCCCGGCATGCTCCACCAGCCTGTCGTCGGCGCCGAAGATGTCACCGCCCTCGTCGCCCGGACCGACCCCGCCGAACAGGAATCGCTACGCCTGCACTCCGGCATTGAGGTACACCAAACAGCCGGAGCCGGAGCACAGCACCAGGTCGTGTCAACGAGCTGAATCCAAGCAGTGATCCCCGACCGGAAATACCAGCGTCGCAACCGCGAAGCCAAAGGCCGACATGGCGGTCGGCTTATCGGGAATCAGTCTCCTCGGCCCGGTTCCGGTCGCCTCGCCCGATGCGGCTGAGCGCCAAGGCGACACCTGCCGCGGTGACGGCAAGGCCGATCCAGGCCCGGGCGGTCAAGGCGTCCCCGAACATGGCCCAGGCCCACAGCATGGTCGCGGGCGGCGTGAAGTACAGCAGTGTCGCGGCGGTCGTCGCCCCGTTGCGCCGCACCACCATCCAGTAGGCGCCGTAGCCGCCGATCCCGGCCAGCACGGTCATCCAGGCGACCGAGAGCCAGAACCCGGCCGTGGGCACGGGGGCGAATTCGCCGAAGAGGGCCGAGATCACGGCGAACGCGGTCGCGGTGGTGAGGAACTGGACCGCCAGCGCGTCGAGCGCGCCGAGGCTGCGCGGCGTGGTGCGCCGTTCGAGGATCGTGGCCGCGACCAGGCTCAGCATCGCGGCGACGGGGAGGGCGTACGCCCACAGGGCCGAGTCGCCGCCCGCGTAGTCGGCCGAGACGACCAGCGCGACGCCGCCGAAGCCGACGGCCAGGCCGAGGAGCTGGGCGTTCCGGGCCCGTTCGCCGAGGACGAGGTAGGCCGCGGCGACGGTGACGACGGGTTGGAGCCCCGCGATGAGTGCGGTGGTGCCGGAGCTGACGCCGAGCTGGGAGGCCATGACGACGCCGTAGAGGTAGCCGACCTGCGCGAACACGCCGACGAGCACGTGCACGGCGACGTCTCGGGGTGCGTAGCGGCGCCAGCGTCCGCGCCAGGCGATCCAGGCGAGCGCGGGGGCGGCGAGGAGCAGGAAGCGCCAGTTGAGGATCGTGAGCGCGGGGGCGTGGCGGGTGCCGAGTTCGGCGCCGATGAAGCCTGAGCTCCACAGGACGACGAAGGCCGCCGCCCAGATCCGGTCGGCGTTGCGCATCGGTCCCCCTCGAGAGTAAACAGGTCGGTCTACTCACCTTAGATATACTGGTCGGTATACTTCCAGTGGAGTTTTTGGAGGAGCGCCATGACCGCCGACACCTTCGCGAGGCCGCGGATGACCCGCGCGGCCCGCAAGATCCTCGACGCCGCGAGCCGGTTGTTCTACGAGCGCGGCATCGCCGCCGTGGGCGTGGACCTCATCGCCGCCGAGGCCGGGGTCACCAAGAAGACCCTCTACGACCGCTTCGGCTCCAAGGACAACCTCGTCGTGGCCTACCTGCGCGAGCGCGATGAACGGTGGCGCGCGGTGGTCGAGCGCCACGTCGAGGGGGCCTCCGGCCCGCGCGAGGCGGTGGCGGCCGTCTTCGACTCGCTGTCGGAGTGGCAGCGCACCATGGGCGACCGCGGGTGCTCGATGATCAACGCCCTCGCGGAGCTGACCGGGCCCGACCATCCGGCCCGGGCGCTGGCGTTGGAGCAAAAGCAGTGGCTGCGGGCCCGGTTCGCGGGCTTCGTGGCGGCGGCGGGCGTCGAGGACGCCGCGGGCGTGGCGGTCGAGTTGCTGCTGCTGCACGAGGGCGCGGTGGTCATGAGCGATGTCGGCGGCGTGCGCGATGCGGCCGACCAGGCCGGGCGTGCCGCCCGCCGCCTGATCGGCCGCATGGAGTAGACCGGCCCCGAGCCGGGGCCGGTGTCCGTGTCAGTGCTGCGGCTGCTCCCTGTGCCGGCTGGACGCGATGCCCTCGGCGACGCCGATGAGCAGCACGCTGGCGATGACAGCCACGACGAAGCCGAGGATGTTCAGCTCCCAGATGTCGCCGGTGCCGAGCAGGTTCGCGATGACCCCGCCGATCACCGAGCCGACCAGGCCCAGGATGAGCGTGGCGAGGATGCCGAGGCGCTGCTTGCCCGGCTTGATGAGACGGGCGAGCGCGCCGATCACGAGTCCCGCGACGATGAATCCGATCATGAAGACCTCCTGTGTCCGTGCACTCCGGATACCCGCTTTCCTCCATCTCTACCACCGCGGTCCGATCCCGGCAGGGATTCGGCGCCGCCGCCCTGGGGCGGCGGCGCCGTTCATGCGGCAGTTCTAGGGGGTTCGTCAACACCCCCTAGGACAGCGTGAAGCTGATGAACCGGGGTTTGTAGATGCTCGGGTCCATGTAATGCGAGCCCTCCGCCGTCATGCGGCTGTCGAAGGTGTTGACGTTGTAGGACATGACGAAGGTGTTGCCCGAACTGATCGTCGGATGCAGGTGCGCGTTGTAGGCGAAGATCCGCTCGTCGTGGTACGGCTCGCCGAACATGCCGGTCTCCGGCATCGAGTAGACCAGGCTCTGGTTGGTGAACGGCCCGGCCGGCGAGCAGGAGGTGTAGGCGAACACCTGGTTGTTGAACGCCAGGGTCGAGTCCTGCGTGACCAGGACGTACTGGCCGTTCCACTTGGTCACCGAGTACTCGTTGGCGATGCCGTTGAGGCCCGTCCCGATGTCGGATTCGTAGGCGGTCCACCCGTCCGCGGTCCAGTACTGCCACTTCTCGGTCGCGCCGAGGTCGGTGCCGTGGACGCGGGCGATCCGCTGCTTCTTGTTGGTCGGGGCGTCGGCGATCCCGTAGACGTAGGTGTAGCCGTCGCCCGACTGGCTGGCGGGCAGCAGGGCCGAGCCCCACGCGCCCGCCTGGGAGGGTAGGGCCTCGACTCGCAGCGGGTCGCTGAGGTTGCCGAGCGAGAACGTGGCGACGACGTTCTGGTCGAAGCGCCAGTCCCAGTCCCCGGTGCCGAACCGCAGGTACTCCTGGAAGACCACCTGCAGGTAGTCGGTGCCGTTCTGGCGCGAGATCATCCCGTCGCCGAGCCAGTACCAGTGGTTGGCCTCCGGTGGGGGCATGATCGCCTCCGGGTTGGCGGTGGTGCCGCCCTGGATGGTCGACAGCGAGTTCCCGTCCTGTCTTACGAAGGTGCTGTTGATCAGCGGCGCGGTGACCGGTCGGGTGCCGTCGGCGTTGAGCGGGCCCAGGAACGTGTCGGAGAACAGCCACAGCAGGTCGCCGTCGGGCAGGCGCACCGAGTAGGTCGAGTCGCCGCCGGTCCAGCCGCTCTGGGTGGTCGCCGCGTAGTTCAGGAAGGTGCTCTGCGGCGCGACGCCGGTCTTCGTGTTGCTCACGGTGAGGTCCGAGAGGTTGCACGACGGGTGGTCGAGCGGCACCAGGCTGCGGACGCGGAACCGGTAGTCGCGCCCGTCGCCGTCGGCCTCCCCGGAGTTCGCGTTGAGGTCGGTGCGGGTCGCCACGAGGGTGACCACCATCGGATAGGCGAAGTCGGTCACGGTGATGACGTTGTTCGCGTTCGGGTAGACGGCGCGCGAGGCGTTCGGGAACTCCGAGAGGGATCCGGGGCTGCCGACCGGCGACCAGACCATGGCCACGTATTCGAGGTCGTCGCGGTCCTCAGTGGATATCGTCAGGTTCGACTGGTAGGAGTCGGTCGGGTCGCCGGAGTTCTGGACCGCCGAGAAGTCGAAGTAGGCCGACCCGCCCGGTTCGATTGCGGCCGTATAGGTCTCCTGGGTGCCCAGTGGTGCGGCGCGGGTGGTCCGCTTGGGGCGGGCCAGGCCGAGCAGGTGGTCGTCGGTGCGGGAGTCGCCGTTGAGGTAGCCGCGCCACAGTGTCTTGTCCGCGTCGGCGTACCCGTAGCCGGCCATGGGGTTCGGCGGGGCGCCGCCCTGCTCGGCGGCGAGGCGGTAGTTCGCGACGGAGAAGCCCAGCAGTGTGGACGGGATGTCGAGCCCGTACGCGGTGAGCGTGGCCTTGATCGCGGTGATCGGCGCCGAATCGTGGTCCCGGATGTGCTCCCAGGTCTTGCGCACGAAGGTCGATCCGGTGCGTTCGGTGAGGTAGATCGGGAGGAGGAAGGTGCTGTACTGGCGCGAGCTGCCGAGTTCCTCGGCGGCGTTGATCGCCCGTCCCGGATCGCCGAGGAACTCGGCGACCGAGCGCGCGTACATCCGGGCGGCGCTCGGGTTGCGCGGGTCGTACGGCATGAGGCGGTAGGACTGGAGCGCCGCCCATTCGGCGGTGGACTCCATCCACCAGTTCATGGTCTTGAACGCGCTGCCGCCCATCCAGTCCTGGAGGTAGGCCCAGCCGATGTCGCCGGTGTCGTCCCAGTACTGGTACTGGACGACGTGGAAGAACTCGTGGCGCGGCAGGTAGTCGTAGTTGTCCGCGTCGTTCAGGCCCGGGTCGGAGGGCAGGATGATCATCGGCTGGTCGTTGAGGCCGAACGGGAGTGTGAAGGCGCCGCCGTTGAACCAGCCCTCCTGGGTGTCGTTGAGGCCGACCACGACGGCCCACGGGCCGGAGCCGGGGTCGACCTCGTAGCCCATCTGGCGGTAGGCGTCCTGGGCCTCGTCGATGGCGTTGATCATGTCGACCACGGCGGTGGGGCGGCCGTTGGCGCCGGCGGCCGCGGGGACGCCGCGGGTGTCGCCGGGGTTGTCCTTGATGTCGTAGAGGAACACGAAGTCGCCCACGAACGCCTGGCACTCGTAGTCGTGGAAGTTGTAGTCGTAGGAGGAGGCGCAGTCGGCGGCGGCCGCGGTGGCGGCCTCTTCTGCGGTGATCACTTCGGCGTCGAGCGCGTCGGCCGAGATCTGCTGGCGCATGGGGCTGTTCTCGGCGGCGAGGGTCCGGCTCCAGGCCGAGGCGGTCGGCTCGTCGCGGATCTCGGCGTCGGTGTCGTCGGTGTCGTCGGTGATCGAGTCGAAGAGGGCCTGGTCGAACTCCTGCGGTTCGGGGACGCCCTCGGGTTGCGGGGCGTCGGCTTCGGCGGTGATGTCGGGCGCGGGGGTGTCCGCGGCGGTGACCGGTGGCCCGGCCTGCGAGGGTAGTGCGACCAGCAGACTGAGCAGTACCGCTGCGGTGCAGGCGTAAGGAAGCCGTCTCATGGTGGTCCTCCGTCCAGAAGGCATTGACCAACCTGAGTATGGCAGTGATCACATCGGAATTGATAGAGCGCGGCAGTTGGAAAACTGTTGCCCCGCAACCGATCTGGTCACGCAGCGGAGTCGCCGGTAAGCAGAGCCGTGAGTAGGAGCGGTGGTCGGCGAGAACAGTCGCGATGCGACCGTCTACAGGTCCTCGGTACAGATCAACCCGGAGACGAGGTCGCGCCACGTCATCGGCCACGGGTAGTTCTCCGAGTCGGGGCAGCCGCCGAGCCTGGCGTTGATCTCCTCCTCGGTCATCGCGACCGGCGGGTCGATGACCTCCGCGTCGGTGACCTTGTAGAGCGCGCCTTCGGAGGCGCAGTCCACGGTGGTCCAGTCCTCGTCGTCGTCGAAGCAGTCCCCGAGGCCCGGGGTCTTCGGGTAGCGGCCCTCGGCGTCGGGGACGTTGATCGCCTGGAGGCAGAAGAACTGGTCGGTGAGACCGGTTTCGGTGTCGTAGATGTAGTTGTAGGAGGTCCAGATCTCGCCGGGGACGCTGAACCGGATCATGTCGCCGCAGATCGCCTCGGCCTGCGCGTAGTCGGCGACCTTCGCGTCGGCGATCGTCACCGGGTCCTCGGCGTCGACCGCGACCACGCTCCAGAACGCGGCCGGGTCGGCGCAGTCGACCTTCCACTTGCCGTCCAGGTCGGTCTCCTCGTACATGCAGTCGCCCACCGCGACCCAGTTCTCCGGGGTGCCCGTCTCGGCCTCGCTCGTGGCGGTGCCCGCGTTCGCGGCAGGGGTCGACGGGGCCTCCTCGGGCGTGGCGTCGAGGGTGCTCAGCGTGCCCTCCTCGGCGCCGAAGAAGTCCGGTCCCAGCCCCACGGCCGCGACCGCGCCCCCGACGAGCAGGAGCGACAGCGTTGCGGCCGTGACGATCAGGGCCCGCCCGTGTCCCGGGCGCGAGTCGGGAGGCGGCGGACTGAGCGGGTACGGGGTCGTCGGGAGCGAACCCGTCGGCTGCGGGCCGGCGAAGTACGGGGTCGTCGGGAGCGCGGCGGTCGGCGAGGGCTGCGGGCTCGGCGGCGAGAACGCCAGCGCGGGCGCGATCAGGCCGCCTTCGGAGACGGCGAGTTCGGGCTGCTCGATCGCGGACGGGACGATGCCGAGTTCGCGGTGGAGCAGGGTGGCGACCAGGGGCATGCGGCTGGCCGCGCCGACCAGGAACAGGCCCGCCACGCGGGCCGCGTCGAGCCCGGACTCGCGGATGACGCCCTGGGTGATGCGGACGGTGCGCCGCAGCAGGGGCGCGGCGACGCCTTCGAGTTCGTCGCGGGTGAGGTGGACGTCGAAGTCGAGGAGCGGGACGGTGAGGTCGGTCGCGGTGACGCGCGAGAGCCGTTCCTTGGCGAGGCGGACCTCTTCGAGGAGGGCGGCGCGGTGGCGGCGGTCGGCCGGGGATTCGGGCGCGGTGAGGCGCCGCCAGCGCTCGTCCTCGGGTTGGACGGTGGCGGCGAGGTGTTCGAGGAGTGCCTGGTCGAAGTCGAGGCCGCCGAGGTCGTCGGCGCCGTCGACGGCGAGGACGTCGAAGCCTGCGGGTGTGCGGCGCAGCACGGTCGCGTCGAAGGTGCCGCCGCCGAGGTCGTAGACGACGACGCCGGAGCCGACGGGCACTTCCCCGCCGAGGGCTTCGGCGAAGTAGGCGGCGGCGGCGACCGGTTCGGGCACGAGGTCGACGGCGCCGAGTCCGGCGGCGAGGGCGGCGTCGGCGATGACGTGGCGGCGGGTCGGCCCCCAGGCGGCGGGGACGGTGACGGTGACCGCGCCGAGGCCGCCGACGGTGCGGCGGCATTCGGCGGCGACGCGGGTGAGGACGGCCGCGATCACGCTGGTGACCGCGAGTTCGCGGTCGCCGAGGAGGATCGTGCCGTCGTCGATGCGGCGCTTGGGGTTCGGTTCGAAGCGTTCGGGTGTTCTCCGCCCGTGGTGGAGGGCGTCGGCGCCGGTGACGGGGCCGCCCTCGGCGCCGAGGAACACGGCCGAGGGCAGCTGCGGCGAGCCGTCGAAGAGCTGCTGGTGCACGCGGCCGTCGGCGCGCCGGATGGAGGCGACGGTGTGCGAGGTCCCGAAGTCCACGCTGATTGACGCGGATCGGGGGTTGAAGCGCGGCATGGGATCCAATGTAACGAAGGCCACCGGGAAATGCTCGGGACCGGTCCCGGGCGCGGTTCGGCAGTGCCTGCCCGGCGGGTCGGCCCGCGCAGGTCGGGGCGGGTGCCCGAGCCTGGGAGCGGGTGCGTCGAATTCGTTTGTCGAACGGCCGGGCGGGGTGCAAGCTGGGGGGCGTGCCCGGATGCGGGCTCGCGCTTTCCTGCCTACCGTTCGATTGGACCGCTGTGACCCGTTCCGCCCTGCGCGAACGCACCGACCCCGTTCTGGCCCGCTGGCGCAACGCGGTGTTCGCGATCTTCGCGCTGTCGGGCTTCGTGTTCGCCAACTGGGCCGCGCGCGTCCCCAACATCCGCGACATCCTCGGGGCCTCGACCCAGCAGATGGGGATCCTCATCCTCGGGATCGCGGTCGGCGCGATCATCGGGCTCCTGGCCTCCAGCCATGTCATCCACTACCTGGGGACGACGCGGGCGATCCGGTGGTTCCTCGCCACGGCGGGCCTGGGGCTGCTGGCGCTGGGTTTGATCGCCGGATTCGCGCCGAACTACTGGCTGATGTTCGCGGCCTTGATGGTGGTCGGCGCGGGCAACTCGATCCTGGACGTGGCGATGAACCTGTCCGGCGCGGCGAACGAACGCCGCGTGGGCAAGACCCTCATGCCGATGTTCCACGCCGGTTTCAGCGTCGGCACGATGCTCGGGGCCGGGTTGGGCGCGCTCACCGAGCAGCTGGGCGTCCCCGTCGGCGTCCACCTGGGATTGGTCGGCGTCGCGGTGGTCGCGGCCGACCTGTACGTGGTCCGGCACTTGCAGCCGTCCGAGGAGCCGGCGGCGGCCGGGTCAGAAGAGACCGGCGGGTGGCGTTCGCGCCTGAGCGCCTGGACCGACCCGCGCATCCTGGTCATCGGCCTGATCATCCTCGGCATGGGGTTCGCCGAGGGCACCGCGAACGACTGGCTCGGCCTGGCGATGGTCGACGGCTACGGCCTGACGAACCCGGGCGGCGCGGCGGTCTTCGCCGTGTTCGTCACCGCGATGACGGCGGGGCGGATGTGCGGCGGGGCCGTGCTCGACCGGTTCGGGCGGGTGCCGGTCCTGGCCGGTTCGGCGCTGCTGGCGTTCGCCGGGCTCATGCTGGTGATCCTCGGCCCGACCGCGCCGGTCGCGATCGTGGGGACCGTCCTGTGGGGCGTGGGCGCTTCGCTGGGCTTCCCGGTGGGCATGTCGGCCGCGGCCGACGACCCGGCGAAGGCCACTGCGAGCGTCGCGGCGGTGGCGACCATCGGCTACACGGCGTTCCTGATCGGCCCGCCGCTCATCGGTCTTCTGGGCGACAACGTGGGCCTGCGGAACGCGTTCTACATCGTGCTGGTCCTGGTGGCGGTGGCGCTCCTGGCCTCCCCGGCGGCCCGCAAGCCCAAGGGCCTCGACGTGAGCTAATCGGCGGGCGTTGCCGCGGGGACGGCGTTGTCGACGAGGACGACCGCGATGGCGGCGGCCGTGGCGAAGGCGCGAGCGCCGGCGCGGGCGAGCAGGGCAGGCTCGGCGAGATCACCCCAGAGCAGTCCGACGCCGCCTTCTCGGTGAACGCGCGCGGCACGCTGTTCACCGTGCAGTTCGAGTCCGTGATCCCGCGGCGAGAGAGGGGCCGCCCCGAGGAGATCGCGTCGGTCGCGCTGTTCCTCGCCTCGGACGACTCCAGCTACGTCAACGGCGTGGAACTGGTCGCCGACGGCGGCACCACGGTGATCTGAGCGCCCCATCCCCGCGCCGCGCCGGCCGAAGACCGGCCATTGCGCGGCTCGGCGTCGCACCTCAGTGAACATCGAGTGCGGACCCGCTATCGCTGGGGCACCCGACCACCACGACCTGTCGGCGCGACCGCTAAGCGAGCGCCGCATCGAGGGCGGGCGCCGTGGTTCCCGCCCGCAGCCGCCGCAGCATCCTGGCGTCCGCGAAGCCGACCGCCCGCGCGGCCGCTTCCACCGTGTCGCCCTGGGCGATCAGGTGCTCGGCCCTTTCGAGGCGCAGCACGGACTGGTAGCGCAGCGGCGTCATGCCCGTGGCCCCCGCGAAGAGCCGCGTCAGGGTGCGCTCGCTGACCCCAGCCCTCGCCGCGAGGTCGGCCAGGCGCAGCGGTTCGGCGAAGCGCGCGTCGATCACGTCCTGGACGCGGTGGACCGCGTCCGACAGGTGCGAGCGGTGGCGCAGCATCACGCTCTCCTGCGCGGCCTCGCCGCCGCGGCGGGCGTAGACGACCATGCTGCGGGCGATGCGGGCGGCCATGGCGGGCCCGTGGCGCATCGCGACCAGGTGCAGGGCCAGGTCGATGCCGCTGGCGATGCCCGCCGAGGTCACCACCCTGCCCTCGGTGACGAACAGGCGGTCCCGCAGGACCGATGCGGCCGGGAAGCGCCGCGCCAGTTCGTCTTGCAGCGCATGGTGGGTGGTGCAGCGGCGGCCGTCGAGCAGGCCCGCCTGACCCAGGGCGAACGCCCCCGAGCAGACGCTGCCGACCGTGCCGCCCCGCCGGTGGTGCTCGACCAGGCGGCCCGCTTGATCGCCGGTGAGGCGCGGCCCGCCCGCCGAACCCGGTGAGCGCCAACCGGGTACGAGCACCAGGTCACCCGGATCGAGCTCGGGCCAGGCGGTGGAGGCCCGGAGCGGGAGGCCCTGCGCGGACACCACGTCCTCCCGATCGGCCACGTAATGCGACTCGTAGCCCAAGCCGAGGTCGGCGGCGGTCGAGAAGACCTGGGCCGGTCCGGCCAGGTCCAGCAGGTGCAGTTTCGGCACCAGCAGGAAGACGACGCGGGTCATGCGGGACCTCCCGATCCGGTCAGTTCGCGGTCACCTCGTCAACGGTACTAATCGTGGCGAAGCGCCGCGCCAGCGCGTACTCGGTCCGCGCGATGATCGCCTCGGTGCCGAGGGTCCGGTGATCGGCGACGATCTCGTCCAGGCTGCGGTCGGGCGCGGCGTCCCGGTGCTCGATGGGGTGGGTGGCGGTCGCATCGATGACGAAGGTGACGTCGAAGCCCAGGTCGGAGGCGACGCGGGCGGTGGTCTCGCAGCACTGCTCGGTGCGGATGCCGCTGATGAGGACCTCGCCGACGCCCAGCTGGGTGAGGATCTGCTGGAGATTGGTGGTGGTGAAGGCGTTGTGCGAGGTCTTGACCACCTCGACCTCACCGGACTCGGGCTTGAGCCCGTCGATGTAGCGGACGAAGCCTTCGGCGGGGTCGAAGACGTTCCCGGAGCCGGGCTCGGCGTGGAGGACCCAGACGACCAGGTCGCCCTCGGCGCGGGCATGTTGGACCAGGCGGTCGACCTTGGTGACGATGTCGAGGTCGGAAGTGAGGGCCCAGTTGGGGCGCTGGCGGAAGGACTCTTGGACGTCGATGACGATCAGTGCTTTCTGCATGGGCCAATCCTGTCGCCGATCTGGGGTCGGGGCCAGGCACGATCGCGGCCGGGACCGGAACGATCCGGTCAGGATCGTGTCGTCGGGGGCGGGCGTTGCGGGCGGGGGTTAGCATCGGTCGCGAACCCGCCCGAACGACGCTCGGAGGCCGTGATGCGCGAGGTCGACTCGCAGGTGAACGTGGTGCTGGGCCATCTGACCGAGACGAAGTTCCTCTTCGCCGTCGTGTTCTGGCGCCAGACCGATTACTACGCGACCTTCGCCGTCCCCGCCATGCGTCCCGCTGAGGACAAGACGTTGATCGAAGTGCACTGCCCCACTTGCGATCAGGAGCTGCTGGTGCGCGTCGACAGTGTGGAGCGGACGCGGTCCAAGCGCCGCACCCGCTTCCGGATCGCGCTCGTCGCGTTCTGCGTGGCGGTGCTGAGCGTCCTGATCGGCGTGGGCGCGGAGTACGCGGGCGTCCGGATTCCGCTGGGGTCGCCGCTGGGGGTCGTGCTGCTGCTCGGATTCCTGCTCGGCGCCCTCGTCGCGGGCGTGGCCGGGCTCTTCTGTTGGGAGCAGGACGGCGTGCACCTGTACACCGTGGCGGCCGAGTCGGACCGGTTCCACTGGCGCCTGGACGGGTTCCGCCCGCACCGCAACACCATCTGAACTCCGCCCCGGAGGCGGGGCCGCACGCTCGGTAAAGTCTCGGGCATGACTGTGGCTCTGGCTCTCGACCTCGGCGGCACCAAAGTGGAGGCGGCGCTCATCGGGGACGACGGGACCATCATCGAGGGCACGCGCACTCGCGCGGCCACGGGTGCGAGCGCGGCCGCCGACAGGGGCGTGGCCGAGTCGGCCATCGCGTCGGTGGTGCGGGCCGCGATGGCCGCGCCGCAGTGGGCCTCGGTGTCGGCGGCCGGGATCGGGTCGGCGGGGCCGGTCGACCTGTCGAAGGGGACGATCGCGCCGATCAACCTGCCTTCGCTCAAGGGCTTCGGGATCGTGGAGTTCGTCCGGGATCTGACGGGCTTGGAAGCGGTGGTGCTGCGCCTGGACGGCACCTGTATCGCCCTCGCCGAGTCCTGGCTCGGGGCGGCGCGCGAGGTCGCGAACGCACTGGTCATGGTCGTGTCGACCGGTATCGGCGGCGGCGTGATCACCGACGGCCGGCTCGTGTCCGGCGCGGGCGGGAACGCCGGGCACATCGGCCAGCTCGTGGTGGATCGCGTTGACGGCCAGGTGCATTCGGCGCTCGAGGAAAGCACGGTGGAGGGGATCGCCGCCGGACCCCGGACCGTGGCATGGGCCAGAGCCCAAGGGTGGCAAGGCGAGACGGGTGAAGACCTGGCCCGCGATTACCGCGCAGCAGACGAGATCGCGGTCGCGGCGGTCGCCCGGTCCGCGCGTGCGGTCGGGATCGGCCTGGTCAACGCCGCCACGCTGCTCGACCTCGAACTCGCGGTGATCGGCGGCGGGTTCGCGGCAGTCGCAGACGACTACCCCGAGCTCGTGGCCGCCGCGATCGAGAAGCACGCGGTGAACGCGTACGCGGCCCGGATCGTCGTGGTGAGGGCGGAGCTCGGCAGCGACGCCTCCCTGGTGGGAGCGGCCGCGCTCGTCCACAGAAACGATCTGCTGGGCTAGAGGCCGTCCCGTTATCGGCCTGAGGCGTGGTCAGGAACCCTGGTCAGGAACCCTGGTCAGGAGCCCTCGGCGAGGCGGACCGAAGCGGTTGCCATGTGGACTGCCATTGCTGAGGCGGCGGCGTCCGCGTCCCCCGCCTGTACTGCGCGCAGGATCGCGTCGTGCTCCTCGATCGCCGTGCGGGCCTTGTCCTCGTCCGCCACCGCGCGGTCGGCGTACACCTGGAGCAGCGAGCGGACCACGTCGAGCATGTCGATGAGGACCGCGTTCCCCGCGGCCTGGGCGAGCGCGTTGTGGAAGTCGCGGTCGGCCTCGGCGAAGCGCGGGAGGTCGCCCACGGATTCGCGCATCAGCGCGAGGCGGCCGCCGAGGAGGCCCAGGTCGGTCTCATCGGCACTGGCCGCGGCGAGCCTGGCGACGTAGATCTCCAGGCCCGAGCGCAGTTCGAGCAGTTCGGTGGTCTTGCGCCGCCCGATGAGCAGTCCCCAGCGCAGCGTCTGCGGGAGCAGTTCGCTCGCGGTGCCGCGCAGATACGTGCCCGATCCGGGCCGGACGTCGACGATGCCGAGGAGTTCGAGCGCCGCAAGGGCCTCGCGGACCGCAGAACGACCGACCCCGAGGGTCGTGGCGAGCTGGCGTTCGGCGGGCAGGCGCGTGCCCGGTTCGATGGAGCCGCCGGTGAACAGGTCGAGGAGCTGCCGGGCGACCTCCGAGACCGGGCTGGTGCTCGGTAGTGCGCCGAGCGAGGCCGTGATGTCGGCGGCGCGGTCTCCAGGGTAGGCGGGCATGAGGCCTGAGTTTACCGGCGGTTCGCCGCCCCGGCCAGCATTGCCGGGCCGGGCGGGAAGCCGGGCCGGGGCGGCGAACCGCCTGGCGCGCAACGCATGCGTCACATGCGCAACATTTATGTTCCCGATATGTGGGACGATGGGTTGCAATTGGTCAACCGGTTAGCCAAACTGGGGGCGTAAAGATGGCATCAGAGTCGATGACAGGAGTTCCCGTGTCCCGGTCCCTCGCCCCGGCCCCGACGGTCGCGCAGAGCGCGATCCGCAAGGTGTCCGTGCGCCTCGTCCCCTTCGTGGCGCTCATGTTCTTCATCAACTACCTCGACCGCACCGCGATCGGGTTCGCCTCCCCGAACGGCATGAACGACGACCTCGCGCTCAGCGCGGCGCAGTTCGGCTTCGCCTCCGGGGTCTTCTTCGTCGGCTACATCCTGCTCGAAGTCCCCTCCAACCTGGCCCTGCACCGGTTCGGCGCCCGCAAGTGGCTGGCGCGGATCATGATCAGCTGGGGCCTGGTGGCCCTCCTGTTCACCTGGGTGCAGAACTACGAGCAGCTGGTCGCCCTCCGGTTCCTGCTCGGCGTCGCCGAGGCCGGGTTCTTCCCCGGCGCGATCCTGTTCCTGAGCCTGTGGGTGCCCTCGGAGTACCGCGGCCGCATCCTCATGCTGTTCTACCTCGCCCAGCCGCTCACCACGGTGATCGGCGCGCCGCTCGCGGGCGCGCTCATCCAGCAGCACGGCGTGTTCTTCGGCCTCGAAGGCTGGCGCTTCATGTTCATGGGCGTCGCGATCCCCGCGATCATCATCGGGATCGTCGCCTGGTTCTACCTCAAGGACAAGCCCGCCGACGCGAAGTGGCTGACCCCCGAGGAGCAGACCTGGCTCACCGGCGCGCTCGAGGCCGAACGCGCCGAGACCGAGGGCAAGGAGTCGCACGGCTCGATCCGCGTCGCCTTCGGCAGCGGCCGCGTGTGGGCGCTCTCCTTCGTCTACTTCGGATTCATCTACGGCCTGTACGCGCTCGCGTTCTTCCTGCCCACGATCATCGAGGGCTTTCAGGAGCGGAGCGGCACCACCTTCGACGTGTTCGAGAAGGGGCTCATCACCGCGATCCCCTACGTGCCCGCGGCGATCGCGATGTACTTCTGGTCGCGCGACGCGTCCCGGCGCGGCCTCAAGACCTGGCACATCGCCCTCCCGGCCCTGGTCGGGGCGGTCGCGATCCCGCTGGCGCTCTTCACCGACTCGTTGGTGTTCACCATCGCGTTCATCGCGCTCACGGCCATGGCGATCTTCGCGGCGCTGCCGAACTTCTGGACGCTGCCGACCCGGTTCCTCACCGGCGCCGCGGCCGCGGCGGGCGTCGCCCTCATCAACACCGTGGGCAACCTCGCGGGCTTCAGCGCGCCGTACATCACCGGCGCCGTCCACGACTGGACCGGCGGCTACGAGATCCCGATGATCATCGTCGGCGGCTTCATGCTGCTCTCGGCCGTGCTCATCACCGCGCTCTCGCGCCGCGACCGCGCCACCAGGGCCGCAGCAGCGCCCACCGAAGCGGAGGCGGTCGGCTCATGACGCGGCTGTGGAACGACCCGGCGGACTTCGCGGACGAGATGATCGCGGGCTTCGTGGCGGCGAACGGCCGCCACGTGCGGCGGGTGACCGGCGGCGTCGTGCGCGCCACCGCGTCCCCGCAGGGTCAGGTCGCCGTGATCGTGGGCGGCGGCTCGGGCCACTACCCGGCGTTCGGCGGGCTGGTCGGCCAGGGCCTGGCGCACGGCGCGGCCATGGGGAACCTGTTCGCCTCGCCTTCGGCGCAGCAGGTCCGCGCGGTCGCCGAGGCCGCCGAGTCCGGCGGCGGGGTGCTGCTGACTTACGGCAACTACGCCGGGGACGTGCTCAACTTCGATGCGGCACAGGAGAAGCTGCGCGCCGAGGGTATTCGGTGCGAGACCGTGGTCGTCACCGACGACATCTCCAGTGCCGGAGCGGACGAGCGCGGCAAGCGCCGCGGGATCGCCGGGGACCTGACGGTCTTCCGCATCGCGGCGGCCGCCGCCGAGGCCGGGTACGACCTCGCCGAGACCGCCCGGATCGCGCGGCTCGCCAACGAGCGCACCCGCACGTTCGGGGTCGCCTTCACCGGCTGCACGCTGCCGGGCGCGGAAGCGCCACTGTTCTCGGTTCCCGAGGGGCGCATGGCCGTCGGCCTGGGCATCCACGGCGAACCCGGGATCGGCGAGACCGACATCCCGACCGCCGACGGCCTCGCCGAACTGCTCGTCTCCCGCCTGCTCGCGGAGCTGCCCGAGGGCGTGGACTCGGTGCGCGGCGCGACCGTGGTGCCGATCCTCAATGGACTCGGCTCGCTCAAGTACGAGGAGATGTTCGTCGTCTACCGGCGCATCGCCGAGCTGCTGGAGGACGCGGGCCTGAGCATCACCGATCCGCACGTCGGCGAGTACTGCACCAGCTTCGACATGGCCGGGACCTCCCTCACGCTGCTGTGGCCCGACGAGGAGCTGACTCGCCTGTGGGAGACGCCCGTGGACGCGCCGGGCTACCGGCGCGGGTCGGTGGCCGCAGTCGCAGCGCGGGACATGATTCCGCAGGCGCGCAAGGCGATCGAAGAGCTTCCGGCCGCTGACGAGGCTTCCCGCGAGACCGCTGTGACCGTTCGCAGGGCGATCGAGGTCGTCGCCGCGACGATCGATGCCAATGTGGACGAACTGGGCCGCTTGGACGCGATCGCGGGCGACGGCGACCACGGCATCGGCATGCAGCGCGGTTCCCATGCGGCACAGGCAGCGGCGGTCGCCGCGCAGGAGGCCGGGGCGGGGGCCGCCACGACGCTCGCGAAGGCCGCCGACGCCTGGTCCGACCGCGCGGGCGGCACCTCCGGCGCGCTGTGGGGCGTGATCCTCGCGAGCATCGCCGGACAGCTCGGCGACGAAGGAAAGCCGGAAGCGACCTCGGTCGCGGCCGGTGTCGCCGCCGCGATCGAGGGCGTCACGGCCTACGGCAAGGCCGAGATCGGCGACAAGACCCTCGTGGATTCGTTGGCGCCCTTCAGTATTGAACTGACCCGAGCCGTTGGCGCGGGCGCACCACTGGTGGAGGCCTGGGCGGGTGCGGCGAAGGCCGCGACCGCCGCCGCGGCTGCCACGGCCGACCTGCTCCCCCGCATGGGCCGCGCCCGCCCGCACGCCGAGAAGAGCCTCGGCACCCCCGATCCCGGGGCCCACTCGCTCGCCCTCATCGCCACCGCGGTGGCCGAAGTCCTTGATCAGGAAAGGAACTGACATGACCGAGCCGTCCCACCCAGCGCCGTTCACCATCGTCGTCGGCAGCGACGACGCCGGCTACGACTACAAGGAGATCCTGCGCAAGGACCTGGAGAACGACCCCCGCGTCGCCTCCGTCGTGGACGTCGGCGTGGACGCCGAGGGCCACACCTCCTACCCGAAGGTCGCCATCGAAGCGGCACAGCGGGTCGCGGCCGGTGACGCCGACCGGGCGCTCCTGATCTGCGGCACCGGACTCGGCGTCGCCATCGCCGCCAACAAGGTCCCCGGCATCCGCGCCGCGACCGCGCACGACAGCTTCTCGGTGGAACGCAGCGTCCTGTCCAACGACGCGCAGGTGCTCACCATGGGCCAGCGCGTGATCGGCATCGAGCTGGCCCGCCGCCTGGTGCGCGAATGGCTCGACTACCGCTTCGACGCCTCCTCGGCCTCGGCCGAGAAGGTGGCCGTGATCGGCGAGTTCGAGTCCACGGGTTCGTGCTGATGCCGCCGCTGATGGTCGGGGTGAGCCTGAAGATGTACTTCGGGCACCGCGAGGCCGCGGACTGGTTCGCGCGGGTCGCGGACCTCGCGCGCGGCCACGCCGCCCTCGCCTCGGGCGCGGTGGAGCTGTTCGTGATCCCGACCTATCTGCAGGTGCTTCCGGCGCGCGAGGCTTTCGCGGGGACACCGGTTCGCATTGGGGCGCAGGACGTCGCGACCGCCGACTCGGGTGCTTACACCGGTGAGGTGAGCGCCGCCGAGCTCGCGGAGGTGGGGGTGTCCATCGTGGAGATCGGGCACGCCGAGCGCAGGCGTCTGTTCGGCGAGACCGACGAGGTCGTGGCCGAGAAGACCGCCGCGGCGCTGCGGAACGGTGTGACGCCGTTGGTCTGCGTCGGCGAGACCGAGCGCATGGACGCCTCGGGTGCGGCGGCCGCGACGGTGGCCCAGTTGCGGCGCGGCCTGTCGGGCGCGCCGGCCGGACCGGTGGTCGTCGCGTACGAGCCGGTGTGGGCGATCGGCGCGGCCGAGCCCGCCCCCGCGAGCCATGTCGCGGCGGTGGCCCGCGCGCTGCGGGTGGCGCTCGACGTCGCACCCGACCGCGCCGGTTCCCGCGTGATCTACGGCGGTTCGGCCGGGCCGGGCCTGCTCACCGACCTCGACGGGGCCGTGGACGGCCTGTTCCTGGGCCGGTTCGCGCACGACCCCGACCGGCTCGCGGCGGTGCTCGACGAGGCCGCGGCGATGGCGGGGGCCGCGGCATGATCGGCCTGGGCACGTACGCGTTCTTCTGGCAGCACTCCGACCGCGTCGAGAAGCCGCTGTCGCTCACGGGCGCTTTCGAAGCGACTCGGGCGCTGGAGGTGGACCTGTTCCAGGTCTGCGATTTCGCGCCGCTGCTCGCGATGAGCGAGGCCGAGGTGCGCGAGGCCGCCGCCGCCGCACGCGACCTGGGACTCACGATCGAGTTGGGCACCAGGGGCATCGAGCCCGAGCACCTGTCGCGCTTCCTGGCATTGGCCGAGGTGTTCGACGCGAAGCTGGTGCGCAGCATGATCTACGGCCCGGATTCGCGGCCGAGCCTGCCGCAGGCCGAGTCGTGGCTGCGCGAGGCGCTGCCCGCGTTCGAGTCAGCGGGCGTCACGATCGCATTGGAGACCTACGAGCAGGTCGCGACCGCCGATCTCGTGGACCTCGTGTCCGCTTGCGGCAGTGAGCGTCTGGGCCTCTGCCTCGACCCGGGGAGCGTCGTCGCGCGACTGGAGCGCCCGAAGGACGCCGTCGAGGCGGCCGCGAACCTCGCCGCCAACGTGCACGCCAAGGACTTCGCGTTCACACGCGAACCCGGCTGGGTCGGCTTCACCTACACCGGCGCCCCGATGGGCACCGGCCTGCACGACTACCCGCACCTGCTGGAGACGGTCCGGCCGCGCGAACGCGGCGTCAACGAGATCGTCGAACACTGGCTGCCCTGGCAGGGCGACCCCGAGACCACCGTCCGAGCCGAGCGGGAGTGGACCCGCACGGCGATCGAGTATCTGAGGAGCACCGCATGAGCACCGAGACCGAGACCTACCGCATCGCCGTGATCGGTGCGGGCGGGAAGATGGGGATGCGCGTCTCCGACAACCTCGCCGCCACCGGCCACACCGTCTGGTACGTCGAGAACTCCCCCGCCGGCCGCCAGCGCACCCTGGACGCCGGCCGGGAGCTGACGGACGCGCCCGAGGCCGTGGCCGACGCCGACATCGTCGTGTTCGCCGTCCCCGACCTGGCGCTCCAGTCCGTCACCGGAGACCTGGTGCCGCGCATGAAGACCGGCTCGATCGCCCTGACGCTGGACCCGGCGGCCGCCTACGCGGGCCTGCTGGCGACCCGGCCCGAGGTGGTCCAGGCCGTGGCGCACCCGTGCCACCCCTCGATCTTCCTGCAGCGCACCACACCCGAGGAGTACGCGGACACGTTCGGCGGGATCGCCGCCCCCCAGGACGCGATCGCGGCGGTGGAGTCGGACGACCCGGCGAAGCGGGCGATCGTGGAGGCGACCGTGCGGGCGATCTACTCGCCGGTGGTCGACGTGCACTGGGTGACGGTGAAGCAGCTCGCACAGTTGGAGCCGACGCTGGTGGAGACCGTGGCGTGCATGGTCGGGGACCTGCTGCGCGAGGCGCTGGAGGAGGCCGTGAAGACCATGGGCGTGCCCGAGGCCGCGGCCCGGTCGATCCTGCTGGGCCACACGCAGGTCGCGCTGGCGAACGGCCTGCGCGGGGACAACCCGTTCAGTGACGCGTGCCTGATCGCGATGGACTACGGGCGCGAGAGCATCGTCAAGGACGACTGGAAGAAGATCTTCCGCGACGACGAGCTGGACAAGAACCTGGCGCGGATGCTGCACCTGGACGCGATCAAGCGCTGAGGGAGACGTCGGCGCCGCTCTGGGGAGAGGGCGCCGGCCTGGTGAAGAGCGCGCCCGGTGCCCCGTTCGGCACCGGGCGCGTCGCCGTGCCCGTCAGGCGGTGTACGCGTCGTGGGCGCGGCTCTTGAAGGAGCGCAGGCGCAGGGAGTTGCCGACCACGAAGACGCTGGAGAAGGCCATGGCCGCACCGGCGAGCATCGGGTTCAGCAGCCCGAGGGCGGCCAGCGGGATCGCGGCCACGTTGTACCCGAAGGCCCAGAACAGGTTCCCCTTGATGGTGCCGAGGGTCCGGCGCGAGAGCCGGATCGCGTCGGCCGCGCTCCGCAGGTCGCCCCGCACGAGCGTGAGGTCGGCGGCCTCGATCGCGACGTCGGTGCCCGTGCCCATCGCCAGACCCAGGTCGGCCGTCGCCAGCGCGGCGGCGTCGTTCACACCGTCGCCGACCATCGCGACCACCTTGCCTTCGGCTTGGAGCCGGGCCACGGCCGCGACCTTGTCCTCGGGCAGGACCTCGGCGATGACCGCTTCGATGCCCACCTCGGCGGCGATCCGCTCGGCGACCGCGGTGTTGTCGCCGGTGAGGAGCACCGGGGTCAGGCCGAGGGCCTTGAACTGCCTGATCGCCTCGGCGCTGGTGGGCTTCACGGTGTCGGCCACGACCAGGATGCCGCGCGGCTCGCCGTCCCAGGCGACGGCGACGGCGGTCTTGCCTTCGCGTTCGGCGGATGCTTTCGCTTCGGCCAGTTCAGGGTCGAGCTTCAGTGTCCAGTCCGCGAGGAGGCTGTCGCGGCCCACGACCACGTAGTGGCCTTCGACGATGCCTTGCACGCCTTTGCCTTCGACGTTCTGGAAGTCCTCGACCGCAGGGAGCGGGCCGTGCTCGGCCGCACCCTTGGCGATCGCCTGGGCCACCGGGTGCTCCGAGGCGTGCTCCAGCGCGCCCGCCAGGCGCAGCAGCTCCTCGCGGTCGACCCCTTCGGCGGCAACGGCATCGGTGAGGGTCATCTTGCCGGTGGTGACGGTGCCGGTCTTGTCCAGCACGATCGTGTCCACGCGGCGCGTGGACTCAAGGACCTCGGGGCCCTTGATGAGGATGCCCATCTGCGCGCCGCGTCCGGTGCCGACCAGCAGCGCGGTCGGCGTGGCGAGCCCGAGGGCGCACGGGCAGGCGATGATGAGGACCGCGACGGCGGCCGTGAACGCGGCCGTCGCGCCGAACCCGGCGCCGAGCCAGAACCCGAGCGTGCCGACACTGATCGCGATGACGATCGGGACGAAGATCCCCGAGATCGTGTCGGCCAGGCGCTGGACCTCGGCCTTCCCGGACTGGGCGTCCTCGACCAGCCGCGCCATGTGCGCCAGCTGCGTGTCCGAGCCGACAGCGGTGGCGCGCACGACCAGGCGCCCGCCCGCGTTCACCGTGGCGCCGGTGACCGCGTCGCCCTCGCCGACCTCGACGGGCACCGATTCGCCGGTGAGCATCGAGGCGTCGATCGCCGAAGTGCCGGAGACGATCAGGCCGTCGGCGGCGATCTTCTCGCCGGGACGGACCACGAACTCGTCCCCCACCGCGAGGTCCGCGATCGGCACTCGGGTCTCGGCGCCGCCGCGGATGACGGCGACGTCCTTCGCGCCCATCTCGAGCAGGGCGCGCAGGGCCGCGCCCGCCTGCCGCTTCGAGCGCTTCTCGAAGTAGCGCCCGGCCAGGACGAACATGGTCACGCCCGCGGCGACCTCGAGGTAGAGGTTCCCGGCCCCGTCCGAGGGCTCGACGGTGAACGTGAACGGGTGGGTCATGCCGGGCGTCCCGGCGGTGCCCAGGAACAGCGCGTACAGCGACCACGCGAAAGCGGACAGGACGCCGACGGACACGAGCGTGTCCATAGTGGCTGCCCCGTGGCGCAGGTTGGTCCACGCGGCCTTGTGGAACGGCCAGGCCGACCACACGATCACGGGCCAGGCGAGGGCGAGGGAGGCCCACTGCCAGTAGTCGAACTGGAGGGCCGGGACCATCGACATCGCGATGACCGGCACGGAGAGGACCACGGCGCCGATCAGGCGCTGGCGCAGCCCGGTCAGTTCGGGGTCGGGGCGGTCGGCTTCGGCCGCTGCGGGTTCGGGCGGCTGCGGGAGGGCGGCGGTGTAGCCGGTCTTCTCGACGACGGCGATGAGCTCGGCCGGGTCGGTCCCGGCGGGGGCCTGGATCTGGGCCTTCTCGGTGGCGTAGTTGACGCTGGCGGTGACGCCGTCGACCTTGTTGAGCTTCTTCTCGATGCGCATCGCGCAGGAGGCGCAGGTCATGCCGCCGATCTCGAGTTCGATGCGGTCGCCCGGGACGGTGGGCCGAGCCGATGGTGCGGACATTTTGCGTTCCTCCTTCTGTTCTCGGGGCGGCTAGTGGCCGTCCATCTCCTCGGTGGCGGCGGGGGCGTCGGTGGTCGCGACGGTGAAGGCGGCGGTGCGGACCTCGCCGCCGATCTGGAAGTCGAGGTAGAGGAGGTAGCGCCCGGCTGTGGGGGCCTCGGTCGCGAAGGTGATGTCGGGGCCGGAGGTCTCGCCCGGTTCGGGCTCGGCGCCTTCGGGGTGGACGTGGAGGTAGGCGAGGTCGCCTTCGCGGAGGGCGACGAGGTGGCCCCAGGCGCCGAGGTAGGGCTCGATCGCGGTCACGGGCTCGCCGTCGCGCGTGATGGTGACGGTGAGTTCGGCGGTGGCCCCGGCGTACAGGTCGCCGGTGAGGGCGACGTCGAAGCCGTCGACGGTGGTGGTCAGGGAGACCTCAGGTGCGGGGCGGGGCGTGAGGTCGCCGGCGACCTCGACGGTACGGGTGAGGGTCACGTCGATCTCCTCGTGCGCGTCGCCGGGGACGAAGTCGGCGTAGACCCGGTAGGTCCCGGCCGCGTCCCAGGTCCACGGGAGCGACCAGGTGCCGTCGGCGCCCAGGGTCGGGTGGACGTGGCGGAAGCCGGTGCCGTCGGCGCGGACGACGATGAGGTGGAGTTCCTGCTCGTGGGAGACGGTGTAGTCGGTGAGGGCGTTGCCGTCGGCGGCGGTGATCTGGAAAGCGAGCGTGCCGGGGACGCCGACTTCGGTGGGGGCGGCGACCTCGCTGAGGAGGTAGCCGTCCTGCTCGATGGCGAGGCCGCGGACGGGGGCGGGCTCGTGGGCGCCGTCGTCCTCGGCGTGGTCGGGGGCGGCCTCGTCCTGCCAGGCCTCGACGGTGCTGGCGGGGACGACGGCCCCGGAGACGAAGTAGGCGCCGGTGAAGAGCGCGGCGAGTCCGGTGGCGAAGAGCCCCAGGCGGACTGGAGTGTTCATCGGATCGACACCGCCCGGGGTCCGGCTTCGACGAGGGCGCGGTGGAACCCGGCGGCTCGGTGCTCGGCGGTGGTCATGACGGCTCCTTCAACTCCACGATACCCCTCTAGGGTATCTCTCTGTCTTGTATTTATACCCCCGAGGGGTATCAGCGTCAAGGAGTGGTCCCAGGAATCTCCGGCCGGGCACCCCGAACTGTCGGACCCCCGAGTCATCGTTGAATCGGGGGAACTCGCGAACTGACACGCCCGACCCCGGGGGCCGGACGCGGCGATCACCGGGCCGGCAGGGGCGTCTGCGAGGTCTGCGGCCGGGGCTCGGCGGCCCGTGTGAACGAACAGATTCCGGGCGGCCTCCCGGCCGCCCGGAATCACCGGTCAGAGTTTTCCGGCTCCCGCTCCGGCCGGGACGGTCGAGGGCAGGCTCGCAGCGCTGTCCAATGTGTAGGCGTAGTAGGAACTCGGCGCCGCGACCGTGCCCCCGGTCTCGCAGGTGCCCGAGGCGTCGAAGACGTTGGAGCGCTGGACGAGTCGGCCCGGTCCGCTGTCGGCGTAGCCGCTCGCCGAATGGCACGGGAAGGGCACGTTCTTGAAGTAGTTGCCTTCCACGAGCACCCCGGCGTTCATGGTCGAGGCGACCCCGTACGACGCATTGGCGCGGAAGTAGTTGTTGTACACGTGGACCGGCTCGCCGAACCGCACCCGGGGGTGGCGCTGCGTCGAGCCGTCGAAGTAGTTGTGGTGCAAGGTGACCTTGAGGTGGCCCACATCGGTGCCGGCACCGTCGGAGTGGCCGATGAGCATGCTCTTGTCGGTCCCGGCGAACCGGTTCCAGGACACGGTCACATAGTCGGCCTGGCGCACGATGTCGACCGAGCCGTCCGTCGGGTTGACGAAGGTGTTGTGGTCGATCCAGATGTGGTGCGAGTTCTGCCCGACGTTGACCGCGTCGTCCTCGGCATTGGTGAAGGTGAGGTTGCGGACGATGACGTTGGAGGAGCGGTAGAAGTCGAACCCGCCGCCGTTGATCACCGCGCTGCTGCCGACGCCGAGAATGGTCTTGTTCGGGCGCACGCCCTGCTTGCTGGTGATGTCGATCGTGCCCTCGACGAGGATGACCAGCGCGCCGACGGTGTCGATCGCCTCCAGGAGCTCGTCGGTGGTGTCGACGGTGACCGTCGGCCCGGCGACGCCGCCGGTGGTGCCGTTGAGGCCGAGGGCGTTCACGGAGGCGAAGCCGTCCGCCGTGGCCGCGGCCATGGCCGCGACGTCGCCGTTGGCGTACCGGGTGCCAGCGGTGTCGTCTCGGCTCGTGTCCGCCTGAGCCGACTGGGACGCGGTGACCGCGGCCGCTGCGGCGATGAGGCCCGCCAGGGCGATCGCGACGGCCTTGCGCGCGTTCGTTCGTCTCGACATGCCAATTCCCCTTTCACGTAGATATCGGGATGTATCGATATCTTATCGATCGAGGATCGACGATGCAAGCGTTTGCACGCGTGGGGGGATCAGGACGGTCAGGTCTTCGGGGAGTGCCGCCTAGCCGATGACGTCGCAGTACGGGCTGATGGTCTCGACCAGGGTGGGGCCCTCAGCCTCCTCGACGCCGAAGAGCGACGCCGCGTCGCGCGCGAGGGTCTCCTCGTCCGCGCCGTCCGCGGCCGACTGGCAGACCTGGTTGGCACCGTCGACCAGTTCGCCCGCACTCGCGTCGGGAACGATCGCCTGGAGGTCCGCGGCGAGATCGACGGGCAGGTCCGGCGCGAGGTCCTGAAGGGACTCCTCGAAGTCGGGGATCGTGGGCGCGTCGATCGGGAACGACTCCTCCTCACTGCAGGCGCTGAGCGCCAGGGCGGCGCCGAACGCGAGAACGAGCGCGGCGATGGGACGTCGTGCCATGGGAGATACTCCTTCGCGAGATTTGCGGCCACCGTATCAGCGCAATCCAGAACTTCCATGACAATTCGACATGCCTTCTGTCACACGCGTTCCACCAGTGCACGAGCGGTTTCGGGCCCTTGCCTTCCGGAAAGTTTCGGTGCATACTTCGTTTCGTTCCTGTACGTCACGGAACATCGCTCCACCGTCATCTCCTCATGACGCCATGGGCCCTCGCCCCAGGGAATACGTCGACGCAGACTGATGCGCCGTACCCACCGGACGCCGCGGCACCCTCAGCCGGGCATCGCCGGTCGACTTCCCAAGGAGGGCAACCATGCACGGCATCAGCCGCCGCATCAGGCCGCTCGTTTCGACCCTGTCCGCACTCATCCTCGCCGTCGGCGCCTTCGCGGCGCTGAGCGTCGCGGCCACCCCGGCCTACGCCCAGACCTGCAACGGCTACGTCGGCCTCACGTTCGACGACGGCCCGAACTCGGGCACCACCAGCAGCCTGCTGAACGCGCTCACCTCCAACGGCCTGCGCGCCACCATGTTCAACACCGGGCAGGCCGCGGCCTCCAACCCCGGCCTGGTCGCCGCGCAGGTCAGCGCGGGCATGTGGGTGGGCAACCACTCCTACACCCACCCGCACATGACCTCCATGACCTCCGCGCAGATGTCCTCGGAGATCACCCGCACCCAGCAGGCGATCCAGTCGGGCGGCGGCGGCACCCCCGTCCTCTTCCGGCCGCCTTACGGGGAGACGAACGCGACCCTCAAGTCCGTCGAGGCCCAGAACGGGCTCACCGAGGTCCTGTGGTCGGTCGACTCGCAGGACTGGAACGGCGCCTCCACCGCGGCGATCGTCCAGGCCGCGAACAACCTCCAGAACGGCGGCGTGATCCTCATGCACGACGCCTACCAGAACACCATCAACGCGATCCCGCAGATCGCCGCCAACCTCCGGTCGCGGAACCTGTGCGCGGGGATGATCTCCCCGTCCACCGGCCAGGCGGTCGCACCCGGCACCTCGGGTGGCGGCGGCGGTGGCACCACCGGCACCGACCTGCTCCGCTCCACCTCCGCGGGCAAGTGCATCGACGTGCCGAACGGCAGCACCGCCAACGGCACGAAGGTCCAGCTGTACTCCTGTTACGAGGGCGCGAACCAGCAGTTCACGTACACCTCGGCGCAGGAGCTGCGGGTCCTCGGCAGGTGTCTGGAGACGACCTCGGGCACCAACGGGACGCTGGCCCAGATCAGCTCGTGCACGAGCGCGAACAGTCAGAAGTGGACGTTCGGGTCTGACGGCACGATCCGGAACGTCGGCTACTCCGGTGTCTGCCTGGACGTCTACAGCAGCGCGAACGGCGCTCCGGTGCAGGTCTACAGCTGCTCCAGCGGCAGCAACCAGAAGTGGACGCGGGTCTAGGACCTGAACGACCGCAGGCCGGTCCCCTCGCGTTCGAGGGGACCGGCCTGCGGCCGGCACTGCTCAGTAGGTCAGGCCGTGGCCGAAGCGGAAGAGCGGGTCGGCCGTGTCGAAGGGGACGTCGGGGCGGCTGGCCTCGACGGCGGCCATGCTCGACGGGAGGTCGAACGGCAGCTTGCCCTTCGGGGCAGCCGCGCCGGTGAGCACGTCGAGGAGCGCCCGGGCGCCGGTTCCGAAGTTGGCGGTGACGGCCGCGGTGGCACCGAGGATCGGTCCGAGGATCGCGGGGCGGTCGAGGAACACGTCGACCACCGTGGGGACGGCGGCCGCGACGGCCGCCACGTGCTCGACCACCTCGGCGGGGAAGTCGAGCGAACCGGCGTGGAAGAAGTTCTCGAACACCGTGTCGCGCTGCTCGTACGGGGCCTGGAGCCGGATCACGGCCGCATCAGCCTCCTCCGGCGAGGCGACCACGGTGCCGAACTCGGCGGCGACCTCGGGGTCGATCCCCTCGACGTAGAGCTTCAGGCCCGCCTTGAGCGGCAGCGTGCCGTCGTTGCTGATCAGGGTGACTGAAGCGCGTTGCGCCGCTTCGCCTTCATTCATGAATTCGGCCGCGCCGACCACCGCTTCGGCGCGATCCAGGTCCACAAAGGGCCGGTCGAAGAGGCCGAGGACGAACTTCTCACGCAGCAGCCGCCGCGCCGAGACGTCGATCCGCTCCTCGCTGACCTCCCCCGCCTTCACGATGTCGATGAGCAGGTCCGGCAGGGCCTCGCCGCCGAACTGGTCGGCCCCGGCGTCGAGGATCTTGATCATCCGCTCGCGCGGCGACAGGTGCTCCACGCCCCACGCGCGGGCCGGGAACGGCTGTCCCATGATCTCGCCGTCGCTGATGAGACCCCAATCGGTGCAGACGATCCCGTCGAAGCCGAAGCGCTCGCGCAGCAGCCCGGTGATCACCGACTTGTTGAAGCCGAAGCCGACCTCCTCGAATTCGGTCCCGACCGGCATCCCGTAGTACGGCATGATCTGCGAGACGCCCGCCGCGAACGCCGCCTCGAAGGGCTTGAGGTGCAGCTCGAACTGCCCGCCGGGGTAGACCTGCTCGCGCCCGTACGCGAAGTGCGGGTCCTCCCCGTCCTTCTGAGCCCCGCCACCGGGGAAGTGCTTCGCCATGGCCGCCACCGACTCCGGCCCGAGCTCGGCGCCCTGGAAACCGCGGATGTAGGCCGCGCCCAGGCGCGAGACGAGGTCGGGGTCCTCGCCGAACGTGTTCAGCTGGCGGGCCCAGCGCGGCTCCGTGGCGAGGTCGATCTGCGGGTGGAGCGCGACGCGGATGCCCACCGCCGTGTACTCGCGGCGGGCGATGTCGCCGAACCGCTCGACCAGGGCCTCGTCCTGCAACGCGGCGAGACCGAGCGTGTCGGGCCACTGGGAGAACGCGCCCGAGGCCAGCGCGGCCAGCGGGTTGTCGCTGAAGGCGTGCCTCGGGTCGGTGGAGACCGTGACCGGGATGCCGAGACGGGTCTTCGCGGCCGCCTCCTGGAGCCGGTTGTGCCACTGGGCTCCCAGCCTCGCCGAGGGCATGCCGCCGAGGAGGTTGAAGTGGTTCATGAGGAGCCCCGAGACGTACTCCTCATTGGACGGCGTCCCGAACATGGGGTCGGGTCCGGCGAGTTCGCCGTCCTCGCTCGGGACGATGATCGTGTGGAAGAAGAGCCCTGCCTTCTCCTCCAGGGTCATCTGCGCGAGCAGGATCTCGACGCGCTCCTCGACCGGGAGCGAGGCGTCCTTATAGCGGGTGTCGATGTCGGACATCGTTGTCTCCTTGCTGCTGTTCACTTCACGCTGCGTTAATGGACCGCTTTGATGCGGTAGACCAGGACGGCCCCCGCGAGCGCGACGACCGCGCCGAACAGGTACCAGAACGGGTAGCCGCCGAGCGGCGTGGCCGAACCGACGGCGAGGATCGCGGGCGCGATGGCCGGGGCGATCGACTGCGGCAGGGCGTTGGCGATGTTGAGCACCCCGAGGTCCTTCGCGGTGTCGTCGGGGTTGGGCAGGACCTGGGTGGCCAGCGCGAGGTCGACGGAGAAGAACGCGCCCGCGCCGAGGCCTATGACGCCTTGGGCGACGATGACCATCGGGACGGTGGGTGCGAAGGCCAGCAGGGTGAGGCCCGCGGCCATGACGATGCCCGCGAAGGCGACCGGCGCGCGGCGCTTGCCGAGGCGGTCGGAGATGATCCCGCCGAGCGGGCTGGAGAGGGCCATCATGAGCATCGAGGCGACGTTGGCGAGCAGGATCGTCTCGATGGCCTTCTGCTCGCTGAGGTGGAAGCTCTCGGTGAGGTAGTAGGGCAGGTAGGCGGCGATGCCGGCGTAGCCGAACATGACCATGAACTTGGTGAGCCAGGTCCAGCCGAAGTCGGGGTGCTTGACCGGGTTGAACACGAAGGAGCCGAGGAACTGGCGGGGGGTGAGCCGCTGGGCGGGCTTCTGGGCCAGGACGCGGTCTTTGAGGGTGAAGGCGAAGAGCAGGCACAGGACGACGGCGAGGGCGGCCGGGACGGTGAAGCGGGCGAGGTCGCCGTCGATGAGGTTGACGAGGAACGAGCCGCCGAGGATGCCCAGGGGCGTGGTGATGCCGACGATGCCGGAGGTCTTGCCGCGCCGTTCGGCGGGCACCTGGTCGGGGAGGGTGGCGTTGGCGGCGGCGATGACCGCGTTCATGGCGGTCTGGGCGATGCACCAGCCGAGGAGGACGAGCCACACGGAGCTGGCGACGCCGATGAGGGCGAGGGCGAGGAATCCGGCGAGGGCGCCGCCGATGATCCAGGGCCGGCGCATGCCGAAGCGGGAGGTGGTGCGGTCGGACAGGCGGCCGACGAGCGGGTTGGCGATGAGGGCGAAGAGGGCGCCGACGCCGAGGACGAGGCCGAGTGCGGCGGTGGCTTCGCCGGCGGTGCCGGTGATGTGCTGGACCTTGAAGGCCATGGAGACCATGACCGGGGTCAGGAGGGCGACGTAGATGCCGAAGTTGGCCCCGGCGAGGGCGAAGGGGTAACCGCGCGGTTCGCGGGCGGGGGCGGGGGGCGCTGCCGCGACGGTCAAAGGTGACGACGTAGTCATCGGAGGGACCTTTCTACAGTGGGGGCGGCGTTGCCCCCGCTCAGGACTGTAGCGCGAATCCTGACCGAGTGGTTAGCTTTGTTTCCTCGGAATTTCCTCGGAGACGTATAGGCTTACCGGCGCGGCGTTCCGGCCGCTTCGGCCGAAAGGAGTGACGGTGACCGTCGCGCGCCGCTACGCCCCCGGCCTGGCCCGCCGCGAGGAACTCGTCGACGCCGCCCGCGACCTGTTCGCCGCCGAGGGCTTCGGCGGCGTCTCACTGCGCGCTATCGCCGCCCGCGCCGGACTCTCCCACGCCTCGCTCCTGCGCTACTTCGCCTCCAAGGACGACCTGCTCCTGGCGCTCCTGAGCCGCTGGGAGGACGCCAACATGGCCTGGTTCCAGGAGCACGCGGACCTGCCGCCCGCCACGACGATCCCCGCACTGGCCCGCCGCAACGCCGCCACGCCCGGCTATGTGGCGCTGTTCGCGGCGCTCGCCGGGGAGGCGGCCTCCTCGTCCCACCCCGCGCACGACCACCTGCGGCGCCGCTACCGGCAGATGCGCGGCCTCAAGCACCGCGACCGGGACGACGACCTGCGGATCAACGCCGCCTGGGACGGCCTCCAGGTCATGTCCCTCTACCTCGACGAGATCGACGTGGCCGAGGAGCTGGCCGCCTACTTCGCCCGCACCCCCGCGCACGGGCCGTGCGCCGACCTCGACGCGGACCCGCCCGCAGCCGAGGCGGGCATGACAGTGCGGCTCCCGGACGTGCCGACGGCGGATGAGGCGGGCTACGCGCCCGGGCGCGAGCGGCGGGCGCGGATCATCGACTCCGCGACCGAGCTGTTCGGCGAGCGCGGCTTCGCGTCCACGAGCCTGAAGGACATCGCCGCCCGCGTCGGGTCCTCCAAGTCGACCCTGCTGCACCACTTCGGATCCAAGGACGTGCTCCTGGCCGACGTGCTGGCCCGGCGCGACGAGCGCCTCAATGAGCCCGCCTTGAACCCGCTGCCGCCCAGGGAGTTCATGCGCAACGCCGCCGATGGCGCGCGCGTCAACGCCGAGCGGCCGGGCCTGGTCGAGCTGTACACGGTCCTCTCGGGCGAGGCCACCGCCGCCGGCCACCCGGCCCACCGGTACTTCACCAAGCGGTTCCACTGGGCGATCCATCACTTCGCGGTCGCCTTCGGGCTGCTGCAGGAGAGCGGGCAGATCGGGGCCGAGCGCGACCCGCGCACCGAGGCCGTCTGGTTCGTCGCCCTGTGGGACGGCCTCCAGGTCCAGTGGCTCTACGACCCGGACGAGGTCGACATCGCCGCCGAACTTCGCGCTCACCTGGAGCGGGTGCTCACCCGCTAGGGTGCCTCGCTGCCGATATATATCTTAGATTTCAGCACGTGATGGCCGGGTTCGAGGACGCCCGTGAGCACCGGGAGGACCGTGCTCGGCCAGTACAGGTGCGTTCCCGGCATCGGCGCGATCACCGCCCCCTCGCGCGATCCCTCGTCGTCGACGATCACGCTGCGAATGCCCTGGGCGACCGCCAAAGCCGCGCCGTCCTGCACCGTGTTGACATGGCCCGCGAGCGGGACGCACCAGCCGCCCTCTCCAGTGTGGAGTGTCCGACCGGTCGTGATCTCGTGGACTCGGGCGTGCCAGCCGTCCACAGATCCCTCCAATGTGGTCGTCACGGTGACGTCTTCCCAAGGCTCCCAGGTGATGTTGAGGACGCCGTCACCGACCGTGCCGTGGGCGGTGTCCTCGCGGCTGCGCCAGTGGAGGCCGTCCTCGGAGAGCGCGAGGTTCCCGTCCGGGGCGAAGCACTCCAGGCCGGTCCCGTCCACGGCCCGCGAGAACCCGGCCAGGCTCGAATAGGCGAACTTCGCGTAGTTGTCGCGGCCGCCGCGCATCTTCGGATGCCGGCCCTGCACGTTCAGGCGCGTCACGTGCCCGTCCACATCCCGCACGTGGATCGCGCGGGCGGCCGGATGCGGGCGCACCTCGGGCTCCGGAGCCGTCGCCTCCTCCATCCAGAAGGGATGATCGGCCGGTGCGGCCAGCCCGAGGAAGAGCTTCGTGGCCCACCAAGGGGAACCGGCGGTGAGGTACTGCTCCACGAGGGCGTCGTTCGGGTAGCCGTAGCCGACGGTGAGACGTCCCTCCGGGTCGAGAATCGGCTTGTCCCACCACCATTCGAGGTGGCGGCGCGAGTACCCGGCGGCCTCGCCCCACGGCACGGCCTCCACGTCGGCGGCGGCCAGCGCGCCCCACAGCGACCCTTGCGCGAACCGGTAGCCCATGCTGCGCCCGTAGGGGACGGCCGCGCCGTCGGTGGCAAACCAGGTGCCGAACGCGCGGGCGAAGTCGGCGGCGTGCTCGACGTACCGGTCGTCGCCGCCGAGCTTGTAGTGCAGGAGCGCATAGGTGTGGAACGCGAAGGGGTTGTAGTAGTCGACGCGCCCTCCCGGGCCGTCTTCGAAGGCGCCCTCGCCGAGCAGGAACTCCCCTATCCGGTCCAGGTGCGCGGCGGCGACGGCCGGGTCGTGCGGGGCGCCGACGCGGTCGAGGCCGTGTCCGGCGAAGACCGGGAAGTAGTGCCAGTTGTTGTCGACCACGCCGGTGTCGTAGGCGGTGGTGAGCCAGGCGGTGACGTGGTCCTTGGCCTTGGGGGGCAAGGGTTCCCAGAGCTTCTCGGGGGCGTTCGCCAGGCCCCAGCCGACGGCGGCGGCCTCGACGCTGCGCTGGCTGGCGTGGGTCGGCTCGCCGATGTACCAGGGGTCGGCGGGGTCGAGGGCGCGGGCGAGGGTCGCCGCGAGGGCGGCCCAGAGGTCGTCGGCGGCGGGACCCGCGACGGCGGTGAGGCCCCAGAGCGGGCGGGTGAGCAGTTCGAACCAGTTCTCGGCGTGGGAGTGGTTGGACATGGTCACCGGCAGCTCGTCGGGGCCCTTGGCCGCGAGCGTGACGGCGGGTCGGCAGAGTGCGACGGCGGCGGCCTCCCAGCCGTCGCGGGTCGACTGGAGGGGCCCGAAGGCGCGCAGCGGGGAAGTCACAGTGGAACACGCTATCAACGCCCGGGCGCGGAAGGCAATACCGGCGAAACCGGTCCCCTCCGCCGAAAGCGGGCCGCAGGAGTGGCGCGCGGGTCGGCCGGGACGCGAGGGGCGATGGCGACCAAAAGGGGCAATGCTCGGGAACCCTAGCGAGCCAAGACATTCCATAGACTCGCTCATGGAAGCGAACACCTGGGTCGTCTCTCGACGATCCCGGTTCCCTTGGACTGGAAGGAACTCCAGTATGAGACCACCCACCCGACACCTGGCCGCCTCGGTCGCGGCATCCCTCGCCGCGGTCCTGGCCACCACCCTCCTCGCCGCGGCCCCCGCCGTCGCGGGCGGTTCCCACCACGGCATCGACTGGCAGCCGTGTCCCGATGTGGACCCGGCCGAAGGGATCGACTGCGCCCACATCAGTGTCCCTCTCGACTACGACCGCCCGTGGGGCAAGAAGATCGAGATCGGCCTCGCCCGCAGGCAGGCTACGAACCCCGATGAGCGGATCGGGACGGTCCTGATGGATCCGGGCGGGCCCGGCGGTTCGGGCGCCGGGGCGATCATGGAGTGGAATCCGCTGACCGGGGAGGCCGCCGAGCGCTTCGACATCGTCGGCTTCGACCCGCGCGGGGTCAACACCAGCACCCAGGTCCTGTGCAGCGAAGAGCTCGCGTACGCCAGCGCCACCCTCGGCGTGCCCGTGGACGAGGCCTCCTTCGCGGCCCGCGAGGACGCCAACGCGGCGCTCACCGCGGACTGCCGCGAGCGCACCGGGAAGCTCTTCGACCACGTCTCGAACTTGGAGACCGTCGAGGACATGGAGCGCATCCGCCGCGCCCTCGGCGAGGGGAAGCTGAACTACCTCGGCTACTCGTACGGCACCATCATGGGCCAGCAGTACGCCGAGGAGTACCCGCGCAACATCCGCACGATGGTCCTGGACGGCAACATGGACCACAGCCTGGAGTCCACTTGGGACTTCCTGAGCACCGAGACCGCCGCGGTCGAGGAGAACTTCGCGTCCTTCGCCGACTGGTGCGAGTCCACGGCCTCGTGCGCGCTCTACGGCGAGGACGTCGAGACGGTCTACGCCGACCTGAAGGCCGCCGCGCGGGCCGGGGAGCTCATCGACCCCTACATCGGCGAGCCGCTCGACTTCTACTCGCTCGCGGGGAACTACACCTTCGGCGCGAACTACCCGCAGTACTGGCCGGCCCTGGCCGAGGACTACGTGCTGATGCGCGACGGCGCGGTCGTCCCGGGCGTCTCCGCGCTCCAAGTGGAGGAGGCCGAGGTCGAGTACCTGTACTACCCGGCCTGGTGCCAGGACTTCAACTTCGCGCCCGAGACCTACGACGAGTTCGCCTCGCTCGTGGGCGACCTCGCCGAGGCTTACCCGAACGTGGAGTGGACGCCGTACAACGAGCACGCGCTCACCTGCGTCGGTTCGGGCATCGAGCAGACCAACGAGCCCGATGAGCTCGACGTCGGCCACGCGCCGCCGCTGGTGTTCGTCGGCAACCTGCACGACCCGGCCACCGTCTACCCGTGGTCGGAGGCCTCCTCGGAGCAGGCCGACGGCCACCTGATCACGTACGAGGGCTACTCGCACACCGTCTACGGCGGCACCTCCGGGTGCGTGGACGACGCGGTCAACGCCTACTTCGTGCACCGGACCGTCCCCGAGGAGGGCCTGAGCTGCCCGAACCTGGACTTCCCGGAGATCGCTTCCCTGACCGAACGCCGGAACCCGATCATCGCGGGTCCCTTCTAGGCGCTGAAGGACGAGGACGGCGGCCGGGCCCAGTGCCCGGCCGCCGTCGCTCTTACTCAAGCCGGAGCGGTCGCGCACGGCGAAGGCCGAACCGGTGAATATGCGGCTTTACCTGGTCATGCGCCGATCGGCCATTGGTCGGGCAATCGGTTTCTCCCTGCTCCTGCGGGAGAGGCCACCGGCGCGGCTCCGGTATGATCAACTCTGCCCGCCCCGCATTCGGCAACCGCGTTCCAACCGATTGCCGCCCCGGCGGCCCTCCGATCCCGTGAAAGGGGAGGCGTGGACCAGCCCGACACCGCTGCGCCCGGTCGCACCGTCGACCGCAAGGCCCCGGCGACCATCTACGACATCGCCAGGCTCACCGGCGTGAGCCCGTCCACGGTCTCCCGCGCGCTGAACAAGCCCGGGCGCCTCAACGCCAAGACCGAGCGGCGCATCCGCGACGCCGCCGCCGAACTCGGCTACCGCATCAACCCCATGGCGCGGGCCCTGCCGACCGGCAAGACCGGGACGCTCGGACTGGTGGTCTCGGACATCACCAACCCCGTGTACTTCGACCTCATGCACGGCGCCGAGCACGTCGCCACCGAGGCCGGGCTGACCCTGGTCTTCGCCGACTCCCAGGAGTCGCCCGAGCTCGAACTCGCCACCGCCGAACGGCTCCAGACCTCAGTGGACGGTCTGCTGCTGGTGGCCTCGCGGCTGGAGGACGCCGACATCCAGAAGCTGTCGACGATCAAGCCGCTCGTCGCCGTGAACCGCCGTGTGGACGGCGTCCCCGCCGTCATCCCGAACGTGCTCCCGGGCATGACCGACGCGCTCGATCAACTGCGGGACAACGGACACCGCCGGATCGCCTACCTCGCCGGGCCTGCCGCCTCGTGGATGAACGACCTGAAGTGGCAGACCCTGTTCGACCTCGCCGTCGCCCGCGACATGTCGATCGTCGAGATCAAGTCGAACGCGCCCACCCGCGAGGGCGGGGGCGACGCGTTCCCGCGCGTCAAGGCCGCCGACGTCACGGCCGTGTTCGCCTACAACGACCTCATCGCGCTCGGCCTGCTGCGCGCGTGCCGCGACCACGGCGTCGACGTCCCCGGGCGCCTCAGCATCGTCGGCTTCGACGACATCTTCGGGGCCGACCTCCCCACCCCCGCGCTCAGCACCATCAGGAGCCCGCTGACCGACATCGGTGAGATGGCGATCCGCCGCCTCCTCGCCGAGATCGACGGCCGCGAAGGCGAAGCCGAGGTCGTGGTGAACACCGCGTTCGTCAGCAGGGAGTCGATCGCAGCCGCCTACCGCTAGGCGGCTGCGGACCGGAGGATGCTCCGGGCCCTGCCGAGCATCGCGCGGTCGACCATCTGGCCGTCCGGGAGTGTGCTGACGCCGCCGTGTTCGAGCGCGGCGATCACGGCCTCGGCCCAGGTCTTCTCTTCCCCCGTGGGGGCGAAGACGGACTTGATCACCGGAATCTGCTTGGGGTGCACGGCGACCCGGCCCCGCAGGCCGAGGGCCTTGCCGCGCTCGGTGTCGGCGCGCAACCCGTCGAGGTCCCTAATGGCTGGATAGACCGAGAGCATCGGCGCGGGAAGCCCGGCGGCACGGGCGGCGATCAGGAGCCGGACGCGCAGGTGGTCGCGCACGAACGGATCCGTGCTGCCCAGGTCGCTCGCCAGATCGGCCTCGCCGAGCGCGACCTCTTGCACCGCAGGGTGAGCGGCGATCGCGGCTGCGGCCTCGATGCCCCGGGCCGACTCGATGAGCGCGGTCAGCGGGAGGCCGTCGGCGAGCACGCTGATCGCGTCCAGCGTCCGGGGGTCCTCGACCTTGGGGATGCGGAGGCCGACCCGCGCGCCGGTCGCCCGGACGCCCCGGATCTCATGCGCGGCACGCGCGTTCACCCGCACCTGGATCGCCACGTGGAGGGGCGGCGAGGCGAGCCATTCGACGACGTTGGCCAGCGCGTCGGCCTTCGACCGGTCGGGCACGGCGTCTTCGAGGTCGAGGATGATGAGGTCCGCGCCCGAGGCGGCGGCCTTGTCGAACCGTTCGGGCCGGTCCCCCGGCACGTACAGGGCGCTGAGCTGGCTCAAATGATCCCCTTCTCACGCAACAGGTCCAGTTGCTCGCGGGTGACGCCGGCCTCGGCGAGCACCGCATCAGTGTCCTGCCCGTGGGGCCTGCCTGTCCAGCGGATCGCGCCGGGAGTCTCGGAGAGGCGGAAGAGCACGTTCTGCATCTTCACGGGGCCGAGTTCGTCGTCGTCTACTTGGAGGACGGTGCCGATGGCCTGGTACTGGGGGTCGGCGAGGACGCCGCGCACGTCGTAGACCGGGGCGATGGCGGCTTGGGCGCCTTCGAAGGCCGCGATCACGGCGTCGGTGGGGCGGGCGATGATCCAGGCGGCGACGGCCGCGTCGAGTTCGTCGGCGTGGGCGGCCCTGGTGTGTCCGGAGGCGAACCAGGGTTCGGCGACGAGGTCCTCGCGGCCGACCAGGCGCATGACGCGTTCGGCGATCGACTGGGAGCTGGTGGAGACGGCGACCCAGTCGCCGCCCGCGGTGCGGTAGACGTTGCGCGGGGCGTTGTTGACCGAGCGGTTCCCGCTGCGGGGCTGGAGGACGCCGAGCTGGTCGTAGGCGGTGATCTGGCCGCCCAGGAGCATCAGGATGGGTTCGATGATCGCGAGGTCGATGATCTGGCCGTGCTCGTCGCGGTCGGCGGCCCGCAGTGCGACGAGGACGGCGTAGGCGGTGGCGAGCGCGGCGACGCCGTCGGCGAGGCCGAACGGGGGCAAGGTGGGCGGGCCGTCGGGTTGCCCGGTGAGGGCGGCGAAGCCGCTCATGGCTTCGGCGAGGCTGCCGAAGCCGGGCCGGGAGGCGTAGGGGCCGGTCTGGCCGAAGGCGGTCACGCGGGCGATGACGAGCTTCGGGTTGGCGCGGTGGAGCGCGTCGGGTCCCAGGCCCCAGCGTTCGAGGGTGCCGGGCCGGAAGTTCTCGATGAGGATGTCGGCTTCGGCGGCGAGGGTGAGGAGCAGGTCGGCGCCTTCGGGGGCGGCGAGGTTGATGGTGACGGTGCGTTTGTTGCGCCCCAGGGTCTTCCACCACAGGTTGACGCCGTCCTTGGACGGCCCGTGGCCGCGGGAGGCGTCGGGGCGGGTCGGATGCTCCACTTTGATCACGTCGGCGCCGAAGTCGCCGAGGAAGGTCGCGGCGATGGGTCCGGCGAAGAGCGTGGAGACGTCGAGGACGCGCAGGCCCTCCAAGGGTGCGGTCATATGCTGCCTTCCAGGTCCCAGGCGATGCGGAAGCCGATGCTGCTCGACCGTTCGACCCCGAGTCCGGCGAGCAGGAGCTTCAGGCTGAACGACGCGTCGCGGACACCGCCGTCGGTGTACCAGTCCGAGCCTTCGGCGCGGTAGTCGCTGCCGCCCTTGAGCATCGCGAAGCGGGTGACGCCGTCGGAGTGCTCGCTCTCGGTCCAGTTCCACACGGCGGGTTCGCGGCGCTGGAAGCCGGGTTGCTCGGCGGCGAGCTGCCATTCGAACTCGTCGGGCAGGCGCGCGCCCGTGTAGGCGGCGTAGGCGCGGGCGTCGGCGAGGGACACGCCCGTGACGGGCGCGCTGGCATCGCCTATGCCGGTGAGGAATCGGTGGTCGACGCGGGGCCGGTACCCGGTCTCGGCGAGGAAGCGGCTGTACTCGGCGACCGAGACCTCCTTGCGCGCCACGGCGACCGGTCCGACGATCTGGATGTCGAGTGTCGCCGTGCGATCGTCGTGGAGGCGCGGCGGGAGCGGCTTCCATTCCTCCACATAGGGCGCGCCTTGGTAGAAGCCGGTCTCGCGGCGGCGGTAGGTCACTTCGACGCGGTGCGGTCCGGGTTCGACGCGGATCCCGTCCCCTTGCCGCACTGACACGGGCGGGGGCACGCGGAACGCGGACCGCACCGGGAAGCGGGCGTCGTCCGAGCCGGAGTCCTCGGCGGCGGTGAGCAGCAGGTTGTCGAGCCACGGGGGTGCTTCAGTACCCGGGGTGAGTTCGAGGATGCCGGTGATACCGCGGGCGGGGACGGTGACCAGGGGCGGGTCCGTGATCCCACTGGTCACGTCGTAGCGCCTGCCGCCCTTGGGGAGCGGCTCGGCGAGCGGGTCGCCGGTCCAGTCATCGTCGGCACGGTTGACGAGTGTCCACAGTGTCGCGCCGTCCTTGGTCCAGCACGAGGCGTAGACCCCGGCACTGATCGCCTCGGGGGCCCCGCCGTCGAGCGGGGACCACTCCCCCTCGGTCAGCAGATCGTGGGCGGCGCGCTGCACGCGGAGCATCCGCCGCAGCGTGGCCTCGTCCCGGCGGTTCCAGCCGACCCAGACGCCGAACACGGCGTCCCACACCAGGATGCCGGTGCCGTTCATCCACGCGGACTGGAGTTCCCCGCTGTGGTCGCGGTTCCAGCGCCGGATCGAATGCATCATGTGGCGGCGCTCGTACCAGTGGGCGCGCTGCACGCCGGGCGCCTCGGAGTCGGCGAACCACTGGGCCCAGCTCAGCAGGTGGTCCTCGATGCGCGGGTTCGGGACGCGCGATTCGCCTTCGAGGACTTGGGGCGGGTCGGTCTCGGCGAGGGCGCGGGTGAGCTTCGCGTCGCCTTCCTTGAGGGTGTCGAGGAAGACGCCGTCCGCGCCGAGTTCGGCGACGAGCGCGGCGAGCTCCTCGGCGTCCTCGCGGCCGGTGCGCCGCGTGCCGGTGTCCCAGGGGTTGTAGTCCACGAACACGCGGATGCCGAGCGAGTGGAACTCGGCCACCAGGTCGGCGAGGCCGGGCACGTCCCGGTAGTAGTCGAACTGGTTGCGGTCGTCGATCCCGATGACCGGATAGGCGTGCCACAGGACGAGGCCGTCGAGGCCGCCCTGGTCCGCGATCGCATCGAGGAAGGCGTCCACAGTGAACTCCTGCCGGGCGTGGTCGAACAACCGCTCGTCCCAGAGCCAGACCTGGGCCACCGCGTAAGCGCGGCTCGCCCAACGGGTGTCGAGGAGGTCGTAGGCGCTGCCGTCGTAGTCGAGCCGCCGCCGGGCCTCGTCGCGCCAGGCGGCGAGGTCGGCTCGCCAGCGCGGCCAGTCGGCGGGGTCGTCGGGGGCGGCGAAGATCTTCGCGGTGTCGCCGGTCTCGGGGTCGATCAGGCCGCCGGAAGACAGCGTGGTCGGACGGTCGATGGGCCTGGGCGCCAACGGGTCGAAAGCGTTGGTGTGGGCTTCGTCGGGATCAGTGGGCCGCACGGCTGCGCCTTTCAAGGAGACTCTGCACCTCTTCCAATGTCGGGATCGAGGGGACGGCGCCCTTGCGCTGCACGGCGATCGCGGCGGCGGCGGTCGCGAACTCGGTGGCCGCGACGAGCGAGGAAAGGTCAACGACTGTGGCATCGCGGGAGGCGCCGTCGTAGGCGGCGGCGAAGGCGCCGACGAACGTGTCGCCCGCGCCGGTGGTGTCGAGGGCGTCGACCTTGAAGGCCGGGACGCGCACCGGCGGCGCGCCGGGGACGCCGACGAGGGCCCCGTCGGCCCCGAGCGTGATGATCACGGCGCACCCGTGGCCGGTGAGGACCGACAGGAGCGACAGTTCGCCGGTCCCGGCCACCTCGCCCGCGAGTTCGGCGGCCTCGTGCTCGTTGACCACGAGGATGTCGGTCGCGCCGAGGAGTTCGACCGGGACGGCCCCGCTCGGCGCGGCGTTGAGCAGCACGGTGGTGGACGCGGCCCGGGCGGCGCGGATCGCCGATTCGACCGTCGCCGCGGGCGTTTCCAGTTGGAGCACCAGCAGGTCCGCGGCGGCGATCTCGCCGAGTTCGCTCGCGGTGAGGTCGGTGAGTGCGGCGTTCGCGCCGGAGTTCACGACGATGGAGTTCTCGGCGCGCTGGTCCACGAAGATCACGGCCGAGCCGGTCGGGGCGTCGACGCGGCGGTCGTGGAGGGTGATCCCCGAGGCGCGGGCTTGTTCGGCGAGGCGGTCGCCCGCCGCGTCGCGTCCGAGCGCGACGACGAAGCGCACGTCGCCTCCGGCGCGGGCGGCGGCGATCGCCTGGTTGTTGCCCTTGCCGCCGGGGAAGGACGCGAAGCCGCGCGAGAGCACGGTCTCGCCGGGGGCGGGGATGCGGTCGACCTCGTAGACGAGGTCGAGGTTGGCGCTGCCGAGCACGACAACGGTCATCGGGACACCTCCAGGGTCCGTGTCGCCAGCGCGGTGAACCGGGCCCCGGCGAAGCCGGGGACTGAGGTCGCGAGCCGGTCGTCCAGTGGGTCGATCCAATGATGCGGCAGGTGCTTCGCGCCGGTGAGGGCGCCGGTGAGCGCTCCTGCGGTGGCGCCGACGGAGTCGGTGTCCCAGCCGCCGGAGACGGCGAGGGTGATCGTCCGCTCGAAGTCGCCGGCGCCTCGGGAGAGGGCGAACGCGAGGAGCGCGGCGTTGTTGAGGACGTGGACCCAGTGCAGGTGGCCGTACTCCGCGTGGAGGGCGTCGATCGCGGCCTCGTCGGGGAGGTCGCTCTCGGCGAGTTCGAGGCCGCGCGTGACGGCGAGGAAGTAGCGGCTCGTCGGGGGCACCACCGCGAGTCCCGCGTCGATGACGGTGTCGATCGGGGCGCCGGTGACGGCGGCGGCGCTGGCGGCCGCGGTGAACATCGCACCGTAGACGCCGTTGCGGCCGTGGCTGAGTCGGGCGTCGCGGTAGGCGAGGCGGGCGGCGCCGGCGGGGTCGCCGGGGCTGGCCCAGCCGTAGAGGTCGGTGCGGATCTGCGCGCCGATCCAGTCGCGGAACGGGTTGCGGACCCGCCCGGCGGTTTCGGGTTCGTAGCCGTCGAGGAGGTTGCGGTAGGTGATGCGCTCGGCGGTGAAGACGCGGCCGCCGGGCAGGTTGTCGAGCCAGGCTTGGGCGACGTCCTCGGTGGTGAACTCGCGGCCCTTGGCCTCCAGCAGGGAGAGGGCGATGAGGGGGAAGTTGAGGTCGTCGTCCTCGGGCATGCCGTCGATGTTCTCGGTGAGGCTGGTGGGGCGGCTGCGGCAGTTCCACGGGTACTGTGCGGCGGTCGCCGGGTCGAGGCCCTGCTCGGTGAAGTACGAGCGGAGCGGCCAGTTCCCGGTGGCGCGGGCGATGGCGCGGATGCCTGCGAGCGGGAGCTTCTCGACGGGTTTGCCGAGGAGGCATCCGGCGGCGCGGCCGAGCCAGGCGCCGAGGATCCGGTCCTCGAGTTCGGGGCCGGGGTCGGGCAGGTCCGGCGCCGGGCACGCGAGGAGGTCCTCGACGGCTTCGGGTTCGGCGGTCGCCAGCGCGGGCTGCTCGGGGAGGCGGTCGAGTTCGTCCAGCAGTTCGCGTGCGAGCGATTGCAGGTGCTCGGGTGCGGGTTCGGGGGTGGCGCCGCCGACGGCCGGTTCGGGCGAGCCTCCGGCGGCGAGCCAGCGGCGGCGCACGTCGCGTTCGTCGCGGCCGTCGAGTCGCGCGGCCTCCAGGGCGTGCGGGAGGAGGTCCTCCGGCTGCGTCCAGCTGAGGCGCATCATGCCGGTGCCCCCGCGAACTCGTTGCGGGCCTTGGCGGTGCGGGCGGCGCGTGCGGCGTCGGCGGCCCACACGTCGCGGGCGACCGCGGCGATCACGGGCCCGGTGGCGGTGATGTCGATGCGGCTGCCTTCGCTGACGCCGGTGATCCACTCCCCCGGGACGGTGCCGGCGCCGCCGAGTGCCCCCGCGATGGACCCGGCCATGACGGCGATCGAGTCGGAGTCGCGGCCGTAGTTGACGGCGCCGAGGACCGCCTCGCGGTAGTCGCCGTGGGCGGCGATGAGCATGCCGAGGGCGATCGGCAGTTCCTCGATGGCCTTGGTGCGGTTGGGGATGCGCGCGTCCATGGCGGGGGCGCGGTAGTTCGGGCCGACGGTGTCGAACGGTTCGACGGCGCGGCGCAGGTCGGCGAGGCCGCTGCGCCAGTCGCCGATGCCGGATGCGGCCTCGGCGACGGCTTCGATGGCGTTCCTGGTGCCGTCCTTGGCGAGCCGGTGGGCGGCCGCGACGACGGAGTCGACGTCGGCTCCGGGCCGCATGGCCTCGGCCACGGCCGCGGCGAAGACCCCGGCGGCTTCGCGGCCGTAGCTGGACTGGTGGGCTCCGGCGACGTCGATGGCCTCAGCGTAGGCGGCTTCGGGCGCTCCGGCGTTGACAATGCCGATCGGGGCGACGTACATGGTCGCGCCGCAGTTGACGATGTTGCCGACCCCGGCCTCGCGCGGGTCGATGTGCCCGTAGTGGAGGCGGGCGACGAGCCACTTCTCGGCGAGGAACACGCGGTGGAGCAGCAGCGCCTCGGCCTCGAGTTCGGGGATCCACCGCTTGTCGCCGATGAGGAGCGGGACGAGGTGCGCGGCGATCGCGTGGGCGTCGAGGTGGTCGCGGACGGTGTCGTAGACGTCCACGAGCGCCGTGGTCATGAGCGTGTCGTCGGTGATGTGGCCGTCGCCCTTGTGGTAGGGGGCGATGGGGCGGGCGTTGCGCCAGTCCTCCAGGAAGGGGGGCACGATCCCCTCGATGAACCCGCCGTAGCGCTGCTGGATCGCCTCGGGCGTGTTGCCTTCGGCGGCACCGCCGAGCGCGTCGCCCACCGCCGCTCCCGCGAGCGCTCCGGTCGCCTTCGTCACCAGCGTGTCATTGGGCGGGACGGTCATCGTGTCTCCTTGCTTCGGTTGGTTGCGGCGTCCGCCGGGGGCGAGGGGCGTCGGCCCCCGGCGGACGGTTCTTGCGTTATCCCAGTTCGGACCAGCCGTCGGTGAGCTGCTGCTGGAGCTCGTCGGCGGTGATCTCGTCCGCCAGGTACTGCTGGAGGGCGGGCGTGGCGTACTGGTCCTTCCACTGCGGGTAGTTCACGGCCGACTGGAACGGCGCGGCCGTCAGGCCCTCACCGGAGGCGAGGATGGCCGCCCAGCCGTTCTCGCCCGCCGTGTTGTCGGCGACGAGGGTGCGGGCCTCGCCCGAGGAGGGGATCAGCCAGTCGCCCTGTGCCAGTGCGGCCTGGTGCTCGGGCTGCATGAAGAAGTCGATGAACGCGGCGGCGCCTTCGACGTTGTCGCTCTCGGCCGAGACGGACATGGTCTGCGGGTTGGCGGCCTGGACCGCTCCGGCCGGGCCCGCGAGCGGGGGCAGGACGGCCCAGTTGAAGCCCTCGGGAGCGGACTCGGTGATCTGCTGGGCCACGTAGTTGCCCGCGACGTACATCGCGTACTTGCCGTCGAAGAAGCCCGGCAAGACGTCGGAGCCGCTCTGGGTGAGCGAGACCGGGTCCAGCGACTGGTCGTCGTAGGCCATGGCGTGGATGCGCTCGGGCACGGCGAGTTCGCTGTCGCCGACCTCGATCGCGGCGTCGTCGCCTTCCCCGGTGAAGAACGTGCCGTCGAAGCCGAGGGCGAGGTTCATGACCGCGGCGGTCGGCTGCTGGAGGCCCCAGCCCACGCCGTACGTGCCGTCGGCAGTCAGTTCGGCGGCGAGCGCCTGGAAGGCGTCCCAGTCGAGGCTTTCGCCGGTCGGGACCTCCACGCCCGCATCAGCGAACGCGTCCGCGTTGATGAAGACCACATAGGACTGGAGGAGGGTGGGGGCGGCCACGACCGCACCGTCCCCGGAGGTCACCGAACCCCACACGTCGTCCGAGACCGCGCCGGTCACGTCCTCGCTCAGGTACGGGCCCAGGTCGGCCAGGTAGCCCTGGTCGGCGAAGCCCATGATGTCGGCCGACTCGTCGTGGATGATGTCCGGCGCGGTGCCGCCCTGGAACTGCGTCACCAGCTGGTCGTGCACGTTGTCCCAGGAGCCCTGGACCAGTTCGACCTGCGTATCGGGGTTGGCCTCGTTCCAGGCGTCCACGATCTCCTGCGTCGCCGCGATCGTGGTGTCCTGGAAGGCGAGCGACTGGAACGTGATCGTGGACGAGCCGCCCTCGTCGTCGTCGCCGACCCCGAAGGCCGAACAGCCGCTCAGGATGAGGGGGATGGCTAGGACGCCCGCGACGGCGCTGTTGCGAGTGCGCATTGGTTTCTCTCTTTCGGTAGTGAACGGCGCGAAGGGTTCAGCCCTTGACCGCGCCGCTGAGGAGTCCGGCGGTGAGCCGCTTCTGGATGAGCAGGAAGAACACGAGGCTCGGAATGCAGGCCAGGAGGGCGGCCGCGGCGAGCTGGCCGAGCTGGACCTGCCCCTCGGCGCCGACGAAGCGGGCCAGCGCGAGCGGCAGGGTCTGCATGTCCGGGTCCTGGATGAGCACGAGCGCGAAGAAGAACTCGTTCCAGGAGTTGATGAACGTGAACAGGCTGGTCGCGACCAGGCCCGGGGCGAGGAGCGGCAGGACGATCTTGAGGAGGGTCTTGAGCCGTCCGGCACCGTCGACCGCGCTGGCCTCCTCCAGCTCGACCGGGATCGCGGCGACGTAGCCCTGGAGCATCCACAGCGAGAACGGCAGCGACCAGACCGCGTACACGAGCACGAGGCCCAGCAGCGTGTTCACCAGTCCGATGTTCTTGAGCAGCAGGAACAGCGGGATGATGATGAGGATGAACGGGAAGACCTGGCTGAGGAGGATCCAGCCGGTCGCGAACGCCCGCATCCTGGTGCGGAAGCGGACGAGGGCGTAGGCGGCGGGCAGGGCCACGGCCGTGACGATCACCGTGGTGGTGACCGCGACGAGGAGGCTGTTCCCGGCCGCGGTGTACAGGTTCGCCTTGTCGATCGCGGAGGTGAAGTTGTCGAAGTTGAGCTGCTGGGGCAGGAGCCCGGCGTCGGGCGACTGGAGTTCGCGCGGGGTCTTGAACGCGGTGGTGAGCAGGAACAGCAGCGGGAACCCGAGGAAGCACATGTAGGCGAGGAGCGCCAGGTACTGGAGCGGGCGCGCGAAGCGGTTGCGTCCCAGCGTTCTCGGCCGTGCCGCTTTGGACATCGTCGTCATTGGAGGCGCCTCCGCATCTGGCCGCGCAGGTAGAGGAACAGGAACGCGCCGATCAGGACCACCATGACGTTGCCCATCGCCGCCGCGTACCCGAAGTTGCCGTAGCGGAAGGCCTCGTTGTAGGCGAACAGGCTCGGGAGCATCGTGGTGCCGCCCGGGCCGCCGGCGGTGAGCACGAAGACCAGCGCGAAGGAGTTGAAGTTCCAGATCAGGTCGAGGGTGGTGATGGCGACGATGATGGGCCGCAGGGCAGGCAGCGTGACGTGCCAGAAGCGGCGCCAGGTGCTCGCGCCGTCGATCGCGGCGGCCTCGCCCAGTTCGGCGGGCACGGACTGGAGTCCGGCGAGGAGGGTGACGGTGGTCTGCGGCATCCCGGCCCACACGCCGACGAGGATGACCACCGGCAGGGCGATGGAGGACTCCCCGAGCCAGTTGACGCCCGAAGGCAGGCCGAGGGCGGCGAGGGTGCGGTTGACGGGCCCGTAGCTGGGGTTGAGCATGAGCTGCCACATGATCGCGATGATCACCGGCGGCATGGCCCACGGGATGAGCGCGAGGGTGCGGGCGAGCCAGCGCAGGCGCAGGTCGAGGTTGAGCAGGAGCGCGAGGCCGAGGGAGGCCAGGAACTGGAGCACGGTGACGCTGAAGGCCCAGACCAGGCCGATCGTGAAGGAGTCCCAGAACAGGCCGTTCCCGGCGAGTTCGACGTAGTTGTCGAGCCCGTTGAAGTGGGTCTCGACGTTGAGTCCGGCTTCGGCGTCGGTGAAGCCGAGGGCGACGCCGTACACGAGCGGGTAGACGCTGAAGAGCATGACGGGGAGCAGGGCGGGCAGGACGAGGAGCCAGGCGTCGCGGCCTTCGGTATTGCGGCGGCGCTTGGGGATCGAGGGGGCGATGGCGGTCATGCACTTCCCTCCTGTGTGGATTCGCGCACGGAGAGGCCGGGGGCGATGACGAGCCGCTGGACGGGGGCGTCGGGGTGCTCGATGCGGCGGATGAGGAGTTTCGCGGCGGCCTTGGCGCGCTTGGACGAGCCGAGGTCGACGCTGGTGAGCGAGGGCGTGGCGAGTTCGGCCGCGTCGGTGTCGTCCATGCCGACGACGGCGACGTCCGCGGGGACGCGGGCGCCCGCGGCCGCGAGTTCCTTGAGGGCGGCGACGGCGAGGAGGTCGTTGGCGCAGACGATGGCGTCGGGGCTGGCCTGGCGGAGCAGGCTCGCGGTGGCCCGGCGTCCGGCGCGGTAGGTGAATCCGGTGGCGGTGACCTGGAGTTCGCTGCTGACGGGCAGGTCGAAGCGCGCGATGGCGGCGAGGTACCCGGCGAGGCGGGCCGAACCGGGGACGGTGTCGACGGGGCCGTTGACGAGTGCGATGCGCCTGCGGCCGTGGGCGACAAGGTGTTCGACGGCGAGGCCGATGCCGGTGGCGGAGTCGGCGCGCACGTTGTCGAGTTCGACGTCGGGCGGGAGGGACCCGATGACGACGATCGGGAGGCGGCTGACGAGCATGGCGTCGATGAGTTCGGCGGTGATGCGCAGGGGGCTGAGCAGGAGGCCGTCGGCGTAGCCGCGGTTGAGGCTGGAGAGCAGGTCGATCTGGTCGGCGGGGTCCGAGCCGGTGGAGGAGACCACGAGGCGGTACCCGGCCTTGCCGATGATGCTGGTGACGGTGCGCATCATCTGGACGTAGACGGGGTTGCCGACGTCGGCGACGGCGAGCGCGATCTGGTCGGTGCGGCCGGTCCTGAGGGTGCGGGCGCTGGTGTCGGGCACGTAGCCGAGCGCTTCGGCGGCCTCGCGCACCCGCCGGGTCATGTCCTCGGAGGCCCCGCCCCCGTTGAGGACCCGCGACACCGAGGCCACGGAGACCCCGGCCCGCGCGGCGACCAGCGCGAGGTTCGATCTTCGGTTCTCGGCCATGCGCAGCCCTCGGTCTCGTCGTTGAAAACCTTCTTGAAAACGTTCTTAAGAACGTTTTCAGCGACGATACCAGAGGATTGATCAACTGTCACGCGGGCCACATTCGTGGCCTCGCGGGCCAGGTCGGAAGGTGTTGCGGCCCAGCCGAACACCGGCATGGCGGGGCGGCTTAGCCGCGGCCGTCGGTGCCGTCCCACTCCTGCATGAACTCGTCGACGAACGCGGTGAGGACCGCGTGCCGGTGCGCGGCGCGCTCGGCCCCGGCCCTGGTGGTCATGCGGTCCTTGAGCAGGAGCAGCTTCTCGTGGAAGTGCGCGATCGTCGAGCCCTTGGCGCTGCGGTACTCCGCCTCGGTGGCGTGCGGGCGCGAGCCCTCCTCGGGGTCCCACATGGCCCGCGTGTGCTTGCCGCCGAAGGCGAAGGCCCGGCCGATCCCGATGGCGCCCATGGCGTCGAGCCGGTCGGCGTCGCGCACGCACCGGCCCTCGGGACTCATGGGCACGTCGGCGACGCCCGCGCCCTTGTAGGAGAGGTCCGCGACGATCCCGGCCACGTGTGCGGTGTCCTCACTGGACAAGCCTTGCTCGGTGCAGAACCGGCGCGCGGCCTCCTCCCCCGCGGTCAGCGAGCCCGACAGCTTGAAGTCGGCGATGTCGTGGAGCAGGGCGGCGAGTTCGGTGAGGAACAGGTCGGCGCCCTCTTCGCGGGCGAGTTCGACGGCGGTGTTGCGGACGCGGTGGACGTGCCACCAGTCGTGGCCGCCGCCGTCCCCGCCGAGCTCGGCGCGGGCGTAGTCCTCGGCGGCCGCGAGGACCTTCGCAGGGTCGTAGGCGCCGGTCGCTGCGTGGTCGATGATGCGCTCCTTCGGTTGCGGACACCGCGGTGTTCCGCGGGCCGGACGGACGGTCCGGCCGCCCGGAGCCATTCTCCCCGGGGTGGTCGGCGAACGACCGCACGCCACGATCGGAGGCGCGATTCGGCACTGCGCGGTCGGCTGCTCCGATCGCGGGCTCAGCAGGTGTCGTCGAGCACTTCCAGGTAGGTGATGGTGACCAGCTCGTCGTAGTGGGTGGGGGTGCCGTTCGCCGGATCGGTGTAAATCACGCTGCAATCGGTCTGGCCGTTCTCGGGGTCGACACTGCTTCTCACGAGGTCGAGGTTCTCCCAGCCCGCCTCATAGAGCTCGTTCCAAGCATCGGTGTACCACTTGCCGCGGACGTCGGGGAGGTTCGCCGCGTTGCCGTCGACGGTGCCCGCATCATCGGTGGTCTGCTCTTCGGTGGCCTCGCCACCGCCACCGCCGGTGTCCTCCTCGTCCTCTTCCTCGGTGGTCGCGGTGCCGCCGTCGTGGCCGGTCTCCTCGGCCGAGGTGGCGTCAGAGGCGGAAGTCTCCGCGCTCGATGAGCTCTCAGGCTCCATCGCCTCGCCCTCGCTGACGCTCAGCGAGTCCTGGGCCCCGAAGGTGCCTCGCTCGCCGTCACTGCCCCCCTCGGCCATGCTCAGCAGCGGCGAGAGCATCACCGCGGCCGTCGTGACCGCAACGGCCGTGACCGCGGACAGGACCAGGAGGAGTCGCCTGCGGCGCTTGGGCTTCCGGAGCCCGCGGTTCAGTGCGGTCGAGGCGTCGAACGGGTTCGGGTCGATGCCGGCGTTCATCACCGGGCTCTGCACCGGACTCGGTGCGTGCGCGAAGAGGTGCGAGGGCAGCGGTTGGGCCGCGAACGGGTCCGCCGCGGCGGCGCTGCTCGTCTCGGCGAACGCCTCGGCGCTGGGCCAGCGCTGGTCCGGTTGCTTGGCGAGCGCCCGGAACACGGACGCGGCGGGCCCGGGAGGGATCGACTCGGGCAGCGGCGGGGGCGGCTGGTTGAGGTGTCCGTTGAGGATGGTCCCGGCGGTGTCGCCGACGAACGGCGGATTCCCTGCGAGGCATTCGTAGACGACCGCGCCGAGCGAGTAGATGTCGGTGGCGGCGGTGAGTTCGGCGCCTTCGAGTTGCTCGGGCGAGGCGTAGTAGAGGGTGCCCAGGAGCATCCCGGTCTCGGTGATCGCGGACCGCCCGGCCGAGAGCGCGATGCCGAAGTCGACCAGGACGGCCCGGCCACGGGTGTCGAGGATGATGTTGGCGGGCTTGACGTCACGGTGGATGATTCCGGCCTCGTGCGCACATTGGAGGGCCTCGGCGACCTGGGTGCACAGGCGCATCGCCTCGGCCGGTTCCATGGGGCCGTCCAGGAGCCGCGCGGTGAGCGAGCGGCCCTCGATGAGCTCCATGACCAGATAGGACAGGACGGCGCCCGTCTCGTCTTCCATGTCGTTGTAGTCGTAGAGCGCCGCGATGCCGGTGTGCCGCAGAGCGGCCACGGACTGGGCCTCGTGCTCGAAGCGGGCGCGGGCGATGGTGTCGTTCTCGAAGCCGGACTTGAGGATCTTGACCGCGACGGCCCGCTTGAGTCGGGTGTCGTACGCGCGCCAGACGGTCCCCATCCCGCCGGAGGCGATCGTCTCGTCCAGGCGGTAGCGGTCGGCGATCAGCGATCCGGGTTCCACGGCACCTCGCAGGCGGTCGTCAAGGGGTGAAGAAAGGGGTGAGGGAACAATCCTAAAGGATCGATGCCGCCGACCGGCCCGGTCAACCGTCCCGATCTGAATGGGACGCGCGGGCGATAATGAATGAAGTCGCAATCGCGGCGGTCGCCCCGGCGGTGCGGAGGAGCGGTACATGGAGACGGTCGGTTTCGCGCTCGATGACGACGAGAACGGTCCGGTCGTCTTGGTGGACTTGGATATCGGCGACGGGGCACCGTCCGAAGGGCTCGAGAGGGCGGGGCTCCTCGACGCGGTCACACGGCGCGCCAAGGTCACGTTCGACGATGCGCTCGCGTCCATTCCCGCCATCGCCCGTGCGGTTCGCGCGCAAGTCCAGAGCGTCGAGGAACCGCCCACTGAGGTCACGCTTTCCGTGGGGCTCAAGTTCACCGGTGAGACCAATGTGAAGATCGTGTCGGGCAAGTCCGAGGCGCATCTGAACATCACCATGAAATGGAAGAACGAGTAGCGGGATGCAGGGACAACCCCTTTGGCTGGCCCGCATCCGCAACTCGCGCGGCGGGACCGCGGGCACGGGCGTGGCGGTGGACGGCGAGCACGTCATCACCTGCGCGCACTTGGCAGAATCGCGCCCGAACGGCGGCGCGACCCTGCTCTTGGAGCCCGGCCGTGAAGTGACCGTGGAGTTCCCCTTCCTGGGGTGCACCGCGATCGCGAAAGTCGTGGACGACGGCTGGTTCCCCGAACTGCCGGACGGCACGGGCGATTTCGCGGTGCTGCGGCTCCTCGACCCGCCGATCGGCCTGACAGGGGCCCCACTGCGCCGAATTCCGGGCCCGCGAGGCACCGAGGTCGAGATGCGGGGCTTCCCGGACGACCAGGCGGTGGCGCGCACGGCGAAGGGCCGGCTCTCCAATCCCCCACGCCGCGAATGGGTCCAGATCGATCCCGAAGGCGACGGCTGGGCGATCGAGAAGGGCTTCTCGGGTGGCCCGGTCTGGGATGTGGACCAGAAGGCGGTTGTGGGTCTGACGGTCGCGAAGGACGCGCACCGCGTCGGCCACATGCTGTCGATGGCGTACCTGTGCGAACTGTGGCCGCCACTCAACGACCGCCTCAGCGCGGTTCCGCCGGCGCGGGAAGAGGACCTGTCCCATTGGTGGCCGAGGGCAAGGGGCCTCTCGGGCGCCCATGAACAGGGCTGGCTGTTCCGAGGCCGCGAGAAGGCGCTCACAGAGATAGTCGAGTGGCTCCGCGAAGGACGCAGGCACAGCGTCCTGGTGGTCACCGGAACCCCAGGGGTCGGCAAGTCGGCAACGCTCGGAAGAATCGTGACGACCTCCCACAGACCATGGGCGGCAATGCTCCCCGAAGAAGACACTGCGGTCAGAGCCGAGCTAGGCTCGGTCGATTGCGCGGTGCACGCCAAAGGCAAGACAGCGCTAGAAGTCGCGAACGAGATCCTGACCCGGCGCGCCACCGGACCGATCGAGCGGCTTGAAGACTTCGCCGGCGTCATCGATGCGGTGTTCGGCGACGATGGGCAGTTCAACGTGGTTCTCGATGCGTTGGACGAAGCCGCGGACGCCAGTGAAGCCCGCCTGATCGCCGCAAGAGTCCTGCGGCCGATTTCCTCTCTCCCAATGACCAAGGTGGTAGTCGGCAGTCGACGCGTCGACGGCGCGGGCGACCTGCTGACCCACTTCGGCGACGGCCTGCACAAGCTCGACCTGGACAGCCCGGAGTACTTCGAGTTCCAGGACCTCAGCGGCTACGCGCAGGCATCGCTCCAACTGGCGAGCAGCGAACAGCGGCTCGACCCGTACGGTGATCCCGGCATCGCAGCAGCGATCGCCGAGCGGATAGCCGAACTCGCAGAAGGCAACTTCCTGGTTGCAGGCTTGGTCGCCCGAAGCCGAGGCCGCTACGACCAAGCACCTGTAGCCCCTGCCGAGCTGCGCTTCAGCTCCGACGTCAACGTGGTCTTCTGGGAGTACCTCGAACGCCTCGAACCCTTCGACGGCATCCCTGCACGAGAACTTCTCATCGCCCTAGCGTTCGCGGATGCGCCCGGCTTCACGATCGAACTCTGGTGCGCGGCAATGCAAGCCCTCAACGGCATTACAGTCAATCCGAAGCGCCTGATCAAATTCGCGACCACCGGCGCCGCGAACTTCTTGATCGAAAGCGGCGCCTCCCATGGCAGGTCGTTCAGGATCTTCCACCAGGCTTTGGTCGACGCGTGTCTCCAAAGGAGAACCGAGACTGAAGACCGTGCCGAAAGCGAATCCTCACTGACCGATGCATTCGTGCAGATCGGCACGGCCAAGGGCTGGGAGCAGGCGCCGCAGTACCTCTGGCGATCCCTACCAGGCCACGCCGCCCGAGGTGGAGCAGTCGAGACCTTGCTGGCAGAGCTCGAATTCCTGGTCGTGGCCGAGCCTGAACGCCTGCTGCCGGTACTGAGCCAGGCCTCCACCGAGGAATCAGCGCTGCGAGCCACGATCTACCGGACGTCCTCGGGACACCTCTACAACGCCGCGTTTCACGAGCGCCGGGCGATGCTCTCCTACAACGCGGCCCGATATGGTGCTCGCGAACTCACCGCAAGCCTGGCAAAGCCGCTGGAATGGCAACCCCTCTGGGCCACCGGAGACGGGATGGACTCGCGAATGCTGCTCTCCGTTCCTCTGGGCCCGACGGGAACCGAGACGCTGGTCTGCACTGTCCTGGACGGTGTGCCGATAGCCGCTTCCGGACATCTCGACTCAGTGAGAATCTGGAATCTAGCCACGGGGAGCCTGCAACCGGAGATTCACACCTCGAATCGATCATGGGTCACTGCTCTCGCCATCGGATCATTGGAGGGCAGGACAGTACTGGTGATCGGATGCCAGGGCGGCATGATCGAAGTGGTCGACCCGATCACCGGTCGAGTACTGAGCACCTCCGTAAGCGACTACCCCGAATCGATCACCTGCATCGAGTGCACAGTGGTCGATGGTCGCCCGGTGGCCGTCTCGATGTACGGACCCGGCATGGTGATCCTCGTGGACCTGCTGACCGGAGCGCGAAGGGAAATCGGCTTCGCCGGCCAGATCGGTCAAAAGCACAGCCTCGCGTGCGCCGATGTCGCGGGCCGATCTCTGGCGGTGACCTGCGTCGAGGACGGCCCGATTTCAATATGGGACCTGGCCATCGGACGAAGGATCGGCGAGCTCGTGTCGGAAGGCCCTTCGACCCCCTATCTTACTGGTTCATACACACTGGACACCACTGTCCTTAATGGACGCCCAATCGTCGTGACAGGTCGCGTCGGCAGCCTGCGCATGTGGGATCTGGAAAGCCAAGAGCCGTTGAGCACGGTGTTCGGCGATGCAAGTCAGACGATCGTGACCATTGCGTGCACTGAGCTGCAAGGGGAACCAGTCGTGGTCGTCGGAGGCGGCGAAGGGCGAATCCAGGTATGGAGGTTGACTGATCAGCGCGAGTACGGCCAGGCGTTCACGATGCCCGCCGATGCCCTCTCACGACTGGTGTGCACAACGGTGGAGGGCAGAGAGATCGCCGTGTCATGCGGCGTGAGAGGCCTGATTCGCGTCTGGGATCTGTCCGCTCCCGAACGGCATGAGGACAACGCGATCGGCCATGAGCACAAGGTCGCCGCCGTGGCCTCGACTTCCCGTTCAGGGCGTCCGGCGGTACTCTCCACCAGCGTCCACGACGGCATCGTATTGCGGGATCCTCTCTCGGGCAATGTCATCCGCACCATCGCCGACGAGGATCCGAACGTCATGGTCGAGCGGATGTCCTGCCTGTCGATGGACGGCGACCGGCTCGTCGCCACGGTCTCGCGCAGCGACTTGATCCGGATGTGGCAAGTGGACTCCGGAGAGCAGATGCGCCCCGTCCTCACCGGCATCGAATGGCCGCAGGCCATCGTGTGCACGACCATCGACGGTCGGAGCGTCGCCGTGGTCGGCGGCCACGACGGATTGCTGCGGCTGCGGAACCTCGAATCAGGTGATCTGATTCGCGAGATCGACACCGGGGAGCGAAACGGCATCGTCGCAATAGACAGCTTCACCATCGATGATGATCCTCATGCTGTGGCGATGCTGCAGACCGGAAGCCTGCGAAGTTGGAACCTCCGCACCGGCGACCCGCGTCACTACGTCGAGATCCCGCCCGACGCCTGGGCGCCGGAAGGACTCGGCTGCACTGTTATCGACGGCCGAGTCATCGCCGCCACCGGCGGCAACAACCGGGTCGACTTCTACGACCTCACCACCGGCGCAAAGGTCTCCACGATCCCCTTCCCCGAACCCGTGCAGGCCATCGCCTTCACCGAATCCGGCGACCTCATCATCGGCTCGGGCCGAGACGTCGCCCTCTTCACCCGCGCTCCCCGGTAGGGCAGGGCTTGATCAAGTTCCCGTGGTCCCGAGCTGCCGTCTGCCCCCGCCCGATCTCGATCCGGCGGCCGGCCAGGCTTCCCGAACAGCAAAGCGACCTTGTTTTGGTCGTTCCGTTACAGAACCTGCTAGGGTGTGGGCATGGCACGACCATTGGGCTTCGATCGCGACCGCGTCATAGTGGCGGCAACGCGCACGTTCTGGCGCCACGGACTGCACGCGACGACCGCCGAGGACCTTTGCCAGTCGACAGGGCTGGGCCGAAGCAGCCTCTACAACAGCTTCGGCAGCAAGAACGCCTTGTTCGAAGAGTGCCTCGACTCCTATCTCGCGCAGGCGCGAGCGCGCGTCGATGCCCTGCTGGGTGACGCTGACCGGCCGGTGCTCGAGCGGATCGGCCTGCTGCTGAAAGCAATCGCCGCCGAGGAGGTCGATCGGGCCGCCACTGACGCCCCAAGAGGCTGCCTGGCCGTGAACACCGTCGCCGAGCTGGCAGACGGCCCCGAGTCCGTTGAGGCGCTTCGGCGCATCGGCGAGGACACCGCTACTCGCATTCACCTCCTCGGTAGCGCATTGCGGGCCGGTCAAGCCTCCGGCGAGATCACCAGGGAGGTACGCGCCGAAGGCCTCGCCGCGTTCGTGAACGCGGCGATCGTCGGTCTCCGCCTCGCCTCGCAAGGCGAAGCGGCCCCGGACCGGTTGGACGACATCGTCGCCTCCACGATGCGAGCACTGCGGCCCTAACGCAGATCGTCCCGGCTACGAGAAGCGGTACCGCCTGCCCAAATTCTGTAACAACTATTCCATAACTAGCTACAGGAGATTCCGTGACCACCACGACGACCACCACCGTGTCAACGCGCACCCGACCCCCACGCTCCATACCAGCGGCCGTGTACGTGCTGGGGGCGGGCATTTTCGCCATGGTCACCAGCGAATTCGCCGTTGCCGGGCTCATGCCGCAGCTCGCTGAAGGCCTCGGCACCGGCATCGAGCAGATCGGCTACCTCGTCACCGTGTTCGCCGTCGCCATGGCCGTCGGCGGCCCCGTCCTCACCCTGACGCTCCTCCGAGTCCGCCCGAAGGCCGCACTCCTGGTTGTCTTCGCGATTTTCTTCGCGGGCAACCTGATCGCTGCTCTCGCCGACACCTATGCCGTCATGGTGGCGGCCCGGATCATCACCGGCGTCGCCGCGCAGGCGTTCTTCGGCATCGCGATCTCCCTGTGCGTCCAGCTCGTCGACGAGACCGTGCGCGGTCGCGCGGTCGCCGTCGCCATGAACGGCCTCATGCTCGGCACCCTGCTCGGGCTTCCGCTCGCGACCTTCATCGGGGGTCGCCTCGGCTGGCAGGCCGCGTTCTGGGCGATCGCCGTCCTTACTACGATCGCCGCGGTGCTCACGCTCGCCCTCGTGCGCAACCCTGCGCAGGCCGAAGCGGACGATGCTTCCAACTCCTTGTCGCTCACTGCCGAACTCACCGTATTCCGACGTCCGCAACTGCTGCTCGCCCTGGTTTCCAGCACACTCATCATCGGGGCCGTCTTCGCCGTGTTCAGCTTCCTCACCCCGATCCTGACCGAGATCAGCGGCTTCGACGCGGATACGGCGCCGCTGCTGCTCCTCGCCTACGGCGCGGCCACCGTCATCGGCAACATCGTCGTCGGCCGCCTCGCCGACCACCGAACCATCGCCGTCCTCCTGGTCGGCACCCTCCTCAACACCGTGTTCCTCACTGGATTCGCGATCTTCACCGACTCGCGGCCTCTCGCCCTGGTCTTCATGCTCGGCATCGGCCTCGTCGGCGTTACCATGAACCCCGCCATGGCCGTCCGCGTCCAACGCGCGGGAAGCACCCGGCCGCTGGTCAACACCGTCCACTCCTCGTTCATCACCCTCGGGATCATTCTCGGATCGGCCATCGGCTCCGCCCTCATCGCCGACCACGGCCTCCGCTCCCCGATCGTGCTCGGCCTCGCCATGGCCCTCCTCGCCGTCATCGCGATCCTGCCCTCGCTGCGCGACCCGCACTTGCGGCACGGCCCGACAGGCGCTGCGGAAAGCGAGCACGACTTATGGGCCTCTCGGGCGACGCCCTGCTCGGTGGGGTTCCATGACCGACTCGTGACCGTTCGGGAATCTGCCGACTCAAAGTGGCCCAACCGTTTTGAGACCATTGAAGCAACGCCATGTCCAAATAAGCGTCACGATCGCCCCTCTCGCTCGGTCGCGGATTGCCGTCGACCTATACCGCCGCAACGGGGCAGTACTGCACGTCGATCTCGGCGAAGGGTGTCGAGCCGTTGGCGTGGCGGAGCCGGATCGGCTGTCCGCCGGGGTTGTCGTAGAGGCGGATGCCGTCGCCGAGCAGTACGGGTGCGATGTGCAGGTCGATCTGGTCGATCAGGCCGAGTTCGAGCAGTTGGCGGCCGATCGTCGGCGAGAAGACCTCGAGGTTCTTGCCCGCGGCGGCCTCCAGTCCGATCCGGACCGCTTCGGCCGCATCGCAGTTCAGGAAGGTGACGCCCTCGCCGGGAACGGCGTCCTCGGGGTGGTGGGTGAGGACGAAGATCGGGCCTGCCCAGTCGCCGTAGGGTCGGACGGTCGGGTCGTGGTCCCAGCCGTCCCGGCCGCCGAGGACCGCGCCGGTGGTCGAGGTGTACTCCTCCACCACGCCGTCCCGGCCGGTGACACCGGCCAACCAGTCCATGGCGTGGTCCGGTCCCGCCACGAACCCGTCCAGGGACATGGTGAAGTGCCACAGGACCTTGCCTTCGGCCTTTTGCGCTGCAACGTCGGTCATCGGGAGCTCCCTCGCACTTCGCATCGACGCCGAAGCGCCCTATGCACAGGTAGACGAGACGGTCGGCCGAGATTCATCGCCGCGTCCAGGACCGCGCGAGCGGCCTCAGACGCATGGCCGTTCGCGTGCAAGCGCTTGAACAGCCCTCAGTCGAGGTGGCGGGTGTCGCCGAGGCGGATGACCCGGCGGCCCCGATAGAGGTCGTCCTCGTGGAGCGTGGTGATGCTGCCTGAGCGCACTTTGAAGCCGACATGGCCGAGCGATTCGATCGGCATCTTGATCCAGGCGGCCACCACGAATGTCAAGGCGACGCCGTGGGTCACGATGATCTGGTGTTCGCACGGGCGCTTCAGGATCTCGTCCATGGCAGCGTAGATGCGCTATCGATGCCGCCGGGCGTGAGCTGGGAGTCATGCCAGCCGCCGACCAGGCCCTCGACGTGGTGGGTCGCTTCGGGGTGAGCGACGACGTACAGAGTGCGCACCAGGGCAGGCCTTTCGCGGAGTCGGGGGGACGACCGACTCTAGACCACGACCGTCGCCCTTCAGCGCCAACGCAAGTCGCGGGCGCCGTTCCTGACTGCGTCGGTGTCAGCGCCATGACTGGTCCGTGTCAGGTCGGGCGTGAAGTCTGGGGACATGGCGGAAGTCCCCGCCGCTTGAAGCACTCGATCAGAGGATGAATCCGATGACTACTGTCAACTCGTCTTGGACCGGCATGGTGTCGATCGAGGACACCGCCCTGGCCTGCACCGACACCGGTGGCGACGGCACCCCCATCATCTATCTCAACGGCCAGTTCGCGACCCAGGGCTACTGGCGGAACGTCATCGCCGAACTGGGCGACGACTGGCGCCACATCACCTACGACGAGCGCGCCCGCGGCAAGAAGTCGAAGACCTCGGCGGACTACTCCTTCGAGGCCGTCCTCCGCGACGTCGACGCCGTGCTCGCGGCCCGCGGCGTGGACCGGGCCCTGGTGGTCGGCTGGTCGTACGGCGCGTTCGCCGCGGCGCACTGGGCCAGCCGCAACCCCGACCGCACCATCGGCGCGGTCCTGGTCGAAGGCGCCCAGCCCCACGACTGGCTCACCGACGCCCTGGAGGTCCGGATCCGCAAGCTGTTCAAGCGGTTGAGCCCGATCACGACGCTGCTGCGCCCCACGGGCCTGACCCCGAGACTCAGCGCCGCACAGCAGGCCGAGTGCAACATCGAGCTAGGCAAGCTCGCCCGGGAGAGCAACCTCGCCCCGGTGATGGACGCGATCACCGTCCCGACCCGGTATGTGGTCGCCTCGGGCGCGTCCTTGGGCAGCAAGGGCGACGAGCAGGAGGTCATCCGCGCCAGCCTCCACAAGGTGGTCGAGCGCAACCCGAACATCACCATCCATGCGAAGGTCGCCTCCAACCACGACATGATCCTGCGCAAGGACTACCGCGCCGTCGCCGAGGCCGTCCGCGGCGTAGCCGACGCGGGCAGCACCGGTCGTTGAAGGCGCCGCCGACGGTCCGGCCGGTGGCCGGGCCGTCGGCGAATCCGCCTTGGCGCATTGCGATCGGCGGATGAGCGCCCACGCCGTCGTCCTATTCGCGGACGCCGTTCACCGGGCCTCCTCTTCAGGCTCGTGTGCGCTCGATGCGGTCGGCGGTTCGGTCAGGCGGTTTCCAAGACCTGCATCGCCTTTGCGGCGGCTTCTCGGTCCTTGTCGGGGAGGGTGTCGGCGAGGTGGTCGATGAAGCGCAGGAGGGCCCAGTTCCTGACGCGTTCGGTGTCCACCCCCAGGCCCTCGGCGACGGCCCGGAGGAGTTCGGTGCCGCTGTGCGGGCCGTGCAGTTGCTGTTTGAACAGGAAGAACCCGCCGTCGAAGGCGCGTTCGGCCGCATAGGGTTTCGGGTCGATGACCAGCCAGGACTCGCGTTCGGCGGAGACGATGTTGCCCAGGTGGGTGTCGCGGTTGCCGATGCCGATCTCGGGCGGGTCGGCCAGCGCCTCGCACAGGTCCAGCGCGAGGCGCAGGCGCTCCTCGCCGACGCGCTGCAGCGTCTCCGAGTCCGGGTTCTCGTATGCCTCGCGCCAGCCGTCGAGCATTTCGGTGGCCTGGGGCAGTTCGGGGAAGCCCGCGGGGACTTCGACCGGGCGCCACAGGCGCCGGTACAGCCCGCAGGCGATGCCGATGCGCTTCCAGGCCGACTCGGGGGTGCGGTGCCCGAAGAAGCGGGTCGACTTGAGGCGGTTGCCAGGGACGGCGTGTTCCAGGAGCATCGCGCCGGTCGCCGCGTCGTATTCGTGCAGGCGCACCGCGCCGTCGCCCGAGTAGGCGTGCAGCGCCGTGGGTTCGGCGCGGTTCTCCTCGTCTACGTAGATGACCTTGAGGACGGCGCGCTCGCCGTCCTCGCGGCGGACGGGGACCACATAGGAGTGGGAGCCGCCGCCGAAGGGCGGGCCGTCGACGCGCAGCGACCACTGCCGCGTCAGGCCCCAGACCGCCTGCGGGAGGCCGTCGAGCCATTCCTGCCCGGAGGCGCCGTACCAGGCGAGGACGTCGCGTCGGACGGAGGAGGGAACCACACCAAATCGCATCCGTACAGTATCGAGCACCGCGCATTGCCCACGCAATCCGCATACGCATGGGCGGCAAGTGGACCGCAGCCGAGGTCAGTCGCTTGAGGCCAGGGCGCCCACGGCGTCGGCCACGGGCGTCTCCCCTTCGCGGAGTTCGAGGACGACTTTCGCGACGGCGGGCGCGAGCAGGAGTTCGGCGAGGACCGCGGCCACATCGGAGCGGGTGACGTCGCCGCGGCCGACGGGCGGTGCGGCGAGTCGGACCGAGCCGGTGGGCGGTTCGTTCGTGAGCGCGCCGGGCCTGAGGATCACCCAGTCGAGGTCGCGGCCGCGCAGGTCGTCCTCGGCGGCGGTCTTCGCTTCGATGTAGGCGGCCCACACTTCGTCGCGGCTCGGGTCGAGGGCTTGGCCCGCGCCCATGCTGGAGACCTGGAGGAAGCGGCGGACGCCGGCGCGTTCGGCCGCGTCGGCGAGCAGTACTGAGGCGGCCCGGTCGACGGTGTCCTTCCTGGCCGCGCCGCTGCCGGGTCCGGCGCCGGCCGCGAAGACGACCGCGTCGACCTCGCCGTACATCTCGGAGGCGAGGAGGGCCGCGAGGTGCTCGGCGTCGGCCTGTTCGAGGTCGAGGACGATGGGGCGCCCGCCGATCGCGGTGAGGTCCTCTGCGTGGTCGGGATTGCGGATGAGCCCGGTGACCGAATGCCCTTCGGCCGCCAGGATCTCGGTCAGGCGCAGTGCGATCTGCCCGTGCCCTCCGGCGATGACGACATGCATACGGCCCAGCCTAACCCGGGCGGAGCGGCCGCGGGCCGGTCTGGCGCGGGGGACGGATCCGGGCGGGTGCCGGGACGTGGTCGCGGCGAGGTCGCCTTCATCTTGGGGCCCGGCGGCGCCTTCGGGCCTGCGGCGACGTGGTCGCGGCGACGTCGCCTTCATCGTCAAGGTGGGCGGCGCCTTCGGGCCTGCGACGGCGTGTCCGCGACCTCGGTGTTCGCACGTGACCCAACGAGAATCACTGATAATCAGCGAGTAGCTTGTTGCTTTGTGAAGGATTCACGCCTTATCGGGTCCCCTGTCTCCCCCGCCTGGCCGCGCCTCCTCTTGGCGGCGATGCTCGCCTTCCTGACCGTGCCGTTCGCCCCCGCCCCGGCACAGGCGGCGGACGACATCACCGGTCGGCTCCGCGCGGGAGAGGACGTCGTGCTCGACGGCGACGCGGTCGTGCGCCTCGGCGACGGCGAGGAGATCGTCTACGGCGGGCACTTCTCGGGGGTCGGCACGCTCACCGTCGGCGGATCGGGGACGCTCATCCTCACCGCGGACTCCGACTTCACGATCCCGGAAGACCGCCAGACGCAGACCGTCGAGGTCGTCGGCGAGCCGTGGCGGTGGAGCCGCATCGAGAATCCCGACCCGCCCGCGGTCACGGTGGAGGCGGGCGCGACCCTCCAGTACGGCGACGGGACCGGGTCGACCGGCCTCATCGGGCATTATCCTTACGACACACCGGACTTCGCCTGGAACGCACTCAACCACCGGGTCGACGGGACGCTGATCGTCGCCGTCCACGGGCCCCGCTACCACCCCGGGAACCTCTCCGGCTCGGGCTACATCGTGCAGCCCCGCTTCACCTGGGACGGCCTGGCGCTGGCGGGCGACCACACCTTCAGCGGCACCCTCTACAACGGCACCGGCGTCCACTTCTCCGACCGCGCCTACCAGTCGCGGCTGCCGGACGTGGAGAAGATCCTCAACCAGGGCTCGTTCATCGTCAACAACCAGCGCGAGAACGAGACGGTCCTGGGCATGGACTTCTACTCGCGCGAGTGGGGCAACGACATCAACTTCCACTCCGCACTCGACGGCACGAAGGTCGTCATGACCGGGCAGTACTCCTGGGCCGACTCCGGTTCGGACGCCGACCCGTCCCTTTCGGACCCGTCCCTGAACTACGAGGTGGTCGCCCACAACCACAACAAGCGGGGCATCAACATCGAGGGCGCCACCGTGCAGTGGGGTGACGGCACCACCGACCGGTTCTTCCTGCCGGGCAACCGCGACACCGTCTACATCAACCTGCACGGCGCCAACCACGACCAGCGCGGGCACCTCATCTTCGACTACAACGGGCCCGTGCAGCTCGACGCGCCGATCTCAGGCGGGATCTACCACGCCACGATGGACGCGCCCGGATGGGGCGACGTGACGATCGCGGGCACCCCCGGCAATGTGATGACCTTCGCCGACCAGCAGAACTACGACGGGGCCACGACGATCGAGGCCGAGGCGGTGCTGCGCCTGGGCACTGGCGAGGACGGCGGCGATGCGTGGCTCCTCACCGGCGGCGAGCGCACCGAGGTCGTCGATGAGGGCGCCCTCGTGGTGGACAACTTCGACACCGACATCGAACTCGAGGACATCAGCGGCTCCGGCAGCCTCGAACAGGCCGGCGCCGCGACGCTCCGGCTCACCGGGAACACCGGTTACACCGGGGCGACCACGGTCTCCGACGGCACGCTCGCGCTCACCGGCGGCGACATCGCCGCGTCCACAAGCGTCGATCTCACCGGCGACCACGCGGTCCTGGACCTCTCGCAGGTCGAGGACCAGACCGTGGCCGACCTCGGCGGCGTCGCGGGCGCGGTCCTCAAGCTCGGCGGCGACGACCTCAACGTCGCCGGCGCCGAGGACACCGCGTACGCGGGCGGCGTCGAAGGCGAAGGCGGCCTGGTGAAGTCGGGCCCCGGCACGTGGACCTATTCGGGCGTCAGCACGGCTGCGGGCGAGTGGACGGTCGCCGAGGGCGCTCTGGCGCTGGACGGCGCCGAGCTGGCGGGCGACCTCACGATCGACACCGGCGGCGACCCGGCCTCCAATACGGCTCCCGACTCGACTCTCGACGCTGCTGCCGAATCAGCTGCCGACTCTGCTACCGACCCAGCCGCAGGCAACGGCCTGACGGTCGCGTCCGCGAGCAGCGTCGGTGGGAGCCTGACGCTCGGCGAGAGCTCGGCGCTCACGGTCGGCACCGGCGGCGGACTCGCTGTCGGCGGCGCGGCCGTCCTGGGCGGGACGCTGAGCATCGCCTACGAGGAGGGTGCGGCGCTCCCCGAGGAGATCACGGTCGTCACCGCCGAAGGCGGCGTCTCGGGCACGTTCGACGGCCTCGCGCAGGACGCCGAGCTGGCGGTCGGCGACGCGACCTACCGTGTCAGCTACGAGGACGGTCGAGTGGTGCTCAAGACCGACTCGCCGCAGGAGGCCGCCGAGGCGGCGGCCGCGAACGGGACCGGTGCGGCCGGTCTGCCCTGGTGGGCCTATGTGATCGGTGGGTGCATAGTCCTCCTGCTCCTCGGTCTCGGTCTGCTGGTGTGGCTCCGGCGGCGCCGCCGCGGTGGCGGTGCTGGCAGTGACGGTGGCGGTGGCAATGTTGGTGGTGACGGTGCTGGCGAAGCCGCCGGTGATACCACGATGGAGCTTCCAATACTGCGTCCGCGAACCTGAAGCAGAGCTGAAGACGCCTGAAGCGGGCTTAAGAACCGGCGTGTCTGGGAGCGTCACGGAGTGTCTACACAAATCGGACATAAGAGGGACCCCTGGCACAAAAATACACTGGGGGTACGACATTTTGGCGAGCTCGCAATGCGACTCGCGCGCGCCAGAGTCGCGAAACGCGAGGATTCTTAGCCACTGTGGTTGCCGGACAGCGGCTCCAGCGGTAGCGTGTGCAGCTCCGTTCGAGTCCGTCCAAGGCGTGGCGTGCAAATGCCGCCGCCCCGGCGCGGGAGCCAAATCGGAGTTCGTCAAGACCCTCGGGTGTTGACGAACCGCACCGGGTTCGCAAAAACCCGCTCGGCTCCCTGCGCGAGCAGAGAGGCTCCGTATGACCGTAGACGTGCAGCGCAAGATGGAGAACTACCGCGACGCGAAGCACCTGAAGACCCGCGTCAACCTCTACGACTACCGCACCCCGAGGTTCGAACCGGTCGACTTCGCGGCCGAGCTCATGCCCGCCGACCCGCGGCTGGTGCTCGACGTCGGCTGCGGCTACGGCCGCTACGTCAAGCGGCTCCGCGCCGACCACCCCGAGGCTGTCGTCGTCGGCATCGACGCCGCGCCCGGGATGCTCGCCGAGGTCCCTGCGCCGGTCATGGCCGCCGACGCCCAGTCGATCCCCTACCCCGACGGCTGCGCCGACGCGGTCCTGGCCATGCACATGCTCTACCACGTGCCCGACATCGCCAAGGCCGTCGCCGAATTCCGGCGCGTGCTCAAGCCCGGCGGCACCCTCCTCGTCTCGACCAACCTCGATGAGGACATGACCGAGCTCTATGCACTATGGACCACCGCGATGCGGAAGGTCCTCGGCCCCAACGCTCCTCGCGCGGACGACGAAATCCTCGCGTTCAACTCCGCGAACGCCCCGGCGTACCTGGCGGCCGAATTCGACTCGGTCGAACGCTTCGAGAAGCGCGGCGTGGTCTCGGTACCCGAGCCGGGCCCGATCCTGTCCTATATCGGCTCGGCGCGCACCTTCTTCGACATCGACGACGCCGACCACGACAGGGTCCTCGCCGCCGTCGGCGAGGCACTGGACGAGCACTTCGCGACGCACGAGCGCTTCGAGTCCGAGAAGGTGGTCGTCTTCTACCGCTGCCGCAACAGCGCTGCGACATGACCGGCGATCACGGCCGCAGCACTCCGCGACTGATCCTGCTCAACGGCCCGCCCGCGGTCGGGAAGTCCACTCTGGCCGTTCGGTACGCCGAGGATCATCCGTTCACGCTGGTCCTCGACCTCGACCAGGTGCGCCGGATGCTCGGGCGCTGGCGCGAGGACCCGGGCCGGGCCGGTCTGCTGGCCCGGGCGGCGGCGCTCGCGGCGGCCCGCGCCCACCTCGAATCCGGTCACGACGTGGTGGTGCCGCAATTGGTCGGACGAGTCGAGTTTCTCGAGCAGCTCGGGGCGACCGCCGCCGCTGCGGGCGCGCGGTTCTGCGAGGTCTTCCTCCAGGACGACCTCGCGAGCATCATGGGCCGCTTCGCCGAACGCACCCGCCTCGCCGCCGATCCGACCCATGTCGACGCCGGTGAGGGCCTGGCACGCGGTGAGGTGGACCTCGCCGACTACGTCGACCGGCTCACCGCGCTGATCCCCCAGCGCCCGAACGCGTCGACCGTGGCGTCAAGCCCCGGTGACATCGAGTCGACGTACCGGCGGCTCATGGCGGTCGTGGACGGCGATTGAGACTACAACGGCCGCAACGCCATACGCGTTGACACGGCGTCCCGCTCGCGTCGCAACCCAGGGTCCGGTCGGCGCTACCAGGCGACGCCGAGGTCGAGGATCGCCTCGATCGCCTGCGCCACACCGTCCTCGGCTGCGGCGGCCGTGCGGTCGGTGGCGACCGCGACGGCCTCGTCCCGGGCACCCTCGACCGCGAAGGAGCGCCCGGCCCAGGCGAGCATCGGGACGTCGTTCGGCGCGTCGCCGAACGCGACCACCTCCTCGGCGCCGATGCCGCGCTCGGCGCACCAGGCCGCGAGCGCCGCGCCCTTGGTGGCCTCGGTCGCGGTGCACTCGATCTCCGGGAAACTCCCCCACGGCCACAGGCTCACGCCGGGCAACTCGACACTGCGGGCCAGCGCGTACATCGCCGTCCCGGTCGAACCGGGGGCGCGGACGATGAGCTCGGCGACCGCTTCGGCCTCGGCGAGCGGGTCGCCGTCAGGGCCGACGATGGTCCAGGGGTCGCCGAAGTGGACGCCTTGCTGGAAGAACTCGGACTGGGCGATCTGGCGCGCCCCGGTCTCGACCGCGAACAGTGCACCGGGGATCGCCGCGCGCAGGCGCTCGTGGAGTTCGCGGGCGACAGGCAGCGGAATCGGGTGGCGCAGATCGGATTCGCGGGTGTCGGTGTCGTAGAAGATCGCCCCGTTGGAGCAGATGGCCGCGTCGAGGACGGGGGCGAGGTCGGGGATGCGGTAGACGGCCCGTGGCGGGCGCGCGGTGACGGCGACGGTGAGGAAGCCGTGTTCGCGGGCGGCTTGGAGGGCCTTGTGGTTGCGTTCGGAGAGTCGGCCCTGGCGGTCGAGCAGGGTTCCGTCGAGGTCGGTGGCGATCACCTTCGGCACTGGCACGCCATGAGTATCGGGGTTCGCGGTGCTGCGGGGCAAGCGCGTTCGGGTGTGAGATGGGCGGGCCGGCGCGGCGCCGGCCCGCTTCCGGTCAGGCGCGTTTGCGGGCGGAGCGGCGGCGCAGCAGTGCGCCGACGGCCCAGCCGGCGATGAAGACGACGGTGATCATGATCCACATCGGCGTCTCGACCTTGACGAGCCAGAGTTTGACGCCGACTTCTTCGGTGTTGGCGAGCACGAACCAGACGGCGAGGGCGATGATCACCCCCGCGACGATGAGTCTGCGGATCGCGCTCCCGCCCTTGGCCTCTGCGCTGTCCCCTGCCATGTCCGGCTCCTTCCCCTCGGGTCGGGATGGTCCGGTCAGTATGGACGGACGGGGCGCGGGGCGGTGCCGTATGGGGATATTCTGCGGCCCCGGCGGCGCGCGAGACGCCGCCGGGGCCGAGGGCTAACCGGTGTAGGGTGCGGCCGCTGCCTGGGCGGCGGTCATGAGTGCGCCCTCGTTCTCGGGCCAGAGGGAGTCGTCCACGCATGTGAAGGCGGGGAAGAATCCGCCGCAGTTCCCGAAGTCGGGTCCGATCTCGAACGTGAAGCTGGCGACGCCGAGTTCGCCGTAGGCCATGTCGTCGGTGGTGCCGCTGGTGCTGTAGCCGACGGTGTCGTCGTTGGTGCCGACGAAGTAGCCATTGGAGGCCGACATCGCCGCGCCGAGCTCCCGCAGCTGGGCGTCGTTCGGTGCGACGTCGGAGGTGTAGCCCCACGGGACGATGATGTACTCGCCGTAGGAGTGCAGGGTGAGGAAGACGTCGCGGGCGTCGTCGGGCGCCGCGTCGTCCGCGCCCGCACCGCGCTGGTCGGGGTGGATGGCTCGCAGGAGGTCTTCGACCGCCTGCGTCTCGGGTTCGGATGCGGCCGTGGGCCCTTGGTAGGTCTCGGAGCAGGGGTTGGTGGAGTCGGCGCCCCATTCGAAGCTGGAGTTGCGGTTGAGGTCGATGCCGAGGCCGTCGCCGCAGTTCCCGTTGGAGTCGTTCGCGTTCTTGCGCTGGAGGATCGGGTCGTCGCCACCGGAGGCGACGATGTCGGCGCCGTCGGGGTTGGCGACGGGCACGACCCACAGTTCGGTGGTGTCCATCAGCTCGGTGACCTCGGCGTCGGTGCCGTAGCCGTCGACGAGCTTGTCGATCCAGCGCAGGGCGATCTCGCCGGTGGCGATCTCGCGGGCGTGGATCTGGGCGACGAGGGAGAACCGGGGCTTGGCCGAGTCGGGGTCGGTCCCGCAGTCGCCGTCGGCGAGCTTGGTGATGCAGATGGCGTAGACGTCATGGCCGCCTTGGCCTTCGGTCTTGAGCCAGGAGTCGCCGATGTCGTGGAGCTGCGTCAGGTCGGGGTGGGCGGCGGCGACCTCTTCGAGGTGGGCCTCGATGGTGTCGACGGTGCGGTAGCCGCCGTAGTAGGTGCCTTCCTGCTGGGCGGTGGCGCCGACTTCCTTGTAGACGGTGTCGAAGAATTCGGGGTCGTGGCCGAGTGCGCGCAGTTCTTCGGCGACGGCCTCGTCGCCGATGATCTGGGCTTCGCCGCCGTGTTCGTGGGCGACGTCGAAGCCGAGCTGTTCGAGTTCGGTGACTTCGTCGGCGGTGAGGTCGTCGACGGTCCAGGTGACCGGGGTGGAGGCGGCCGCGTCGTCGGGTTGGATCGGGTCGGCCTGGGCGGTGAGGGTGGCGACGCCGGTGGCCGCCGCCACGACCCCCATCGCGATGCCCGCGGTGACGAGCCTTCGCTGCTTGTGCATGTGTCCGTTCCTTTCTCGGCAGCCAAGGGTGCGGCTGACCGAAGGGGTGGCCAAAGGGATCTTAATCCTACATTTACCCATCAACTCCGCAAATCATCAATATATTGGGACACAATGGATTCCATTTCGGATCCGGGTTCGCGCGCCGGTCAGCGGGCTCCGACGCGGCGGCTGAGGGCCAGCAGGTAGGCCTCGCGGTCGAACGGGTTCGCGTCCGTGCGCGTCCGGGACGGGACGGGCCCGGTCACCGGCTCGTGGCGTTCGAACGCGCTCTCCAGGACGCCTTCGCCGCCGGTGAGGCTCGGGAGGCGCTGGCCGAGGCCGTGGACGGCAGCGGCCGGGATCGTCCCTTCGAGAACGCAGCGGTCCCCGCGGTGCTCGGGCGGCTCCGGGACGGCCCGCAGTTTCGCGAGCGCGGCGAGGACGCCGCCGAGGTCGGGGCCGGGCAGTTCGATGCGAAAGCGATGCAGCGGTTCGCATACGACGGTCCCCGCCTGGCGCAGCGCGGTGGCGAGCACGAGTGGGACGAGGCTCCGGAAGTCCCCGGCGGTGCTCGACATGGACTTGTCGAAGCCGCCGTGCGCGCTCGACTGGCGGGCCCAGTAGCCCGAGCGGGTCATGCTCACCGCGCAGCCCTCGACCTGCCAGCCGTGGGGGCCTTGGCGCAGGGTCTCGTGGACGGTCTCCTCGACGGCCTTGAAGAACGCGTACGGCATCGAGCCGAGTTCGACGCCGAGACCGAACGTGACGCCGGGGCCGGGGGCCGGTTCGATGCGCAGGCCGACGGTGGCGAGGAACGGGTTCGGGGCGGTCGCGATGAACTCGGCGAAGGCTCCGGTGCCGACGAGGCGTTCGACGCAGATGACGGTGGACTCGCGGAAGTCGACCTCCAGGCCGTGCTCCTCGGCGAGGGTCGCGCCGATGACCTCCTTCTGGACTTCGCCGTAGAGCGAGACGGACAGTTCCCGGCGCTCCTCGTCGTGGCGCAGCCCGATGAGCGGGTCCTGTTCGGCGAGTTGGGTGAGCGCGGCGTGGAGGGCGGGCCGGTCGCGGTCTCGGGCGGGGACGACGACGGTCTCCAGGGTCGGCGGGGCGAAGTGCTCGCTGCGGCGCCGCGGGGCTTGCCCGATCGGGTCGCCGATGCGGACATCGCCGAGGCCCCAGAACTTGGCGATCCGGCCGGCTTCGACGCGAGGGCCCGGCCGGTCCGTGCCGCCGTCGAAGACGCTGAGGGCGGTCACCTTGGCTTCGCGGCCTTCACCCACTGGGACCTTGTCGCGGACGCTGATGGAGCCGGAGTACAAGCGGGCGTACGCGATCCGTTCACCGGAGGGGCCGCGGTCGATCTTGAAGACGGTGCCCGAGAGCGGCCCTGAAGCGTCGCCCGCCGTGCCGGGCAGGAACCGCTGGATGTCGTCCACGAGTCCGGTGATCCCGGCGCCGGTGATCGCCGATCCGAAGTAGACCGGATGCGCCCGGGCCTTCGCGACTTGGGCGGCCAGCGCGGCGTCCAACCGGGCCTTGGTGAGCCTTGGACCGCTGGTGCGCATGAGCTCGGCCGGTACCGCGTGACGCGCCATATGTGACATACCACTGGGTGCGGCATTGCGGGACATCGAACCGTCGATGGTCGGTCCACCGGGTGTGGTGGGAGCGGCGAGATAGTCGGCGACCAGGGCTTCGTCCAGGTCGGCGAGTGCTTCGACGAGGTCGTCGGCGTAGTCGCCGTCGCGGTGGCGCGGGATGCTCGAGGCCGTTGCGGTGCCGAGGTCGGCCACGGTGTCCATCGCGATGACGGCCGGGTCGAGCTTCGCGGCGAGGTCGGCGAGCAGCGAATCGCGGCGGGCCCCGGTGCGGTCGATCTTGTTGGCGAACACCAGGGTGGGCACGCCGAGGCGGCGCAGCGCCCGGAACAGGACGCGGGTCTGGGCCTGGACGCCCTCGACGGCGGAGACGACGAGGACCGCCCCGTCGAGGAGGCCGAGGATCCGCTCGACCTCGGCGATGAAGTCCGGGTGGCCGGGCGTGTCGATGAGGTTGACCGTGGCGTCGCCGAGCGCGAAGGAGACCACGGCGGACTTGATGGTGATGCCGCGGCGGCGTTCGAGGTCGAGCGTGTCGGTGCGGGTGCTGCCCGCGTCGACGCTGCCGACCTCCTCGATGACTCCGGCGGCTTGGAGCAGCCGCTCGGTCAGGCTGGTCTTACCGGCGTCGACATGGGCGAGGATCCCGAGATTGAGCGTGCGCAATGAAATTCATGTCCTTTTTGTCGTTGAGGCCTTTCTCGAGGGACATGAACTGTTGCCGCATGGTCGCTCCTTCTCCGGTTCGGTGCACGGCGCTGGGCGCCGCAAGGGACCAGTGCAGCAGACCGGGGCGGACGGTGCAATCGGTTTTCACCCGGATCGGGTGGGAGGGCGTTTCAGGCGGCGGCCGCGGCGTCGTCGGTGGCGCTCTTGGAGGTGGCGCTGTCGGCGTCGACGCTCTCGTCGAGGCTGTCGCCTACCAGGAAGCTCTCGATGATCCGGGCGACGCCGTCCTCCGCGTTGGTCGCCGTCCGGTCGGTCGCGGCGGCGACCGCCTCGGGGTGGGCGTCGCCCATCGCATAGGAGCGGGCGGCCCAGGCGAGCATCGGGGCGTCGTTCGGCATGTCGCCGAACGCGACCACGGCGTCCTGGGCGAGGCGCCGCTCCTTGCACCAGTGCGCGAGGCCCGAAGCTTTGTCGGCGCCGCGCGCGTTGAAGTCGAGCATCCCGAAGTCGCCCCAGTGGCACATGGAGAGCCCGCCGAGGTCGGCGTCCTCGACGGCCGCGGCCATCTCCTCGCCGGTGCGGTCCGCGCAGTAGACCTTGAGCTTGACGGCGCGCCTGACGCGTTTGAAGACCGCGTCGATGCCCTCGACGAAGTCCCAGTTCGAGGAGCCGACGAGCGCCCGGTAGGCCTCCTCGCCGACGATGCCGTCGCCGGTCTCGACCGCGAAGATCGCATCGGGCAGCCGCTTGGCGATAGCGGCGGTCACCTTGCGCGCCGTCGGGACCCGGATGGAGCGCAGGATCCGCGTCCGGCCGGTCGCGGGCTGGTAGACGATCGCGCCGTTGGCGCAGACCGCGCCGTCGAGGAGCGGGACGAGGTCGGGCAGCATGTCGACGCCGTAAGGGGTGCGGGCGGTGACGGCGACGACGGCGATGCCCTCGGCGCGGGCGGCGGTGAGGGCAGCGCGGGTCCGCTCGGAGAGGACACCGTCCGGGGCGAGGAGGGTGCCGTCCAGGTCGGAGGCGATCACAAGGGGCTTGAGCACCGCTCAAGTATCGCCTTCCCGCGCCAATGGCGGCAACCGCAAGTGCCGCAGGCTGGACGGGGTGTCAGGTCGGTGATGAACAGTGTTGTGCCGCAAGGGTTTCCGGTTTCGCGGCGAACCGGGACCCCGTTGTTGACTCCTGGGTCAAGAATGGGGTAGGGTCTTGGTCATGGGCAGGCCGAAGAACTTCGAACCGGACGTCGCCGTCGCGCAGGCGATGGAGACGTTCTGGTCGCAGGGCTACGCGGGGACCTCCCCCGCCGACCTCGCCGAGGCCACCGGCGTCGGCAAAGGCAGTCTGTACCACACGTTCGGCTCCAAGCGGGAGCTCTTCGGCAAGGCGCTCGACCTGTACGGACAGGCCGGGTCGGAGCTGACCGAGGAGTGCCTGAACGAGCCGGGCAGCACCGCCAAGGGGCGCATCCGCGCGTACCTGCGGTTCATGGTCGACACCGACCTGTCCGGTCCCGTGCGCCGCGGATGCCTCGCGGCCAACACCGCGCTCGAACTCGGCAACAGCGACCCCGAGGCCGCTGTCGCCGTCCGTGCCATGACGAACGAGACCATCCGGCTGCTCACCGAACGCCTCCGCCGCGGCCAGCGCGACGGGGACGTCGCACCCGAGGTCGACGCGGACGCGCAGGCGCACTTCCTGATGAACACCATTGTCGGGCTGCGCGTCATGGCCAGGACCCATGAGGGTCCGGTGCTGCACGGGATCATCGAGTCGGCCCTGGCCGGCTTCTTACCAAGGCACGCCTGAAGCGGCACGGCCGAGCGCTGCACACCTGAACCATCGCGCCCTCGCCTGAGGGCGTTTTCTCCGCTCCAATTTTTGACCTCAAGTTCAATAATTCTCGTGAGAAAGGCAGTCCCCATGGAACTCGGACTCAACGGCAAGACCGCTCTCGTCACCGGCGCGAGCCGCGGCATCGGCCTGGCCATCGCCCAGGCCCTCGCCGCCGAAGGCGTACGGGTCGTGGGCGCCGCCCGCACCGTCACGCCCGAGCTGGAGAAGGTCGCCGCGGCGACCGTCAGCGCCGACCTGTCCACCCAGGAAGGCGCCGTCCGCATCGTCGAAGAGGCGGTCGCGGCGGTCGGCGGGATCGACCTGCTGGTCAACAATGTCGGCGGCGGCGACGTCGACCGGATGGTCATCGGCGGCTTCCTCGACATTCCCGCCGAGCAGTGGGCCGAGGTGTTCAACCTCAACCTGTTCAGCGCGGTGTGGACCACGAAGGCGGCGCTGCCGGGCATCGTCGAGCGGCGCGGCGCGATCGTGAACATCTCCTCGGTCAACGGCCGCATGCCGCTGGGCAGCCCGGTCGCCTACGCCGAGGCCAAGGCCGGTCTGACCATGTTCTCCAAGCGCCTCAGCGAGGAGGTCGCGCCGCTGGGCGTGCGGGTCAACACGGTCTCACCGGGCGTCATCGGCACGCCGCTGTGGCGCGACGAGGACCGCTTCGGCGGCAAGGTCGCCGAGGCGTTCGGGGTGGCGCACGCCGACCTCCTGGAGAGCATCCCGGGCCAGTTCGGGATCTCGTCGGGCCGCATCGGCGAGCCCGAGGAGGTCGCCGACCTGGTGGCGTTCCTGCTCTCCGACCGGGCTGCGAACATCCACGGCGCCGACCACGTGATCGACGGCGGGACCCTCAAGGTCGCATAGGAAAAGTCGTGGCGGGCGCGGTGGACACACCGCGCCCGCCGCGTTCATGTCAGTCCCCAGTGTCACGGGTGCATCACCGGCGCAACCGTGCCACAATCGGCGCCGTCAGAATGGGAGTGCCCGACCCGATTCGCATCACCGTCCTACCTTGGTATGCGACACCGCCCGTTGAAGGAGCCCATCATGGCCTACAACCCGCCTCCGCACTACAGCTTCGGCGAACCCGGCGACGCGCAGCGCCCGCAGAGCGTCCCGCCCGCCTACTCGCCCCAGCCCCCGCTGCAGTCACAGCCGCCGCAGCAGCCCATGGAGACCGGGTACGTCCCCCAGCAGGTCGGACCGGTCTCGGCCTACCCGGCGCCGCCGACGCAGCCGACGTTCGCCACGCAGGTGCTCCAGCCGCCGCCCCCCGCCGGGCCGCGGCGGTCGCCGCTCATCCCGATTCTGGCCGTGGCCATGGTGATCGGCCTGGCCGGCGCCGCGCTGTCACTGGCGCTGTGGCTGCGCTCGGACGGCGACCTGGGCGACGCCCAGGCGAAGCTCGACGACCGCGAGGCCGAGATCGCGCAGCTGGAGGAGGACCTGGAGGCGGCCGAAGCGCAGGCCGGGGAGTTCGAGGTCCAGGCCGCCGACGCCGAGTCGATGCGGGCCTGCCTGGACGACCTCAAGTGGTACTACGACACGCCCGCGGGCTCCGACGAGGAGGCCGAGGCCGAACTGGCCCTGCAGGACTCGTGCGCCACCTGGATCTGGTGACCCGGGCCTGAAACCTCGTCGCCAACCGTGATCGATCGGTTTCCATTGCGGGCCTTATCGTTCGTCCTCGTGGCGGGCGAAGGCCGCGGGGACGCGGAGTTCGTGGCCCCGGAACAGGTCGATCCTCTCGGCCTCCTCCCTGGTGACCCAGCGGGAATCGGAGGCTTCGAGTTCGGCGAGGCGGATCGGCTGACCGGGGTCGAGCATGCGGGCCGCGAAGCTCATGATCATGGGCATGCGGCTGTCGCCGAGATCGGTGTCACGCTTGTCGAACGCCCAGTTCAGGCCGGTCAACTCGACGTCCAGGCCGGTCTCCTCGGCGGCTTCGCGGACGGCGGCGAGGCCTACCGGCTCACCGACCTCGGCGGCGCCGCCGGGCACCGCCCACTGGCCGGTGTCGGTCCGCCGGATCACCAGGAGCCGCCCGGCGTCGTCGAAGACCGCCGCGTCCGCCCCGGTGGAGACGCAGTGGGCTGCGAGGTTCCCGCAGTCGATGCGCGGGTAGGCGAGGTCGGTCTCGACCGTGCGCTCACACAGCTCGGCGATGCGGTGCTGGCGCTCGATCTCGTACACGTTCGTCACCGCCGCAAGGGATTCCTTGGCAAGGGCGGCGGCCGCGTCGATGATCTCCCGCGCGGCGGACGAGACCGGCAGCGACGGGCGATCTGGTTGGGCCGCACTGGATTCCGGGGTCACGCTCGGCAGGTCGCCGTCGAGGTCGGGATCGCCGGGTGCGAGCAGGACTGCGGCAGATGCGGCGTCGAGGCCGGTGGCGAGCTCGTAGACGAGCAGGAACGTGTGGGGGCAGGCGAATCCGGCCAGATCGGTGTCGGCGATGGCGACCGGATCGGCGGGGACTTCGGTGCCGAGCGCGGAGGCGGTCGCAGTGAGTCGCTGACCGAGTGTCCCGGAGGTCGCGTCGAGGCGTTCGCGCCGCACGAGCCGGGTGCCGTCGGCGCAGTCGACGCGGAACTCGATGCCGGGCATGGGGGTTCGTAGGTTCGTGTCGGTCTCGTAGATCGCGAGGATCGCCGCGAACGAGCGGTGGTCGACCTCGGCGGTGAGCGCCGCCGCCAGTTCCCGCAGGCGACGCAGGCGCGCTTCCTCGTCAGGTCCGGCGCCCCAGTAGAGGCCGTTGGCGGCCTCGGCCCGGAAGATCCCGGCAAGTCGGGCGAGGCCGACGGCCGCGCTCGTAGCCAGGTCAGCGGCGTGATCTGCGGGTCGGTTCGTCGCCATGGAACTCCTTCACTCAACGGACGGGCAGGGCGCGGGCCGGTCAGATAGTACGCCGAGCCGAAGCCGCACGAGCGGCACCGAGCGCCGCCCGAGTCGACTCAATAAGGACCGCGTCGCCGAGGCGTTCGCGCATGGCGAGGACCTCGGTGAGGACTTCGACGGCGATGTGCGGTGTTCCGACGTCGATCAGGTGCTTGCCGTAGTGCTGGAGTGCGAAGTGCAGGATGCCGGGCGCTTCGGCCCGAGCGATCGCGATCGCCTGCCGGTAGAGCGGTTCGGCGGCATCGAGTGAGCCCGGATAGCGGTGTGCGTCACCGAGGTTGACGAGCGCGGCGACGCGCTGGTGCGCGGTGGCCGCCTGCTCCACCGCCTCGCCGAGGATCCGCTGGGCGCGGCCGTAATCGCCGAGGACGATGAAGCCGACGCCGACCTGGCGCAGCTCGGATTGCGAGAGTTCGGGTTCGCGGGCCAGCTCCGATTGGACGAGGCTGCGGAGCCGCTCCGGATCGGTCGCGTACATGCGCCCGTCGTCGCCGATCGCGATGAGTTCGTCGATCTGCTGCCGCACTGCGGACATCACCGGTCCCCGTTTCGTGGCATCGCAGGTCAGGGACTCTGCAGGATGAGGCCTTGGTATTGGTTGACCTTGCCCTCCAGCGCCACGAAGTTCGCTTCGACGACGGTGAAGTGCTCCTCGGCGATTCGCTGGAGGCGCTCATTCGTGAGGAATGAGAAGAAGCGCTTCGGCTCGTACCTGTCGGCCTCCCAGACTCCCGTGAAGTCCTGGCCCCCATACTGTCCCCAGTAGAACAAGCCGCCCGGCGCCAGCACCCGCCGCACCTCGGCCAGCACTCCAGGGAGGTCGGCGGGCGGCACGTGGAGCAGGCAGTTCATGCCGAAGACCGCGTCGAAAGCGCCGTCCGCGAAGGCCAGGTCGCCGAAGTCCATCACCTCGGCGTCCAGGCCCTTGTCGCGGCAGAGCGCGACCAGCGCGGGCGAGAGGTCCACGCAGGTCACGCCGAAGCCCTCGTCGGCGAAGTACCGGCCGCTGACGCCGTGCCCGGCGCCGATCTCCAGGAGCCGCGACGCTCCCGCCTCGCGCAGGCGCGCGGCGAACCGGGTCCGCTCCGCCGCCTTCCACACCGCGTCGTCCATGCCCTCGCGCGCATCGGCCCCGGCGTCGTAAGCGCGGACCAGATCCTGCTTCAGCTCGTCGTATCCCACGGCGCCGATGATGGCAGAGGGGTCCGACGGACCCGCGTTCAGCGGAGCCCGGCATCGGCGAGGGCGCGGTTGCGGGCCTTGCGCGGCAGGCGGTCCACGTAGACCGTGCCTTCGAGGTGGTCGTACTCGTGCTGGAGGCAGCGCGACAGCGTGCCGGTGCCCTCGATCCGCACCGGCTCGCCTCCGGCGTCGAAACCCTCGATCACGGCGGTCGCGACCCGGGCCGTGTCCTCGAACGAGCCGGGCACCGACAGGCAGCCCTCGTCGCCGGTCATCAACTCGCGCGGCGGCGCGGGCAGGGTCAGCACGGGGTTCACGACCGCCGCCACGGTGCGCTCGCCGTCGGCGTCCTCGCAGTCGAGGACGAAGACGCGAAGGTCGACGCCGATCTGGTTGGCCGCCAGTCCCACGCCGTTCGCGGCGTACATGCTCGCGAACATGTCCTCGACGAGCTGCGCGAGCGCGTCGTCGAAGGCCTCGACCGGCTTGCAGGGCCGGTGCAGCACCGGGTCGCCGTAGCGGACGATCGGGTGCACCCGGCCGTTCGCGCCCGGGCCCGCCGCCGCGGCCTCATCCACCGGTGTCTCCCTGTCTGGCAACGCTGCTCCTCGGTTTCGCGGCGGCACTCAAGCCGCCTCTTGTTGCAAATTCGTGGCAATAATATCCGGTGGCCTCGCGGCCGCTCCCGCTTCCACCCGGCGCTCTCCGATCGATAGCCGCTCGTATCCGCGCCGTTACGCGCATCGCCCACAATTGAACAAAGCGGCCGTCATTCGGTGGCGAACCCGTGCTCACCCCTGCGAGGCAATCATGCGTCTCATTCGTCTCTCCATTGTGTCCCTAGCGGCGGCGCTGCTGCTGTTCGGGTGCGCCTCCTCCGGTGACGGCGACGCGGGCTCCGAGGACCTCGCCGAACCCGAAGCGGCCGACACCGCCGAGGACGGCGCCGAGGACCCTGCAGGCGCGGTCGATCCGCAGGTGGACACCGGTGAACGCGCCGTCATCTACGAGGCCGTACTCGGCGTCAGCGACGACGACCCCGAGCGGGTCGCCGAGGACGCCTGGACCCTAGCCGAGTCCTTCGGCGGCTTCGTCACCGCCGACGAACGCGACCGGCTCACCGGGGACGACGAGGCCTACAGCAGCGCCCACCTGGTCCTGCGCATCCCCTCCGAGCACTTCTCCGAGGCCATGTCGGACCTGTCCGGCCTCGCCGATTCGGAGACGAGCCGGTCGGTCACCACCGAGGACGTCACCGAGGCCACCGTCGACCTCGCCGCGCACATCGCCACCCAGCGCGCCAGCGTCGACCGCGTCCGCGAACTGCTCGCCGAAGCCGAGTCGATCACCACGATCCTGGACCTCGAAACCGAACTGGCCGAGCGAGAAGGCCAACTGGCCTCCCTGGAATCGCAACTGGAGGACCTCACCGACCGCGTCGCACTGTCCACGATCGACCTCACCGTGACCGCCCCCGCCGCGCCCCCGGCGAAGGAGGAGTCCTCGGGGCCCGACAACTTCTGGGACGGCCTGGTCGTCGGCTTCTCCGGCGCGGTGACCCTGCTCGTCGGCCTGTCGATCCTGCTCGGCGTGCTGCTGCCGTTCACGCCGATCGCCGCGCTCGTGGCCGCCGCGATCGTCCTGCCGCTCCGCTGGTCGCGCAAGCGCCGCATGGCAAAGGCCGCCTCCTCCCCCGCGCCGTACTCCCCGCTCCCGCCCGCACCGCTCGCACCGCCCGTGGAGCGGTGAGGCCGCCGGGCTTGGGGCGGGCGGTTCCGAACGGGACTGTGAGAGACTGACTCGCGTTCGTTCCACCGCCCCAGGAGAGGACGCCGCATGCGCCGTATAGCCAGGTGGGTCAAGCCGCTCAACGCCGCGATGGCCCCCGCGCTCGCACGGGCCGTCCGCAATCCCGACGCCGCGTTCGAAACGGTCCTCGGCAAGGCCGAGGCCGCCGCGGAGATCGGCGCCGACATCGACCGCGACTTCGTCGAGGACTACCGGGCGCTCATGCACCGCTTCGCCGAAGTCCCCACGCTCTCCTACCTGGGCTGGGTCGCCACCGCCGCCGAGTTCCAGATGCGCCTGTCCAACCGGCTGCGCATCCGGCGCCTCCACGCCGAGCACCCCGAGATCGCCCGCGAGCCGATCGAGCGGCCCATCATCGTCGTGGGCCTGCCGCGGACCGCGACCACGCTGGCGCACCAGGTCATCACCGCACCCGAAGGCAACCGGGCCCCGCTGATGTGGGAGTTCCGGCACGCCGACCGGTTCGACATCGACCCGAAGCTGCGCGAGCGGCGACGCAACGAGGCGCAGCGGATCTCCCAGGCCGTCAAGTACATCGCGCCAGTGTGGCCGATCATCCACCCCAACAGCGCCGACACTCCCGAGGAGTGCGTGCTCGCCCTGCCGCACGGCCTGCACTGGCTGACCCGCTTCCGCCTGCCCGGCTACCGCGAATGGCTCGCCGAGCACGATTTCGTGCCCGACTACCAGTACCTCAAGGAGTTCCTGCAGGTACTCCAGTTCGGCGACCGGCCCCGGCGCTGGGTGATGAAGTCCCCGTTCCACCTGTACAACATGGACGCACTGCTGAAGGTCTTCCCGGACGCGCAGATCGTGTGGACCCACCGGGACCCGCAGACCGTCATGGGCTCCTGGTGCTCCCTCGCCGAGACCGGCATCGCCATGTGCAACAAGAGCTACGACACGCACCAGATCGGCCGCGAATGGCTCGAATCGCTGTCGTGGATGGTCGAGCAGGGCCGCCTGGCGCGGCTGCGGATCGCCCCCGAGCGGATGGTCGACGTGTCATACCACCAGCTCACGGCCGACCCGTTCGGGCAGCTCCCCCGCATCTACGAGCGCCTCGGTCTGGAGTGGAGCTTCCGCGAGGAGGGCAACCTCGAAGGGGTGCTCAACCGCCCGGGCATGCGCCGCAACCACGAGTACACGCTCGCGCGCTACGGTCTCGACCCCGACATGGTGGACGCGGCCTTCGGCGACTACACCAAGCTCGTCGCCGCCATCCGCTGACCGCGCCTCGCAGGTAGCCCCCGGCTATTGCGAGCGCGGCCGCGGCGGAAATCCCCGCCGCGGCCCGCTTCGCGTCAGAGGCTCCAGACCTGGACTTCGCCGAGGGCGTTGCCGGTGACGGCCACCTGGTGGCCGTCGATCTCGGTCACCTTCGCGGCCGTCAGCGCCGCATCTGCGGAGAACTGCGCGAAGCTCTCGCCGATCGCGGCGCCCGAGGCGAGGTCGAAGAGGCTCAGCCCCTTCTCACCGGAGGCGATCACCACGGCCTTGCCGTCCTGTTCGAGGATGCTCAGGCCGCTGACGGTCTGGTAGAGCTCCTTCGCGGCCGTGCCGTAGGGTTCGGCGGCCGCCAGGTCCCAGGCCTGGATCGAGCCGTCGCTCGCCGCGGTGACGGCGAGCGTCTTGCCCGCGGCCTGGCCCACGTTGAGGCCCAGGATGTCGTAGGGCAGCTGGTCGAAGGTGCCGCCGACGGCCTCGCCGGTGGTCAGGTCGTTGACCATGACCCGGTTCTCGTAGTGGCCGACCGCGCGCAGCGCGCCGTCCACCTCGATGAATCGGAGGCCTTCGACGTACCCGGTCGAGACCTCGGTGATGGCGGTGCCGGTGAACAGCTGATTGATGTAGTAGTCGGTGGCGTAGGCGGGGGTGGAGTCCCACATGCCGTACCAGTAGACCGTCTCGTACTGGGACTCCCTGTCCGCGACGGGGTTCGCGGGGTCGTCGAGGTACCAGACGTCGTCGGTCATGCCATCGCTGGAGAAGACCGCGGTGCGCCCGTCCGCGTCGGTGACGACGCCGAGGCTGGCGATGGTCGACTGGTGGCCGCGGTAGGTGTCGATGAGGCTGCCGTCGGCCGGGTTCCAGATGCGGACGAGGCCGTCGTCGCCTCCGGTCAGGACCACGGGCGCGCCGTCGAGTTCGGCCACGGCCATGGCGCTGATCGCGCCGGTGTGCCGCTCGCTCATCACGGCGACCAGGTCGCCCTGCACCGCGCTGGCGAAGGGCACGAGCCCGTCGTCGGCGCCCGATTCGGCCGAGCCGCCGTCACTGCCGCCGTCGTCCTCGGCGCTCTCGCTGGCGCCGCCGTCGTCGGTGTTCTCGGTCTGCCCGTTGTCGCTCGCGGTGGTGAGGTCGCCTTCGTCCTCGGGTATGAACTGGAAGCCGATGAGGGCCGCGAGGGCGAGGACGACGAGCAGGGCGGCGGCGGAGACCGCCGTGATGCCCTGCTTGGACTTGATCCAGGGGCCCTCGTTCGCCGGCGGCATGGGCGGCTGCGGGTACTGGCCGGGGAGGTGGCCGGGCGGGACCGGTGAGCCGGGGTGCGGCTGCGCGGCCGGGCCGGGCATGGGCCCGAATCCCTGCGGGGTCGGCTGGGAGATCGGCCGCGGCGCGGAGGGGCTGGGCAGCTGCATGGTCTGGCTGGTCGGGGCCGCCGGCGCGGCCACGGGCATAGGGGCGGTCTGCGGGGGCAGGGCCGGGCTCGGGACCGAGATCGGGGTGTTGACGGTGTGCTGGGCGACCAGCCCGCCCTCGGAGACGGCCAGTTCGGGCTGCTCGATCGCGGCGGGCGCGATGCCGATCGCGCGGTGGAGCAAGGTGGCGACGAGGGGCATCCGGCTGGCCGCGCCGACCAGGAAGAGACCGGTGATCTGCTCCTTGGCCAGGCCCGATTCGCGGATGACGCCCTGGGTGACGCGGATGGTGCGCTCGACGAGGGGCGCGCAGACCTGCTCGACCTCCTCGCGGGTGAGATGGGCGTCGATGTCGAGCAGCGGGATCGTCAGTTCGGTCGAGGCGCTTCGCGACAGGCGCTCCTTGGCCTGGCGGACCTCCTCCATGAACGCGGTCCGGTGGCGCAGGTCGGCGGGCTCGGTCGGATTGGTGAGGCGCCGCCAGCGCTCGTCCTCGGGCTGGACGCTGGCGGCGAGGTGCTCGGCGAGGACCTGGTCGAAGTCGAGGCCGCCGAGGTCGTCGGCGCCGTCGACGGCGAGGACGTCGAAGCCGTTGGTGGCGCGGCGCAGCACGGTCGCGTCGAAGGTGCCGCCGCCGAGGTCGTAGACGACGACGCCGTTGCCGGGCAGGACACCGGTGTCGAGGGTTTCGACGAAGTAGCTGGCGGCGGCGACGGGTTCGGCGACGAGGTCGACCTTGCCGAGGCCGGCGGCGCTGGCGGCGTCGGCGACGACGTGGCGGCGGGTCGGCCCCCACGCGGCGGGGACGGTGACGGTGACCGGGCCGAGGCCGCCGAGGGTCTGCTCGCATTCGCGGGCGACGCGGCTGAGGACGGCGGCGATGACGCTGGTCACGGGAATGTCGGTCTCGCCCAGGAGGATCGAGGCGTCGTCGATGCGGCGCTTCGGGTTCGGTTCGTACCGTTCGGGTTTGCGCCGTCCGGAGTGGACCGCGTCCGCGCCGACGACGGGCCCGCCCTCGTCGTTGATGAACACCGCGGAGGGCAGTTGCGGCGAGCCGTCGAACAGCTGCTGGTGGACTCGCCCGTCGGCGCGGCGGATGGTGGCGACGGTGTGCGAGGTGCCGAAGTCGATGCTGATCGAGGCGGGTCGGGGGCTGTTGAAGGACATGAGGCAACCTTAGTGACCGGTTTCCAGGGGGCGGGGTCAACCGGGGGTCGTCGGCGGGTGCGGGCCGCCGTGGGGCCGAACCGGTTCGGGAATGCTGCGAGAATTCCTCAGTGGGTATCCAGACGCAGCTGCGACGTGCGGTCGCGGTGTTCAGGTTCGTCGCGCTCGGCTTCCCGGTCCTGCTCGGCGTCCTGTCCTTCGACGCGCTGGTGCGCCCGGTCGCCGGGGCGCTGCTGGTCGCCGTGCTGATCGGGTGGACCGGCGCGGTCAACTACCGGTACACCCGAAAGGGGTATGAGCCGCGGGTCCTCTACGCGGACCTGGCGGTCACGGCCGCGGCGGTCGCCGTCTCGGCGTGGGCGCTGGCCTTGGCCGACCGGGCGGTGCCGATCTCGTTGGGGCCGTGGCTGGCCGGGGCGGTGCTCGCGTGGGGCGCGGCGTGGGGGCGGCGCAGCGGGGCGGTCTCGGGCGCCGTGGTCGCCGTGTTCGGCATGGTCTTCCGCGGCGGGATCAGCGAGAACACCGTCAACGAGGCGGCGCTGCTGGTCCTCACCGGCTTCACGTTCGGCCACCTGGTGCGCCTGGGCGTGGAGGCCGAGGAGCGGACGCGGCAGGCGACCGAGCGCAGCGCCGCCGCGCGCGAACGGGAGCGCCTGGCCCGCGACATCCACGACTCGGTGCTCCAGGTGCTGGCGCTGGTGCAGCGGCGCGGCAACGAGATCGGCGGCGAGGCGGCCGAACTGGGGCGCCTCGCAGGACGCCAGGAGGAGGCGCTGCGGGCGCTCGTCGTCTCCGAGGCCTACCGGCACCCGCTCGACGGCCAGCGCGACCTGAGGGAGCTCCTGGGCCGCCATGCGGGGGCGGCGGTGACGATCGCGGCCCCGGCCACGCCGGTGCGGCTGCCGGCGGCGACCGCCCGCGAGTTCGCGGCGGCGGTGGCGAGCGCGGTCGACAATGTGCGCGAGCACTGCCCGGCCCCGACTCGGGTGTGGCTCTTGGTGGAGGACGACGGGGAGGCGGTGACGGTGAGCGTGCGGGACGACGGCCCGGGCATGGCGCCGGGCCGGTTGGACGAGGCCGCCGCCGAGGGCCGCCTCGGTGTGGCGCAGTCGATCGAGGGCCGCATCAGGGAACTGGGCGGGACGAGTGCGGTCGTGTCCGCGCCCGGGCAGGGGACGGAAGTCGAGATGCGGGTGCCGCGCCCGCGAAGAGAGGACGCCGATGGCGACGCTCATCGTGGTCGATGACCACCCGATCTGGCGGGAGGCGATCTGCCGGGACTTGACGGCGGCCGGGCACGAGGTGCTGGCCGCGTTCGGTGAGGGCCGATCGGCGCTCACCGCGATCCGGGAGCTGCGTCCGGAGGTGGCGATCCTGGACTTGCAGCTGCCGGACCTGTCGGGGGTGGGGGTGCTCCAGGGCCTGGGCGAGGACTGCCCGACGGCGGTGCTGGTGCTGTCGGCGAGCGGCGAGTCGTCCGATGTGCTCGAGGCGATCAAGGCCGGGGCGCGTGGCTACCTGGTCAAGTCGGCTTCGGTGGCCGAGCTGGCGGCGGCGGTGGAGCGGGTCGCCTCGGGCGACGCGGTGTTCACACCGGGCCTGGCGGGCCTGGTGCTCGGCGAGTACCGGCGGCTGGCGAACGACCGGGTCGCGAAGCACCCGCAGTTGTCCGAGCGCGAGACGGAGGTGCTGCGGCTGGTTGCGAAGGGATTGAACTACCGGGAGATCGCCGAGCGGCTGTTCCTGTCGCAGCGGACGGTGCAGAACCACGTGCAGCACATCCTCTCGAAGCTGCAGCTGCACAATCGGGCCCAGTTGGTGCGGTATGCGATCGAGCAGGGCATCGACGGCGACTGACCTAGACGAAAGTTGAGTACTTTCGCGCGGAGATTGAGTACATCGGCCGATGCGGAGGCGCCCGGTCGTGAGGCTCAATGGAGACATGAACGCCTACATCACCGCTGCCGGGGCGTATCTTCCCGGCGACCCGGTCGGCAACGACGAGATCGCCGCGCGCCTCGGCGGCGTCGATGACCGCGGCGACCGGCTGCGCCGCCGCATCCTGGCCGCCAACGGGATCGCCAAGCGGCACTATGCGCTCGACGCGCAGGGCCGCACCACGGAGTTGAACGAGGAGCTGGCCGTCTCGGCGCTGCGGGCCGCCCTGGAGGACCGCGGCGCCCAGGCCGCCGACCTCGACATGCTCGCCACCGCCACCACCCAGGGGGACCTGCTGGTGCCCGGGTTCGCCTCCATGGTCCACGGGCGGCTCGGCGGCGGGCCGATGCAGCTCCTGTCGGCCGCGGGGGTGTGCGCGTCCAGCCTCGCCGCGTTGGACGCGGCCGTCGCGAAAGTCCGCCTCGGCGACCACGAGCGCACGGCCGTGGTCGGCTCCGAGTTGTCGAGCCGGTGGCTGCGCGGTTCGCGGTTCAACGGCGGCAACGACACCGACGCGCACTTCCTGCGGTGGATGCTCTCCGACGGCGCCGGGGCGGTCCTGGTCGAGTCGCGGCCGCGGCCCGACCGGCCCTCGCTGCGCGTCGACTGGGTTCGCACCGTCTCGCTCGCCCACGAGCACCCGGTGTGCATGCGGGCCGGGATGGGTGCCGACACGACCGCGGCGGCCGGGCGGACCTGGCAGGACCTGGGCAGCGCCGCTGCGGCCGAGCAGGCCGGGATGATGCTGCTGCGCCAGGACACGAGCGCGCTGGGGGCGCTCGCTGAGGCGGGCCTGCGCGAGTTCGAATCCCTCGCGAAGCAGGGCCTCATCGACCTCAAGAAGCTCGACCACGTGCTGTGCCACTACTCGACGAACGCGTTCCGCGACCTCGTGTTCGAGCGGCTGGCCGAGTCCGGGGCGGCCATCGACACGGACCGGTGGTTCTCGAACCTGGAGACGCGCGGCAACACCGGGGCGGCCTCGATCTTCATCGCACTGGAGGAGTGCTGGCGGACCGGGCGGTTCGAGCCGGGGCAGACGGTGCTGCTGGCCGTCCCCGAATCGGGCCGGTTCACGTTCGGGTTCGCGCATCTGACCTGTGTGGACGCCGAAGGTTCCGCAACCGCCGCGGCACCGGCCACTGCGGCCGTGACCGCTCCCGTTGCGGCCGCTGCACCGGTCGCCGACGCCCGGCCCGCGAAGAGCGTGTTCGCGCGCCTGGACGAGGTGTGGCAGGACTTCGAGGACCGCCTCGCCGCGGTCCCGGTCATGAGCCGCCTCGCCGAGGGCACCGCCACCATCGAGGACTACCGGCGCCTCCTGTTCAACCTGCGCCAGCAGGTCGCCGACGGGGCCCGCTGGATCTCCAGGGCCGCCTCGAACTTCTCAGTGGACCGGTTCGACCTGCGCAGCGCCGCCATCGGGCACGCCCAGGAGGAGCACCGCGACTTCATGCTCCTGGAACGCAACTACGCGGCCTGCGGCGGCTCCCTGGAGGACATCCGCAGCGGGGAGAAGAACATCGGCTCGGAGGCCTTGTCCGCGTACATGTTCCACACCGCGAGCCAGCCCGACCCGATCGGCCTCCTCGGCGCCATGTTCATCATCGAGGGCCTGGGCACCGGCAAGGCCTCCGGGTGGGCCGCCCGGTTCAAGGAGCTGCTGGGCCTGCGCGACGAGCAGGTCAGCTTCCTCGCCTACCACGGCGACGCCGACGACGACCACTTCGCGAAGCTCCAGGCCATCCTGGCCTCCCCCATGATCGACGGCCCCGCCGCGGACGCGATCGTCAAGACCGCCAAGGTCGTCGCCCGCCTGTACGCGCTCCAACTGGAGGAACTCGACAATGTCTGAGGCCGCCGTCCGCTCCGACCCGCCCCTGTGGGAGGCCGTCGTGGCCGACCCCTCGGTCCCGTTGGAACGCGAGGTCGTCCAGATGATCGCCGACGACCAGCGCCGCTGGACCCGCACCTGGCTCTACCCGGTCGCCCGGCCCGTCTCGCGGATCCTCGCGGTCCTCATCGTCGCCGCCAAGCGCCTGACGCCGGTGCGCTGGACCGCGCACCGGCTCATGGACCGCCTGTGCCTGTGGTTCCTGCGCCGCTTCGTGTCCCCGCTCGCCGTCGAACTGCTCATCCGGCACTTCGTCATCGAGACCAACCTGCTCAACTTCATCGTCCGCAACACCGCCACCGAGCTGGAGCCGGTCGCCCTGCGCCCCACCGACCTCGCCGGGCTCGGGAACCGGGCCGTCATCGAGCACGACATCAACGTGTACGTCGTGCTCGCGGCCCTCGACATGAAACCCGCAGGGCCGCTCGACACGGTGCCGCTGAACTACTCGGACCTGGACATGCCGGTCCTGGACCCCGAACCGGGGCGGCGGCGCCTCATGCGCCTGGACATCCAGACGGCCCTGTGCCTGATGAACCTGCCGTTCGCCGCGTGCCTGACCCCCGACGAGTACCGCCGGGCCGTCCACTCGATGCGGTTCGACGACTCGATCCTGGCGCTCCTGGCCGACCTCACCGGCGACCCGACCTTCCTGCGCTGGCAGAACGGAGACCTGTCGGTCCGGGCCGACTCGAACACCGACGTGCCGCGCGCGGTCTACCGGCACGCCGTCGTCTGCGAGTACGCGCACGCGCGACTCGTCAAGCTCGCGGCCGAGAGCGAGGCGGAGCCGCACTGAGCGCGACCGCCCCTCTGCTACGGTCGACCGTCGCGAACGGAGCAGAGGGGCGGACCGGTGGACTCTTGGGTGGCTATCGACTTCGAGACGGCCAACGGCAGCCGGGCCAGCGCCTGCTCCGTGGCCGTGGTCCGCGTCAGCGGCGGCCAGGCCACGGAGGCCTTCGCGTCCCTCATCCGCCCGCCCACCGGCCACGACCGGTTCGAGGCCCGCAACACCGCCATCCACGGCATCCGCCGCACCGACGTGGTCGGCGCGCCCACCTGGCGGCAGGTGTGGTCGCAGCTGCGCGACTTCATCGGCGACTCCCCGATCATCGCCCACAACGCGGCCTTCGACACCTCCGTCATCAGGGGCGCGAACGGGGCCACCGGGATCGACGCGCCGCCGCTGCGGTACGCCTGCACGCTCGTCATCGCCCGCCAGACCTGGCGCCTGGACTCGTACACGCTGCCGCGGGTGGCCAGGGCCGCCGGGATCGTCTTCGGGGACCACCACCGGGCCGAGGCCGACGCGCGCGCCGCCGCGAACGTCCTCCTGGCCGAGCAGCGCGAGCACGGCACGGACTCCCTCGACGGGCTCCTCGACGCCGCGCGCGTGCGGTGGGGCCGGATCCACAACGCCGGGTACGAGGGCTGCCGCAAGCGCTGAGCGGCCGCCTCCACCAGTCAGGTGACGTTTCACCCCTTCGGTGTCAAGAATCCGTCAAGAACGTTGACGCTGGCCGGTGACGGTGGTGCGCTTGAGATCTCAACGGTTTCGCACCGGAGGTGGAAGATGGAGCGCACGCCCTCGACCCGGTACTCCCGCGCTGGCGGCCTGGCCGCCCTCGGCGGCTCGATGCTGGTGGTCGCCTCGATGTTCCTGCCGTGGGTCGACCACGGCGGAGGGACCACCGTCGACTACTGGCATCTCTCGTCCGTGGAAGGAGTCCAGACCGACCAGGGCACCTACGGACTGTCGCTGACGCTCGTGCCGCTGCTCCTGCTGTGGTGCGCGCTGTTCTTCGCGCTGCGCTGCCACGAGACCCGCATGGCCTGGGCGTTCGGCGGGTTCGCCGGCGCGATGATGCTCTACGGGGGCGACCTGCGCATCAGCGAGGACCTGCCGGCCTCGGCGCTCGGCCTCGGCGAGCTCACCGCCGCCGTCGGGCTCCTGATCCTGGCGGCCGGGTGCGTCGCGGCGCTGGCCGCGAACATCGGCGAGCCCGCGCCGCGGGCGGTCAGGCCGCAGCACTAGGCACATGGCAAAGGAGCCTCCCGGCACTGCCGGGAGGCTCCTTCCATGCGTACGTCAGGACAGCATCGTCGCGAGGATGACGAAGAAGATCACGAACAGGATGATCACGGCCGCGCCGGTGACCAGGACCGCCGGTTCCTGGTGCAGCGGTCGCTTGCCCGTCGCCTGCTGCTGTTGCTGCTGGTAGACCGGCTGCTGGGACGGTGCGGGCTGGTAGTTCGTCTGCGGGGGCAGCATCTGCGGCGCCTGGACCGGGGCCTGGGCGGGCGGACGGGGAGCCGACATGTGCCCGGCGGGCGAGACGGGGCCACCCGAGGTCGGACGGGTCATCGGCGCCTCGGTGGGAGCCGGGCCGGAGGCGGCGCGGACGGCGCCTTCGACGACGACGGTCTCGGGCTGCTCGAACGTCTGCGGCGGCACCCCGAGCTTGGAGTGGATGAGCTGCGAGATCGCCGGGATGCGCGAGGAGCCGCCGACGAGGAAGATGCCGACCAGGTCGGCCGGGTTCATCCGCGCGGAGCTGATGGCCCGCTGGAGGCAGTCGACGGTGCGTTCCAGGGGCGGTCGGGCGATGTCCTCGAACTCGGCACGCGTCAGGTGCGCGTCGACCTCCAGCGCGGGCAGGTGGATGTCGGCGCTCGCGGTGCGCGAGAGCGTCTCCTTGGCGCCGCGGACGTCCTCGTAGAGCATCCGCCGGTAGCGGCGGTCGCGGTCGTCGGCGGGGCTGAGGAGGCGCTTCCAGTCCGCGGGGTGGGAGGCGCCGTAGGTCTTGCCGAGGTGCTCGACGATGCCGTGGTCGAAGTCGAGGCCGCCGATGTCGCCGACGCCCTCTTCGGCGAGGACCTCGAAGCCGGTCTGGGTGCGGCGCACGACGGTGGCGTCGAAGGTGCCGCCGCCGAGGTCGTAGATGGCCAGGGAGCGGCCGGGCGGGACGGCGGTGCCGAGCACGGAGGTGAAGTAGGAGGCGGCCGCGACCGGCTCGGGGATGAGCTGGGGGGCCGGGAGGCCGGCGAGGCGGGCCGAGTCGACGAGGATCGCGCGGCGGCGCTCGCCCCAGCGGGCGGGGTGGGTGAGGCGGACCTGGCCGGGCATCTGGCCGGCCTGGCGCTGCGCCTCGAGGGCCACCTGCTGGAGGACGTACGCGAAGACCTGGGGCACCGGGATCTCGGAGGTGCCCAGGAACAGGGACCCGTCGTCGATGCGGCGCTTCGGGTTCGGTTCGAAACGGGAGGGGTCCATGCGGGCGTTGCGCTCGGCGTCGCGGCCGACGAGCATGCGGCCGTCGGAGTTGTAGTACACCGCCGAGGGCAGGATCGGAGCACCGTCGAACAGCAGGGGGCGTACCCGCCCGTCGGCCGAGCGCAGCACGGCGACGGTGTTCGAGGTTCCGAAGTCGATTCCAAGCACGTGCATGTGAGAACTCCTTCCTCGGCGCTGCTTGCGAGCCGTAAATTCTTCAAGTCTGATGCACACCTTACTGGGCGCGTCCACGCCTGATGCGACCCGTTCGGCGTTCACGCGTCGCTCACGCCTCGTTTGCACCGCCTCGGCATTATGGGCGGTGACGGCGCTTGCCTTCCGCGGTGGGCGGGTGCTCGCTGAGCGTGCGGACGTGAAGAGCGGCATCTCACGTGCTCGCCCGCGCGGATCGGACCCCGTGTTGTGTCACACTTCAAGGGGACGTCTGTGGCCGCCGCGACCGCGCCCGGCCACACTTGGGGGTCCGCGCCGGTGCGGCCGATCCGGGAAGGATTCGGCCGGTCCAGGCGTTGCAGAAGGCGAAACCCCAGGAATCGGCGTGATCGGCTGGGTGTGTCGTCGGCAGGCTGACCAGGCAGGCGACATTGTTCACGGCAAGTGCTCAAAGGAAGTGCAGGGGAACATGAGCGACAGAATGCTGCGGGGCTCCCGACTCGGGGCCGTCAGCTACGAGTCGGACCGCAACACCGAGCTGGCTCCCCGCCAGACGCGCGACTACGTGTGCCCGCAAGGCCACCGTTTCGAGGTGCCCTTCGCGGTCGAGGCGGAGATCCCGTTGACATGGGAGTGCCGTCTGGACGGCACGACCGCCAAGCTGGTCGACGGCGTGGAGCCCGAGACCAAGAAGGTGAAGCCGCCGCGTACCCACTGGGACATGCTGCTGGAGCGCCGCTCGATGGAGGAGCTCGAGGAGATCCTCGACGAGCGCCTGCAGGAGATGCGCGCCCGCCGCGGCGAACGCTAAAGCGAGAAGAGAACGGCCTTCGGGCCCTGGTCTATTCGATGGACCGGGGCCCGTTGTCATGCCCGGCCCCGGAGGCGTTGCCGTACTTGCGCGGCTCGTCGACGTCGCGTTCGTCGATCACCTCGCCGTCGATGACGTCGGCGCCGCCGAAGCGCATGGTGGGGGTGCGGGCGGCGATCCACCGGCCGAGGCCGCGGAAGACGAAGCGGGTCGGCGGGAACAGCAGCAGCAGTCCGATGAAGTCGGTGACGAACCCGGGGATGATCAGGCAGACCGCCCCGGCGAGGGCGTAGCCGTTGGGCAGTTCGCGCGAGGGGTCGCCGCCGGAGTTGAGGTAGTCGCGGGCGGCCCGGAAGGACTTGGCGCCCACATACTGGATCAGGGCGACGCCGAGGAAGCTCGTGCCGATGAAGACCATCAGCGTGTAGCCGATGCCGATGAGGTAGGCCAGGCCGAAGAAGGCGGCGGCCTCACTGACGACCCACACCGCCAGCGCGAGCCTGATGGCGAACGGTGCCCGCTGCGGGGCCGCGGGCGGCTGCTGGTACGTCACCCTTCGATTCTGCCACGCCCGAACGCGCGTCGCAGGCGGCGAGTGCGGTGGGCCACGCCCCAGCGCGTCACGTTCCACAGTGCCTCGACGGTGATGGCGCCGTTCATCTTGGACGCTCCGGCGCGCCGCTCGGTGAAGACGATGGGGACCTCGGTGATGGTGAACCCGGCTTTGACGGCGCGCCAGGTGAGGTCGATCTGGAAGCAGTAGCCGACGGAGTTGACGGTGTCGAGCCGGAGCTTGTGGAGGGCGTCGAGGCGGTAGGCGCGGTACCCGGCGGTGACGTCCTGGACGCGCAGGCCGAGCATCGCGCGGGTGTAGATCCCGGCGCAGCGCGAGAGCGCGAGGCGGTGCAGGGCCCAGTTCTGGACGGAGCCGCCGGGGACGTAGCGGGAGCCGAGCGCGACCTCGGCGCCGTCTGCGAGGGCGTCGAGGAGTCGGGGCAGGTCGGCGGGGTCGTGGGAGCCGTCGGCGTCCATCTCCACGACGGTGCGGTAGCCGCGCGCGGTGGCCCAGGCGAAGGCGGCGAGGTAGGCGGCGCCCAGGCCCTCCTTCTCGGGCCGGTGGAGGACCTGGACGCGTTCGTGCGCGGTGGCGAGGGCGTCGGCGATCTCGCCGGTGCCGTCGGGCGAGGAGTCGTCGACGATGAGGATGTCGATGTCGGGGCAGCCCGCGAGGGCGGCGGCGACGGTCGTCTCGATGTTGTCGCGCTCGTTGTACGTCGGAATGGCCACAATGGCCGGACTGGTTTCCCTGCCGGTGGTGTGCCGGTCCGGTGCTTGGCTCATGGCGGTCGCTTTCTAGGTCTGGCTGCGGCGGTGCTTGAGGTTGAGAGCGATAGCGCAGGCCAGGGCCACCAGTGCCGCACCGGTGAGGACCGCTTCAGGCAGAATACCCATTGTGGTCGCCGGCGTCGAGCGGTCCGAGAGGGTCAACTCGGATTCGATGACGGCGGCGGTGTTGAACTCGGTGGCCTGGGAGACCTGTCCGGTGTGGTCGGTGAAGCCGGAGACGCCGACGGTGGAGGCCATGAGGCCGTCCCTGCCGTGCTCGATCGAGCGGATCTGGACCATCGCGAGCTGCTGCTGGGCCTCGTTGGTGTCGAACGTGGCGTTGTTGGTCTGCACGACGATGAGCTGGGATCCGGCGAGGACGGAGTCGCGGGTCTCGGCGTCGAAGGCGATCTCGAAGCAGATGAGCCCGGAGATGTCGGTGTCCCCCACCGGGATGACGCCGGGGTTCTGGCCGTGTTCGAAGCCGGCGACGCTGTCGAGGCCCTCGGACATGCGCGGGTCGATCCATCCGGCGACGGTGCTGAAGAAGTCCTTGAAGGGCACGTATTCGGCGAAGGGCACGGGGTGTCGCTTGGAGTACATGAAGACGGGGCCGTCTTCGGGGTCCCAGACGATGCTCATGTTCGCGAGGGTGCCGTCGTCGTTGTGGACGATGCCGCCGAGGACGATCGGGACGCCGATGGCGGCCGCGGCCTGGCTGATGAGGTCGTAGGCGTCCTCGTTCTCGATCGGGTCGATGTCGGAGGCGTTCTCGGGCCAGACGACGAGGTCGGGGCGCTCGGCGCGGCCTTCGTTGACGGCGTCGGCGAGGTCGAGGGTGGCCTGGACGTGGTTGTCGAGGACGGCGCGGCGCTGCTCGTTGAAGCCCAGGCCCAGGCGCGGGACGTTGCCTTGGACGACGGCGACGTTGATCGTGTCGCCGCTGGGGGCGGTCGCGTTCAGCGGCAGCGCGAGCGGGGCGATGGTGGCGACGGCGGCCGCGGCGACGAACGCGGCGGCCTTGCGGACGCCCGAGGTGCGCTGGGTGACGACGGCGAAGGCCGCCGCGAGGAGGAGGCCGCCGGCGAGGGCGACCAGGAAGCTGAGGAAGGGCACGCCGCCGAGCCAGGCGGCGGCCGCGGTGGGGGCGTCGGCCTGGCTGAAGCCGAGGCGGGCCCAGGGGAAGCCGCCGAAGGGCTGGCGCGAGCGCAGGGCCTCTTGGGCGACCCAGGCGACGCCGGTGAGGGGCGCCCAGGTCCAGCGGTGGGTGTCGATCAGGCGCGAGCAGGCGGCGAGGGCCGCGCCGAGGAGGGCGGTGCCGAGGGCTTCGAGGCCGCACAGGAACAGCCAGGGCCACTGGCCGACCTGCGTGGAGGACCAGGCCAGGAGCGGCATGAAGAACGCCATGCCGTAGATGAAGCCGATGCCGAGGCCGCCCCAGGGGCGGCGGCGGTGGACGGCGGCGCCGAATCCGGCGACGGAGACGGCCGCGAGGGGCCAGGCGCCGTAGGGCGGGAAGGCGAGGACGCCGAGCAGGCCGGAGGCGACGGCGAGGACGAGCGCGGCGGGGAGGCTGAAGCGCCTGCCCTGGGGCGTCGTGACGAGGAGCCGCAGGCGCCGTTTCGGGGCGGGGGCGGCCTCAGCCGCCGGTGCGGCGTCGCGGTCGTCGTCGATCACGGTGCTCAAAGGGGGCGCTCCTCGCTCGTACGCTGGCAAAAGCCCGGCTCGCGGGCGGCCCGGCGGCGCCGGTCGCCCGGACTGAGGCGAGGAGGCCTCGCCATGCCGGGTGAAGGACAAGCGTACTGCGGGGTATGGCAAAGGGGCGTAGCTGTGTCCGGCTACGCCCCTCGCACGGGTTTCTCCCAGTCCCTGTACGGCCGGTGTCCCCTGCCGCGTTCACTGGCGATCTTCGGACCAACTCGCACCCGTCTGGATGAGCGTCTACGAGTTGTTGTCTAGGGATCACCTGCATTCGCTGCGGGTCCACCACCGGCGACCGGCCCGCCTTCCTCCGCCGACCCCCGCGATCTGGACCTGGCCGCCGGTAGCAGTGCGGCCGCGCTGCCACCTTGTCCAGTCTGCGTGGGAGCAAAGCAAGTCGAGTCGCCCCCGACGTTCGGCGGTCTTCCGTTTCGGGTCGTCCGCCGAGGACCAGACCACCGTAAGCCAATCAGCGCCGCCGACGTCAACCGGGTCGGAATTTTGGTCCAGCAATTTTTCTCGCGTCAGGGCGTCCCGGACGGGGCTAGGCGCGGCGGGCCTGGTCAGGCACGGGTGTACACAACGTGCCCTTCGGCGACGGTCATGGCGCACTTCGGATCGGGGGTGCGCGGATCACTCAGGTCGGGGAGGCCCGCACTGGTGAGGTCCCACACTGTGAAATTGGCTCGGGTGTTCGGTGCGAGGGCCCCCGCGTCGTCGATGCCCAGGGCCCTCCAGCCGCCCCTGGTGGCCGCCGAGAAGGCCGCCGCCATTGGAAGACGGGACACCGGGTTGCGGTGCGCCACGGCGGCTCTGACGCCGCCCCAGGGGTCGAGGGCGGTCACCGGTGCGTCGGAGCCGAAGGCCAGCGGGACGCCGACCCCGGCGAGCTTCGAGAACGGGTTGGCCGCCAGCGCCCTGGCCTTGCCGAGCCGGGCGGCGTACATGCCGTCGGGCCCGCCCCAGGCGGCGTCGAACGCGGGCTGGACGGAGGCGTGGACGCCGTGGTGGACCATGCGGGCGATGAGCCTGGAGTCGAGGAGTTCGGCGTGCTCGATGCGGTGGCGGGCATGGCGGATCGCGTCCAGGCCCAGGCGCTGCTCGACGAGGTCGAGGCCGTCGAGGACGGCGGCGATCGCGCCGTCGCCGATGGCGTGGAACGCGGCGGACAGGCCCGTGCCGTGGCAGGCGAGGAGGTGGGCCGCGACGTCGGCGGCGGTGAGGTAGGCGGCGCCGAGGGTGTCGGCGTCGGCGTAGGGCGTGCGCAGGTGGGCGGTGCGGGCGCCGAGGGAGCCGTCGGCGGAGAGGTCGCCGCCGCAGCCGTGGGCGCCCAGGTCGCGGGCCTTGTCGGCGGCGCGCAGTTCGCCCCACCAGCCGTAGACGGCGGGGTTGCCCGGTTCGGCGCCGAGGCCGATGAGGCTTTGGAATTCGGTTTCGACGAGCGGGTCGGCGGCGTTGGGGACGGCCATCTCGGCGACGGCGGCGATGCCGAGGCTCGCGGCGTGCGCGAGCCCCGCGCGGGCGAGGAGGAGTCGCTGCCCGACGGGGATCGCGGTCTGGAGCAGGGCGCGGGCGGCCCGGTGGGCTTCGCGCGTGAGGACCCCGGAGGCGTCGAAGCCGTCGAGGGCGGCGAGTTCGGGGTGGGCGGCGAGGAGGCGCGGTCCGGCGACGCCGGTGTGCCCGCAGGCGCGCGAGAGGTAGGCGAGGCGGCCCCCGGCGGCGTTCTCGACCTCGTGGGAGGTGGGCAGGGACGGGTCGGCCCAGGCGGTCTCGTCCCAGCCTCCCGCGAGGACGATCGCTTCGGCGGGCAGGGACGCGGCGAAGGAGGCGACGCGCTCCAACACGCCTGCGGCCGAGGGCAGGTCGGCCAGGTACAGGCCGATGAGGGAGGCGCCGGTGCCGGTGAGGTGGACGTGGGAGTCGACGAACGCCGGGGTCACCAGGGCGCCGTCGAGGTCGACGACGCGGTCCGCCGCGTGGGCGGCGGGCGCGTCCTCGTCCGGCCCGACCCAGGTGATCCGGTCGCCGTCGGTGAGCAGGGCCGTCGCGGCAGGGCTGGTCGGGCTCAGGACGCGACCGCCGCGCCACAACGTCTTCTCGCGGCCCGCGGTCTGGCCGGGGCCGGTCTGCTGGAGGTGGCTCATGCCCCCAATGATGTCAGTCGACCGGGTGAAGGACGCGGTGGAGGAACCCGCGGGCACGCTCGGTCTTGGGGTTGGTGAGGACCTCGGCGGGCGTCCCGGATTCGACGATGACGCCGCCGTCGAGGAACAGGACGCGGTCGGCGACCTCGCGGGCGAAGCTCATCTCGTGGGTGACCACCAGCATCGTCATGCCTTCGGCGGCAAGGCCCTTCATGACCGACAGGACCTCCCCCACCAGTTCGGGGTCGAGGGCGCTGGTGGGCTCGTCGAAGAGCATGAGCCGGGGGTTCATCGCGAGGGCGCGGGCGATGGCGACGCGCTGCTGCTGGCCGCCGGAGAGCTGGGAGGGCCGGGCGGTCTCCTTGCCTTCGATGCCGACCTCCGCGAGCCGTCGCCGCGCCTCGGCCTCCGCCTCTCTGCGCGGCGTCTTGCGGACGCGGCGCTGCGCGATGGCGACGTTGTCGAGGATCGACAGGTGGCTGAAGAGGTTGAAGTGCTGGAAGACCATGCCGATGTCGGTGCGGGCCGCGTCCAGGTCCGCGTCGGGGCCGGTCATGTCGTGCCCGGCGGCGGCGATGGTGCCTTCGGTGGGGGCCTCCAGGAGGTTGACGCAGCGCAGGAGCGTGGACTTGCCCGAGCCGGAGGGCCCGATCAGGCACACGACCTCGCCTTCGGCGATGTCGAGGTCGATGCCGCGCAGGACCTCGTTGTCGCCGAAGCGCTTGCGCAGGCCCCGGATCCGGACGAGCGGGTCGCCCGCGGCGTCGCCCTCGGTGTCGGCGGTGTTCATCGGGTGTCTCCTCGCTTCTCCAGGCGGCGGGCCAGCGCCGAGAGCGGCACGGTCAGCAGCAGGTAGAGCAGGCCGCCGACCAGCAGCGGGGTCGCGTTGGCGGTCGAGGTCAGTTCGTTGCGCGCGAACTTGGAGAGCTCCATGGTCGCGGTGGTGACGCCGAGGACGAACACGAGGCTGGAGTCCTTGGTGAGCATGACCAGTTCGTTCGTCAAGGGCGGGATGACGATCCGCAGCGCCTGCGGCAGGACCACGGTGATCATGGTCCTGGTGTGGCTCATGCCGAGCGACCTGGCGGCCTCGACCTGTCCCTTGGGGACGGCCTGGATGCCGGCGCGGACGCTCTCGGCGATGTAGGCCGAGGAGGTCAGGCCCAGGCCGATGGCGACCTGGCCGTAGACCCCGCCCGGGTACTGGAGGCCCGGGAACGCCTGCGGGACGCCGAAGCCGACGAGGAACAGGACCAGCAGGGACGGCAGGCCGCGGAAGACCTCGACGTAGCAGGCCGCGAACCAGCGGTAGGGGCCGAACGTCGAGACGCGCATGAGCGCGATCGGCACGCCCGCGATCATGCCGAAGACGAAGGCGAGGAGGGTGTAGACGATCGTGTTCCAGAAGGCCGTCCACACCGCCGGGAACATGGCGGCGGCGATGTCGATCTGGAGGAACGAGTCGGCGATACGGCCCCAGTCGGCGAGGGCGGCGATCGCGATGACCACGGCCGCCGCGACGGCGTACTGGATCGCACGCGAGAGGCGGCGCCGCTGCCTGGGCGTCATGCGGGATTCGGTCGCGGCCGCCACTACTGACCGGTGTCCCCGGTGTACGGCTCGCCGATCCACTTCTCGTACAGCTCGGCGTAGGTGCCGTCGTCGAACGCGGCTTCGAGCATGGCGTTGACCTCGTCCAGGAGCGCGGTGTCGTCCTTCTGGACGGCGAATCCGTAGTGCTCGGCGGTCTCGATGGTCTGGACCAGGGTCAGGTCGGTCGCCGTCTCGATCATGTCGGTCCAGGTGGCGAGGTCGGCGATGGAGGCGTCGACGCTCCCGGCGGTGAGGGCCGAGGAGATGTCGCCCATGGACTCGAAGGCGACGACCTCGTAGCCGTACTCGTCGGCGTTGTCGTTGGCGTAGGACTCGCCGGTCGAGCCGGACTGCACCGCGACCTTCAGGCCCGAGAGCCCGTCGAGGCCGGTGACGGTGGAGCCGGAGGGGACCACGAGCGCCTGGTCGGCGCGGTAGTAGGCCTCGGAGATGCCCATGGCGGCCTGGCGCTCTTCGGTGATGGAGAGGCCGGCGGCGGCGATGTCGCAGGTCCCGGCGTTGAGGGCTTCACCGGAGCTGATGGAGTCGAAGCTGATCTCGACGATCTCCACGGTCTGGTCGAGGCGCTCGGCCAGGAGGTTCATGAGGTCGATGTCGAAGCCGACGTACTCGCCGTCCTCTTGGTATTCGAAGGGCTGGAAGGGGACGTTCGTACAGACCGTGAGGGTGTCGTCGTCGCCGGAGTCGGACGAGCATGCGGTCGCGGCCAGACCGGTCCCGATCAGGGCCAGGGCGGCTGCGGCGCGGCGGGCGTTGGTGTTCACCTGGAGGCTCCTCATATGTTGCGGACGGGACGATCTTTCCGGTCGGACACTCCCATCGTTGTGGCACCCGGTGGATAATGTGGCAGGTTTCGCACGATAGGCGGGTCAAATCACCGTTCATGTGCGCTGTCGTCCCGTCGTGAGAGAGTGGTGCGCATGCTGATGCTCATCGACGCCGCCTCGTTGTGGTACCGGGCCTACTACGGGCTGCCCTCCTCGATCAAGGCCCCGGACGGGCGGCGCTCGGGTGCGGTGCGGGGGTTCTTCGACGGCCTGGCGGTCTTGGCGCGCAAGTACTCCCCGACCGGGATGGTGTGCTGCCTGGAGGGGAACTGGCGTCCGCAGTGGCGCCTGGACCTGATGCCGGGCTACAAGGCGGACCGGGCGCTGGCGGACGGGTCGGAGGACACGCCTGAGGGCCTGGACGCGCAGGTCGCGGCGATCGAGGCGCTGCTGCCGGCGCTGGGGGTGGCGACGGCCGCGCACCCGCAGTTCGAGGCTGACGACGTGATCGCGACGCTGGCGGCGAGGACGGCGGAGCCGGTGCTGGTGGTGACCGGCGACCGGGACCTGTTCCAGCTGGTCGACGACGAACGGGACCGCAAGGTCGTGTATCTGGCGCGCGGGATCTCGAAGGCGGAGCTGTTCGACGGCGAGGCGGTGGCGACGAAGTTCGGCGTGGGCCCGGGGCACTATGTGGACTTCGCGGTGCTGCGGGGCGACCCGTCCGACGGGCTGCCTGGTGTGAAGGGCATCGGGGCGAAGACGGCGGTGACGCTGGTGAACAACTACGGCGGCATCGCGGGCCTGAAGGCGGCGGCGGCCGAGGAAGGCTCGGATCTGCCCGAGCGCCAGCGGAAGTCGATCTTGGAGTCGGCGGACTATCTCGACCGGGCGGTGAAGACCTCGACGGTGGAGTCGGACGTGGAGATCCCGATGGTGGACGCGACGCTGCCGACGAGTCCGAAGGACCCGGTGAAGGTCGCAGCGCTGGCGGAGGAATGGGGAGTGGCCTCGGCGCTCAAGCGCTTCAACGAGGCGATCACCACACCCGCGGCCTGAAAGGACACCGGCCGAGCCGGATTGTCACACCCCTCGGGCACCATTGAAAACCGGGGGCCCAACCCGAAGCCCCCGCAGACACTCGGTGTGCCCGCCGGTCAGCGCCTTTCGGCCCTGCCTCACTCCCAGACGTTCGCCGCGGCCTCGAACTCGTCCCGATCCGAGTGGACCGGGATCACGCACACGATGTGCCCGCCCGGGGCCCGCAGCGTCCGGCACTCGAGCCAGCGCGAGACCTCCTCGGCGCCCAACGCCTTCAACCGCTCGGTCTCGGCGTCCAGGTCGTCGGTCTCCATGTCCACATGGATGCGCGGCGCACCCTCATCGATGCGCTGCACCACCGTCACGAGGCCCGGCAGCGCGCCTTCGAGCACCGTGAACTGCTCCTCCCCCGCAACCGGCTTCCGCGGCGCGTTCAGCGCGGCCGACCAGAACGCGGCCGACCGCTCGGCCTCGGGCGTGTCGATCAGGACCGTCGAGATTCGGCTGCGGTGCACGGGGTTTCCTTCGAGTCGGCGCCGCCTTCCAGGTCGGCGCGGTTCGGCGACCCGCCCTGAGGGGCGGGTCGCCGAAGCGGTTCCTAGACGTCCGCGACCACGCCGCGGCGGATCGCGTCCGCCGCGTCGAAGGCCTTGTCGGCGAGCTTGTTGGAGGTCTCGGTGCCGATGTGGCGGGCGGCCGAGCCCATCTGGTGGAGCAGGTCGGCGGTGCGGCGGGCCCAGCGAACGAAGTCGCCGCCGGGCATCGGCCACGGGCCGTCGGCGGCGGCAAGCGCCTTCGACAGCTCCTCCCCGTTGGTCCACCGGTAGATCGGCCAGGCCAGGCCCATCTGCGGGCGCGAGATGAGCGACAGGCCCCGCTGGTTCTCCGCGCGCCGGATCGCCTCCCAGCGCCGGACGGTCTTCTGCACCGGCTCGACGATCGGTCCCGGCACCGCCACGAAGAACTCGTCCTCCTCGAAGCGGGACTCGTAGATCACCGTGGACGCGATCGCGGCCAGCGCGGGCGCGTCCAGGCCTTCCCAGATCCCGTCGCGCAGGCACTGCGCGACCAGCAGGTCGGTCTCGACGAAGAGGTTGCGCAGCAGCCGCCCTTCGTGCGTGACCGTCTCGCCTTTGAGGTAGCCGAACTCCGAGAGGACCTCGCGGACGGCGGTGAACTGGCGGGCCAGCGAGTGCTCGCGGCGCTCGGACCGGCTGCGCAGCAGCTCCTCTTCGCGGCGCAGGCGCGACCAGCGGGAGGCGTTGACGGTGTGCTGCCCGGCGTCGGGGCAGGTGCGGCACGGGTGGGCCTTGACCTCCGCGCGCAGCTGCGCGATCTCGGGGGTCTCGGCCGCGCCGCCGCGGCGGGTCGGGCGCGAGCGGTCACGCGTGGCCTCGCGCAGGCTGGAGGCGAGGTCGGTGCGGGCCTTGGCGTCTCGGCGGTCGAAGCGCTTGGGCAGTGCGACGCGGGTGACGACCTCGACGCCGCCGTCGAACGCTGCGGTCTCCATCGTCCCGGCCCAGCCGTCGGCGGTGAGCACCGACCAGCGCGAGTCGTGGTGGCGGGAGCCGCCGGTGGGGCGCAGGAACACGGCCCAGCCGGTGCGTTTGCCGCGGGAGATCCAGATGACGTCGCCGCCGCGCAGTTTCTCCAGGTTGGTGCGCGCCTCGTCGCGCAGGCCGCCTTTGCGGCGCTTCTGCGCGCCGCGTTCGGCGTGGGAGAGCTGCTGGGTGATCTCGTAGTAGGCGAGGAAGTCGCCCAGGTGGCATTCGGCGCCCTTGGCGGCCTCGGCGGCGCGGCGGCCGAGCGAGCGGGCCTGCTCGACGATGTGGACCGCTTCGGCGTCCGACTGGAACTGCGCGAACGAGGAGGCCAGGACCTCTTGGGCGCGTGCGACTCCGGCGGCGGCGATGAGGTTCACGGCCATGTTGTAGGAGGGCGCGAAGCTCGAGTTGAGCGGGTAGGTGCGCTTGGAGGCGAGGCCCGCGAGTTCCTTGGGGCGCACGTCTTCGGCCCAGACGGTGACGGCGTGGCCCTCGACGTCGATGCCGCGCCGCCCGGCCCGGCCGGTCAGCTGCGTGTACTGGCCGGGGGTGAGCATGACGTGGTCGGAGCCGTCGTACTTGATGAGCCGTTCGAGGACGACCGAGCGCGCGGGCATGTTGATGCCCAGTGCGAGGGTCTCGGTGGCGAAGACGGCTTTGAGCTTGCCGCGTTCGAAGAGCTTCTCGACGACCTCTTTGAACACCGGGAGGAGCCCGGCGTGGTGGGCGGCGATCCCGGCGGCGAGGCCGGCGAGCCAGCGTTCGAAGCCGACGGCTTCGAGGTCGGCGGCGTCGATGTGGGCGACGGCGGCGGTCGCGTAGTCGACGATGTCGTCCCGCTCGCGCCCGTCGGTGAGGCGCAGGCCGGCGCGCACGCATTCGTCGACGGCGGCGTCACAGCCGGCGCGGGAGAAGATGAAGTAGATGGCCGGGAGCAGGGCGGCCTGGTCGAGCCGGGAGACGACGCGTCCGCGGTCCACATAGGGTCGGCCGCGGCGGCGGCCGCCGGGGCGGGCCTCGTTGCGTTCCCGGGCGCGGGCGTCCTTTTTGAGCAGTTCTTTGGAGACGTAGTCGCCGTCGGGTTCGAACAGGTCGAGGAGGGTGCCGTTGATCATCATGTGCTGCCACAGCGGGACCGGGCGGGTCTCGGAGACCACGACCTCGGTGGAGCCGCGGACGCTCTTGAGCCAGTCGCCGAACTCCTCGGCGTTGGAGACCGTGGCCGAGAGGGAGACGACGCGGACCTCTTGGGGGAGTTCGATGATGATCTCCTCCCAGACCGCGCCTCTGAAGCGGTCGGCGAGGTAGTGGACCTCGTCCATGACCACATAGCGCAGTCCGCCGAGCGTGGAGGAGCCCGCGTAGATCATGTTCCGCAGGACCTCGGTGGTCATGACCACGATCGGGGCCTCGCCGTTGACGACCGTGTCGCCGGTCAGCAGTCCGACGTTCTCGGCCCCGTGCGCGGCGACCAGGTCGTTGAACTTCTGGTTCGACAGGGCCTTGATGGGTGTGGTGTAGAAGCACTTCGCGCCCTCGGCCAGGGCCAGGTGCACGGCGAACTCCCCCACCACGGTCTTCCCTGCGCCGGTCGGCGCGCACACGAGGACGCCGTGGCCTCCTTCGAGGACGCGGCAGGCCTCGATCTGGAAGTCGTCGAGTATGAACGGGTAGTCCTCTGCGAAAGCCGCCAGCTCAGGCCAATTCCGACGCGCGCGGTCGGCGGCGTGGCGTTGGGCTGGGGAGCGGTCGTCGGCGTAAGGCACGTCGGCGTTAACCATGGCCCCAACACTAGTCTGCCGCCCCGACAAGAGCACTCCGGTTACGCGCGTCCGCACCCGGCTGTGACGACGCCTACACGGGCGGGTATCGTCCGGTTGTGCACCGGGATTCCTCACCAGGAGATGACGATGCGGGACGCGGAGGGGTCGACGCGGTCCTGTTCGATTTCCACGGCACCTTGGCGCAGCTCGAACCCCTGACCCGGTCGGTCTCCCTGGCCGCCGAAGCCTGCGGCAGGCAGCTCTCCCCACTCTCCGTCACCGCCCTCGCGGACGCCATCGGCGCGCAGGGCTGGCTCGGCTCCGGCATGGAACCGCGGGTGCGCCCGCATTTCGCCGACGCCTGGGCGGACCGGGACCTGGACGAAGAGGCCCACCGCGAAGCTTTCACCGGTCTCGCCGCGCAGGCCCACGGGTGCTTCGACGGCCTCGCCGAGGCACTGTACGACCGCCTGGCCTCCCCTGAAGGGTGGGTCGCGTTCGCCGACACGTTCGCGACGCTGGTCTCGCTGAAGGCCCAGGGGTATCCGATCGGGCTGGTGTCCAACATCGGCTTCGACCCGCGCCCGATCCTCCGGAGGCTGGGGATCGACCGGTTCATCGACGCGTGGACCCTGTCGTACGAGGTCGGCTACTGCAAGCCGGACGAGAAGATCTTCTACGCCGCCTGCCACGCGCTCGATGTGGAGCCGGGCCGGGTCCTGATGGTCGGCGACACGATGGCCGACGCGGGGGCCGCGCGCATCGGCGCCCGCTGCTACCTGGTGCCGCATGCCGAAGCGGGCCGCGCGGTCGGCCTCGACGCGGTGCTGCGACTGGTGCGGGCCGGCTGCTAGCGCCGCCCGGCGCGAAGCCGGTCGCACCGGCAACCTGAGACACGAGAAAGGGCCTCACCGCCGAGCGGTGGGGCCCTTCCTCATTGCCTTGCCTCAGTCCTCACCGGACTCAGGTGATGTCGTCGTAGCCGTCGACTCGGCGTCCGAAGCGGTTGCGCCGCTCCGGTTCGCTCGGGTAGTCCTCGTCGTCGAGATTGCTCGCGCCGATCGAAGACGCGACGTCCACTTCGTCGTCGGAGGCGGTGATGTCGCTGGCCTCCTCGTCGTCCCACTGGTCGGACTCGGTGACCCCGCGCCGCCTGTCGTTGAGGTGGGCGATGATCAGCGCGACCCCGTACAGGACCAGCATGCAGGCGGCCAGCGCCGTCATGCCGAACGGGTCGGGCGTGGGCGTGAAGATCGCGGTGAAGATGAAGCTCACCACGACCACGATCCGCCACCAGCCGCTCATCCGCTTCGCGGACACCAGGCCCATCACGTTGAGCATCAGCAGTATCAGCGGGAACTCGAAGCCGACCCCGAAGACCACCATCACCGTGAGGTAGAAGTTGATGTACTCCTCGAGGTTCAGTGCGATCGTGAACCCGGTGCCCTCTTGGAGCACCATGATGAACTGGATGCCGTGGCTGACCACGAAGTAGGCGAGCATCGCGCCGGCCAGGAACAGCGGGGCAGCGACCCCGATGAACAGGTAGGCGTACTTGCGCTCGTTGCGGTGCAGGCCCGGAGCGATGAACGCCCACAGCTGGTAGAGCCAGACGGGAGAGGTGGCGACCAGTCCCATGTAGAGCGACACCTTGAGGTACAGGGCGATGTGCGAGATCGGCGAGTTCAAGGTGAAGTTGCACAGCACCTGCTCGCCGTCCTCGACGTTCGCGCCAGAGGTGTCGCAGTAGGGCTGGGCGAGGAACTCGATGGCCTGCTTGGAGAAGATCAAGCCCAGGGCGGTGCCGACCAGGATGACCAGGACGGCGATGAGCAGCCGGGAGCGCAGGTCGGCAAGGTGCTCCATGAGCGTCATGGAGCCGTCGGCGGCGCGCTGGAACTTGGTCTTGCGTCTGCCGCGTCGCGGCGGTTCGTCAGCCATTGTGGTTACGGCAGCGTCAGCCTAGTAGGTCTTCTTGCGATCGGGCTTGACCGATTCGCCGTCGATGACGGACTCGTCGACCGGCGCGGGCGGGTCGAGCGGCTCGCGCGTGTGCTTGGGCTCGGCGCGCACATCGGTGTCCTCGTCGGGCTTGCTCGAGTCGGCCTTCATCGCCTCGGTCTCGGACTTGAGGATGCGCATGGAGCGACCCAGGCCCCTCGCCATGTCCGGAAGCTTCCGGGAGCCGAACACCAGCAAGATGACAACGACGAGAATGATGATGTGCCAGGGCTTCAATGCACCCATTGTTCGGTCCCTCCGGGAATGTGTCGGTGACGTTAACCATCGTATGCCGCGCGAAAGGCGACTGCCACGGAGCCTGAGACCTGGTTCACTCCGAGGTCACCGGCGGTGGACGTGGCTACGACATCGTCGAGCCGGACAAGCATGACCGACGTTTGACACTTCCGTCAACACTGGAGCCTTCGGGAACCCTGATCTTTATAAGAATGTGGCGGCCGTGACGGGGAAGCGTCACTTTTTCGGCAGCGCCGCAGCGGTCCGCTGCGTTTCGGCGAGGGTCGCGTTCAGGCGTTCCTGCAGGTCTTGTACCTGGCCGGCGCGTTCTTGGACGCGGTCGAGGCCGTTGCGGAGCTCTTTGAGGCCGCCGAGGAGCCGCGTGGCGGCAATGGCAAGGAACACGAGTCCGGCGAGTGCCAGCACGACCGATATCGCCCAGATCATCGCCACAGTCTAGTGGCGGCGCGGGGCGGAAGCGGCGTCCGGGTCGGATCGCCAGTTCAGGCGGCCGTGTCAGGCGGTGGTGTCAGGCGGCAGGGGCGTACCGGGCCAGCGCGGCGCGGGCGGTCTGGCGTACCGCGTCGCGCAGTTCGGCGGGGGCGACGACTTCGGCTTCGCCGCCGAGGCCGAGGACGAACCGGCGGGCCCAGTCGAGGTCGCGCACGCGCATGGTGACGCGGCGGCGCCCGTCGCTTTCGCCGACGACCGCTTCGCACGGGTAGGTGTCGGTGACGCCCTTGGCACCGGAGCCGAGGAGCAGTTCGATGCGCGGCAGCTCGGATTCGAGGAACGCGGTCGGCGCGGGCTGGTTGGTCAGGCGCAGCGGCTCGGAGGGCTCGTCGAGTTCGGTGCAGGCGTCGATGCGGTCGATGCGGAACTGGCGGATCTCGCCCGCGGTGCGGCACCAGGCCCGCAGGTAGGCGTGGCCGTCTGCGGCGACGATCTCGATGGGGTCGACGACGCGTTCGGAGGTGGTGTCGCGGCTGGCGGAGTAGTAGGTGATGCGCGCGGCGTGCCCGGAGGCGACGAGGGCCGCGTAGCGTTCGGCGCCGGGGTCGGCGACGGTGTCGCGGACGGCCACGTCGGCGGGGGCCTCCCCCGCGGCGGCGGCGAGCTTGTCGAGCGCGGAGAGAATCGCGGCCCGGTCGCCGACGCCGGGCGTGTCGGCGAGGATCCGCAGGGCGACCGAGAGGGCGAGGGCCTCATGGGAGGCGAGGCGGACCGGGCGGTCCATGCCGGCGGCGAAGAGGACGCGGACGGCGTCGGCGTCGAAGGCGATGTCGATGAGGTCGCCGGGGCCGTAGCCGGGCAGGCCGCACATCCACAGCATCGTCAGGTCGGACTGGATCTGGTCGACGGACACGTCGAAGTCGGCGGCGATCTCGGCGACGGGGACCCCTTCGGGCCGCGCGACGAGGTACGGGACGAGGTTGAGCAGGCGCGCGAGGCGGTTCGTCACGACGGGGTCTCTTTCTCGTCGGCCAGGGCTTGCAGGCACGCGACGGTCTCCTTGACCAGTTCGGGCGGTTCGAGCACGAGCACGTCGGGGCCGAACGAGGCCAGCCAGGCCGCGGTGGCGGTGGTGTCGGTGTAGGAGAAGCAGGCCTCGTCGCCCTCGGCGGTGCGCGGGCCGATCTGGTCCACGTGGCGGCGCACGCCCCAGGCGCGCTTGGGCCGGACCAGGATCTTCGCGCGCGAGGGCAGCTGGCGGTCCTCGGACTCGACGGCGAACGCGAGCACGTCGACGCCGTCGGGGATCGCGTAGGCGCCTTCGGGTCCGGTCAGGCGGACCTTCCCGCTGATGCGCGAGAGGCGGAAGCACCGCTGGGCGTCCCGGTCGAGGTCGTACCCGGCGACGTACCAGCGCCCGCGCCAGGCCGCGCAGCCCCACGGCTGGATCCGCCGCTGCTGGGCGCTCTCGTCACGGGAGCCGAGGTAGTCGAAGACGACGGTGCGGCGCGAGGCGACCGCCTCGAAGAACGGTGCGAGCGCGGCCTCGGCCCCGGGCAGGGACTTGACCGGGGACGCGGCCGCATGGGACTCGACGTCGATCCCGGCGGCCCGGAGTTTGCGCAGCGCGTCGGCGGACCCGGACTGGAGCTCGGGCTGCTGCCACAGGCGGGCGGCGGCGGCCACCGCGGCGGCCTCGGCGTCGGTGAGCGACAGTTGCGGCAGCTCGAAGTCCGAGCGCGCGATCCGGTAGCCCCGTTCTCCCTCGGCGAAGTAGTCGATGCCGGACTGGAGGGGGATGCCGATGCGGCGCAGTTCGGCCTTGTCGCGCTCGAACTTGCGCTGGAAGGCCTCGTGGCCCTTCTTGTCCTCCCAGTCGTGCTCGTAGCCGGGCACGGTCCGGGCGATCCTGCCGGCGGTCTGGAAGCGCCGCGAGGACAGCAGGCAGAGCACCAGGTTCACCAGTCGTTCAGTGCGATCGTTGGACACCCGACCAGCCTATGCCAGGGGGCGGGGGCGCTGCCATCACGCCTGCGCCGAGTCGCCGGGTCGCGCCGCTTTGATAATGTCCGGGCGTGATCAGATGGCGATACGGGACCGTCACCGGCGTGCGCGGCGGCTGGCGCGGCTGCACCGAACTCGAGGTCGACGTCGAGGCCCGCGAGGGCGAGGACGCGTTCTCGTGCAGGGGCCTGGCCTACGACGAGCTCGTGGGCGTCCCCGAGACCGGGGACCGGGTGCTGCTCAACTGCAACGCCATCGCCAAGGGCCTCGGGACGGGCGGGTACGCGCTGGTCGTGGCCGTGCCCGACCGGCTTCCGGCGGACGTGGAGGGGCCCGGGCACATCGTCAAGGCCCGGTACACGCCCATGCAGGCGATGCGGCTGGCCGTGGACGAGGACGACTCGCCGCACCGGGCGGCCGTGGAGGCCTGCGACGACCTCGGCGGGATGCCGGTGGTCGTGGCGGACCTGCACTCGGCCCTGGCGCCGGTGCTCGCCGGGATCCACTCGACCGCGCCGGACGCGAAGGTCGCCTATGTGATGACCGACGGCGGTGCACTCCCGGCGTGGTTCTCACGCCAGCTCGACCAGTTGTCGGATCGGCTGTGCACGACGGTGACCGCGGGGCAGTGCTTCGGCGGGGACCTGGAGGCCACGAACGTCCACAATGCGCTGATTGCGGCGCGGGTGGTCGGCGCCGCGGACATCGCGATCGTGGCTCAGGGCCCGGGGAACCTCGGGACGGGCACGGTGTGGGGCTTCTCGGGGACCGCCGCGGGCGAGGCGGTCAACGCCGCGGCCGTGCTCGGCGGGCGGCCGGTCGCTTCACTGCGGATCTCAGAGGGTGATGCGCGCGAGCGCCACCGCGGGATCTCGCACCACTCGATGACGGCGTACGGCAAGGTGGCGCTGGCGGCGGCGGACGTGCCGGTGCCCGACGAGTTGCCTGCGGAACTGGCGGGCAAGATCAAGGCGCAGCTGGGTGGGTTGCCCGAGCGGCACCGCCAGATCGAGATCGACTGCTCTGGACTGGTGGAGGCCATGGAGGCACTGCCGGTGAAGCTGTCCACGATGGGCAGGGGCTTGGACAGGGACAGGGTGTACTTCGTGGCGGCCGCGGCGGCCGGAAGGCACGCGGCACAGATCGCCAAGCGCCGCCCGTAGCGAACGACGCTCGACTTCAGCTCCCCTTCAGGTTCGACGCGCTAGCGTCGAAAACCGGGGGCCCCTTCCCAGCGCCGCGTTGAACTTTCGGCGTGCGCCGAAACGCCCCGCTCGCGCTCTCGCGCGGCGGGGCGTCGTTCGATTCGCTAGAGCACGAACAGGATCAGGGCCCACACGCCGATGACTCCGGCCAGTGCGAGGGCCAGGACCCAGGTCGGGACCTTGTACTCGCCTCGCCTGTTGCGGGCGATCTCCTCGCGGATGCGGGTGGTGCGCCGCTCGTAGGCCGCGACAGGGTCGAGGGATGGGAGCGGGCCGCGTCGCGCGGTCCGCTCCTCCCCTCGCTTCGAAGTCTCCTGCTGGTCGGACACGCCGCTGCTCACATGCTGGCGATGAGCTTGTCGACGCGCTCGTCGCGGGACCGGAACGGGTCCTTGCACAGGACCGTGCGCTGCGCTTGGTCGTTGAGCTTCAGGTGGACCCAGTCCACGGTGAAGTCGCGGCGCTTCTCCTGCGCCTTGCGGATGAACTCGCCGCGCAGGCGCGCCCTGGTCGTCTGCGGCGGCACCTCCTTGGCCTCGAACACCTCGACGTCCTTCGTGAGCCGCTCGGCCTCGCCGCGCTTCTCCATGAGGTGGTGCAGGCCGCGCCCGCGGCGGATGTCGTGGTAGGCCAGGTCGAGCTGCGCGACGCGCGGGCTCGACAGGGCCAGGCCGCGCTTCTCGCGGTAGCGCTCGATGAGCTTGTACTTGGCGACCCAGTCGATCTCGCGCGAGATCGAGTCGAGGTCGCCGGACTCGACGGCGTCGAGGACGCGGGTCCACAGTTCGATGACGCGCTTGGTGGTCGCGTCGGCGCCGCGCTGGTCGACGAAGTCGATGGCCTTGTCGAGGTATTCGCGCTGGATGTCCAATGCGGAGGCTTCGCGGCCGCTCGCCAGGCGCACCAGGCGCTTGCCGGTCGTGTCGTGGCTGATCTCGCGGATGGCCCTGATCGGGTTCTCCAGGGTGAGGTCGCGCATGGTCACGCCGGTCTCGATCATCCGCAGCACCAGGTCGGCCGAGCCGACCTTGAGCAGGGTGGTGATCTCGTTGATGTTGGAGTCGCCGACGATGACGTGCAGGCGGCGGTACCGCTCGGCGTCGGCGTGCGGCTCGTCGCGGGTGTTGATGATCGGGCGCGAGCGGGTGGTCGCGGAGGAGACGCCCTCCCAGATGTGCTCGGCGCGCTGGGAGAGGCAGAACCGGGCGCCGCGGGGGGTCTGGAGGACCTTGCCGGCGCCGCAGATGAGCTGGCGGGTGACTAGGAACGGGATGAGGACTTCGGCGAGGCGGCCGAATTCGCCGTGGCGGCTGACGAGGTAGTTCTCGTGGCAGCCGTAGGAGTTCCCGGCCGAGTCGGTGTTGTTCTTGAACAGGTAGATGTCCCCGGCGATGCCCTCGTCGTGGAGGCGCTTCTCGGCGTCGATCATGAGGCCTTCGAGGATGCGCTCGCCGGCCCGGTCGTGCTTGACGAGGTCTTCGACCGAGTCGCATTCGGGGGTGGCGTATTCCGGGTGGGATCCCACGTCGAGGTAGAGGCGGGCGCCGTTGCGGAGGAACACGTTGGAGGAGCGGCCCCAGGAGACCACTCGCCGGAAGAGGTAGCGGGCCACTTCGTCCGGGGACAGGCGGCGCTGTCCGCGGAATGTGCAAGTGACCCCGTATTCGGTCTCAAGTCCGAAAATGCGCCTGTCCATGTCGAAACCCTACCCCGATTCGGTTGAGGAGAACACCCCTCGCGGTCGAACGGTTCCATACCGCGACGGGCCCTATGGAGATTGTTCGCGTATCGACGGTTCGCGCCGGTGGAGCCGGTGTCCGCGCGGGGCGGACCCTCGCGAACCGTGCCTTCGGCAGGTCCCGTCGGACCGTCCACATGAGTGGTTCGATCCGTTCGGAGGGGACCTTGGGTGGAGCTGTCGGGTCGGTCGCCGACCGGGCCGGTCGGGGCCCGCGGATGCGCGGGTACCCCGCTCGGCCCGGTCTCAAGCGGTGACGCCTTTCCTGGCCGTGCTCAGGATTCGTCGGGTTCGGGAGTCTCGTCTTCGGCGGGTTCGGCCTCGGCCGTCTCGGGTTCGTCCTCGGCTTCGGCGCGGGGCATGATCGCGTCGAGGGCGAGGCCCTCGATGCGGCGGAAGACCCGGCCGGGGCGGGCCCGTTCGAGGACCGCGACCTCCAGGACGTCGGTGGTCAGCTCCCTGCGGGTGCCGTTGCCGCTGTCGCTGGACAGGGCCCGCAGCGCCAGCGCGAACGCGTCGGCGAGCGGGGCCGCGAAGTCGTGGCCTTCGGCGAGGACCTCTTTGAGGTGCTCGGCGGCCCCGCCCATGGCGAGGTAGCCGGGCTCGTCGTTGATCGAGCCGTCGAAGGTGAGCCGGTAGAGTTCGTCGGCTTCGGGACTGGTCCCGACGCCGGCGACGCAGATCTCGACCTCGAAGGGCTTGGTCTGCTCCGAGAAGATCGCGCCGAGCGTCTGCGCGTAGGCCTTGGCGAGGCTGGCGGCGTTGACGTCGCGGCGGTCGTAGGAGTAGCCGCGCAGGTCGGCCATCCGGACGCCCGCGGTGCGGAGGTTCTCGAACTCGTTGTACTTGCCCACGGCGGCGAAGCCGATGCGGTCGTAGAGCTCGTAGACCTTGTGGAGGGCCGAGGAGACGTTCTCCGCGACGAGCAGGACGCCGTCGGCGCAGGAGAGCACCACGACGTTGCGGCCGCGGGAGATGTTCTTGCGGGCGAATTCGGCCCGGTCCCGCATGATCTGTTCGGGACTGGTGTAGAACTGCATGGCCATGTCCGGCTCCTCTCCTTATCCGTAGGGGTTCTCGGTGCGGGTCGCGATGACCGAGCGGGCGACGTCGGCGATGGTGGCCGCGTCGATCTGCTTGGAGCCCGCGGCGGTGGCGGTCCAGACGGTCGGGTAGAGGTCGCGGGTCGGGTCGGGCCCGCCGGTCGCCGAGTCGTCCTCCGCCGCGTCGTAGAGGGACTCGATGGCGATCTTGACGGCGTCGTCGGTGCCGATGTCGCGTGAGTAGCGCTTCTTGAGCGAGCTCTTCGCGAAGATGGAGCCGGAGCCGATCGAGTCGAAGTCGCGTTCGGCGTAGATGCCGCCGACGACGTCGAAGCTGTAGATCTTCCCGGCCTCGGCGACCGAGGGGGCGTCGAGGTCGAAGCCCGCGAACAGGGGGACGACCGCGAGGCCCTGGAGGGCGATGCCGAGGTTGCCGCGCAGCATGGTGGCGAGGCGGTTGGCCTTGCCGTTCAAGGTGAGCGAGGCGCCTTCGATCTTCTCGTAGTGCTCGAGTTCGAGCTGGTAGAGCTTGATCATCTCGATGCCGAGGCCGGCGGTGCCGGCGAAGCCGACGAGCGAGTAGCCGTCGGCGGCCACGACCTTCTCGATGTCGCGGCTGGAGATGTAGTTGCCCATCGTGGCGCGGCGGTCGCCGGCCATGACCACGCCTTCGGCGGTGCGCAGGGTGACGATGGTGGTGGCGTGGGCGCTCGCTTCGGCGTAGTCGCCGGGGGGCAGGGGCCTGCGTCCCGGCAGCAGCTCCGGTGCCACCTGCATGAGGAACTCCGAGAAGGAGGAGGTTCCAGCCGTCATAAACGCGTTGGGCAGTTTGCCTGGGAATCCTTGACCGGTCACGACATGACCTCCCTAATTCTCTATTCTTTTCGATCCTCGGCCGCGGCCGAGCGTCTCTGGTACAGGGTCCCGGTGCGCCTTGCCGTCACACCAGGTGGCCCTGTCACAGGCAGGGGGGCTGCTACTGGCCGCCCTTTTGCACGAACGAGCGGACGAATTCCTCGGAGTTGGTCTCCAGGACCTCGTCGATCTCGTCGAGCAGGTCGTCGACTTCTTCGGTGATCGCTTCGTGGCGTTCGGCGATCTCGGGGTCTACAGCGGCCTCGGTGGTCTCGGCATCTGCTTCCTGCCGCGACCGCTGTGACTGCGACTGCCCGCCGGAGTCCTTCGCTGCCATAGCTGTTCCCTTCTTGCCTTGACGGTGCCTAAACCGTACCGCGAGAGTACGACAGCACGCCAGATACGACGCTGTACCACTCTGTAATATTCCCGCGCACGGCGCAGGCGCCTCTAGTCGGCCGTGATGACGTCGAGGAGGTCCTTGGCCGCTGCGCAGCGTTCGAACAGCTCCCCCACATGGGCTTTGGTGCCCTTCTCGGGCTCCATCATGGGCACTCGCACGAGCGAGTCGGCGCCCACGTCGAAGATGACCGAGTCCCAGGAGGCCGCGACGACCTCGGAGGGGTAGCGCGCCAGGCACCGGCCGCGGAAGAACGCGCGGGTGTCGCTGGGCGGCTCGGTCATGGCGTCGATGATCTCGGTGTCGGTCAGGAGGCGCTGCATCTTCCCGCGGGCCACCAGGCGGTGGTAGAGGCCCTTCTCGGGGCGCACGTCGTGGTACTGGAGGTCGATCGCCTGGAGTTTGGCGGCGCCCCAGCCGAGGTTCTCGCGCTCGCGGTAGCGGTTGAGCAGTGAGAGCTTCGCGGGCCAGTCGAGCATGTCGGCCAGTTCCATGGGGTCGCGCGCGAGGGCGTCGAGCACGTACGCCCACCGGTCGAGGACGTCGCGCGTGTCGGGGTCGGCGTCGGCGCCGCAGTAGGCCTCGGCCTGCTCCAGGAGGGACTGCTGGAGTTCGACGGCGGTGAGGCGCTTGCCGTTGCGCAACTCGATCTTGTGCTTGAGGGTCGGGTCGTGGCTGACGGCCCGCAGTTCGGCGACGGGCTCGCTGATGGCGAGGGAGCCGTCGAACGCGCCGGACTCGATCATGGCCAGCACGATCGAGGCGGTGCCGACCTTGAGGTAGGTGGCGTACTCGGCGAGGTTGGCGTCGCCGATGATGACGTGCAGGCGGCGGTAGCGCTCGGCGTCGGCGTGCGGCTCGTCGCGGGTGTTGATGATCGGCCGCTTGAGCGTGGTCTCAAGGCCCACTTCGACTTCGAAGAAGTCGGCCCGCTGGGAGATCTGGAAGCGGTGCTCGGAGCCGTCCTGGCCGATGCCGATGCGCCCTGCTCCGGCGAAGACCTGGCGGGTGACCAGGAACGGCGTGAAGTGGGCGACGATGTCGGCGAAGGGGGTCTGGCGCGACATGAGGTAGTTCTCGTGCGCGCCGTAGGAGGCGCCCTTGTTGTCGGTGTTGTTCTTGTACAGGTTGATCGGACCGATGCCGGGCGTGTGGGCCGCGCGCAGGGCGGCCTCGGCCATGGTCATCTCGCCGGCCTTGTCGAACAGGACGATCTCGCGCGGGTTGGTGACCTCGGGCGTGGAGTACTCGGGGTGCGCGTGGTCGACGTAGAGGCGGGCGCCGTTGGTGAGGATGACGTTGGCGAGTCCGGAGTCCTCGTCGGCGAGGTTCTCCGCGGGGTCGTACAGCGCGCCGGTGTAGGTGAAACCGCGCGCGTCGCGAAGGGGGGTCTCCTCCTCGTAGTCCCACCTGGCTCGGCCGCCCTTGGAGAGCTCCGGACGGGCGGCGTAGGCGTTGACGATCTGCGAGGAGGTCACCATCGGGTTGGCGCCCGGCTGGCCGGGCACGGAGATCCCGTATTCGATCTCGGTGCCCATAATGCGGCGTACGGTCATGCCTTCGAGCCTAGTCCGTCCCGGCGCGCTTCCGTCCCCTCCGATCAAGGAGGTTCGGAATTCCCGGCCGTCGATCCGCGGTTGCTTCATGGACATCGGTTACCCGCGCGCGCCGGGACTGACACGTGATGGGGCGGACGGCGTCGGCCGGCGGGAAACCCGCCGGCCGTTCGCTGTCGCGGTGTCCTTCGACTACAGGTACTGGCCGGTGTTCGACACGGTGTCGATGCTGCGACCGGAATCGGGCCCCTTGCCGGAGACGAGCGTGCGGATGTAGACGATCCGCTCGCCCTTCTTGCCGGAGATGCGGGCCCAGTCGTCGGGGTTGGTGGTGTTGGGCAGGTCCTCGTTCTCACGGAACTCGTCCACTGTGGCCTCGATGAGGTGGCTCAGCCGGATGCCCTTGGACTGGTGGGTCAGGAAGTCCTTGATGGCCATCTTCTTGGCCCGCGCGACGATGTTCTCGATCATCGCACCGGAGTTGAAGTCCTTGAAGTACAGGACCTCCTTGTCGCCGTCCGCGTAGGTCACCTCCAGGAACCGGTTCTCGTCCAGTTCGGAGTACATCCGCTCGACGACCGCCTGGATCATGGAGGTCACCGTCGCGTCGCGGTCCTTGTCGTGCTCGACGAGGTCGTCGTCGTGCAGCGGCAGGGTCGTGGTGATGTACTTCGCGAAGATGTCCTTCGCGGACTCGGCGTCGGGCCGCTCGATCTTGATCTTGACGTCCAGGCGGCCGGGCCGCAGGATCGCCGGGTCGATCATGTCCTCGCGGTTGGAGGCGCCGATGACGATGACGTTCTCCAGGCCCTCGACGCCGTCGATCTCCGACAGCAGCTGAGGGACGATGGTGTTCTCGACGTCGGAGGAGACGCCCGATCCGCGGGTGCGGAATATGGAGTCCATCTCGTCGAAGAACACGATGACGGGCATGCCCTCGCTGGCCTTCTCACGGGCCCGCTGGAAGACCAGGCGGATGTGCCGCTCGGTCTCGCCGACGTACTTGTTCAGCAGCTCGGGACCCTTGATGTTGAGGAAGTAGCTCCGGCCGGAGGCCGTCTCCCCGCGCATCTCGGCGACCTTCTTCGCCAGCGAGTTGGCGACGGCCTTGGCGATGAGCGTCTTGCCGCAGCCTGGAGGGCCGTAGAGCAGGATGCCCTTCGGCGGCCTGAGCTCGTGCTCGCGGAAGAGGTCGGCGTGGAGGAACGGCAGTTCCACCGCGTCGCGGATCATCTCGATCTGCGAGTCGAGACCGCCGATGTCGTAGTAGTCGACGTCGGGGACCTCTTCGAGGACCAGCTCTTCGACCTCGCTCTTCTGGATGCGCTCGTAGGCGTACCCGGCGCGCGGCTCGATCATGACCGAGTCGCCGGCGCGCAGCGGCCCGTTGATGAGCGCCTCCGAGAGCAGGACGACCCGCTCCTCGTCGGCGTGGCTGGTGACCAGGGCCCGGTCCGGCGGGCCTCCCGGCGTCTCGATGAGCTCCTTGAGCGTCACGACTTCACCGATGCGCTCGTAGTCGAGCACCTCGACCACGTTCATGGCGTCGTTGAGCAGGACTTCCTGCCCGCGTTCGAGCTCTTCGACGTCGATCGACGGCGCGAGCGAGACGCGGAACTTCCTCCCGGAGGTGAAGACGTCGACGGTGCCGTCCTCACGAGCCCCCAGGAACACGCCGTATCCGGACGGCGGCTGCGCGAGCCGGTCGATTTCCTCTTTCAGCGAGACGATCTGCTCGCGGGCCTCCTTCAAGGTGGCCACGAGCCGCTCGTTCTGCTCCGACAGGCGGTCGATCTGGGATTGGGCGGCGGAGAGCCGCTCTTCCAGAATGTGCATGTGTCGGGGCGTTTCGGTGAGACGGCGTCGGGCAGCGGCCAGTTCTTCCTGGAGCTCTTCGACCTGTCCTGACAGTTCGTCTTGCTCTGAGCCCTGGCCCAGGTTCTGTCGACGGTCATCGTTGCTACGTGCCACGGGTCACACCTCCCGAGTGAGGGTCCTACTCCAACCGTAGCTGGCTGGGGAGGCCAATAGTAAGACTCGACACCGACATTGCGCCAGCTTCTTCGCGGCAATTAATCTGGGGGACATGGCTGAGGAACGTGAACTGGAAGTGTCGATCGACCAGGACGCCTGCACGGGGGACGGGTTGTGCGTGCAGTACGCGCCTGCGATTTTCGAATTCGACATCGACGGGCTGGCCTACGTCAAGGACGCGGAAGGTGAGCTCTTGACTACGGCCGGTTCGCAAGTCAACGTCCCTGAGCACCTGCGACTGGACATCGTGAACGCCGCTCACGACTGTCCCGGCGAGTGCATCTACGTCCGCGACAGGGCCGACAAGACCGCGGTGGCCGGACCCGGCGCCGACGACTGAAGGACGCGAAGCAGGGCGGGACGCACACTTGCGCGTCCCGCCCTGTCTCGTTTCAGCGCTTGGAAAGTCGTGAATCCGACTCAGATTGTGACCGTACTGTTACGCTTCGGCGGTCTCGTCGGGAGCGTTCTTCGCCGCTTCGGCGAGGCGCGCCTCGACCGCCGCTTCGACCCCGGCCTCGACCTCGGCGGCGAACCGCTCCTTGCGTTCGCGCAGGGCCTGCTGTCCCTTGGAGGGCTTGAGCTTCCGCATCGGCGCCACGGTGCCCGGCGCGAGTTTGCGTGCGGTGATGAGGAAAGCGGTGTGGGCGATCATGCGGTGGTCCGGGCGCACGGCCAGTCCCTCCAGGTGCCAGCCGCGGATGAGCGACTCCCACGCCTCGGGCTCGGTGAAGGTCTTGCGCTCGCGCAGGGCCTCGACGAGCTCCGACATCTGCGTGGTCGTGGCGACGTAGCCGATGAAGACCCCGCCGGGGCGCAGGATGCGCTCCACAGTGTCCAGCACGTCCCAGGGCGAGAGCATGTCGAGCACGACCCGGTCGACCGGTTCGAGCTCGGCCTCGGCCACGTCCCCCACGGTGAGCGTCCAGTGCTCGGGGATCTCGCCGTAGTACCCGGCGACGTTCTCCTCGGCGATCTTGGCGAAGTCCTCGCGCAGCTCCCAGGAGTACACGTGCCCGGTGGGGCCGGTGGCCCGCAGCAGCCAGTTCGTCAGCGCGCCCGAACCGGCGCCGGCCTCGACCACCCGCGACCCGGGGTAGATGTCGCCGAAGGTGAGGATCTGGGCGATGTCCTTGGGGTAGATGACCTGGGCGCCGCGGCGCATCGACAGGCCGTAGTCCGGCAGGAGCGGGCGCAGCGCCAGGTAGGCGGTGCCGCCCTCGGTGGTGACCGTGACGCCGTCGGGCTTGCCGATGAGGTCGTCGTGGAAGAGCCTGCCTCGGTGGGTGTGGAACGCGCCGTCCTTGGCGAGGGTGATGGTGGCCCTGCGGCCCTTCGCGTCGGTCAGCTGAACGCGGTCGCCCGGCTCCAGCAGGTCAGATGCCACTTCTTGCTCCTTCGGTAGGTCCGACGCATCCTAACGGAGGGCCTTGACCACGTCGGCGGTGTAGAGCAGCCCTGTCAGGCGGCCCTCATCGACCACGAAGAACCGCTCGGCGCCGCTCTTGCCGATCACGTCCACCAGGGCCTGCCCCTTGAGCTCGGCGCCGATCCCCGGGATCTGCTTCGCCGAGCGCAGCAGCCCCGCCAGGGGCATCGCCGCGACCTGCTCGGCCGGGACGGCCTCGGCGGCCGCGTGGTCGAGCACGCCGACCGGGCGGTCCTCGACGGCGACGATCTCGCGCCCCGAGGCGGCGGCGAGGGCCTCGCCGAGCGTCGCGGCGGCGGGCACGAGGACCACCGGGCGCGCGAGCGCGGCGGCGTCCAGGGCCTTGACGCGCGGGCCCATGCGGGCCGCGCGGATCGCGGCCGTCGCCCCGCGCCACAGTTCGAAGGAGACGAGGATCAGCAGGAACAGGCCGACCCAGGAGAACCAGTTCGCCGAGAACAGCCACAGCCCCGCCGCGACGGTGCCCACGGCCACCACGCGTCCGGCCCAGCCCGCGAAGCGGTAACCGGTCCAGCGGTCGCCCGTCGCGGCCCAGATGCCCGCCTGGAGGGCCTTGCCGCCGTCCAGCGGCAGCCCCGGCAGGAGGTTGTAGACGGCGACGAGGAGGTTCGCGACGCAGATCTGGAAGGACAGCTGCCAGGCGAGCGTGCCCGCACTGGTGGCGAACAGCCCCGCCATGCCGAGCAGGCCGAGCACGGCCGAGACGGCCGGTCCCGCCAGCGCGATGGCGGCGGCGGTGCTCGGCCGGGGGGCTTCGCGGTCCATCTCGGTGAAGCCGCCGAGGGCGTCGAGGTTGATCTGGCGCACCCCGATCCCGGCGCGCAGGCTCACCAGTGCGTGGCCGAGTTCGTGCAGGAAGACCGAGACGAGCAGGGTCAGCGCGAACAGGGCGGCCACGAGCAGGGAGGCGCCGGCGCCGATGCCGGGGACCGAGCGCTGCACGATCGGGGAGTACACGGCGACGACCATGGCGGCCAGGAGCAGCCAGGTGTAGCCGAGGGTGACGGGGATGCCCTTGAAGCGGATGAGCGTGAATCCGGATCGGCGGAAGGCCAGGACGTTGGTTGTCGACATCGGCGGCAATGCTACGCGCCCGCCCTCGCGGCAGGGCCGTCGAACCGCGCGGGCGGGCGCTCCTTGGAGGATTCCGATCGCGCTATGCGGGGCGCACCCGGTAGGCGTAGGTGGCGTAGGGCATCGCGAAGGTGTCCTTGCCGGCGAGATCGGGGTGGTGCGCGAGGAGGTCTTCGACGCCGTCGACGAGTTCGCGCTGGCGGGCGGGTTCGGCGGTGAGGTAGTACGAGCGGGATTGGACGAGGCGGATGAGGCCGGGGCCGTCGAGGGGCTTGTCGTGGCGGAAGACGCGGACCTCGGGTTCGGCGAAGTCGGGGGCGAAGTAGCCGGGTTCGATCGCGTGCAGTGCGGCGCCTTCGCCTTTGGAGGAGGTGATGACCTCGGAGAGTTTCGCGACCCAGTCGACGGACTCGTCGCGGATGTTCCAGATGGGGGCGAGGATCCCGTCGGGGCGCAGGACGCGGCGCAGTTCGGGGAGGGCCTTGGGGCGGTCGAACCAGTGGAAGGCCTGCCCGGCGGTGATGACGTCCGCGGTGCGGTCGGGAAGCGGGATCGCCTCGGCGGTGCCGACGTGGGCGGCGGTGAGGCCGGGGCTGGAGGCGGTGAGCTTCGCGAGCATCTGCGCGTCGGGGTCGACGGCGGTCACGTTGTGGCCCAGGCTGATGAGGCCGCGGGTGAGGAGTCCGGTGCCGGCGCCGAGGTCGAGGACGTCCTTGGGGGCGTCGCCGGTCAGCCATTGGAGGGCTTCGGCCGGGTAGGTGGGGCGGATGGCGTTGTAGAGGTCGGCGGCCTGACCGAAGGACAGCGCCTGGCCGGTCCGGGTGCGTTCGTCGTTGCTCATACCCGAAACCGTACACACGTTATGTTAAGTCGGCGGGACGCCCGGCGCGAATGTCGGTGGCCCGTCATATGCTCGACAGATGTCTGCCACCCGCCCGACCCAGCTGTCCCCTTCGCGCGCCGGGGATTTCAAGCAGTGCCCGCTGCTGTACCGGTTCCGGGCGGTCGACCGCCTCCCCGAGCCGTCCTCGCGGGCGCAGGTGCAGGGCACGCTGGTCCACGCGGTCCTGGAGCGCCTCTACGAGCTCGACGCGGGCAAGCGGACCCCGACGCAGGCCCTCGCCATGATCGAGCCGGAGTGGACGAAGCTCCAGTCGAAACAGGAGTACGCCGAGCTGTTCGACGGCCTCGACGACGAGTCGGGCTGGCTGCGCGGCGTGCGGGGCCTGGTCGAGACGTACTTCGCCATGGAGGACCCCCAGCGCCTCCAGCCGCACCGCACCGAATGCCTGGTCACGACCACGCTCGATGACGGGACGCAGCTCAAGGGCTTCATCGACCGCGCCGACGTCAACCCCGACGGGCTGGTGCGGCTGGTGGACTACAAGACCGGGAAGCGCCCGCCGGACCGCTTCGCCGACAAGGCGCTGTTCCAGATGAAGTTCTACGCCCTGGTGTGGTGGCGCACGCGGGGAACGGTGCCGACGCTGCTGCGCCTGATGTACCTCGGCGACGGGCAGATGCTCGACTACTCCCCCAATGCGGGCGAGCTCGAATCGTTCGAGCGGACGCTGAAGGCGCTGTGGGCCTCGATGCGCGAGGCGATCGCCACCGGCGAGTTCCGGCCGCAGAAGTCGAAGCTGTGCGGCTGGTGCGCCCACCAGAAGCTGTGCCCGGAGTTCGGCGGCGAGCCGCCGGCGTATCCGCTGCCGACCGTCCTGCCCGGACTCGAGATGCCCTCAGGCGACATGCCTCCTACCTGAGGCGTACGTGTGGATCATTCTCACGTTCGATGAAACGGGAACGACCGGCGGATACGGTATAGAGCGTGCAAGCCGCCTCCCGATTCCGCCGCCTCCGGCGCTGGCTCCATGAGCGCCCGTTCCTGGCCGACTGCCTGCTCGCGGTCGCCTTGGCGGTCGCCTACATCGGCTTCTACACCGCCGGGGTGCAGATCAACCCCGACTACCCGTTCTCGTGGGCCGAGGTCGGCATGGTCATGGTCCCGTTCGCCGCGATCTGCCTGCGCCGCAAGTGGTTGTGGGGCGGCATCGCCTACAGCCTGATCGTCCTGGGTCTGGCCGTGTTCATCGAACCGCTGATGAGCATGGGCGCCGACGGCGGCATCGGGCTGTTCGTCCTGACCTACACCGCGGCGGCCTACCTGGGCCTGACGCGGGCGCTCATCGCGGGCGCGGCGATCTGGGTCCCGGTGACGACGGTGATCTACGTGCTCGGCGTGGGCGAGGGCGACCATTTCACCGGCACGATCCTGGCGCTGCTCAACCTGGTCCTGGCGGTCACGGTGTTCTGGATCGGGTGGGTCATGCGCAACCGGCGCGAGAAGGTCGAGGAGCTCTCGGATCGGGCCCGGTTCGCCGAGGAGCGCCAGGAGGCCCTCGCGGCCCAGGCGGTGGCCGACGAGCAGCGGCGCATCGCACGCGAGCTGCACGACGTCGTGGCGCACCACATCTCGGTCATCGGCGTGATGTCCGAGGGCGCCAAGCGGGTCCTGCGCACCGACCCCGCGGCGGCCGAGGACGCGCTGACGACGGTGAACCAGACCGCCCGCACGGCACTGCGGGAGATGCGCGACATCCTCACGGTGCTGCGCCAGGGCCATGACGAAGGCGGCAGCGCCGACCTCGAACCGCAGCCTACAGTGGACTCACTGCGGGCGCTGGTGGCGCAGACCAAGGACGCCGGGCTGCCGGTGCGCTACACCGTCCGCGGCGAGGAGTACCCGCTGCCGACGGGCGTGAGCCTGGCGGTCTACCGGATCGCGCAGGAGGCGCTGACGAACACCATCAAGCACGCCGGTTCGCAGGCCAGGGCCGGAGTCGTGGTCGACTACGGCGAGGGCGAGTTCCGGATCTCGGTCGGCGACTCGGGCCGCGGCGCCCCCGTCGTCGCCCCTTTCGCGGGCGGCCACGGCCTGATCGGCATGAGAGAACGCGCCACCCTCTACGGCGGCACCCTCGAAGCCGGGCCCCGGCCCGGCGGCGGCTACCTCGTCGAGGCCCGCTTCCCCAAGAACGCGCACCTCCAGGGAGTCCACCGATGACCGACCGGCCGATCCGGCTCCTGCTCGCCGACGACCAGCAGCTGCTGCGCGCGGGCTTCAAGATGGTGCTCGGCGCCGAGACCGACATCGACATCGTCGGCGAGGCCGGCGACGGCGTGGAGGCCTTCGACCTCACCCGCAGGCTCATGCCCGACGTCGTCCTCATGGACATCCGCATGCCCCGCCGTGACGGCGTCGCGGCCACCGCCGACATCGTGAACGCGAACCTGCCTTCGCGCGTGCTGGTGCTGACCACGTTCGACCTGGACGAGTACGTCGTCGGCGCGCTGCGGGCCGGGGCCGCCGGGTTCCTCACCAAGGACGCCCCCGCGGCCGACCTGGTCGAGGCCATCCGGACCGTCCACCGCGGCGGCGCGGTCGTCGCCCCGCACATCCTCTCGACACTGCTGGGCCGCTTCGCCGAGCACCGCGGCCCGGACGGCGACCGCAGCCCCGCGATCCTCGCCGCCTTGACCGCCCGCGAGCGGGAAGTGCTGCTGCTCTTGGCGAAAGGCCTCACGAACGCCGAGATCGCCGACTCCCTCACCGTCGGCGAGACCACGGTGAAGACCCATGTGGGGCACCTGCTCACCAAGCTCGGCGTGCGCGACCGCGTCCAAGCGGTGGTCCTCGCCTACGAGAGCGGCCTGGTCAAGCCGGGCAAAGGCGACGAACGCTGAGGAGGTGCGGTACCCGGCTAGTACCGGGGTATCGCCGTGTCCGCCTTTCGACGTAGGCGAAGACCCTTCTCAAAGTGGATGCGCCGGGGACCGACGCCAAATATCGTCGTAAGTGATCACCGTCCCACGACGCCGGATGACATCATGTATGATGTCACAATCTGGCGTATCGACGTCATCAACGTGCACCACCCATAGCACCCACCGTCCGCGAGCGCCGTTTCCGCTGCGCCCCGCGGGCAAGGAAACCAGAACACCGAATCCCTCGGTACCTCGACACCGAAAGCGAGTGCGTCGTGTCCACCGCATCCCCCGTCAAAACCACCGCCGTTGCGGCCCAAGGCCTCTGGAAGGCCTACGGCTTCGGCGAAGCCCAAGTAGTCGCGTTGCGCGACGTCTCGGTCGAATTCGCCTCAGGCGCCTTCACCGCGATCATGGGCCCCTCCGGGTCCGGCAAGTCCACCCTCATGCACTGCCTCGCCGGACTCGACACCACCGACCGCGGCACCGCCAGCATCGGCGACACCATCCTCACCGGCCTGGGCGACAAGGCCCTCACGAAGCTGCGCCGCGACAAGATCGGCTTCATCTTCCAGCAGTTCAACCTGCTGCCCACCCTCACCGCCGAAGAGAACATCACGCTGCCCGCGGCCATCGCCGGGGCCAAGGCCGACCCCGACTGGATCAAGCGGATCATCAAGACCCTCGACCTGGAAGACCGCCTGTCGCACAAGCCGACCGAGCTCTCGGGCGGCCAGCAGCAGCGCGTCGCCTGCGCCCGCGCCCTGGCATCGCGGCCGGACGTCGTCTTCGCCGACGAACCCACCGGCAACCTCGACACCCGCTCCGGCGCCGAGGTCCTGCGCTTCCTGCGCACCAGTGTGGACGACTTCGGTCAGACCATCGTCATGGTCACCCACGACCCGAACGCGGCCGCCTACGCCGACCGCGTCGTCTTCCTCGCCGACGGACAGATCGTCGAGGACATGGCCGACCCGACCGCCGACAAGGTCATCGACAAGATGAAGCACTTCGAAGAGCTCGTCGCCGCCGCCCAAGGGGAGACCGCCTAGCCATGCTGCGCGCCACCCTCAAGGGCATGGCGAGCCGCAAAGCCCGCCTAGTCCTCACCAGCCTCGCCGTCGTCCTCGGCACCATGTTCGTCGCCGCGGCGATGGTCCTGACCGACACCATGGAGAAATCGGTCTCCGGCGTCATCTCCGACGCCTACACCGGTGTCGACACCGTCGTCACCTCCGCCCAGAACCCGGCCGCCGCGCAGGGCAACACTCCGAACGCGAACACCATCCCCGCCGACGTCCTCGCCCGAATCCAAGCCACCGACGGCGTCGACGCCGCCAGCGGCGACGTGTCGGGCCAGGTCAACGCCATCGGCTCGAACGACAAGCTCGTCGGCACCTTCGCGCCGACCATCGGCTTCAACTGGAACCCCGACGACACCGGCAACACCGAGATGCGCGACGGCCGCGGCCCCGAAACCGCCACCGAAGTGGCCGTCTCGGCCAAGTTCGTCACCGACTCGGGGCTCGGCATCGGCGACACCGTCACCGTCTACTCCTACACCGCCGAACGCGCCGACTACGCGATCGTCGGCGTCTACGGCCTCACCGGCGACCGCGACTCGATGGCCGGGGAGACCCAGGTCGCCTTCACCACCGGTGAAGCGCAGCGCCTGCTCACCGGCGGCGAAGACGTCTACACCGCCGTCTACGTCGACGGCGACGCCACCACTGACGCCATCGCCGCAGCGATCGGCTCGGACGACTACCGGGTCCAGACCGGAGCGGAGGCCAGCGCGGAAGCCGCCGAAGGCTTCGCGGTCGTCTCCGACTTCATGGGCTACATCTTCCTCGGCTTCGGCCTGGTCGCGGTCTTCGTGTCGATCTTCCTGATCATCAACACCTTCACGATCATCGTCGCCCAGCGCCAGAGGGAACTCGCCCTGCTGCGGGCCATCGGCGCCGGACGCGGCCAAGTGGTCCGCTCGGTCCTGACCGAAGCCCTCGTCATCGGCGTCATCGCCTCCCTCGTCGGCCTCGGACTCGGCCTGCTCCTGGGCTGGGGTCTGTCCCAAGTGGTCAGCTCCACGATGATGGGCGGCCTGCCGGTCCAGCTCCTCATCCCGGCGACCACGCTGTGGGCGCTGGCCGTCGGCATCGGCGTCACCGTCCTGTCGGCGCTCGTCCCGGCCGTCAAGGCCTCGAGCGTGCCGCCGGTCGCGGCGATGCGGCAGGCGGTCAACCCGCCGAAGCCGCTGCGCGGCATCACCATCGCTGGCGCGATCGTGTTCGGGGCGGGCGCGGTGCTGCTGGCGCTGGGCCTGACCGACAATCTCGGAGACGAGAAGCTGACCGGCATCCTGACCGGGGTGGGCATCTCCTTCGTGGGCGTCACGATGCTCACGCCGATCCTGTCGCGCCCGCTGGTGGCGCTGCTGGGCGCGGTCATGTCCTGGACGTTCTCGGGCCGCCTCGGCAAGCTCAACGCCGGACGCAACCCGCGGCGCACCGCGATCACCGCCTCGGCGCTCATGATCGCCGTCGCGCTCATCACCGGGATCGCCACGCTCGTCTCCAGCATCAAGTCGACCACTTCCGAAGTGCTGGAACTGAACCTGAATTCGGACCTGATCGTCAGCGGCGCGCAGGGCGGGGCGAACATCCCCTCCTTCTCGCCCGAGACGCTCACCGAGATCAGGGCCCTGCCCGAGGTCAAGGCCGTCGGCGACGTCTACATGGACTTCTTCGGCACCCAGATCGACGGCCAGGACGCCCCGCTCGCCTCCAGTGAGGACCTGAGCGCGGCACTCAGCGTCTTCGGCGGCACCATCGCCGAAGGCTCGGTGTCCGACCTCGCTCCCGACGCGGTCGTGGTCGATGAGGGCACCGCTGAGGACCGGGGCATCGCACTCGGCGACACGGTCGAGGCGACCTACGCCGACGGCCAGACCGAGCAGCTGACGGTCGCGGCGATCCTGGACGGCTACGACCTCACCAACGGCTGGTGGGTCGCGCCCGAGCAGATCGAGCACTTCACGCTGCCCAAGCCGATGCAGGCCTACATCGAACTGAACGAGGGCGCCGACGCGGCCGCGGTCCAGGACGAGGTCGACGCGATCCTCGCCGACGAACCGGAAGTGAGCGTCACCAACAACGCCGAGTTCGTCGAGCAGCAGACCGGCCAGCTCGACACGATCCTCGCGGCCGTGCAGATCCTGCTCGCGCTGGCGATGATCATCGCCGTGATCGGCGTGGTGAACACGCTGGTCCTGTCGGTCCTCGAACGCACCCGGGAGCTGGGGCTCCTGCGCGCGGTCGGCATGACCCGCGGGCAGGTCAGGCGCATGATCACCGTCGAGAGCGTCATCATCTGCGTCTTCGGCGCGGTGCTGGGCATCGCGGTGGGGATCGGCCTGGGCTGGACGGTCCAGCAGGCGCTCGAGGACGAGGGCCTGACGGCCTTCGCACTGCCGTGGGGCCTCATCGTCATGTACCTGGTCGCCGCCATCGCGGTGGGCCTCCTGGCCGCGATCGCGCCCGCCGCGCGGGCCGCGAAGCTCAACGTGCTGGGGGCCATCGCCTACGAATAGCTTTACTCCGAACAGGAAACCAGGTTGAGGGGCGGCGCCGAGAGGCGCCGCCCCTCCCGTCTGCGCCGCTGAAGACCGGCGCGGTGGAAAGTCGGTGCGGCTGAGGGTCGGTGCGGCGAGAAGGCGGGGCCGAGTGACCGGGTGCTCTCGGTCGGGGCCGAAAGGCCGACCCGGCCCGTCGCGGGCCTCGGCCGTTCGGCCGATCCTCGGGCCCGCGCTCCGTCTCGCGGAGGAGTCGAACTCCGGCCCGCGGGCCGAAGCGGGCGGAGGCGGTTCTCAATAGCGTTGTGGCGACAGGAAAGACACCCGATAAGAAAGGCCCTCCCGTGCCACTCGCCACTCCCCCCGCTCCCCCGATCGTCCGCAGCGCGGTGACCGCCACCGGCCTGTGGCGCGCCTACGGATCCGGTGAGGCGCAGGTCGTCGCACTGCGGGACGTCTCCGTCGCGTTCGCCTCGGGCGCCTTCACCGCGATCATGGGCCCCTCCGGCTCGGGCAAGTCGACGCTCATGCACTGCCTGGCCGGGCTCGACACCACCGACCGCGGCACCGTGAACATCGGCGACACCGTCCTCACGGGTCTGGGCGACAAGGCGCTCACGAAGCTTCGCCGCGACAAGATCGGCTTCATCTTCCAGCAGTTCAACCTCCTGCCGACCCTGACGGCCGAGGAGAACATCCTGCTCCCGGCCTCGATCGCCGGCGTCAAGTCCGACCCCGCCTGGACCAGCCGCGTCATCGACACCCTCGATCTGCGCGACCGCCTGTCCCATAAGCCGACCGAGCTCTCGGGCGGCCAGCAGCAGCGCGTCGCCTGCGCCCGCGCCCTCGCCACCCGACCCGAGGTGGTCTTCGCCGACGAGCCCACCGGCAACCTCGACACCCGTTCGGGCACCGAGGTCTTGCGCTTCCTGCGCAAGTCGGTCGACGACTTCGGGCAGACCATCGTCATGGTCACCCACGACCCCAAGGCCGCGGCCTACGCCGACCGCGTCGTCTTCCTCGCCGACGGACGGATCGTGGACGACCTGTACAAGCCCACCGCCGACACCGTCATCGACACCATGCGCGGCTTCGAGAACCGCGCCCTGTCCGGAGAGGCCGCCTAAGCGATGCTCCGCGCCTCTTTGAAGGGCATGGCGGCCCGCAAGGCCCGCCTCGCCCTGACCAGCCTCGCCGTCGTCCTCGGCTCGGCGTTCATCGCCGCCGCGCTGGTCCTGACCGCATCGATCCAGTCCACCGTCGAGGACCTCAACAGCACTGCCTACGCGGGCGCCGACGTCCTCGTCCGCCCGACAGAACCCGAGACCCAGGGCGACCGGCTCGTCCGCGAAGGCGTCTCGGCCGAGACCCTCGCCGCAGTCGAAGCGACCGACGGCGTCGGCGAGGTGACCACCACCGTCGCGTGGATGGTCAACGCGATCGGCTCGAACGGCAAGATCGTCGGCGGCCTCGCCCCCACGACCGCCGTCAACTGGGGTGACGAGTCCACCGAACGCGAATTGCGCGAAGGCCGCGCCCCCGAGACCGACGGCGAGGTCGCCGTCTCGGCCAAGTTCGTCACCGACGCCGGGCTCGGTCTGGGTGACACCGTCACCGCCTACTCCCCGACGACCGACAAGACCGAGTACGCGATCGTCGGCGTCTACGGCTACCCCGGCGACCGCGACTCGCTCGCCGGAGGCACCGAACTCGCCTTCACCACCGCCGAAGCGCAACGCCTGGTCTTCGACGGCGAGGACGTCTACTCCATGGTCGCCGTCCACGCCGCCGAAGGCACCAGCGCCGCCGAGCTGCTGAAAGCGATCGCACCGGTCGTCGGCGACGAGTCCGAGACGATCAGCATCGAGGACTACACCGCTGAGATGAGCGCCGAAAGCGCCGAGGCCACCGATCTGATCGGGAAGTTCCTCCTCGGCTTCGGCCTGGTCGCCGTGTTCGTCTCGGTCTTCCTCATCGCCAACACCTTCACCATCGTGATCGCCGGGCGCCTCAAGGAGATCGCGATGATGCGCGCCATCGGCGCCGGAAGGGGGCAGATCGTCGGCTCGGTCCTGGCCGAAGCACTGCTCCTCGGCGTCGCCGCCGCCGCGGTCGGCACGGTCGTCGGCGTCGCAGGCGGCGCTGGCCTGACCTCCGCGGTCGCCGACATGCTCCTGGACTCCGCCAACGTGAGCGTCGCGATCCCGCCCACGGCGATCGTCGCCGCGCTCGCGGTCGGCATCGGCGTCACCGTCCTGTCCGCCCTCATCCCGGCCGTCCGTGCCTCCAAGACCCCGCCGGTCGAGGCCATGCGGGCGGCGGCCAAGGCCGACAAGCCCATCACGGCCCTGACCGTGACCGGTGCGATCGTCACCGCCGCGGGCGCCGCAGTCATGGCGCTGGGACTCACCGAAAGCCTCGGCGGCGACACCGCCGATCTGCTCGCCGCGGCCGTCGGAGCCGGGCTCGTCTTCGTCGGCGTCACGCTCCTGACGGCCTGGCTGTCCAAGCCGCTCGTCGGGGCGCTCGGCCTGTTGTGGTCGTGGAGCTTCGCCGGGAAACTCGGCCGGCGCAATGCCAGTCGCAACCCGCGGCGCACCGCGGTCACCGCCGCGGCGCTCATGATCGGCGTGACCCTCGTGACGGCCACCGCGACCCTGCTGACCAGCGTCAAAGCCAGCATTCAGGAGTACTACGAGGACACTGTCAAGGCCGAACTGTTCGTCGCCGGATCGATCACCGCCTCCGTCGCCCCGTCCTTCGACGCCGCGCTCATGGACGACATCCGCGACGTCGACGGGGTCGAGTCCGCCGTCGAGCTGTACTACGACCTCACCGACATCGACGGCACCGAGCAGCGCGTCTACGCCACCAGCGACCTGGAGGCCGGCATCGACCTCTACGGCGGCGAGTTCCTCGAGGGCGAGGCGGAATCGCTCGCCGACGACGAGGTCGTCGTCAACGAGACGGCCGCCGACACGCTCGGCATCGGCCTGGGCGACACCGTCACCGCGACGTTCAGCCGCGGCACCGAACCGCACGAGTTCACCGTGGCCGCGATCCTGAAGGACAACGAAGCCACCGACGGCTGGTACGTCGCCCCGGCCTACACCGAGGAGTTCTACACGGTCAAACCCACCTCGGCGCTCATCGATGTGGCCGACGACGGCGACATCGACGCCGTGACCGCCGCGGTCGACGACCTCCTCGCCGGCGAGCCGGAGGTGAGCGTCCAGAACCACGAGGAGTTCGCGGCCCAGGCGTCGGTCTTCTACGACTTCGCGATCATCGCGATCCAGCTGCTGCTGGGCCTGGCGATGATCGTGGCCGTCATCGGCGTGGTCAACACGCTGATCCTGTCGGTCCTGGAACGCACCCGCGAACTGGGGATGCTCCGCGCGATCGGCATGACCCGCGGCCAGCTGACCCGGATGGTCACCGTCGAGAGCGTCACCATCGCGCTCTTCGGCGCGATCCTCGGCATCGCGGTGGGTCTCGGCCTGGGCTGGGCGCTGCAGGTCGCACTGGCCGACACCGGCATCGACGTCTTCGCCGTCCCGACCGCGCTCATCGCCGGCTACCTGGTCGCGGCCGTCCTCGTCGGACTCCTCGCGGCCATCGCCCCGGCGGTGCGGGCCTCCAAGGTCAACATCCTGAACGCGATCTCGTACGAATAGCCTTACACCGCAGGGAAACAGGCGAGGGACGCTCCCGATCTGAGCGTCCCTCGCCGCTAGCGTGCCATCAGGCGATGAGCTTGCCGCTTTCGAGATCCTCCATGTCCTCCAACTCGACGCCCTTGGTCTCCTTGACCATCTTGAGCACGAAGAAGAACGAGACGAGCGCGAAGAGGGCGTAGAGCCCGTAGGCCAGGAACAGGCCGGTCGAGGCGAGCTCGGGGAACGTGACCGTGATGAGCCAGTTGCTGATCCACTGCGCCGCGGCCGCGACGCCGAGCGCCGAGGCGCGGATGCGGTTGTTGAACATCTCCCCCAGCAGCACCCAGACCACCGGGCCCCAGGTGAACGCGAATCCGAACACGAACACGTTCGCGGCGATGAGCGCGACCACGCCCTCGGCGTCGCCGAGGACCGGGTTGTTGTCGGCGTCGACCGGCGCGGAGGCGAAGATGACCGCCATCGTGCCGAGCGCGACGAACATGGTCAGCGAGCCCCACATCAGGAGCTTCTTGCGGCCCACGCGGTCGACGAGATAGATCGCGAGGATCGTGCCGGCGATGTTCACGATCGAGTTGATGACGCTGGTCAGGAACGCGTCGTTCTCGCTGAACCCGACCGACTGCCACAGCGACGTGGAGTAGTAGAAGATCACGTTGATGCCCACGAACTGCTGGAACATCGACAGGAAGATGCCGACCCAGACGATCGGCAGCAGGCCCAGCCGCGGCCCGCGCACGTCCGAGATGCGCGGCGGGTGGTCGCTGCTCAGCGTCCGCTGGATCTCCACGACCCTGGCGTCGACGTCCCCGCCGACGTACTTGGCCAGAATGGACTTCGCCTTCTCGACCTGCTGCTTCGCCACCAGGTAGCGGGGCGATTCGGGGATGTTGAGGGAGAACATGAAGTAGATGAACGCCGGGATGGCCGCCGCGGCGAACATCCACCGCCAGGCCGTACCGCCCCAGGGAACCTCGCCGCTGGCGCCTCCCGCCGAGGCCTGGATGCCGTAGTTCACCAGGAGGGCCGAGAAGATGCCGAGCACGATCGCGAACTGCTGGAGCGAGCCGAGCCGGCCCCGCAGGTGCGCGGGCGCGATCTCGGCGATGTAGGCCGGGGCGATGACGCTCGCGGCGCCGATCGCCAGGCCGCCGCAGACGCGCCAGACCGTCAGGTCCAGCGGGCCGGTCGAGAGGGCGCTGCCGAGCGAGGTGATGAAGAAGATGACCGCTGCGAGCATCATGACCTTCGGGCGGCCGAACTTGTTGGCGAGTGACCCGGCGAACCAGGCGCCGACCGCGCAGCCGAGCAGCGCCGAGGAGACCACGACGCCGGTCTCGACCGAGTTGATGTCCCACTGCTGCTCGAGGGCGCCGGTGGTCCCGTTGATCACGGCCGTGTCGTACCCGAACAGGAACCCGCCCAAGGCCGCGGCGATCGACACGAACACCGCCGAGGAGGTGCCCGAATGCGTCTCACCGCGCCGCAGACCATCGTTGTCCGTTGTCATCACTCACTCCCGTAGGCGACTCGGTTCCGGTACCACACGTGCCGAAATCCTAAGCCGCATTCGACCCGAAGATCACGAATTGCCGTAATCCGTAGCCTTACCCGAGAAGGTGTGCGCGCGAACGTGAACGGTCCGAGATTCAGTCGAGCAGGGGCCCGTCGATCCGGACGTCGAGGGCGCGCAGCATCCGCGCGATCGCGATGTAGGTCGCCCCGGTGACGGTGAGCTCCGTCTGCTCCACCGGGTTGAAGCAGGCCTCGAGCGCCGCGTCGTCTCGCGGCGCTCCGGCACCGAGATGCTCGGCGTACCCGAGGACGGCCCGCTGCGGCGCGGTGAAGCAGGTGGCCAACGCCCAGTGCTCGATCGAGGCGACCTGCTCGGCGTCCAGTCCGGACTCCGCCGCCATCGGAACATGATGGGCCAGTTCGTAGTTCGAGCCTTCGAGCTGCGCGATCCGGCAGATCATGAGCTCCCTGAGGGACCGTCCCACCTCCGCGTCGAAACGGATGGCGTGGATGAGGTCGAGCAGCGGCGCCAGGAGCGCCGGCGCGTGCGCGAGTGCCCGGTGCAGGTTGATCGGATCCCGCCCGACGGCGGCGAGCCGCCTGGAGGCCGAAGCCGGTAGCGGAGTGACAGGAAGCCGAGAGACCGAACCAATGTCCACTAATGTGACCTATCTAACTTGTGATGCGCACAACGTACGACTTATCGATGTGGGACAATATAAGGAGAGGGCATTACCCAGCCAACGAGCCTGCAACGGAGGAGGCCACGTGAGCACATTCTTCAGTGTCGTCGGAGCGATCGGGATTGCGATAGCACTCGTAACCGTGTCGCTACTGACTTTTCTGGTCACCGGAGCCATCTTCGGGATCGGCGTCGGCATAGCCAGACTCAGAGACGCGCTCTCACCGGCTTCCTGAGCATGCGGAAAACCCCCACCGCGTTGCGGTGGGGGTTTTCCTTGTGGTTGTAATGTTTGGCGGTGTCCTGCTCTCCCACACCCTCTCGAGTGCAGTACCATCGGCGCTGGAAGCCGTAACGACCGGGTTCGGAATGGGACCGGGTG